>Ga0209164_1000166_pt1 | contig 208907 bp, 178 predicted proteins | sample MTBNYHSulfiMetaG_FD_187458 | JGI IMG/M metagenome (GOLD analysis project Ga0209164, IMG submission 187458) | Enrichment culture microbial communities from rom New York Harbor, USA that are MTBE-degrading - MTBE-NYH (New York Harbor Sulfidogenic)... | ecosystem: Environmental > Aquatic > Marine...
CCATCCCCTTTACTTCATCCTGCTTCGATACATCAACAGTCATGACCACACATTCCCCACCCTCACCTTCTATAATCCCTTTCGTTTCATCCACTGCATTACTATTAATGTCTACAGCAAATATTTTGGCTCCCTCCCTCGCAAAAAGGACGGCCGTTGCTTTCCCATTTCCCCATCCCGGACCGCTCGATCCTGCCCCTGTCACTATCGCGACCCTATCCTCAAGACGACCTGGCATATTTTCCCCTTCCTAATTTCATCCAATAACTACATTAATCAAAAGTCTAAATAAGCTCTTTTCAATAACCTCCATGTTACTCCCTCCTACCAACACCACAAAACGCGAATCAAGCTTTTAGGAACCTATCGTTGGAGGATGATGATAGAACATGCAGCTTCTTCTAAACCGATGACGCCACCTCCATTTTCTTGAATTGCAAATTCTGCATCCTGAACCTGTCGAGAGCCTGCTTCTGCTCTTAGCTGAGTTACTAGTTCATAAATCATTGATAGCCCTGTAGCACCAACAGGATGTCCTTTTGAAACTAAACCACCAGATGTATTAATTGGCAGCTTGCCATCAAGAAAGGAAGCACCAGACTCGATGAATTTGCCACCTTCCCCTATTGGGCAAAAGCCCAGCATTTCAGCCTGATAAATTTCACAGAATGAGGTCGCATCGTGTACTTCGGCAAGATCAATATCTCCTGGCTTTATCCCGGCCATCTTGTATGCCTTATCAGCGGCAACTTTGCTAAGACTCGGCTCATCAAATTTTCGATATTTCCCCCCCGTCAGGACACTTGCAGCTACCTTTACGGCGCGGTCTTTTGTCTTTTCTGGTAAGTATTTTAAATATTCCTCAGAGCATAATAATGCGGCGGCAGCACCATCTCCTACGGGTGCGCACATTGAGCGAGTTAGTGGGTAACTTACAATTCTGTCGTCAAGCACTTCTTCAGTTGTCATTGCGAATTGGTATTGTGCCTTTGGATTCAGACTACCGTTTGTATGATTTTTCGCTGCTCCTATAGCGATCTGTCTCTGGGTAGTACCATACTTTGCCATATGGTAACAGGCCTGCATCGCATATGTATCCATGAATACAGTACGATTATCTCCCATTTCGAAGGGCGTCCCACTTACTCTTCCTGCCTCTTGATATTCCGATATCCACTCTTCCTTATCAAATTGGTCTATTCCTTGTTCATACTGCTTTAATGTTTTTTCCCTATCATCAGGGAAAAACGTTTTTTCTACTCCCATTGCCAGTGATAGGTGACATTGGCCGCTCAATATATCCTTCCACGCACCATGAAGGGCCATGGAGGCTGTCGCGCATCCTCCCTCTACGTTTATCAAAGGAACTCTTTCAGGAAACAACTTTTCTCTAACTAACGGAATAAAGCAAACCTGACCTTGTATGTTACACTGACCCCAGCTGTTCATAAAACAGTTTCCAAACCATGCGAATTCAATTTCGCAACCATCTTCCATTCCCGCATCCATTAGTACATTCAAATATGCATCTCGTGTTAGCTCCTTATGCGTGAGCTCAGGCCACTTTCTAAATTGGGTCGAATATGAACCTATTATATATACATTTCGCATCGAATAACCTCCTCCAAATATCGGCGGGAACCACCTTAAACTGGAGTTTACCTTAAACAACCATTTTTTACTCAAGTCCTGACATCCTATTTTTGCAATGCGGTTCAAACACCTAAATGCTCATTGATTTCATCTTCATGATTTTCAAAATACTCTGTCGTCCCGGCGACCTCTATTCTCCCCTTGTCAAGAATATAGTGCCATTCGCATATCTTCATAATCACCTTTATGTTTTCCTCAACAATGAGCAGTGACCTAACGAGTTGTTTTATATCAACCAAAATCTGGCTTAACTCATCAACAATAAGTGGAGCAAGCCCTTCAGTTGGTTCATCTAACAGAAGCAATTTCGGGTTTGTAATTATCCCCCGGGCTATTGCTAACATTTGCATTTCACCGCCGCTCAGGGTGTCAGCTTTCCTTTTCATCAACCGAGTCAAAACAGGAAAAAACTTGAGTATTTCAGTAAGCTTCTGAATCTTATCCCTTTTGTGAGCAAAGGTTGCAAGACGCAGGTTATCCTCAACGTTCAAATTATGAAAAATGCCTCTGTCCTCAGGTACAAATGCTATTCCCTTTCTGATCCTCTGAAAAGTGGCAAGCATCGAAATATCTTCACCGTCAAACTCCGATAAGCCTTCATATTGAACCTCAGATCCAATAATAGTATTTAACAGTGTTGTTTTTCCTGCCCCGTTTCTCCCTAAAATAGATACACTAGCGCCATCATTTACAGATAGAGACACATCGTGTAAAATGTGAGACTTACCATAATAGGAATTAATGTTTTCTAGTTTGAGCACGTGACTCTCCTATCACTATGACTATATCCGGGGCCGAATAGATATCTAAGATACGACCTGTAAACGACCGATCAAATATAACTTTTATTCGCCAAGATATGCTTTTTTAACAGTCGAATTAGATTTTATTTCAGCGGGAGTGCCGGTAGCCAATATTTGCCCCTCGTGCAAAACTGTAATTATATCTGAAATAGACATAATTATGTCCATTCTGTGCTCCACGAGTAACACAGGAACGCTATCACTGATTTTTTTCATCAGATTCGACGTTTCACCAATTTCCTTCCTTGACATTCCGGCTGTAGGTTCGTCAAGGAGGAGTATTTTTGCATTTCCAGCAAGCGCTATAGCGATTTCAAGATTCCTCTGATCTCCGTGTGCCAGGATTCCAGACTCCCTGTCTTTTAGGTGCGTAAGATTTGTAAACTCGATAATCTCTTGCGTTCGCTCAGTTATCTCTCGATAATTATCGATACCAGCAAAAAATTTGTAGCCACCTATAAATACAGACTGAACACCCAATCTAACGTTCTCAAAGACTGTAAATGCGGGAAAGATGTTTGTAATCTGAAACGACCTAGCTATACCCATCCTAGATCTTATGTAATCCCTTTTATTGGTGATCTCCTTTCCTTGAAAATAAATTGCTCCTGAAGTCGACGGAATCGTACCCGTAATTAAATTAAAAAGTGTGGTCTTTCCTGCCCCATTAGGTCCAATAACAGAATGAATTCGTTCCGAACCGAAATTAAAACTAACGTCCCTTAAAGCAGCAAAGGAACCAAATTTCTTCGTTAGAAGCTTCGTACTCAGAATATCCTTCATTTCAGATTCAACCCCTTCAACGAAGTTCCTTTGTGGACACAATAGATTTCAAAAGGCCTACAATTCCCTCTGGCACTAACAGTACAAAAATGACAAAAATAAGGCCGAAAATTATCATCCAATACTCAGTGTACGAGCCGATCACATCCTTAAGTATATGGATGAACGCCGAACCCAAAATCGGGCCAATTAGCGTTCCTTTACCGCCAATAAGCGTCATCATGACCACGTCTCCGGATATGCTCCAATGCGACAAGGCTGGCGCAGAACATCCCAAAAACGGGGCGAAAAGTCCCCCCGCCAACCCAGCTAATATTCCGGAAATGCAAAACACTATTAGCTTAAAATTCTTTGTTCTATAGCCAAGCAATCTAGTTCTTTCCTCGTTCGCTCCAATGGCCCTTAGAACCTGTCCGAAGGGTGACAGGATTAGTATCCTTGAAAGTAAAAAGAATCCAACAAGTAAGCTTAATGTAAGATAATAAAAAGTTGAATCACTTGACATATCTATAAAAAAGAATGTCGACCTTGGAACCCCAACTATCCCGTCTGCACCGCCGGTTAACTTTACCGCTTTCAATGAGATCTCGTAAATGAGCTGCCCAAAAACCAGTGTCAGCATCGCAAAATAGATTCCAGAGGTTTGAATTGAAATAAAGCCTATAACAATGGAAGCGCCACAAGTAATGATTATGGCAATGAGAAGGGCCAAAGACAGTGAACAAGAATAATTCTTTACCAAAATTGTACACGTATAGGCGCCAATTCCAAACAGGCCTGCCTGGCCAAAAGATAGCATACCTGTGTATCCCAAGAGAAGGTCGTAGCCGATGGCAAAAAGGCCAAATATAAAAATTTGAGTGAGGAGATAGGTTAAAAACGAGCTTGGGGAGATAATTGGAAATAAGTACAAGAGTACCGCTAAAATGACTCCAATAACAATGTTAACACTTTTCATTTATGAACCCTCATCTCCCCAAAAAGTCCCCGTGGCCGAAGTAATAAAACACAGCCCATTAAAACATAAATAACAAAGGAGGCATATTCTGGCAGGTAATAGTCACCGAAGGCCCTAGCTTCTCCAATCAAAAGTGCCCCTAAAAGAGCACCCTTAAAGCTGCCAAGGCCTCCGAGTACGACGACAATAAAACAATCGACAAGGACCATGGCTCCCATACCTGGATTAACAGGAAATGTGACAGCTGCAATAATTCCACTAAGGCCCGCAAGTCCAGTGCCTAGCGCAAAAGTTCCAGTAAAGACTCTCTTGACGTCCACCCCAAGCGCTGCGGCCATTTTTCTATTTGCAGAACTAGCTCTAATGAGTATGCCCACTTTTGTCTTTTGTAAAAATAGGCCCATCGCTATAACAAGAAATGTAACAAATACGATTACGAATATTCGATAGTTGGGAATAAGTACATCGAATATAGATATGGCACCATAAAATATTTCTGGGGTCTCAAAAGGCAATTGATTGGTGCCCCAAAACATTTTAATCAGATCGTGGATGATTAGTGTTAAGCCAAAAGTTAGCAACAGTTGGTACAAAATCGACTTTTTATACAGAGGTCTGAGCGCTATGATTTCAATTAAGCCTCCTATGACAGCCAGAGCCAATGGAACTATAAGGACGGTTACCCAATAATTCCCAATAATCGTCACAAACGTATACCCTATATATGCCCCTAGCATATAGAGGGCTCCGTGAGCGAAATTGATTACATCTAACAGGCCGAAAATTAGAGTCAATCCTAATGCTAGCAAGAAAAGTAAAGCTCCAATTGTTAGCCCATATATGAACAAAGCTTCCATCTTCAGCCTCAAACTAATTTTCTGAATATTTCTGGCTTAGAAACAACGTTTTTCGAATTACTAATTTTGGCATGATATCAATCCAGTGGTGTCCGGTTAAAGTTTTTGAAATATGATATAACCAATTGATTTAAAATAGTAATTAGATGATATCGGGAGGGATCGACTTGAAATTCATCTGAGTTTGCCCCCATACTTCTTTGCCGGAAAACTCAACCTGCCAAAGGAGCATACCTATGTATCAGGGGCAAACTGTTTTTTCTCAGGTGATGGACTTCCTCCCTCATAAAAAGTTCAGCCAATGTGTCGATCGGTATAGTGGGAATTATCGAGTTCGTTCTTTCACATGCTACGATCAATGCTCAAATCCTAATCGACGAGGCTCGGCGCCTATATGTTGATGAGGATCTTGGCCTTGAACTGAAAGAGACCGTTTATGCTCTGGATTCATCGACAATTGATCTGTGTCTGTCGTTCTTCCCATGGGCCCGGTTTCGAAAGGCAAAGGGGGCTGTGAAGCTGCACACCCTTTTGGATTTAAGGGGTGACATCCCAACTTTCATATGGATCACCGATGGCAAGGTTCATGATGTCAACGTTCTCGACCATCTCATCCCAGAACCTGGGGCAATCTATATCATGGACCGCGCCTATGTGGACTTTCAGCGACTTTATCAATTGCACCAAAGCTCGGCTGTATTTGTAACGCGCTCAAAAACAAACACGGGATTGCGTCGAATATATCCCCACAGAACCGACAAAGCCACTGGTGTCAAATTCGAACAAACGGTTTCCTTAACAGGTTACTACAGCAAGAGAGATTATCCGGAAAAGCTGCGCCGAATAAAATACTTTGATGTCGAAAAAGGCAGATCGTTCATCTTTCTCACGAACCAATTCACCCTGCCTGCCATAACCATTGCCGAGCTGTATCGATACAGGTGGCGGGTGGAGATCTTTTTCAAATGGATCAAACAGCATTTGCGCATCAAGAGCTTCTATGGCACCTCGGAGAATGCTGTTAAAACGCAGATCTGGATTGCCGTATCTGCCTATGTCATGGTCGCCATAATGAAAAACAAGTTGAAAATCGACCTGACTCTCTACACTATTTTACAGATTCTGAGTATTACTCTCTTTGAGAAAAAGCCTATTTTACAGGCCCTCACGGTTGACGATTACAGAAACGAGATTGCTACCGGACATATCCGGTTGAAGTTATTTGAATATTAACCGGACACTACTGATCAATCCATTCTAAATACAATAATGAAACCCGCATTCCAACGTCCGCAAGCTTTTTTTCCTGAAGTTAGCATTTTTTTATCATCTTATGTTAAAAGGAATAGGCCTGGTAGGAATGCGGGTTTCAATAAACACCACTATTCTAATTAAGACGCAATGTTATTAAAGGTTAAATAATAAAAAAACGATTCCTACTAGACAAAGGTGGTGCTTTACACATCATTTAGTCCTTTTAGAAGGCCAATCAGCAGGATTTTGTGGACATGGTTCATAAATTTTGTCCGGTTGAAATACTTCAATAACCTTCAAGTAATACTTTGGGTCTTTATCTTGTTTTACATCCCTTGTCCACAAACCAACTTGCATAGCTTGGTGGTCGCATTTTCGCATTGTCTTAGTTCCTTTTAGGGAATCCTTATAAACGGAACCTTCAAATGCGTCGACCCATTTCTCTACATCCATGCTTCCCGTTTTTTCGACCACCTTTATGAACCAACTCATGCCGTCGTAAGCTTCACCCTCCCAGGCTGTTGGGAGTCTTCCATATTCCTTCTTAAATTTTTCAACAAACACTTTATTTGCGGGAACATCGTAATTCCAGGAATATCTGACCCCGGTTTCCATCCCAAGCCCTATATTTTTAAGGGCTAAGACATCATTGCTATCTACCAAGACTGGGCCAAAAATCCAGACTTTCTTATGCAGGCCAAATTGGGCTGCCTGTTTTATAAAATTGACGTTCGCTGCACCCGTTGCCCACAAACCTACAGCATCAACCTTGGATTCTATAACTTTATGTATATACACTGAAAAATCAGTCTGAGTTAAGGGAAAAGGATCTGGCCCATAGACCTTCTTACCCGCCTCTTTAATCCATTTTGCAGCACGGCCTGCACTGTCTCTCGCTACCTGGTAATCGTGGCAAAAGATGTAAACGGATTTCATATCCTTTTTCGCATTGAAGGCTTCCGCTGCTTGGATATCTTCAGATTCCTGATGAGGCGAGGTACGAAAAATATAGCGATGACCGTTTCTTGTGATTTCTGGCAAGGTACTTATCGTGACTAGGTGCAGTTTTTTGTTGGCTAAGCATACCTCAGATACCGCGCGTGTTGTCCCACTGCTTACGGCGCCATAAATTAGGTCGGCTCCATCCGCTATAAATTTTTTTGTCTTTTCAACACCAACCATCGCCTTCATCTCACTGTCAGCCCACATTAACTCAACTTCTCTGTCCAATATTTTGCCACCGTTATCTTTTATTGCCAGTTCTACTCCGTTTCGCATTCCAATGCCAAGCTGAGCAAAAGCCCCTGTGAAGCATACTACTCCTCCGATCTTGAATTTTTCCGCTTTTGCCCTAGTCACAAACGGACCGGTCACCAACAAAAGTGCTGCAAGTGTTATTGTACCAAAGAGGCTAAACAATCCCTGACAGCTGCCAATTTTCCTTGATGTTTCGTTCATCGCTTCCTCCTTGTTCTAGATCAATGATTCAATTTTGCCGAAGCTTCATCCAATAATTTTCAAAGACTTATCACCTCCTAATCTTACAAGAATCCACAAATATGCCTAACCTCAAGTCCTCCTAAAAAAACGGCTAGAGTATTGTGTATCATAAAGATTAAGTGATTATTCGGCTTAGTCGTCTTGAAGATGCCGGAAAGCCGGCTGTTCCAAAAGTTCCACTGCTCTAGAAAATCCAGACCAAATTAATTTAAACCACATATTCGTCTGGCTTGATAGACTGTCTCTCTGTCCCCTATAAATCCACATCTGAAATGCTCGGGTAATAATGCCATGCCCGATATCTAGAAAGTACCGGGGCGGGACGTCTGCATGTAAGCATCCTGTCTTTTGGCCTTCCTTAACAACGTCTAAAAGAATTTTTGTAAGTCGCTCCTGCTGAAAGCTTTCATGTTCCATCCAGGTCTTTCTCGGGACAGTCATGAATAGAATTTTCCCCAACTCAATATTTTTTTCGTAAAAATACAATTGGATCCACAATATCTTTCTTAGTTTTTCTTTAATGCTCTCCAATCCCTGGAGATGCTCAATCATTGACTCAACCAATTCAACGAGCCACTCATCAATGAAACTGAATAGCAGCTGTTCTTTTGTCCCGAAATGCCTATACAAAGTTGCATAACCCACTTTTGCTTTTTTAGCAATGCCACGCACCCCTAACTGATGAAAATCGCCTTTGGAAAAAACTTCCCGTACGACCGGCGCCAACTTCATTCTAATGGACAAGTCATTTTTTTCTATACTTTTTGATATCAGTGGCTTCATAAAATTTACGCTTAATTTAGGGCGGTTAAGATAATAGTTATGGATTAAAGCTGATATTTGATACCATCGGTATCAAATGATTTTAGTTTTGTCAAGCGAAAAAATAGCCTCGGTTTGGCAAAAAAAAGTCAGCACAAAGCGCAACGGTTAGCGTGGCCACCTGTGGCCGACCTTTTTCACGATCGGTACTTGGCCTTTAACCCGAGTTCAGTTCAGGAGAGCCTTTACTTTCCTAAACCCGGAAAGGGTGTCCTCTCCGCAAGTATCGGCGCCGATCTTGTAGGCGAATTCTTCCGCGACCAAGGGTCCGGCCACAATGATTTTGACCTTTCATCTCACGCCCCCTTCTTTATTGACCTCAATGGCGCTCTCTAATTTGGCATCGCGCGGTCGATCAAGGCCAACATGCCCACAACCAGAACCTCCTTGGTCTTATGGATTGGCTGAATTTCTCAGGTGGGACAATAGCGAATTTTCGGTGACAGACCGGTAATCGCACCTCAGGTTCAACTATAGAGCTCACTGAGCGCGAAAGGCTAGCTGCATACAATCGACAGAGGGGAGATTGTAGGAAACAACGGCATACCTCCGTCAGCCTGATGTTGGATGGGGGAGAGCTACAAGGAACCACGCGATAACCATTAAGCCTCATTGGCCCATGGCATACCTTCTGGAAACCCCGAAAGTTTCAGCGTACCAAAAACGTGAGACGACGTCGGTCCCAGCCCTATCAATTGATCCTACCTTTCTGACAGCGACTTGAAGGGTCATGACTGCGAAGACTGGAGGTTTGGCAATATGGTGAGCATCTGAAAAGAAATCATCTCATCGGGGATCAGAGATTGAACGACTTGGGCGTGATGACCTCGCCTTTCATCAGTGTGTCCGTCACAGCTTGAAACATCTGTTGATCCCTGCGTTTTTGTGATGCATTCCGTTTACCAAGGCTTGCCATGGGCATTTGGAGCCTGGAGTTGCCCTGAAGCTTATCTCTGTGCCGCGCCAAAAAGGCCCAATAGAGCGGGGTCACCGGGCAATTGGTTTTGGGATTAAACGCACAGGCCCTGCAATAATCGCTCATCCGGTTGATGTAGGCTGCGCCCGACACATAGGGCTTGGTCACCATCAAATCCCCCAGCGCAAATTTCCCCATGCCGAGTACATTGGGCTCCACCACCCAGTCGTAGGCATCGGTGTAGGCGACCCAGAACCAGTCGGTCAGTTCGCGCGGACGCACGTCCAGCAGGGTGGCCAAGTTGGAGAGGATCATGAGCCGGGTGATATGGCGACTGTACCCTTCTTCCCAGACACTGGCAACCACATGGTCGAGACAGGCCAATCCCGAAGGGTCCCCCCAGTAGGCGGAAGGGAGGGGGGTCTCCCCTGTGGGACTCCAAGGCTTTCCTGACCAGCGTCTGTAACCGCCATCGACGGGACCCCGTTTTGGGGTGTAGTCTTTTAAGTTCTTCCGTCTGGTCCCCAAGGCCCGTGAAGGAGACGTAGTGAATATACGCATCCACGGTGATGCAAAGTGCCGGGGGCACAAGGAAACCATGCTTGTTCATGGCGGAAAGGGAAAACGACTTTCCCCCGACCATGGGACGGTGCCTCTCTTCCACTTGATCCAGGGCTAAAACAAATGCGGTCATGTCAGATGAATTTCCACAACATTTTGAAAACGGGTTACCAGGTAATAGACCTCGACGCGAATCGTAAAAAGGGCGCTGGACGGAGATGACACAAACTGTTTTAGATGCGGGTGTTTGTTCAAATAAATGGTCAAGAGACCTTCCGATGTTTCCTTTGGCACTTCTTCAGCCCTTCCCGTAGCCGTCACCGCGCTGGCGAACCTCAAGTCGGAGGGATGGTTGGACCGGTTGTCAATGACCATGGCGACCCTTGGGTCTGATGATAGATTGGCATATTTCCGGGTCGATCGGGTCGTGGTAAAAATGAGATACGCCAGATCCTCGGTAGCGGCAAAAGCAACCAGACTGCCGTAGGGATGGCCACTGTTGTGGGTGGCCAGGACGGCCAGGGGCTGCAACCGAATGAGCTCCATAAGATCCTCTTTATGATTTTCCATAGATACCATCCGCCATGTCCCTCCTATCGGAAAGGAATGAGTTTCCCCATGTTCAGCAAGACCAGCCAGCCATTTAGGTAGAAGCCGGCCAGAACGGAAGAGACGAGTATGACCGAGGCGATTAGTTCCTGATGAAACTGGTAGCGCTCACTTAAAACGACCATGGATATGGCCATCGGCATGGCGTTCATCAGCACCACGACCGATGCCTCTACAGATCCGAGACCCAGGGAGGTCACCGTTAATATCCCGATCAGGGGCATAACGATCATGCGCAGGAGCGAAATGCTGAAGGCCTGAGCGAGCTGGCTGTATTGGCGGCCATAAAAAAAGACGCCGAGCATGAAAATCGCTACGGTGGCTGTGGTGCCCCCGAGCATATGAAGGGGTTTGGCGATCGCAAATGGAATCGGTATCTGCAGAAAGGAGATGACGGCGCCAAGGACGATTGAAATAACCAGGGGATTCCTGGTGAGACGCAGAAGGACATGGAAGACAGCATTGGCTACCGATGGCCTTCGCTCACGGGAAAGCCGGTAAATCTCCAGCATTGTAATTGAGATAATCACGCTGAAAATCGATACGGTGCCGGAAGAAAGCGTGGCCAGTCGCTCGCCCTCGGGCGTTGGAAAGGCGAACATGACAAAGGGGATGCCGAAAAAGGCGTGGGAGCCAAAGACAGACCCTATCACCAGCAGAAAAAATGTGTCTTTTGAGAAGCGGAAGACAAAAAATAGGAGAGTCAGCAGTAAAAACACAACGACGACCGGAACGATACCGGCCCCGACAAATGTGGCAACGACTCGGTCGAATCGCGTTTCCGCCAGATTGATAAAAAAAAGCGAAGGGAGCGCGAAGAAGTAGATGTATGAACTCAGCGCACGTTCATCTCCCTGTTTCATCAGATTTGCTTTTCTGGCGAGAAAACCGAGACCGATGAGTAAAAAAAGGGGCAGTGTTGTTTTTAGAAATATATCCACCAGCGCCTCGTACGACATTTCCTTATGAGCAGTGTGCGATACGCCACTATTCCATGCTCAGTTTCCTGTCCATCTTTTTAAGATCCATTTCCCGCTTTTCTCCTTTGTTAACCCGTATAACATACTGTTTTTTCTGTAATAGTAGAGGGATAGAGTCAATTCCTGCCGGGTGGAATGCAAGATGTCTCTCACCGGGTGTCAACACTGGACTCACTCGATGATCTGAAATATTGCTTTGCGGGGCCGTTCTATCAGTGGTTCCGTCATGTTTGAACTTTGTCGCGCAATATCTATCATATAACAACCTTCGGATACAACCCGAAGAAGTGATATTCTCTAAAGGATTTTCTTATTGAGGGGACAAAAACGGATTGACATCCAGTTGGTCGTCTTTTTCTGCTCAATATCAACGATTGGAGGAAGCCATTGATAGGGACGGTTAAGCTTCGTGTGTTACAGACCCTATCGAAGGGATATGTGACGTTTCAAGCCACGCGGAAAACGAACTGGCCTTCTGTTCGTTCCCGGACCACCCTTTCGTCTTCTACCAGGTATTTCAGGTGGGCCAGGGCCTCGCCCGTGGCGAACCACTTCTGGGCCACGGGGAAGTCTTCCCAGGACCTGCAGTTGATATCCCAGGTCATTGCTGATGCGGTGTCATAGGCGTTACGAGGGCCTTTTCCGAGGATTGCGAACACCTCTTCAAGTCTCGCTCGATGGTGATGTTTGAGCTCCTCGATTCGCATTCGGCAGTGGGTGAAAACCCTGCGATGACCTGGGAGGACGATGTCCACATCCAGTTTGCAGATCTCATCCAGGTTGGCCAGATAGCTTCGCAGGGGCTGCATTTCATCCGACCAGGACTGGATATTCGGGGTGATATCCTCTAAAATGTGATCGCCGGAAAGCAGGATTTTCCGGTCCGGCTCGTACAGGCACATGTGTCCCCGGGTGTGCCCGGGCGTTGATATGCAGGTAAATGCGTAGTTGCCGATCGACAGGATTTCTCCGCCGTCCAGCAGTGTAAGGGCATGGTTCAGCCTGGACCCGTGGCGGTGCGCGGGATGACGGTCCAGGGCCTTCCGGGATTCTTCATCGGAAAACCCGTTGGCGCATGCGTACGCCGACATCTGCTCCCACACCCCGGCCCTGGCCGCGCTTTCAGCGTCCGGCCGGTTGAAATAGACGGTGCGGGCGTCGGCGACCAGTCTTGGGACCAGGGCAAAGTGGTCCGCGTGAAGATGGGTGACGAAAAAATCGGTTTCCTCCAGGTTCACCTTCAACGCCTTCAGGCCCGACTGCATAGCCTCCATGCACTCGTCCCGGTTGAGCCCTGTATCCACGATCAAATTTCTTCCAGAGTCTTTGATCACGTAGGAATTCACCGCCTTCAGGGGGCTCCCCGGAAGCGGGATCTCCATTCGGTAAATATTGTCTGAGACTTCTTCAATGAGCGTCATTTCACATTATCCTCATCCACGGTGCGACTGCATTCTTGGCATATCCCTGATTCTCGCACCCATTACCCCAGGGAGACGGATGGGCCCAGACTGGGGCATCATCGGGTAAATATCGTGTCTTCCCACATGGGAAACCGTATCGGGTTCTCCAGCGTGTACCAGCAGGAGATGCTCCGTTTTTCCCTGCCGGGTTCGTGGACAGATGAATCCTTTTCAAATATCTGCCGTTCCCCAGCCTGAATTTACCACGGATTGGGTAGGAATTCAACTTAACAGGCAACACTTTCAAAAGCACGATTTCTTTGATGGCAAACCGCTTGATCGAAACCGGATTGTTCTTTTCTGATGCATGTGAGCGATCAGAGGGGGTCTTTTGCAGGCCCCGGCCACCCTGCCTCGATATAGAAAGGATCAGGCCCCCGGGGACCGCGGGTTGACATGCAGGCCCAAACCCCTTAACGTCTGTGCTCTGAAAGCCTGTTTTATTTTTCAAGACAGGAGCGGGATCCTGTCACGCAAAAGGGTCTTCCGTGAAGACCGGCTTTCAGGCAGGCGTGCGCACCGTCATGGCGCTCTATCTGTGAAGAAGACGTGCAGCAGAGAGCATGCGGAGAAGGGGAGACCTATGCGGAAGGGCATATCACGGCTGAGCGGGACATTGTATTGCGGTGTGCTGATCTTTCTGGTGCAAGGCCGTGCCCGGGAATGATTTGCCCTCCACAGAGGGTTCAAGGGGAAGGGTGAGACGGGGCCGTGGTAGGTGTGACGACCCCATCTTTTTTGATTATCGCCATGGCCTTGGCGGCCTGTGTTTTGGCCTGTGTTTCGGTGGGGGTGGCGGCGCCCAGTGCCGGCGCGGCGTCCAGTATCGGGGCGGCGGCGGCAACGGCGGTCCCCAGCCCCACGGAATGAACTGAATGCATACAGGGCCGACGCCTACCGCCACCGGTACGGGCGGAGGCGGGGGCAGGAGGCGCACCTGACAGGTAAACGGTCGGGCCTGGGTGACCGGCGCAGACATGAAGAGTCCGGCCATTACCAGCACGGCTGCAACAATGATTTTTTTCATGACGTTGTCCTCCTGTTCTGGTTATTGGTTTTGCTTTATGACGGTGTCGCTAGGATGGGGACTTTCGGGATGCCGGTCACGCTTATCAGAGCCAACGGCACCTCATCACTCGTAATTCCGGAATCCCTGCATCCCTGGAAAACGCGTTTTAAATGGGCTTTCGCTTATGTGTATCGAAGGGTTGTGTGATTTTTCAAGTTCTAAAGGCGTGACGGCTTTCCGATTGAACCAGGCAGCTAATATCGAAAAGGCGCAGTCTTTTTGAAACGCACACCTCAGATCCCGCTGGTGAGCGGGCGCATACGGAAGTGCCGGGGACAGAGGTCTCTTTTCCCTGCTCGGGATTGCATGGGGATCCGGGGTTGATCTGCGGCCTATGCTTGTTTCAATGAAAAGGTGAGGACCCGGGTGTCGTCGCCGGAGAAGGTATCTCCTTTAGCCATGTGGCTCCCGAGGGTCACCCGTTTGCCGAGGAGACTCATATCGGCCGCATCGGGGTCCGTATCCACCAGGTTTCCCAGTGCCCAGGGACCTTCATCGAGTTCGGCCATGGCCACGATGTAAGGGGGGGTCTTTCCTTCAGGCGCGACCCGTATGACGGTGAATGTGCGGAGGGTGCCTTCCCCGCTCAGCTCGGTGGCGATCAGGTCGGAACTGCCGCACTCCCTGCATACCGCGGCAGGCGGGAATATGACGGCATTGCAGGAATTGCATGTGAGGCCCATGAATCGACCCTGTTCCAGGCCCAGCTGATATTGTTTAAACGTGAGTTTGTATTCCATTCTTTTCTCCTGATAAAGAAACCATCTAATTCGCACGATTCGTGAGGATGATGTTGCAGATCGTGCCAAGGTCGCCCCCCAGGGTATCCACCAGACCGATCCTGGCCCCTTCCACCTGGCGGGGACCGCTCTCTCCACGCAGCTGCTCGACGATCTCGGTGATCTGAGCCGCGCCGGTGGCGCCGATGGGATGCCCCTTTGCCTTGAGGCCTCCGGATGGGTTGACCACCACCTTGGAGCCTTTCAGAGCGGTTTCCCCTTTTGTGGCGGCATCATAGGCGTTCCCGAATTCATAAACCCCGAAGCTCTCCAGGGCCAGGATCTCGGCGATGGTGAAGCAGTCATGCAGTTCGATCACGTCAAGATCGCGCGGGCCCAGCCCTGCTTCCCTGTAGGCCTGGGCAATGGATGCCTCCCGTGCCCGGACCCGGGTCAGATCCCGCTGCAGGTACAGGGGACCGTTGGATGCCTGGCCCATGCCTGCGATGTACACAGGGTTCTTGATGAGGTCCCCGGCCTTTTTGGCGTCAGCCAGCACGACAGCAGCAGCGCCGTCGGAGAAGGGACAGCAGTCAAGCAGCTGAAGGGGGTCGGCCACCATCATCCCGCCCAAAACCTTGTCAATGTCGATCTCTTTCTGGAAGTGGGCCTTCGGGTTCATGGAACCGTGGTAATGGTTTTTGACGGCCACGCCTGCCATGTGCCGCTTCAGCTCCTTGAGGGGGATCTCATATTTATGGGCGTAGAGGTGGGTCGCCATGGCAAAGACACCGGGGAACGTGATGCCTGCGGCCGACTCGTGTTGCGCCTGGGATGCCATGGCAAAGGTCCGGGTGGCAAGGGGGGTCCCCATCCGGGTGGCCCGTTCCGTGCCGCCTGCGATCACCACGTCGTAAACGCCGGCGCCGACCAGAAGGGCCGCGTGCCGGGCTGCTACGGTAGCGGTCGCGCATGCGCACTCAAAACGGGTGGCAGGGGCGGATACGGGCAGCCCCAGTTCCGCATGGGCAAAGGGGGCCATGTGAAGCTGTCCTTCTTCAAAGTCTCCGAGGCAGTTTCCGAAAAACAGGGCCTCCATGTCTCCGGGTTCGAGGTTGGATCGGGCGATGGCCTCAAGACCGGCCTCGGCGAACATCTCCAGATTGGTCTTTTCCGATACGCCGAATTGGGTCATGGCCACACCCAGTATTGCGACTTGTCTCATGATATCCTCCTCGCGTTAAGTGCAAAATGGCCTGAAATTGGAACTGCCAAAAAAGCCTAACCATTGAAGAAGGCGCGATTAAGCCGGTCCCGCATTCTGCCGGATCCACGCTGCGCTTATGACTATCATCCACCATCCACCATCCAGCATCCAGCATCCAGCATCCAGTATCCAGCATCCAGCCTACTTCGCCGCCATACGCAGGGCCCCGTCCAGCCGGATGACCTCGCCGTTCAGCATGGGGTTTTCCACAATGTGCTGGACCAGGGCGGCGAATTCGGGCGGTTCTCCCAGGCGTCTGGGAAACGGGACCATCCCGGCGAGGGCTTCCTGCACACTCTCCGGAAGTCCCCTGAGCATGGGGGTGCCGAAAATTCCGGGGGCAACGGTCATGATCCGTATGCCGTATTCTGCAAACTCGCGGGCAATAGGCAGGGTCATGCCGGCTACAGCGGCCTTGGAAGCGCTGTAGGCAGCCTGGCCGATCTGCCCGTCAAAGGCGGCCACCGAGCCCGTGTTGATCATCACCCCTTTTTCACCATCCGTGTTGCCCTGGTTTTTCAACATTTTTTCGGCCGCCAGCCTGATCACGTTCATGGTTCCTATAAGGTTGATCTGCACCACCTTGTTGAAATGCTCCATGTCCATGGGGCCTTCCTTTCCCAGGACCTTGGCAGGGGTCCCGACCCCGGCACAGTTCACCGCGATATGAATGGCGCCGAATGTGTCCATGGTCTGATCGACTGCAGCCTTGACATCCGCGTCCTCGGTGATATCCGTTAAGCAGAAAAGGGTCCTTTCACCCAGTTCAGAGGCAATCTTCCGGCCCCTATCCTCTGCAAAGTCCAGGATGGCAACCTTGCCTCCGCGTGCTATGAAATTGCGGACGCAGGCCTCTCCCAGACCTGAAGCGCCGCCCGTTACAAGGGCGACGGAACCCTTGATTTGCATTAAATTACCTCCAAAATAGCTATAACTGCCTGGGCACTTCTCTTCTACGAAAGCCACCGCTTTCGCCGCTTATAATGCTTGACGTCCTTGTAGCTTTTCCGTTTTCCCACCTGACTCAGACCCAGGTAGAATTCCTTGATATCCTCGTTTTCTTTGAGTTTGGAGGAGGGACCGTCCAGGACAATCCTTCCGTTTTCCATGACATACGCGTGGTCGGATATGGAAAGGGCGATAAAGGCATTCTGTTCCACTACCAGTATGGACGTGTTCTGCTCCTCATTGATCTGTTGAATAATCCTGAAGATCTCTTTGACCAGGGCAGGGCTCAAGCCCAGGGAAGGCTCGTCCAGGAGCATCAGTTTGGGCCTCGCCATGAGCCCCCTTCCCATGACCAGCATCTGCCGCTCGCCCCCGGAGAGGTAGCCGCTGACGCGGTGTTTCATTCGGGCCAGGCTGGGAAAGTAGTGGTACACCTCTTCCATGTCCGATCGGATGCCGGCCGCGTCGTTCCGGGAGTAGGCCCCGACCCGGATATTCTCTTCAACGGTCAATTGTTCGAAGAGGGGGCGGCCTTCCATGACCTGCACCACCCCCATTCGGACGATCTCTTCGGGGTCCTTGCGATCGATCCGGACTCCCTCGAATTCAATGGAGCCATCCGTGACTTCGCCCAGCTCGGTCCGCAAAAGGCCGGACATGGCCTTGAGGGCCGTGGTCTTGCCCGCCCCATTGGCCCCCAGAAGGGCCACGATATCGCCCTGGTCGACCGCGAGCGAGACCCCTTTGAGGACCAGTATCACGTTGCTGTAGATGACTTCGATGTTATTCAGGTTCAGCATCCCTATTTCTTCTTAGGCGGAGGAACGATCTTCAGGGTTGTAAAGGCCGCCGTGTCGGACTCGAGACCCGTGGCACGCATCCTGTATTCACCCGGGGGGATCGGTCTGGCCTCTTTGAAGTCGGGCTTGAGCAGCGGGGTCCACCCGACCTGAAAGAACCAGTTGAGGGTTGCCATCGGCGTCATGGCCGCGGTAAAGCACCCCTTTTCATCGGCATCCGCCACTGCAATGCCCACGTCTTCACCCGGATTGACGCCTTTGACCGTCACGCCCGGGGGCAGGATCATTTCGACGGTAATCATTTCCCCGGGTGCAAAGCCGCTTCCTTTGAATGTAACAGGCTGTTTGATCAGGGCCGGGGACAAAAAGGTTTCCGCAGGGATGACCTCGAGCGAGGCCTCTGCTGCGGATGCCGGCCCCGCCCACAAGAGCGCGCCCAGAACCAGGCCCGGCAAAACAAGCGTCAGCGTGATGATCTTCAGTGCTTTCATCTGGAACCTCCTTTCCGGTTACTTGAAACTGTGAAGGCCGACAGCGTTGGGGGCTTCCCGCCACCCGGTGATGGGAAAGATCTTGCCGCCCTTGACCTGGTATATCTTGACCACCTTGCTCCCTAACCGGGATTTGGGGCCATAGGCGCAGGGTCCCTGGATGTCGTGCTTTTTGAGCCCGGTCAGCTCCTGGTAGGCCTTGTACATGTCGTTGGCCTCGAGTTTGTCGTATCCTGCGGACTTGAGGGCCTTTTTCAGCCCGGCCACATAGGTCATGCCCCATGACATGCCCATGCCGTACACCTCGTTAAAATCGGCCATGGAGCCCCTGTATTTTTTCCACTGATCGGTGACAAAGGGATTGTTCTTGGCCTCTTCACCCCTTTGGAAGAAGGACGTAATCACAGTCCCTTCCAGGGCCTCGGCATGAACGCCGATGCCCAGCGCGGTCGGTCCCCAGTAATCGGCGGTAAACTGGATCGTCTTTGTCAGTCCCAGGGCAAACCCGTCCCGGATGACATTGGTGGGGGTCGGATCGACGCCGCCGGCATGGATATAGTTGGCCCCGGCCTTGGCCAGTCGTGTGAGATAGACGTCATGTTTGAGGGTGCCCGGAGGGAAGAATTCGGGCGGAAGCAGCTTTATGCCGATCTTTTCTGCATATTCCTTGCCCCCCCTGAGGTGCTCTCTTCCGTAGGGGTTATCCCAGCTGAGATATCCCACGACAGGGGCGCCTGACTTCCCTTTTTTCTTCCAGTCATCCAGTATCCAGTCCAGGGTGGCGGCAAAGGCGTCCTGGTAGGCGGGTCCCCAGAGGAAGGTCCGCCCGATATGCGCCTGGAACTCCCCGTCTCCCGGCACGAGCTGGGCCTTCTGGTCCCTTTCAATGAGCCTGGCAACGGCCTTGCCGATGCCCGTGCTGATGGAGTTGACCATGAGCAGTTTCGGGGTTCTCCGGTATCGCTTATACGCGGATACGGCCCGCGCCACATCGTACCGGGTGTCGATGCCGATGAACTTGATCTTCACGCCGTCAACCCCGCCTTTGGTATTGACCTCCTTGATGAAATCCTCAAGGCCCATATCGGCCGGGACATTCAGCCCGGCAATGGGGCCGGTGTAATCGGCCAGGCTCAGGTAGGCGACCTCCTTTGCCCATGCGGAGCCGGCCGGACCCCCGATCATCAGGCCGATACTCAGCAACAGTGTGAGAAACATTCCCAATCGTTTTCCCATGACATCCTCCTTTCTTATCCGGCTATTGGTTATTCATAACGGGTTGCTCGCAAAACCCGTCTATCTCGCTTAAGGCCGAACGCCAGGGGCAGGCCGGGCTAATGCGCAAACGGATAGAGCCGGTACGACGATTTAAAGATCTCCCAGCGATGGGCCAGACCCCGGGGTTCAAAGACCAGAAAAACGGCCATGGCAAGGCCGAAGGCGATGAGACCCAGGGAGGCGGCCGGCGACGAGCCCAGCCAGGGGAGGGCCTTGGCCAGTGCCGGCGATGTAAACATCACCAGTTCATTCAGGATCCGGATAAACAAGACCCCGAAAAAAACCCCCGGAATACTTCCCATGCCGCCGATGATCAGCATGCCGACATACTCCAGTGCATGCAGGAGGGTGAACTGCTCGGTATTGACCACGGTAATCAGATGGGCCCAGAGAGACCCTGCCACACCCGCATAGAAACAGGAGATGAAGAAGGCCAGCAGCTTGTAATAATAAAGATTCACGCCCATGACCTCGCCGGCCAGGTCATTGTCCCGTATGGCCACAAAGGCCCTTCCCACCTTGGATCGCATGAGGTTCCGGGCCCCGTAGGTCATGATCACCATGACGGTCACGATAATGTAGAACATCCGTTCGTCGGTATCGAACGCAAATGCACCGATGCTGGGGGGCATGGGATAGAGCCCCTTGAACGATCCGGTTATTTTCATGTGGAGGATCAGCCAGATAACGACGAAATGGATGGCAATGGTGGCCATGGCCAGATACATACCCTTGATCCTGAGCGACGGGGCCCCGCCGATGATGCCCACGGCCCCGGCCATGATGCCTGAAAGGGGAAGGGCGAGCCAGAAGGAAAGGCCGTATCGGACGGTGAGGATGGAGGAGGTGTAGGCCCCGACCGCCATGAAGGCGGCCTGGCCGAACGATATCTGACCGCAGAAGCCGCTGACAATCTGAAGTCCCAGCACCACAATGATGCTGATGGACAGCAGGTTGATGAAGCTCACCAGATAATAGGAGCCGAACAGGGGGAAGAGGTAAAGGAGCAGGAGGGCCGAGATAAGGATGGTCCAGTGCTGCCAGGTCCGGATAATGGCAATGTCGAGGGCATAGCTTTTGTCGAATACGCCGCAGGGCCTCATGGATCAGATCCTTTCGATTTTTACAAGACCAAACAGGCCGTAGGGCCTGATCAGCAACACCAGCAGAAGCACCACATATCCTGCCACATCCTTGATCCCGCCGCCGACCAGCGGATCCAGGTATGCGGCCCCCACGTTTTCCACCAGGCCCAGGAGGAGTCCCACGATGAGGGCGCCGCTCAGGGAATCCAGCCCGCCGCAGATGGCCACGATCAGACCGTTGATCCCGATGTACGGGAGCATGTAATAGATGTCCATGACATTGGCCGTGGCGATCCCCGCTATGGCGGCCACAGTCCCTGAGAGGATCCAGATATAGGAGAAGATATTTTTGACCACGATCCCCGTGCTCTGGGCCAGACGGTGATCCTCTGCCGTGGCCCGCATTCCCAGACCTAATTTGGTATATTTGAAGATGAGCGATACGGCGCCAAAGAGGACAAGGGCCACGCAGAAGCCGATCAACTGGTTGATGGGGACGGAAATCCCGGACAGGACCAGGTTCCCCTCAGGGAGGAAATGGGGGAGGGTCCGGGTTTCTCCCTTGAGGTAGAGGACAAAGACCCCCTCCAGGGAAATAAAGATGGCAAAGGTCATGAGGAATGCCGCGAGCAGGGGCTGCCCGATAAGGGGCCGCAGGGCCACCCTTTCGATGGCAAGCCCCAGCATGGCGGTCAGAACGAAAGCCGGGATGAGTCCGACCCAGAAGGGAAGGCCGAGACCGCCCAGAAAGAACCAGAAGAAGAGGGCGCCGAATGCCACCATCTGCCCGTGCGCGAGGCTCACCACGTGGGTCGATTTATACACAAGGACGATGCCTGCCGCCACCAGGGCATACAGGCTCCCTGTCATGAGTCCGGTGGCGCTGTGCTGGAGAAATTCAATCATGGGTCAACCTTCGGTGCGAGTTACCTGAATGGCGGTTTCAATCGTCCCCTTGCGTCCGTCCCTGTAGGTCACGCTGGCCTCTACCTTGAATTCCGGTTGATCGCCGTAGAGCGCCCCGATGAGCTCTTTGTAACGTTCTTCCACGAATGTCCGTCTGAGTTTTCGCGTCCGTGTGAGTTCGTCCTCGTCCGCGTCAAATTCCTTGTGCAGATTCACGAACCGCCTGACCCGAGTCCATTCGGGGAGCGTATGATTAACCGTTTCAATCTCCTTCCTGATCAGGTCGATGACCTCCCGCTTCTGGGACAGGTCGGTGAAGGTGGTGTAGGCGATGTGATGGGCCTCGGCAAATCGCCCCACATTGTCCAGGTCGATATTGATGAGGGCGGTCACATAGTCCTTGTCCTGGCCCCCGATGATCAGGGCGTCCTTGATATAGGGACTGAACCTGAGCCTCACCTCGGTGTACTGGGGCGAGAACTTCTTTCCCCCTGCCAGTTCCTTCAGGTCGTCCATCCGGTCGATGACAATGAGATGGCCGTCCTCGTTCAGGTGGCCGAAGTCGCCGGTAGCGTACCATCCGTCGATCATCTTCTCTTCTGTGGCCTCAGGATTTTTGTAATAGCCGGAATAGGGATATTTGTTCCTGATAAGGATCTCGCCGTCATCGGACAGCTGTACCTCGACCCAGGGAACCGGCGGGCCGGATGTGTCTGGCCGGATGTCCCCCTGCCTCGGCATGCTCATGACGCCCTGCTCCGTGCTCCCGTAAAAGAGGCGGATGTCTATTCCCAGGCCCTTGAAGTACCGGATAATGTCAGGGCTGATGGCGCCGCCCGCCGAATAGACCGTCTGCACCCCGGACAGGCCTATCCGGTCCCTGAGTTGTCGGAACACCGCCTGGTACGCCAGGAAATAGAGGATCCGCAAAGTCAGGCCGGGCGATTTGCGGGCGCTCTTCATATCCGCCATCCTGAGTCCCACCGGGAGGGCCATTCGGTATATCAGTCGCCTCAGGCAGGTAGAGTCGATCATTTTCGCCTGGACCATTCGGTTCAGGTTTTCCCACAGACGGGCGCCGAAAAAGAGGATGTCCGGTCCGATCTCCCGGATATTCTCCTGAACGGTCTCCGGTTCTTCCGGAAAGTTGACCACCATGGGCGCCAATATGGCCCCGGCAATCCCGATGCCCTGCTCGGTGATCCATGCAGGGGGGATAAACGAGAGATACTCATATCCCTTGTCAAACCATCCGTCCAGTTGCGCCCATTCCCTGACAGAGTCCACCAGCCAGCGCTGGCTCAACATGCCGCCCTTGGGAAGGCCGGTGGTCCCGGATGTGTAGCAGAATACGGCGATCTCATCCCCCTGGCCCAGATCCACCATTTTGTCAAAGCGTTCAGGCTGTTCCCTGTCATGTGCTTTTCCCAGATCCACGACCTCGTCAAACGACAGGAGGACGGGATCGGTGTATGACCAGAGTCCCTTGGGGTCCCAGTAGATGACCTTCTTGATCTTGGGGACGTCCTTCTTGATCTCAAGGAACTTGTCCACCTGCTCCTGATCGTGCACCACCGCAAAGACAGAGTCCGAATGCTCTGCATAGTATTTGACTTCTTGGGGCAAACAGTCCGTGAAGATACCTACGGCCGCACCCCCGGCCGACTGGACCGCCAGTTCGGCCCAGAACCATTCCGGCTTGTTCTCCCCCAGGATGGATACCTTATCGCCCCGCTCAAGGCCGAGACGGACAAGACCCATACAGAAATATTTTACCGTGAGAAAGTAGTCTTTCCAGGTAAACTCCTTCCATATGCCCCGGTCTTTCTCCCGCATGGCCACCAGGCGGTCGCCGTATTTCCGGGAGTTTTCTCTCAGGATTTTCGGCAAGGTGTCAAGGGTCATAAGGATGGCGCCTCAAGCTCTTTCATCTATTCTTCTCCCAGATACGCCCGGATGACCCGTTCATCGTCCTTGATCTCCTGAGGCCGGCCCTCAACGAGCTTGCGGCCGAAGTCCAGCACCACGATCCGGTGGCAGATATCCATGACCACGTCCATGTCGTGTTCAATCAGGACAATGGGGATCTTCTTGAGTTCATAGACGTCCAGGATGAATCGGGCCATGTCTTCCTTTTCTTCCACGTTCATTCCAGCCATGGGTTCGTCCAGGAGGAGTATGGCCGGGTCCATGCACAGGGCCCTGGCCAGGTCCACTTTTTTCCGCTGCCCGTAGGGAAGGGATCCCACCGTCTTCTTACGGATGGATTCCATCTCAAGCAGGTCGATGACTTCTTCCACCCGCTCCCTGTGGGCGATTTCCTCCAGCCGGGTGGGTCCGAAAAAGAGACATCCGAGGAGGGCCCCGTGCTTCATATGGATGTGCCGTGCCGACATGAGGTTGTCCAGGGCGGTGAGCCCGGAGAAGAGCTCGATGTTCTGGAATGTCCGTGCGATGCCCAAAGAGGCAATCCTGTGGGGTTTCATTCGGGTCAGGTCCCTGCCGCCATAGAGGATTTCTCCCTCATTGGGGTGATAAAACCCGTTGATGCAGTTCAGGAAACAGGTCTTGCCGGCGCCATTGGGTCCGATGATGGCCAGTATCTCTCCGGAGTGGATGTCCACGGATACGTCGCTGAGGGCCTGCAACCCCCCGAATCTGAGGGACAGACGGCGAATGTTCATGACCGGCTCGTTTTGTTTTTGCGAATGACTCATGATGCGGGCTGCTGACCCGTGCGGCTTCTTGCGATCCCTTTTCTGAAGATGTCAATGGCGATGTTCAGGGTTGATTTCAGGTAATCCTTGTCCGGGTTGATCATCCTTTTGCTCTCCTCCCAGAGGACCGCGCCCGTGAAGATGATCCATACAATATCGGCCAGGGCGATGGAAGGATAGTCATCAAAGCGACCTTCGGTCTTTCCCCGGTCAAAGATCATGGCCAGGCTCCGGAGACTCCTGCCGGCCAATGCATTGAGCTGGGCAACCCGTTTCGTGGGCAGGTTCTTGAGTCCATCGCTGGCCTGGAGATGAAAGAGGTTGATCAGAATGAGCGGATCGAAACGGTAGACGTCGTTAAACAGGTCTTTCAGGGCCGCTATCTTTTCCTCGGGCCCGATCCCTTTTTCCTGATGCAGGCTTTCCAGCCTGCCTGAGAGATATTCGAGGAGCTGAAGGTTGAGGGAAACGTAGATGTCGTCCTTGTTTTTGAAGTAGAGATAAAGAGCGGCAGGGCTCAGTTCGGCCTCTTTGGCGATATCCTCGATTGTCGCGCTGCTGAAGCCCCTGGTATGAAAGACCCGTTTGGCGGCATCCAGAATCTGCCTGCGGCGCAACCGTTGCTGCGTCTCCTTCTCTCGCTGTTTTCTTTCCTGGATACCCACGAGCGACCTCAACGCGGATTACCGCATACGGCGGGAGTGCCGGCCGACCTGCAATCGTGTCTAATCAGTGAATGATGTTTGATGATATGAGCCAGATTCATATAACTGAATATCTTTTATTTGGTCAAGGAAAAAATTTGTTCTCTACGCTCAGACCGTGATGTCCCGCGATACAATATCAGGGCGCCGTTCCTGACGGTCAGTGAACGTCCGGATCCGGCCGGCGCCTGTGGAGAAGCGAGCCTTAAGGCCTTTCGCCGGAGACCTTATGGATCTCCAGTCGGGGAGAGGCCATTTGGATGCCTTCCTGATCGAACCTCGCCTTGATTTTTTCGTTCAGGCCCCAGCGGCCGGTCAGGGCATGTTTTCTCTCCACCCAGAACCTGGCTTTCATTTCCATATATCCGGGGGAGAATCTGTCGATAACGACCCGGGGCGCGGGTTTTTCCAGGACAATATCCGATGCCTGGAGGATGTCCCCTATCACGGCCTTAACCTTGTCCACATCCTGATCATAGGTAATGAAAAAATCGATGTCGAGACGGCGGTTGGGCCTTGCGCTGGAATTGACCACCTGGTCGTTCAGCACCTTGTGGTTGGGGATATAAACCATTTTGCCGTCAAAGGTCCGGACGCATGTATGCATGACCGTGATGAGATCCACGGTGCCCAGGGCCCCGCCGATCTTAACGATGTCGCCCCTTTTCAATGGGAGCCGTGGAATATAGGGTTTAATGATGACATGGACCGCTATTCCCACCATGACGATGACCATGATCACCCGGAAGAGCAGGGCGGCCGGAAATCCGATCAGGTTTAGGACAACGAGTGCCCCCATCAGGAGTACGAGGATGTGCAGTCCGGTAACCGAATAAGCGGCTCTCCGCTCCGGCATACCCGCCTTGATCAAGAGGGCGGATACGAAACGACCCAGATATTTTACCAGGATCAATACAATAATCAGGAGAAACATCCCTTTGACCACCATGGGACCCAGTTCTCCTCCCACCCTGCTGACCTGGTCGACGTAATTGCTCAGGCCAGAAGAGAGGCTATTCATGGCTGCCCTCCATTTCTGTCTCCTGTTGCCCGTTCGTGTACGAGCAAAGACAGAGACTGTTGTCTGCTCACCCGCTAAAGCCCTCTGCTGGCGGCGACCAGCTCAACGCAATCTTCAGGCAGACGTCCGTCATCGAAACTGGGAGGCCGTGGGCCTTCCCGTATTCCAGCAGGCCACTCGCCGTTACCCGATGCCGTTCTGTCCCATGACAAAGACTGCGGTGCAACGCTTTTGGGGTTCGTCTGTTTTTGACTGTTTCGGCATGCCTTTGCCATATAATATCCGCAAAGGGAAAGAAATGCAATTTTACGTGGGTCAGTTGGCCCCCGAGCAGGCCAATTTAGCTGGAGGGTGAATACCAGAAGAAAAACACCAGAGCATCATTCAGCATATTCGGAGGAAAAATTTTCTTTCATCTCATCCTTCGCCAAGTCCACAATGGGCTTAAGAGGCGGCGAAAGCCATCTTTCTTTGTGCCATATCATCAAGGCGGCCACTTCGAATGATCCTTCCCAAGCCAAGGAGACGAGCCGTTGCTGTGCTATTTCGCGCGAAACGGCCATTCAGGAGAGAATCGTCACCCCGTTGAATCCCGCCAAATGGCGGGACGGGGTCCAGGGGTTTCATCAGTGGTTGAGAACACTGGATTCCGGCTCCCGGATCAGAGTCCGGGATCCCGCCTGGGCGGGACCGGAATGACGGAAAGAGAGCATTTTCGCTTTTTACGAGACCATCAAAGCTGAAAGCCTCTTTCATCAGAAGATGTAATGGCGCGTTCCCGGCGCATCGATTCGGGCTTGTCTGGGCGTAATAACTGATTATCGTAACACATAATTCCTATCAAATATATAATTTCATGGCCCTCCCCTTCTTACGTGCGGGCTTGTGAAAAGGGGTTTAAAAATGGGAAACAGGTAATATCTTGAAACAAGAGATCATTAATGATAAGATGTTTGCCCGGAAATGAAGAGAGGTTTTGAAAAATGAGGCAGAAAGAATACAACTTTGAGCAGGGGCCGATCCGGCCGCCCAACGAGGCCCGGAGTCTTCTTCTGCGGGTGACCCGGAACTGTCCCTGGAACCAGTGCCGGTTCTGTCCGGTTTACAAAAAGCGGAAATTTTCCCTGCGCACGGTTTACGAGATCAAACAGGACATCCAGACGGTCCGGGAAATCGTGGATGATATCAAGGCCGTTTCCTGGGGTCTCGGGTACAGCGGGGCGGTTAATGACCGGGTGATCAGTTCCCTGTTCGGGAATGCCGGTCGCAGTCACGCCTATCAAAGCGTTGCCATGTGGCTCTATTACGGCACGGGCGCGTGCTTTTTGCAGGATGCGGACAATATGGTCATGAAGACGGACGATCTGGTGGAGGTCCTCGCTTTTCTGAGGGAAAAACTGCCGGAGATTACCCGGGTCACCACCTATTCCCGGTCGCGCTCGGTGGTGCGCAAACCGGTGGAAGCGTTGACCCGGATCCGGGAGGCCGGTCTGGACAGGATCCATATCGGGCTTGAGACCGCCTATGATCCGCTCCTCAAGTTCATGAAGAAGGGCGTCACGGGGGCCCAGCATATCGAGGCCGGACAGAAGATCCTGGCATCGGGCATGGAGCTTTCGGAATATGTGATGCCCGGTCTGGGGGGACAGGAAATGTGGCGGGAGCATTCCCTGGCCACGGCAAAGGCCCTGAATCAGATCAATCCCCATTTCATCCGGCTCCGGAGCCTCCGGGTTCCCGGCCGGGTTCCGTTATATGAGAGTCTGATGGAAGGATCTTTTACCATGCAGACCGACGATATGATCGCCGAGGAGATCAAGCTCTTTATCGAAACCCTGGAAGGGATCACCAGCGTGGTGACGAGCGATCATATCATGAACCTCCTGGAAGAGGTCTCGGGCAAGCTGCCCGAAGACAAGGAAAAGATGCTGGACGTGATCCGCCGATACCAGGCGCTTTCCGATCTGGACCGTCTCATTTACCGGATCGGCCGGCGGGGCGGATCGTACCGTTCCACTGATGACCTGACATATGACCCGGTCACCTATGGAAAGATCAAGGGTCTGTTCCACGATATCGAGTCCAGGGAGGGAATCGAGGGTGTCGAAAAGCTGATTACCGAGATGGTGGACCAGTATGTGTGAGGATTGGCGATTGACGATTGAGGCGTTTAGGGATTGAGGGATGAGTTATTATCCGGTTTTCCTGCAGCTCGAGGGGGTGGCCGTTCTGGTGGTGGGGGGCGGCCGCGTGGCCCTGAGAAAAGTGGAAACCCTCCTGGAATATGGAGCGGTAATCTCTATTGTAAGCAAGGAGTTAACCCCTGAACTGAGGAGACTGGCCGACAGGGGAGATGTCCGTTTTTTGGGTGCGGAAATGCGGGATTCGTTTTTGGATGAGGTTTCTCTTGTGATCACTGCCACCGATGACCCGATCCTCAATCACAGGGTCAGCCAGGAGGCCCGGAGCAGGGGCCTGTGGGTCAATGCCGTGGACCAGCCTGCCGATTGCAGCTTTATCGTGCCTTCCATTGTCAGGAAGGGAGATCTCATGATTGCCATTTCAACCGCCGGGAAGAGTCCGGCCCTTTCAAAAAGGATCCGGAAGCGGCTCGATGCCCAGTTCGGAAATGAATATGCCGCTTTTCTCGACCTGATGGGCGCTCTGCGGAAGACACTCCTGGCCATGGAACTTCCCCAGCAGGAAAACAGCCGGATATTTAATGAAATCGTTGAGAGCGGCATTATCGACGCCCTGGCCCGGGAGGACCGGGAGACCGTGGCGGCAACCCTCAGACAGATCCTCCCGGCTGAGATGGATATTCGGTCGATCATAAGTACAATTGCGCGACCGTATCGGAGTGAATGCTCATGAAAAACGGTTCCTCGGCGCAGCCGATGAAAACCCCTTGTGTGGGTGGCGTCCATGCGCCGAAAATCGAGGCTGCAAGCGTCTCACACAGGAAAAAGACTCTCTATTCGCGTTTATTGGAATTCATTTGCGGTTTGGGTGCTTCTTTGTGGTAAATCAACTGGTTCGCACAATAGCTTTAGGCCTTTCAGGCAATTTAGCGCACTTTAGACACTTATCCAGTTTATCCCGGTTAGGATTCCCATGACATCGCCCTGGTTCAGTCTGGCCCTTGGTCTCGACCTGCTGGCAGCAGGCGGATTCACGGTATTTATCATCAGGCAGCAGACGTGGGTCTTCAAGGTTTCCAACTGGATACTCGTTGCCGGATTCCTCTTTCATACGATTTTTTTGGGATATGGCTACTACCAGTTGGGTACGGCCCCGGTCCTGGACCTCAGGTCGGCCCTCTCCTTTTTTGCGTGGTCCCTCGTGGGTGTCTATCTCGTTGTTCAGGCCCGATTCAAGTTGATGGTTCTGGGGTCTTTTGTCGCCCCCCTGGCCGCCTTTCTGATGATGATTTCTTCGGCCATGCCCTTGGCCGCAGGACCGGTGAAACCCCTTTTCAAGAGCTTCTGGCTCACGATCCACGTGGGCACTGTTTTTGCCGGTGATGCGCTGCTGGCCATCGCCTTTTTGGCGGCCGTCATGTACCTGATCCAGGAACGTCAGATCAAACAGAAACGGCTGGGTTCACTGTACAGCCGGCTCCCCTCGCTTGCCACCCTGGACAGCATCAACTATCATTCCATTGTCTACGGGTTTCCATTTCTGACCATCGGAATGATTTCAGGCTCGGTCTATGCCCAGTACGCCCTGGGTCGCTACTGGCAGTGGGATCCCAAGGAGGTCTGGTCCCTGATCCTCTGGCTGTTCTATGCGGCCCTGCTTCACCAGAGGCTGGCAGTGGGCTGGCAGGGTCGACGGGCGGCCATTATGTCGATTATCTGTTTCGGGATTTTGATTTTTACCTTTGCGGGTGTGAGTCTCCTGATGGGAGGGTATCACAGTTTCAGCAGCCTGGGGGCTCGGTAGGGACCATGCTCAAGATCATCGACATCGGGATGAATCATGAGACCGCCCCCATTGAACTGCGGGAGTGTCTTGGAGGGGAGGCGGACCATACGCTGAAGGCCCTGGCATGGATGCGGAACCATGCGTCTGTTCGGGAAGGGCTTTTCCTGTCCACCTGCAATCGAGTGGAGGCCCTGTTCATAACCGAGGAGGCCGAGGCGGCCAAGGAATCAATGATGTCATTCATGGCCGAACTCGGGCGGAGACAGATCGGAGACCTCCTGGGCTGCCTCTACGTGCTGGAAGATATGAATGCGGTCAGGCATGTTTTCAACGTGGCCTCGAGTCTTGACTCCATGGTGGTGGGTGAGCCCCAGATCCTCGGCCAGATCAAGGAGGCCTACGCGCTGGCAACCAGGGAAAAAACCTCGGGCGTTATCCTCAACCGGCTGATGCACCGGGCGTTTCATGTGGCAAAACGGGTGAGGTCAGAGACAGAGATCTGCGGGGCAGCCGTCTCCATCAGCTACGCGGCCGTTGAACTGGCCAAGAAGATATTTTACGTGCTGGAGGGGAAAAAAGTCCTTCTCGTCGGGGCCGGGGAAATGGCGGAGCTGGCGGCCAGACACCTTTTGACTCACGGCGTCAGTTCCCTGGTGGTGGCCAACAGGACGTTTGAACGGGCGGTCGAGGTCGCAGGACATTTCAAGGGCGTGCCTGTCTCGTTCGAGGAAATCGATTCAGAACTCATGAACGTGGACATCGTGATCACCAGCACGGCCTCTCCGGATTATGTGATCACACAGGAACAGGTCAAGAAGTGCCTCAGGAAACGACGCAATCGCCCCCTCTTTTTTATCGACATCGCGGTCCCACGGGATGTTCAGCCGGAAGTTAACGATCTGAACAATGTATATCTGTATGATATTGACGATCTCAAGGGCGTGGTCGCGCTCAACATGGCGCAGCGGAAGGAGGAGGCGGTGAGGGCCGGGCGCATTGTCGAGGAAGAGGTGGCTAAATTTGAAAAATGGCTCAAGACCCTGGCCGTGGTGCCCACGATCGTTTCACTGCAGGACAAGGCGGAATCGATCATCCGGGCGGAATTTGGGAAAAGCCGTTCTGTCCTGGATCAGCTCAGCCCCACCCAGTATGAGGCCGTGGAAATCCTGACTCGATCGATTGTCGAAAAGGTGCTGAATGATCCGATCGTCTTTTTGAAGGGGAGGGCAGGGCGATCCACGGTCAATACGTATCTGGACCTGACAAAAAGGCTGTTCGGGTTAAATGGGATGGAAGCCGGCGGCCCTGGAAAAGCGGACCATGGGGAATGAGGAACTGAGGGATGCTGGGATGCTGGGATTGAGGGATTGAAGCCCTGAATGGCGGCGTAAACGCGCCGCTTTTTTTGTCGCAAATCATTTTGCTGAAAAGGAGGGTGCCATGGACCTGGCCGGAATGATTCAAAGAATGAAACAACACCCCCTGTACCCGGATATGGGGATGATCGCCAGCCATCTGGGCGTTGTAAGAGCGACCTCTCTGAACGGAAAGCGGGTCAATGCCGTCGAGATCCAATTCGATCAAGACGAAATTGGTAAAATAGTCAATAAAACAAAGGATATGCCTGGCATTATAGATGTATTGGTTGAAACTGCTGAGGCCGGTCGGTTAACGGTCGGTGACGATATCATGGCCGTGGTCGTGGGGGGAGACACCCGTGAGCACGTGTTCCCTGCACTGATCGACACGGTAGACAGGATCAAGAGGCAGGGCACAAAAAAGAGGGAACTTTTTGCCATCTGAACCTGAATGGGATACCGGAGCATGGTCGGAACATGGCGTAGCTCCAGATGAAAGCGGGACAGGATGTTGCCGGAATCGAAAACCCAAGGCCCGATAACCGAAAAGTGGAGACAGCGCATGATGGGTATGGTGGATGTGACAAATAAGCCGGTTGTCCGGCGCCAGGCAGAGGCCGGGGGAAAAATTTATCTGGCCCCGGGCACGGTTCGGAAGATAGCCCGGAGAGACATCAAAAAGGGGGATCCCTTTTTGGTGGCCGAGGTGGCTGCCATGAATGCGGCCAAGCAGACCCATCTGCTGATTCCCCACTGTCACCAGATTCCTCTGGATACGGTGAAAGTCGGATTTGAGTTGCTGGATGACGGGGTTGAGGCTCGATGTCTTGTCAGGGCCCAGGCCCGGACAGGCGTTGAGATGGAGGCGCTCATAGGGGTCACTGTTGCGCTAAACACCTTATGGGATATGGTCAAGTATCTTGAAAAAGATGGACAGGGACAGTATCCTGGAACCGTGATGACCGATATCCGTGTGCTAAGAAAAGAAAAGGGTGGAGAAAATGACTAAGTGGACCATTGTTCTTTTGGTAAGTGTATACATCGTCCTCGGTTCAGCCCCTTGCCGGGCTGAAAAGGCCTATGTAACGAATCCGACCAAGATCACCCTTCGCAACGGGCCGGGCACCGATGAGAAGATCCTGGCCATGGTTTCCCAGGATGAGCCCGTGGAGATCCTGGGCGCCCAGGAGGGGTGGAACCGCGTCCGGCTGCTGGGGCCCAAGTGGAACAACAAGGAGGGCTGGATCGTGAGTGGTTTTCTGGCTTCGCGTGTTCCGGGGGAAGTCCAGGCCGAAGCATTGAAAGCGGAGAATGCCAGGCTCAAAGAGAAGCTGGCCAGGATCGAGTCGGAGTGGCAGGAGCTGTCCAAAGAACGTCAGGACATGAAGGGAAAACTGGAAGAAAGCGAGCGGGCGTCTGTCGATATAAAGAAGAAGTACCAGGAGCTGAAGGATGGGGCCGCGGGGTTTTTGAAGCTCAAAGAGGAGTATGAAACTGCGCAACAGAGGATGCAGGATGCCTTGACTACCGCTGAAAAACTAACCAAGGAAAACGTGGAACTTAAGTCTTCTCAGAGAAATACGTGGTTTCTGACCGGGGGCGCGGTTATGCTGGTGGGGCTCATTTTCGGGCTTGTCCTGGGAAGAAGAGAGAAAAGGCGAAAATCGTCTTATTATTGAGGTGCAAGGCGCCAGGCATTAGAAGTCAGGCGTGAGTTGGTTGAACGGTTAAGTTGTTGAGAAATATAACTGCTCATCAGCCATGAGCCATCAGCTATCAGCCGGCAGCCAGTGAGACTTTCATGGATAACAGTTCATCAGGGCAGCATCCGGTCAACGCTCCCACATGCGAGATCATTACCATCGGAAGCGAGCTCCTCCTGGGCCAGATCGAGGACACAAACACGGTCTATCTGGCCTGTGAGCTGGCCCGGCTTGGCATTGCGGTCCGTTTCAGGACATCGGTGGGCGACCGGCTGGATGAGATGCGCCAGGCCATCGGGTCTGCCCTTGGCCGATGCGATCTGGTGATCATGACGGGGGGTCTCGGACCGACCCTGGACGATCTGACGCGGGAGGCGGTTGCCGCGGTGGCCGGAGTGGACCTCGAATACCGCCAGAGCCTCATGGACGAGATCGAGGCCATGTTCAGAATGTATGGTTATGTCATGCCTGAGAACAATCGGAGACAGGCTTATGTCCCGGCCGGGAGCATCGCCATATCCAACCCCGTGGGGACGGCGCCCGCGTTCATCACGGAAATCGCACAACGAGCGGTCATATGCCTGCCCGGGGTCCCCGGGGAACTCAGACACCTCATGACCCATGAGGTGCTCCCCTGGGTCCGGAAGCGGTTTCATCTTGTAAATCACCGGGTCAGCTACCAGGTACTGAAGGTGGTGGGACTGGGAGAAAGTGGCGTGGACCGGCTGCTCCAGGATCTCATCAAACCGGGGCAGAATCCGGAAGTCGGTCTTCTGGCCTCCCAGGGGGAGATCAGGATCAGGATCGCAGCGGTTGCAGACGGAGAGAAGGCGGCAGCGGGCCTGATCGATCCGGTGGCGGCCGAGATCCGGTCCCGATTAAGGAACAAGATCTTCGGCCAGGGCGATGACACCCTCGAAGGCGTGATCAATTCCCTGCTGCATCAAAGGGGACTCACCCTGGCCCTCCTGGAGACCTTCACCGGCGGGCTCGCGGCCAAACGGCTTTTCAATGTCCCCGGGTCGCGATTAGTTCAGAGTTGCGTGATCCCCGGTATGGAGCAGGTGGCTGAATACCTCGGCCAGGAGGAGTTCCTGCTCGACCCGGAAGCGGTCCTGGCCTCGGCACACAGGGTGAGGGAGAAGGCCGGGGCGGATGTGGGCCTCGTGATCCTGGGATTTGTCCAGGAAGGCCGGGGAACCCATCCAGTGGTGCAGGGGAACGCAGCGGCCGCAGGCGAGGGTATCTTCAAAACCTTTTCGTGGGAAATGGGGGGAGAACCGTTTACCCTGCGGGCAAGGGGAGCGGTCATCGGACTCAATACCTTGCGGCTTGCCTTGTTGGGTGTGTAACGCTCGTTGAAAGCGGCATGTTCCCTTAAGCGTCTCAAACCTGAAACGATTAAGTCCAGCGTATTCCCGTTGATAGCAAGGCGCTCTCAATTCGGGGGTGCTTTCCACTGTCAGTTGTATTGGGTTGCCTGTCTTCAGATTTCCGGCCATAACTCCGGGGGAAGGTGTTCAGCAAAGAAGTTCCGGGCCAACTCACTGATCCGCCGGCCTGTCGCGAGATCCAATGCTTTTCTCGCAAGCTGCTGTGCAGCCTTCATATTGAGTTCGCGCACGATGGCTTTGGCTTTGGGAATCGCGCCGGGATTCATGCTGAGTTCATCCACTCCCATCCCCACCAAGACCGGGATCGCTAAAGGATTCCCCGCGAGTTCACCGCACACCCCTGTGAATTTTCCGGCCTGATGCGACGCGACGACTACCTGTTGGATCTGGCGTAAGACGGCCGGATGCAAGGCATCGGAGTAAGCAGCCAGCGCCTGATTCCCCCGATCTGCCGCAAAGGTATATTGCGTCAGATCATTCGTACCGATACTGAAAAAATCCACCTGTTGCGCAAATATCGTGCTGAGCACTACAGCCGACGGAATCTCAACCATCATCCCGATCTCAAGGGGCCATGCGTGAGGAATCCGGTCATGAAGGAGCTCGTCATGGGCACGTTCCAGCGCGGTGCGCGCCTGCCTGAGATCTTCAACCAGCGCCACCATCGGAAACATGATGCGCAAATGCGCGTCCCATCCCGCCCGCAGGGTGGCTTTTAACTGCGTCGCAAATAAGTCCGGGCGTTGGAAACAGAGCCTTAACGCGCGTACGCCGAGGAATGGGTTGTCTTCGGCAGGAAGTTTCAGATAATCAATCTGTTTATCACCTCCCAAATCCAAGGTCCGGATAATCACGGACTTACCGGCCATGATTTGCCCGATGCGGGTCAATATCTGATATTGATCCTCCTCGCTGGGGGGGTTGAAACGAGAAACATAGAGAAATTCAGACCGGAGCAAACCGATGGCGTCTGCGCCATTCTCAACCGCGAGTCGGGCTTCGGCGACACTGCTGATATTCGCGGCAATCTCGACATGATGCCCGTCTTTGGTGACGGCGGCTCGATGACGCGATCGATAGAGGCACTCCCGCTCTTCCAGCCACGCAGATTTCTGTTGCTCTAATCCGCTAATGATGGCTTGGTCCGGATTGATCCAAAGGGCCCCGTCGAAACCATTCAGGGCCAGCATGGTGTTCTCCGGCAGTTCAAAGAGCCCTTCATGGGGACAGACGACGGCCGGGATGCCGAGCGAACGGGCCAGGATAGCGCTGTGGGAGGTCGGTCCGCCAAGCTGCGTTACAATCCCCAGCACATTATCCATATCCAGCTGCGCCGTCTGCGCCGGCGTCAACTCTCTGGCTATCAGAATCGCCGGTTGTGAAAAAGAAATTTTTTCCGCGGGGGCCCTTCCGCAAAGCCTGGCAAGCACCTGATTCCCCACATCCCGGATATCCGCGGCGCGCTGCTGCAAGTAGGGATCGTCCAGTTCACGATAGGATCGTTCGGTGTCGGTGATACTCATTTCCCAGGCTTTGGCAGCATTGAATTGCTGCTCGACCACAAGACGTTTGGTTTTTTCCAAAAGGATCGGATCGGCAAGTAAGGCCAGGTAGGCCTTGAAAATATCAGCGGCATCTCCACAGGCTGCAGAGCGAATTTTCAGGTATTCCGTCTCGATGGTCTGTTGCGTTGTTTTGAGTGTATATTCAAAGCGCGTCCATTCCTGGCCGGAATCTTCAACCTGATGCTGAGGAATCGCGAGTGGCTGCGGGCGATACCACTGAACCGGTCCCAGTGCAATTCCTTCTGAGATAGGCCTGCCCTTCAGATCGCTATTCCCGATGCGCACGAGGGGTGGCGGGTACGGTTTTTCAGATTCAGGCCACGCATCGCCAAAATTTTCCGCGGCCAGTTGTTTGAGGGCCTCTATGACTTTCCGGGCGTCGGGTCCCCTGGCGGCAATTACGATCTGATGATCCTTTTTGGTCCCCAGCATGGCGATACTGTTCAGGCTGTTAGCCGGAACAGGCCCTTTTCCGGTTGAAAGGTTTTTCACCATGACATCGGCATTAAACGAGGTGGCGATTTTCACAAGGCGCCCAGCCGGCCGGACATGCAGACCATGTTCGTTTGAGACCGTCAAAACCAAGGTCTCTGTTGGGCTGGAATCAGCAGCCGGGGCAATATCTGGCGTCAACCTGCCGGTCGTTTCGGCGTCGCCCACCTGTTCGGCTTTGGGTATCAATGCATTGCGGGCTTCTTGGGCCACCGACTCCAGCGAGCGGCCCAGGCCGATTTGAACAGAGGCTGAAATAGCGCCTTCAACAAGCGGCGCCGAGCAAATACGCACATGGGGTTGCATTTCTTCCGGCAGGATGTCGCGTGCTAGCTCCGCGTTCAGGATAGCACTCCCCAGATCCACCAGTACCAGTACGCCTTCAGGGCTGAAGACGCGTTGAATGGCCTCGGAGATCGCAATACCGTCCGTCCCGAACTCCGTGAACCCCGTCGCAACGCCGCCCACCCCGATCAGCGGAATATCGTTGATTCCAGCCGAGGCGACCATATCCACAAGGGCGTCGGCTAAAGCTTTACTGTGCGAAACGATCACTAAACCAACCATGCATTTTCTTTCCTTTCAGACATTGCCTTTAGAATCACTTGGCGCCACGGCCTTCATGTCTCTCTCTGCTTTTCAACTGCCGGCATATTTCAGTGATACACAGGCAGACTTCGGGAAACATTTTCTCGAAATCGCCAACACGCTTATCGCCAGAGTTCTTCGGCTTTTCGGACCAGCAGATACGATGACGTCGCACCGGGATCCTGGTGTCCGATACTGCGCTCCCCCAAGTAACTTGCCCGGCCTTTTTTCGCCTGTAACGGTATGGTGTTTTTCATCCCGGCTTCAGCCGCTATAACTGCCTGGCGCAACATTTCACCCAGACCGGCTCCCTTTTGGCGGGCCTGTTTCATCGCTTCCAGCGTCGGCCACAGGACATCCACCATGGTCTTATCGTTCAGACGGGCTTTGCCCCGCTGTAAAACGCCGTCAAGCCCTGCGTCAAAGACGGCGATCCAATCATCGGCGTCTAAGACGTCTTTGCCTTTGCCGGCGATACTGGCGCGAAGGAAAAATGTCCCGTACAAGGGCCCGGAAGCTCCGCCGACGGACCGAATAAGCGCCATGGAAACCGCATTAAATGCAGCCGGTATATCGGCCGGAGTCGACTGTTTCAGCGCATGGATCACGGCGGTAAAGCCTCGATCCATATTGACGCCATGATCGGCATCCCCAATGGCGGAATCAAGCTCGGTCAATAATTGTCTGTTCTCGGCGTAAACCCGTCGTAAGCCATGCACCCATTCAAGAATATTTTCCAAACTGATGTTGATCATTTTTTCTTCCTTTTCGTCATGTTCCGCCTTTCGCGGGAATCCGGCAACCAGAAAAAGACTGGATTCCGGCCTCCACCGGAATGACAGTGTAAGGACAATTATGAGAATGTTGATATATCAGTCCACCTACCAGCGTAAGGCTGCGGTATTTACAGGCGCATCCCAAAGTGCGATCATTTCGGCATCTGCCTTCACCAGCGTGATGGAACAGCCCTGCATTTCCAGCGAGGTGATGATGTTTCCCACCAGGGAGCGGGCAATTGCGATCCCTTTTGCTTTACAGATGGTCGCGACTTCATTGAATACAAGATACAACTCAATCAACGGCGTGCCGCCCATGCCGTTAATCATCACGATTACCGGGTCACCGTTTCGATAAGGCAAATCCGGCACAATGGCGTCCATCATCATCGCCGCAATTTCCCTGGCTGTTTTCATCTTCATACGCTGCCGACCCGGTTCGCCGTGAATCCCGATGCCCATTTCCATTTCATCAGCGCCCAGGTCAAAGGTGGGTTTTCCGGCCGCGGGGGTGGTACAAGATGTCAGGGCCATGCCCATTGACCGGCCATTCTCATTGACTTTCCGGCACAGATCCGTCACCTGCTTCAGATTTTTCCCCTGTTCGGCGGCGGCCCCGCAGATCTTCTCGGCCAACACCGTGGTTCCCACGCCACGTCGTCCGGCTGTATAGAGACTGTCTTTCACCGCCACATCGTCATCAATGACAGCCGCTGCCACATCCATCCCGGCATTTCTGCAGCTTTCCGCTGCCATCTCGAAGTTCATCACATCGCCTGTATAGTTTTTCACAATGTGCAACACGCCTGCACCGCCGTCCACCGCTTTCGCAGCCGCTTCCATCTGATCCGGCGTCGGCGAGGTAAAGATATCGCCGGGGCAGGCGGCATCCAACATCCCTTTGCCGACAAAACCGCCGTGCATCGGCTCATGGCCGCTTCCTCCCCCGGAAATGATGGCGACTTTCCCGGCGACAGGCGCATCCGCGCGGACAATATAATTCGGCTCAAAGAACACTTTCACCAGATCGCCGTGAGCCGCGGCCAACCCGACCAATGCTTCTTTTACGACACCTTCAGGGGCATTAATCAATTTCTTCATGAATGGATCTCCTTAAATTTGTGATATATTCTGTTGAGCATTTTCATCAGGTTGAGGTCTCATCTTCGGCAGCCATCTTGTCACGCATAGATCATATGTAAAGATACCAACCAATCCGCCGATGAACGGTCCAATAATCGGGCCGATTATCCACCAGGGACCATCGAACATGCCTTTGGTGCCGATCAGGGTTGCGAATGTACGTGGAGCAAAATCGCGGGCAGGATTGATCATGAAACCGCTGGGACCACCCAGTGACAAACCGACTGCCAGGACAGCGAATCCAACGAATAAAGGGCCGAGGTTGGCGCCGACAGCCATATTTTTTGAGTCGAAGGCGGCTAATACGCCCCATAGAAGAACTGCCGTACCTGCCACTTCGGCAAGTGTCGCGGTGAGAATGCTGTATGACCCGGTAGGTTCCCGTAAAGTGAGGTCACCCCACCACGCCTGGCTGAAAACGGAACCCGGCCCGCCGGTCCAGACATTGGGAAGCCCGGCGCCAAGAAGACCATCTTTGAAGATGAAGAACAGTGCAACCGCCCCGATGAAGGCGCCAACCGACTGCGCAATCCAGTAAGGAACTACCTTATACCATGGGAAACTGCGCTTCACAGCCATTGCCAAGGTAACCGCCGGATTGATATGCCCACCGCTTACGCCCCCCACCGCATACACGGCGACGACAACAGCAAAACACCAGCCGAAACAAATTGTTAGCCAGTTCCAGCCGCCAGCGGACGCCATGCGGGGGGCCAGGCCTACATTTACAACAACACCGACGCCAAGAAGAACCAAAATTGCCGTACCGAATAACTCCGAAATAAGTTCGCCGATTAAATTCTTTTTCATCGTAAAAGCACTCCTTTCTTTTGTGTTCCAATTATCCTTGATATGTGAAGCTCAACCCAAAACGCCCCAGGCTTTCGCCAATACGGTCCCCTCAATGAACCAGCGGACCAAAAGCCGCCCCTCTGGATCTTACGGGCGCATGCCGTCACAGAAGGGACCGGCCCGCCTCCATCCATGGCGGGGCGCCAGCGTGGACCTTCCCCCAAAAGCAGCTTGATGGATTTATCGTTGTCTTATTAATCTGATGGAACACGTCATCGGAAAAATGGCACATCAGGTTGATCATCTGTATCAATTACATATACATTTGTAAATACAAATGTCAAGAAAAAATTTATTATTTTTTCTTTTGTGGTTTCTAAAAGCACGATTGCCAACAAAAAACATGGATTTCATATCGTTAGGTCACCTGGAGAAAGTCTGGCGCGCTTCCAAAAAAACAGACCTTTTTCAGGCGCCTCGTTTCCTGCCGGGAGTCGTTTTGGAGTGTTTTTTTAAGTTAACAGCTTGGCGGTTTTGCAGGCAGAGTTCATTGGACCGGAGAAAGCGAGCAGGTTTGAATGGATGTCACCTCTTAAAAAAAGGCGTATGGCAGGGAGCGCTCCAGAGTCGGCGGAGTTCCGGATCCAGGCGTCCGAAAAAGATAGAGAATCCGGCCTGTTCCTGTGTGGTCATAAATTCGCCAATCAGACTCTCAGCGACAGCGATCTTTCTGCGCATCAGGATCTGATGAATTTTTCGATAGATAATGAATAATTCCATGAGACTCGTCGCTCCGGCGCCGTTAACAATGACCAGGAGTTCTTCGCGTGCCTGAACCTGTAAGTCATTCAACAATTGAGCGACCATCGCCGCAGCGGTTTCATCCGCGCTTTTCATCCGCGTCTTGCCTGTCCCCGGTTCGCCATGGATGCCCATGCCGACCTCCATCTCATTTTCTCCTATCGCGAACATCGCCTCGCCGGTCGAAGGATGGGTGGCCGTTCTGGATGCGACGCCAAGGGTGCTCATATGGTTCCCCATGCGTTCGGCCAGTGCATGGACCTCTTCTAAACTGCGGCCTTGTTCGGCTGCTGCGCCCGCAATTTTATACAGTGGAAGGCAGCCTACCAGCCCGCGTCGCTTCTCAGGTTCACCGCGGGATGCGATCGAGCAATCATCATGCACCAGCATCATTTTGACATTCAGGTTGGCTTCTCCGGCTTTTTCGAGCGTTGCATTGGCAGTGAGCAGATCTCCGGTATGATTGAGCACCAGAAAAAGAACGCCTGCTCCCCGCTCAGCGAGTTTCAGGGCTTCAAGACATCGGGCCGGCCCCGGTGCGGCAAAAATCTCCCCCTGCACTGCTATATCCAGCATCCCCTGTCCGACAAATCCACAGACTCCCGGCTCATGACCGCTGCCCGCCATGGCCACCAGCCCCACCTTGCCTTCCTGTTTGCGGGTCGCCCGTACGACAAGATGGTGCTCGGTTAAACGCACGAGTTTCTGATAGGCCAGCGCATATCCTTCCAGTAATTCCTGAAAAATATTTTTGGGGGAATTAATGAATTTTTTCATTTCATTATGTCCTCGCTGATGCAATAATTTCCCTGGCTGTTATTTCATCCGTAATCACGTGGGTGATGAGTCCCGTTTGTAATGCGCCATAAATCGTATCGATTCGATTCAAGCCGGTTACGATCCCTATCCCCTTTTTCACGCTTTGCAGCAAGGCCAGCGGAATTCGAATCACAATGTCGTCCTCGCAGGTGATAATGGCGCCGTTCCGGTCATAAAAATAGGTTAACACCGTCCCAACGGCGTTTTTCTCATCGAGAAGATCACCAAATCTGACTGCGGTCGCCTGATCCGGCATCGAAGGGTAAGAATCAATGCCGAAAATCGCCACATCGGTGTTCGCCCATAGCTTCAACATTTCCTGATATTCGGTCGTCCCGGTAAACAATGCATTGTTTTTCTGCGACAATGGAAATGCCGGGGCCGGAAGATAAAAGGGTTCATAACCAATGCGTTCCCCCAGCATGCGAACCAGTTCATTCGGCTGATACCATTTACTGGGATTGGTAGAGCTGCCGATAAGGGGAAAGACCTTACCGGTAAAGCCATCGAGGGTATGCCGGCTGCGGATGTTCTCAATGAAGCGCCCGACGGCGTAACCCCACCCTAACCCGATGGTTTGGATGTCCGGCAACAGATTTTCGAGATACATTGCGGCCTGGGAAAGTACCAGATCTTCGATAAAATTTTCATCGCGTGACTGGGTCGGAATAACCAAGCCCCCTTGGATATGAAAGATACTTTTTAACTGATTGAGTACCACATTCACATTTTCCATCGGAGAGAGAACTTCAATCTTCACAATTCCATATTCTTTCGCCCGTTTCAGCATTTTACTGATCGTCAGCCGTGACAGCTGCATCCTTTTGGCGATTTCAACTTGTGTCAGTTCCTGTTCATAATACATCTTACAAACCTCGACCATTTCGAGAATATCGGACCTGCTTTTCATATTCACGTTTCCTTTGCCTTGGAGTCCGGATGCGTTCACCCTGTCTTTTGGCCGAAGCTTCTCAAATAGCCGCCAGTTCAGCGCTGTGGCGATCCTGTCGGGTATATCCGGGTGCTCATCATGCCGTACCGACGCCGACGCTTACGCTGCCATTGTAAATCATCCCAGCTTTCTGTCAAGGCCATTGACCCTCTTCACATTTTTGAAAAGCAATTGCCCGGCAGGCGTTAACGAGAGATAGCCGTTTCCCTTGATTATACACTCTTTTCATTATGATTCCAAACAATTAAGGCATCAGCTGCCCGTGATCAGCCATGCGCGCCCGAACGATCCATGCGCTTGCCATCCCGGGAACGGATTTTGACCTTGACGTGGGGCGGGGCCAATGACAGACAGATAGAGGCGCCCGCCCTTTTGTTCTTCCAGTGATGTGCGTGAGAGTCGCCTGTGCATGATGGTTCTGCAAAATCGCGTCGAGCGGAACAGATGCTCGTGCCTGGGAGCGACTGACTGAAAGGGACCGCCCGCCACCCGGTTTTGACTTTCCCGTATTCGTGCTTATCAGTTTGAGATAATGTGAACGCTTGTCGCCGGCATCAAACCGGTGCTCACCGATTGCCGGAATTCAGCAGGTGACCCTGTGGACATAGATGGGCGGATCAGGATGTTTTCCGGGACCTGACGTCCCTCGACGTCCGATGCCGGCAGGAGAAAGGAACGCAGAATGAAGTTATTGATCACGACAGTGCTGATCCTGAGCATGCTGTCGGTCGTTCTGACTGCAGCGGTCCGGGGTCTTTCGGCTGTTGAAAACAAGGAGAGTGAGATGACAGTAAAGGAAAAAGAGACGCTTGAGAGAGCCACCTTTGCCGGAGGTTGTTTTTGGTGCGTTGAAGCGGATTTTGAGAAGAGGGACGGTGTCGTGGAGGTCATATCCGGGTATACCGGAGGCCACACGGAAAATCCCACATACGAAGAAGTGTGCTCCGGACGAACCGGTCACCTGGAGGCGGTGCAGGTGGTTTACGATCCTGAAAAGGCGTCATATGAGGCGTTGCTGGACGTCTTCTGGAGCCATGTGGATCCGACGGATCCCGGAGGTCAATTCGTGGACCGGGGGGGCCAGTACCGGACCGCCGTTTTCTACCATGATGAGGACCAGAAGCGGCTGGCGGAAGCCTCAAAAGAAGCACTCCATGGTTCGGGGCGCTTTGAAAGACCCATCGTGACGGAGATTCTCCCTCTGAAAAGATTCTATGAGGCGGAAGACTATCACCAGGGGTTTTACAACAAGAACCCCATGCGGTACAAAACCTACCGAATGCATTCCGGCAGGGATGCGTTTATCAAAAAGATCTGGGGAAACGGGAATCGCCCGGCAAAGAAAGACCCCCAAAAGGGCGGTTACGCAAAACCGTCCGATGCGGAACTGAAGTGCACATTGACACCGATGCAATACCAGGTGACCCGGAAAGAGGGGACGGAACCGCCGTTTAAGAATGAATACTGGGATAACAAGAAGGAGGGGATCTATGTGGACATTATCTCCGGAGAGCCCCTTTTCAGTTCCAGCGACAAATTCGATTCCGGCACCGGGTGGCCGAGCTTTACGCGGCCGCTGGAACCGGAAAACATCCTCGAGAAGCAGGACCGGACTCACTTTATGGCACGAACGGAGGTGCGGAGCAGGCATGCAGATTCCCATCTCGGCCATGTTTTCACGGACGGGCCCAAGTCCACAGGCCTGAGATATTGCATCAATTCAGCGGCGCTTCGTTTTATCCCCAGGGAGGATCTGGAGACCGAAGGATACGGCGAGTATTTGAAGCTCTTTCATGGAAAAGGAAAATAGGCGATACGGCCGCCGGGGTTTTTAGAAAATCTCTATGGGACCGGGGGATCGCCGGGTAGGGTGGTTCGGATGCAGATGTCGAGGCCTGCGGATTTGAGGGCCTCGATCCACCAGCGGGCGGCCTCCGGTCTCTCGTAAGAACCGGCCAGAAGAAGGCACTGATCGTCCTCGTCCCAGACCCAGGGGTATTCCACAAACCGGATCCCCTGGGCCTCCAGCCGCTTTCGAAGCGCCTCCCTGATGCTTTCCCGCTGACTGAAATCCAGGCCCTTGTAGGAAGCCCATTTGATCAATATATGGTACACCCCGGATATACCTCCGCGCTCGGAAGTCAACTGTCGCCTGTAAAACGGATTGCGAGGTGTAAGGCCCAAGATTCAGGGGTTCAACAGTTCATGGGTTCCGGCTGGTGCTCCTGAAGCCGGAAATCCCCTGCACCGGCCATCCGATCGGGCGATTATAGCCTGAATCGATGCCAGGGACAAGACCCTGGCTATTTATTCTGAATGGTGTTAGAATTACAGGACACGTTTTGCAGGGAAACAGAGGGAAAAAGAGAGATCGCGCGGTCCGGCGGTGTTCGGCATGTACCCCATGAGCGTCCGGATACCTGCGGCCTACTGGCAGGATTGGATCATGGCCGTGTTGCGCCGGTACAAGGCAACCCGGATCATCCCGTTACCCGTGGCGCCATCTGCACAGATGTCAGGCACTATCCGGATGGGGTGTATTCGCCTCTGCGCGTGCGCCACCTCTTACGGAGAGGAGGCGGCAAAGGTCAAGGCCGGCTTCAACGTATTTTGTGGGACGAGGCCTTGGAGGGGATCATGGGCGAAAGCTGCCTGCTTCACTCTCACCTGGTTGAGGTGGGGCGGTTCCTGCCCGGGGAGGAACCGGCATCTTCAGAATTGGAGAATGGACAAGTACGCGAGCTATAGAGAGCTGGCCGTGCATGAAACCGAAGGGACCGATTACGTGATACTGGCACGAGAGGGCCCCTCGTCGGTTGCCATCATCGCCCCCCACGGCGGGGGCATCGAGCCCGGAACAGCCGATATTGCCGATGCGGTCGCTGCGGATCAACATGCCTTTGCCGCCTTCAAGGGGATCAAGAAGACAGGCAATGCCGATCTTCATATCCGAAGCGATCGGTTCGATGAGCCTACTGCCATAAGGGCCGCAAAACAGGCCCACATGGTCGTCACGATTCACGGGTGCCGCGGGCAGGACGAACGGGTCTACGTGGGCGGCAGAAATGCGGACGCAAAAATAAGGGTCATCGATGCCCTGAACCGAGCAGGTTTCCCTGCGCAAGAAAGCCTGAAACCGGGATTGAGGGGCAGGAGCCGGCATAATATCTGCAATCGATGCCGTACCGGTCAGGGCGTCCAGATCGAAATATCCAAGGGGCTGAGGGAAAAGATGTTTGAGGGCCTTGCAAAACGCTCCGTAAGGAAAAAGACCGATATGTTCTACCGGTTTGTGAGGACGCTCAGAGATGCCATCGACGCATGACCCGAGTCATCTTAAGAACTTGCTGTTGGATGGGTCGGGCCGTTTGTTTTGGCACGGGCTGAACGAGGTTTATAGGTATGGAATGTGTGTCCGGGGCACGATATCGTGTTGACTCATGCCGTAGAAATAATGTAAAAGGCATTGAAGATTGACGGATGATCTTTATTATTTGATGACGCAGGCCATGACAGAGGCTGAGGCGGGCCTGGAAGAGGGCGAAGTCCCTGTAGGCGCTGTTGTGGCTGACGCGAACGGCCGGATACTGGCAGGAGCCCATAACCGGCCGATCGGGCTGAATGATCCGACAGCCCACGCTGAAATCCTTGCGCTGAGAAAAGCAGGGGCCGCCCTGGGGAACTATCGCCTCAATGACTGCCTTCTTGTGGTCACGATCGAGCCATGCGTCATGTGCATGGGAGCGGTTATTCACGCGAGAATCGCCCGGCTCGTATTCGGGGCCTTTGATCCAAAGACAGGGGCGGCAGGCTCTCTCTATGACATGGGCCGCGATGGACGTCTCAATCACAGGGTAGAGGTCGTGTCCGGAATCCTGGAAGAAGCGTGCCAGGAGCTGATGCGGCGGTTTTTCCGGGCACGCCGGGGAACGTGATGACAGCTTATTCCGGAGAGGTACCGAAGTGGTCGTAACGGGGTCGACTCGAAATCGATTTGTCCCGTGAATAGCGGGGCACGTGGGTTCGAATCCCACCCTCTCCGCCATCTAACTATTTGGTTTGGTTGACTTTCGGACGTTGCCAGCCGCATAGACAGGCCTGTGCAACTCACGCGCGTCATATCTCGCCATCTTTCAAGTACGTACGAATAGAATCCATTTCAGCGGTGGACAAATAATGGTTTTCTAACCCGACGTTGAGGCATTCGCTGATGGTTACCAAAGAATAAAGGCGTACGTCTTCTTCCGATAGCTTTTCCGCACCGCCCTGCTGCCGATCAAGTAAAACCAGACAATGGTTGACCTTGCACCCGGCTGCTCTAATACCATGGATAAAGTTCAGTTTACTCATTCCATCGGTAATCAAATCTTCGTAAAGAAGTACGGAACAACCGCTATCGATTTTTCCCTCTAACTGGGATGTCAAACCGTGTCCTTTAGGCTTCTTCCGGACATATATGAAAGGTTTGTACATTCTTTCAGCCAGCCATGCGGCAAAGGGGATGCCGGCTGTTTCGCCGCCCGCGATAAAATCCGTATGGATTTCGTTCTCGAAAAGGAGCCATTGGGCATGAGCATTAATCAATTCGCGGTAAAGCGGGAAAGATATCAATACCCTGCAGTCGATATAAAAAGGGCTGTACTTCCCTGAGGTCATCCTAAAAGGTTTATCAACAGACACAGATATTGAACCGGATTCCCAAAAACATCTTGAAATAATTTTTTTCAGATCTGTTTCCATATGGATCGCCTCCCCCAGGACAAATGTCCGAAGTCTACAGGGGCTGGTTTTTCAGTTCATGATTAGACCACCCAGCGTCAAGCGACTAAAGGGAAAACCGGGTAAGCGCCTGTGGTTTTCCATGGTGTGTTACTTTACCCATATCCATTATATAACCAAAGTCAGCACAACTCAATGCCTTATTTATATTCTGTTCCACCAGTATAATGGCGACCCCTTGCTTCTTTACCTCCAGAATTTTTTCAAATATGGCATCTACAAGCTTGGGCATCAGCCCAAGTGAAGGCTCGTCCATCATCAAGAGCTGGGGCTTTATCATAAGCGCCCGTGCAATGGAAAGCATTTGCCTTTCGCCGCCGCTCAATGAACCGGCTTTTTGTCTTCTCCTTTCGTATAACCGGGGGAATAGTTCATACATCTCCCTCAATCTACTTAATTTCTTGGATTGATTTTTTATAAGCCATCCTCCCATATCCAAGTTTTCGGATACGGTCATATCAGGAAAAACCGGATCATCCTGTGGCATTAAAGAGATTCCTGCTTTTACCCTCCCATTTATATTCAGCATGGTGACGTCAATGTCGTCAAAGATGATGCTGCCGCTTCTTGTCTGAATAAGCCCCATAATTGTCTTTAAAAGGGTTGTCTTGCCTACACCGTTTAAACCCAGGACAGCTACAACTTCTTCAGGTTTAACTTGGACAGACACACCGCCCAGTACATCTTTAGGTCCATATCCGGAAACAAGATCATTTATTTCAAGCAATTTTTTATTATTCACTGGAACTTGCCCCTTCGCCAAAATAGGCTTTTTTGACCTTTTGTTCTATTCGAATCTCTTCAAAAGTACCTTCAGCTATATTTTTCCCATAATGCAATACGCAAACTCCCTCGCACGCAGTTTCAATAACCCCCATATCGTGCTCGATAATGAGGAAGGTCAAATTAAGCTGACGATTGAGCTGATGAATAAAATCCATTATTTTATTTTTTTCCAGAGCGTTCAGTCCTGCGGCAGGTTCATCTAACATCAGTAATGAAGGGTTTACCAAGAGAGCACGGATAATAGAGAAGAGTTTCTGCTGTCCATAGGATAAGACGCGTGTAAATTCGTTTTTAAAATCGAACAGGCCCGCAAGTCCCAGGAGTTCTATTGCCCTCTTTGGGCCGTTCTCAACCCTGGATGTGACAATTAAGTTCTCCCACAGGGTCATTCGGGGATATAATTTCGGAATCTGAAAGGTTCTTACGATACCCTTTCTTGCAATCCTGTGGGGAGGCAGCCCTGTAATGTCTTCGCCTTTGAAGATAACCTGACCCTTGTTACATTTCAATACACCGGAAATGACGTTTAAAAGAGTCGTCTTTCCTGCTCCATTAGGTCCAATAAGGCCTTTAACCTCGCCTTCGCTTGCAACAAAAGAGAAATCGTCAAGCGCATTGAGGCCCCCAAACGAAATGGTCACGTTTTTTACTTCCAAACAGGGTACGGGGGGCATGGGTCAATCTCCTTTTTCTACAATTTCCTTGTATAGGGCAAGATCTTTTTATCCTGTAACCATGGTACAATCCCTTCGGGCAGAAACAAGATAACAAAAACGAGTATTATGCCAAGGATGCCGGCATGGAGCAAAATGAACTTGGACCAAAGCAGTTCAGATGTCAATGTGAGAAAAATTGCTGCGATAACAGGGCCGAATACTGTCCCCCCTCCGCCCAGAAAAAGCATCAATATCGCCTGCAGCGTGATTTCGACGGAAAAGACGGATTCCGGGTCTATGAAAAATATGTGGATGGCCATCAGTCCGCCTACTGCCCCAGCAAAAAAGGAGCTTATGGCAAAGGCAACAATCTTGTCTGCCGTTGTATTAATCCCAAGACATTCGGCAGGCAGTTCTTCGGACTTGATAGCCAAAAGCCTGAGGCCGAATTTGCCTGTTGATATCTTATAAACAACAAAAATCGAAAGCAATGCGATAAACAAGGCGACGAAGTACTGCCCGTTTAATGAAAGGTCGTGGTTTGTGACTGTTACTCCTTCACCTCCATGGGTGATGGGCGCCATTATCTCGCTCGAAAACAAGAATCGGATGCCTTCTGCAAAGGTAAATGCAGCAATCGCAAAGTAGATCCCCCTTATCTTGAGTAATGGATGTCCGATAACGATACCCACAATCATCGAAACGATCCCGCTCAAGAATAGAGCGGGTAACCAATGAACCCCGTATCTGTTCAATAAAACCATGACGGTGTAAGAGCCTATTCCCACCCATCCCACATAGCCGAAGTTTACATATCCCGCGAATCCACTCAGGACATTTAAACTTTGGACGAGCGCTATGTAGAAAAAGATGGAGCACATCAAAGAAACAACATAGTGGGAACTCCAATAAGGAAGCGCAATTAGAAATACGGCCAGTGCGATGGCAAAAGCGATTGAAGGGACAATATAACTGGCCTGTTTCTTTATGGTAAGTTGCATTATCGATCCCTCATCTGTTTACGCATCACATATTACCCCTGTTAAAGACGCCTCTTGGTCTTACCAGCAGCATTAGAGGAACAAGGAGATAAACTATGGCAAGCGCGACGGTCGAACTGAAAAAGTGAGCTCCAAAAGCTGCTATGAGGCCGATAATCAGCCCTCCAATGCAAGCCCCTAGGATATCGCCCATGCCGCCGAGAATGACTACCGCAAACATTATTCCCAAGTACGGCCCTCCCATCTGAGGCTCGATATTCCGCGAAATAAGGACTAACGTGCCGCCGATACCGGACAGTCCGGCTCCTATCCCGTAGCTGATAATTCGCATCTTTCTCGCCTCGATGCCACACACTTGAGCAAGATCGACATTCTCGGAAATTGCCCTGATCGCCTTGCCCCATGAGGTTGTTTTTAGAAAAACAAAAAGCATGGTCATCGCGAGGAGTGCAACAACAAAGTTCAGGATAGTGTATTGAGGTAAGTAGACGCCGAACACTTCAAATGAGTCGACAAGATAAGGCATGGTCCTGTTATCCCCTGAAAAAACAAGCAGGGAGAGGTTTCTCATAAAGGCAGCCAAACCAAAGGTTAAAAGAACTCCTGCGGCTTCTTTTGTTGCCACCGGGTCCACGATTTGTTCGATAATGATTCCCAGGACAAAGATAATGATAAATACCAACGGGATGGTCATGATGGGATTTATATGGGTCCATTGGACAAGAAAGAACGTGGCATACCCCCCAAGCATGAGGAACTCCCCTTGCACCAGGTTGATTATTTTCATCACACCCAAAATCAGGGCAAATCCGCTTGCTATAAGGGCAAAAAGAGCACCCAGAGCGACTCCTCGAAACAAGGGGTCCAATAAATTTTCCATGACGCTACCTTTTGTTAACCTTGAGAACTTTCCGTGTTGAAGGGTGGCTCCAGTTCTAAGCGAAAAGTATCCTTTTTATCCTATTTTGCACCCCACAATGGGATCGGGTTTGCCGTTCTGAGATCCTTAGGCATAATGATCTGTTTTTTCCCATTCTGCCACTGGACGGTCAGCATTTTTTTCCCAATCTGTCCGCCGTTTTCGTTGACGGCGTATTTTCCGTATACAGTATCCGTATTCTGGGAGAACAAGTAGTCCCGAACCTTCTTTTTGTCCAAGGAACCCGTACTCTTTATTGCATCCATCAAAAGCTGAAACGCCGCATAGCAGGCAGCCATATCATAGTATGGCTCTTCGTCCCATCTCTCTCTATACGCTTTTGTGAACGCATCACTTCCCGGGGTCGGCACGCCAATTTCCCATCCCGACATTGTCATGACGCCTTCTGCAAGCTCTTTAAGTCCGCTACTGAATAGAGGATCGGCGCCGAAGTATACTTCGATAGCTTTCGGATGGAACTCGACTGACTTGGCCGCCTTAACCAATTCCATTGACTGAGGAAGGTATCCTCCCCCAAACAGCGCCTCCGCTCCGGCAGCCTTGGCCTTGGCCAGAAGCGGGGTATAATCTTCCAGACCGAAGGGAAATCTTTCGTCGAGTACAACTTTTACATTGGGGTATTTCTCTTCAATCAGCTTTAAGGATTCCTTGACGCTCGAAACCTGCATGGCGCTGTCGGCATAGATGAATGCGATCGTTTTAGCGCCCATTTCATTAACAGCCGCGTCTATGCCTTCGCGAAAGTATTCAGATATACCGGCTAATATCTGGACAACCCATTCTCTCTTCTCGTCCCAGATCCTTGGATCTGCGGCCTGAGGCGCTACGCAGGGAATCCTGGCCTCTTCAATTATCGGGGTCACGGCCGCTGTCGGTCCACTGCCAAAGGGTGACAGCAAAAAATCCACCTTATCCTGATAAATGAGTTTCCTGTACAACTTTACGGCAATCGGTCCTTTGCTTTGATCATCATAAATGATGAGATTTACCGGTCTTCCCAATAATCCTCCCGCCTTATTGATCTGTTCCATACCCAGAGTAAAACTTCTCAGCTGACCGCGCGCGCTTCTGGCAAAATGCCCTGTCTGTGAGATGGAGGTGCCAATGAGTATCGGTTTCTTATCCTGAGCCAGAGTGTCAACAGGTGAAATAAATGTAAATGAGATGCATAGCAAACTGAACAAAAAGAGAATCAAAACGTTGCTCTTTCGGGGGGCGCCCAAAGCCGTACTTACCCGCTTCCATCCTGTTAGATCCATAACAACCTCCTTCTTTTGAATGACACGTTGTTGATACTGATTAACATTTCTCATACTTCATTTTTCACAAAACGAAATAAAGCCGTCTAACGGCATGGTTTCTGCCGGGTACCATGCCGTATTACTGGCCTGATGATTGAAGTGGAGATGCGAACGCTTGAATGATTCCGTCGAAGAATCGACATTTCGGAGGGCATGGCGCAATGCTTGTGCACGGTGATAAAACGAGGACATTTGGAATTGCGCCGGGGTAGCGGAAAACGTTTGACGGCTAAAGCATCCTTCCCGTAAATCGGGCTGGCACAGAAATTTCAAAGAGGCTTCATTCACAAACCGCTCTGCTTTGTCACATGTGTCTTCTTTGACTTTAGCCATTTAAGCTGCACCCGGTTTAAGGAAGAAGACCGGCAGATGTAAACTTGTCTAGGAAAATGCTGCCATAACGCGTTGCTTTTATCTCTTGGATTCATGTTCATTACATGGGTCGCTCCGAGTACGTGCCGGTCTTCACCTCACTTATCCGAGCTCGCCATTATAGACTCCACAATCATCTTGTATCCGGTGCATCTGCAAAGATTACCATTCATGTATTCTTTAACCTCGTCTTCTGTTACATTTGCCTTTTCGTCCAACAGGGATTTGGCTGTAAGAATCATTCCCGAGGTGCAAAAGCCGCACTGGCTTCCACCGTGTTCCAAAAAAGATTCCTGGAGGGGATGTAGTTTTCCATCAATAGAAAGGCCTTCAATCGTTGTAACATCCTTATCTCTTGCTTCAAAAGCTAAGGTGGTACATGAGCTGACGGGTTTGCCGTCCAGTAATACGGTACACGCACCGCAAACTTCCATATCGCATGATAGTTTAGCTCCCTTGAGGCCCAGACGGTCTCTGATGAGCTCTAAGAGGGTGATATGCGGCTCCACCATCATGTCATGCGCTTTACCGTTTACCCGAAATTTTATTCTGATTTTCTGATTTGCCTGTTCTCGCATCTTAATTACTCCTTTTCGCTGTGTCTCCATCGGTTATAGGTCTCCTGAATGCCGCGCTTTACCATGACCTTCAGTCTCTCTCGCTTGTACCATTCAGTGGCGTGTATATCATCTACAGGGCTTGCTTCTTTTGCGGCGATATCTCCGATTTCATCCAGGCCTGCCAGGACTTCACTCCAGCCACGCCCCTTAAGGGCCGCTTCGGTCTTTCTTGCCCTTATCGGCGTGGGGTTCACCGAACCCAACGTTATGACGGCATCCCGGATAGACTCATCTCCGTTGCGCTTGAAAGTGAGAATAACTGCCACTCCTACCGTTGGCCATTCCGATAGGGCAAACCTCTGATAGGTCCCTGTGGTACCGGGCGGCAGTTCAGGTATGCGTATTTCCGTTATTAATTCATCCGCTTTAAGGGAAGTCTCGTAGAAATCAACGAAAAATTCTTCGAGATCTATTTTCCGCTCTCCACCCGATCCGAAGGCCTTTACCTGGGCCTTGAGAGCCAGAAGAAGGGTTCCTACGTCTGACCGGGGTTCCGAGAAACAAAGATTCCCTGCCAAAGTGCCCATATTGCGTATACGGACATTGCCGACCTGCTTTTCCATTTCAACAATAACGGGCCACTTCTCCTTCACTAGGTCGGAGGTCTCCAGATCCCTGTGTTTGACCAAGGGCCCTATCCTCAACAGTCCCTTATTTTTGTCATGGACGATCTTGTCCATCCCGGAAATGTTTTTTATATTGATCAGATGGTCATACTTAACCATTCCCTGTTTCATTACCAAGAGCAGCTCTGTCCCCCCGGCTAAAATGGCTGCCGTCTCGCCATAGTTTAACAGCAAGGAAGGGACATCCTTTACTGAGAGCGGTTCGTGCAATTGAAATTTGTTCAGCATGGTTTGACCTCCGTTTTTTCCAGCTTCGACTTTATGGATTTCACAAAATGATCCATTGCCTCATCGGCCTTTTTCTTGATAATCCAATGACCCAGAGTCGCCAATTTCCCAAAAATGCTTACATCGGTCGAGAAGAGAAGTTCTGTCTCCCCATTGGAAATTCGCCTCATTTTAAGATCGCCATCCTGCCTGAACCTTGCTGCAATCCTGGAGTCCTTTCCGCTCGCCTTCCCTCGCACGTGCTGGAACTCTTCGACGACCTCTCTCTCCAGATCAATGGCGAAATTTACCTTGAAAGGGCCTACCTTCTCAGTTACGTAAGCCGTATATCGTTTTTCGGGCTCAATGACATCCAGGCGCTGGACCCCCCGGATACAGAAAAGTAAATTGTTGTGATCCGACAAAAAGTGCCAGACATCCTCTAAAGGAGCCTTCAGCGTAACCGTATTCTCAAAGTGCATGTCTTAAATCCTCCTAATCCTGATTTTGGACACCGGAATCAGGCAATTTACAATGGTTAAGTCATAAGCATTGCATCCGGCCGGGCTCATGATCGTCAACCTTTATTATCTTCAAACAGCCTTTTAGACCGTAATGCTGAGAGTATTTTGTCAGGTGTAAAAGGGAGGTCCTTCATCCTGACCCCGATGGCGTTATAAATGGCATTTCCAACGGCAGGTGCAACGGCCACCAACGGATGCTCCCCCAGACCCTTTGCACCAAAAGGCCCCTCTTTATCCTTCTTTTCAACAAAAATACACTGAATATCCGGAATATCTTTAGCCCCTGGGATTTTGTAATCCACGTAACTATCGGTGACGACCCTGCCATTGTCGATGACGAAGTTTTCGGTCAGGCTGTACCCGATACCCTGAACGATGCCCCCTTCCACCTGTCCCTCGGCCATGTTCCTGTTAATGATGGTTCCCGAGTCGTTGGCCGCCCATACATTCAAGACTTTTACAAAACCGGTATCCACATCCACTTCCACCTCGACAATGAAACAAGCGGATACCCAGGCGGGAATGTGAATCCCGTAGCCTTCGGTAAGGCTTACTGTCGGCGCTATGGGATCAAAGTATTCTCCGGATACGGCGATGCTTCGACCTTTTTTTGTGATCCCGTATTTTATTACTTCGCCGAAGGGAACAGCATCGATCAATATATCAGGGCTTTCTTTAATTCCTATTCTTCCTTTGGCGGTCACCAAATGCTCTTTTGTTACGCCCAGCATCTCGCCGGCCAGACTGAGCACTTCCTCTCTGGCTTTTTCAGCCGTGGCTTTTACAGCATTGCCACATACGAACGTCGTTCGGCTTCCAAAGGCGCCGAGTTCATAGGAAGTCAAATCCGTGTCGCCGGTACGAACAATGACATCTTCGATGTTGACCCCGATTGTTTCCGCAGCAATTTGGGCCATGACCGTTTCTGCACCCTGCCCCATGTCAGTTGCCGGGGTGATCAGGGAAACTTTTCCGTCATCGGACACCTTGATAAATGCGCTGCTCGAGTTATAGCCGTAATAACGACTACCTGCCCCCGTATGAAAAACAACCGACATCCCCACCCCTTTAACTTTAAGGGCCTCTTTCTTAGAGCTCGAATCTCGCTCATTCCATTTGGCCGCAGCGCACGCCTCCTCAATGCATTCAACCATCCCGCAGCTATGAATCATGGCGCCTGTCACTGTCTGTGTCCCTGGCCTGTTTGCATTGATCAATCTTATTTTCACAGGGTCTATGCCCAGCTTGTATGCAATGTCGTCCAACTGGGATTCAAAGGCAAATTGCAACTGCGGATTGCCAAAACCCCTGAACGCTGTTCCGTACTCCTTGTTCGTGTAAACCAGGTAGGCATCGTATTTGAGGTTTTTCACATCGTACTGGGTTGTGTAGCAGACTCCTGCAAAATTAATTACGGCCGGGCCCTTATCATTGTAGGCGCCGTTATCGGCGATAACCTCGGCCTGTTTTGCAATAATCCTTCCCTCCTTTGTCACAGCCGTCTTTAGCTTCATAATGAATGGATATCGCGTTCTGGATGTGGAGAAGTCCTCCGGCCTATCCTTGACAATTTTAACCGGCCTCCTTGTTTTTTTTGATAAAATCGCCGCGATCGGTTCAATCATGTCCGCCACCAGGCCCCTCCCAAAGGCGCCTCCCACAAGGGGTTTAACAATGCGGATGTCTCCCTGGTTCATCTCTAACAATCTTGATAATTCCTGTTTTAAGGTATGAGGGGCCTGACATGGAGACCAGACGGTCAGTTTGCCGAAAGGGTCGAACTGGGCTACGCATCCCCGCGGCTCAAGGCAGGCATGATGTTGTCTGGAAGTCGTAAATGTATCTTCAAATACAAAGTCAGCCGTTTTAAAGGCTTCTTCAAGATTCCCGAACTCCTTGTGGACTTCAAAGGCGATATTTTCACGGTCTTCATGAATTTTGACGGCGCCGGGTTTAATGGCATCAAGTGGATCATCCAGAGATGGAAGGATCTTATATTCCACATGAATCTTTTTTGCGGCCTCGGCGGCTGATTCCTTGGTCTCCGCGGCAACAGCGGCAACCTCGTCCCCGACATAACGGACTCTTTTATCACACAGCGGTAACTTGTCCGCCAAATTCTGAACAAAGCTGAAGGGCTTCTTAGGCGTGTCTTCAGCCGTTATAACGGCACGTACGCCGGGCACTCGCAATGCCTTTGAGGTGTCAACTTTCAATATTTCAGCATGTGGATGCGGGGACCGGAGCACTTTGCCAAACAGCATTCCAGGAAGCTTCATATCATAGACGTAAATGCCGCTCCCGGTCATTTTTGGCTCATCATCCACTTTGGGCACTCTCGTTCCGATCAGTGAGTATGTTTTATCATCCATTCCTATGAACGCTCCTGTTGCTTCAAGTCCTCTGCCGCGCCTGCAATTGCCCTGATAATTTTGATATAGCCTGTACAACGACACAGATTCCCGCCGATAGCATCCTTTATCTCTGCCTCAGATGGTGTCTGATTTCGATCTAATAAGGCCTTGGCGGACATGATCATTCCAGGTGTACAGAAACCACACTGGATTGCCCCGAATTCCGAAAACTTTTTCTGTATGGAATGAAGTTCTCCATTGCCAGGGGCGATACCTTCGACGGTAACGATCTCTTTTCCGTCAGCTTCCACTGCAAGGATCAGGCAGGATGTGACTGTAACGCCGTCCATAATTACCGTGCACGCCCCGCAATCTCCCATACCACAGGATTCTTTTGTTCCTGTCAGGTGGAGCTTGTCTCTGAGGACGTCGGAAAGGAATTCCTTGGATTCGACTTCAACTTCATACTTTGTCTCATTTACGATCAGATGAATACAGTGTGTTAACATCACAGGCCTCTTTTTTTTCCAATCATGCTGCGCTATCCAGGCAATCAAATTTTGTTGTTAAGGCATTTCTCTGCTAAAAGTCTTCGTTCAATGTAAATACAGATCTTTCGCCGCATTATTTATTGCCCTCCTGGTTAAAACATGAACCAGTGCTTTTCGATAATCCGCCGTCGCCCTCACGTCGCTGATCGGCCGGCACGATTTCACCGCTAAGTCCGCCGCTTCATCAGACGGAAGGTTTGAAATGGTTTTCCCTATTAACAGGTGTTCTCCGGCTTTAACACGAACGGCAGTCGGACCGACAGCCCCCAGAACGATTTTTGCATCGGAGCAGGTGGTTCCGTCAGAATCCAACTTGATAAAAACGGCGACATTGACTATGGCAAGGTCTTTGGATACCCGATCCGCCTTGATAAAAGATCCGGTGCTTTTACCGGAAGGGTTCGGAATCATTACCTCCGTTACCATTTCTTTTTCCTCAAGTTGAGTTTGTCCGGGTCCCTTAAGGAAATCCTCCACCTCCAGATATCTACCATTGCGGCCGTCTTCAATCTTCACCTTTGCCCCCAGACAAATTAGGGGCGGTACGGAATCGGAGGCGGGTGAGGCACGACAGATATTACCGATCAACGTGGCTCTATTTCTGATCTGCAGAGAACCTATGCTCGATATGGCCTGTTTCAAGAAGACCATTGAAGGTGGAAATAGATCTTTTTCCAACAAGTTGGAAAGTGTCATGTTGGCGCCGATACGGATCGCTTGGTTTTCTTCACTGGAAGCAAACTCCAATTCAGAGATGCCTTTTACATCCACAACATGATCCAAGGATCTCTTGCCGAGCTTCATCTCAGGGAAAAGATCGGTGCCCCCGGAAAGGAACACCGGACTTCCACTGATCTCGCTTATGGTTGCCCAGAGTTCTGTCATGGACACGGGTTTGTAGTAATGAAAATTCTGCATTTCAGTACCTTTTTATAAGGGTATGCGTTTTTTCAGACAGTACGACGCGTTAATGCTTTCAGGATTTTTTCCGGAGTGATCGGCAGGTCATATAGCCTTATGCCAACCGCATCATAAATCGCATTGGCAAGCGCAGGCGCAACAGGTATAAGCTCCCCTTCCCCCAATCCCTTCGCCCCGTGGGGGCCGATGCCATCCTCATTCTCGATAAATATGGTTTCGAGTTGCGCAGGGTAGTCCGAGAACCGGGGAAGCCTGTAATCAACAAAGTTGGGATTAATCAATTGTCCGTCCTCGTATTTCATTTCTTCAAAAAGGGCATGCCCGATACCATACACGACACTGCCTTCGCTCTGTCCGCGACACAACAACGGATTAATCATCTTTCCCACATCGGGTATGGTAAGATAATTCAATATCTTCAGGTCACCTGTTTCCCTGTCTACTTCAACGTGAGCCGCCGCAAAAGCCACTTCCCAAAAAGGCGTAGGCGCTCCTTGAGGAACTGCAGGGTTTAACTCGCTCCTGAAGGTTCCGGTACCCATAATCTCTCCCCCGATGCGATGCTGCGCAAGGACCTTCTCAAAAGGGATCCCGTCTCTTTCTCTCTCCTTTATGAATATCTTACCATCACCGACCGCAAGGCGTTCAACAGGAGTATCCATTGTCTCGGATGCCATTTCAAGCAATTGGTCTTTTGCATCCCTAGCTGCCCTCTGAACGGACAACCCCATCAAGGCGGTGGTTCGACTTGAGCTGGTGGAGATGTCGAAAGGCGCTCTTGCCGTATCCGTTTCGGCAACGGTGATCCAATCCATTGGAACCCCAAGTTCTTCTGCAACGATTTGAGCGAGAACCGTTTTGGACCCTTGACCCATCTCCGTGGAACCACACAACAACGTCACGCTGGCATCGCGATTCAGTCTGACGATCGACTGGGATACCGAAGGAGAGAGGGTTGATTTTATAAAACAGGATAGTCCGATCCCCTGGTCCTTCGCCGGGTCCTTTTTCCAATCCTTTATCGCGGCTCTCATTTTCTTGAGGCCGCCTGCAAAATCACAATCCACCGGATCGCCCGTTGCAAACTCCTCACCCCTTTCAAGGACATTGTTCAGCCTGAACTCTATGGGATCCAATCCGAGTTCCCTGGCCATAATATCCATTTGGACCTCGGTGGCCCAGGTGGTCTGCGGGACACCGAACCCCCTCAGGGCGCCTGCGGGCGCTTTGTTGGTATACACGGAATATGAGTCCACCTGAAGGTTTGGAATCCTGTAGGGGCCCGGAGAGGTATAGCCGGATTTCCGGGTCACCCTGACGCCTATGTCTGCGTAGGCGCCTGTGTCCCAGTAGATCTCGCACTGTCTTGCCACGATCTTTCCTCTCTTGCTGACGCCGGTCTTTAACCTGAATTTGGTGGCATGCTTGGTGTTGATCTTAAAAGCTTCCTCCACCGTAAGGGCCACTTTTACAGGTCTTTTAGCCTTTCTGGCCAAAACCGCTGCCAAGGGCTCCAGTTTTGCGTAGGTTTTGCACCCGTTGCCGCCCCCAATAAAGGGAACGATAATCCTTACCTTGCTCAGGGGCAGCTTAAAAACGCTGGCCACCTCACCCTTCATCGCAAAGGGGTTTTGGCAAGGGGACCAGATCGTTAATTCACCGCCTTCCCAATGGGCAATCGCCACGTGGGGTTCCAAGTTGCAGTGATGAATGGGTTGCGTCGTGAAGGTATGCTCGAAAACAAAATCGGCCTCATCAAATCCTCTGTCTACGTCACCTCTGGCATAGGAGAAATGATGAGCAATGTTTGTCTTTTCCTCCCTTTGCATTTTAGAAAGATCAGCAAACTGACCCGATAGCCTTAAATCATCGTGAACAATGATCGGGTCAGGTTTTGTGGCATCGTCAACATCCTTTACCGGAGTAAGGACATCATACTCTACATCGATGCGTTCCACGGCTTCTCTTGCTATCGCTTCACTTTCTGCCACTACCGCCGCTACCGGACCGCCCACATGGTGCACTTTATCAATGGCCAGAATGGGTCGGTCTTTCATTGCGGGGCCGAAATAGGGATCGATATCTCCAAAATCGTCTTTCGTCACAACGGTAATCACCCCCGGCAGAGCTTCCGCCTCTTTCGTATCGATGCTAAGCACCCTCGCGTGGGGGAACGGGCTCCCCAAAATCTTACCGTATGCCATGTTAAAGAGTTCAATATCCCCGCCGTACTTGGTCCTTCCGGTTACTTTATCCAGGCCGTCGACCCTGGGGACTGACCGATTCACTACCTTCAAAGCATCATTTGCCATATTATTTCACCCCAATTCACAAGTTACCATTAAAGGTTTCATCTCTCTTCTCTTGTTATTTCAACAGTTATCGCGCCTGCGGGACAGATCTCTTCGCAGTTTCTGCAACCGAGACACTCCTCTGCTTCAGTGTAGATTGCCTTTTTTGTTTTTTCATCGATCCGGTAACAGGGCACAGGGCAAGCATCGATACAAAATTCATCGCCGGTGCACTTTTCCTGATCTATGGTTATTTTCACCCCCATTTTTCCCTCCTTAACCGCGCATCAATTCCAACTTATTCAGGTTGAAGCCTCGTCATGGACAACGGCTGAGTATCCAGTGCAATATTGCCGTCTTTCTGATTGATTGTTATGCTTTTGAGCCAGTTTTTATCATCTCTCTCAGGATAATCAACACGGTAATGGTCACCCCTGCTCTCTTTTCGAAACAAAGCCGATCGTATGACCATCTCGCTTGTTGTAACCATATTTATAACCTCAAATGCCTCTTTTAATTCGCGCGGATTGCTTGCGGATATCCTTGGAAGGTGTTCATTCTTGATCTGGATAATAGAATTTAAGGCCTCTTCAAGGCCCTCCGAAGTTCTTAACATGCTGGCATGGTCAAACATCAAGGATTTAATACGACTTTTTAGCCCTTTGGCTTCAGACTCTTGATCAGGGGATCGATCCAGCACCTCAGCGAGAAGGGCCTGTTTTCGTTTAACCTCTTCGTAGTGGTTATCGGGCATCGCGGTTTCGAGTGCATATCTTGCCGCGCTTCTACCGGCTCTCGCGCCAAAAACAATACAGTCGGTAAGGGCATTGCCGCCAAGACGTCTTCCACCATGAACGCCCCCGGTGATTTCACCGGCAGCAAAAAATCCGTCAACATTTGTCCGGCAATCTGGATCGATTTCAACGCCCCCCAAGAAGCAAATACATCCGGGAAAGACATGAACCGGTTTGTTCTTAATGTCAAAATTGCGAAGGAGAACATCTCTTGTATATTGAGAAGCGAGGTCGGCATCCCACATTTCGCCGGGGACCTTGGTCAGGTCAAACAGGACCGTACCCTGGTCCCCCCTCCCTTCATAGACTTCGACGGCCATCGCCCGGGAGATGATTTCCCTGATATCAGGGACCCATGTCCCGTATGCATCGTCAAACCTTTCATCCGGCCTCCCTTTTAAGGAAATATACCTGGGGAGAAAGTCCTCCCCTTCCTTATTCCTTAAAATCCCGTAGAACTCTGCTTCACATTCATGACGATCCATCATGGGTAACCCGGGTTCCGCCTGAACATAGGGTTCGAACATGGTAATTTCCATATTCTTGAGTTTAACCCCGGCCCTGAAGGCCATGGCAAAACCGTCGCCTGTTATGGTGTACGGGGTATCATTCCTCTTATAGATTTCTCCTCCTCCGCCTGTGGCCAAGATGACTGATTTGGCTTTAAAGGTGAGCCTGTCTCCCGTGTATACATCGAAACCTACTGCACCAACGATTGAATTATTTTGTCGAATCAGATCCGTTACTACCGATCTTGCGCGAGTCTTGATACCCATTTTCTTTGCAGCCTCTTTAAGTGGAACCATATAGCCTTTTCCGTGGGGATATGGGACTGCCAAGTTGAAGTTGTTCCAGTGTTCCACTCCAAAGGACTGTAATTCAAGAACCCGGGCAGGGCCCTCTATACATAGTATTTCTGCAAGTTCCTGGTCATTCAGAAAGCCACCGTATTCGACCATGTGTCTAAAATGCTCTTCAGGAGAACGGTATATCCTTATGTAGCTCCCCATGGCGTCTGCGAGTCCCGGAAGCGCGACTTTAAAGCAACCACCGCTGAAGGCGGACGAGTTATTTAATGCAATCACCGACTTATCAAGAAGCAGAACATTTACGCCATATCTTTTCGCCTCAATGGCAGCCCGTATGCCGGCCAGGCCGGAACCGATTATCAAGACGTCCGACTCTACCCGCTTTTCATTCTTTAAGTACATGCTGGAATCACCCATTACGACCTCCCTGTCGATATCAGCTTCGACTCTCAATTCTCTCTTTGATGAACCCCGCAATCCCGTTTGGAAACAGAATGACCGCGAAGAAGAAGAACGCACCGAGAATGATCAAATAACTCTCAGTCAATGTTCTCAGGAATTCCGTCAAATAGGTCATGAATACACCAGCCAGAAGAGGTCCGATGAGCGTTCCGGGGCCTCCCAAAAGTGTCCATATAATGACCTCTGCGGACGGAAACACGCCCACAATATCGGCTGAGATAAAGCTATTGGCGATCATAAAAAGGATGCCTGCCATGCTTGCAAAAATCCCGGCAATGATATTTGCCAGGATCTTGTACCTTTCCACACGATACCCTATGGTTTTGGCTCTGGCTTCATTTCCTTTGATGGCCTGGAAGATCATACCCAGGGGTGAAATCATCATTCGTCTGCAGATCAGATAGGCCCCTGCCAGTATTAAAAGCGTTAGATAGTAGAGGGAAAGACTGCCGGGCTTAAACGATAATTCCAGATAACCCGGAATCAGCGTTGCGGAACGGGAACTGAGCATCAAACCGTTTTCCCCCCCTGTCAGTTCTGTCCAGGAGAAAGTGACCGTGTATAGGGCCAGTGCAAAGATGATAGTCATAATAATGAAACCCGAGCCCTTTGCACGGGTGGAAAAGAATCCGATGATCCATCCAACCAGTAATGAGAGCACTATGCCTGCCAGAGATGCCAGCCAAAGGCTGAAGCCGCTCCTCTCCATCAGAATAATGGTGCCGTATGCGGCAGTACCGAACTGGGTGGCATGGCATACACTCAATAGTCCGGTATAGCCCAGTAGGATATCGTAGGACATGGCGAATAGACCGTAGATGAGAGCCAGTGTCAAAAGGAATTTTTCATAGGTCGAAAGAAAGTGCGGAATCAGGCACATCAATGCAAGGACCACAACGACGCATATGTAAAATATGAGCCTCTTCTTGGATGGCTGAAATGCTTTCATTTTTGATAGCTCCAGTTACTGCTAATCTCTAAGTCCTCTTCCCAATCCACCGGGCCTGACCAAAAGCAACACGAGCAGGATCAACAGGGCCAATACAAACGCCTGAGTCGGCGCAAGCCAAATCGATCCTAATGAAATAGCCTCTCCCGTTAAAACGGCGGCGATGATCGAGCCGGGGAAGTTCCCCAGACCTCCAATCATTACAACAATAAAAGCGATAAGGACAACCTCGTGCCCCATTGTAGGGTAAATGCTGAATAACGGCGCGGCAATAATGCCGCCTATGGCCGCCATGGCAGATCCCAGGGCGAAAATCATCGTGTAAATGAACGGGACCGGGAGTCCCATACATGACGCCATGTCTTTGTCCTGGGCGACAGCTCTAATCCAAATTCCATATTTGGTTTTTTGCATGAAAAGCCATGCAGCTGCGATGACAATAAATGAAATCACCAAAATGATCAGCCGGTAAGCGGGATATTCAAGATTCAGCATCGATATCTTGTAATCCAGGGGCGCCGCGATCTCCTTGTTGAACGGGCCAAAGATCGTTAACACTGATTGCTGGAGGATGAGAGCGAGACCGTAGGTGGCGAGCAGGGAGTATAGAGGGTTTTTTCCTAAAACCGGCCATACTGCGTAACGCATTGCGATCCCGATAATCGTAACCAAAACGACGCCTACCATGAGGGCCAGCCAAAAGTTCCCGAACAGATAAATCGTGCAGAGCCAGGCCATATAGGCGCCAAGCATATACAGTTCCCCATGGGCGAAATTGATGAAATCCATTATGCCCCACATTAGCGTTACCCCGGAGGCAATGAGGGCAAAAATCATACCGTACGTCAATCCATTGATCAACTGAATGAATAATGTGTCCATGACCTTCTCCAGACTCAGACCACACCAAGATAGCGGTTTAAAAGATCCGGATGTTTTGAAAACGACTCTGATTCACCTTCATATCTGATGACGCCTTTCTCCATAATGTAAGCCCTTCTGCTTAATTCAAGGGCCATGCTTGAATTTTGCTCTACCAGAAGCATTGAAATGCCTTCCTCGCACATTGCCTTAATAGCCGTCTTGATCTCCTCAACTAAAATGGGGGCAATCCCTTCGGAAGGTTCATCCATCAGCACCAGCCGGGGGCTTGTTACGATCACCCTTGCAATTGCCAGCATCTGCTGTTCACCCCCACTCAACGTTCTTCCCTGCTGATCAAGCCTCTTTCCAAGTACAGGAAAACTTCCAAAAACTCTTTCCAGGCGCTGTTCCTTCGACAGCCTGTCTTTTGAGGCGATATCCAAACCCGTTCTCAGGTTTTCCAGAACTGTCAAATGGGTGAATATCCTGCGATCTTCCGGAACATAGCCGATACCGATCTTTGCCGTTTTATATGTGGGCATCCGGGTTATATTTACATCCTCGCCGCGACACCTGAAATAGATCTGGCCCCTTCTGGGAAAGTTCAAACCGATGATGTTCTTCAATGTCGTCGATTTGCCAACGCCGTTGCGCCCCAATAACGCAACGATTTCACCTTGTTCCACCTCTAGAGAAACACCCTGCAAGATGTGGCTTTTTCCATAGTAGGCATGAATGTCCTGTACGCTCAGCAGCATACTAAACTCCTTTTAAGTAGGCCCTCTTGACTTCGTCATCGTTTCGAATCTCCGCAGGGGTTCCTTCCGCAACGATCCTTCCTTCATTCAAAACCGTTATGGTGTCAGCCACTTCCATAACCACATTCATATCGTGCTCGACAATAATAATGGTCAGTCCTTCTTTCTTTGATATTCTACTTATCAACCTGGCTGTTTGTGCTGTTTCGGCAGGGCTCATGCCCGCGGTCGGCTCATCCAAAAGCAGCAGGATCGGATTCGTTGCCAGGGCGATGCCGATTTCAAGGTGTCTTTGCTCTCCATGGGACAGATTTGGCGCTTTTACATCGGCCTTTTCCTCCATTCCTACCAGTTGCAGGACGCTGTTAGCCCTGTCGTTCACCGCATCTAAGCTTGAAATATGTTTAAACGGGTTGCTGACTTTGCTTCTCGACTGGGCCGCTATTCTGATGTTTTCAAAGGCTGAAAAGTTTGGAAATATATTGACGATCTGAAAAGACATCGCCATCCCTTTATGGGATATCCGATCGGGCGAGAGCCCTGTGATATCTTCTCCCCTGAACAGGATCTGCCCGTCGCTGGGCTTCAGGTGCCCGGTCAAGAGATTGAAAAAGGTTGTCTTGCCTGCTCCATTGGGTCCTATAACAGCCCTTATTTCGTATCTTGGCAGGGCAAAATCGATCTTGTCCACGGAAATGAGGGCGCCAAATGTCTTGACTAACCCTCTCGTGGTTAAGAATAGATCTTCCCCATTGGTTTGATTGGTAACCAAGTTCGGTCCCCCTTGAATGAGTGCCTTCAAAACATCCGTAACCGGCCGTTTTTCAGTTTAGCAGGCGCCTTGCGGATCAGAGGGCGCCTGCTTTTAAAAACGCCTATTTTTTCATCTTGCATTCAGGCGATGGCGGGAAATACGACTCTTTTGCCGTAACCACCTTCACCAATTTCTCCTTCCCATTCTCGATCTTAATGATATAGAGGTCCAACAGACCCTGATGGTCTTCAGGCCGGATATAGTAGGGTCCTTGAGGGAAATTAGGTCCTTTCACTCCCGATTGGCCCTCGATGGCTTTAACCACTTTCATTGTATCTTTTTTACTTTTGTATCCTACCTGCTCGACAGCCTTCTTTACGATGAAGAGACTTTCCATTGCCGACCACGAATGTGATTCGGGTGGGATGGTCTTGGAGAATTTAAGAAAATCTTCATGGAACTTCATGTCATCAGGGGTATCGGTGGGAGGAATGCGAATATCAGGGTACTGGTCGATAATATAAGCGCCTTCAAGCGAAGGGGCCAACTCTTCATAGATATCCGAAAATACGGTGCAGCACTGTCCCACAAGGGTGTATTTCTTCTGCAACCCGAACTCACCGACGGCCTTGTCTAATCTCACTGAATCCATTCCGGCCATGCCGAGAATAAGCCCTGGTATTTTGTCGGACGGCTCCAGTTTTGCAATGTAGGGGGCGAAATCGGTGGTCGCTATGGGCGCAGGTATCGCAAGGACGATTTCTCCGCCAAGTTTCTTCAATTCCTTGTTAAACTCATCTCTCAGTCCTTCGCCCCAGGCGGTGTCCCAGTATATAATCTGCCACTTTTTGATGCCCAGTTCTTTGATCATGAAAGGCGCCATGGCAATGGCTTTCTGCCGGCAATCCGGCGTCAGACGGAAGGTGAACTTGTTACATCTCTCGGAAGTGATGATCGGTGACTCTGCAACTGTAACCATAAAAAGCGTTTCTAATTCCTCAGCGACGGGGACCATGGGAATGGTTTCCGCACTGGAAACTCCGGCTACCACGAAATCGACGTTATCCTTTAGGATGTTCTTTCGCATGATCCGAACAGCTTCAGCCGGCTTTCCAGCATCGTCCTCGACCAAAAGTTCCACCTTTCGACCCAGGATTCCACCGGATTGATTTATCCTGTCCTGAGCCACCTGCAGGCCCCAGAGACTGTGTTTACCAAATGACGCAATAGGACCTGTCAGAGGATGCGGGGCGCTGATTTTGATAGGTTTTGCTGCTGCAAGTACATCTTTACCCAGTAAATTACCGGACAGTGCGAGAACGCCCGCACCGGCCACCCCTTTTAAAAACTGCCTACGGTCGATGCATAATCCAGTCATTTTTCCCCCTCCTTATAGCTTAGTGTTGCATGCTTCTGTTTAAGACCACCAAGAAAAACTCCAAGATCTTTTTATCACCTCCCGTCAGTGGCTTTTTGTTTAGATTGCCGCACGAACAACAAGGTTCCCGGCGGTCCGCTGGGCCTCACGGAGAACCACTTCCTCATCCATCGTTTTCAGCCTGCCCTCTTGCAGCACGATTTCGCCATCGATCACAACAAGACTGACATCAGAAGGTTTCGCACAGTGAACGATTTGAGACACTTCGGAATGCAAGGCCACGGCATGCGGACTGCCCGAAAAATCAATGCCGATCAGATCCGCCCGTTTTCCCTTCTCCAATGTACCCACCTCCTGTTCTAAACCCAGAGCCTTGGCCCCGCCCAAAGTGGCCAGTTCGAGGGTCTCCCATGGCGGCAGAAGAGCGGCATCGAGATTCGCTACTCTCTGCAGCAGGGAAGCGGACTTCATTACTTCGAACATGTCCTGAGAGTTGTTCGCGGCCGTGCTGTCGCTTCCCAATGAGACACAGACCCCTTTACTGAGCATGTGAGAAATCGGAGCCACACCGTCAGCAAGAAACATATTGGTGACCGGATTATGAACAACCTTCGTCCCTGTCTCCTTTAACATGAGAACTTCAAGTGGATTCACTCGAACACAGTGAGCGCCCAGTACCTCCTGCCCCAGAAAATCCAATCCGTGGAGGAATTCCACAACACCGCTATAGCCGTAATTCTTTCTAACCGCTCTCAATACACCGTCGTTTTCAGCAATATGCGTACTTATCCTTAACTTTTTGTCCCTCGCAAACGCCTTTGCCATTCTTATAAGCTCCGGCGTACAATTAATCCCCGGTGTGTTGGGCCCGATCATCAGACCGATTGTTTTCTCCCTGAGTTCCTTTGAATAGCGACTGATAAGGTCGTCGCAGTGATCAAAAATCTCCCGGTGCGACTGCCTGACGTCCTCTGCTACCAGCTCACCCGTATCCATCATGCCTCTGGCCAAAAACCCTCTTATTTTTGTCTCTTTGAAAGCAGTGATGATGGCATCGGCAATCTCCCCGTTTCTAAATAGGAAATGGTGATCCACAAGGGTCGTGGTCCCTGATTTTATGGATTCCAAACAGCCAAGAAGGGCGCCTCTGTAGCAGTCTTCGGGAGTGAGGACCTTCCCAAGGTCGTAGATGTTTTTCAGCCATTCCAGCAAAGAAAGGTTATCATACCTTCCGCGTACCAGGGTCTGAAAAAGGTGGACGTGGGCATTAATCAAGCCGGGGATCAGAATCATACCGCCCGCATCCAGAAAAGTGGTTTCCTTATATCGTCTTCTTCCGCTGCAAACATCCCCGATTTTCCCATCGTGTATATGGATGCTGCCATCTCTTATGATCGTTTCCCGGTCCGTCATGGGAATAATGGTAGCATTGTAAATGCAGAGATCGTTCATTTAACTGACCTTTTCCACAGTCCTGCCTGTCTGCATCCGGATATTCGGATAAACGGTTAAATTAAAAGGTCTTGGGTGTCTCAGTATAATATTTCTTCCAGATTTCACCGTTTTTCAGGCCTTCCGGTATGTCATCGGGTCCCATGGACATATCCATTACAATATGGGCTTCATCGGAACGCCAAGCGTGGCAGGGCTTTCCCAGGGCTATTGCGACTCTTGATTTTTCAGGTTCTTTGCCATTGATTTCCATTACCATGGATGATAAAGATGTTTCCTCCAGGAAATGCGTTCCATGCCGGCAAATGGAGTTGGGTCCAGGACCATTGGCATGATCCTGTGAAAACTCAATCATTTTTTTCATGCTAACCTTTCCCTTGTTTTCCTCAAGTAACTGCATGCAGCGAACATATCTGCAAATACTTGAGAGATCATCATCTCTGGCAAGCGCTTCCAGAACGACAAAACGATTGGATCTTGCCGCCACGGCATCTCTTACAATTTGCGTGGCTAATTCAGTATAAGACCCTTCAATGATGACCGCTTCCCCGGCGTCGGCGAACTCAATGTTGCCGGGAGTACTCATAGGGCTCACCAGAAGGCCCGGGAGTATTGCCTGGGCCGCCTCAACAGCAGTATTCCCCTCTTCCAAACCATCGCGAAGGAGAGCGCCCCTATCCAATGCCTTTATCTGAATCGCATCCTTTTCAGTGCCTCTCGCGGTCAACTCCTTTGTCCTGGAGATGTTACATCCGGAAGCAACCCCTTTATCGTTCATGCCCATTTTAAGAGCGGTCTGACCGGCAGCGGCCACGCCGATCGTCTTGTTTCCTTCTGCCGGGTCAAGACACAAGGCAATATTCAACTCCTTATTTTTGTATGCCAGTGGCCCCACATATGTTTCGGATCCAACCTTGTCACTGTTTTTCATGAAAATCGTGTCGCCGGTTTCACTTGCATTTCCCACCGCCATCATCACGGTACAGCCTTCGGGAAACGCCACATCATGGAAAACATTGTAGGCCAGCAGTTCCCGGTATCCGACTCGTACACCACGAGCCATGCCTTCGATTTCTTCAAGTCGGCACGGGCGCCATAACTTCTCCAGCTTCATTGCATTTCTTATCACTTCTTTCTTCCCATAGCTTCGGTTTTTGAGTGCCGACCAGAAAGCAAAAAGATTATGCCGGATTTCAGACTTGAGCAATTCCCCTTGCTTTCTGCCCATCTCAAAATGATTCCCGTCGCAATATAACATCCTTTGAATCATCATATTCTCCTTCTATTCATTTAATCAAAAACAGTAGGCGGTTATCATAAACTGCCGATCACACGATGGCCTTGACATGCTTCCCCTGAGGTTTACCCGAAATCTCGCCGTGTTTCATTACGATGTTTCCCCGCACAACGGTATAAATGGGCATACCTTTTACTCTCCAACCATTAAAAGGGGTAACCGTGAAACGGCTGTGCAATTTATCGCTGTCGATGACGCCTTCTTTATCCATATCCACAATCGTAAAATCGCCATCAGTACCAACCTCAATCGTACCTTTTCTCGGATAGAGGTTAAATAATCTTGCCGGATTTTCACTTGCCAGCTTGACATAATCGCACAGGGTAAGTCTGCCCGCATTAACCTGAGTCAACATAATGGGAACTTCTGTCTCCACCCCCACGAACCCCGGCGTTACTTTCCAGATATCGTTCTCATCGTTAAACTTCTCCTCCAGGCTGTGAGGGGAATGGTCCGTATCAATTACCCCTATGGTTCCATCGTATATCCCCTGCCAGAGCGCCTCACCATGCTCCCTGGACCTAATGGGAGGATTCATTTTGAGGATCCCCCCCACTTTCTTCATATAATCTTCGTTGAGCAGGAGATAATGCGGCCCTGTCTCTGCTGAAACATCAATCCCTTTGGCCTGAGCCTCACGTATCAATTGAGCGCCCTGTTTCGAACTCAGATGGTAGATATGGAGTTTGCATCCCGCCTCACCGGCAAGCAAAATGGCCCGCTGAATGGCTTCAGCCTCCGCCACAGCCGGACGCGCCTCAACATGGGCTAGTGGGTCCTTTCTCCCCTCAGCTTTCAACTTTGCAGTTAAATAGTTCATGATGGGGTTATTTTCGGCGTGCACGCCGATTCTGAGGCCTGTTCCCTTAACGAGCTGAAAAGCCCTCAGCATGCCGCCGTCGTCAGGCGCAGGAACACCTCCGACTGTTGATCCCATGAAAATTTTGAACACATTGGCGCCGTTCTGCGCCAGCGCAGGTATTTCCTCGACTGTTTCACCAACGACGGCGACAACTAAGCCATAATCAACATACGCCTTCGGGGCTATGATCTTCAATTTCGCCTGCAGTGCGTCTACTGTAGAGCAAAACGGTAAATTGTTAGGCATGTCCAGAACCGTTGTAACACCGCCATACGCCGCCGCCATCGAACCGGTTCCGAAGTCCTCCTTGTATTCATAACCGGGCTCTCTGAAGTGGACATGGGCATCGATAACTCCAGGTAAAACATATTTTCCCGTCGCATCGATAACCTCTTTGGCATCCGGAAAGCTCCCTTGTCGGTCTATCGCGACGATTATTCCGTCTTTGACAGCGATATCGTCACCCTCATAAACACATTGAGAAGTTACAATTTTTCCATTTTTGATCACTAAGTCTGCATTCATCGTTACGTCCTCCCTTGATAATTTATCTATTCCTGTATTCAAACCGCTTTTCCAACTCGATAATTTCTTCCAACCCGGTTATTCTATTTCTGCCATTGAAGCTCACCTCGAATGACATTAATAGGACCACCGTACCCGGTATCTGCATCACAGATAAGGGGCAGATCTGTTGCCAGAATAATATTTCGAGCGGTGTTCACCATCTCTGTCATCGTCAAAAGGCCTACATCCGGCCAGCCCGTAAGGCTCGCGGTCACACCCGAACCCGACATATAAAGAACCTCGAATCCGGCTTGTGCAAAAATCCTGGCACTCAAAGAATCATAGACTCCGGGGACGAGAATGGTTTTTTTCGTACGAAGGATATTTCGTAAGCGCTCTTTGCTGCCTACTTAGGTTTATTCCGAAAAATATTTTTTGGGGACATATACAGTTCCATCCATGAGGCGCCGGGCCGTTCGGTACACTCGCGCCTCTCTGTAATCGTAATCGTCCCCAACGTTTTCTACACATGCCTGGATTGATATGATCCCGCCGGGATGTCCAAGTCGAATCGCTTCCATAGGCTCCGGGCTTTTCCTGACGATATCGTGTACCACAGTCCCCTTTATCTTCGCAGCACCTGCCGTACATATCGCCCCTGTTACGGCATAGGCCTTGTGCAACGTGCCCATGGACATGATCCGCGCCACCAGATCGATATCCTTTTCAGGGACCGCCCTTCCGGATAAAGCCTGGTAACCGCATGGCTCACTCACCACGGCAATTTTTGGCACCTCCTGCAGCTCTTCACCGGCCTGCTCCGGCGACCCGGCCAGACCAATGAGAACCGCGGCATGGGCTCTTATCGCCTCCATCTTCTGCCTGAGCAGCGCATCCTGGTCGATTTCTGAAATTTCCGTGCCCCGGAGTCTTAGATCCTTCGCTCGAACAAATACGACAGGGTTACCCGCGTCCACGATGGAAACCTCAACCGATTCCCCTGTATTCAAGCGCAAAAGGTCCCTTGTGTTTCCGGAAGGAAGGAGAAGGTTGGTCACGCTTCCTCCAGGATTCATAAAAGACAGTGTGATCCGACTCCCGCTTCCGGGTACACCGTCAAGTGTAAAATCACCTTCCTCGTCATAAGAATTATCCTTCACAGGCACGTCTGCAACAATCAACTTCCCCGTGTTCACCTGTTTGATCCGTACCCGTGTAACAGGCGCCTGCGCGGGGATTAAACCTTCTTCGACGGCAAATGGTCCTACGGCCGACGAGATATTGCCGCAGTTTCCCTTATACCTCACAAAGGGTTTATCAATGGAAACCTGTCCGAAAAGATAATTGACATCATAATCAGCATCACTCGAAGGGCCGATAATGGCTACCTTGCTTGTTGTAGACGTTGCCCCCCCTAAACCGTTTATCTGTCTCCGGTCTGGATCGGGACTGCCGTACGCCTTGAGGATAATCCGGTCCCTAAGGTCCTTATCTGCGGGAAGATGATGTTCGTGAAAGAACAACCCCTTGCTTGTCCCACCCCTCATGTATACCGCCGGTATTTTTACCTGCATTTTCTGAGTTCTCCGCTGCCGGATTGGCCCTCACACCCCACAGCCTTTCATCCCCTGAAATTCCATTTCTTGTAACACTTCAGCCATCTGAAAACATGGCAGGAGGCCCATGGGGCGCCTTTTTCAAGGGCGGCATCCATACCTGTTGCGAACCATTTTATCAAAAAAAATCCAAAGAGTTACCATTTCTCAATGAAGCAAGGCCCCGATGGCTTCTCTCACCGAACTGTGACCGTCCCTTTCAATCAGTTTAATGAGGCCTTTGTTGATATTTTTGATTACGCCGGGCCCTTCATAGATCATCCCCGTATAGACCTGAACAAGGGAAGCTCCCGCCTTGATTTTCTCATAAGCATCTTCCGCATTAAATATGCCACCCACGCCTATAATTGGGATTTTTCTGCCTACTCGCCTATAGAGAGACACGATCGTCTCTGTTGACATTTTTGTAAGCGGTCTTCCGCTTACCCCTCCCCATTCTTCATGGGCGGTCTTCTCTCTTAACCCGTGTCTCGATACGGTCGTATTTGCGGCAATAATGCCGTCAACATGTAAGTCCTCGACAACTCGAATAATGTCATCGATCTGGGGGGGATTGAGGTCGGGGCAGATTTTCACGAGGATCGGCTTTCTATCGCGACCCGATTTGTCCGCCAGTTGTTCGTTCTTTCTGATCAGGGCGCCAAGCAGGTTTTTCAGGGGCTCCCGTTCCTGAAGGCACTGGAGTTCCGGGGTATTCGGACAGCTCACGTTAACGGCAAAATATTCACCGAAGGGATACAGTGTCTCAAAGCTGAAGAGGTAATCATCCACAGCGTCCGTGACAGAGACCCGTTCCGTCTTTCCTAAATTGACGCCCAATGGGATCTCGGGTTTGCCGGCTTTTGCCAGTCGCCGGCTTACGGCAAGTGCCCCCTCGCTATTGAAGCCAAATCGATTGATGAGGGCCTTATCTTCAGGGAGCCTGAATAACCGGGGCCTTGGGTTACCGCTCTGTGGCCGTCCGGTCACCGTGCCCACCTCAAGGAACCCAAAGCCCAGCGCCGGAATGATTTTCAGGAGCCTTCCGTTCTTATCAAAACCTGCGGCCAACCCCACCGGGTTCCCAAACCGAAGCCCGAAAAGCTCATTTTCCAGACGTTCATCCGTGTGGGCAAACGCCTTCGCCAGCAGGTTTCTTAGAATACTGTTCTGAATGAATTCCAGGAAGTTAAGCCCGGCCTCGTGTATCTTCTCTGGATCTGATTTAAACAGCAGCGGCCGAACAAGGGAACGATATAGCATCAAAGGAATCCTCACCCCGGCAACCTGTTCTCACTCAGGGATGGCATTTTTTGAAAACAGTTTCAAAAAGTTAAAGGATTTCGTCAAAAGTAGGATTTTTTATGTTACCGTTTTTATGCATAATCGAATCATCTTTGTCAAGCTGATTTTGAATCTTTTTATTCCCCAGCCCCGTCAGCGGGTCAATGGCTATGGTTTCACGCAGGGAGGTTAGCATATAACCATATTAATTTATTATCTTTTATCGTCTGTCATATCGCAAACGCCATTTCCTCGTTCCGAGTGCCCCCCAATTGAAACAAACCCTTTCGAACCCAAACATACAATATTTTTGTTGACACGTCTCGCTTCATCTGTTACCGGTAAACCCAAAACGTCAAGGATAAACAACAGTGGGAGGTGCTGAAAAAGATGCCGGGCGGCAAGTTAACCATCAGAGATATCGCCAAAATGGCGAATGTCTCCCACACCACGGTCTCGCGGGTATTGAATAAAGACTCGCGGGTGAGGGAAGAGACGAAGAAGAAAATCGTAAAGCTCATCGATAAGTACGACTTCAAACCCGATCCGAGGGCCCGTGTTCTTGCCATGAAGGTGAGAAAATCCAGGCTGATCGGTCTTCTCCTTCCTGATATCCGAAACCCCTTTTATGCTGAAATGGCCAGGGGAATAGAGGACAAGGCAAATGAAGATGGGTACAACGTGATCTTCTGCAGTACGGACGGAAAACCCGAACGATCCGAGGCTTACGTAAACCTGATGATGAGAACCGGAGTAGACGGACTCATTTTTGCAACCGCCCGTCACCACGATTCCCTGATCGAAAGACTCCTGAAGGAAAAATTTCCCATTGTCCTTGTAAGCAGAAAATTAAAGGGAGAATCCTTTAATTATGTTGTCTTCGATAACTTCAAGGGCGCTTACGACATAACGAAACATCTTATCGAATTGAATTATAAAAAGATCGGCATCATCATCGGTCCTTCAAACATTTCCACCGCATACGACCGGTTGAAAGGATATCAAAAGGCCTTGAAGGACAACGATATCCCGGTCAGACAGGATTATATCGTTCACGGTCCATTTGAGAAGCAGCTGGGTTATGAGGGGGCGAAGAAGTTACTCCAGATGAAAGATCGACCTGAAGCCATTTTTGGCGGGAGTGATTATATCGCTATGGGTGTTATCGACGCTGTCGAGGAACTGGGGATGCATATCCCGAATGATGTGGCCCTCGTTGGCTTTGATGATACGGAATTCTCATCCAACAAGAAAATCAATCTGACTACCGTCAGTCAGGGAGAATACAGAATGGGGCAATTAGGGGTACAAATATTGATTGAGGTGATCGATAAACCGGAGAGCAGCCCTTATACCCATAAAGTGATCCTGGAACCGCAAATTATCGTCAGGGAATCCTGTGGTCACAAATTACGCGGGAAGGCTGCTGATTAGGGGTTAGTCACTTGCAGATCTCGTCACCGCTTGTTTGTCCAGGGCATATGCTGTACCGAACGCCATCCAAATGAAACCGAATACAGTGAGGATCGTTCCATGCCTTCATCATCATTACCACAATCTGTAACTGAAAAAATACTGAAAAGCCACGCTGCTGCTTTGAACGGCAGGCCGGACCGAGAAGTTGCCATCAGGATCGATCAAACGTTGACGCAAGACGCTACAGGCACGATGACATACCAGCAATTAGAGGCCCTTACTGCGAATCGCGTGAAAACCCTCCTTTCGGTGAGCTACATCGATCACAACACAATACAGATAGGGCCTGAGAACGCTGATGATCATCGCTATCTTCAAACCGTTGCTGCCAGATACGGCGTGATTTTTTCCCGCGCGGGCAACGGAATTTGCCATCAGGTCCATCTCGAGAGGTTTTCAAAGCCCGGCCAAACACTTCTTGGCTCCGACAGCCATACCTGTACCTGCGGTTCAGTGGGTATGATCGCAATCGGCGCGGGCGGTTTAGATGTCGCCGCAGCGATGGCGGGAAACCCATTTTGCTTGACCTCTCCGAAGGTAGTAAAACTTCACTTGAAAGGGCGCTTGAACCCATGGGTCGCGGCAAAGGATGTTATTCTCTCTATCCTTAACATTTTTGGCACACAGGGGAACGCGGGATATATTCTTGAATATGGAGGCGAAGGGCTCCAAAGCCTGACCATTCCGGAACGGGCAACCATCGCCAACATGGGAGCTGAATGCGGCGTAATTACTTCCGTTTTTCCCAGCGATGAAAGAACCAGGGAGTTCTTATCCGCTCAGGGTCGGAAAAATGACTGGATGCCCATAGAGGCCGATGATGGGGCAGAATATGAAAAAGTCGTGGAAATCGATTTGAACGAAATCGTTCCGAGCATAGCGTGCCCTCATAGCCCGGGAAACATCCGGAAAGTGGATGAGGTTGCGGGCATGAAAGTGCAACAGGTCTGTATCGGCAGTTGTACCAACTCCTCTTACAAAGATCTCGTGATCGCGGCAAAAATCCTGAAAGACGGAAAAATCCACCCTGACGTAAGTCTTGTGATCGCGCCGGGATCCAGGCAGGTTCTCCGGATGATAACAAGTACATCCGCTTTGGACGCGTTGCTGAACAGCGGCGCCCGCATACAGGAATGCGTATGCGGATTCTGCGTCGGAAACAGCCTGTCGCCAATGACAAGTGGCATTTCCCTCAGAACAAATAATAGAAATTTCCTGGGGAGGTCGGGAACAAAAAGCGCGGAAGTTTATCTTTGCAGCCCGGAAACAGCTGCCGCATCGGCGATTTCAGGTGAATTAACCGATCCCAGAACGCTGGATATCCCATACCCCCATGTGGAGATGCCGGTCCATTTCGTTCCCGACGAAGACCTATTTTTAAAACCTCCCATGCAAATCGAAGACGTTCAGGTTTATAGAGGCCCTCACATGGGACGATTACCCCTTAACACGCCTCTTCCAAGGGTCATTGAAGGACAGATTGCAATCAAACTGGGCGACAACATTACAACTGATCATATCATCCCGGCAGGGAAGAGAATGAAGCATCGATCCAACATTGCAAAATACGCGGAGTATGTATTTGAGGTCCTCGATGAGTCCTTTTCATCCCGCGCTGCCGCAATTCGTGACAATGGAAAACACAATGTCATTGTTGCCGGTTTTAGCTACGGACAGGGGTCATCCAGAGAACATGCAGCTTTGTGCCCGATGTACCTTGGAGTGAGAGTCGTGCTGGCTAAATCTTTTGAAAGAATTCACATAACCAACCTCATCAACTTCGGAATACTCCCTCTCAGTTTCATCGATGATGCCGATTATCAGTGGATTGAGTATAACGACGAGCTTGAGATCCACGACATTCATGAGGCCTTGCGGAACAATGATCGGGTGATTGTTTTCAACAAGACAAAAGGAAGATCGTTCGAAGCCTGCTCTTTAATGTCTGAAAGAGAAAAGAGGGTCATCATAGTGGGAGGGAAACTGCCGTATCTAAAACAGATGTCCCAAACAAAACAGGATCGGTAAGGAGAGCGCCATGGCACAAAGAGCAATAAGAGAATTCCATGCAAAACAAATGCTGGCAAAATGCTGGCCTGAGTACTTTCAGCAGGTAAATCGATATGAGGGGAACGTTGTTCTTGTCACGCCTGAAACAGACCTTGAAATGCTCAAGGACCGAAATGGATGGCTGAGGGAGAAACGTCTTGTAGTAAAACCGGATCAGCTTTTTGGAAAAAGGGGCAAGAACAACCTGATTCTTATAAACGCATCTCTGAAAGAAGCGGTTAACTGGATCCGGGAGAGGATGGGTAAGGGAGCGACTATCGGCGGCATTACGGACAGTCTGACACATTTTCTAATAGAACCGTTTGTGCCGCACACGGAAGAGTATTATGTTGCGATAAAGTCGGATGGCGCTATGGATAGAATCTTTTTTTCGCTCCATGGGGGTGTTGGCATCGAGGAAGTCTGGTCCACTGTTACGACTGTTTCGGTTTTCGTGCTTGACGATATCGACGCTTACGATATTTCTTCTAAACTGCCTTCAGAAACCCCGGAAAATAACAAAGAGATCATGTGTGAATTCCTCAAAGGGCTTTTCAGATTCTACACTGACTTTGATTATACCTATCTTGAGATCAACCCGTTTGCCGTTGCCGGCCGGGACATTATCCCGCTTGATCTTGTCGCAAGACTCGATGATACCGCCCAGTATCGACATGCAAAAAAGTGGGAGGGTATTGAATTTCCGCCCCCTTTTGGCAGGAAGCTCTCTCCGGAGGAAAAATACATAAGTGAACTGGATCGAAAAAGCGGCGCGTCTTTGAAACTAAGTGTCTTAAACCCTAAGGGCCGCATTTGGACCCTGGTTGCAGGAGGGGGCGCGAGTGTGATCTACGCGGACACAATCGTTGATTTGGGCTTTGGCGCTGAACTGGCCAACTATGGAGAATACAGCGGGAACCCGAGTATAGATGAAACCTATCAGTACGTGAAAACGATCTTAACCCTCATGACAAGGGACCCTGATAAGAGAGGGAAAGTGCTCATCATCGGAGGCGGAATCGCTAACTTCACGGACGTCAGTACCACCTTTACCGCTATTATCAAGGCAGTAAAGGAATTGAGAAACGAACTTCTTGAAAACAAAGTCTCTATACACGTGCGGAGAGGGGGTCCCAACTATAAGATTGGCTTGGAGAACATAGAGACGTCCTGCAGAGCCATGGGCATACCGATCCATGTGCACGGACCTGAACTACATATGACAAGAATCGTCAGGAACGCTTTAGAAGAAATGGAGAGGTGTAATGCGTAAAAATAATTACAGGCTTTTCGACAAGAGAACCCAGGCCCTGATTTATGGCTATCAGATTAACGCAATCCAGCGCATGCTCGATTTCGACTACATATGCCGGAGGGAAACCCCGAGCGTCTCTGCGATTATCAATCCGACAAGGGGGGGGCTTCATAAATGCTTCTTTGGAACCAGGGAGATTCTTTTGCCCATGTATAAAACGATCGAGGAAGCGACAACGGAACATCCTGAGGCGGATGTGTTAATTAACTTCGCCTCATTTCGATCGGCATATGCTGTCTCCCTTGAAGGGCTTGAAACCGATTCCATAAGAACGATTGTGATTATTGCAGAAGGGGTTCCGGAGCGGGAAACACGCCGTCTCGGTGCTCTTGCCAGGCAAAAAAGAAAGTGGATTATCGGCCCGTCCACTGTTGGAGGCATCGTGGCGGGTGCATTCAAGATCGGCAACTCAGGCGGAACCACTGGAAATATCATTGAATCCAGATTATACCGACCGGGAAGCGTTGCCTATATATCCAAGTCCGGAGGTATGTCCAACGAAATCAACAATATCATATCCAGGAACAGCGATGGGGTGTGTGAGGGTTTTGCCATCGGAGGGGATAGATATCCATGCACTACCTTTTTGGATCATATCAAACGGTATGAGGCAAACCCGGACATACGAATCATCGTTCTGTTGGGAGAAGTGGGGGGCACGGATGAATACCAGGTCATAGACGCGCTTCGTGAAGGAAGCATAACCAAACCGTTGGTGGCATGGGTCATCGGCTCCTGTTCAAAATTCTTCCCGTCAGAGGTGCAGTTCGGGCACGCGGGTGCTCGCGCTGCAAGTGACAGCGAAACAGCCGAAGCGAAAAACCAGGCGTTCCGGGATGCAGGCGCCATTGTTCCTCAATCTTTTGATGATTTCGATCAAAAGATCCGTGAGACTTACCAGAAGATGCTCAAAGAAGGTACGATCAAGCCTAAACCTGAGGTTAAGCCTCCTCATATCCCGATGGATTATAATGAAGCCTTACGCACAGGCACGGTAAGGAAACCCACCAGCTTCATCAGCGGCATATCGGATGACCGTGGCGATGAATTGACTTACTATGGTGTACCCATATCAAAAATCATCCAGGAGGGCTGCGGTATCGGCGGTGTTATTGGTTTGTTGTGGTTTAAAAGAACGCTGCCCAAATGGGCAACCCATTTTCTGGAAATGGTCCTGCAGATAACAGCTGATCACGGTCCTGCAGTATCGGGCGCTCATAATGCCATCGTCGCCGCCAGGGCCGGGAAGGATCTCGTCAGTTCCATGACCAGCGGGCTTTTAACCATCGGACCACGATTCGGAGGTGCGGTGAATGACGCTGCGGCGCTCTTTAGACGATATTACGATGAGGGAAAGAAGCCAGAGACCCTTGTAAAGGATATGAAAGCAAAGGGTGTTAATATTCCCGGAATCGGCCATCGAATCAAGTCCGTATCAAACCCCGACAGGCGGGTAGAAATTTTGATTCAATATGCGAGAAACCACTTCCCCTCAACCGGCTATCTTGACTTCGCATTAGCTGTCGAGGAAATAACAACTTCAAAAAGAAATAATCTCATTCTTAATGTGGATGGGTGCATCGGCGTATTATGTTGTGATCTGCTCAGGGGCATAGGATGTGATGCCGGTGAGGTGAAGAAATTTATAGACCTGGAGGCCCTCAATGCCCTTTTTGTCATCGGCAGGTCAATCGGACTTGTGGGCCATATTCTCGATCAAAGGAATTCAAAGCAGGGCCTTTATCGCCATCCTTTCGACGATATCTTTTATCTCAAGCCGGGGGACACGGAAATTCCTTAAATTCATCGTGTGAAAGCTTTACACAGGACTGAACACCATGCAAAGACACTTCGTTTGAGCCAGCGCACTTGACTCGCCGACAATGGTAACATTTTAGCCATCTGAAAACGTGGCAGGCGGCCCATGGGCCGAACCTGTTGCGAGCCATTTTATCAAAAAGAGTTGCCGACAATGAAGTTTGGGGCGGGCGGCTCTCTGGTCTCAGACCTCGGTTTCACTCAAACGAGTATGCCGTTTTGAGCGAGCCCTTAGGGCTCGCTCAAAAATAACTTCGCAGAATTGACGCTCCGATTTGGGTCAGATTTGGTTGTCGCGATTGAGTGAAGCCACAGGAATAGTGAACTATTTCGAGGAGTTCACGATTGAGCGGCGACCGAAGATGGCCTGAAGCTGAGATGTAAAAATGTGAAGTTATTTTTGGGCGGGCCCTTAGAGCCGATTACGGATTTGATTGCGGCCGAAGGCCTGCATTCTAATTTTTCTGGTTTATCTTGATAAGTTATCTCTCGAAAATCTTGATGGCCTGATATCGCACACGCCATCTGACTTCATAACCTTTTCCGCCCCAGGTTTGTTTTGACTCCTCCCGGGCGGCTGCAAGCTCAGGGCTGGAATTGTAAGCATCGCACGCATCCTTATTGTCAAATTCCATGACGGAAAGGTATTTGGGATAGTCGCCTGCCGGTTCAGGTGTTGTATAGCGGGTCACCTTTCTAAGCCGTTTAAATTTGAGCAGCAGAGGGATATGAACATTTTCATACCATTTGTTGAACTTGCCCTCAACTTCCGGGCCGCAGTCAATACCCACTATCTGTATTACCTTCTTCTTATTCATTATTGCATACCGCCTTTCATGCTATCTGTCTTTTTCCCTGAGAGTTAGAAACGCCTTGGCCTGCATTGGAAAAAGAACATACAGGAGGATATCTTCTTCGCTTCTGGCCAGCGTGCCGAGTTCCTTGGCCGCTCTATCCCAGGCATCCGGGTCGGCAAGCTCCCCGGACCTTAACGAATAGTCAGGCACGTCCTCTCCCATAATTCTCTTTATCAGTTCGGCGCTGACAGGGGCGGGGGGTCGCCCGTATTTCCCCTTTACGTAATCGCTGGTCTCATTGGTAACGATTTTGTACCGCTTTCGTGCCAGAACATTCAATACCGCCTGGACGCCGACAATCTGGCTGGAGGGGGTTAGAAGTGGAGGATAGCCCAGATCCCGCTCCACATTAGGGACTTCTTTCAGAGCCGCATCCATCAAGTCCGGTTTACCTGCCTCTTTCAGTTGGGCCACCATATTGGAGATCATACCTCCAGGAATCTTGTGTGTGAGCACTTCGCCGCTGACGCCACCGTGTTCGGTCTCATATTTCTCATATCTTGCCTTTATCCCTCGCGTAAGTCTTGCCGGTTCCTCGAGTGCTTTGAGGTCGATGCCGGTATCAAACGGGGTGTTCTTCAGCGCCGCGACCATGGTTTCGGTAGCTGGATGGGCGGATCCGAAAGAGAGGGGGGCCATAACCGTATCGATCATATCCACCCCGGCCAAGATGGCCATAAGGTGACACATACTCGATCCTCCCCCCATATCGTGTGAGTGGAGAACGACGGGGAGTTTGCCTTTTGCACGATTTTTGATGCCCCTGATGATCCTGTACGCGTCAAAAGGCATGATGATGCCGGTAGCGTCCTTGAGGCAAAGCCAGTCAGCCTCTAATTCGAGAAGTTGTTCAGCATACTCCATCCATCTTTCAAAGTTATGGACCGGGCTTACCGTGTAATTTACCTCAACATGGGCTTCTCCGCCAAATTCCTTGACCGCTTTCGCAGCTACCTGGATGTTTCGAAAGTCGTTGATCGCCTCGAAGACACGGAAGACGGTTATACCGTTTGAAACGGCCCTTTCAATGAATTTATAAACAATTTTATCCGTGTAAGGCCTGTAACCCAGTATATGTTGCCCCCTCAGCAGCATCTGGAGCCTGGTGTCGGGCATAACCGACTTGATTCGTTTTAGCCGATCCCACGGGTCCTCCTGGAGATACCGCATGCAGACATCAAAAGTGGCGCCGCCCCAGACTTCTACAGCATAGAAGCCGCACTTGTCCAAAGCCGCACACAAAGGCAGCAGGTCGTCGGTCGAAACCCGTGTCGCCAGTTTACATTGCTGCCCATCCCTTGGGGTCAAGTCGGTGATCTTCACTCTTCTCTGTCCGATGCGCTCGTTAAGTAGGGCGCTCATATCTTCAGCGAACTTTTCTAAAATATCCTGTGAGTGCATGGACTGCTCCTTGTTTTCATGTCGTAGCACCTTCGTAACTCGCCTTTTGATAACACGTATCGCAACAGTTCCGGCCCATGGGGTGCCTTTTTTAAGGGCTGCATAATCTTGTGGTCGCTCGTGCGAACGGCAGCATGAGCGGCGAAATTCGGTCGGTTCCAGCCCCGGGGATGTCCTTTCATGGGACGGTCGACCTTGCTGCCTGTAAACAATGGGTCTGGACATCCGAAAGGGCCGTTCCGCCCTGTTTTCAGATGACGAAAATGCTGCACACTTTGAGGCTTCCGACATCGTGGGCGCGGCATCCAGAGACGGCGCGTTACGGATAAATGATACTTGAATATATTAAAGGTGTCAAACCGATGAAGAAAAAGTAAGAGCTCAGTTTGCGGTGATCCGTTTCCCGCCCCGGATCATTTTTCGCTGCTCCACATGGGCTCGAAGTACCATCATCCCCTCCAATCCAAGCCCTCATGTCCCAAATACAACTTGACTCTCAGCCGAATATTCCCTATCTTAAGCCCGGCTGGGCCTTTATGGTGTGGGTATTCAGCATTTTCGGGATTCCGAATCTGTAACATCATGATTTTAAAAATGAAATAATGATGTGTTGGTAAAAAGCCAGAAAACGCCGTTTTTTGTCATTCCCGCGAAAGCGGGAATCCACTGAATTCAACAAGTTGTGGATGCCGGATTCCCGCCAAAGGCGGGACATGACGGCTTCAGGACTTTTTACGGGTTCATCAATAATGCATGCGGGTTTGAACACCACCCTCTCCGCCATCGAGCCCCCGTGAAAACAGAATAAGACCCCGGTTTGTGTAAGCCTGAACACCGGAGAGATGTCCGAGCTGGCCGAAGGAGCGCGACTGGAAATCGCGTGTACTACTAACAGTGGTACCGAGGGTTCGAATCCCTCTCTCTCCGCCACCAATAAGATGTGAGTGCTTTTCCATGGGTGCTGCGAACCCCCTTCCATCCGAGGAATGCCCTCGCCATCCGTAAACCGGCTGCCTCCTCCGGGGGGCGCCATTTGACTGGGAGATCCCCCGCACGATGGCCTACCAGGTATTAGCCAGAAAATGGCGTCCGCAGGTGTTTCAGGACGTCATCGGTCAGGAACATATTACCCGGACCCTGATGAATGCCATCAAGACCGGCAGACTGGCCCATGCCTATCTTTTCAGCGGACCGAGAGGCGTTGGTAAGACCTCGGTTGCGCGTATCTTCGCCAAGGCCATCAATTGCGACCAGGGGGAACCCGGGGTCCCCTGCAACCATTGCCGGTCCTGTATCGAGATCACCGACGGCTCGTCCGTTGATGTTCAGGAGATTGACGGGGCCTCCAACCGGGGGATTGATGAAATCAGGGAACTCAGGGAAAGCATTCGTTACATGCCGTCATCGAGCAGGTACCGGATTTACGTGATCGATGAAGTGCACATGCTGACCCTTCCGGCCTTTAATGCCCTCCTCAAGACCCTTGAAGAACCCCCGGCCCATGTGAAGTTCATATTTGCAACCACCGAATCCCACAAAGTGCCGGTCACCATCCTCTCCAGGTGTCAGCGATTTGATTTCAAGCGGATCCCGGCAGCGGACATTGTCAGCCATCTGAAAAAGATCTCAGAGGATGAAGGGGTTGACATCGCTCCTTCCGGGCTGGCCATCATCGCACGGGAGGCCGAAGGGAGCATGCGGGACGCGCAAAGCCTGATGGATCAGGTCATTTCATTCAGCGGGCAGACGGTGCGCGAAAAGGATATCGCCGATATTTTGGGGATCATTGACCGGAATATTATCTTCGAATCATCGGCGGCCATCCTGGAAGGAGCCCCTGACCGGTGTCTCGATATTGTGGAGAGAATCTATAACTACGGTTACGACATCAAGGAGTTTTATCGCGCCCTCATGCAGCAGTTCAGGAACCTTTTGATTCGGCTGATAGCGCCACAGAATGACCTGATTGATGTGAGCGACAGCGAAAAAGGCGAAATCAAGAGACAGGCCGAAACAGCCGGGGAGGAAAAGCTCCATCTCCTTCTCAACTTCCTGATCAACAGGGAAGAGGATCTGCGCTTCACCTCCCACCCGAGGCTGGTCCTGGAAACCACCATGGTCAAGCTGTGCAGCCTGGGCGACATCCTTTCTTTTGACGAACTCCTGAAGCGGATGGCTGCGCTGGAAGAAAGACTGGCGGGGGCGGCGGGGGCGCCGGGTCCTGAACGGCTTTCAGACCCGGGCGCACGGTGGCGGAATGCGCAATCCAGAGGTGATTTTGAAGAAATCGCTCAGCCCCTTGATCAGGGCAAAAGCCGGTCCGCGCCGGGGCACGGAGCGTCAATCTGGGACAATTTTCTGGCCTTTGTCGCAACCAGGAGCCGGGCTGTACACAGCATTCTCAAAGACTGGCGGCTGTCGGCATTGACCGAGGATACACTGGAAATCGAGCGTCAAAACGAGTCCTTTTCCTCGCGCTACTTTGACGACCCTGAACGCTACAACCAGCTCATGGACTATTGCCGGGAATTTTTTCACCGGGATATCAACGTGACCCTCAGCACCCGTGCCCGGACAGCCCCGGTGCTTCCAAAAAAGGAAGTCGAAGAGAGGGTCGGCAACGGCCGGGAAAAGCCGGATGCAACCCTCCCCAGGACCGCGCAGGACGTCCTCAGTCTCTTCGAAGGGCAGATAGTTCAAGACGATTCACATTCAGATAAAACGGAAAGAAGAGGAGGTAATATCCATGAAAGGAATGCCTAACATGAGCCAGCTGCTGAAGCAGGCGCAGAAATTTCAGGCCAAGATGGCGGAATTGCAGGAAGAGTTGAATCAGCGCACTGTTGAGGCCTCGGCCGGGGGTGGAATGGTCACGGCTGTGGCCAATGGCGGGCAGGAGGTCCTGTCCATAACCATCGACCCCGAAGTGGTTGATCCGAACGACGTGGAAATGCTGCAGGACCTCATTCTCGCAGCCGTGAATGACGCCCTGAACAGGGCCAAGGAGATGACCAACGAGGAGATGGGAAAGTTAACCAAGGGAATGAATATACCCGGTCTGCCCGGGCTGATGTAGACTCACAATTTGGGGATTGAGGAATTGAAGGAACGGCAGCTTATCTCATCCAATTCCTCAATTTCAGAATTGGGAATCCCTCAATCAAGGTTATGGGAATCTATCCGCCATCATTAGAAAAATTGATTGAACAACTGTCGAGACTCCCCGGAATCGGTCAGAAGTCGGCGACACGGGTTGCGCTCCACGTACTGAGAAGCAACCGGGATCTGGCAGAAGGCCTGGCCGGAAGTCTCCTCGAGGTCAAGGAGGAGATCCGGTTGTGTTCGATCTGTTTTAATCTGACAGACGATGACCCCTGCAATATCTGCAGGAGCGAGCGTCGCGCCAACGGATCCATCTGCGTTGTGGAAGGACCGGGAGACCAGATTGCCCTGGAGACCTCGGGCAGCTTTAATGGAAAATACCATGTTCTTAACGGGGTTCTCTCCCCTCTGGACGGAATCGGCCCGGAAGACCTCAGGATCGGACATCTGCTGCGCCGTCTTGAACCCGAGGGAATCGAGGAGGTCATCCTGGCTACAAACCCCACGACCGCAGGACAGGCCACGGCCTCCTTCCTGGCGGGGCTCCTGTCGGAAAGGTATCCCGGCATCAGAATCACGCGGATCGGACTGGGGATTCCCATGGGAGGGGATCTCAAATATATGGACCGCATGACCATCGAACACGCCCTCAGGACCCGCGCCCCGGTTACCCCATGATACCCGAATACGCCCTTGATATGCTGGCCGACATTGTCGGCCCGGCTCATGTCAGAACCGCTGAGAACGCGTTGGGCGAATACGGCGCAGATGCTTCCAGACTGGCGTCCATGCCCGATGCGGTGGTCTTTCCCGGAAACAGCCGGCAGGTCTCCCGAATCCTCACCCTCGCGGCTGAAACCGGCTTCCCGGTGATTCCCAGGGGGGCAGGAAGCGGCATGACCGGCGGCGCTGTCCCGGTGAGAGGCGGTCTCGTCATGTCCATGACCCGCTTTGACCGCATTCTGGGTATTGATCAGGACAATCTCATCGCAAGGGTAGAGCCGGGGGTCATTACGGCCTATCTCCAGGAATCGGTTGAAAAGGTGGGACTTTTTTATCCCCCGGATCCCGCCAGCCTCAAGATCTCCACCATTGGCGGGAACGTGGCGGAATGCGCAGGGGGATTGCGGGCCGTAAAGTACGGCGTCACAAGGGATTATGTCCTGGGCCTGAAGGTGGTGCTGCCTACCGGAGAGATCATCCATACCGGCGTCGAGACCATGAAGGGGGTAGCCGGCTATGACCTGACCCGCCTCATTACCGGATCGGAAGGAACCCTGGCGGTCATCACGGCCGTCACGCTTCGGATCATCCCGAAACCGGCCACCAAGAAGACCATGACAGCCTTTTTCCCGGATGTCTCATCCGCGGTCCAGACGGTCTCTGCCATGACCCGGAGACGGATCATCCCGAGCATCCTGGAATTCCTGGACAGTCTCTGCATCGACTGCGTGAGGCAGGAGATGGGTCTGGACATGCCGGAGGGAGCCGGGGCCATGCTCCTGATCGAGGTGGACGGCGATGAAGCGCGCGTGGCCCGCGATGCGGAAAACATCCGGGAGGTATGCAGCCAAGGGGGGGCCCTCCGCTTCGAGGCGGCCACGGGAGAGGAATCGGCAGACAGGCTCTGGGAGGCCCGGCGGAATGTATCGCCCGCCCTCTATCGATTGAGACCCCACAAGGTCAGTGAAGATATCGTGGTTCCCAGGAGCCGGATGCCCGATTTAGGGGCCTTTATCGATGAACTGGTCTCGAAACACGGGCTGCCCATTGCGGCCTTCGGCCATGCGGGCGACGGGAATATCCATGTCAACATTATGCTGGACAGGCAGGTTCCGGGCCAGATGGAAACCGCGGGGATCGTGGTGAAGGAACTGTTCAGGCAGGTGATCCGCATGGGAGGAACCCTTACCGGTGAGCACGGCATCGGGATCACAAAGGCCCCTTATCTCGGGATGGAAATCCCTCCGGCAGGCATCCGGCTCATGTCCCGCATCAAGAACGCCTTTGATCCAAAGGGAATCCTGAACCCGGGCAAGATCTTTATGTAACCGGTATGAATCGGTTACGTTTTAGAAGGCAGGATTCAGACAATCTGATCCAGGGTCTTGTAATTCTTGGTATTGTAATACTTTTCCACATCCACCAGGTGGAGCTTGTCCAAGGCTTTTTTGAGCGGCACCGACGTGACCTGGCCCTGTTTCAGGCTCACCATGCGGCCAAAGTCCTCACCCACAATCATGTCTACCGATGCCACCCCGAATTTGCGCCCCATGCGGCGATCATAGGCCGTGGGCACGCCCCCCCGCTGGAGGTGCCTCAGAGCCACATATCTCACCTCCATGTTGGTGTTCTTCTGTATCTCCTCTGCGATAAACCCGCCGATCCCGCCCAGATAGTAATGACCGAACCCGTCCCGGCCCCGTCTCTCGAGGACCGGCTCCATCCCCCTGGGTTTGGCCCCTTCTGAGACCAGGACGATGGTATAGCGCTCACCGGCCTTTCGTCTCATGGCCAGGAGTTCGATAACCCTCTCCATGACAAAATCGTGCTCCGGGATGAGAATAATGGCAGCGCCGGATGCCTCACCTCCCTCCAGGGCCAGCCATCCCGCGTGTCTTCCCATACATTCCACAACGAAAATCCGGCTGTGAGAGCCCGCGGTGATCCGCAGCCTGTCAATATCCTGGGTAATGGTGTTGAGGGCCGAATCAAATCCCAGCGTGTAGTCTGTAGCGGCCAGGTCTCTGTCGATGGTCTTGGGGATCCCGACGACCTTCAGCCCCTTCTTGTAAAGCTGATAGGCCACACTGAGGCTGTTGGGTCCTCCGATGACCACAAGGGCATCCAGCCCCAGCCGGGTGCAGTTCTCCAAAATCAGATCTGACTTGTCGTCGTTGGGGGCGAAGGGATTGACCCGGGATGTTCCGAGACGGGTGCCCCCGTATCTGTCCCAGGTACGGACGACATCCATGGTGAGATCCATTGTCCAGCGGCTGAGACTCGCCTTCTTGTCCGGTTTGACCTCTATCAGCCCTCTCCAGCCATCCATAATGCCGAGGACTTTGAACATGGTCCCGCGCAAGGGAACCAGGTCCTTGTCAAGCGCCGAATAAACGAGCCAGTGAACGGCGCTGTTGATCCCGGCGCAGTCGCCGCCTGCTGATAACACGCCTATCTTTGTCTTCATGTGTGGCCTCCAGGGGTGCTGCTGAAAGGGGAGGAGCGACCCCTGCTCTGTCCGGTCAAGGGCCGTTCCGTTGCCTCAGTCGTTATGCTTCAAGTTTAGACAGCAACTCTGCGGAAACCTCCTTGACTCCCGGTCTCCCATCCAGTTCGATAATCCTGGGGATGCCGTTGTTCTTTGCGGAAAGCTCCTTGAAATAGTTCATGCCGGCCATGGTGCCGGTCTTGGTGTCATAATAGATGTTATGACGCTGATCAATGGCCGCCTCGTCCTGGTCGTCAGACCTTGTCTTGAGGTCCCCGCCGCAGATCCTGCATTTGTCCCCGTTCGGCTTGATGGCATCGATGTTGATGTTGTTGGGGTGGTTGTTGTCATTGACGCAGAGACGACGGCCCATGATGCGGCCCTTGGCGATCTCACGGGGCAGGACCATGTCAATGACGATATCCAGGACAATCCCTTCTTTCCTGAGGGCCTTATCCAGTTCCTGGGCCTGGGTGAGATTTCTGGGAAAGCCGTCAAGGAGCCATCCGTTCCTGCAGTCGTCTGCCTTGAGACGGTCCAGGATCATGGGGATGGTGATGCTGTCCGGGACCAGTTCTCCCCTGTCGATATAGCCTTTGGCTTGCCTGCCGAGGTCGGTGCCCCGCGAGATGTTATCTCTGAAAATAACCCCTGTCTCGATGTGCGGAATGCCGTATTTTTCCTTCACAATGGAGCCCTGCGTCCCTTTGCCGCTTCCGTTCGGCCCGAAAAACAGTATTTTCATCCTTTCCTCTCCTTTTCCGGATTTTTGATCTCAAAAATATTTCAAAACCTTAGCCGTGTCAAGGGATTCGGACACATATTATTCAAGCGCCAGAAAAGAGGGCATCAGGTCGGATCCCTTTTCAAAAAGGCGGCCCGACGCCTTTGCGGCCGCCTCGGTAAAAGGCGCCCCTTTTTTCGCCGAGGCCAGTTCTGCCCTGGTGGCCCAGGCGAACGGTGCAGGATCGCCGGCGTGCGTCTTGATGGAGATCGGGGTGAAATGATCGCTCGCAACCATGATCCGGTAGTCGTAAAAAGACTCCAGGCCTGTCAACACACCCCCGACCACCTTTTCATCAAACGCCTCGATGGCCTGAATCTTTTCCTGTATATTTCCATTGTGACTGGCTTCGTCAGGGGCCTCCACATGGACGAACATGAAATCCAGATCGTTTAAGGCCTTTATTGCCTCGCCGGCCTTGCCCGCATAGTTGGTGTCCAGATAGCCGGTCGCCCCCTCCACGGTGATCGGTTTGAGGCCGGCGTAGACCCCGATCCCCCTCAGCAGGTCCACGGCCGAAATCACGCCGCCGCGGAGTCCGAACTTTTCCTCGAACAGGGGAATGCGAAGCGCTGTCCCCTGGCCCCACAGCCAGACGGAATTGGCGGCGTTCAGCCGCCGGCCACGCCGGGCCACATTGACGGGATGTTCCTTTAGCAGGTTCCATGACAGGCGGATGACATCCACGACCGGGTCCCGGTCGTCACGGCTCAGGTAGGTCGCCATGTTCTGATCCAGGACATCATGGGGCGGAATGGTCTCTGACTCGAGGGGCCCGTCCTCCCATATCAGGAGATGCCGGTAGGCAACGCCGGCATGGATCCTTACCCCGGGCAGGACCAGTTCCCTCTGGAGGGTCTCCACAATCGCTCTTCCCTCCCGGGTGGAGATGTCCCCGGAACTGTGGCTGACCATGATCATTTCTCTGTCAGACCGCCGGTCGAGGGTCACCAGGTTCATCCGGAAGGCGACATCGCGCTGACCCAGTGTGATGCCCATGCTGGCCGCCTCAAAGGGGGCCCGGCCGGTGAGGCACAGAGATGGATCGTATCCCAGAAGAGAGAGATTGGCCACATCGCTTCCCGGGGCCATGCCCGGTGGAATGGTTTTGACGAGCCCGATCCTGCACGCGGCAATGCGATCCATATTGGGTGTGAGTGCCGCCTCGAGGGGCGTCTTTCCACCCAAATCGGGAAGTGGGTAGTCGGCCATTCCATCGCCTACCAGGAGGACATATCTGGGGCCCCTCTCCCTCGGGGCGATCATGGCGGGTCCCCTGCCACCCGGATCACCATGGTCTTCTCGGCCACCACGTCCAGTTCATCAATCAACGAAACGGCCTTATGCACGGCGCTTTCCCGGGCTTCATGGGTCAGCATCACAATCGGCACAGGGCCTTTGCGCTCCCGCCCCTTCTGAATCACTGACGATATGCTGATCTGGTGGTCGGCCAGGATTCCGGCAATCCGCGACAGGACCCCGGGCCGGTCCATGGCCGACACCCTGAAATAGTATGGCGTCACCAGGTCTTTCATGGGCTGGATGACGATCTCTCTAACCGGGGCGTTCACATGGGCCAGGGGTGGCACCCGCGTCCTGCTCCCGCACCGAATCTCCCGCGCCAGACCGATGATGTCGGAGACCACCGCACTGCCTGTGGGCCTTCTTCCGGCGCCCAGGCCATAGTAGAGGTTGGGCCCCACAAAATCCCCTTCGAGGTAAACCGCATTGAACGCCTCATTGACATTTGCCAGGATGTGATCCTTGGGAATCATGGCCGCGTGGACACGGGCCTCGATACGATCTTCCAGGTCCCTGGCAATGGCCAGCAGCTTGATGCCGTACCCGAATTCGTCCGCAAACCGGATGTCGTCCGGAGTCACCGCCACGATCCCCTCCCTGTATATATCCTTGAAGGAGACCGGGGCCCCGAAGACGATGGATATGATGATGGCCAGTTTGTGGGCCGCATCGGTGCCGTCCACGTCCAGTGTGGGCGGGTCCTCTGCAAAACCCAGCCGGACCGCCTCCTCAACGGCGCTGCTGAACAGAAGACCCTCCTGGGTCATCTTGGTGAGAATATAGTTGGAAGTCCCGTTCAGGATCCCGATACAGGTTTGAATGCGATTCCCGGAAAGTCCGTTTTTTAACGCCCCGATGATCGGGATCCCGCCCCCCACGCTCGCCTCAAAGCCGAGGCCGACGCCGTATTCTTCAGCAGCCCGGTATATCTCGGGACCGCATTCCGCCAGAAGGGCCTTGTTGGCAGTTACCACATGCTTTCCGTTTTTCATGGCCTCGAGAATCAACGCCCTGGCTGTTTCCAGGCCGCCGATCAGCTCTACCACCACGTCGATTTCCGGGTCATGGATCACATCCATGGCCTCAACGGTCAAAAGGGACCTGTCAGGCCGAAACGCAATCCCCCGGTCAGAGGTGATGTCCAGATCTGCGATCCTCTTGACGACCACCTCCGCCCCGACCCGGCTGGCAATGATCTCCCGGTTTGCACAGAGTGCCTCAAAAGTGCCGGCCCCAACCGTTCCGAAACCGATAATTCCTATGTTGATTTTTGACATCCCCTGTTCTCCGCCATTGTACGGCACAGCCGCAACACCACGATCATGTGAATGCCAATGGATTGCCGGTTTGCGATTTGCGATTCCCGAGCAAAATCCAAAATCCAAACTCCAAAATCTAAAGCACCGCCTTGATCCCCTTGATGGCCTGGCGGGTGCGGTGGGGGTTTTCCACCAGGGCGAACCGGACATGATCGTCCCCGTATTCCCCGAAGCCGATGCCGGGAGAGACCGCAACCTTGGCCTCCTTTATAAGCATCTTGGAGAATTCCACCGAACCCAAATGCAGGTATTTGTCTGGGATCTTTCCCCACACGAACATGGTCCCCAAGGGTTTCTCGATGTGCCAGCCCACACGGTCCAGCCCGTCGATGAGCACATCGCGGCGCTCCCGGTAAATGTCCACGATCTCTTGAACGCAGTCATAGGGTCCGTTGAGGGCGATAATGGCCGCGATCTGAATCGGCTGGAACACGCCGTAGTCGAGGTAACTCTTAATGCGCCGCAGCGCCCCTACCAGTACGGGATTGCCCACGCAGAACCCCACCCGCCATCCAGGCATGGAATAGCTCTTGGAAAGGCTGAAAAACTCCACGCCGATCTCCTTGGCCCCGGGTATCTGGAGAAAGCTGGGCGGCTCATACCCGTCAAATACCAGGTCCGCATAGGCAAAGTCGTGTATGACCACCATGTCGTGTTCCCGGCAGAAGTCCACGATCTTCTCGAAGAAGGCGCGGTCCACCACCGCGGTCGTGGGGTTGTGAGGATAGGAGATGATCAGCATTTTGGGGGCCGGCCATGTCTGTTTCACGGCAACGAGCAGATCTTCGAAAAAATCCCTGTCCGGTCCGATCGGGATGCTCCGAAGGTCCCCGCCGGCAATGATGACCGAATAGGGATGTATCGGATACGTCGGATTCGGCGCAAAGACCACATCACCCGGGCTGATAGTGGCCAGCACCAGATGGGAAAGCCCTTCCTTGGCGCCGATGGTGACAATTGCCTCTTCATCCGGATCCAGGTCCACATCGTACCGCTGTTTGTACCAGTCGCAGATGGCGTGCCTCAGCTTGGTGATCCCCATGGAGGCCGAATACCTGTGGTTATGCCCCTTTTCTGCAGCCTCAACCAGCTTTTCGACGATATGCTTGGGCGTAGGGATATCCGGGTTACCCATGCCCAGGTCCACAATATCCTCTCCCCTGTGTCTGGCCTCCATTTTGATCCTGTTGACCGTGGCAAAGACATAAGGAGGCAGACGGCTCATTCTCCTGAATTCCTGCATGATCTCAACACTCCTTCCACAATGTTAAAGAATTCAAATCATACCTGTTGGTGCGCAATCTCATATTATACTCTAAAACCCGCAAAAAGGCAAAACCAAAATTCTCCAATGCCTTTCACAGGCACAGGCGCCATTCTTTGTGTGACATCCGACGCTGTCTGGTGTATGATCGAGGCGTTAGGTGCGAGGCGGTTGAGCTGCTAAACTGTTGAGCTGCCAAGCTGTTTGACAGATGATCAGCTTACCGGCGATCAGCTCGTCAGCTATCGGCCATAAACCGGTATCCAGCATCCAGCATCCGGTATCCGGTATCCAGCATCAAAGGAGGATCGCATGTCAGAAGAGCAGACGGAAAATCTGGTCACCTATCATCGAGAAAACCACATCGGATTCATCATCTTGAACCGGCCCGACAAACGAAACGCCCTCAATCCGGTGGTGTGGAAGGCCCTCGGCAGTGCCATCGAACGGGCTGAAGAAGACAGCGAGGCGCGCGTCGTGCTTCTTTGCGGAGCAGGAAAATCGTTCTGCGCCGGTCTGGATCTGAGCCCGGACAATGAACTCTTTTCCGTGGCGGGTCAGGCCCCGGATGCAGCGCAGAAGGTCTGGTTCTTCAAGGAAGTCAGGAAGGTCCAGGACATATATACGCGAATGGAGCGGTTGACAAGGCCCACCATCGCCCTGATCCACGGTCACTGCCTTGGAGCCGGGCTGGAGCTGGTCCTCTGCTGCGACATACGGCTCTGCACTCAGGATACCCTCTTCGCCTTTCCTGAGGCCAAACTCGGTTTCATCACCGATGTGGGGGGGCTGCAGCGCCTGCCGAGGGTCGTTGGAAAAGGTCACGCCCGGGAGATTGCCTTCAGGGGGCACCGATTCGACGCCCGGCACGCACAGGCCATCCAACTGGTCAATGAAGTCTACCCCAACAAGGAGGCGCTGGAGGGCAAGGCAAGGGAAATGGCCGGGGAGATCGCCGGGAATCCTCCACTGGCCGTTCAAGGGGCCAAGGAAGTCATGTGTTTTGACGAGGGAGTCAGTCTGGAAGAATCCCTGGCGTACAACGCAGCCCGCTCCAGTATGATTGTCCCGTCCCACGATCTCATGGAGGCTGTCGCCGCATTCATAGAGAAACGACAGGGTCAATTCAAGGGAGCGTGATCCCTGGAATGGTTCACCACAGGATCAAATGGTACGACATTAAGAGCCGGGTGGGACGGGTTGAACCGGCAAACGCATTTGTAGAGATCTTTGCGAACGGTATTCTGAGGTGATGAAGGCAATGATGACGCCTTACAGGGCCTCTTACTGGTCGATCGAATCGGTCTGGGTCTTTTACATCCTGGCGGCACTGGCTTTGGGGGTGTTTGCCTTCGGGGTGATTTTCCATGTATCTGTCTGGTCAAAGGGCGCAAGGCGTCAGGGCGTCGGTTTTACAGCAGAGGGCATTCTGAACCTTTTTCTGGACGGCCTGTTGGGTCGGCGCATCTTCAGGGGCGACGTTGCCGCCGGGATCATGCACCTGATGATACTCTGGGGGTTCCTGGGCCTTTTTGCAGGAACCGTGCTGATTTCCCTCGACTACTGGTTATATCGTTTCCTGGAGGGGCCCGTCTATATCGGGTACTCCCTGTGCCTTGAGGTTTTCGGGTTGATGCTCGCCATCGGGCTCATCTGGGGCCTCATACGCAGATATCTCCAGCGTGTCGCACGGCTTGAAAGACGGATCCGGGACCTCACGGTTCCTGTCTGGCTTCTTGTGGTCGTCCTGTCGGGCTTTTTGGTGGAAGGGATTCGTCTCTCCGCCCAAAGGCCGGAGTGGGGAGGGTGGTCATTTATCGGTCACGCCATAAGTCTCCTCTGGCCTGACCCCCGGGGAGCGCTTTCCATCTATTCCTATTTATGGTGGTCCCACGCGGTTCTAAGCCTGGGACTCGTGGCAGCGATCCCTTTCTGCAAGCTCTTCCATGTGCTGGCGGCGCCGGTGAGCATCTACATGGAGAACCGGCACGATGTTCCGATGCCCGCTGAAACGGCAGCCGGGCATGAAGAGGCCTTTTCCGGCCGGCAAATGATCTTCCTGGACGCCTGTACGCGTTGCGGCCGTTGTGTGGAGGTCTGTCCTTCAACCGGGGCCGGCGAACCGTATTCTCCCCGGGAATTCATCGCAGCCACCCGGGAGGATCTTATGCTTCGCTATCATCCCCTGCAACATTTTGATCGGTTCACCAGATGGCGCGACCCAAAGAAGGCAGGAAAACCGGATTTTGATCCCCAAAAGGTCTGGCACTGCACCACCTGCCGGGCCTGCCTGGAAGTGTGTCCTGTATATGTTTCCACGCCGGAGATCATCCAGCGGGCGCGGAGCAGACTGGTGGAAGAGGGCACCCAGGTGCCCACCCTTTTGACCCAGACACTGGAAAAACTCTACAGATACAACAACCCGTGGGAGTCATCGAAAAAAGGTCGTACAAAGTGGTCGCAGGATCTGGAGATTCGGGACCTCACGAAGGATGGTGAGACGGACGCCCTTTGTTATTTTGTCGGCTGCACAACCTCTCTGGATACCCGGGCACAGGATCTGGCCAGGTCATTTGTCCGGATACTCCGGCACGCCGGAGTCCATTTCGGCACCCTGGGCAAAAAGGAGCCCTGCTGTGGCGACATCGCCCGTCGTACCGGAGAAGACGGGCTGTTTGAAGAACAGATGACGAACTGCCTCGACCTTTTCGAGCAGAACACCATCCGTCGTCTTGTCACGTCGTCGCCCCACTGCTTTCATACATTCAGGAATGACTACCCGGCCTTTCAGGCCTTGAGGCCGTCTGATGGAAACGTGATCCTGGATGTCCGGCACTATACACAGGTTATCAGAGAACTCGTGTCGAACGGCTCGATTCGTTTTGAAAAACCCTTTGACATCAGAGTCAGCTACCATGATCCCTGTTATCTGGGTCGTTACAACAGGGTGTACGATGAACCCAGGGAGGTGATTGGTTCAATTCCCGGGATTGAACTGGTTGAGATGACGCACAACAGGGCAGACAGCCTCTGCTGCGGCGGGGGAGGCGGCCGCATGTGGCAGCAGGATCTGGATTCACAAGTCAAGATGTCGGAAGTCCGCATAAGGGAGGCGGCCCAAACCGGTGCAAAGGTACTTGTTACGGCCTGTCCCCTGTGTCTGATCATGCTGGAAGATGCCCGCAAGACCGCCAGCCTGGAGGATACGTTGCGGGTGATGGATTTAAACGAACTGGTTTCAATGGCCCTGGGACTCGACAGTGAACGTGAACAAGAATAGATGGATGTGCGCACTCTACCGAAGTGCGTAGGGTTTTTGTTTGCGAGCACTGGCCGCTAATTTGGTTGCGGCTCCGCTTCTTTAGGAAATAATGAACAGCGCTTGTTCCATTGAGTCAAATCGATAACTGGAGGAAATAATCATGAATGTTGTTGTCTGCGTGAAGCAGGTCCCCGAGGTCGTAGACGCCGACCTGGAGATCAATGAGGAAGGGAAGGGGATCGAGAAGGAAGATCTGGTCATGCACATCAATGACTGGGACAACTATGCCGTGGAAGAGGCGGTCTGCATCAAGGAGGCCCAGGGTGGAACGGTCACCGCGGTTACCATTGGCGATGAGGAATCCGAGGATGTGCTGAGACGGGCACTGGCAATGGGGGCGGATAAGGCCATCCGGATCGATCCGGAAGGTCGGGAACTGGACGGTTTTGTGATTTCCAAGCTCCTGGCAAAGGCTGTTAAAGATCTGGAATATGACCTGGTGCTCACGGGCGTCCAGGCGGATGACGACAACAATGCCATGGTGGGGATCATGCTGGCCGAAGAGCTGGGTCTGAGTCATGCGGCCGTGGTCACCGGCGTGGAGCCGGAAGGGGATGTCGCCACTATCCGGGTGGAACTGGAAGGAGGCATGGATGAGATCTCAAGAATTAAACTCCCTTCACTCCTGACCATCCAGACCGGCATCAATGAGCCGAGGTATGTTTCTATCATGGGGATCCGAAAGGCCAGGAATAAAGAGCTTGCTGTTATGGATATCCAGGACCTGGGCCTTTCAGAGGACGATCTGACACCGAGGACCGTTATCGAGGAGGTCTTTCTCCCCCCCGAGACCACTGGGGCACAGATGATAGAGGGAGATGCTGCTTCGGTGGCAGCAGAACTCATCAGGATCATCAAGGAAAAGGGGGTGAGCATATAGATGGGCGAGATATACGTGGTTGCAGAACATAGAAAAGGCGAGATCCGGGAGATCACCTTCGAGATGCTGTACAAGGCCAGAGAACTGTGCCGGGCCCTTTCCCGCCGCCTGACCGCCCTGCTGCTGGCAGGCAGAGATACGGGCTATGCGGATGCGCTGGCCAAACGGGCGGACCGGGTCCTGGTCTTTGAAGACGACCGGCTGGAGACCTTTAACGCCGATCTTTACAAGAAGATCCTGTACCGGGTCATCCAGGAAGATCGCCCATTCATGACGCTGATCGGTCACACCTCGTGGGGAATGGACCTTGCCCCCGCCCTTTCCGTCAAGACCGGACTTCCCCTTGCCACGGACTGCGTGGATATCCAGGCGGAGGACGGCCGGCCGATCGTTATCCGTCAGATCTACAGCGGAAAGCTCTTCAGCAGGGTGTCGTTCAGGGAGTCGCCGGGATACCTGATCACCGTACGGTCCGGGGCCTTTCTCCCGCCGGATAACTCTGAAATGGCCCCGGGAGAGGTCGTGAGACAGGAGGCGCCCGCTGATGCGGCAGAACCTCGAAGGACCTTTGTGGCGTTTGTGGAGACCGGGGCAGGGGAGATCGATATCACCCAGGCAGACCTGCTGGTTTCGGTCGGGAGGGGTATCGGGGAGGAAGAAAACATCGCTACGATCCGGGAACTGGCAGACAGAATGGGCGCCACCCTCTCCTGCTCCCGGCCTGTGGTGGACAAGAACTGGCTCCCCAAGTTTCACCAGGTGGGTACGTCCGGAAAATCGGTCCGGCCCAAAATCTATCTGGCCCTCGGCATCAGTGGGGCGTTTCAGCACGTGGCCGGGATCACGGGCGCCGGCACGGTCATCGCGGTCAATAAGGATCGCAAGGCCCCTATCTTCAGGGTGGCCGATTACGGGGTGGTGGAGGACCTTTTCAAGGTCGCTGACGCCTTGAAACAAAAACTGGCTGACGCGTGAGGAGCAGGCTGTGGAATTCAACCTGAGCAAAGAGCAGCAGGATATTGTGAGGGCGGCCCGGGAATTCGCATCTGGAGAATTCCCTGACAGGGCGCAGGAGTTTGACCGGAATGAGACCTTTGACCTGGATTTGTGGCGGAAGGCATGCGAACTGGGATTCGTGGGGGTCTTTATCGATGAGGCTTATGACGGGGCGGGTTATGGGTTTTTCGAGCACTGCCTGATCAATGAGGAGTTCTGGGCCGTTGATCCCGGTATCGGCCAGGCCATTCTGTCCACCACCTTTGGTTCGGAACTCCTGGGGCTGTTCGGTACTGAGGATCAGAAACAGCTTGTTCTACCCCAGCTGGTGGCGGGCGAGGCCATCATGGGGACCGCCATTACAGAACCCGATGCCGGATGTGATGTCACAGGCGCTGCAACAACCGCGGTCAGGGACGGCGACGACTGGGTCATCAACGGGACCAAGATGTTTGCGACCAATGGCAATCTGGCCAAATATATGTTACTCTACTGCCTGACCCGTCCGGAAAGTCCCTCCCATCACAAACGGCACAGCTTCATCCTGGTGCCCACAGAGACGCCGGGATACGCGGCCACCAAGATCCGGGGGAAACTGGGCATCCGGGCATCCGATACCGCGGAGCTCTCCTTCAGCAACGTGCGGGTGCCCCTGGACAACCTGGTGGGAAACGAAGGGGAGGGATTCTACGAGTTGATGGCCTTTTTCAACCGGACACGGCTGCACATATGTGCCCAGGCCGTCGGTCTGGCCCGGGCAGCGCTCGATGAATCGATCCGGCACACCAGGCAGAGGCGACAGTTCGGAGCCCCTCTCGCCTCGTTTCAGGTCACCCAGTTCAAGCTCGCTGAAATGGCCACCTGGATCCGGGCGGCAAGGAATCTTTATTATGAGGCGGCCTGGTCTGTCGATCATCATAAGGTGGACCACGGGTTGATTGCCATGGCCAAATGGTTTTCCGCTGAAATGGCGGTCCGGTGCGCCGATGAGGCCCTCCAGATGCACGGGGGCTATGGATACATTGACGAATACAAGGTCCAGCGCCTCTACCGGGATGCCAAGATACTCGAGATCTACGAGGGAACCAAGGAGATGGAAAAGACAATCGTTTCGAGGTCGATTCTGGGGTGAGGCATGATGCATGAGCGCGAGGCAGCAGGCTCAAGGCGCAGGGCGTCGCACAAAGAAGTGCGGCGTTCTGAACTGCAAAGTCGTAACTCTTTTTGATAGAATGATTCGCAACAGGGTCGGCCCATGGGGCGCCACTTTTAAGGGCTGCATAATCTTTCCGTCGCTCGTGTGAACGGCAGCATGAGCGGCGAAATTCGGCTTGACCCAGCGCCAGGTGTGTCCTTTCATGGGACGGTGGATCCAGCTGCCTCTGAACAATGGGCATTCAGATACACAGGGCCGTCCCCGGGCGCTGCGGTCCTTTATGGATGCAGCCCTTAAAAGAGGCGCCCCATGGGCCTTCTGCCATGTTTTCAGATGGCTGAAGTGCTACCAAACTCGCAACTCGTAACGCCAAACTTGAAAATGCCGGTATCCAGGACAATAATGCCCCTGGAGCCGGGATCTGCGACCGGCATACACTAAAAGCAAAAGGGAGGTAACAGGGTGGTTACAGAAGGGGATACAATAGAGCATCTGACGGACTTCGCCATGCAGGTCTTACGGGATGCCGGAGAAGTGGCGCTTTCCTACTATGGGAAAGGACGGCACGATGCGAAATTCGACGAGGAACTGGTAACCGGGGCGGAACTCCGCCTGTCCGATTTCTTTCAGGACCGGCTCGCCGCCCGTTTTCCTGAACATCGCATATTTACAAACCATCAGGAAGATAAGGGATACAGCCACGACAAAGAAAGGTATTTATGGGTGTTCGACGCACTGGACGGGGTGGCCAATTTCCAGGGCGGCGTCCCGGTCTGGGGGATCTCGCTGGCCCTGCTGGAAAATTTCTGGCCCGTTTTCGGGGCGTTTTATATGCCTGTCACCGGCGACCTCTTTCATGCCCGGGCCGGTCAGAAGGCCTACCGGGGGGACCATGAAATGCACGCCTTCAGCCATCCGGAAATCAACGACGAGAGCGTTCTCCTCACCTTTTCACGCTTTCACAACCAGTATCATACGTCATTTCCAGGAAAGATACGAAGCCTCGGCTGCACCGCCGCGCACCTCTGTTATGTGGCGGGCGGCCAGGCAGACGCTGCCCTCTTCGCCCATCAGACCTTCCAGGATCTGGCCGCGACCCGGGTCATTGTCGAGGCCTCGGGTGCAAAGATCTCCCGGCTGAACGGGGAGGGGTTCTTTCTCAATGAATACCTGGATGGAGAGAGAATCAATGAGCACCTGCTGGCGGCAACCCCCGAGATGTCCGCTCTGATTCGTGATTGTCTGAAACCGGTGTCGTAAGGGCTGAATGCCGTGTCTGCCGGGCCCGCGGGTCGTTGCGTTCAAAGCGAAAGCTGTCTGCCGGTCGTAGCCCTGTGCCGCGCTCTTTCAGAGTTGGATCGGAGCCGTCCCGCGGGAAACGTCTCAATATGGAACCGCTGAATCTTGAAAAACGCGAGTGAGCACCTGCCATGAAAAAGGTCATTAAAATGAGGGAAATGTCCGATAACCAGAGAGGCATCATCAAAAGAATTACCGCAACCGGCGATATGGGAAGGCGGCTGAGGGAGATGGGTCTGGTCCCTGAAACCGCCATCAAGATCCAGGGTCGGGCCCCTCTCAGAGACCCTGTCGCCGTCAAGCTGAGAGATTTCGTTCTGACCCTCAGGAATAACGAGGCAAGCAGCATCTTTGTAGAGGTGGACGTACCGGATCCCGAATGACATCCACAACCCAATCGGCCCCATGAATAAGAAAATCACCATCGCCCTCTCAGGGAACCCCAATGCCGGCAAGACCACGGTCTTTAACGCCATTACCGGCGCACGGCAGCATATTGCCAACTATCCGGGGGTGACTGTTGAAAAAAAGTACGGCACCATCCATCACAAGGGGCATGCAATAGAGGTGGTGGACCTGCCGGGGACCTATTCATTGACCGCCTACTCTCTGGAAGAGCTGGTGGCGAGGAACTTTGTGATCGATGAGAGACCGGACCTGGTGGTGGATATCGTGGATGCGTCGAGCCTGGAGAGACATCTCTACCTGGCCGTGCAGTTCAAGGAATTAGGGGTTCCCCTGGTGATTGCCCTCAATATGATGGACCTGGCAGAATCCAGGGGCATTATCATCGATGTCGAGGCCCTCTCATCCCAGTTCGGCGCGCCCGTCGTGCCGATGGTGGCCCGGTCCAACAAGGGGATTCAGGATCTACTGGACAAGGTGGTTTCGCTGGCAGGCGAAAAACCCCGGTGGGAGCCCGCTCCCATTTCCTATGGTATGGATATCGACCAGGCCATTGCCGAGATATCCGGGATCATAGAGCGGTCCGAGATTTACGACAGGAAATATCCCTCCTGGTGGCGTGCCCTCAAATGCCTGGAGATGGACAGCCAAATCACCGATCTGCTGAAGAGAGACCCGGCGCTCGGGCGGGAAATCGAGCTCATATGCGACAGCATCTACAAACACACCATGAACACCCTGGAGGAGGAACCTGAAGCCATCATCGCAGACCACCGCTACGGGTACATAGCGGGCATCACCAAGAAGGTGGTCAAGAGAAAGATCGAATCGCGTATCAATTTCTCGGACAAGATAGACAAGGTCCTGACCAACCGCATCATCGGCCCCCTTGCCATGATCACTGTTCTTTACGGCATGTATTCCTTCACGTTCTGGGCCAGCGAACTCCCGATCATCTGGCTGGAAACCCTGTTTGACGGCCTCACAGCGATTGTCCTGGCGGTCGTCCCGGAGGGGATGCTTCAGTCCCTGATCGTCTCGGGCATTATCGGCGGCGTGGGGGGTGTCCTGGGCTTCGTGCCGCTCATCATGTTCATGTTTTTTGCCATTGCCATCATGGAGGATTCGGGCTATATGGCCCGGATCGCCTATATGCTCGATCGGGTCCTGCGATGGTTTGGGCTTCATGGCAATTCGGTCATCGCCCTGATTGTCAGCGGCGGCATCTCGGGCGGGTGCGCGGTGCCGGGGGTCCTGGCCACCAGGGTCCTGAGGGACCCCAAGGAACGGTTCGCCACCCTCCTGGTGATCCCGTTTATGAACTGCGGGGCCAAACTCCCGGTGTATGCGCTCCTCATCGGTGCGTTTTTCTCCGGGGACAAGGCCCGCATCATGTTCATCCTGACCCTTCTCTCGTGGATTTTCGCCCTCTTTGCCGCCAAGGTCCTGCGGGCGACCATCCTGAAGGGTCCGAAGACGTCGTTCGTCATGGAACTGCCCCCTTACCGGGCCCCTACCCTCAGGGGGCTTTTGATTCACACCTGGGAAAGGACCTGGCAGTATATCAAAAAGGCGGGGACCGTTATTCTGGCATTTTCCGTGGTGCTGTGGGCCATGATGACCTTCCCCGGCCTCTCTGAAAAACAGATGGCTGACTTTGAAAAAGAGAGGAAGGCGTTGAGCGAGGCTTTTCTCAGTTCCCCCGATGTCAGGGGGCTCATAACGAGCGAGAAGGATCTGCCGGCCCTGAATGAGAGGGTCCGCCGGGCCGTGAACGGGAAAGCATCGCCGGGGACGTCCGGAGATAACCGGGGTCTGGCGATGGTGGCAAAGGCCGCGTCGGAACTGGCGCAGGGTGAGACGGATCTGGAAAAGTGGGATCAGAAATATCTCAGGGCCGCCTCTCAGTATCTGGCCTTTAGAACCCAGATAGGGTATCATGAGCGCGTGCAGCAACAGACGGCCCTCAAAGGGACTGTCGCCGGTTGGATCGGACAACGTCTGGAGACCGTTACCAGGCCTCTCGGGTTTGAATACAGGACCAATATCGCGCTGCTGGGCGGCTTCGCGGCCAAAGAGGTGGTGGTCTCCACCCTCGGCACCGCCTACTCCCTGGGAGAAGTGAACCCAGAAGAAACCGGGTCCCTTTCCGAACGCCTCAAAAGGGACCCGGGCTGGAACCCGTTGCAGGCCTTTACGCTGATCGTTTTTACCATGCTCTATGTCCCCTGCATCGCTACGGTCATCAGTATCCGCAGGGAGGCTTCGTGGGCGTGGGCGGGGTTCTCCGTGCTCTTCAATCTCCTGGTGGCCTACGGCGTGTCCCTTTGCATCCGGCAGGCCGGACTGGCATTGGGGTTTTAGTTCAACATGGAAACCCTTGCTCTCCGGGCAAGGTCAGAGAAAAATGGTTTCGCCGTGCTGCCACGGAGTGGATTACTGGAGTAGCGGAGTATTGGAGGAGGGAAACAGGATGATCGACTTCTCAATCCCACATCCACGGGGTGCAAGAACAGATTTTCCAGGGACCTTGCCATCACTCCAATACGCGATCACTCCCTGGGCCATTCCGTTTACGGCAAACGAAATCCTCTTCGGGGTTAACCAAAGCCGGGCCCTCCGGACCCGGATCTTTACTAAAAACGGGACAATTAATTAGCCAAATCTTATAGGGAGCAGATGTCAATATGGAAAAAATGCCGATCACCCAGGAGGGTATTGAAAAGCTGAGAGATGAATTGAACCACCTCGAAACCTTCGAGAGACCCAGGAATATCAAGGCCATTGCAGAGGCACGGGGTCACGGAGACATCAGCGAAAACGCGGAATACCACGCTGCCAAGGAAAGGCAGTCGTTCCTGGAGGGAAAGATCAATGAACTGAAAGAGGCCCTGGGCAGGGCCGAGGTGATCCGAACGGATGACGGCCCCACGGATCGCGTCGTTTTTGGACGGACCGTCGTCCTGTATGACGTCAACACAGACCAAGAAGTGAGCTATCAACTCGTGGGGCCTTATGAATCAGCCCCTGAGAATGGAAAGATATCCATTGAGTCGCCGCTGGGTCGAGGATTGCTCGGAAGATCTGTCGGGGATGAGGTGAAGATAAGGATCCCTCGTGGCATCCAGGAATTTGAAATCCTGGAGATCCATTGAGGCCGTAGGGGAAGATCATGGACACGATCCGGCAGGACGCGGCCGTCACCATCCGGTTTACCCTGAAGACCGAAATCGCCCCGGGCGAGTTCAAAGAGCAGCCTGAAACAGCGGTTGCGTTCATATTCGGGGTGGAAGAACAGGTCCCTGCCCTCGAAGCGGCCCTGAGAGGGGCGGTGGTGGGACAGAAGTTCGCGCTTCATATACCCGCCTCCGAGATCTACGGCGAGCGTGATCCGGCCCTGGTCCGGGAAATCCCCAAGCAGGGCCTCATCAGGCAGCGGCTGCAGGAAGGGAAATTCTATCGCCAGATGAAAAAGGGGAGTCTCGTCTCGTTCAAGGTCCTGGAGGTCAGACAGGATACGGTAGTGGTGGACTTCAATGAGCCGATGGCCGGCATTTCGGCATTCATCGACGGGGAGGTAACGGCCATCCGGCCGGCAACCGAGGCTGAAATCGCTGAGGCCTGCGAGACCCGGCGCAGAAAGAAGATCGGGTGCGGCTGATGGTCCCCCGCATCTTTATCCATGGTCTGGAGAGCAGCAGCCAGGGGGCCAAGGCGGTTTTCTTCCGGGAAAAATACCCCGACATGATCCTCCCTACCTTTGAGGGACCGCTACCGGAACGCATGGAAAAACTGGAACGGATACTCTTTGGAAAATCCGAGATCCGGATCGTGGGGTCCAGTTTCGGGGGGCTTATGGGAACGCTCTTCGCGATGGAGAATGCGGCCCGCGTGACGCGAATGATCCTCCTCGCCCCGGCCATCCATATGATCGAATTTGTCCCGGGCAGGCAAGAAAAGATCGCACTCCCCGTCTCCATCTATCACGGAACAGCCGACGCGGTCATTCCCCTGTCAAAGGTTCAGGATGTCGCAGCGGAGCTCTTCACCGACCTCTCTTTCAACGTCGTGGACGATGACCACTACCTTCACAGGACCTTCAAGACCCTGGACTGGGACGCCCTCCTCGCCTGACCCTTGTTTCATCCGGTGTTGGATGTTGAACGTTGGATGTTCGACGTTTTTTCCTTGGCATGAGACGTGTACCAGTCGACCTGGCGACACACGCCCCGGATGATCCGAACCTCCCTGGCCCTAAGCGGCAACCTTGAGAGAAACCGACGGATATTGAGCAGCCAGTGCTCCGGATTCTGGGGATCGAGGAACCCGATCTTCATCAGCACCTCCTTGAGGTGCTCGTACATCCCCTCCAGTTCAAAGCTGTTGGCAAGCCGGGGCTCCACCTCTAAAGGGCCCTGCCGGGCGGCCAGAAAAATCTCATAGCAGACGATCATCACGGCCTGGGCCAGATTCAGAGAAGAAAAAGAGGCCGTGGGGATCGTAACGATGGTCTGGCAGCAACGGAGCTGCTCATTGGAAAGGCCGCGGTCTTCCGGCCCGAAGAGAATGGCCGCCAGATTATTCCGGGTGAGGGAGACCAGGTCATGGGCGAGGCTTCTGGGCCGCGACAGGGTCGGACGCAGGGCCCCGGTGCGGGCGGTCGTTCCTGCAATGTGGTGATACGGCGCCAGCGCCTCTTTCAGGTCGTCAAATATTGCCATATGTTCCACCAGATCGATGGAACTGCCGGTGGCGGTCTTGAGAACCCGGCAGAGATCGCAGTTCCCGGGTTCCACCAGGACGAGCCTGCTCAGGCCCATGTTGCTCATGGCCCGGGCCACGGCCCCTATGTTTTCAGGGATCTGCGGCTGAACCAGTACCACTGCGATATGATCCAGGTTTACTTTCATGGGAACACAAGAGGCCCCGAAACTGCCTGGCCCTCTTCCAAGTTTGACGGCTTCGTAAAAAGTCCATCTATCCCGCCCAAGCGGGATTACGCTGCATTTTTACTCACTGCGACCTGCTTGTAAGTAGGCCTCATTCCTAAAAATTTGCGCGCCTTGTATCTGGAGCTTTTTACAAACCCGTCTAAATTTTGACTTTCAAATAACTAAAACATAACATCTTGATATCCTTTAGTTATTTCCGGTTACAGTGCCGCTCACGGCATCAGATAGCTTTTTACGGGATCATCAACTTGAGTCACTTTGATTCAGTATCTGGAGGATCTCGGCAGTGAGTTCATCGCTGTCAAAGGAAAAAGTCACGGTCCCCTTGTTCACTTCAAAAGAGAGAAGGGCGCAATCGTATTCCCTTGCCACGCTTTCCAGGAGCTCTCTGAACTGCTCGGCATACGGATGGTCCGGCCTGTCCACCTCTTCCGGGAAGAGGTCCACCTCAAAGAGTCCGGGCGTTGCGTTCATACGTCAGTTGTTCCTCCAGAATATGCCGGTGCCGATCATCAGGATCACCGCTCCACAAATGAATATCGCGCTGAAAGGAAAAAAGTCAAGGAGCATCCCTGCGAGCAACGGCCCGGAAAGCATACCGAGGCTGTGTCCCAGGGCGAGAAGCCCCATGATCGACCCCATGGCACGGGTCCGCCTTCCCTCAATGACGCCGACGGCCATGATGGCCGGAAAAGAAATCCCTCCGGCGATTCCGAGAATCCCGTTGGCAATAAGCAACCCGGCAAATGACTGGGCCCGGTCTATATAGAGGATGGCCAGAATGCCCAGGATCCCACCTGAAACCGTCAGCATCTTTTTGCTGAACCGGTCGGCCAGACACCCCACTGGGACCTGCAGGATGCCCGCCATGAGGACATTGGTCATGACCGCAATCCCGATGGCAGAACTGGAGAGGCCCAGCCGGGTACTGGCAAGGAGGGGCAGGAAGGCCCATACGATGCCGATGCAGGTGGTAAAACAGACCCGGAACGCAAACAGGGAGAAGACCCGGGGGATCCTCAGCAGTTTCAGATACGAGGCCGGCATGCCTGATTTAAGCGGGCCGCCTTTTCCGCCGACGGACCCTCCGGGCAGAAACAGGAGACAGAGCAGAAACCCGGCAAAGGTCAACATGCCCATGCCCAGGAAAGAGGCCTGTATGCTGAACCAGTCTTTGACCAGGCCGCCAAGGAAAGGGCCGGCACTGAGCCCGGCATAAAGGGAGATGTTGAACAGGCCCATGATGCGCCCTTCCCTGCCCGGGGGTGTGATCTGCCCGATGTAGGCCTGGGCCACCGGCAGGATCATGGCCGAGGCAAATCCCTGGCCGAGGCGGAGCACGATCAGCATTTCCACGCTCTTTGAGATCATAAACAGAAACGACACCACGCAATAGGCGAAAAGACCGGCTGTCAGGAGGGGTTTCTTGGCCTTCCGGTCCGAGAGTTTTCCAAAATAGGGGACAAAGAGCGTCCGCGTCAGGGAAAATGCCCCGAAAATGAGCCCGATCTGGAGACCCCCGGCGCCGATTTCATGGGCATACACAGGAAGCAACGGGGCAACGAGACCGGCCCCGCCGGCCGTGACAAAGACCGCCATGAACAGGGTTACGAATATCTTAACGTTTATCTCGACTGCCTCAAACATGCAGAACCCTCGCTGCGATCGTCAATATCCCTGCGCTCACTGCTGCGAAGCCCCCCAATATCGTGATTGACATCCCGGCCCCGTTTCTTTAGTCTTTCTTCCTGAACGCGGCCTTCCCTTTTCCATTATGGATAGTCGCTTCAACGTGTCAATCCCATTTTCCACAACCGGAGCGGGTCCCATGGCCGAGCGTGTCTGTCCCCCCTGGATGGGATATTTCCTCCTGAACCCTCTGAGGAAGCTGGTGGAAAACCCCCACAGGATGCTGGGGCCGTTTGTCCGTGAGGGAATGACGGTCCTGGAACCGGGCTGCGCCATGGGGTTCTTCACCCTTCCTCTGGCCCGTATGGTCGGTCCGTCCGGCCGTGTGATCGCACTGGAGATACAGGGCAGGATGCTCTCGGTACTGGGCCGCCGGGCCGAAAGGGCGGGTCTGGCCGACAGGATAGAGCTTCGCCGGGTCGGTGCGGACGGGTACGGGCTGGATGACCTGTCAGACTTGGTGGACTTTGCCGCTGCCATTCATGTGGTTCATGAAGTCGTGGATAAAACGGTATTCTTCGCCCATATATGGCAGGCCCTTCGACCCGGGGGTAGGCTCCTTGTGGTGGAACCCAAGGGTCACGTCTCGAAGCAGGCCTTTAAAGAGACCACCGCCATCGCCGAGAAAGCCGGTTTCACGCCCGGGGTCCTGCCGGAAAAGATCCGCGGCAGAAGCGTCTCCTTCATCAAGCATTGACGAGAAACGAGACAGCCCTGCCCGGTCGGGAAACGGATCTCTACCGTCGACGCGTCGAACGATACGAAGTCAGCGCCGGCCGGCCATCTTGCATGCCCCATGTATGTACTTGCATTACGTTCGAAGATGGGGTAGGGTTTGTCCCGTATTTCTGCTGAATCCGGTAAAGGCTCCAGGCCCCATATGCCCCTTATGAAAAGATCGATCGCAACGGCATTCCCGTTCATTCTGACGATGGCTGTGGTCCTTGTCTGTCTGTGGTCCGCCCGACCGGCGCGGGCAAACCCCACGCTTCTCCGGCAGAGCATCATCGAATACAATCTCAAGGTCTATAACGAGCGCCTGACCGACGGTTCCTATACCGGCGAGGCAGGGATCCTGCTCATCAGACCGGAGGTGGCCCGCACGCTGGGTCTCAGGGCGCTGATCAATCAGGACTACCTGGAGGCCGGAGACCTGAATGCCGAGTCGGAACGACTGTTCAGCCTGGCCGTTTCGGCTCTGGGAGACCGGGATCAGGGGAGATCCGACAGTGAACACGCCAAACGCGCCGGTGAATCAGCCCTGGCCAGCAGAGAAGCCCTGGTATCCGCCCGAAGGCACTTTGCAGCCTACCGGTCCAGCCTGACGCCCGAGGCGGATGAGCGATTGAACAGAGATGTCTGTTCCCCGCTCATGGACCGGCTGTTGAAAGAGAGCCTGGAAAAGGCCTCTCTGAATCTGAGGGATGGGTTGGGGATTTTTTACAACGTGTGTCAGGGACTGCCGGAAAACACCCCTGCGCTCACCCCGGAGAATGTGAGATTTGTCAATCATGTGTTTTCCGAGTTCCAGCAGAAGGGTTCTGTTACAGATAAGGCGCTTTTTGACCTCGGAAAACAGGCGCCCGGCAGAGGGGCGCCGTCAGGCGCTTCCTGGAAAACCGCTGTAAATCGGGAGGCGCTCCGCATTGCGGACCTTTTGCAATCGTGCCTTGACAATGTGCAGACAGGGGGGTATCCGGTAGACCCGCTCCTGTTTATGGCCCTCATGAGGAGGGAATCCAATTTTGATGCTCGTGCCGTTTCTTATGTGGGGGCAGCCGGTCTGACCCAGATTATGCCAAAGACAGGGAAGGGTCTGGGGATGAAACAGATCTATATGCCGCCATATTTCGAAGAAGCCGCATCTCTCATGAAACAGGAACGGGACCTCAGGCAGAGAGCCGTCTCCCTTATCTCGAAAGTGACCCCGGCCACCATGGCCAAAGAGGCCGGGCTCGCCAGGGAGTTTATGCAGAGCTCACTGGATTGCGCAAAGAAGCGATCCGGTCTCTTTGCGCGTTACCGGAAAGACCTGCTGGATAATGTTCAGGACGATCGTCTGGATCCACGCAAGGCCGTTTTGTACGGGTACAGATATTTTTCCGACCTCATGAAAATGCAGAAAGGGGATATCAGTCTGGCCCTGGCCTCTTATAATGCAGGACCGCACCGGGTAGAGCAGTACAACGGGTTGCCTCCCTATGCTGAGACAGTGACCTTCCGAAATGCGGTCCTCAAGTATTACCGGGAATACCTGGAGAGGATGAACCGGGGCGATTAGCGGCGCACACGCGATACGGGATGCCCGGTAACAGGCTTGTCGTTTGAAAATAGACAGGCCAGGAGGCCCACACATGGGGCGCCTTTTTCAAGGGCGGCACCCATAAGGGACCGCAGCGCCCGGGGACGGCCCTTTTGGATGTGAATGCCGGCTGTTTAAAAGTGGTCGTCCGAGTGAATCCCGCCGCGGGACTGGATCGCTCTTAAAACGCGAGAGTACGGCAGGAGGCCCCATGGGCGGCATCCGCTGAGATGCTCAGGATCAAAAGGCTGAAGCGTTACGACGCTTGAAATTCAGGAATGGGAATCGATAGGCCCGTTAAAAGGGTTGTGGAAAGGAGATGACGCATGACGACCGACGTTCTGACACAGAGCGCGTTTGAAGATATCCGGCTCGTAAAGCGGGGAAAAGTGCGGGATGTCTACGAGATTGAGGATAAACTGTTGATCGTTGCCAGCGATCGCATGTCGGCTTTTGATGTGGTGATGGACGATCCGATTCCCGACAAGGGAAGGATTTTGACAGCCATTTCTCTATTCTGGTTCGAAAAACTGTCTTCCGTCATTGAAAATCATCTGATCAGCAGCGACCCGGGAGACTATCCCGCGGTGTGTCGGAAGTACGCCTACCAGCTGGAGGGACGCAGTATGCTGGTTCAGAAAGCAAGGCCCCTGCCGGTCGAGTGCATTGTCAGGGGATTTCTCTCCGGTTCGGGATGGCAGGATTATCTGCGAACAGGGCAAGTCTGCGGCATACCACTCCCAAAGGGACTGCGCGAATCGGACAAACTGCCGGCCCCCATATTCACCCCTTCCACCAAGGCTGAAGACGGCATGCATGATGAGAACATCGGGTTTGAGAAGGCGGTTGAGATCCTCGGAGAAAAGACGGCGGAGGATGTCAGGCGGATCAGCCTCCATATCTACGAACTGGGAAGAGATTTGGCCGCGGAAAAGGGGATTATTGTAGCGGATACCAAGTTTGAATTCGGCTTCAAGGACGGCCGTCTCATCCTGATTGACGAAGTCCTGACCCCGGATTCATCAAGGTTCTGGCCCATGGCCGATTACCGTCCCGGCGGGGCACAGAAGAGTTTTGACAAACAGTTTTTGAGGGATTACCTCGTCGGAATCAACTGGCCGAAGACGCCGCCGCCGCCCCGGTTGCCGGCCGAGATTATCAGAAAGACGCGAGAGAAATATTTGGACGCATTAAAACGACTGACAGGAACAGACCTTCCGTTTGATAAAACAGCTTGAGAAAAGGCCATGAAACCGATCGTCTGCTTCATCGATGACTCCGGATTTGAGCATGATCTGGTGCAACATGAGATCGCCCCGTCAGCCCCCGATCTCGAATTCGTTCAGGCCGCCACATTCGATGAGGCCGTGCATCGATTGAATGATAAGGTGCCGGCCCTGTTTCTCCTTGACCTGTGGGGGCAGGACCCGGACATATCCGAACCCCGACTGACACCCATCGAAGAACTCAAGCGGAGGGTCGCCGCTTTTCCCACCCTGGACCATGTCTATAAGGGACTGGATCCGTTTGAGGGAGATCTTTACAATGAATACCTCAAACGGCTCTTTGCGCTTGTGGATTGCTGGCGAAACCTTTTCGAGGATGTCTGTAACCGGATCGGCCAGAACAGAAAATACGGCCTCTTTAATCTCCGGCAGGCGCGGCTTCATTATCCACAGACCCCTGCGGTTTTCTATACCAGAAAATCCCTGATCCAGGATGCCGTTGCCATGTTCAAGGCCGGCGCCGACGGCCTGTTTATCAAGCCTACCGGGTCGGACGATGATGATACGCGTCGCCTGACCCGCGCCTATGCCCCCCGGCTCCTGGATGATCTGAGAAAAATCATGCGCGCCGAAAGCGCCGGCGCATAAGCCCTGCCGGCTCACCGCGGCCCGCGAATCGCCTCTTCTTTTTGGAAAGCGCCGGTTTCTTCCGCGATTTTTGGCTTTTTTCAAGGAATAACAATATGTTTTAAGCTTGGAAAAGTTGCCGGAGCTTACCTTGACAAAGCCTTTTTGATGCTTAATATTTCGCTTAGTGCCAAAAAGCCGAGTTTATCTGACCGTGGTTTCGTTGTCTTGTCAGAACGGTCATCCGTCAATGCAATCTGTCAGGACGACTCCCGGTTAAGGCCCAAAAGCATATCTGCTTTCAAAGTCCTTTTAGAAAGGGTGCGTCCCCAATACAGAAGGAGTTGGATGTGACCGGTGTCAGTGTCATGGATGGTGACAGGAACCAGGATGAAGAGATGAAAACAGCTGTCGTGAAGTCTGAGGAAACGCCGCGTGAAACAGGGCCGTCTCAGGATCAGAAGAGAGAAGATGTCCCTTTGGAAGAGATGACAAAGGATGCGCTGATCGAGAGAGTCGAAGAGGCGGAAGCGGCTTCGCAGAACAATTACGATCTCTACGTCCGGTCTCAGGCTGAAATCGATAATCTGAAAAAACGATACCAGAAAGAACAGCAGGGCCTGGTCAGATTTGCCAATGAATCGTTGATCAAACAACTGCTTCCCGTTGTGGACAATCTCGAAAAGGCTATCGCCCATTCATACAATGAGACCTCGGTCGAAGCCCTGAGAGAGGGCGTTGAGCTGACGCTCAAGGGGCTTATGGATGTTCTGCAGAAGGCCGGTGTCGAAACCATCGAAGCGGTCGGGGAGCCGTTTGACCCTAATTTTCACGAGGCGGTTTCAGAGTTGGTCGATGAGGGGGTCGAGGCGGGAACCGTGATCAAAGATCTTCAAAAGGGGTATACTCTCAATCAGAGGCTCATCCGGCCATCCATGGTTGTTGTCAGCAGGAAGACCACGTAGCGGAAGCTGAAAAGGACGCAAATCAGAAGAACCGTATGCATTGCATACCCGTATATTATTAGTACGTCGAGGAGATTCTCAGATATCAGGAGGCGATAGATATGGGAAAGACAATAGGGATTGATCTCGGAACAACCAACTCGTGTGTTGCCGTCATGGAAGGTGGTGATCCTGTGGTGATTGCCAACGCAGAGGGAAGCAGGACGACGCCCTCGATTGTGGCTTTTACCGACAGCGGTGATCGGTTGGTCGGGCAGACAGCCAAAAGGCAGGCGGTCACCAATCCGGAAAATACCGTTTTTGCGGTGAAACGGCTGATCGGGAGAAAGTACGACTCCGCTGAGGTGAGTCGGGATATCAAGGTGCTCCCTTATAAGATCACCAAGGCAGCCAACGGCGATGCCCACGTCTCCATCAAGGGGAAAGACTACAGCCCCGCAGAAATTTCCGCCATGATCCTCACAAAGATGAAAGAGACTGCAGAGGAGTACCTTGGGGAGAAGGTGACGGATGCCGTGGTTACCGTCCCCGCATATTTTAATGACAGCCAGAGACAGGCCACCAAGGATGCAGGACGCATTGCCGGCCTGAATGTGGAAAGGATTATCAACGAGCCCACGGCCGCGTCGCTGGCCTTTGGTCTGGACAAAAAGGGCGACAAGAAGATCGCTGTGTTTGATTTGGGCGGCGGCACATTTGACATTTCCGTCCTGGAGATCGGAGAGGGGGTATTCGAGGTCAAGTCGACAAACGGTGATACCCATCTGGGCGGGGAGGATTTTGACTTGCGGATCATTGAGTACCTGGCAGACGAATTCAGGAAAGACCAGGGGATTGATCTCAGGAATGACAAGATGGCCCTTCAGAGATTGAAAGAAGGTGCTGAAAAGGCCAAGATAGAGCTTTCGGGCTCCATGGAGACCGATGTAAACCTCCCCTTTATTACGGCCGATGCCAGTGGTCCCAAGCATCTCAACATCAGGCTGAGCCGCGCCAAAATGGAGTCGCTGGTGGACGACCTGATTCAAAAGGTTGTCGGGCCCTGCAATATGGCACTGAAAGATGCCGGGCTTTCGCCGAAGGATATCGATGAGGTGATCCTGGTAGGGGGCATGACCCGTATGCCCAAGGTCCAGGAAAAGGTCAAAGAAATCTTCGGCAAGCAGCCGAACAAGGGCGTGAATCCCGATGAGGTTGTAGCCGTGGGGGCCGCTATTCAGGGCGGCGTGTTAAAGGGCGAGGTCAAGGATGTGCTTCTTCTTGACGTAACACCCCTTTCGCTGGGCATCGAGACATTGGGCGGCGTCTTCACCAAACTGATTGAAAAAAATACCACCATCCCTACCAAGAAGAGCCAGATCTTTTCCACTGCTGCCGATAATCAGCCGGCTGTTGAGATCCATGTGCTCCAGGGGGAGCGGGAGATGGCGACCTACAACAAGACGCTGGGACGGTTTCAGCTGGTGGGCATTCCCCCGGCCCCGAGGGGTATTCCGCAGATTGAGGTAACCTTTGACATTGACGCCAACGGGATTGTGAGCGTTTCTGCAAAAGACATGGGCACAGGCAAGGAACAGTCCATCAGGATTACCGCATCGAGCGGCCTGAGTGAGGAGGAGATTCAACGACTTGTCAAAGATGCGGAGATGCACGCGGAAGAAGACAAAAAGAAAAGGGAACTTGTTGATGCCCGGAACATGGCCGATTCTCTCATCTATTCCACGGAAAAGTCCGTTAAGGAGGTGGGCGATAAGCTGGATGCGAGCATCAAGGCGAACATCGACCAGGCCATCGACAATCTGAAAAAGGCCATGGAAGGGGATGATACGGCGGAAATCAAGCGGCTGACCGATGAGCTGACCCAGGCCTCCCATAAACTGGCCGAGACCATGTATGCAAATGCGACCAAGGATCAGGCACAGTCTGCGGGCGGACCCGGCCCCGGGGCTTCCACAGGGCCTTCGAAAGAGGACGACGTGGTGGATGCCGACTTTGAGGAAGTCCAGAAGTGATTGAAAGGTTTTCTTCAGCAAAAAGGGCTGTCCCCACACTCATGGCGGGGATAGCCTTTTTTATTGCAGCGTGCCGGCCCGGGCCTGCCCCCCCTGTCAGGATCGAGGCGATCCGCCCGGATCCGCTGGTTCTGGCCGAAAGCCATGTCAAGCAGGGTGAACTGGAGAAGGCCCTGGAGGCATATGAGATCTTTCTTCAGGACGCGCCCAGAAATGAAAAATCGGCCCTGGCCCGCAAGCGCACATCCGAACTGTACCTGAAATGCGACCAGCCGGCAAAGGCCCTGACTGTCCTGGAAGGGATTTGTCAGGAATACCCCGATCTGGCCTGGATTCCCGACGTCCGGTATGACATTGCCCGGATCCTTGCCGGGATCGGCGAACACAGGCGTTCCGCCGCCGAGGCCCTGTCATGGATTGACAGATATCCCCATCATCCGTTGAAAGGAGATGTCTATCTTCTCTTAGGGGACGACTTCAGCGCCCTGGGTGACAGGGCCGAAGCATTTCACTGGTGGCTCAAGGCCAAAAACCTGCAGCCGGACGGATCCGATCAGGCAGCCCGGCTCGATACAAAGCTCAATGCGTTGATATCCGGCAGCGATCCGGCGCTGCTCAGCCAGCTTGCAGGAGATGCCGAAGGGACCTCTTATGCCCCCAAGATCTATCACAGGATGGCCAGGAACCATCTTGAGCTGGGGGAATTGGAAGCGGCGGAAAGGGCGTCAAGGTCCCTGCTTCATTCGACCCGGGACGATACCTGGATCTCAAAGGGAAAGGCCCTGCTGGAGCGGCTTGAAGAAGAGAAGGCGGTCAGGCAGGGTGTCCTGGGGGTTCTGCTTCCCCTCAGCGGACCGTTTTCCATCTACGGCCAAGAGATCTTGAAGGGAATCCAGGTCGGCATGGGGCCGGTCGGGGAACCTTTGGAAAAACCGGGACTGGAATTGCTGATCAGAGACACCCAGGGGAGTGCGGACGAAGCGGCCGCCGCTCTTCTGGACCTGGCCAATCATGAGAAAGTCATGGGGGTTATCGGCCCTGTTTCGAGCAAGGCAGCCGGTGCTGCCGCCAGGAAGGCCCAGGATGCGGGTGTCCCGATCATCACCCTGAGCCAGCGGGAAGGGATTGTGGAAGAGGGAGATATGGTCTTTCGCAACCTTCTCACGCCCACTCAGGAGATCGAAGGCCTTCTCGATGTTGCGATCGGGCAGATGGGTTTGAATCGTTTCGGGATCCTTTACCCGGATAATCCCTATGGTCGTTACTGTATGAATGCCTTCTGGAACCGTTTGGAGCAAATGGGTGGAACCGTGACAGCGGTGGAGTCGTATCCGATTGATCAAACAGATTTCGCCGATCAGATCAAGAAAATGGTAGGCCTTTTCCATCCGAGACCCGGATCCCCGGTAAACGCGTCTGAGCAGCTTCGGAAACCCGGAGAGGATGAAAGCACCCCAGATCCGCAGGAACCAGAGCCGATTATCGATTTCGATGCCCTTTTCATACCGGATACCTTCCAGCGCGTGGCCATGATCGCGCCGCAGCTGGCCTTCCATGACGTGCTGGGGATTCAACTCCTGGGGACCAGCGCCTGGCAATCTCCTCAATTGATCGAAATGGCAAGGGACTATGTCCAGGGGGCTGTTTTCTGTTCAGGATTTGTTCCGAATGCCCATGATCCCGATGTTGAGGCATTCGTTGCTGCGTACAGGAAGAATTTCGATGTGGACCCTGACGTCCTGGCGGCCAATGGCTACGATACCATCCGGCTGTTGAGGAAACTCTTCTCATCCGGACCCATCCGGACCCGAAGCGATCTGGCAAAGGCCGTGCGCGGATGTCGCGATTTCAAGGGTGTTTCCGGCACCATCGCCTTTGATTCCCGGGGAGAAGCCGATCGGAAGCCGATACTGTTAAGGATTTCAGGAAAGGCCATGTCCCGGCTGAATGAGCAATGACCCCCCTCCGGGCAAACCAATCCGAACCGGCGTAAGAACTCCCCCTAAGCAGATCGTTCTTCCTCCTTTTCCGCTGCCTCCTCAGCTTTGCGCTTTTTTTCCTTTTTCTTCCGGGCCATCATGGAAACCACAATCCCTATCTCGTACAGCAGGATCAGGGGCCCCGCCATCATGCACTGGGTGATGACATCCGGAGGCGTCAATATGGCGCCTACAACAAATGTGAGCAGGATCGCGTATTTCCGTTTCCGGCGCAGCGCCTCCGGTGTCACAATCCCCATTTTTGTCAAAAAGAAAATGACCACGGGAAGCTCAAAGACAATACCGAAGGCAAAAAGGAGCTTGATCGCAAAAGAGAAATACTCTTTCACGGAGGGGAGGGCCTTTACATATTCATTTGAAAAACCGATAAAGAACTTGAACCCGAACGGAAATACAACAAAATACCCAAAGAGCGATCCGCCCACGAAGAGAATCGTAGAGGCGACGACAAAGGGGATGACAAATTTCTTTTCATTGCGGTAAAGGCCGGGGGCGACAAACATCCACAGCTGGTAAAAAATAAAGGGGGCCATCAGCAAAATGCCGGACAGGAAGGCCACCTTGAGATAGGTGAAAAACATCTCGGGCAGGTTGGTGAAAATGAGACGATCCCCTTCCGGCATGACCGCCTTGAGGGGCATGATCAGCACCTGGAACAGCCTCTCAGAAAATGCGTATGAAGCGACGAACCCGACCCCTACGGCAATGGCGCATGCCACGAGCCTCCTTCGCAATTCCTCCAGGTGCCCCAGAAATGGCTGCTTCATGTCATCCGTCATCCCTGCTTTTCTCCGCTCCGGTTTCCGGGTGCGTCCTCAACGGTCTCCTCTTTCTGAGGCGATTTCTTTTTTTCTTCGTTTTCCTTCATGCTGTCGTAGGCTTCCAGCATCTCGTCGAAGTCTTCATATGTCGGTTTTTTATGGTCAGATGGCCCTTGAGACGGCAGATCCGGAGGTTTATCCAGACCGCTGACGGAATCGATGAGATCCTCTTTTGCCCCTTTCAACTCCTCTTCCAGGTCCAGGCTTCCCTTGATTTCCTGGGTGGCCTTTTTGAACTCGGACATCCCTTTTCCAAGGGCTTTTGCCAGATCAGGCAGTTTCTTGGGACCGATGACGATCAACGCGATCACCAGAATGATGATCAGTTCGGGCATACCCATGCCAAACATAACACCCTCCTTTTAGGGCTGCGCGGTTAGGTCGTGCCGGACCGAAAGACCTGGGCCGGTCTACATGGCTGACTCATTGAGGTCGAGCATGAGTGCTGTTTCATCACAGTCGGGGAACTTGGGACATTTCAGACAGTCCGCCCATATCTTATGAGGAAGGCACGACTTATCAATCTCTTTAAAACCCATTTTTATAAAAAACCTGGGCACATAGGTCAGCGTGAACACCTGGTTCAGTTCGAGAACTCTCGCCTCCTTGAGACATGCCGCAACCAGCTTGCGCCCGAATCCTCTGCCCTGGTGCGTTTCCAGTATGGCCAGGGACTGAATCTCTGCCAGATCTTTCCAGCAGATACCCAGCCCGCACACGCCCAGGACCGTCCCGGCCGGCTCTGTTTTCAAGACAAAATATTGTCTCAGATGTTCGTACAGTTCACTCAGGGACCTTGGCAGGAGGAGGCCTTTCTCTGCGAAGAAGTTAAGGATCCTGTGCACAGTTTCAACGTCCGCTGCCACCGCCTTCCTTATCGTAATGGAATCTGTAGCCATTTCCCCTGTCATGATGATGTCTTGCCTGTCATACAAAGGCGTCGGTTTTGCAGGGTTTGACAACGCGTGCCCCGTATCCCCGTCAGTTGCCCTCAACCTTCCGGACAAATCCGCTGATTTTTTCCTTTTCGGCCAACCGCTCTTTGATCCTGACAGCCTCTGCCTCGGTTTTGAATGTCCCGCATCGGACCCGGTAATAGGGCTGCCCTTTTACAAACACCTTGTAGAAATACGCCGGGTACCCCCGGCCGGTCAACCGGTTTACGATGTTCTTTGCCTTGGCCTCGGATTCCAGGGATGCAACCTGAACCACATAGGTGACCGGGCTGCTTGGGGGCGCGGCCTTGTCCCGGGCCGGGGCGGATGTCGCGGGCCTCCCGGCGGATGTACCCGCGGCTTTACCGGGTTCACCTTCCTTTGCCGACAGCTCTTCGAAGAATGCGAATTTCGGGTCTTTCTGTAATGCCCGTATCTCTTCCAGTTCAGAACGATCCTTTTTGCTGATCATCTGCTGGAGCTTGGCGATCTGTGCCTTCAATTCACTCAGTGTCTGAACGCCTCCCGGCAGGAGGCCCCGGCCCGCAAGGACCCCGAGGGTAAAAATCCATGCCAGAAGGATAAAGAGGCCCGTGCTCCAGACGACAATGGCGGTGCGGGACAGCTCGATCTGATATCTTTTTCCTGTTTTGCGTTCCCCAGGTTCTTTTGTACCCATAAGATAGTTACATCTGCTCGGGCGCCTCAACGCCCAGAAGCCGCAACCCGTTGGCGATCACGGTCCGAACGCCGTCTGCCAGGACCAGTCTTGCCTGTGTCAGGGCCGTATCCGTCGTGACCACCCGGCACTCGGGCACCTTTGTCCCCAGATTGAAATACCGGTGAAACCGGGCAGCGAGATCCGTGAGATAATAGGTCAGCCGATGGGGTTCCAGCGTCGCGCAGATCTCCGTCAGCAGGGACGGAAAATCCGCCATGAGCCTGATCATGGCCAGTTCCTCCTCCAGTATGAGGCGCCTTAGGAGGTCACCGGGCGTCGTCAGGTGCGGGATCCCTTCAGCCTCAGCCTTTCTGAAGATACTGCAGATCCTGGCGTGGGCGTACTGTACATAGTAAACCGGATTGTCGCTGTCTCTTTTTTTGACAAGATCCATATCAAAATCAAGAGGCGAGTCATGGCTTTTCGTGAGGAATACGAATCGAACTGCATCCTCGCCCACGGCATCGATCAACTCCCGGAGCGTGACAAAACTGCCCGCCCTTTTGGACATCTTGATCTCCTGGCCGCCCTCCCAGAGTTTCACCAGTTGAATCAGCATCACCGAGAGCCAGTCCTCTGAAACCCCGTGCGCCGAAAGAGCGGCCTTTATCCTCGGGACATACCCATGGTGGTCAGCTCCCCATATATTCACCGCTCTTGTAAAGCCTTTTCCATATTTTTGCAAATGGTAAGCAATATCAGCGGCAAAATAGGTCAGCTGTCCGTCTTTCTTGCGAATCACCCTGTCCTTATCGTCCCCGAACTGCGAGGTTTTGATCCAGGTGGCCCCGTCCTTTTCATAGAGATACCCGTCCGCCCGGATCATCTGCAGCGTCTCCCTTAAGAGCCCTGACTCGTGGAGGGCTGTTTCGCTGGACCAGACATCGAAGGCGACCCTGAATCGGGTCAGGTCCGTCTCGATTTCCTTCAGCATCATCTCCTTTCCCTTCTGAGCGCAGTAATCGACAGCCGCTTCCTGAGGAAGGTCGTTGAGATTTTTCATCCGGGAAATGGCGTGGGCCAGGTCCGGAATGTAGTCCCCATGGTATCCGTTTTCAGGGAAGGGGTATTCCGGGTCGCTGATCTGCCTGAAACGGCTGTAAATGGACTCGCCCAGGAGCCTGACCTGGGCGCCGGCATCGTTGATATAGAACTCCCGTACCACGTCATGTCCGCAGAAGGCAAGAATTCTGCAGAGGGTGTCGCCCAGGGCGGCGCCCCGGCCGTGACCCAGATGGAGGGGCCCGGTGGGGTTGGCGCTGACAAATTCAACCAGGACCTTCTCCCCCCTGCCGGCGTCATTCCGTCCGTAATCGCCCTTGAGGCTTCCGATTCCGGCCAGCAGCCTGCACCACTCCTCCGTTCTGATCCTGAAGTTGATAAATCCGGGGCCTGCAATTTCCACAGACTCCAGGAGGCGCCTGTCATCCTTGAGATTGCCCGCGATCGTCTCTGCAATATCCGTGGGCCTGCGCCGCTGGCCGGATGCGAGTACCATGGACACATTGGTTGCAAAATGACCATGTTCCGGGTTGTTTGGAATTTCGATGACGTATGGGGGAACGGGCGCCCTTGAAAGGAGTCCCCGGTCAAAGCAATCCTCGATTGTCGCCTTCAGAATGGCATCCACCTTGCTCTTCATGGTTTGTAATTCCTTATATGTTTCCGCCCAATAGCGCAGAATATCTCATAAGAGATCGTGTTCGCACATCTTGCGATATCGTCGCCTGTGATGCACTCCCCGGCCTGGGAACCCAGAAAGACGGCTTCGTGGCCGGGTGCGACGGCTTCGCGGCCGGTGATATCACAGACGGTCAGGTTCATACAGACCGTTCCGATGATAGGCGCCTTTTTCCCGCCTATGAGGACCATGCCTTTGTTGGACAGACTTCTTGGCAGCCCGTCGGCGTATCCGGCGGAAACCACGGCGATCCTGCGCCGGCCTTTTGTATGGTAGGTCCTCCCGTAGCTGACAGGGGTTCCATCGGGCAGGTCTCTGACCTGGACGACCCGGGCCCTCAGATGCATTACAGGCGCCAACGGCGCCGTGCTGACGAAGTCCGGGGAGGGGAGCCCGCCGTACAGCATGATGCCGGGCCGGACCATAGCCAGGCGGGCCCTTTTATGGTGCATGATTCCTGCGCTGTTGGCTATGTTGTTGAGCGGCAGAAGGAGCCCCAGTGACCGTCCCGTGGAAACGGCCCGCTCGAATCGCTCCATCTGATCCTTCGAAAACCCTGTATCGGGCTCATCCGCGGTTGCAAGATGCGAGGTCAGGGCCTCGATCTCCAGGTTCCTGAATGTGATGATCTTCCGGAGAAAAGGGCCGATGTCCTCACAGGCGACCCCCAGGCGGCCCATGCCGGTGTCCACTTTCAGGTGACATCGGACCCGTTTGCCCTGTTTGAGGCATTCCCGGGACAGGATTTCGGCGGCCGGCAGGTCAAACAGAACAGGGGTAAGCCCCTTTTCAATCACCTGACGCGATTCCTCCGGTGTCCGTATTCCGCACAGGATTACAATCGGCAGCCGGACGCCTGCCTCCCTGAGCTCGAGCCCCTCATGGAGATAGGCGACGCCCAGACAGTCGATGCCGTTTCTCTCGAGGGCCCGTCCAACTTCTGTAAGACCGTGACCGTACGCATCCGATTTCACCACGCCCATAATCCGGGTCTCCCTGCCGACCAGGTTTCTGACCTGACGGAGATTCCCGGCCAGGGCGGCCAGATCGATGGTGACGCTGTTGGGACTGGCGATCATGGTCCTCGAAAGGTTATTCTCAAGACAGACATCCTTTATCCAACGGCCCTGATTCCGGGGCAAAGGCCCGAAGTGCCTGAAACGTTTCGCCCGGGCCCGCGGCGGGTGCAAACCTAACCCATCTTTGCCCTCAGATCAAGGATTATATGGAAGATATGGGCCGGTCCTGGAAATGAAGCATCAACGGATGCCGGGGATATACGGCGCACTTAACGGTCGACGGCCTCTGAGGACAACACCGGGAACCCCACACGCCCCACGCTCCCCGGAACCCCCGGGGATGTCAGGGAGACGGGCGGCCCTTGAAAATGCCTGTGCCGGCGGCTTCTCGACCCTGCGTGTTTCTCGCGATGAACCTGGGCCCTTTGGCTGATGAAAACCTCGTCTGTCAACAGGCACATATAACAGGCAAGGCTTTTGACGGGGTATATTACGCCAACCTGTCCGCGATGGCAATACCGCAAAAAGGTCCGTTCCGCGAGAGACAGTCTGTGATCGGGTGAGAAGCCCCTGTCCGGCTGTACAGGGACGTGCGACACGGCTCAGTCCGGTTCGCGAAAGGCGCCCGCCTCCACCACGGCGAGGGCGGTCATATTCACGATTTCTTCCACGGTCGCGCCGTACTGGCGGAGGTGGGCCGGCAGGCGGGTCCCCGTGAGGACAGGACCGACCGACACGGCCTCACCCATATACTGTATCAGGTTGAGGGCCAGGTTTCCTGACTGGAGATCGGGGAAGATGAGGACATTGGCGTCTTCCGCCAGTTGACAGAAGGGGAAATAGTGATGCCGGAGCGTACTGTTGACAGCGATGGCCAGTTGTATTTCCCCGTCGATGACGAGATCAGGATCGTGGGCCCTGGCAATCTCGGTGGCCCGGCGGATCTTTCGGGCGAGCGGATGGGAGACGCTGCCGTAGGTGGAGAACGAGAGCATGGCAACGCGCGGTTCAATGCCGAGGGATCGGACGGCGGCCGCGGTTAACAGGGCGATCTCGGCCAGTTCCTCGGCCGTGGGATCGATATTCACGGCACAGTCGGCCAGGAAATAGACGCCTTTGGGCAGGAGGATCATGTGATGGCTGGAAACCCTCTGTGTTCCGGGTGCAGGCCCGATGACCTCCAGGATTGTTCTCAGGGATTCCACATAGTGTGTGGAGACCCCGGCGAAGAGCATGTCGGCGTCTCCGGTATGGACCATGAGTGCGGCGAAATAGTCCCGCTTGCGCAATCGTTTGACGGCCTCGGCACGCATGACCCCGCGCCGCTGTCGCATGCGGAAATATTCCGCCACATAGGCATCGAAGCGGGGGCTCTGAAACGGATCGATGATCGGGATTCCGCCCGGGTCCAAATCGAGACGCTCCGCAACCTGCCGGACCTCGTGCTCCTTTCCCACCAGGATGGGCTGCGCGATGCCTTCGTCCACCAGAATGGCGCAGGCCCGGAGGATGGTTTCACTGCTTCCCTCGGAGAAGACGACCCGAAGGGTTTGGTGCCGGGCCTTCATGATCAGGCCTCTCAGGGTTTCACGGCCGGCGCCCAGGCGGATGGTGAGTCTTTCACGGTATGTCTCGTTCTCGATGGCGACGCCGGCCATGCCCTCCTGGATCGCCTGTCGGGCGACGGCTGCGGACTCGTTAACCAGGATACGCGGATCAATGGGTTTGGGTAGAAGATACTCGGGGCCGAAGCTGAAGCGTTCATCGCTGTAGGCCTTTTCCACCTCCTCCACCACCTCCTCCCGGGCCAGATCGGCCAGCGCGTGTGCCGCAGCCAGGAGCATTCCTTCGGTGATGGCATGGGCCTGGACGTCCAGGGCTCCCCTGAAGATGTAAGGAAAGCTCAGAATATCGAGTATGGCGTTCGGATGCTGGCTCAGGCTGGTGGCCACGATAATGTCCCGCCGGGCGGCACGGGCCAGTTCATAGGCGATTTCGGGCTCAGGGGTGGACAGGGCCAGAACAACCGGAAATGCCTTCATGGAGCGGACCATCTCCTGTGTCACGACGCCGCCGCCCGATGCCCCTAAAAATACGTCGGCGCCCCTCATGCCCGAGGCCAGGTCCCGGGCCGGGTCTTCCCTGGCAAAGACCCGCTGATAGTCATGAAGATCCGGGCGGTCCGGGTGGAGCAGGCCGCCGGCATCATATACCAGGAGGTTTTCCGGATGAACGCCCAGCTTCAGCAACAACCGGGCGCAACCGGTGCCGACGGTCCCGATGCCGCTCATAACGACCCGGATATCCCCCATCTTCTTTTCAACCAGGTCCAGGGCGTTCAGCAGGGCGGCGGCGGCCACCACGGCCGAGCTGTAGAGATTCTCGTGAAAGACCGGTATGTTCAACTTCCGGACAAGCTCATCATAGATATGGAGCCCTTCCGGCGCGCGAAGGCCGCTCAGGTTGATGCCGCCAAAGGTCGGTTCGAGCGTCAGGACCGTATCGATGAAACGGGCCGGATCCGTGGTGTTCAGCTCAAGATCAAAGACATCGATGTCCGCAAGCCTCTTAAAGAGGATCGCAATGCCCTCCTGGAAGGGCTTGGCCGCTGCGGGTCCCACATATCCGAGCCCGGGTACGGCCGATCCATTGGTGATGACGCCCACAAGGTTGCCCCGGGAGGTATAACGGAACACCTGAGAGATATCGTCCGCGATCGCCCTGGAAGGAAATGTGGCCCCCGGCAGATAGGCCAGCCGCATTTCCCGGGGGGTCAGGCAGGGTTTTGTGGCGCGTACCTCGATCTTGCCTGGGCGGTCACTGCCATGATAGGTAAGGGAGTCCTGTTGTCGGATCATGCGTGCATCTCCTTGACGGCTGATGATGGGGGGTTCACTTTGCGAACCGCCAAAGGACACTGGTGCACGGTCTCTTCCACGGCCGCGAGGAAGGTGACCACGGGCCGGGCCTGAAGGATCCAGAGTCTGGAACCCTCGATGCCGAATTCAATGTCCAGCGGGTAGCCGTAGGCGGCCTCCAGCTGATCCGCTGTTTTAACCAGTTCGTGCAGTTCCATGTATTCGAGGGCCGGCCGGAGACGCTGGTGGTAGAGGGTTTGGCTCACGACCGTTCCCAGCCCCGTGCGTTTATCGAACACCGCCTGCGCCTCCTTGTCGGCGGTGGTGTAACGGAAGCGCAGGGGCCCGCCTGCGCGTATCCCCTCCTTGTTCACGACGATATGGTCCGCGGCGACGACCCCTGAGACGATGCCTTCGCCGAGACCCAGGCCCGCATTGATGACCATTTCCCCGAGATTGCCCTCGGCCAGGTTTACGGTCTGAAGGACCCCTGAAACCCGGGACCGGGCATTTCGCTGGATGATCACACCCCCCCCGGCCGGCTCGGACGACATCCCCAGGACCATGCGGTTATGAATGGCCCGTTCTGTCCACAGACCGCTCCAGGCCTTCTTCATGTGATCCAGAAGGGGTCTTTCTCCCCGAATGAAGAGGAATGTGTCAAATTCCCCTGCCCGGGCCGCCGTCTCGAGATCTTCTTCCCTGGATGAAGAACGAACCGCGACATAGGGATTCAGCGGGTCGTCTTCCCGACACTCTTCCGGGACATCCCGGGTGAGTTGACGATAGGCGGTTATGACCTCTTCTACAAGTGCCCCGGGAAGGGGCGTCCTCTCCCACAGGTGTCGGATGGCGACCGACTTCTGAGCCGCGTCCATGTCTTCGCGGCCCAGAATCGATGCAATGGCCTGGCGAAGGGTCATGTGCGGGCCGACCTCTTTCAGATCCCGGACGTCCCTTCCGGGGAAAGCGTCCAGGACTTCCTGAAAAGCACAGTCGGCAATGACGATCCAGGGAGGGGTCATTTTGCGGCCTGCCAGCCGCTCCACTTCGGCCAGGTTGGCCGCTTTCCATCCGATGAAGGGCGCCAGTTCGAAGCCGCCGTCCCCGGGTGTCAGGACCCGGCAGTGCGCAAGCCTGTCCCGGGCCCTTGTTTCCTCTCGGTCCATGCGGCGCTTCAGATGCCCTGCCGGCTTCTGAAGACCCGCCGGTGTCTCGAGAATCCGATCGAGCCGCTCCACCTGCCGTAAAAGGTGCCTGACACGGAAATCCACCCTGACCGAAGCGGCCGCCTCCATCTGCCTCTCAAGGTCTTTTCGAAGGGCCTGGAGACGCTCTTCTGCAGGCCGGTCCATATCATCGGGGCCCGCATCGTCCGTGCGTGCCTCTTTCAACCCGCAGGCCCGCAGGGTGGAAGAAAGCCCTTCGAGGTTCTGCCAGAGGCGGCGGATTCTGAGGCGCAGCCACAGGATCTCACAGGGCAGATTCATGGAAGGGAGCTTTTGCCGCATCTCCTTAACCGAGGCATGGCATCGGTGTTTCAGATCGTCAAATACCCGGAGGAGATGGTCGTGGGCAACCCGCCCCACATACCGGTTCTTCAGGATCATGGCGAGAAGATGCGCCTGTTCGCCCTGACCTCCCGGACCGGAGCAGAGCGGGTCGTTCAGAACAAGCTCGCGCACCGCATGAGAGGCCAGCCCCGGATCCGTGAGACGGCTCAGGAGCTTCTCGATCTGATGGCGGCTGCGAAGCCGGCGACCCCTCAGGATCAGTATCCCCTTCGGGTCACGGGTCTGACCCAGCCGCCGTGTGGCCTCAATAAGGGCATGGAGGTCCTCATGGAAGGCCAGGGTGTCTCTGCCCTGGCCGAGTAACTGGAGGTCCCCCTCGTCCGCGTTCAGGACCACCAGATCTCCTTCCCGGAGGGTGTGATCGCGCGCGTGCATATCCGAGTGAATCGATATGTGACAGCCATGGACCGATTTTTCCGTCTCCTGATACGAGACGGTGCTGCAGACGAGCCTGGCCGCGCCTTCTCTGGATCGATGCCATTCGCCCGGGATAATCAGGGCGGGCTTCTGAAACTGGATAGCGGTCAGTCCTGCATGACTCAGAATACCCCCGCCCGTGGAGATGATTCCTGAGGCGTAATAGAGAAAGGGGTTGTCCTGGGGCCGGAGAGACGGGGCAGCAAGAATGTATCCTTTGAAGTCCCCGGGCCGGCGTCCCTCTGTGCCCAACAGCACCCTCCCTACCGCCCGCCCGGGTGATGCCCTGAGCCCCTTCACGACCGTTTCGCCGCCGGACGGCATGCGGCCTCTAGCCGGATTCGCCTGCCGCAGCAGATTCTGAATTTTTTCCACCTGCCCGGGGTCCACCGCATCCGGCGGCGCCATGCCGGGAGACAGATACGGGTTGCGCCAGAGCACCTTCGCCAGCGCAGAGGGGTCCACGCTCCCGTTGAAGCGCCATGGCATGGCATCGTCTTTGCGGCGAAGGCAGAGGGCCCTGTCCCTGGCAGACATGGCGAGACAGATCATGCCTTCCGGATCACGGACCGCAAAAACAGTCAGGGGCCTGCCCATAACCGGGACCGGGGCGGACTGAACCTCATAGCCGTTCAGTCGGCCCGTGGTCTGAAACCGGAGGGTCTGTTCAAGGGGCGCCACCAGCCGTGCCAGGGATGCCGATGCAGCGACGGCCGTCTTGTCGGCGGACACGATCTCGGCGAACCGCTCGGCCTCATGGACCCGTTTAAACCGGTTCGGCGGCGTTCGTGTGAACCCGTCGTCCGTCTCTGTGATCTCTCCCAGCGCCACCGCCTCGCGCAGGGGCCGCAGGATGAGGTCCTCAAGCTGTATCTGGCCCATGGGACGTTCCGGGTCGTCTGAATACGGGAAGACCTTCAGTCCCAGGTCGGACAGTGCGGACTGAAGCCCGGGGAGCAGATGGGGAGGCAGCGGCGCACTGAACCGGTCACAATAAGGTTTCCGGCCTGTCCACACCGTTTCCCGGTCGCCTTTGGGCCCCTTCTCCAGCGTGACAAGAACAGACCGCCGGTCCCGGGTCAGGAGTTGATGGATGGGAAGCACACCCCACCGGGTGAAAAAACCGCTCCAGGCATCAGCCACAATCTGACGCGACCCGGCAGGGAGATCCAGGGAGCCGATCGCCCAGTCGATTTCCATCAGGTAGGGCGCCAGCCGAAAAAGGGCCTCGGCCTTCCGGCAAAGGTCCTCCAGGCTCAGGGCGCGTTCCTTGTCATAACGGGCACGGATTCGCGTATCTTTTGCCTGGACCTCGTACCCGATCGCTCGAAGGAACGCCTGAACGGCTTCCAGAGATGGGGCCGGGTGGCGGTCGAGGTCCTTCTTGCTGACGCCGTAATAGGTCAGGTCGATCATCCCGCCCTTGAGCGGGGGCGAATAATCGACCCGTACAAACGCAGGATGGTTCTGAAAGGAAAGATAGTAATGAACCTCATTGCCGTAGCAGAAGATTCCGGCGTCCGGAAGGGATGCATGGCCATGAAGGATCCGGCGGGCGAATTCCCGGACCAGTACGGAAACCGGATAGGGAAGGTCCATCGGTTCATCCGGCCCCTGTTCCGGTTCGAAGTCCACATAGCGGATGGTTCGGGCAACCCCGAGGATCCGTCCTGAATCGGCGGTGGCAAGGGTGACGGTCCGGTTCGTGGCGCGACCGCTCTCCAATAGACAGAAACCGAGATCCAGTCCCCGCTGATGGAGATATCGTTTCAGGCCATGGAGGGTACGAACCGCATCCAGGGACCCGGGATTCTCAAACATCTTCACCAGACGGGTCAACTCCGGGGAGATCTGGCCGTCCCCCGGCGCGTTGTCCAGTTCCTTTGCGACCCGTTCGCGAAGGCGCCCGTAGATATCGGATAACGTACTGCACTCGTCCGTGTGAGAGGAGAAGATGGCCATGAATAAGTAAACGATCCGGTCCATCACATCGAGGATCCGTTCCGTGGCTTCACGGGTCAGGGGCGCAAGGCTGAGAATCTCGGCCAGTGCGTCGGCATGGAGCAGATTATATGCCCGGAACAGGGAGACCGGGTCTTCCGGGTGAACGGTTTCGCGATCTTCACTGTGCCGGCCCCCATGGGCGACAAACAACCAGGTCTCTCCCGAACGCTTGGCTTCTTTGACATATCGGAAAAGGGTCGTCTCTGCAGGCGAAACCACAAACGGAAACGACTTTCCGATGCTGATGCCGATCCGTTTTTGGACATCCACACCCAGGTTGAGCCTTTCCCAGCCGATTTCAGCGATCAGTTCCCGGAGAAGACGGTTGCCGCACACTGCCTCGGCCCTCTGCAGGGACGAAAGGGCGGGGGGCACGGCGCCGGGGACAGGCGCCAGATGCATCAGATCCGAGTAGGTGGCCCGTGTGAAGGCCAGGTACGGCCAGAGGAAGCGACCGGCATCCCGGCCCAGCACCTGCTCCGCCAGGCTGAGGGCGACCGGCTCGCCCTTCAGGTCCAGGATGCGCGCTGCCATGCGGCGCTGCAGCCGGGCCTGAGGCGCGGTGTCCTGCAGGTAGAGCCGGATAGCCGGGTCCTGGTCCGGTTCCGTGTCCGGCAGGGTGAGATGCCGCACGACCGCGGCAACCCTTTCGAGGGTATCCGGATCGGCCAGGACACTTCCGTCCATCTCGATCCGGCCGGCCAGAAAGCCCGTGGTCTCACCGCTTACACGGATTGCACCTGCTTCCGCCAAGAAGAGAAGCCGGTCCAGGGCACGCATGACCAGATCCTTGTCCCGTGCGGCCAGCATCCCTTTCAAAAGAGGCCATGGATCGTCCGCACGCACGGTGAGATCGTCAAAGAGGTCGAACAGAGGCCGCACGACCGGGCCGATCCGCTTGCCGAGAAACGGCAGAAGCCGGGCGATTTGCTCAATGTGCGATGATGAGGGGCCGGATCCGAGTTGTCCCCGGAGTCGCGCGCAGGCGGCCCTGACCCGCTCCGGGCTCCCCATGGCCACGTCCAGTTCCGCAGTCACGGCTTTCAGGGAGGCGGAGAGGGATGTCTCCGGGGACGCGTCCAGAGGGAAACGGGATTCAGAGCGCCCCGGCATAACGGACAGGCAGGTATTCGGGGACCCACATGGCATTCTTGACCGTCTCCTCGAGGTCTTTGAGAACTTCCGGGGGTGCATGACCTTCCGATACTGCGCGATGAATAACGGCGCAGGCAATGGCGTGGGAGTATGCCCGTATGTCCCGGACGTCCAGGTGAGCTGCACATTCCATGGAACTGCCGACCGTCATCTTTTCGGAGAGGGCCCTGGCCGCGGCAAGGAACATGCCGTCGGTCACGCGATGGATCTTGCCCGCGGTGACGCCAAGTCCCACACCCGGAAAGATGAAGAAGTTGTTGCACTGCCCGATCTCATAGGACCGGCCATTGTAGATTACGGGATGAAAGGGGCTCCCGGTCGCCACGATCGCCCTTCCGGCGGACCATCGAACGGCATCCTCCGGCAGGCACTCGCTCCTGGACGTGGGATTGGAAAGGGGCAGAATAATGGGACGCTCATTGACGTCGGCCATCTGTTTCACCACGTCTTCGCTGAAACGGCCCGGCGTGGCGGTCGTCCCGATCAAAATGGTCGGCCGGGCGTTCACGATCGTCTCCTCCAGGCTTATGCGGGATCTGTCTTCGCATCGGTATGCGGCCACCTCATCCATGTCTCTGGCATAAGTGGACTTGAACGCCTCCAGACCCGGTCGCGCCTTTGTAACCAGCCCCCGGCTGTCAACGAGCCAGATCTTTTTCCGGGCCTCCTTCAGGGTGAAGCCCCTCTCCTGCAGGGCCGATACCATGAGATTGGAGATCCCGTACGCGGCGGCGCCCGCCCCGGCGATCAGGATCCGGTTATCGCCCATGGGCCGGCCGGTGGTCTGCAACATCTTGTCCACAAATGCAAGCACAACCCCGGCTGTCCCCTGGATATCATCGTTAAAAGAGCAGATCCTGTCCCTGAACCGGTTTAACTGATGGATGGCATTCTCTTTCAGAAGATCCTCCCACTGGAGGAGCACACGGGGAAAAACCCTGCAAACCGCCTCTACGAACCGGTCGATAAAGGCCTGGTATGCCGGTCCGCGCACACGCGGCTGCCTCAGCCCCAGATAGAGAGGATCTCTTCTCCGTTCTTCGTTGTCGGTTCCCACATCCAGCATGATGGGGAGCGTGGTGTAGGGAGAGATCCCGGCGCCAAGGGTGTAGAGACACAGTTTGCCGATCGGGATCCCCATGCCGTCGGCGCCCTGGTCGCCCAGCCCGAGTATGCGTTCGCCGTCGGTGGCGACAATCACCGATGGGTTCTTGAAGTAGAAATTGCGCAATGCCTTTTCAATGCTGTCTCTTTGATTGTAATTGATATAAATGCCCCGTGTGCGACGGTAGATGTGGGAGAATTTCTGACATGCCTCTCCCACGGTGGGCGTGTATACGACCGGCGTCATCTCTTCCATATGCTCCTGCAGGAGCCGGAAGAAGAGGGTTTCATTCCTGTCCTGGAGCTCCGACAGAAAGGTATACTTGTCGAGATCGGTTGGCTGGGTCTTGAAGTTCTCGTAATTTCTGACCAATTGCTCCTCAATGGTGGAAATGGAGGAGGGCAGCAAGCCGTCCAGTTCGAGAGCGTCTCTCTCCCGGGCGGTGAAAGCAGGCCCCTTGTTCGTGAAAGGGTTGTTGAGAAGGGGCTTGCCTTTCTCACCGACCGCCATGTATTTCTCACCGGTTTTCGGATCGGTCTCTATTCTAAAATCCATTGCTTTATCCTCACGTGAAACTGGAAACCGGATATGGGACGTCAGCGTCTCTGTCTGTAATCCCGCCTTGCGGCGCAAAAAGCCAAGATGCTTTGTTGAAGTCAACCCACCAGCTGATCGGCGACAATTTCAGCGATATCCCGGGCTTTCACTTTACCCACCACGTCACAGAAGATGATCCCGTCTTCAAAGTGGGTCATGCAGAAGGGACACGCTGTTGCGATGGTTTCCGGGTTTTTGGCAAGGGCCTGTTCCGTCCGCAGGGCATATACCCGCTGGCCCCTGACCCGTTCCATCCACATCCGTCCTCCGCCCGCGCCGCAGCAGAAGGCGAATTTATGATGCCGATCCATCTCCACCAGCGTTACGTTGGGCATGGACCGAAGGATCTCCCGGGGCGCTTCGTAGATCTGGTTGTAGCGTCCCAGGAAACAGGAATCATGGTAGGTTATGGTCTCATCGAGATCCCCTTTGAGCTTGAGCCTCCCCGTCCTGATCAGATCCCGGATGAGTTGTGTGTGGTGAACCACCTCGTACACGCCGCCGAATTCCGGGTATTCCTTTTTCAGCGTATTGTACCCGTGAGGGCAGGTAACGAGGATCTTGTTGAACCGGTACTTGCTGAACGTCTCGATATTCTCCTGGACCATCATCTGGTAGAGGTATTCATTCCCGATCCTGCGGGCCGAATCGCCGCAGCAGCCCTCCTGCCTGCCAAGGATCCCGAAATTGATCCCTGCCGCGTTAAGGATCTTGACCATGGACCTGGCCACCTTCTGATTGCGGTCGTCATAGGATCCGGAACAGCCCACATAATAAAGGATATCCGCCTCTCCGTCGCCCTCGGAGAGTATGGGAACATCCAGATGCTTTGCCCAGTCGCCGCGCAGTGCCCTCCCCAGATTCCAGGGATTGCTGTTCCGTTCCATGCCCCGGAAGGCGGTTTGCACCACAGCCGGGAAGTTGCTCTCCATGAGCACCAGATACCGCCGCATATCCACAATCTTGGGCACATGCTCCACCCCTACCGGGCAGACCTCCATGCAGGCCATGCAGTTGGTGCAGTCCCACACGATGTCTTCGGGGAGTACGTCGGTGATCACGCAGACGCCTTCTCCCTGCTTGATCCCCGCTGCTTTCTGTTTGTCCAGCAATCCCTTTCCGGTGGTAAAGAGATGATCCCTGAGGTCAACGATAAAAGACTTGGGTGCGAGGGGTTTTTCACTGATGGCGGCCGGACAGTTGGCCGTACACTGACCACATTCCGTACAGGCATAGAGATCGAGAAGCTGTTTCCACGAAAAATCGGTAATCTCCGCAGCCCCAAACATCTCCGCCTCCTCCATGTCCGTGATGGGTCGGAGGGTGCCTTTCGGGGCAGTGGAGTGGAAATAGAGGTTGAAATGAGATGCCAGGATATGGAGATGTTTGGAATAGAGGAGATACACCCCGAACCCGAATACGATGATCATGTGAACGAACCAGAAGAGATAAAAGAGCGTCCAGGCATAAGGCCTGAGCCCTATCCAGGCGAAGAAAGCGGAAAAGGCAGTGCCCACAAACGCCCATTCTGCAAACGGCTGATCCTCGGCCAGCAATCTGAACCCCTCGACCGAAAAACCGATGAGCATGAGGGAACCGATCAGGATCATGATAATGGCCGCGCCCCTGGACATGATCGGTTCCAGCCGGGTCGGCCTGATTATATACCGCCGTACTGCAGCCCAGCCAAGCGCGAAGAGGACGGTCAGGCCTGCCGCATCGAGCAGAAAAAAGAACAGATTGTTGAATCCCTCGCCAAACAGGGCGGGCGACAACCTGTGATAAAACCCCTCTGCAATATGAAAACCATAACTGATGACAAAGAAGCAGAAACCATAAAAGATGAGCATATGTCCCAGGCCGGAGCGATCCGTTCGGGTCACATTCTTGAGGACGCACCGCTGGAGCAGGACCTGGCCCAGGGCATATTTGAGCCTTTCCCCGGGCCTGTCAAACCGGTCTTCCTCTTTTCCAAGCTTGAGGAGATTTATCAGGAACCGTGCCCTCGGGACAAAGAGATAGACCGTAACGACGATCATTAACAGAAGTGCGATCTTGCCGCTTACGGGTAGCATAAGTGGGCCCTCCCCTTGTTTGAAGTCCCTGCCTCCATGAAGCAGGTCGATACCGAGGCCTGCCGCTGCGTCGAACCGTCAGGCCCGCAGCGAAGCCACCCGTCAGAACGCTGTGGGATCCACCTGGATGCCTGCGCGTCTCAACCGCTCGCAGTCCCTTTCCAGACGTCTGTTGGCCACCTCCTTCAGTTCTTCCTGGTACTTCCTGGGGTCATCATGCGATCCCGTGGCATAGATCTTTTCAATGGTTGTCTTCTCCCATCCCGTGGTGAAGACATACGCCGCTACCAGTCCAAACCCTTTCCTCTCTCCATCATCATCCTGTTTCACGATAATGTCGGGCCGCTTGAGCGTCACCTCCACCTTAATGGGTATGCCGGTCTGGGCGAAATGTATGAAATTCTGAAGTCTCAGGGCCGGCGCCTTCACCGATGCGTCGCCCTTGAGGCCGATGAAGGAGTTCTGGAACGTAAACAGGTCGTGTTTGATGGCAATCCCTGCATTCTTGAGCCTGTCGTAATCCACCTGCAGCCTGTTGTTGGCGATCAGAAGACAGTCCAGGGCATATTGCGCATCGTCATCCGCAAACGAATAGTCCTTCCTGAACGCAAAGGGTCGGCCGTCGACCGTGCCGCTGTATGCCATGGACAGGATGACCGTATCCACCTGCCGGCCTTCCCGCTCTATCCGAACAACCTTTCGGTCCGGCTTTCCCTCAATATCCACCTTTTTCCCGGAGGCGGCCGCTTCAATCAGCGCCTCCAGCATCTTCACTTCTTCCAAGATTGTGTTTGTCATGATCGTCTCTCCCTTTCGTCCCGTGTGTGTTGATTCCACAGATCCATGCCTTTACAGGTCATGATCGCCTGAATGTTTTCTGCTTAACCGCTTAAACCTCTTTGATTTTCAACATCTGCAACTGATGTGCCAAAACCGCGAGATCTTCATCGGGCATTTTAAACACTTGTAAGAACAGCTAAAAATGGGTTTTACGGGGACCGTTGCCGTGCTGACGCACCGGGGATGTGTCCACTATCTTTACAGGTTGTAACAATACGGAAAGAGCTCCCTCTCAACCCGGGGCTCATCGCCGCCTCCCGCGTCGACCTCGTTTACAGTCTGGAAAAACCGGTGACAGGTGCGACCGTTTCCTTTTGCGCATCCGATGCCGGATGCGGGGGCTGGTTTTTTTTCAAAGGGCCGAAAATGAACGGTATTCATCCGTCCGGGCCTGCGGATAACGACATAATATACGAATTTCATAGGTCATTTTGCATGTGTTCACCTGGAAGCCAGGTCCTTTTTCCATGGGCCCTGCACACTGCTGTGGATCGGATTCCCGTCAATTGACCCGGTGGCACGGAAATTGTAGTCTTCGACGAAGGTTAAGGAACGGTCCATGCCTGTTTGACGTGTCCCTTTTGGTTTCAAAAGGGCGTGAAGGCGTTCTATCCGGGTTAAAGGCGCTTCATGTCGTCGAAGATGTGGACCTTGAATCTCTCATTGAAGCGGTCAAAGGCGAACCGCCTGTCGCCATGCAGATCAAGGAGGTATGAGACGATGGAAGAAAAGACGGGTCATGTTGAATCGGTGTATATGGAAAAGAGGGTCTTTCATCCACCCAAGGAATTTGTCGAAAACGCCTACATTCAGAGTATGAGTGAATACAGGAAAATGTGGGAGCGTTCGATCAATGATGCTGAGTCGTTCTGGCGTGAAATGGCTGAAGAATATATTGACTGGTTCAAAAAATGGGACGGGCCGGTTGAGGAGTACAGTTTCAAGGATGATATTTATCTTCGCTACTTTGCGGGCGGAAAGCTGAATGTCACATACAACTGCCTGGATCGTCACCTGAAAACGTGGCGAAAGAACAAGGCGGCACTCATCTGGCAGGGAGAACCCCTGGATGAAGCCGTCACGTATACGTACCAGCAACTTTACCGCGAGGTCTGTAAATTTGCCAACGTTCTTAAGGGGTTCGGCGTCAAGAAAGGCGATCGGGTAGCGATTTATCTCCCGATGCTCATGGAGCTCCCGGTGGCAATGCTCGCCTGCGCAAGGATCGGCGCCATTCACAGCATCGTATTTGGCGGTTTCAGCGCGGAAGCCTTGAGGGACAGGATTCTGGACTGCCAGGCAGAGACGCTCATTACCTGCAACTGGGGATACCGGTCCGGGAAAGTCCTTTCGAGTAAAAACAATGCGGATGCCGCTATGAAACAATGTCCGAGCATCAAGCGATGTATCGTGGTGGAGCGGCTCAAAAAAGAGACGGAGATGAAAGAAGGCCGCGACTACTGGTATCATGAATTAATGAAAGACGCCTCACCCAGGTGTGAACCTGAATGGATGGACGCGGAAGATCCCCTCTTCATTCTCTATACCAGCGGCAGCACCGGAAAGCCGAAAGGCGTGCTCCACACGACGGCAGGATATCTGCTCTATACCATGGTGACCTTGAAGTACTGCTTTGATGTCAAAGATGACGACGTCTGGTGGTGCACGGCTGACATCGGCTGGGTGACGGGGCACAGCTATATCACCTACGGGCCCCTCGGTCTGGGCGCGACCTCCATTGTATTTGAGAGCGTGCCCAACTTCCCGGAGCCTGACCGCTTCTGGGAGGTCGTGGAACGATATGGGGTCAATATCTTTTATACCGCGCCGACCGCTATCCGGGCAATCATGAGAAACGGTGAGGAGTGGCCGAACAGGAGGGATCTGAGCAGTCTGCGGCTGCTTGGCAGCGTTGGAGAACCCATCAATCCCGAGGCATGGATGTGGTATTACAGCGTGATCGGAAAAGAACGCTGCCCCATTGTGGACACCTGGTGGCAGACAGAGACGGGCGGCTTCCTGATCACCCCCATCCCCGGCGCTTTTCCAATGAAGCCCGGCTCGGCGTCACTGCCCTTCTTCGGCGTAGACCCGGTCATTCTGCGGCAGGATGAATCAGAAGCAAGTGTGAACGAAGGCGGGCATCTTTGCATCAGAAAGCCATGGCCCGGTTTTATGCGGACGGTTTATGGTGATCCGGATCGGTTCAAAGAGCAGTATTTTATTCAGCATCCAGGTTATTATTTCTCGGGTGACGGCGCCAGAAAAGACGAGGACGGCTTCTACTGGCTCATGGGCCGGGTGGATGACGTGATCAATGTCTCAGGGCACCGGATGGGGACGGCCGAAGTGGAAAGCGCCCTTGTCGCCCACGAGGCAGTGGCAGAGTCCGCAGTGGTAGGGTTCCCCCATGAGATCAAAGGGCAGGGGATCTATGCGTTTGTCACCCTCAAGGAGGGATTTGAGCCTACGGACGCGCTGAAAAAAGAGCTCATCCAGCATGTGAGAAAAGAGATCGGCCCCATCGCCTCTCCGGATAAACTCCACTTTACGCCGGCGCTTCCCAAGACGCGGAGCGGCAAGATCATGAGGAGGATCCTGAGGAAGATCGCCGAAGGCCAGATCGATCAACTGGGAGACACCTCCACCCTGGCCGAGCCGGATGTGGTGGACAAACTGGTGCAGGGGAGACAATAATTCGGTATCTTAACGGGGCGCCTTCCATCGCCTGCGGGGGGCGCCCTCTTCTATGTCCCTGCTGCGGTTCTATGACCGGGTAGGGCAGAGGAGGGCATCATGACGGAATCTGTCAAGCACAGGGGCTGGACCGTTACGTTCAGCGGAACAGGGATCAACCTGGCCCTCGGCATTCTCTATACTTGGAGCATTTTCAAAAACGCCATCAGGGAATCTGTTGAGAAAGGCGGACCCGGGAGCTTTGACTGGGACCCTGCCGCCCTGAATGATCCATACGCGGTCTGCTGCATTGTTTTCGCCTTTTCCATGATCCTGGCCGGAAAGTGCCAGGACCGATTCGGCCCCAGGATAACGGCCTTTATGGGGGGTATCATGGTGAGCCTGGGGCTTATCTGGATTTCCCAAACCACAGGGTATGTGGCCTGGGTCCTCGGCTTCGGGGCCCTGGCCGGGGCAGGAATCGGTTTTGGCTATTCAGCGGCCACACCTCCTGCGCTGAAATGGTTCCCACCTGCAAAAACCGGATTGATTGCAGGACTGGTGGTCTCCGGCTTCGGGCTGGCTTCGGTCTATATTGCCCCCCTTTCACAGTATCTGCTGGGGATCTGGGGGTTGCAGAAGGCCATGCTGTTTTTTGCCATCGCATTTTTGATTGTTGTGTGCGGCCTTTCCATGCTCCTTGTGAATCCTCCCGAGGGATATGTGGCGGGGCAGGCAGCGCCATCGTCGAGAAAAGGTGAAAAGGAATTGCGAGTGACGCCCCCCATGGCCGGGTGGCTCCAGGAATCCGCGTCTGCCCTTCAGGCGTCAAAGGCCATCCAGATGAAACGGGATATCGGTCCGGCAGAGATATTGAAAAAGGCCGATTTCTACATTCTGTGGTTCATCTATTTTATCGGGGCAGGGGCCGGATTGATGGTGATCGGGAGCGTTGCCGGCATGGCGAAGAGGAGCATGGGAGAACTTGCCTTTATAGCGGTTGCGATCCTGGCAATTGGTAACGCGGCGGGGCGTATCATTGCCGGGGTTCTTTCAGACCGGATCGGTCGCAGCTATACGCTGATTATCATGCTTTTGTTCCAGGCTCTGCTGATGTTTACAGCCATTTTCGTCTTCAGCTCGGAAACGGGAAGCGCCGTCCTTCTGGTTTCAATGGCCACATTCATGGGATTCAATTATGGAACCAACCTGTCCCTTTTTCCTTCCTACGCCAAGGACCTCTGGGGGCTGAAGAACTTCGGCATCAATTACGGCATTGTCTTCACGGCCTGGGGGGTGGGGGGATTCGTCATGGGTAGAGTGTCTCAGATGCTGAAGGCGAGTACTGGAACATTCAATTCCTCATTCGCTGCGGCAGGCATCCTCCTTCTAATCGGCGCTGCCCTTACCCTTGTTTTGAGGGCCAGTCTGGCCCGGCAGGGGCTGACCCAGAAGCGGAGGACGTGACGATCTCGAAGAGACTTCCGCGGATTGTCCGCTTGCGACGGCCCATTGCCGGTCGAGAACCAGCCGGAGGCGGCGCCTGTATGAAGGGATCACCCGTGAAACATGAAGAGACAATGACCGTTCCGGCCGTGAGACAGAAGGGCCTGGGGGATCCGCGGCAGCAGTCGCAGGATGAGTTGATCCGAACGCTCTTTGATTTCAATACCGAAAAGAAGCGCCTCAAGACGGTCTTGAACTGTATGACAAGCGGGGTGATGGTGACCGATGAAAAGCTGAATGTGGTTCTCCACAACCCCGCATTCATAAGGCTCATGGGTATCCACGAAGACATCCGGACGCCTGTGCCGGTGACCCGGATCATCCATGATGAAGTCCTGGTCAACACACTCCAAAAGATTCAAGGGGGTGCGTTCGGCATGGATGAATCCATCTCACAGGAACTCCGGATCGGGGCCCGGGTCCTTCGGGCCGTATCGGCCCCGGCCCTGGGTCCGGACAGAAACGTGTTCTGGAGAATAACGGGCGCCGTAACCGTGTTTGAAGACATCACGGCGTTCAAGCAGCTGGATCAGATGAAATCGGATTTTATGAACATGGTCGCCCACGAACTCCGCAGTCCCCTTGTTTCCGTGAGACAGCTGCTTCATGTCCTCTCGGAGGGGCTGGCCGGTCCGCTCCGGGAAAAACAGGCGGATTTTGTCACACGGGGGATGAAAAAGATCGATGCCCTCCTGGATTTGATTAACGATCTTCTTAACGTGGCCAGGATCGAGGCCGGCGCATATGTCCGGAAAAGGGTCCCTACCGATATCGGCAGGATTATCCGGGAAACGGTTTCTCTGATGGAACCGAGGGCAAAAGAACAGGGTATTGCCATGACGGTTTCATGTGTCGATATGAAACCGGTTTCAGCGGATCCCAGGGGAATGGAGGAGCTCTTCAGCAACCTCATTACCAACGCCATCAACTACAGCCCGGCAGGCGGAAAGGTCAACATCTCGGCAAAGGGCCTCGGGAGTCAGCTGGAGATCGAGGTGTCCGATACAGGGGTGGGCATCTCTTCCGAGGAACTTCCCAAGATTTTTGACAAGTTCTATCGGGTCAAAGATCCCAGGACCCGGCATGTCACCGGCACCGGTTTGGGCCTTGCCATTGTCAAGAACGTGGTGGACGCCCATGAGGGCGCCATTGAAGTCCGGAGCGTTGCAGGCCAGGGGACTGTCTTTAAGATCCTTCTTCCGGCAACGGGGTAGCTGAACCGGGATGCGGCGATTGCCTTCGGCCGTCAGGCGTTATCCGATACGCTTCGGCGCACAGCCGGCCGGGCGACGGAGGAACAGGATCGGGGGCAGGCTTTCATGACAACGGTGTTTCAGGTTCTCGGGGGTCTGGGTCTTTTCCTCTTCGGCATGAAAATCATGTCCGAAGGACTCCAGAAGGTGGCCGGGAAGAAGATGCGCCGGATCCTGGGCATGGTCTCCAACAACCGATTTGTCGGTTGCGGGGTCGGGGCGCTTGTCACCAGTCTCGTACAGAGTTCCAGCGCCATCACGGTCATGCTGGTCAGTTTCGTCGACGCCGGCCTTATTACGCTCGTTCAGGCTACGGGTGTGATCCTGGGGGCCAATGTCGGGACAACGATTACGGCCCAACTCATCGCCTTTAATATCATAGAATATGCTTTGCCCGCCATCGCTTCAGGCGTTCTTTTAAAATTTTTCCTGGGTCGTCGAAAATGGATTTATGCGGGGGACATCCTTCTGGGCTTCGGGCTTGTATTCTACGGCTTAGGGATGATGAAAACCGGATTCGCCCCGCTCAGACACGAACCGAATTTTGTCGCCCTTCTTACCAGGTTTGACGCGGATAATCTTGGGAGTGTCCTATTGTGTATTATGCTGGGGACCGCCCTGACCATGGCCCTTCAAAGCTCCAGTGCCACCGTTGGAATCACCATGGCACTTGCGAGCCAAGGACTATTGAATTTTGAGACCAGTGCCGCACTGGTTCTGGGAACGGAGATTGGTACGACCGTTACAGCGCAGATAGCAGCTTTGGGGGCAAATATCAACGCGCATCGGACCGCGACGACACATTCTCTTATCAATGTGGTCGGGGTATTCATCGTCATCCTGATCTTCCCCTTATTCATCAAAGGGGTTGTGTGGCTGACCTCTCTCATGGGAATGGGGCCCCCGGATCTTGTCATCGGCGGACAACGGCCCAACGTCGCGCGATATATCGCCAACTTCCAAACCATCTTTAACTTGGTTACCTCGCTGCTTTTTCTGATGATCCTGCCGTACGTGGTGAAGGCCGCCATCCTGCTTACGCCCGGGAAAGAAAGGGAAGCGGGGCTGGATGAGCTTCATCACGTAAAATACATGGATCCAAAGTTTGTTGAAATCCCGTCCATGGCCCTGGAACAGGCCAGGTTGGAAATCATAAGGATGGGCGAAGCACTGCAGATCATGTATGAGGGGGTCATCCAGTCCCTGGAAGACAGGGATATGAAGAAACTATCAAAATTGCGGAAGAGGGAGGATGCCCTTGATCTTCTTCAAAGAGAAGTCACCCAGTTCCTTGTACGGGTGATGCAGGGACGCATCAGCCCGGAAGAATCAAAAGAAGTGCGTTCCTTGATTCGGATGACCAATAATCTGGAACGGATCGGTGATGCGACAGAAGAGATAGGAGGCCTGATAGCCGCGCTTATCGAACAGGATTTGTATATCTCGGATGAGGCGATCCAGGATTATCAGGAGCTGTCCGGCGGGGCATTGAAGTTCTTAACCCTTGTCGTCAATGCCATGAAGCATGGCGATGAGCAGATCATGACAACATCCCGGGAAATCGAAGGGAAGATCATGGTGATGTCGGAAAAGATGAAAGAAAACCATCTCCATCGACTTCAGAGCGGCGTCTGCACCGTGGATTCAGGCCTGATTTTCGTGAAGGTCATCACCGCTTTTGAAAGGGTGGGAAGGTTCTGTTACAATATCTCACAGGCAGTGGCAGGGCTGAAGTAACCCGTGGCATTATATCCCATGGATGGGGAAGACTTCCTTCCGGATGTAGGCAGCCACCCTCCGGGCCTCTTTGAAGGCGTTTTTCTTCACGTCACCCCCGGTGTGGTAAGGATGGTCATAGAGACTTCCGACTTCCTTTTCAGGCCCGAACATCATTCCCCCTACCAGGCCGGCAAATTCATCCTCCGGCGCCACCCGGTTCAGGATGGACCAGGCCAGGGTCCAGCATCTGGCGGTTCGATACAGATCGTATCCTCCCCCGCCAAGGGCGAGGATCCTGGGGCACAGGGCCATGATTTCTTTAACGGCCCGCTGATAACTGTTGTTGGTCAGCTTGAGGTGGGTCAGGGGGTCGGATACGAGGGCGTCGGCACCGATTTGGGCGACAATGAGATCCGGTGAGAAGGACCGGGCCAACGGGAGGACAATCTCCTTGAAGGCGAAATCGTAGACCTCGTCATCGGTTCCCGGTTCCAGCGGGAAGTTGACGGTGAACCCCTTTCCTCCTCCCTCGCCGATCTCGTTCTCGTAACCGGACCAGGGATAAAGGGTTTTTCCGGTTTCATGGAGGGAAATGACGAGCACCCTCGGGTCGTTGTAAAAGGCATGCTGAACGCCGTTTCCATGGTGGGCGTCCAGATCGATGTAGGCGATTTTCAGGTCCGGCGTCCTCCCCAGGACGTACCTGACGGCGATGGCGATGTCGTTGATGTAGCAGAAGCCTTCAGCATGATCCGGCATGGCGTGATGAAAACCGCCCAATGGATTGAAGGCTGCTGTGGACTCCTCTCTTGCAAGGCTGTCCATGGCGCCGAGGGTGCCGCCGGCTGCCAGGAGAGACCATTCGTAGATTCCTGGAATGATCGGGTTGTCGAGGGTCCCCAGGCCGTGAGCGATCATATCGGGGGTCACCTTGTCTTCTCTGGCCTCCTGCAGAAGATGGAGGTAGACGGGTTCATGAAAAAGAGGGAGGAGGTTGATGGGCAGGGCCTCGGGTTCCAGGATTTTCATCCAGGGATGGTTCATGATCCCGTAACGGGTGCAGAGGTCATAGGTCTTGGCCGCCCGCTCCGGTTTGAACGGGTGATCATCCCCGAAGTCGAACCAGCTCATTTCGTCGGAATAGACGAAAATGGTCGGGGCCCTGTCAGAGCTGTCCTTGTTCAGAGGATGTGTGGCGGGGTTCCCCTGGTCAGTGCCGCCGGATTGCGAAAGAAGGCCTTTGAAGAATTTGAAAGCCATGGTTGTTATCCCTGTGATCGTGAATGGAATATGCCTGAAATTGCGTCTGGATTATGAGGCAGCCTACCACAGGGGGAGAATTCGGGTCAATGAAAAAGGCCTCCTGGAAATGGATGGAACCAGGCTTACCTTTCTTTTGACATCCCTGCGGAAATAGTCTAATGACAGGAGAAAAGGGAGATGTTGACCGATGTCCTGGATACGCAGAATCAGCAGGCTTTCCAGAGTGGAAAAGGAGGGGATTTTCAGGAGCCTGGTCCCCCCTTCTCTCTATCATCGGTTCGGAATCGACCCCCTTTCCCTGTGCAATTCAAAAGGGGACCGGGTGGTGCGCTTCTTCTCTCCCCAGGGAGACAGCACCTGTCTGGTGGAGGTGAAGCTGACCGGCAGGGAAGAGCCTCTCTATTCGATCCAGTTGACCGATTCGAGCGATTTCACGCAGATCGACTGGGACTTTCTGGTTGTCAATGACCCCGATTCTCCCGGGTTCAACACCCATATCGATCCGGAGGGAACCGACACCCTGTTCGGATGGGCTTCCAGGAATATCCCTGAAGAGGAACGGGCCCTGGCCGCGGGCCTTTTCCCCGGCCAGGTTAGAAAAGGGATGGGATTGACCCGGGAGGTTATCGGGCTGGTGGAGTTTTTCTGCCGGGTATTCGACATCAAGAGCATTCGTCTGGAAGCGCTTTTCTATCATAATGCGATTACCTATGAAAGACACGGCTTCAGCTACTTCAGCGGCTATGCCCAGATGAAGCGGATTCATGAACTGTTTCAGCCGGGGGCCGCCTTGTCGGCAAGACTGGACGGCCGGTCCCCCTTCCGCCGCCCTGATTTTGCCGAAACAGTGCGGGGACGGAGTTGGGCGATTCACGACGGCATCCTGCTGGAGATCGATGACGATCTGCTGGATGAAGGCTGGGTCTCGCCCGTAATGTACCGGATGGTAGGCAAGCCGAGAGGCATGGTCACCTTTCCGAATCCGACGTATTGATGGTCTCGTAAAGAATGATATTTCTCACAGAGCTCTCAGGGAACACAGAGCCAATCTACATTAAAGTTATCTTTTGGTGCGTTGTGTCTTTGCGCGAGTCCCGCCGTGGCGGGATTGATTTTTTGTGAATGCATCACGTGTTAGACCCTGTTTGAATCCACGGTAACGGATATGCTGATACCTCTATTTCGGAATTTGAAAATCCGGACCAAGCTGGTCAGCGTGACCCTTTTTGTGGTTCTGGTACCGCTCCTGTGCGTTGCCGTGCTCTCCCTGGACCGTTTCGGCAAGGCCCTGAGAAGCGCTTCGGATGCAGACCTGGGACACCTTGTTCGAAACATCTACGGCATGTGCAAGGTTCACCAGGAACAGGTCCAGAAAAAGGTCGCTTCCGACCTGAAGGTGGCCCGGGAACTCCTTTCGCTGCAGCCGGGGGAACTGAATCGAGCGTCAACGGAAGAACACCGGCTGGATGCGATCGATCAGGCCACCCGGAAGGCGTATCCCATAACGCTTTCACTCTGGAAGGCTGCGGACAATCATTTTGTGGATCGTGTGCAGGCCCTTGTGGGAGGGACCTGCAGCATCTTCCAGAGAATCGCGTTTCAGGGGGATTGCCTGCTCCGGATCTCCACAACCATCACGGCGAAGAACGGGAAGCGGGTCACCGGGAGTTTCATCCCGCCCCAGAGCCCGGTGACGAAGGCCATACTGGCCGGCCGTCCTTTCAGAGGGCGGGTCCAGGTGATGGGAAACTGGTATATCAACGCCTATGAGCCGATCAAGGGGGACGACGGGCAGGTGATCGGCGCCCTGAGCGTGGGCGTCAGAGAGCGGAGTTCCCAGTTCCTGAATGAGGAGATCAAGGGCATTCAGGTGGGGGAGACCGGCTATGTGTATATCATAGACAGCAACGGTTTCTTGAAGATACACCCGGCCAGGGAGGGGGAGAACATCGTCGATTTGAAGGACTCCGACGGATTCAGCTATATCCATGCCATGATAACAGACGCTCTTGCCCTGGGAAACGGGGAAGTGGGGACCATACGTTATCCCTGGATGAATCCGGAGCTGGGCGACAAACGGCCGCGGCAGAAGATCAACAAGTACATCTACTTCAAGCCATGGGACTGGATCATTGTCGCGGGCACCTATGAAGACGAGATCTACCACGCCCTGCGCACCACCGAACGATTCATCCTTTTTATGGCCGTTGCAGCCCTTGTTCTGGTGTTTTTGCTGGCATTTACCCTCTCGAACGTATTGACGCGGCCGATCCGGGACCTCACTGAAGTGACCGCCAGGATGGCGGAAGGCGATCTTTCTCAAAGGGTGATGATCCAAAGCGCAGATGAAATCGGCGCCCTGGGACTGTCGTTCAATCGGATGATCGCCCAGATCGAGGACTACACCTCAAACCTGGAGAACATGGTCGAGGAAAGGACCCGGGAGCTTAAGGAATCAAAAGAGAAATATCGCGACATTTCGCGGTTCCTGAACAATGTGCTGGACAGCGCCACGGTCTACGGCATCATGGCCCTTGACTTTTACGGAAATATCATCGAGTTCAACAGGGGTGCGGAAAGACTCTTCGGGTGGAAAAAGGCTGAAGTCATCAACAGCCGGAACATCGATATCACCATTCTCCCGGAGGACCGCGACAAGGGGATCCAGAAACAGATGTCCAAACGGACGAGGACCGAAGGCGTCTGTGAGCTGGAGATGACCCGGGTCAGGAAAAACGGCGAAAGATTCCCGGCCCATACAACCGTTACGGCCATTAAGGACCCGGATGGGAGGCCCACGGGGTTTGTCGAGATCGTCCGCGACATCACACTGAGAAGAAGTCTTGAAAAGGAGTTGCGGGAGACCAAGGAATTTCTTGAGAATATCATGGAGAGTTCTGTCGACGGGATTCTGACCACCGACCTCAAGGGGAACATTACCTACCAGAACCGTGCCATGGAGGAGATCATGGGGTTTCCGAAGGATGATGTCCTGGGGACCCACATCTCCAGATTCTACGTCAAAGGAATCGATCAGGCCAGAGAGATCATGGCTCTCCTCCAGTCAAGGGAAAGGGCCGGGAATTATGAGATGGAGGTCAAGAGGAAAGGCGGGGAGGTCCTGACCATCCTGACCTCCCTTTTTCTGCTTCGGGACGAGGAAGGCAGCGTGATCGGGACCGCCGGCATATTCAAGGACATCACGGAACAGAAGCTGCTGGAAGCTCAACTCAAGGCCACCCAGGCCCGTCTGATAGAGGCATCCAAAATGAGGGCCCTGGGTGAGCTGGTTGCCGGTGTGGCCCACGAACTGAACAATCCCCTCATGGCTTCCCAGACCATCCTGCACGTGATGTTTAAAAATCTCTCCGAAGATTTCCCGGAACGGGAGCGGCTGGAGATCATCCGCAAGTGCAATGACCGGATTGAAAAGATCGTGGAACATCTGAGGGAGTTTTCCAGGCAGACCCAGCCCGATTTCAGGGAGATCGACATCAATCGACCGGTGGAAAATGCCCTGATCATTACCGGCCAGCAGCTTCTCAACCACAATATCAGTATTGTGCGGGAACTGACTGAAGGTTTGCCAAGGGTGGTGGGCGATGCCAATCAGCTGGAGCAGGTTTTTCTCAATCTCATATCCAATGCCAGGGATGCCATGGATGAGGTGACCGGGACAAAGGAGCTGAAAATCCGTTCATACCTGCGTGAACATGACCATGATGGCTCACCCGTGGTGGTGGTCTCCATGAAGGACACGGGCGTGGGAATCCCCGAAGAACATTTGAACAAGGTGCTTGAGCCTTTCTTCAGTACGAAACCTGTGGGAAAGGGGACAGGCCTGGGCCTTTCCCTCTGCTTCGGCATCATGGAGGCGCACGGGGGAGGGCTTGAAATTAAGAGTCAAGAGGGTAAGGGGACAGAAGTAAGTGTCTTTCTTCCAGTAAAAGGGTCGGGAAAGGAGTGACGTCGTATGGCAAAGTCGATTCTTGTTGTGGATGATGATGAACTGGTGCGCTTGGCGCTGAACGAGCTCCTGAAGCCTGAGGGGTACGAGATCCATCTGGTCGCCGGCGGGGCCGAAGCCCTCGAGAAGCTCGATCAGAACGGTTATGATCTGATGATGCTCGATATCATCATGCCCGAGATGGATGGGTTTGAATTGTGCCGCAAGATCCGGGAAAGAGAAGCGTACAGGGATACGCCGATTGTTTTTCTGACGGCGAAGAGCCGCGATGAAGACAGGGCTCAGGGGATCGAGGCAGGGGCCAACCTGTTTCTGTCCAAGCCGATCTCCCCTGATAAGCTCCTTCAAATCGTTTCGGATACCATCGGTTGAAGGTTTTCATGCGCCAAATACCCCTGTCCCCCGGAGCAATCTGTCCAGGGCATTGTCCTGGTCCATGAGTTCCATCATACGGCGGACCTTGGCGCCGTCCCGAGGGGAGAGGGGGGGCGGGCTCTGCCCCAGCCGCTCCAGGACGGTAAACGTGTCCCCTTTCACGAGGATCAGCGGGACCCCTGCCTTTTCTGCCGCGGTCAGGAGCCGGGGAGGGGGCATTCTGCCTCCGGTCAGGAGGATGCCGGCAATCGGTCTGGGGCACTGGGGGCCGTCAGATTCCTGTTCCTGGGAATGGGGTCCTAACAGGATGATCTTGTTGTAGGCCCTCTTGAACAGCAGAAGTTCTCCCTTCAGATCGGACGATCCGGCCGTCATTCCGCCTACCGGCTGTTCACGGTCGGCTTCCCCCCAGAGAAACTCGCCTCCTGAGACATCCCTTATGTCGCCGAGGGTCTGAAAAGAAAGGAAGGGGTCTTCCGGCAGCGCGATGATGGAGGGGACGCCTTTTCTGGCAAGGGGCGGGATCATATGATCTCTGATATCCTGGAGCCATGGCGGGGGAACCCGGTTAAGGACGATCCCTTTAAGCCTTTCTTTGAGGAGCGAACCGGCGGAGAGGATGGAATAGACGGACCTGGCCTTGTCGCGGTATCGGTCAACCAGGATAAAATCAGCGTCCAGCCCGGCAGCGAGGGAAATATCGGAAACGCCACGGGAGGCATTGTCAAGGAATATGTGGTCCGCGCCCATGATGATGAGGACGTCTCTGCCCTCGGAGAGCTCTTTGACCCATGTGCGCATCTCGTTGAGGATCGTCTCAGATCCCCTCTCTCTCCATGCCTCATCTGAAAGGAGATAGGGACAGATCCGGTCGAGGGGTTCCTGGATATGGAGCGTCTCCTTGAACAGGACTGCATCCGGGTCGGCCGGGTTGCCGTTCAGGGTCGCGCGCGGGGTTCCGAAGGGCTTCAGGAACCCGACCCGCAAACCCCGGTCCACGAGCCTCCGGGCGATGGCCCAGGTGACGAGGCTGTGTCCGGCATGATCTCCGGTCGTCCCTGTGAAGAGAAAGGCCACGTGGCTTGTGCAACCTCCTTGTGATGGATGAAGGCGGAAACCCTGAAGGCCCTGCCGAAGCCGTGGAAAACAGGGGCGCCCGGGATCTCCCGCCTCTCTGCCTGCAGGGCCTTGAATTTTTAAATGTATCGCAACTCGTTAGCGTTTTGATAATAACTATGGCACCGGGTTCGGCCCATGGGGCGCCTTTTTCAAGGGCTGCATACTCTTTCCGTCGCTTGTGCGAACGGCAGCATGCGCGGCGGAATCCGGTCGGTTCCAGCGCCGGGTGTGTCCTTTCATGGGACGGTCGATCCAGCTGCCTCCAGACAATGGGTATGCACATCCGAAAGGGCCGGTCCCGGGCGCTGCGGTCCCTTATGGATGCCGCCCTTAAAAAAGGCGCCCCATGGGCCCCCTGCCATGTTTTCAGATGGCTGAAGTGTTACAATGTATCATAAGGCGTTTGGCTGCAAAGATCAAAAGAAATATGGCCGGCGCCCGGTCAATATCTCCCTCAATTTCCGCGAAAGCGCTTCCCTATTACGTGAACACCACCTTTCCGTCCAGCACATCGATGGTTACATGATCTTCCTCTTTCACAGCGCCCTCCAGAATCCTGACGGCCAGAGGGTCCTGGATATAGTGCTGGATCGCCCGCTTGAGCGGCCTGGCGCCGTAGACCGGATCAAAGCCGGCGCCGGCCAGGAAGGCTTCGGCCCTGTCCGTCAGTGTCAGGGTGATCTTGTTTGCCTCGAGACGTCTGCTCAGGAGCCCGATCTGAATCCCGACAATCTTTCGGATCTCTTCGGGACCCAGGGAATTGAATATGACGGTCTCGTCGATCCGATTCAGGAACTCGGGTTTGAAGGTGGCTCGGAGGGCGTCCATGACCGCGCTTTCCATCTCAGGGGTTTCCCGGCCCTTCAATTCCTGAATGAACTGGCTCCCCACATTGGACGTCATGATCAGCACGGTGTTCTTGAAGTCTACAGTTCGGCCCTTTCCGTCGGTCATGCGGCCGTCGTCCAGGATCTGGAGCAGGGCGTTGAACACATCGGGATGCGCCTTTTCGATTTCATCGAAGAGGACAACCGAATAGGGATGCCGGCGGATGGCCTCTGTAAGGTAGCCTCCCTCTTCGTAGCCCACGTACCCGGGAGGGGCCCCGATCAACCTGGCCACCGAGTGTCTTTCCATGTATTCCGACATATCCACCCGGACCATGTACTGTTCGTCGTCAAACAGGAACTGGGCGAGGGCCCTGGCCAGTTCGGTCTTGCCCACGCCGGTGGGGCCCATGAAGATGAAGGATCCGATGGGCCGGTTGGGGTCCTGAAGCCCCGACCGGGCACGGCGCACCGCATTGGCGACGGCATCGATGGCCTTTTCCTGCCCCACGACCCTCAGGGAGAGCCGTTCCTCCATCTTGAGGAGCTTCTCCTTTTCCCCCTCCATCATCCGCGATACAGGGATTCCGGTCCATTTGGCCACCACCTCGGCGATGTCCTCGCTGTCCACCTCTTCCTTGAGCATCTTCCGGTCCGACTGAAGCGCCTCCAGCTTCCTGTTTTCTTCCTCCAGGGTCTTCTCCAGTTCGATGAGGGTCCCGTATTTCAGCTCTGCGGCCCGGGCAAGGTTGCCGTCACGCTCTGCGATCTGGGCCTCGGACCGGGTCGATTCGAGTCTCTCCTTGATGCCCCGTATCCGGGAGATGGTCTCCTTCTCCTTTTTCCAGTGATCCGTCATCTCTTCGCTCTGGGTCTTGAGTTCCCCCAGTTCGCCTTGGATCTTGTTGAGCCGGTCTTTGGATGCCGCGTCCTTTTCTTTTTTGAGTGCCTCTTTTTCGATTTCCAACTGGGTCATCTTCCGCTGGATGTCATCGATTTCCGCGGGCATGCTGTCGATCTCGATCCGGAGGCGGGATGTGGCCTCGTCGATCAGGTCGATGGCCTTGTCCGGCAGGAACCGGTCCGTGATATACCGGTGAGAGAGGGTGGCGGCCGCGACCAGGGCCGAGTCCTTGATGCGCACCCCGTGGTGGACCTCGTACTTTTCCTTGAGGCCGCGAAGGATCGAGATCGTATCTTCAACACTCGGCTCCTCAACCATGACCGGCTGAAACCGCCTCTCAAAGGCGGCATCCTTTTCGATGTATTTTCTGTACTCCTTGATGGTCGTGGCGCCCACGCATCGGAGTTCGCCGCGGGCAAGGGCCGGCTTCAGCATGTTGGAGGCGTCTATGGCCCCTTCTGCAGCGCCTGCCCCCACCAGGGTGTGCATCTCGTCGATAAAGAGGATGATCTGCCCGTGGGCGTCCGTCACCTCTTTCAATACGGCCTTGAGCCGGTCTTCAAATTCGCCCCTGTATTTGGCGCCCGCAATGAGCGCGCCCATGTCCAGGGCCACCACCCGCTTATCCTTCAGTGTCTCGGGCACGTCTCCCTGGACGATCCGCTGCGCCAGGCCCTCGACAATGGCGGTCTTGCCCACCCCCGGCTCTCCGATCAGCACCGGGTTGTTCTTGGTGCGGCGTGACAGGACCTGAACGATCCGCCGGATCTCGTCGTCCCGGCCGATGACCGGGTCGAGGTCCCCCTTTGAGGCGACCGCGGTCAGGTCTCTGCTGAAACGCTCCAGGGCCTGATATTTGTCTTCAGGATTCTGATCCGTGATCCGCTGTCCTCCCCGGATATCCACCAGGGCCTTGAGAATGGTATCCCGTGTAATCCCTGCCGCGGTCAGGAGGCGTGCCGCCTCTCCTCCCTTTTCATCGGCGGCGGCCAGCAGGATATGCTCAAGGCTCACGAATTCGTCTTTTACCTGTTCCGCCTCGGAAAACGCCCTGTCCAGGACTCTTTTGGCGCGCTGGGAAAGATAGGCCTGGCCATAACCTGCCCCGGACACCTTGGGGAGCTTCTGCAATGCGGACTCAAAAGAGCTGACAAGCTGATTCCGATCGACGCCGATCTTTCCGAGCAAGGGGGGCACGACCCCCTCCTTCTGCTCCAGAACGGCCATGATCAGGTGTTCGGGCTCGATCTGCTGATGCCCGGATCTTTCAGCCAGCTGCTGTGAGGCCTGGATCACTTCCTGTGCCTTCAAGGTGAATTTGTCAAATCGCATATTCGATTTCCTCCAATGGAACTGATTGGGATTGTTTACATAAACCATAAAAAAGTTAAGCTTGTTGAGAGATATTGTCAAGAAAAGAGACACAGAGACGGACCTTACGCTGTTGACATTGCGTGATGCATTTGTTAAAAAAATCGTAACCCTTCAGCTTTTTGATAAAACAGTTCGCAACAGGGTCGGCCCATGGGGCGATTTTTTAAGCGCTGCATGACCTTCTATCGCAGCGGGTCCGGCCCATGGGTCTCGTGCCATGTTTTCAGATGGCTGAAGTGTTGCAAAACAGCGAGTTTTTCTGATAATCCTGTAGAAGATTCGGAATATCTTATTTTGCGGTGAAAGGAGCATCGTTAATGGAAGCATTAACCCCGTTGTACGAAGTGAATGAGGCCCTGGTGGCGATGGGCGCGGAAAAACTGAACCTCTGCATGCAGTGCGGCATGTGTGCGGGATCGTGTCCATGGCGTATTGTGGACGGCCCCTTTAATATCCGGCGGCTGATACGGATGGCACAGCTGGGCGTTGAGGGCTATGAATCGGACGACATCCTGTATGGGTGCACCACCTGCAACAAGTGCGTTCTGAAGTGCCCCCGGGGCGTCACCATCATCGACATCGTCAAGGCCATGCGGGCCATGATCGCCGAGACAGGGGCCATTCCCGGGGTCCTGAGGACGGCGACCGGGAGTGTGCACAGCAACGGCAATCCCTGGTCCGAGCCGAGAGAGAAACGGACTGCATGGATGAAAGGTCTGGATGTGCCCGCGTTTGACGCAGGGACCGAATACCTTCTCTTTGTCTGCTGCACCTCCGCCTATGATGTGCGGAGCCAGAATATCGCCAGGGCCATGGTCAAGGTCTTATCGGCGGGCGGGGTCAGTTTCGGGGTTATCGGAGAGGAGGAAAACTGCTGTTCCGAATCGGTCCGGAAGATGGGGGATGAAACCCTCTTCACCAATACGGCGGAAAAGAACATCAAGCTGTACCAGGCCAGGGGCGTCAAGAAGATCATCACCACTTCCCCGCATTGCTATTACACCTTTACAAAGGAATATCCTGAACTGGGCGGGGAATTTGAGGCGGTCCACTATACCCTGTTGCTGGCCGGCCTGCTTCGGGAGGGAAAGCTGAAGCTTTCCGGGACCCTGGACAAACAGGTGACCTACCACGATCCCTGCTACCTTGGCCGGCACAATGATATCTACGATGAACCCCGTGCCCTCATATCGGCGGTCACCGGGGGGAAGCTGGTGGAGATGAAGCGGGTCCGGCATGAAAGCCTCTGCTGCGGGGCCGGAGGCGGGCGGCTCTGGATGGAGACCAAACCGGAATGGCGTTTTTCAGACCTGAGGATCCATGAGGCATGTGAAACCGGCGCGCCCATCCTGGCCACGGCCTGTCCGTATTGCATCTCGATGCTTGAAGACAGCCGTAAGACCGTTAACAAGGAAGACCGGATCGAGATCAAAGACATCTCCGAACTGATTGCAGAGGTCCTCTGATTCTCTGACGGCCGCCGCAAAAAGCCCTGCTCTCGAGCAGGGCTTTTTGCGGTTTTCAGCCTGTGACAGGTGATCCGATGAAAATAGCGTATCTGGACTGCTTTTCCGGAATCAGTGGTGATATGTTCCTGGGCGCCCTCCTGGATGCTGGGCTTCCCCTTGAGCGGCTAAGAGAACGGCTTGCAAGCCTTCCCCTCCACGGCTGCCGGATTGAGACCCGCCGGGAGCCCCGCCACCATATATGCGGAACGCGGTTTTCGGTTGTGGTGGAGGGACACCCGCACGCGCATCGGGACCTGAAGGCGGTCCGGTCGATTATCCGGGGAGGGGATCTCTCCGAGACGGTCAGGGAAAAGTGCATCGCGATTTTTGAATCGCTTGCCCGGGTGGAAGGGGAGATCCATAACCGGCCCGCCGAGGAGGTCCAGTTTCATGAAGTGGGGGCCGTGGATTCCATTGTCGACATCGTTGGGACCGTGTATGGGCTTGAACATCTCAATATCAGGAGGGTTTTTGCCTCCCGGATCCCGTTGGGGTCCGGTTTTACACAGTGCGCCCATGGAAGGATCCCGATTCCGGCGCCGGCAACGCTGGCCCTGTTGAAAGGGGTTCCCCTGATGGATGCAGGGACCGGGAGCGAAATGGTGACCCCCACCGGTGCGGCCCTGATCAAGGGACTGGCCGGCTCGTTCGGCCCCATGCCCCCGATGCGCCTTGAACGTGTCGGGTACGGCGTGGGGAGCAGAGATCTGCCGGACCGCCCCAATCTTCTCCGGATCCTCATCGGTGAGGACCGGCCGGAAGACAGGGCCGACACCGTCATTGTCCTCGAGACCAACATAGACGACAGCAGCCCTGAATGTCTGGGGTTTCTCATGGAAAGGCTCTTTGACGCAGGCGCCCTGGATGTGGTCTTTTTCCCAGTGCAGATGAAAAAAAATCGGCCCGGCGTACAGATTCAGGTCATGGCGCGTCCCGACCGGAAAGATCCCCTGATGACAATGATGATGGAGGAGAGCGCCACCCTGGGAATCCGGTTCCGATACAGCCGGCGCAGGGTGCTCCCCAGGGCTTCTGAGGAAGTGGACAGCCCCTGGGGCCGCATCAGGGTCAAGACGGTGATGCGAGGGGAGGGTACGCGGCTGCTGATGCCTGAATATGAGGCATGCAGGGAGATCGCCCTGAAACACCATATCCCCCTTCGGGAGGTCTATGGGTGGATCGCGGGTCTGAACGCGGAGGTCTCAAAACCCGCTTGATGTCGCGTGCGCAATCTGATAACGTGTCAGTCCCTGATGCCTTCAGGAAAACCGGGTGGAGGGGCAGGACCGCCCTGATCCTGGCCACATGGTTCGGGACAGGACTGATGCCGAGGGCATCCGGTACATTCGGGACCGCAGCCGCCATCCCCCTTGTTCTGATCGGTTGCCTGGGGACCGGGTGGTCCAGCGCGGCGCTGGCGGTGATTGTGGCGAGCGCGGCCTGGGCCGCGCATCGGACCTGCGAAATCCTGGGCAGGCCGGATCCGTCAGAGGTGGTCATTGACGAAGTGGCCGGGTTCTTCGTCACCCTGTTTATGCTGCCCCTTTCCTGGCGAAGCGTCGTCCTGGGCTTCATCCTCTTTCGGTTTTTCGATATCGTGAAGCCGTGGCCGATCCGCCGGACGGAACGGCTCAAAGGGGGGCTGGGGATCGTCGTGGATGATCTCCTGGCAGGCGTCTACGCCCATCTTCTGCTAAGGGTCATTCTCTCTCTCGGGGCGTGAGACGCCGATGGACAAATGTCGAACATGAAATACCCGCATGCAAGGTGAAATCATCACCATAGGCAATGAATTGACCTCAGGCAGGACGCCTGATCTCAATTCGTGGTATGCCGCAGGGAAGCTGACGGCGTCGGGTCTGAGCGTCATGCGGATCACGTCGGTGGGCGATGATGAAGTAATGGCTGCGGATGCGCTGAAAAGGGCCTCGGCATCATCCAGGTTCGTGATTGTCACGGGCGGGTTGGGTTCCACAGAGGACGACATCACCTGCAAGATCGCGGCAGATGCACTGGAGCGGCCGCTCTGCCTCGATCATCAGATGCTCCGCAAGATCGAAGGCTACGTGAAGGCCAGGGGAATCAAGATGACGCCCCCCCTCGAGAAAATGGCCTTTATGCCGGAAGGGGCCAGGATGATTCATCCCAAGGGCGCCGCCTGCGGGTTTACCCTTGTCGAAAAGGGTATTCATTTCTACTTTCTGCCGGGTGTCCCTGAAGAGATGCGCTATATCATGGATGCCTTTGTCCTGCCGGAGCTCCTGAGCCTGTATGAGAGGCCTCCGGTGATGCGGCAGCGGCTGTTGAAACTGTATGGACTTGATGAACCTCGCATCGCCGAACTCTTTGCAGACCTCCAGCCCCGTTCAGGCGATGTGGTCTTCGGGTTTTATCCTCAGTTTCCGGAAAACCACATTACCATGAGCCTTCGCGGCGCGGACGAGCCTGCCGTTACAATGGCTTTGAACAGGGTCGAACGCGCCATCATGTCCCTTGTGGGTCCTTATGTCTTTGCCGCGGGCAACCAGGAGATGGAAGAGGTCGTGGGACGCCTCCTGAACGACAGGAAGAAGACCCTGTCCGTTGCAGAGTCGTGTACCGGGGGACTGATCGGTCATCGGCTGACGAATGTGCCGGGGAGTTCCGGCTATTTCCACGGAGGCGTTGTTTCGTACAGCAACGAATCCAAGCGCCATATCCTGCACGTGGCATCAAAGACCCTTGAAGACCATGGCGCTGTCAGCGCCGAAACCGCGGAGGAAATGGCACGGGGCATCCGGAAACAGATGAAGACCGACCTGGGCCTTGCCGTTACAGGGATTGCGGGGCCCGGGGGCGGGAGCCGGGAGAAACCGGTGGGTACCGTGTATATCGGGCTGGACAGCCCGGGCGGGACGGTTTCAGGGAGATACCGCTTCTGGGGCCGACGCAAACAGGTGAAGCTCAATACATCGATGATGGCCCTGGACTGGGTCCGAAGGCATCTGAATGGAGATCCGTTCCTTCCTGGCGTTTGAACTGCCCGCGGATATCCGGCAGACGCTCTCTGCCGTATCCGGTGCCGGCCGGTCCCTGCCCCTCAATGTCCGATGGGTCCGCGTGGAAAATATTCACCTGACAATCGTTTTCATGGGGAATATCCAGGAGGCCCGGATCAAACCGGTTGGGGAGGCGGCCTCGACGATATGTGATCAATATGCGCCGTTTTGCGTCCAGGTGGGGGAAATCGGCATGTTTGGCAACAGGCGGCATCCGAGGGTTGTCTGGGTCGGGCTGAGGGGCGATCTGGACCGTATGTCCTCTTTCAGAGACGATCTTCAGAGATGTCTGGCGCCGTTCGGAGTCAAGGAGGAACGACGGCCGTTCAAGCCGCATCTGACGCTCGGGAGATTCCGGAAGGGCGCCAAAGCCGACAGCGGTCTGGATGCGTTCCTGTCGAAATATCAGGATCTGAACGGTCCCGAATGCCTGCTCAGGGAGCTTGTGCTGTTCCGGAGCGATCTGAAGCCCGGAGGGGCCGTGTATACGCGGTTAGGGGCGTGGGCGTTAAGGGGATAGGGTTGTTACGGGCAACTCGGTAACCCTAAAATCCAAAATCGAAAATCGAAAATCCAAAATCCAAAATCCAAAATCGAAACGGGGGCTCTTATGGAAAGAGATCGGGCCATTGAACAGGCCATTTCCCAGATTGAAAGACAGTTCGGCCGGGGTTCCATTATGAAATTGGGGGATGACAGTTTTTTGGACATTCCCACCATCTCCACAGGGTCCCTTGCCCTTGACCTGGCGCTCGGTGTCGGCGGGGTTCCCCGGGGCAGGGTCATAGAGATCTTCGGCCCCGAATCCTCAGGAAAGACGACGCTGGCCCTCAACATCGCTGCCGAGGCCCAGGCAAAGGGAGGAATGGTGGCATTTGTGGACGCGGAACACGCCCTCGATGTCACTTACGCGCGAAAACTGGGGGTGGATGTGGACAGCCTGCTGGTATCCCAGCCGGATACCGGAGAGCAGGCGCTGGATATCGCCGAAATTCTGGTCAGGAGCGGCGGCATCGATGTCCTGATCATTGACTCTGTGGCGGCCCTGGTCCCGAGGGCTGAGATTGAGGGGGAAATGGGGGATCACCACGTGGGCCTTCAGGCCAGGCTGATGTCCCAGGCCCTCAGAAAACTGACCGCCACCATCAGCAAGTCCAGGACCAGCGTCATTTTCATCAACCAGATCCGGATGAAGATCGGCGTCATGTTCGGCAATCCCGAGACCACGACAGGAGGCAACGCCCTTAAATTCTATTCGAGCCAGCGGCTGGACATCCGCCGCATCGGCGCCATCAAGGAGGGCGACCAGATGATCGGCAACAGGACCCGGGTAAAGGTGGTAAAGAACAAGGTGGCGCCTCCTTTCAAGGAGGCCGAGTTCGATATCATTTACGGGGAGGGCATTTCCAAGGAGGGGGACATCCTGGACATGGGCGTTTCCCTGGGCATCGTAGAAAAAAGCGGTGCGTGGTATACCTTCGGGGAAGACCGGATCGGGCAGGGGAGGCAGAACGTCAAGCGATTCCTGTCCGAAAACAAGGACATCCGGGACAGGATCGCGAATCTTATCCTGGAGCGCACAGGGCTTAAAAAGGTTCAGGAAGAAAAACCGGAAGAGAAAGACGAGAAAAAGAAGTCTTGACGACATAGGGCTGTTGATTCGAGAATTCCCCAATTATTTAAGGTGGATCGATGAATTTCAGAGAAATCAGGAGGGCTTTCCTGGACTACTTCAAGGCCCGGGAGCACCGGATTGTTGACAGTTCTTCGCTGATCCCGAGAGACGACCCGACCCTGCTGTTTACAAATGCGGGGATGGTCCAGTTCAAGGGGGCCTTTCTGGGCGAGGACAATCCTGGATATGCCAGAGCGGCAACGTGTCAGAAGTGTGTGCGTGCCGGCGGCAAGCACAACGATCTCGAGAATGTGGGATACACCCCGAGACACCATACTTTCTTCGAGATGCTGGGAAATTTTTCTTTTGGCGACTACTTCAAGGAAGAGGCCATCGAATGGGCATGGGACCTGTTGACCGGGGGGTACCGCCTCCCGGCCGACCGGCTTCATGTTTCCGTGTACCAGGATGATGACGATGCATACCGGATATGGGAGAGGCGGATCGGGATCCCGGCAGACAGGATCGTGAGGCTGGGGCAAAAGGATAATTTCTGGGCCATGGGAGATACCGGGCCCTGCGGCCCCTGTTCGGAGATCCATATCGATCAGGGACTCTCTGCAGGGTGCGGCCGGCCCGACTGCGCCCCCGGCTGCCACTGTAACCGCTATCTGGAGATCTGGAACCTTGTTTTTACCCAGTTCGAGCGGGATCCGAACGGGAACCTGACGCCCCTTCCCAGACCCAACATCGACACAGGAATGGGTCTTGAGCGGATTACGGCGGTCGTCCAGGGGGTGCCTTCCAATTACGATACGGATCTGTTCCGGGATATCCTTCTCCGCATCCAGGAGATTTCAAAAAAGGCCTATGGGGACCACGACAGGCAGGACGTGGCCTTTCGGGTGATCTCCGATCATGCCCGGGCCATCGCCTTTCTGATCGGGGACGGCATCATTCCTTCCAATGAAGGCCGCGGGTACGTCCTGAGGCGGATTATCCGCAGGGCGATCCGTTTCGGTCAGGTACTGGATCTGAACGAGGCATTTCTCCGATCCGTCTGCAGCACGGTCATTGATGTCATGGGCCGGGATTACAGTGAGCTGATCCGGGCCCGGAGCCTGATTGAGGGGGTGGTGGACAACGAGGAAAGACGCTTTGCCGAAACCCTCAATTACAGCATGAAGGTGCTGGATGAAGAGATTGAGAAGCTGCGGGCAGAGGGCCGCGACACCATCCCCGGGGAGGTGGCATTCAAACTCTATGATACCTACGGCCTCTCTCTGGATATCGTGGAAGATGTGGCCCGCGATGAAAATCTGACGGTTGATACAGAAGGCTATGCCCGGGCCATGGCCCGTCAAAGGACCCTTTCACAGGAATCGTGGAAAGGGAGCGGGGAGGCCGAGATCCCTGAGGTTTTTCGGCGACTCCTGACCCGTGGTCTCGTCACGCGTTTTGTGGGCTACGATGCCCTCGAATCAACGCCTGTGGTAGCGGCTCTGGTGCAGGACGGCGAAGAGGTTGTGTCGATCGAGGCCGGGAAAGATGCGGAGGTGGTCCTGGACCAGAGCCCCTTTTACGCAGCGTCCGGGGGCCAGGTGGGGGATTCCGGATGGCTTCGGGGCCGGACCGTACGGTTCCGGGTGACGCACACGTCCAGGCTGGGGGCCGATCTCATCGTCCACAGGGGCCATGTAGAGGACGGCGCCATGGCGGTGGGTGATACGGTCAGGGCGGAGGTAGACGGCCGTCATAGACGGTCCACGGCGGGCAATCACACGGCCACGCACCTGCTTCACGCGGCCCTCAGAGAGGTGTTGGGCGATCACGTCAAACAGGCAGGATCCCTGGTCTCTGCTGAGAGGCTCCGGTTCGATTTCAGCCACTTCGCGCAGGTATCTCCGGATAAGCTGATGGAAATCGAGCGGCTCGTGAACAGGCATATCCGTGAGAATCTGCCGCTTCAGACGCAGGTGATGTCAAAGGATGAGGCCATGAAAACCGGGGCCATGGCCATTTTTGAAGAGAAATACGGAGACACGGTGAGGCTGGTGACCATCGGCGATGGGGTCAGCAGGGAACTGTGCGGTGGGACCCATGCGGAACGAACCGGGGATATCGGCCTGTTCCGGATTGTGAGTGAAGGGGCCGTGGCCGCCAATATGCGTCGCATCGAGGCCCTGACAGGGGAGGCCGCCTTTGAGTACACTCTGCAGAGGGATCAGGAACTGAGGACGGCGGCCGCGCTTGTCAAGGCCCCGCCCGACCAGGTGGGGGCCAGGATCGAGCGCCTGTTGAAGACATTGAGAGATCAGGACAAAGAGATCGAGACGCTCACGGCCAGGCTTCGCACCCGGAAGTCGGACGACCTCTTTGTCGGCATCAGGGAGATCAACGGCATCAGGGCAATGGCCCGGGAGGTGGAGGCCGGTTCGCCCAAAGAGCTTCGGGACTGGGGAGACCGGATCAAGGACAAGGTCGGTTCAGGTGTTGTCCTGCTGGGCGCAAGCGCAGGGGGAAAGGCGATGCTGACCTGCCTGGTGACGAACGATTTGACGGAACGTTTTCATGCCGGTGAGATCATCCGGCGGGTATCGCGTATTGTGGGCGGGAAAGGCGGCGGTCGGCCCAATATGGCCCAGGGAGGAGGGGATCAACCGGAAAAACTGGGGGAGGCCCTGGATGCCTTTTATGACCTAATTGAAAATACGGTAAATGGAGTGGGTGAACCGCCCCCACCATGACATCTCTTTACCTTCTGTTTCAGCCAGCTTTTCCTTGCAGATCTTGATTTTTTCAAGGGCCGAGTAATACTGTCCGACGTCGGGGTAGTGTTCGATGAGATAGATATACCTGTGCATGGCCGGCTCGTATTTTCCCATATTGAAGTAGAAATTCCCTACGTACACTTCATGCTCGGCCAGTTTTATATAACACTCCCGCACCTTCCTGCGCGCCCGCTCGGCATAGGGGCTCCTGCGAAACCGCTTGATGAGGCGTTCAAAGTCCTCCTGTGCCTTGTGGGTGGCGGACTGGTCTCTGTCGACGCTCCTCACCCGCTTGAAATTGCACATCCCTTTCTGGAAAAACACGTAGGGAATATTGGGGTTCCTGGGATGGAGCTTTTCAAACTCGGTGTACGCGTCATAGGCCTCGTCAAAGCGCTCTTTTTCATACAGGGCGTCAGCCATCTTGAGTTCGGCGTCGGTGGCGTATTTGCTGTAAGGATACCGGTCCTTTATCTTCTGAAACATCTCGGCGGCCTTATCGAAATTGCCGTCGTTGAACTCCTCTATTCCCTCGGTCCAGAGTTCGGCCGGGGTCAGCTCTTCTTCCCCGAAGAGGCTGTGCCACAGGGCGCATCCGTTCAACAGCAGGAGCACGCAGACCGCGGCGAAAAGACAATGGATGAATCTGGCTGGTTTAACGGCTGGCATTATGTCACGTTTTCAAGGTATCTTTCTGCAGCAAACGCCGCTGTTGCGCCTTCTCCAACAGCGGTGGCTATCTGGCGAAGCAGCTTTGATCGGATATCGCCGGCAGCGAATACACCCGGCACGGACGTTTCCAGGTCATTATTGGTCATGACAAATCCCTGGCCGTCCAGTTCCAGTTGACCCTTTACCAGTTCGTTGTTGGGATCGTACCCGATAAACACGAAGACCCCATCGACACGAAGCCGGGTCAGTTCCCCTGACTTCACATTTTTGAGCTCTATGGCCTCCACTCCTGCCTCGCCCAGGATGCGATTCGGGACGGTATCCCATACGAATGCCATCTTTTTCTGGGCAAACGCCCTTTCCTGGAGCAGCCTTGTGGCCCTCAATTCGTTTCGCCGGTGCACCAGATGGACTTTGCCGGCAAACCGGGTCAGAAAAATGGCTTCCTCGATGGCGGTATCGCCGCCGCCGATGACCGCCACCTCCTGGTCCCTGTAAAAGGGTCCATCGCACGTGGCGCAATACGAAACGCCCTTGCCTGTCAGTCGCTCTTCGCCGTCGACGGCCAGCTTACGCGGCGTCGCGCCGGTGGTCAGGATCAGGCTGCGGGTCTCCAGACGGCCTTTGTCCGTGATGACCTCCTTTATGTCCGGGGAGAGTTTGAGCCGGCTCACGTCCCGGCTCTGGATGTTGAGCCCGAAGTTTTCCGCCTGGCGCTTCATCCGGTCCACCAGTTCAAAACCGGAGATCCCCTCGGGAAAGCCGGGGTAATTCTCCACCCGATCGGTGAGAAGCACCTGCCCGCCGGGGCTGAGCTTTTCCAGCAGGAGGGCATTCAGTCGTGACCGCGCGGCGTAAAGCCCGGCGGTCAGGCCCGCCGGACCGCCGCCGATAATGATTAAATCTTCCATATAGTTATGCAAATAAAAACACGCCAAACAAAAACCCCGGCCTTCGCGTTTCGTCAGTGTCGGGGTCTGTATGGATCCATTACAGGAGTTTTTTCAATTCCTCTTCGATATCGCCCTTGGGCACGGCCCCGATAATGGTATGGGCGACCTTCCCCTCTTTAAAAAGAATGAGCGTCGGAATGCTGCGGATACCGAATTTGGCAGGGGTTTCGCGGTTTTCATCCACGTCCATTTTGGCTATTTTCACTTTGCCCCGGTATTCCTTCGCCAGCGATTCGACGACCGGTCCGACCATCTTACAGGGGCCGCACCATTCCGCCCAGAAGTCAACCATGGCCGGAATATCCGCCTTAATAATCTCCTCTTCAAAATCTGAATCCGATACATGCAAAAGATCGGTCATTCTCTGTCTCCTTTCAACTGAACATTACGATACGGCTACGGATGAACCCAAACCATAAAAATCATGAAACGGCAGACCGCCGGTATATGCGACAGCTTCCCTTTTCCCTCTGTTAAAGGGGCGATGGTCCCGCACCTTGCTGTTTCCCCACATACGGAAAGAGACAAAAACAGACCCCGGGTTTCGCCACAGACAGGGGTTTTTGAATTCGGAGACGGTTATTCGCCGGGTTCTTCCAGCAGTTTCTTCAGGTTCGTGATGATCGTCACCGGGACCGGCCCCGAATTGGCGTACAGATTCAGGACATCGCGAGAAACCTTGATCTTTTGCGCCACCGTGTTCCAGTCCATTCCCTTTTCTTCCACCTGGTTCATAAGCTGGATAAGCTCTTCAGAACTCATGGTCGTCCTCCCTATTTCTTCTTGGGTGGGTTCAGGTCAGGGGGGTAGAGGAACTTGGGATCGATCTCATATGTCCACGGGAGCCCCCACCACTGCCATCCATAGTGTCGCCTATGGTTAAACCCATAGATTTTATTCCGTTTTGCGAGCTGTCGATAAAATTTCTGCTTGTTGCTGTCTGAAAAGAAGGGGAATTCAGGCCCTTCAAAACCGTTTTCCACATCATAGACTTTCTTGAACCCGGCATTCAGGAGTTCCTTTGCCGCAACTTCGCTTCGAAGACCGCTGCGGGAGATGATCAGGAGATTGTCCGTCTTTTTGAAAACCTGGCTGATCTCTTTGATAAAGTCCTTATTCTTAATGCTGATTGGATATTCATAGGTATCATCGGTTTTCTTCAGTTCTGAACTGAGGAACATAAAAGGAAACAGGTAGGCATTGATAGGGTGCCCGACGAGTTGATACTCCTCTCTTGTCCTCACATCGATGAGGTAGGTGTCAGGCACCGTATTGAGCATGTCATAGGCCTCAAGGCATAAAATTTTTTTGGGTTCCTCCGCAAACCCGCTATTGAAGGAGGATACCAGAAATCCGATGCAGAATAAACAACCTGTTAAGACTAAAGGGATTTTTCTTTTCATGCCGCCGTCTTCTCTGCTGTGTCGCGTGATGACCCCGATGGTTGGGGGTATTGAAACGGGAGGCCGGGCCCCGGCCCCTCCATTTGGATCTCCAAGAAAAACTTGAGTTTCAACAAATAATCCAGTACCGTATGTTTGTCAATGAAAAATCGGCGATATGGGCAATTCAACACGCTTGTATCCGCAGTGCCGCATCCCGTGTAACACTATAGCCATCTGAAAACATGGCAGGAGGCCCACGGGCCGGACCCTGTTGCGAACCGTTCTATCAAAAAGAGTTACCACCCCGTTAATAAAGAGGAGTATCGATAATGGCTGTCAGTACCGTCTATTTTTGCGATCTCAGGACCTCTATGAAAGAAAACCTTCCATCCAAGCTGAAGCGGCTCATGGAGACTGCCGGGCTCAATCGCGTCGTTGCCCCCAGGAACCTGGTCGCCATCAAGCTCCACTTTGGTGAAAAAGGCAACGCGGCATTTATCCGTCCTATTCTCATTCGGCCGATTGTGGACGCCGTCAGGGATCTGAAGGCGTCGGCTTTTCTGACCGATGCAAACACCCTGTATGCCGGCACGCGGGGGAACAGCATCTCTCACCTGATAACCGCCATGGAGAACGGATTTGCCTATCCGGTGGTCAACGCCCCCCTCATCATTGCCGACGGCATCCGGGGCGCCTCCCTTGCAGAGGTCAGGATTGATCAGGAGGTCATCAAGACCGCCTTCATCGGAAAGGAGATCGTTGAAGCCGATGCGCTGATCAGTGCGGCGCATTTCAAAGGGCATGAGCTTTCCGGTTTCGGGGGCGCCATCAAGAACGTGGGGATGGGGTGCGCGTCCCGGAAAGGCAAGCTTGAACAGCATTCCGACCTCTCCCCCAAGGTCAAAGAGAAGAAATGTGTCGGCTGCGGCGAGTGTGTCGATCACTGCGCGCAGAAGGCCATCTCCCTGAATGAAAAAAGAAAAAAGGCCTTCATTGCTCCGAAGAAGTGCATCGGCTGCGGCGAGTGCATCCTGATCTGCCCCAACGGCGCCATTGATATCCAGTGGAATGCCGATATCGCCGTGTTTCAGAAAAAGATGGCGGAATACACATGGGCCGTGTTGAAGGGGAAGCGGGAGAAGGCCTTTTTTCTGAATTTCCTGACCGATATTTCTCCCGCCTGCGACTGCTATGGCCACAATGACGCCCCTCTGGTCCCCGATATCGGCATTGTGGCGTCCAGGGATCCTGTGGCCATCGATCAGGCCTCAGCGGATCTGGTGAATCAGCAGACCGGGAATGCAGGGTCATGCCTCAAAACATCCAGGGGGCCGGGCGAGGACAAGTTCAAGGGCGTATATCCCAGGATAGACTGGTCTGTTCAGCTGGCTCATGGGGAAGAGATCGGGCTTGGCAGCCGGAAATACAAACTGGTCGCCATTTGATCCTTAACGACACGGCGTTTGCGTGTAACACGGCAGTCATGTGAAAACAGGGTAAGCGGCCCATGGGTCGAACCTGTTGCCGTACGGTTTATCAAAAGGCTGAAAAATGATCTTTGGGTCTTGTGAGAGTGCTTTTGATTGACGAACCGCTTCCCCTGGGATATAAGAGACGCCGTTGGCGGCGCCAGGGGATTGGGTGCATGGGGTGCAACCTTATAAAAAGATGCCGGATTTTCAGGGATGTCGTGTCATGAAAAAGGATGAGCTGATAAAGATTCTTAAAAAAGTGCTGGAAACAGATGCAGCCCTTGATTTTTTGAGAAAACTGGAAGAGAAAGAGATCGAGACGCTGGTGGCCTGCGTCAGAGACAAAGTGGATCAGGGATGACGGATATGAACGAGTGGAGTGTCGGTAGGCTCCTTAACGTTTCAGGAAGCTACTGGCAGGCATGCACGCTGCATACGGGCGTCAAACTTGATATCTTTTCAAGAATCGAGGAAGGAGATGCGACCGCCGATGCGATTGCCGGGCGGCTCGGTTCCGATGTGAGAGGCGTGACCGTGCTCCTGAACGCCCTTGCGGCGATGAAGCTTATTTCAAAGACCGGAGACCGGTATGCCAATACCCCCACCAGCAGGACCTTTCTGGTCAAGGAATCCCATCAATACATCGGCTATATGGTGATGCATCACCACCACCTGGTGGAGGCATGGGCGCGTCTGGATCAGTCGGTAAGAACCGGAAGGCCGGTGCGTCGGAGAGGCAGTGCGGATCATGAAGAACGGGAGAGTTTCCTCATGGGAATGTTCAATATGGCCATGGGGATCGCTCCCCGTCTGTCAGGCATGATCGACCTGCAGGGCAGGCGCCGTCTCCTTGATTTAGGGGGCGGTCCCGGCACCTATGCCATCCACTTCTGCCTTGCGAATTCAGACCTGAAAGCGACGGTGGCCGACCTTCCGACCTCCAGGCCGTTTGCAGAAAAGACCATCGCGCAATTCGGTCTGTCGGACAGGATAGATTTTGTGCCATGCAATTACCTGGAGGAAGATATCAACGGGGTCTATGACGTGGCATGGCTGTCGCATATCCTTCACGGCGAAGGCCCTGACCAATGCGGGATGATCGTTAACAAGGCGACTCGCACGCTGGAACCGGGAGGGGTGATGATGATCCACGATTTCATCTTGAATGATACATCCGACGGTCCGCTCTTCCCGGCCGTCTTTTCACTCAACATGCTGGTGAACACCGACCTTGGCCGGTCCTATACCGACAGCCAGATACGAGAGATGATGAGCAGGGCGGGTCTCAAACATATCCATAGACTGCCGTTTGAAGGCCCCAATGCCTCGGGCATCCTGTCCGGCATTCTCTGAATCATCGAGGCGTAAGGCTTGAGGTTTCGAGGTTTAAGGGGGCGCCCGGGCATTGGCGCATTGCCCCTTACGCGATTCTGATGGTCTCGCAAAAAGTCTCCGACCCGTCATCGCCGCCAAAGCGCGGATCCGGTCTATCCGCGCACTGACCCTCTCCTCGCCATAGGCCTCTTTCCAGGCAGCAACAATCACATCCCCCGGTATGCCGGCACGGTTCCGCAGATATTTTCTGTCAATCGGGTTCATCGATTCGACTCCTTGTTTCATGTGCCGGTCACATCTTTGTGCCACCGGAAAATGGCCATGGGGCCTGTTGCCGGAAGGCCATTTTTTGCTTGACACATAGTTACGATGTAGCTAAATTGTAATTATATTTTCACCTGATTTTTATCAATATGGGCGGCAAATTACGTTTAACATCCGTTAGTTGCCGGCTATTTCCAGCTCCGGAGATTCGGAGAGAAGTTCAGCAGAAATGCCCGACGAAAAGAAAGCAAGAAAAGAGAAAAAAGGTCCTTCGGCGACAGGCCGGGGAAGGGTCAAGCTGGAGGTGTACGGTGAAGAGATGGTCGAAAAGGTCGTCAGACAGAGCGGTAACAGCGGTCGCGTCTATCTTCCGCCTGACTGGGTGGGCTGTCGGGTAAAAATCATAAGGCTGAATTAGTTAAATTGAGTCAATATTCATTGACTAAGAGCCGTATGGCTAATCCCGGTAACCGCAGGACCTTTTCGGAAGTTCAGGCGTCAGCCTTTTACCTGGGGACATCGACCCGTTGGTCTATTTGCACTTTTTGGAAAATTATAAGGTAAGTTGAAGCTTTTATGGACGCACAAGTCAAAAATTTGGAGATCAGAAAAATTCGGGTGGACGACGCCGCTGATATCAGCAGGATCCAGTCGGCCATTACCAAATCCCCTGCCGCCATTGATTTCAGGTACATTATTGAGGACCAGGTACGAAAAGGTGAAGATGCGAGTTTCGTGGCCGTCATCAGGGGAAAGGTCGTCGGCTACATGATCAGCTATATCGTTTCAGGCGGCTTCGGTCTTGAAAAGGGCGCCTGGATCGCCATGGTCGGCGTGGACCCCAAATTCATGGGGCAGGGCATCGGCAAGAGACTGGCAGAGGAAATACTGACGGTATACAGGGAAAAAGGGATCAATGACATATATACCTCTGTCCGTTGGGACTCTGTTGATCTTTTGTCTTTTTTCAAGGAACTGGGTTTTGACCGGAGCAATTTTATTAATCTCAGGAAAGAACTGGCGTCGTGACCGTGCCTCCCTCCTGTGCTTACGGTCCTGGGCCGCGACGAATTGCGGCAGGGATCGCAATGGCCCAATCCCGGTTCATGCCGGCCGGCTTGAAAGGAAGTTCTTATCACTCAGAAGGACGTCTTGATTCACCATTCGCCATCAACTATTTACCAGCCCCTGAATCCATGGCATCGATTTGGGGGGAAACACAGATTCATCAAACGAAGTACTTTCAATCTTCATTCAATGGGTCAACGTCGTTTTGCGTTAAGTGCCCGGGGCGCATCATGAATCAGAGCATATGGCACGGATTCAGGTAATTTTGAAGGGGGCAGAAAAATGAGGTACGCAGAGACAGGGTATAATTTAGAAATTGATCTATCCAGGGGAAACATTGAGCGGGTGGAAACCGACCCAAGAGACACGGAACTGTATCTGGGGGGCCTGGGTACGAACGCCAAGATCTTGTGGGACAGGGTTCCCCCTGAAATTGAACCTTTTTCCCCTGATAATCTGCTCATATTCAGCCCCGGCCTTTTGTGCGGCACACCGGCTACCGGGGCCAATCGGACGATTGTTTCCACTATTTCTCCTCAAACGCGGCTCATGGCCTATTCCATGATGGGGGGTTTCTGGGCCCCGGAGTTGAAGCATGCCGGCTATGACAAGGTGATCTTTCGCGGCAAGTCCCCCGATCCGGTTTACTTGTGGATACACAATGACAAGGTGGAAATCCGTGACGCCTCTCATTTGAAGGGCAAAGGCGCCATTGAGACAGCTGAACAGATCAAGGAGGCGTTGAAGGATCCCAAAGTCCAGGTGGCCGCTGTCGGCCTTGCCGGTGAAAACAGGGTCTACATGGCTTCCATCGAGCATGGCAGGTCCAGCGCCAGCCGGCTGGGAATAGGCGCCGTTATGGGAGACAAAGGGATAAAGGCGATCGCGGTTCGTGGAACAAAGGACATTCATCTTGCCCAACCGGAGAAATTTATGGAGCTGTGCAGCCAAGTGCTGCAATATATAAAAGTCCGGGATGCAAAGCCGGTTCCTGGGGTCATGCCCATTTTGGCCGGGCTTGGGTCACCGCAGGAGATGAAACTCCATGATGAGAAGTGGCACACTGAGAATTTCATGTGGGGAAATGCACGCAAGCGGCAAAAAGATTATTGGAACGAGGAGATCGAAAAGCGGTGGAAGGAGACCCAGGAAAGTGTGCGGACGCGGCTGGTCAGTTGCTATAACTGCCCGATGAAATGCGGGGCAACCATTTCCGTCCCGGAAATTTCCACATACCAGATGAAATGCTTCTCAAAGCTCACGTATACAATGGCGGCCTATTCAGACCTGGAATTTGGTTTCAAAATCGCTCAACGGGCTACGGAGTATGGCGTGGACGGATTTTCCACCCCGCAGGTCATGGCCTTTGCCCTTGAACTTTATGAAAACGGCATTTTGACCGAAGATGACATGCCGGGACTGCCGTCCGACAACGAGGATCGGTTTTACTGGTTGCTCGACAGGATTGTTCGGAGGGAGGGGATCGGAGATGTCCTGGCCAATGGCACCTATTGGGCGGCCAAACAGATTGGCAACGGCGCAGAAGAATATGCGCATAATAACATTAAGAGACATGAGCAGCTGCCTCTCAAGCTATCCATGTTGAATCCTGTCTATTTCCTGATGTATTCCACCGGCGAAAAGATAAACATCACCCAGATTGAAGGGCAGTTCCCCCAGGCGCCTTTTGCTACGATGGAGGAGAGAGAAGACTTTGTAAAGGATTGGATCCAGGTTCCTGATGAGAAGTTCAAGCAATATCTTCTGAACTGGGAATTTCGGGGAGAAAACTCCAATCCATATTACCCAACTGTAGACGTGTCCGTGGACATTGTGGACTGGCAGGAGATGATGCACTACATCGATGACGCTGCCGGCATATGCGCGGGTTTATCGTCATTTCCCCTGAAGCCCCCCTATCATATACACAATTACCCTGATTTTATCTCATCGGCGGCCGGGATCGATATGGATGAAGCCGCTCTGAAGCAGATATACCGGAGGATCCGAAACCTGGTTCGAGCCAATAATGTGAGAAGAGGCCTGCGGAGATCTGATGAGAAGCCGCCTGACGACCATTGGAAGAAGAGGTTTCCCGAGCTTGAAGAAAAGCTCCTGGATGCGTATTACAAATTCAAGGGGTGGAATAATCAAGGTATTCCCACGAAAGATTCTTTACATGAGCTGGGGTTGGATTTCGTGTTTAAAGACTTTGAAAAGAGGGGGATCTATTCAGACAACGGCGAACCATCTTCCAATGAGACATCGGCGGAAAAAGAGAAGGAGGTGTAGCCGTGGGCGAGAATAAAAAGAAAATCGTCAAAACCATCAAAGTGGATGCGGATCTGTGCAACGGTTGCCGGGCATGCGAGGTCGTCTGTTCCGCATTTCATGCGACGCCGAAATACAGCAGCAATAATCCGGCGAGATCCCGTATTCGGGTGATTCGTCACCCACTGAAAGACATCTATATTCCGGTATACGCGGGTGAGTATGCGCCTGCGGAATGCATGGGCAGAGACAAATATGTGATTGATGGAAAGGAATACGAAGAGTGTGCCTTTTGCAGGGCGTCCTGCCCTTCCAGGGATATCTTCAAAGAACCGGATTCCGGTCTCCCTCTGAAATGCGACATGTGTGAAGGCGAAGAGGAGCCTTTGTGTGTGAAGTGGTGCATAACGGATGCCCTCACTTACGAAGAAAGGGAGGAGGAAGGGGAAGAAGAAGAAAAACCGGAAGAGTTGGATATCGGATTGGAAGCACTGGTAAACAAATACGGACTGGACAAAATTATGGAGACCGTTGCCCGGATGTCAGTGAAGGACTAACCCATTAAGGCGAAAAAGAGGCTTGGAAAAGACAGTGGAGAATGTAGCCGACTACAAGGAGATCGTAGATGTCATCAAAGCGAGCGGTGGTGACGCCTTCAAGAGGTGCTTTCAATGCGGGTTGTGCGATGCGGTTTGTCCGTGGAATCGGGTTCGAACCTTCAGTATGCGCAAAATCGTCCGACAGGCGACGTTCGGTTTGACGGATATTGAAAGTGAAGACATATGGTTGTGCACGACCTGCGGAAGATGCCCTCAGCAGTGCCCCAGGGATGTTCGGCAGATCGAATCCGGGATCGCCCTGCGCAGGATTGCCACGGAATACGGGGTGTTTCCGAAACCTGTCACACCGATCCGCACCATCAGAGGAAGTCTTGTGGGCGAAGGCAACACCCTGAGTGAAGAACGCGCCAGGCGGGGGGACTGGGCAAAAGGTCTTTCTGTCAGCAGGTACAGCGAGGAGATGGATATCCTGTATTTTCCCGGCTGCTACCCCAGCTATGACCCAAGACTCAAAAAGGTGGCTGTTGCCACGGCCGCTATCCTCAACAAGGCAGGGGTGAATTTCGGGATCCTGGGCTCCGAGGAGAATTGCTGTGGTGAAAGCATCCGCAAGGCAGGCGACGAGGAGGTATTCAGACGTCTGGCCAAAGAAAACATCAAGACCTTTATCGATCATGGGGTCAGGAAGATCCTGGTCTCTTCCCCCCATTGCTACCATACCTTCAAGAACGAGTATCCCCAATTCATGGTGAACTTTGAGGTGGTTCATATCACTCAATATCTATCCGAACTGATCCATGAGGGAAGGCTTGAGCTCACCAAGGAGTACGGGAAGCAGGTGACATATCACGACCCCTGTTATCTGGGTCGACATAACGGCATATTTGACGAACCCCGGGAGGTCCTGAAGAAGGCGCCCGGTTTAGTATTGAGCGAGATGCCTGATTGCGGGATAGACAGTCTCTGTTGCGGAGGGGGAGGCGGCAGGGTCTGGATGGAGACCCAGAAAGGAGAGCGGTTTTCCGACCTCAGAATAGACCAGGCCATGGGGGTCGGAGCCGAGGTGCTGGTGACCGCCTGCCCATACTGCATTACCATGTTTGAAGACAGCAGGATCACCATGGGCGTGGACGAAAAGATGGAGATTAAGGACATCACGGAGATCATACAGGAAGTAATTTAGGGGCCTGGTTTGAGGAATTCCAGAAATCTGAAAAGGATATAGAGAAGTGGAAAAAGAACAGATCGAGCAGCTTCTGAGAAGTTTCGCGGGCGGCGATTTTGGAGATGTTATGGTCGTGGGCGGGGGGATCAGCGGGATTCAGGCCTCTCTTGATCTTGCCACGGCCGGGTTTAAGGTGTATCTGGTTGAGAAGGGACCTGCCATCGGCGGGCATATGGCCCAGCTGGATAAGACCTATCCCACCAATGACTGCTCCATGTGAATCCTCTCGCCCAAACTGGTCGAGGTCGGCCGGCATCCCAATATAGAGGTCCTGACGCTAACTGAAGTTGACGGTTTAGAAGGGGAAGCAGGAGATTTTAGTGTAACCCTGATCAAGAAGCCCAGATACATTATAGAGGACAAATGCACGGGTTGCACGACATGTGTGGAATACTGTCCGGTCGAATACCCTGATCGATATAATCAGGATATATCGTCAAATAAAGCCGTCCATATATACTTCTCTCAAGCAGTTCCCCTCATCACCTATATCGATGAAAGCTGTCTGTATCTTAAAGAAAAAAAATGCCGTATCTGCGAAGGGGTCTGCCAGAATGACGCCATCGATCTGAATCAAAAAGAGGAGAAGTTGAAAATAAAAGTGGGGGCGATCGTTCTATCTCCGGGCTATGAACCGTTTGACCCGAAGGTAAAGGGCGATTATGGCTACGGAAGGTTTGAGAACGTGGTTACCAGCCTGGACTTTGAAAGGCTCCTGTGCGCCACCGGGCCATACGAAGGGGAGATCCTTCGTGCTTCCGACAAGAAGCATCCCCATAAGATAGCCTGGATCCAGTGTGTCGGATCCAGACGGGTGACCCCGGGCGACAATAGCTATTGTTCAGCCGTATGCTGCACCTACACCCAGAAACAGGTGATTCTGACAAAAGATCATGACGCGGAGGCGGAGTGTACCATATTCCATAACGATATCCGGTCGTATGGCAAGGATTTTGAGCTTTATTATCAAAGGACCGAGAGCCTTCCGGGGATTCGGTTTATCAGGAGCTACGTGTCCGTGGTCAGAGAGATCCCGGAAACCAAGAATGTCGTTATAAGATATAGCACTCCCGACAATGGCGTAAAAGAGGAAGAATTCGATTTAGTGGTATTATCCGTCGGATTAAATCCTCCTGCCGATTATGAGGGCCTGGCAGACAAGTTCGGAATCGAACTCAACGCTCACGGATTCTGTAAAACAATTCCTACCAACCCCATGGGGACCAACAGGCCCGGGATCTTTGTTGGCGGCGCTTTCCAGGGCCCTATAGATATCCCGGAGTCGGTTTTTACAGCCAGCGGGGCCGGCTCCCAGTGTGGCGAACTCCTTGACTACAGGCGAGGGAAACTTACCCGGGAAAGGATATATCCCGAGGAAAAGGATGTCTCCGACGAGGAGCCAAGGGTCGGCGTCTTTGTGTGTCATTGTGGGGCCAATATCGGAAGGATCGTGGACGTGCCTTCCACTGTTGAATATGCCCTGACCCTGCCCAATGTTGTTTACGCCCAGGAACAGCTGTTTTCATGTGCCACGAATTCCGCCCAGGAAATAACGGACATGATAAAGGAGAAAGGGCTCAATCGAGTGGTTGTGGCCGCCTGCTCCCCCAGGACCCTGGAGCCGTTGTTCCGAGACACCCTTCGGGAGGCGGGAATTAATCAATATTACTACGACATGGCGAATATCAGGGAGCATAACTCCTGGGTACACGCTAAGGAAAAGGAAGAAGCCACACAGAAGGCAAAGGATATCACCCGGATGTCGGTCGCACGCGCCTGCCATCTGGAGCCGTTACAGGAGATCGATCTACCGGTCAATAAGGCGGCATTAGTGGTCGGGGGAGGCATCGCCGGCATGACGTGTGCGCTCTCCATAGCCAGGCAGGGACATGAGGTTTACCTGGTGGAAAAGGATACAGAACTGGGGGGAACGGCAAGAAGAATCCATTCCACTCTGGACGGGCTGGATGTTCAGACCTATTTGCGTGATCTTGTGCGGGAGATTTATCAGCAACCCCTGGTTCATGTATATACGGATGCCGCCATCACAGAGGCCACCGGTTATGTCGGGAACTTCATAACCCGGGTGAAGTCTGACAGAGGGGTCACCGAGATCAAGCACGGCGCCGCCGTCATCGCGGTGGGCGCTGATGTGTATAAGCCTACCGAATACCTTTACGGGGAAGACGACAGGGTCATGACCCACCTCGAGTTGGAAGAGCAGATTGCCAGGGGAGATGAAAAAGTTGTTAATGCACGGACGCTTGTAATGATCCAGTGCGTCGGATGCCGGAATGAAGACAGAAACTACTGCAGCCGGGTATGTTGCAGCGAGTCCATAAAAAACGCACTGAAATTGAAAGAAATCAAACCCGACATGGATATCTACATTCTCTTCCGGGATATGCGTACCTATGGGTTCAATGAGGATTATTACCGGGAAGCGTCGGAAAAAGATGTAAAGTTCATTCGGTATGAGCCGGATGACAAACCTCAGGTGGAGGCTGTTGAGGAAGGAGCTGGGCCTGTTTTGAGGGTCAGCCTGCCGGATTATATTTTGGGGCAGAAACTTGCCATTGATGCGGACGTCATTGCTTTGGCCGCTGCCGTTATTCCCCCCGCAAGCAACAAGGAAATCGCTCAACTCTTCAAGATATCTTTGGGGCCGGATGATTTTTTCAAAGAAGCCCATGTCAAATTAAGACCGGTTGAGTTTGCTACGCAAGGTGTCTATCTTTGTGGCCTGGCTCACTATCCCAAGCACATGCCGGAAACGATCAATCAGGCTCATGGGGCTGCGGGCCGCGTTTTAACCCTTCTCTCACACGATATCGTCACAGTCTCAGGTTCTGTTTGCGAGGTGGATGAGGATAAGTGTATTTCGTGTGGGGCATGCATCACCGCGTGCACATATGGCGCTATAGAGTTTATGGATACACCACAGGGCAGAAAGGCCTGGGTCAATCCTGTTCTCTGTAAAGGAGACGGTCTATGCAACACCAAGTGTGCGACAGGGGCTATTTTTCTTAAGCACTTTACCGATGAAGAGATCCTGAGCCAAATTGATGCGGCCGCATCAGAAGAAGATATCATGCAACAGATGGATATGGCGGTTGGGGATGTGTAGAAGCGTGCGAATGAAGATGTTCAACGGACGCATTCCCCGGAGTTTGCTGCAGGGCGCCAATAAAGTGTGGATTATTGGAAAATGAGGTGAGAGCAAATGGGTACAGGACGTAAATTCAAACCAAGAATATTGGGTTTTGTCTGCCATTGGTGAGCATACGGCGCTGCTGACCTGGCTGGAGTTTCCAGACTGCAATATACAAGTGAAATGAGGCTCATCCGCGTCATGTGCTCCGGCAGAGTCGACCTGGAATTCGTACTCAGAGCCTTCTCCAAAGGAATGGACGGAGTGTTTATCGGCGGGTGCCGCTTAAATGAATGCAACTATGTCACTCATGGAAATTACCACGCACTCAAGATGGTGCATCTATGCAGAAAAATAATGGAACAGATCGGGCTAAACCCGGAAAGATTACGGATCGAATTTATGTCGGCCGGTGACGGGATCCTTTTTGCCGAAGTCATTGATGACTTTGTCAGGAAGGTGAAGGAACTGGAACCACTCGGTAAGAGTGAAGGAGTGGACAAACCAGTATTGAAAGGCAAACTGGAAGCTGTTACAAAACTTATCCCCTACATCAAGCTGGTGGAAAGGGAGAGGCTGAGGGTATCTTTTAAAACGGAAAGTGAGTATCGTGAATTTTTTATCAGCGAGGAGTTAAAAAGGTTATTTGATGAGCTCATTGCCGATAAACTGACCATAAGCCAAATTATGCTGCTCCTGCGAGAAAAACCCCTTTCAACCGTAGAAATCTCCGAGAGTCTGGGCCTCACCCCGTCTGAAGTATCAAGACACATCAATAGTACATCAAGGCAGGGACTGGTCCGGTACGATGAAACCCAGAAGCGCTTTGCTCTCGCCTGATGTGAAAGAGCAACCCGTAGATCAGGAGAACGAAGACGATTAGGAAGCGACTATGGATAGCGATAGAATCGATCGGATTATTGATAAACATCATGGCGAGGCCAGTTCACTGATTCAGGTATTGCTGGAGATTCAGAGTGAAAACCACTGGCTTCCCAAGGAAGCATTGGAAAGGGTCAGCGATAAATTGGAGGTTCCTCTAACCCGGATTATGCACATCGCTACCTTTTATAAGGCATTCAGTTTGGTACCTAAAGGACGTCATGAAATTCACATTTGTATGGGGACCGCCTGTCACGTTCGTGGTGCGCCGCGTGTCCTTGACGCAGTGCAGGGCCTGACTGGAATTAAAGCAGGCGAAACGGACCTGGATTTGAAGTTCAGCCTGGAGACTGTTAACTGCCTCGGCTGCTGTGCTTTAGGACCGGTGATGGAAATCGATGGGAAGACCCACGGTAAGATGTCTCCGGCCGAGACAGCAGACGTGTTAAAGAAATACGAGTAAGGTAAAATTATGCCGCTAATAAATTCGCCCGCCGAACTGGAAGACTTCAGGAAGGGCATTCTGTCGAAAAGAGACCCGAATAAGCCTTGTATTGCGCTCTGCTCCGGATCTGCCTGCCATGCTTCCGGCAGTGGTGAAGTTGCTGCCAGTATTGAAGAAGAAATTAAAAAGCAAGGTTTAAGCGCTGAGGTGGACATCCGGAAAACAGGTTGCCATGGTTTTTGTGAGAGGGGTCCTATCATCGTTATTCATCCTGAGGAAATATGTTATTTGCAGATAGCGCCCAAGGACGTTCCTGAAATTATCTCCCAGACTATCAAGGAGAAGAAGGTCATAGATCGCCTGCTCTATAGCGATCCCGATACAAATGAAAAGATCATCCATGAATCTGAAATTCCCTTTTACAAGAATCAGAATCGGCTTGTTTTCGGTTCCAACGGGAATATTGATCCCAAGAGCATCGATGACTATCTGGCAATCGGCGGTTATTCCGCGTTGGCCAAAGTCCTTTTCCAGATGAGTTCCGAGGAAGTGCTGGAGGAAGTCAAGAAGTCCAACCTGAGGGGGAGGGGCGGCGGCGGATTTCCTGCGGGGAGAAAATGGGAGGGTTCCCGCAATGCCCCTGACGAGACAAAATATGTAATCGTCAATGCAGACGAGGGAGACCCGGGCGCCTATATGGACAGAAGCCTTCTCGAAGGGAACCCTCACGCAATACTGGAGGGCCTGACAATCGGAGCCTACGCCATCGGCTCCAAAGAGGGCTATATTTACGTTCGACAGGAATACCCTTTGGCCGTTGAAAACGTTCACATCGCCATAGAGAAGGCTGAGGCGTACGGTTTGCTCGGGAAAAACATCCTCGGATCAGGCTTTGATTTTATTGTTAAAGTGCACCAGGGCGCCGGCGCCTTCGTCTGTGGTGAATCGAGCGCTCTCATGACGGCATTGGAAGGCAGGGCAGGAGAACCCAGACCGAAGTATATCCGCTCCAACGTCAAGGGCCTCTGGGATAGACCCAGCGTTTTGAATAATGTTGAGACATGGGCCAATGTACCGCTGATCATCAACAATGGAGCCGACTGGTTTACACAATTTGGAACGGAAAGAAGCAAGGGCACCAAGATCTTCTCCCTGGTCGGCAAGATAACCAATACCGGCCTTGTGGAAGTACCCATGGGCACGACCCTGAGAGATATTATCTACAAGATAGGCGGTGGCATCCCTGGAGGCAAGAGGTTCAAGGCGGTGCAGACCGGAGGCCCGTCTGGAGGATGTATCCCAGAAGAAATGTTGGATTTGGAGGTCGGTTTTGATGAACTCACCAAGGTGGGTTCGATGATGGGGTCGGGCGGGATGATTATCATGGATGAAGATACCTGTATGGTTGATGTGGCCAGGTACTTCCTCGATTTCCTCACCGATGAGTCGTGCGGCAAATGTGTCCCATGCCGGGAAGGCATGAGACAGATGCTTAAAATCCTCACCAACTTGACCGAAGGGAAAGGGAAAGAGGGTGACATCGAGCTGCTGGAGGAGTTGGCCGAGGTACTTAAAGAGGCCGCCCTTTGCGCCCTGGGTCAGAGCGCCCCTAACCCGTTTTTGAGCACACTGCAATACTTTAGAGATGAGTATGAAGCACACATCAAGGAGAAGCGGTGTCCGGCTCTCTCATGCAGGGAGCTGATCTCGTTCCATATCGACCCGGCCAGGTGCCGGGCCTGTATGATTTGTGGTAGGAAGTGCCCTTCGGAGGCGATTACAGGTGGCAAGAACCAGATCCATGTCATCGACCAGGAGAAATGTACAAAGTGCGGAACCTGCCTTGAGGTTTGCCCCCCTCGCTTTGGTGCGGTTAGGAAGCTTTCGGGTGATCCTGTTCCACCTCCCATTCCTGAAGAAGAAAGAATCATAACCAGAAAGAGTAAACAAAAATGAGTGAAATCCTTTTGCAGATCGATGGAAAAGAGGTTGACGCTACCGATGGGATGACCATTTTGGAGGCAGCACAACGTGTGGGGATCGTCATTCCGACACTTTGTCACCACGAGAAACTGGATCCTTATGGGGCTTGCCGAATTTGCATCGTGGAAGCAGAAATCCGGGGCTGGACAAGACTCGTTGCTGCCTGCCTTTACCCGGTAGAACAAAATCTGGTCGTAAGAACCCGGTCTGAGAAGGTGGATAGAATTCGCAAAATGATCTTGGAGCTATTGCTGGCTCATGCGCCGGATGCTTTTGAATTGCAGGAACTGGCAAAAGAGTACGGGGCAGACAAAGACCGTTTTGAAAAGGAGGCCTCATTTTGCGTGCATTGTGGTCTATGTGTAAGGTACTGCGCTGAGGTCAAGAAGAAGCACGCTGTCGGCTTTGTTGACAGAGGAACCAGACGAGAGATCAGCTTCGTTCCAGAGATCGCATCCAAGGAGTGTTGGGACTGCAAAGAGTGTTTTCCGCTTTGCCCGACAGAGGCGCTCCAGGCGGCTTTCGTTTTAACCGAAGCCCTAAGCTTTCCCCCACCTGCTTATAAACCCGGGTTAAAGGAATAGACAAGGATTCCTCCGCGTTCCGAAGGGAATCAAAAGAGTGGTTTGTCTGATCTGGAGTCGGTTCATCAATGAGTTTAGGGATCATTTGACAGGTCTCGGCGTTCAACAATTAAATACGCTGGTCGACTGGAATGATTCCAGGCTGATGCATTTCTTTAGCTCGAACCGATTTAGCCCATCCAAGACCATCAACCGGGAACGACACCTTTGATACGGGTGAGGCGATGGAGCGGCATATGATCAGGTCTCTCCCGGTGAAGGAGATCTTTCCCGCTATTCTGGATATCCGATATCCAGTTGGATCATATTTTCCATGACCTCTTCAAAACGCCCGTTTGACAATGACGGATAACAGCATATTACAGCCGGTTGAACTGATCCGAATGAACGGCGGCTGCGAGCGGGTCGTCGAGCGCATTATCCGGGAGACGGCCCTGACGCTCCGGGTTAACGGCGAACCCTATGCAACGGCCATGATCACGGCCGGAATGGAACGGGAGTTCGCCGTGGGGCACCTCTACGCGCAGGGAATCATCTCCGGGGCGGGCGACATCGCCTCACTCACCCTAACCGGGACCCGGGTCGATGTGATGCTGGCCGGCACGGGGCAGCCCGGCGACGGGCCGGGACCAGTGGGCTCCGACCTCGTTGTCGACCGCGACCGGGTCTTCGCCTGCGTCAAGGCCATCCTCAAATCAGACGTCTTTGCCGAGACGGAAGCGGTTCATTCCGCCGGACTGTTCATGGAAGGGTCCGAGCCCGTTGCCGTCACCGAGGACCTGGGCCGTCACCATGCTCTCGACAAGGCCATCGGCGCCGGGCTTCTGGGGGGCTTCGATTTAACCCGGTGTCTTGCCGCCTCCACCGGCCGCCAGCCGGCCGAGATGATCTATAAATGCCGCAATGCCGGCATCCCCATCATTGCCACCAAGGGCGTGCCGACCACGCTGGGGGTGGAAGCGGCTGAGCGAAGCGGCATCGCCATTGCCGGACTGGTGCGGGGCGATGCCATGTACGTCTATTCACACCCGGAGCGGATACGATGAGTTTTCTACCGACCTCCATGACACTGCCGAGCCGCCAGCTTCGCGATGGACGGTTCAGGGACGCGGAGCCGTCCGTTGTCGCCGAGTGTGAGCTGCGCATCCATCTCAACAGCAGACACCTGGCCACGGCATCACTGATGCCCGGAATGGAAAGGGAATTCGTGACCGGGTACCTCTTCGGACAGGGTTTTATCAAGGCCCCACAAGACATGTTGTCTCTCGTGATCGAGGGCACATCCGCTCACGTGATGCTGCCGGCTGCCGCGGTCCCGTCCGCCTCGGCCACCAGCTACCGCATCGTGTCCGGCGGCGGCCGCACGGCTTTTACCGATGATGCCCTGCCGGAAGTCCGGTCAGACCTCACTCTTAAGAGGGATGCCGTGTTCCAGGCCATGAACCGGCTGTTCGAGATTGCCACTGTGTACAAGGAAACGGAAGGGGCTCATGCGGCAGGCATATTCAATGGGGCGGCCGAACCTCTCTGCATCGTGGAGGACATTGGGCGGCATAACTGCCTGGACAAGGCCATCGGGCGGGCCCTGCTGCGAAGGATCGACTGCAGCCGCCACTTCCTTGTTTCTACGGGCCGCATGACATCCGAGATGGTTGCCAAGCTGTGCCGGGCCGGTTTTCCCGTGGCCGCCACCAAGACCGCTGTGACCGACAGGGGACGCGAGACGGCGCTTGCCTGCGGCATGACACTGATCGGTTTTGTGCGCGATGCCGGTACGAGAATCCACACGGACATGGACGTGCGGATCATCGAGACGCCGGTGATGAAGATCTATACGTTTGCCGAACGCATCGTCTCTCCATAGAGGAGTTTGGGTTTTCCATGCACAATCAGCCGGTTGAAAGGAATTTCTGAACATGATCACTGCAGGGATCGATTGCGGCGCCAAAAATACCAAGACGATTATTATGAAAGACGGGCAGATCCTCGGCAGGGGAAAGGTCCTGACCGGGTTTGACCAGAACAGGTCCATTACGGCCTCCTGGCAGGCCGCGTTGAAAGAGGCCGGGCTCGAGGAAGGCGATGTGGAAAGGCGGTGCGGGACCGGGTCGGGAAAGGATTGCATCCGGAATGCCGGTCTGGTCAATGATATCAAGGCCATGGCAAAAGGGGCCAAATACTTTTTTCCGAAAGTGCGGACCGTGACGGACGTGGGGGCGGAGGAGGCCCGGGCGGTCAAGATGGATGATGACGGCAGTGTGGTGGATTTTGCGGTCAACGAGAAATGTGCCGCCGGCGCGGGCGCCTTTATCGAAGCGATGGCCAGGGCCCTCGAGGTCGGCCTGGAGGAAATGGGGCTGCTGTGCCTCCGGTCGGACAGGGAGATCCCGATGAATGCCCAGTGCGTTATTTTTGCGGAGTCCGAGGTGGTGGGTCTGATCCATGCCAGGACCGGGAAGCCGGATATCAGCAAGGCGATCCATGACGCAATGGCCGGCCGTATCGTGTCCATGATCCGGCGGGTGGGTGTCAATGAAGACCTGGTGATGGTGGGGGGGGTGGCCCGTAATCCGGGATTTGTCGAGGCCATGAAGCGCGAACTGAAGATTGACAGGATCCATATCCCCGAGGCCCCGGAATATGGGGCGGCCGTGGGTGCTGCGGTGGCGGCGGCTGAAAAGGCATAGGGGAGGATTGACCATGACGCAGGAGAATCAACAGGAGTTCTGGCGGTGGACGGAGTCCAGCTGGAAGAACCCTGATATGGACTGGAAAGATGCCGGATTCGTCACCGTGGGGATCGATGTGGGCTCCGTCAGTTCCCAGGCCTGTATCATGGCGGACGGGAAGATATATGCCTTCGCCAACATGCGAACCGGATCCGACAGCCCGGCCAGCGCCCGCAATGCCCTCGAAAATGCCCTCAAAACCACCGACATGCCCGAAGAGCGGGTGGATTACTGCGTCGGGACCGGCTACGGCAGGGTCAATGTGCCCTTTGCCGACCGCGCGGTTACCGAAATCGCTTGCCATGCCAGGGGGGCCAATTTCATCTATGGACCGGCGGTTCGGACGGTCCTCGACGTGGGAGGGCAGGATATCAAGGCCATTTCGTGCGATGAAAAGGGAAGGGTGACCCATTTCCTCATGAACGACAAGTGCGCGGCCGGGACCGGCCGGGGCATGGAGGTCTTTGCGGACCTCCTGGGGGTATCGATCAACGAGGTGGGTGATCGATCTTTTCAATACCAGGGTCCTGAGCCGGATGCCGTATCCAGCACCTGCGTGGTCTATGCCAGGTCAGAGGCAACCGGGCTGCTGAGAAAGGGGTGGACTACGGAAAAGGTGCTGGCCGCCTACTGCAGGGCCATGGCAGAGCGGATTTTCGCTCTCCTGGAGCGACTCGGCGTAGAGCCCGGGTTCGGCGTGACGGGGGGCATGGCCAAAAACCGGGGGGTAATGGACCGTCTCACGGCCATGATCCGGCTGGAACCGATGAGGACGGCGTGGGATGTGCAGGTGGCCGGCGCTGTGGGCGCGGCCCTGTTCGGGCATGCCCTCTGCCGGAGGGGAAAGGGGAGGAAGCGGTGATGCCGTGTTAGCCGGCTACGGGTATAAAGATGCCTCAGGGGATTTCTTTGTAACGATCGATACGGACCGCTGCAACGGCTGCGGCGATTGCGTCTCGGCATGTCCGGCAGCGGTTTTCGCGGTGGTGGATGAAGATCCCCATGATCCGTTGCGGGAAGACCCCGTGGTCATGGTCTCTCCCGATAAGAACAGGCAGTTGAAATATGCGTGCGGCCCCTGCAAGCCCCGCTCCGGGAGGCCGCCCCTTCCCTGCGTCTCGGCATGCAATGCCGGGGCGATTTCGCATTCATGGTAAAGACATCCTCCTGAAACGGGGAACGCAATACGGCCAATGGATCGAACCCGGGATAGGGTTCCACCAGGCCGTGGCGCTCTTTGAAACCTGCTTGTCTTATGCAACTGGAAATACCGACAGGGCCCTTTATGGCCGCATTCATTTTATCTCTTGACAATAAATTCAGGTGTTATAAAATAATATCTTTACGTACGGGACGTGGCGCAGTCTGGAAGCGCACCTGAATGGGGTTCAGGGGGTCGAGCGTTCAAATCGCTCCGTCCCGACCAGAAATCTAATAAACTTGAGGGGTTAAGCATTTTCCTTACCCCTCTTTTTTTGGGTTTAAGTGAATATATGTTATCAGTTCAAGAAGATAGTTGTTTTTCTGGCATAGGATTGATTTATAGCGATTCTGACCTGGTTGCCAATGCCTGTGAGGCCATGGAGGGATCGGGCTGCATCCGGATATGGGTCCGGAACGTGGAGCTGGATTCAGGTTTCGTAAAGGACCGGCCCGGGCTGGAGCCGGGCCCCCATGTCTGTTTTTGCGTGGAAGATGACGGCCCCACGAACTTCCTGGGACGGGGGCTCGGCATGGCCTCTGTGTACGGCATTGTCAGGAATCATGAAGGCTGGATCGACGTGGACTCCCGGTCGGACAACGGCACCACGGTCCGTATCTATCTGCCCGGCGCACCAGGCACAGGCATTCGCAAAAAGTCAATCCCGCCACGGCGGGACTCGCGCAAACACGCCAGGCGCGCAAAGCTGTTAGCTCCGTGCACTCCGAGTGCTCCGTGTGATTACAAGCCCATTCTCGCGCCGCGCCTCCCCTTTCGTAGTGTCCTCCAACCTCTAACCTCTAACATTTTGTCCGCCGGCACCCCGTCTTCGTTTCTTTCAGCTTCTCAGGGGAAAGTAAACAACGTGTACAATTAGTATAGAACGTCCCCATAGAATTGCACACAGCAACAGTTGAAAGACTCAACCGACGCGCCGTTGAAGCCATGCTTACGCCCAGTGCAAGTACCGCCCAGAAACACAACAAACTGCCCGCTCTCAGAGGGTGCTCAGTTAAGGGCGCCCCCATTCACTCATTCATTTTCCAAACCGAGATAACGAAGCGTTTCCGCAGTGGGTCTGCCTGTTTCCCTGTCCCATCCGCTTTCATCATAATACGCGTTCAACAGGGCGCGGACCTCCGTTTCCTTCAGAGGCGGGTATTGTCTCTCGCCGACGGTCAGGGGCTCGTTCAGCATCCTGGGCGGGGGCATGTCGTCTTCCGGCGTCGCGCCTTCCCTCACGTTGAAAAGCCTCTGGAGATTCCAGATGCGTTCTCCGGCCCGCAGGAGTTCCGATGAGGTCAGCGCGATCCCTGTGGTTGCGTGAAACAGGTCTCTGAAGATTTCCAGGTTATACTGTGGCGAAATCTGAACGCGCATGCACATGCCGCAGCTGTAGGCCATTGAATTGTACGCGTGCACCCATTTCAACAATCTCGGCTTGCTCCAGTTATGGCCGTCCATTTCAGACTCAGGGCAGATACGGTCGACGGCATCCTCCGGGACGCCTATGGAGGGGGCGTATTTCCTGATCGACTTCCCTTTTCTGGGTACGTAGGTAATGGAATACCCCCTTGCGTGATGGCCGCCTCTTGGATCCAGCAGTTGACCGAAGTTTTCTACAAAATGATCCGATCTGAGTTCCATGGTGGGGGTTAGCCCTTTGATATGCACCGCATATTTTTCCGCGCCTTTCCCGATCTTATGGCCCGCTGCCTTGACGCCTTCCGCCAGAATATCGCCAATGCCTTTTCTGTCCCCGATCATCTGCATCAGCTTCAGGGCCGCTTCAGGAGTCCAGTCCAGCTCCAGGCCGCCCGTGTCCTGTCTGGAAATAATTCCGTTCTGGTAGAGTTCCGTTGCAAATCCGATGAGGACGCCTGTCAGAAAGGCATCGATCCCGTATCGATTTGCCATCTCCGTGCATTTGACGCCATCGTCCCAGTTTCGAATGCCTGCCTGGTTGAACGTTATGGGCGTGCCCCATGGATTGGACAGTTTGAGGGTCAATCCATGGTATTTTCCTCCCTTGAGGGATACAATGCCTTTATCCCCTGCAGGACAGCTTACGCAGGCGTAGTAGGTGCTCCATACCCGCTCGGCATATTCTTTCTGCGTGAAATATTCGTCAACGCCCTCGGGGATTCCGCCAGAGAAGTTCCGGGTAACGTAGATCCCTCTCTTCATGTACGCGCCCTCATACGGTTCGATGATCTTCCCTTCATTCCGCCACATATCGAGCACATGAGAGGCGGCAACCTTTTCACGCAGCTCATTGACAATTTCGCGGAACCGCTTCCTGTCATAGACCGTAATCCCTTTTGTCCCCCTGACGGCAATGGCCTTCAGATTTTTTGAGCCCATGACAGCACCCAGGCCGCATCTGGCGATCATGCCGTTTTTGTTTTCGACAATATTTGCAAACCGGATCAATCGCTCCCCGCCGGGGCCGATGCAGCTGACCCAGTAGTCACCCAGTTCCTCTCTGATGAGGTCCGTGGTCTCGCCTATCCCGGCGCCCCAGAGATGCGAGGCGTCCCTGAGCGTTACATCGTCGTCATTGATTACCAAAATAACGGGTTTTTCCGCTTTCCCGGTTATCACGAGATGATCATAGCCTGCATATTTCAGCATCGGACCAATGGAGACGCCTGCCTGAGACTCGCCGAGAAGGCCGCTTAAGGGCGATTTGGCGATGATCCCGCTTCTGGAACAGCCGGGAATGAGTGTCCCCACAAAGGGTCCGGCTCCATAACAGAGGACATTTTCAGGTGAGAGCGGGTCCGTGCCGGGCCTCATGAGGTCGAACGCCAGTTTGCTGTTGATTCCCATGCCCCCGATGAAATTCCTGATGAGATCCCCATCCAGCGCTTCTCTTCCTGTGGACCCGGTTGTCAGGTCGATATGCAGAATCCGGCCGGCGAAACCATGATATGTCATTTCAAGCCTCCTTATCGTGCCTGTTTTGATGGTTCAGGCGCGCCATTCGATCGTCTCGAGGGCGCCGTAATTGCACTGCGCTGCACACGTGCCGCACTTTATGCATTCCGCCGTAAAATCGATTGTTCTTTCCATGTCGCCGATAAAATTGATGATGATCCTCGATTTGAAGATATTAAACGCCTTTGCATACGCAAAAGAGCACGCAAGCTGGCAGCTGAGGCATCCGGAACATTTCTCGGGGCAGGCCTTTATTTCCTTGAAGCGCGTCTTATTTTTTCTCATAAGAACCAGACCTTTCCTGCTGGCTTACATTGTCTCCACAGCAGCACACCGGTTAATTAGCGTTAAGGTATTCAAGGGAGCTGCGAAAAAGCGATATTTTCCTGGCGTCCTGGCGTCGCTGCAGGAAAAATATACTTTCTACGTAACTGTTTAACTTTTTGATAAAATGCATCGCAGCGGGTCCGGCCCATGGGAAGCCTTTTTCAAGCGCTGCATAATTTTCTACCGCAGGTGATCCGGCCCATGGGGAGCCTTTTTTAAGGGCTGCATAATCTTTCCATCGCTCGTGCGAACGGCAGCATGGGAACCGTTTCTGATGAGCGTGCCCGCCGGGTGTCTTATTTTCTCAACCAGGAGGCCGTGCCGTCTTCCTTCAGCAGGTCGCCTATGGGCGGCTGAACATCCCAGTCGATATGCTGCCAGGCAGCAGGATACCGGCTGCCCCCCGTGTTTCTCAGGTGCCGGGCGCTGCCGGCAATTTCATCCAGCAGGTCCCCCGGTATACTGAATATCATGTCCGTGTTGGAAGGCAGCGCCAGTAATTTCCATGCATTTCCAGGAATGGAAAGGTTTGGCCGCTTCTCCTTGATCGGGACCACGGTTGCGCGAACGCAGGTAAAATTATTGCCCACGCTGAAGGCCAGATCTCCTCCCCGGTTGCGCAGATAGGCGCTGTACAGAACAAGCATCTGGGATGCATTTCCAAATATCATCACCACATCAGGTGTTACAGGGCACCGCTCAAGGGGGGTCATGAATATTCCTTTATAATTGTGTTCATCCGGCTCGAATCTGGGCATAACGGCAAAGCTCTTTTTTGCGGCTTCCTCGGTGGCAAACTGCCAGCCGACATACCGCTGATGCGCATCCTCATGCATATCCTCTCCAAAGAGGCCTGGGGATACTGCGTAGCAGGATATGTCATCGGCGCCGGCCAGGACTGTCCTGCCCAGATATCTTGTCTGGGAAATCAGCTGACAGAGGGTCCGGGGTTTTCTCGGCCTTTTGACCTTTTCCCATCCTTCAAAGGTCGACAGCATTTTCACCGCAACCAGGCTTCCCTCCGGACATATCAGGTCGACATATTGCCCTGCAAGTTGCTGATTTGTTTTTAATGCGTCTTCGTTCATGTGTGCCCTCCTTTCCTGAAACGTAATATGATAAATTCCCGGGTTACAGCCCGTATGGTGTGAACCAGCCGTGATCCTGCCTTACAGAGTGCCTGTCTGCCATGCGTCTTTTCCCGGGAAATGCATCAACAGTGCGTTTCTGTCAAAACCGTGCTCAGTTTGACCCATCGTTTGGTTTATTTTGCCTGCCGCCGGCGCCGGATGTCAAGAGATATTTTGGCTGTCATCTCATATCAGCGGCGTTTTCCATTGCGTCAAATAAAAACCGGAATGTCTTAATACAATACATATTCCAAATAGTTCTGTTGGCACAACAGGCATTTCTCGCCGGCGTTTACGGCCTTTTTTCCGCGCATTCCGGTTGGACTCAAAAAACTTGTTGACAACGGCCGTTTCTTCTGGAAAAATGAACCAAACGTTTGGTACTTTTTATTTGTGGTGCCTTTTTTAAGGGCTTCATAATCTTCTATCGCAGCGGGTCCGGCCCATGGACCTCGCGCCGCATTTTCGCGTTTTAAGAGTGATCCGTTTGCAAAAAGTCAATTCTGCGACGGCGGGACTCGCGCAAAGGCGCAAAGCACGCAAAGATATCTTTAATATTTCAAACAGATTCGCTCTGTGAGAGCTCTGTGAGAAACAACACTTTTTACGAGACCATCAAGAGTGATCCGTTCGCAAAAGGTCTTTTTGCGTCATTCCCGCGAAAGCGGGAACCCCGTGTTTTGCGGGAGGCGGAAGGGGAGAGGAGGTGTACCTCGCATGGCCAAAAAAGTCAGACGAAAGGAAGAAATAATCAGTGTGGCCTGCAAATTATTCGTGGAAAAGGGGTTCGAAAAGACCACGATGAAGGACATCGCTGATACCATAGGTGTTTTTAAGGGAAGCCTGTATCATCATATCAACAGCAAGGCGGAACTGGTGTACGAGATATTTATGAGGTCCCTTCCCGAGACCACCGAGCTGTTGAGAGAGGTTCGAACATCTGATTTGGAGCCTGAACAGAAATTCAGGAAAATCATGGAAGTGCACTTTCAAAATATCCTGACGTACTCCCTTGATTATCAGGTTCTCCTGAGCGAGCGGCGCCATATGCTCGAGCCGAAGCAGGAAAGAGAAGTCAGAAGGGGAATGAAGCTTTACGAGGACGAAATTCTTGACGTGATCGAGGAAGGGATTAAGGCCAAAGTGTTCCGCGATGACCTGAATCCCCGGGTTGTCCTGGGCGGGATTATGGGAATCGGGAATTCGCTTCACAAATGGTTTTCTCCTGCGGGTCCCCTCACTTACGATGAGGTCACCCAGACGTATATTGAATTTTTTCTAAACGGAATCATTGCGAGATGAACGTCGCCCTGTGAAACAGGATCGGCCCGAACTGAGGCGGTTTTCATTTCGCGGTTGTCAACCGGCAGGAGAGAAACCGGTGGAAGTCATCAATTGATGGAGGGACGTGATGTCTATTAAAGAGGAGTTATCGGGGATTTTTGATGGTGACCGTATTGTTGATGATAGCGGGATCCTGTCGGGAGCGATGCGGAATGACAGTTTTGTAGGTGGCGGGATGCCGGCGTGTGTGGTGCGGCCGAAGGGGATGGAAGAGGTTCAGGGGCTGATCCGGTGGGCGAACGACAAACGGATGCCGCTGACGCCTGTGAGTTCGGGTGTGCCGCACGTGAGGGGGGGTTCGACGCCGCTGTTTGGGGGTGTATGTGTGGATTTGAGTGGTATGGACCGGGTGTTGATGGTTGACCGGGAATACCGGGTGGCCATGGTGGAGCCCGGGGTGACGTTTTATGAGCTGAGGCCGGAGCTGGAGAAGGCGGGGTTGAAGCTTCCGATGCCCCTGTCGCCGCGGGGGACCAAGTCGGTTCTGGGGAGTGTTATGGAGCGGGAGCCGATCACGATACCCAAGTATCATGTGGACATGTCTGCGCCGCTTTTATGTGCGGAGGTGGTATTTGGGACGGGGGATCTGTTTCGGACGGGTGAGGCTTCGGGCCCCGGCAATATTGAGGAGCAGCGGGAGGCGAAGCGGAAGCAGGTCTGGGACAGTGGTCCGGGTCAGATCAGTTTTTCGAGGATTCTGCAGGGTGCGCAGGGGAGCATGGGGATTGTGACGTGGATTACGGTGCGGTGTGAGGTTCTGCCGACGGTTCAGGAGTTTTTATTTATTCCGGCCCGGGACGTATCGGAGCTGACGGATTTTGTGTACCGGATATTGAGGCGGAAGCTGGGTGACGAGTGTTTTATGCTGAACGGTTTTGATGTGGCCTCTTTTCTGGGGGAAGGCGAGGGGATCCGGTCATTGAGTGATGAGTTGCCGGGATGGCTGCTGGTTTTGGGTATAAGCGGTTATGAATTTTATCCTGAGGAGAGGGTATTGTATCAGAAGGAGGCGATTGTGGAGGCGGCCCGGCAGTTTGGGCTGGCGCCGAAGGCGGCTGTTCCGGGCATGGATGCGTTTAGATTTCTGAAAGGGGTGGAAGGGCCGACCGAACCTTACTGGAAGCGGGGGTATAAGGGGAGTTACTGTGACATATTTTTTCTGACCACGATGGACAGGGTGGGCGGATTTATTCACCGGATGCAGGATATTTGTAATGAGCGCCGGTACGATGTGAGGGAGCTGGGGATTTATATTCAGCCGATCAACCAGGGGCGATCGTGTCACTGTGAATTCCGTCTGAGTTATGACGCGGACAACTTGAAGGAAGCCGAGCGGGTGAAGGGGTTGTTTGATGCGGCGAGTGAGGCCATGATGAAGGCGGGCGGATTTTTTTCGAGGCCTTATGGGAACTGGGCCGGGATGGCGTACAACAGGGACGCTGCGAGCCGGGAGGCTGTGAGGAAGTTGAAGGGCATATTTGATCCGAACGATATCATGAATCCGGGGAAGCTGTGCTGACGGGGTGATGGATCCGGATGACGGGGGTTTTATATAAGGAGGTAGATTAGATGTCTTTAGAGAATTTTGAAAAGAATGCGTTGAGGTGTCTGCGGTGTTCCAACTGCAAATGGGTTCCTGGTGCTCATGTGAAGAGTTGGCGGTTTGCGCAGATTTGTCCGAGCATTTTCAGATACAATTTTCATGCGTATTCAGGAGGCGGCCGGGTGATTACGGCGGCCTCGCTGCTTTTGGGGAGGACGGAGCTTACGGATGAAGTGGTTGAGGTGATATACAAATGTCAGTTATGCGGCGGGTGTGACATAGCGTGCCGTCCGTCGATGGGCGGTTTTGTGGAGCCGCTGGATGTGATACGGGAGTTGCGGATCAAGGCGGTGAGTGAGGGGTTTCTTCTTCCCGAACATATGATGGTGATTGAAGGGTTGAAGAATGAAGACAACATGATGCAGGAGAAGAAGGCGGACCGTGGCAACTGGGCGGAGGGTCTTGAGGTAAAGGATCTGAGCCGGGAGAAGGCGGAGGTGGTTCTTCATGCGGGATGCCGGGCTTCGTTTGATCCGGATCTGAGGGGAGTGATTCGTGGAGCTGTGGCGCTGTTGAGCGCGGCGGGTGTTGATTTCGGGATTATGGGGAAGGACGAGGCGTGTTGTGGGGGACGTGCTTACGGGATGGGGTATACGGGTGAGTTTACCAAGTATGCGGAACACAATGTCGAGGCGTGGAAGAAGGCGGGCGTCGGGAAAGTGGTGATGGTCTGTTCCGACGGTTTTGGTGCGCTGCAGAATCTTTATCCCAAGGTGATCGGGGATATGGGGATTGAGGTGGTGCATATCAGCCAGTACGTGAGTGAGCTGGTTCGTGAAGGGAGGCTTGTGTTCAAGAAGGCGGTTCCCCTGAAGGTGACGTATCATGATCCGTGCAATCTGGGAAGGCTTGGGGAGGCCTATATGCCGTGGAGCGGTGAAGAGAAGCGGCTGCCGGGTCCGATTATCGAGTTTGATCCTCCGAAGCCTGAGCGATATGGTGTTGGGGGTGTATATGATGCTCCCAGGGAGATTTTGAATGCGATTCCGGGTGTGGAGCTGGTGGAGATGGAGCGGATTCGGGAGCACAGCTGGTGTTGCGGCGCCGGGGGAGGGGTGATTGATGCGTTTCCCGATTTTGCGTTATCGACGGCACAGGAGCGGGTGGCGGAGGCCAGGGGCACGGGCGCCCGGGCGATTGCCACCAGTTGTCCCTGGTGTGTGCGGACATTGCGGGATGCGGTGAAGGCGGACGGGGACGCGCTGCCGGTATATGACGTCATTGAATTATGCGTGAAGGCCCTGTAATCGGGGAAAACGTCTAACGGATAGGGAGGTTTCAAATCATGTCAATACCTGAACAGGCATACAAAATGCTCGAGGCCGTTGTCGGTCCGGATAATATCTCCCAGGACCCGACAATGCTCGACGTTTATTCATTTTCTTTTATGGCCGAACTTCAGAGGAAGGGGACAGGCACAAAATTCGTTCCGGTCAGTCCTGGGGCCGCTATCCTGCCATCGAACACCGAGGAGGTACAGGGGATCCTGTCCGTATGCAACCGGTTCGGTCTCAAATCCAAGTGTCACAGCACGGGCTTCGGCCCGTGGAATGCGGTGTCCTGGGACGATGTGGTCATTATCGACCTGAGACGGATGAACCGCATCCTGGAGATCGACGAGAAGAATATGTATGTGGTGGTGGAACCGTATGTGACCTGGGCCCAGCTGCAGGCCGATACCATGAAGCTGGGCCTGGTTGCAGCGACGCCGGGCGTGGGATGTCAGACCTCGGCGCTCGCCAATTGCACCTCGGGGTTTGGAATGGGCCCCTACAACAATTCCATGGGCTTTCATGAGCGGTCGGTGATGGGGGTCGAATGGGTTCTTCCCGACGGGAGCGTCTTGAGGCTCGGATCGCTCGGATCCGGCAACGGCTGGTTTTGCGGCGACGGTCCCGGACCGAGTCTGAGAGGGGTGTTGAGGGGCGAGTATGGGAGCCTGGGCGGCCTCGGGGTGGTCACCCGGGTCGCCATCAGGCTCTTCGACTGGCCGGGTCCCGCGGAAATGCCGATCAGCGGGCCTTTTCCCTATATGCGGCTGACTGAAGACGCTCTGGACGCCATGAAGCTGTTCTTGATCACCTTCAAGGATCGTCACCAGCGAAATGAAGCGACACGTCTCATCGGAGAGGCGGAGATATGCTACCAGATGTATGCCTGGGGCCACGGCTTTCTCATTTCATCGGTACATGAGTTGAGTCATTTAATTCCCAGAAAAGAAGGCGACAAAAGGCCTTCGCAGGATCCGGTCATCGCGATGACCCTCGCTTCGCATTCCCGGGCCGAGCTGGCCTATCAGGAAAAAGTGCTGATGGCGATACTGGAAAAAACAGGCGGAACGCTCTCAAATTATGTGGAGATTCCCGGAGTCAAGGCCTGCATCTTTCGGTATCTCACGCGGCCGGACTATCTGTTTACCGCCATGTGCAGGTTTGCATCGGGATTCTGGATCACGTTATTCGACGTGATCGGTACGCCCAATTCGCTCACTGAGATCGAAGATGCCGCGATCGGCTCCCTGGAATCCTGGGAAGGCAGGAATATCCTTCCCGGATGTGCGGATTCCTATTGCCAGCCCATGTATGGGGGCTGCCATGTAGGGTATCTGGATCACAGCGGCGGCATTTATGACGTATGTGAGGCGGCGTCAATCGATAGTTTCAGAAATATGGTCATGGAAGTCAACCGGCCCCTCATTGAAAAAAACCTGATTCGTCCGACCATAGCCAGCAATGAGGCCAATCAGAGGGCCGGCAAGCTGATGAGCAATTTTCACATATGGCAGAAAAAGGTAAAGGCCGCCTTTGACCCCAACAGCGTGTCGGACGGCGGTTACTATATCGAGGTGGACGATGAATAAATACCTTAAAGATGAAGTCAGCAAAATGCCGAAAGAGATCCTGGTGGAGTACGCCGATTTTCTTGATAAGAGCTTCTGGACCCATCAGGGCCACTGGATGCTCAACATCAACAACCGGTATGGAACGGAGGCGGCGGCCGAATTTGACGAACTGGTCTTCGGAAGAAGTGCTGAAGTTCAGGTTCACCGGTTGAAAAAGCTCTTTGGCCTGGGAGATGCCATTGCCGATTTAATCCGGGCATTGACCCTCACAACCGTTTGGAGCAATGTCGATTACGTGTGGCTCGATGTCAGTGAAAAGACCGCAAGGCTCAGGATCACGCACTGCATTATGCAGAAGAACAGGCTGGAACTGGGCCTGCCCGAACTTCCATGCAAAAAAACCGGGTTCAAAGCGAACGAGCTGGCCGCGAGGGTCATTAACCCGAAGATAAAAACGACCTGTATCGTATGCCCTCCCGATCAGCATGAAGAAGACCGCTGGTGTGAGTGGCTGTTTGAACTGGAAGTTTGACGGCTTCGTAAAAAGTCAATTCCGCCACGGCGGGACTCGGGCAAGGACGCAAAGCACGAAAAGATATCTTTAATGTAGATTGGCTCTGTGTTCTCTGAGAGCTCTGTGAGAAATATCAATTTTTACGGGATAATCAAGTTCAGACGTCAAATTTTCCGGTCCGGCCTGGAATGATTCATGGATGGTTATGAAAGGGGGATAACGATGGCGTGGAATACCCGATTGAACAGTCTGCTCGGCTGCAAATACCCTGTCATGCAGGGGGCCTTGCATGGACTGGGGACCTGGGAGTTTGCGGCTGCTGTTTCAGAGGCCGGCGGTGACGGGTGTATCACTGCATCGGTCTACAAGACGCCTGAAAAGCTGCGCAAGGCCATCAAAAGCATGCGCGGTGCCACCCGGAACACATTTACCGTAAACATATCCATTGGCATGGTTCCGGATATTGATAAGTTGTTCGAGGTCTGTTTTGAAGAAGATGTGCCCTGCCTGGAGACAGCTGTATTCAGGCCCGACGCCTATGCCGAACGCATCAAGAAGTGGGGCGGAAAATGGATCCACAAAGGCGCGACCATCGAGTTTATCAAACATGCCGAGAAACTGGGCGCGGACGCGGTGATTCTGGTGGGACTCGACGGATATGGTTTCAAGAACATTCGGCAGCTTCCCACCTTCAGCTCAATCTGCTGGGCGAAACGGCAAATCAGCGTCCCACTGATTGCAGCAGGGGGCATTGGAAATGGACAGACAATGGCGGCCGCGCTGGCTGCGGGCGCTGACGGGGTCTACATCGGTTCTGCGATAATGGCGACCGAGGAATGCCCTCTGTCGGACAGGATCAAGCAGAATATGGTTATGGCGCAGCCGAACCATCCGGACCTGATTATGGAGATGCTGGCTCCCCCCAACCCCGTGGAATACAGAAAAGTCCTGGAAGCGCGGGAAACCATGCCTTTTGAGAAATGGATCACTTCGATGGAACGCGTCATGCTGAAGCATGACTGGCGGGATGCGAAAGCGATCTGGGAAACCACGGTTGACGAAATGGGATCTGTCGGATCTCGTCCAAAAGGCCCCTTTTCATTCAGCGTGGGATATATCGACAGAATCGTTCCGGTCAGAGAGTTCATCGAGACAATGGCGAATGAGGCGGTGCAGATTATACGCAACCTGTCCGGCCAGGTAACTCCATAACGATCCGGCAAGGTCCGTGAGAACGGGGAAGCCGGATGCCTCAAGAATGCCTCCACAGGATAAGTGACGGGAAGAACGGCACGACAAAACGACATTGACGAGGGGTAGTTATGAGTCCTGCGAATCAGCGTGCTCAAATGGAACATCCGGAAAACAGCCTCGCACTGAAGGTAGCTGGTTTGGAACTCCGGTTTGGGGGCGTCAGCGCTCTTAATGGCCCGGGCTTTGACGTGGAAAAGGCGGAGATCCTGGCAATCATCGGCCCTAACGGCGCGGGTAAAACCAGCCTGCTGAACTGCATAAGCGGATTCTATCATCCTCAGGCAGGCGATATTTTCTTCCAGGGAAAGAACATCAATAAATTGCCGCCTCACAAAAGGGCGTCTTTAGGCCTGTCCCGAACCTTTCAAAACATGCAGCTATATGCGGGTCTGAGCACCCTCGACAACCTGATGGCCGCCAGGCATCTGCATCTAAAGCCCGGGGTCATGTCGTCGATGCTCTATTTCGGATGGGCCCGGAGAAAGGAGATCGAGCACAGGGAAGTGGTCGAGGACATCATCGATTTTATGGATTTGCAGTCCTTGAGGTATAAGGTTGTGGGAGCACTGTCCTACGGGCAAAGAAAGCAGGTTGATCTGGCCAGGGCCCTGGCTCTGGAACCTAAAATGCTCCTCCTCGACGAGCCGATGGCGGGGCTGAACGTCGAAGAAAAGGAGGATATGGCGCGATTTATCATCGACATATACGAACTGAAGGAGATTCCGATCATCCTTGTGGAGCATGATATGGGCGTGGTGATGGATATTTGTGACCACATTGTGGTTCTGGATTTCGGCGTGAAAATCGCGGATGGCACACCCGGTGAAATCAAGACAAACCCTGATGTCATCAAAGTCTATTTAGGTGAATGACGTAAACAGAAAGTCGTCTCACATGGTTATGGAGGTTACCTTGAACAAGGCCGACACGCTGCCCAAGCTTTTGAAAAAGAACTTCGAGACGTATGGCGACAGGCAGATCGCCCTGTCTGTCAAGGATTACGGGATTTGGCGGCCCTATTCATGGAAAGATTACTATGAAAAAACAAAATATTTTTTCATGGGGCTGTTGAGGTTAGGCCTTGAACAGGGCGATACCCTGTGTGTTTTGGGGGAAACAAAGCCCGAGGCCTATTTCGCAGAGCTGGCGGTGCAGGCAATGCGAGGGAAGCTGGTAGGCATTTTTACGGACTGCCTGCCTGAGGAAGTGAAGTATTTCGTCAGGCACTCCGATGCAAAGATCGTCGTGGCGCATGACCAGGAACAGGTGGACAAGCTCCTCCACATTGAGGATGAGATCCCCCTCGTCAAAAAGATAGTCTACTGGGAGGAAAAGGGCCTGTGGAACTACGAGAGTGAACTGCTGATCCGTTTTGAGGAAGTGATGGATCTGGGCAGGCGTTATGAGAAATCCGACCCCGGGTGTTTTGAAAGGATGATTGACGAGGGAAGCGGGGAGGACTTGGCCCTTATCTGCTATACCTCGGGCACCACCGGAGACCCTAAGGGAGTCATGATCAGCCACAAAACCATCATCGGCACCGGGGGCGCCTGGGCCCGAATGGGAAACTGGACCAATCACGATCATTACGTTTCGTTTTTACCGCTTGCATGGATCACGGAACAGATGATGATTGCCGGCGGGCTCGTAAGCGGAACGGTCATCAACTTTACGGAGAGCATTGAAACCGTACAGGAGGACATCAGAGAAACCGGCCCCACGATCCTGTTCTGGGGCTCAAGGAACTGGGAGAGCGTCAACAGGCTGATACAGGCAAAGATGACGGATGCCACGTTTATCAATCGATTTCTTTTCAATACCTTCCTGAAGATCGGCTACAGGGTCGCCGACATGGATCTGGAGGGGAAGACGCCCTCGGCCCTCTGGAGACTCCTCAATACTTTAGGACAATTGCTTGTTTTCAGAGACCTCCGGGACAGGGTCGGATTGCTCAAGGCAAGAAATGCCTATACCGGCGGGGCCCCCATAAGCCCCGATGTTGTACGCTTTTTTAAGGCCATAGGCGTCAACATCCGGGTGGCTTACGGGATGTCCGAGTTTCCCCTTATATCCGTCCACAGGGATGAGGTCAATCCCGGCACGGTCGGCCCGCCCCTGCCTCATGCCACGGTCAAGATTGCCGACAGCGGTGAGATTCTCGTCAAAGGCGAATTCCTCTTTTCAGGCTACTACAAAAACGAAGCGGCAACAGCGGAAAAAGTCAAGGACGGCTGGTACAAAACCGGAGATTTCGGTCATATTACCGAAAAAGGCCATCTGGTGGTCATGGACAGGCTGGATGACCTCAGGACATTATCCGACGGCACAAAGTTCGCGCCGCAGTATATTGAAAGCCGATTGCGGTTCAGCCCATATATCAAGGACGCACTTGTGACCGGAGGGGAGGACAGGAATTTTGTAGGGGCCGTCGTGAATATCGATCTGGACAATGTCGGGAGGTGGGCTGAAAAGAAGAAAATCGCTTATACGACCTTTACCGATCTGTCTCAGAAGCCCGAGGTTGTCGCCTTGATTCGAAAGGAGTTTGAAAGAGTCAACAGCCTGCTTCCCGATGACTCCCGGGTCAGGAAGTTCGTGAACCTCCACAAGGAGTTCGACCCGGATGAGGCTGAACTCACGAGAACACGCAAGATAAAGAGGGAATTTATGGAGAGCCGATATGCCGACCTGATCGATGCGATATACGGAGATGCGGACGAAATTACCATAGAGGCCCCCGTTACTTACCGGGATGGTAGAAAGGGAGTCATAAAAACACCTATCAAAGTGAATAAACTGTCATAAAGAAAGAGGTATACCGTGGCGCTATTCTTTCAATTTACCATGAACGGAATCATGATAGGGTCGATTTACTCACTGCTCGCCGTGGGAATTGTCCTGATCTACAAATCGAGCAAAATATTTAATTTCTCTGCAGGCGAGCTGACCATGTGCGGGGCGTTTTTCATGTGGACCTTCCTCAGCGCCATGGAACTGCCGCTGTTCCTGAGCATATTGTTCACCCTGCTCGCTGTCGGCTGCGTGGCCTATATCATGGAACGGCTTGCCATACATCCTCTCATCGGCCAGCCGCTCCTGAGCATTTTGCTCGTGACGCTGGGTCTGTCTCACATGCTGAACGGCCTGGCCATGTTCATGTGGGGCGGTTACTCGGAAAACCTTCCGAGGTTCCTTCCGGGAAAGGCAATTTTCATAGGGAGCGTGGTGATTGCCCATGATCTCCTGTGGGCTTTTATCGTTTCGATCTGCCTGCTCATCCTCTTACTGGTGTTTTTCAAGTTTACAAAGGTCGGCCTGGCAATGCGCGCCGTTGCCGAAGACCACCAGACGGCCCAGGCGAGGGGCATCAGCGTTGGCGTGATATTTGGCGCCACATGGTTTCTGGCGGGAATTGTCGCCTCGGTCGGGGGTATATTGCTTGCCTACAGACTGGGGGTCAGCCAGTTCCTGTCGGGCGTAAGCCTCAAAGCTTTTCCTGTTGTGCTTATAGGCGGCCTGGAGTCTGTGGGGGGCGCGTTCATCGGTGGACTGATAGTGGGCATTCTCGAGAACCTGGCAGGCGGTTTTATCGACCCCTGGCTTATGGAAGTAACTCCCTACATCATTTTGATTCTGGTCCTTTTCGTGAGGCCTGAAGGCCTGTTCGGACTGAAAAGAATAGAGAGGATATAATATGCCGACATATCGTCCCTGCGGAACCCGCAATTTCAGTTATAAACAGGATATGGCGGTCGTTCGGACGCCCTTTCACTGGACGGTTTTGACTGCAGGCATCGTGCTCCTTTTCCTGTGTCCTTTATTTCTTTCCGGGGTCATGATAAACCTGCTGAACTATATGGGGATTACGATTATTGCGGTGATGGGGCTGAACATATTGACCGGCTACTGCGGGCAAATATCCATTGGTCAATCGGCCTTCATGGCGGTCGGCGCATACACTGTGGCGGTCTTATGCAAATACTTTGACGTCAGCCTGTTTGCGGCATTGCCGTGCGCCGGTCTTATCGCCGGCATCGTCGGTGTTTTTTTCGGCCTGCCTTCTGTGAAGATCAAAGGTTTTTACCTGGCCATGGCCACACTCGCCGCTCAGTTTATCATCCCGGCCATCATCGCACACCCCCTGGAGCCTATCACCGAGGGCACGGAGAGCCTGCGTGTTCCGGCTGCCAGCATAGGCGGCCTGTCCCTGAGCAATCCGGAAAGCTTCTTCTACCTCGTCATCCCCATAACCGTAATGCTGGTCTTCTTCGCCGAGAGCCTGAGCCGGACAGGAATCGGGAGAGCGTTTGTGGCAATCCGGGATGATGATCTGGCGGCAGAGGTCATGGGGATCAATATTTTCCGCTACAAACTGACGGCCTTTTTCATCTGCTCGGTTTATGCCGGAATCGCGGGGGGTCTGTGGGCCTACTGGCTGCGGTCGGTTAACCCGGATCATTTCAATCTGACACAGTCCATATGGTATTTAGGGATGCTGATTGCAGGCGGTATGGGGAGCATCATCGGAGCGATTTTCGGAGTCATATTCCTTCTGGCGCTGGATCACTTCCTGGTAGATATCGCTCTCTGGATCAGCACCCTCTTTCCGGCGTTTTCCACATCTACCGGGATCCAGCAGGCCTTATCCCCCACGGTTTACGGTCTGGTGATTATCCTCTTTCTGATCTTTGAACCCAGGGGCCTGGCACACAGGTGGAACATTATAAAGGCGGCGTGGCGTCTACGGCCGTTTTCCTATTAGTTTTCTTGAAGCGGTGGAGATCTTGCATCTGAGCGTGAAAGGGGGTGAATTTTGAAAAGGCTTTTTTTTGCAACCAAGAAAGGAGGAGAATAGATGGGAACCAAGCGGTCAGGCATTTTTTTTACAGCATTCATCCTGGTTACAGTGGGTTTCACATTGTCGGCAATGAATGCACTGGGCGGCGAGAAACCAAAAGTCTACACAATCTATCAGTCACACGATCTGAGCGGTCCCATGGGCCCGCTTCAGGCGTCGGTACTCCCCTGTTTTCATGATTTCACGGAATGGTATAACAAGACCTATGGCGGCATCGACGGGGTGCCCATAGAAATCGTGACAAGGGACAACGCGGGCAAGGTCGATGCAGGGATCGCCGCCTACGAGTTCTTTCGGAATCAAACCCCCAAGCCGGCAATGATCACCATTACGCCGACATTCATTGCACTGGCACTCAAAGACAGGACCGCCGAGGACCAGATCGTCAATTTTCTCTGCGGCAGTTCCAATAAGGCCATGTATCCGGTCCAGTACAATATCGGCGCCGTGGTCAGCTATCCGGGGGCCTGTGCCGCTACGATGAACTGGGTCAAGGAGAACTGGAAAGGCGGCAAGGTTAAAGTCGGGTTCCTCACCTGGGATAACACATTTGGAAAGGGGATCTTTGACCCCAAGCTGAGGGAATGGTTCGCGAAGCAGGACGGCCTCGAACTCGTTGGTGAAGAGGTGTTCAAGGCGGGGGCCGTTGACGTTACCACCCAGCTGGTCAGACTGAGAAACAACGGGGCGAACTGGATATATGACAACACCCTCGCTTCGGGTCCCGTTGTCATCAGCAAAGGTCTTGATGCCATGGGCCTGCTCAGTAAAGACATGAAGGATACGGCGCCCGGCAAGATTCACCGCGCCACGGGTCCCTGGGGACTTGACGGCAGCGTCATTCGTCTGGGTGGCGGACCCGGAGGGCTCATGGAAGGACTGGTGGGGATCCGCCATGTTGCCTCATGGGCCGAGAAAGACGCCGCAGGCATGAAAATCATATATGAATATCTTGAGAAAAACGACAGAGGCCCTGAGGTCAGGACCATCACCTATATCCACTACTGGGCAAAGATGCTGGCGCATTGCGAGGTCATCCGCAGGACGGTTGAGAAGTATGGATGGGACGGGCTGACCGGGCCGAATGTTCGTCAGGAGATGTTCAATCTGAAGGACTTCGATGCGCTCGGCCTTGCCGAGTTCACCTTCACTGAGGATGTGCCGTTCATGCGAAAGGGAAGGGTTTTCATGGTCAAGGACGGTTTCGCATTGCCCATAAGCGGTTATGTGCCTCTTCCCAGTATGAAGCCCGACTACGCGAATAAATAGCGCCCATCCATTAATTCCGTTGTGGGCACGATGGAAATAAGAGAGGCGGCACGAAGCAAAGAATAAGGTGGGGGCGCATCGGAGAATCACCTGGCGCTCTCACCTTCTTCAGCATCCGGGCGGATGAACGTCCGTTCGGTAAAAAATCCAAACTTCCCTGGGGATGAAAAGCGGGGTGGCTATGCTCAGTCTGAATAATATAGAGGTCATTTACAGCGATGTCATCTTGGTGATAAAAGGCGTTTCTTTAGAAGTCGCTCCGGGAAGCATCATTTCTCTCTTGGGGGCCAATGGGGCCGGAAAGAGTACCACTTTGAAAGCTATTTCCGGTCTGTTAAGGACTGAACTCGGTGAAGTGACCGACGGGAGCATCGAATTTGAAGGTCGACGGATCGACAGGAAAAGCCCCCAGTACATCGTGGGGCAGGGTATCACGCAGGTTCTGGAAGGACGCAGGCTGTTTTCCCATCTGTCCGTTGAGGAGAACTTCAGGGCCAGTGCTTATACGGGCGGCCGTGGGATGCTGAAGCGGGACTTGAATCTGGTATACGGTTATTTTCCCGTCTTGAAAAGGCTGATACACCAGAAGGCGGGCTATCTTTCCGGAGGGGAGCAACAGATGGTCGTCATAGGCAGCGCAATGATGGCTCATCCCAAAATCATGCTGCTTGATGAACCCTCATTGGGCCTGGCGCCGCTTCTGGTGAAGGAGATATTCAACATCGTGCGGAGAATAAATTCTGAAGAAAAGACGGCGTTACTGCTGGTGGAGCAAAACGCAAAAGCCGCCCTGGGAATTGCCGAGTACGGCTATATAATGGAAAACGGCAGGATTGTCCTGGACGGACCCGCGGAAAAGCTCAGGGATAACGAAGACGTCAAGGAGTTCTATCTTGGGCTGAGTGAAATAGGATCCAGGAAAAGCTACCGTGAGGTAAAGCATTATCGGCGGAGAAAAAGATGGCTGTCCTGAGGACGTCTCTCAACCGGGAATGCCTGAGCGACAGCCCGGCGGTTCGACTCAGATGGGACAGGCAAAGCCGCGGGCGAAATGAATTGCAGGATTCGTAACTCTTTTTGATAAAATGGTTCGCAACAGGTTCGGCCCATGGGGCGCCTGGCATGTTTTCAGGTGGCTAACGTGTTACGATATTTCAAATAGATTCGCCCTGTGTTCTCTGAGAGCTCTGTGAGAAATATCACTTTTTACGAATGCGTCAATCTTCGATGCGGGACATGCGGAAAGGATGGAAAGGAAAGGTATGAATACTGAAGAAGGCGTTACACAGACGCTATCGAAGTTTGTCTCAGGGATAACCTTCGAGGATCTGCCGGCGGCGGTCGTTCACCAGACAAAGCGTCTCATATTGGACTCGGTAGGGTGCGCGCTCGGCGGGATTTCCAGTGAAAAGGGGCGCATTGCCGTCAATTTTGCAAAAATGCTGGGGGGCAGCAGGGATGCCACCATTTTAGGCGCCGGCGAAAAGACCTCTCTGACCGGCGCCGCCTTTGTCAACGGGAACCTGGGCAACGCCATCGACAGCGATGATACCATCCTGATGACCCATCCGGCGGTTCCAACCATAATGGGGGCAATGGCGGTCGCTGAGAAGGAAAATATCAGTGGAAAAGAGCTGATCGCCGCTGTGGCGGCCGGATACGATATCGCCATAAGGGTCGGGGGGGCCAGTGAAAGCTGGCTTCAGGTGGAGAACGGGAAACTGAGGACGCTTCCGGTTCATGGATACAGCTGGCACGTGTTCGGCCCGGCAGCGGCTGCCGCAAAAATACTTCAGCTCGATGAACAGAGGACAGCCCATGCCCTGGGCCTGGCCGCGACTTTCGCCCCGATGCCTATCATGGCTCAATGGTCAAATCCGGTTGAATCCCTGCCGTTGAGCAAATATCACGAAGCCGGATGGACAACTCAGGGGGGAATCAGCGCAGCCCTTCTGGCCAAAGAGGGGTATACCGCGCCGGCCCGGTTGCTGGAGGGAAAAGGCGGCTTCTGGAAAATGCAGGGCCGGAATGAATGCCATTTCGATTTCATGGTCAGGGAACTGGGAAAGCGGTGGTGGATCATGGAGACCTCTCTCAAACCATGGCCCTGCTGCCGGTTCATCCATCATGCCCTGACAGCCTTTACGATGCTGATGCGTGAGCATAAGATTAGGGGAGAAGAAATGGATAAAGTGGTTGTCAACGGCAGTATGCTGTATTCTCCTATTTTCCATGTTCAGCATCCCAGAGGCCCGGTCAACATGCAGTTCAGCGCCGCGCATTCTCTGGCCAACGCGGCATTCGGGATACCCCCCGGGCCGTTATGGCAGGACCCTGAGAAGGCCGATTCGCCCCATATGGCGGCATTCAGAGAAAAGGTGACGATCCATCTCGATCCCAGGACATTGGAAATAATGGAGGAAGATCTTTCAGGGGAACTTCCGCAGCAGCCGAAGAGGGTCCCGACAACGGTCGAGATCACGGCGAACCGCAGGCTCTATGGAAAGGACGTCCTGTACGCCAAGGGCGATCCGCCGTCGTGGACGGAGGGTATGTCCATGAGTGACGACGAGCTTGTCGACAAATTCAGGGACCATGCGGTGGATGCCTGTCGAATGTCCGGAGGGTGGAGAGAAACCATTGAGAAGGCCGTCGCAATGATCTTCGGCCTGGAGGGACTGGCAAGTATCAGGGATCTCATGCCTCTTCTGGCGCCGTGGAACTCGGAAGGGTCAGGACATCGGTAGTCGGCATTTCAGGAAGCGTTCAAAAGCGCCTTTTTCAAGCGCTGCATAATTTTCTACCGCAGGTGGTCCGGCCCATGGGGCGCCTTTTTTAAGGGCTGCATAATCTTGCCGTCGCTCGTGCGAACGGCAGCATGCGCGGCGAAATTCGGCCGGTTCCAGCGCCGGGTGTGTCCTTTCATGGGACGGTCCCTCCAGCTGCCTCTAAACAATGGGTATTCAGGTCCAGAGGGGCGGTCCCCGGGCGCTCCGGTCCCTTAGGATGCAGCCCTTAAAAAAGGCGCCCCATGGGCCTCCTGACGTATTTTCGCGTTTTAAGAGTGATCCAGTCCCGCGGAGGGATTCACCCGGGCGACGACTTTTAGACAATCGGCATTCAGATCCAGAGGGGCGGTCCCCGGCCTGTGCGGTCCCTTTTTCTTATTTTTCTCTACTCTTTAGGATTAAAGAGCGGGCTCAACACCTGACGATTTTGGCAACCTCTTATCAGAACGACAGGATTCGACACAGGGGCCTTTTGGGGCGTTCGGTCAGCCCTTATGAAGCCTCGGCGTTTATCCAGGACGGGATGACAGTCGGAACGGTCGGCACGACAAGCTCCGGATGTCCGGCCGCGGTTTTTTCTGCTCTGGCCGAAAGGGCAAAGCGCGAGAAGCCTTTTCAGATCAATCTCTGGGCAAGCGGGCCGCCAGGTCATGGGGTGGACGGTATCCTGTCTGAGCGAAATCTTATCAAAAGAAGAATGGGTCAACAGTCAAACCCGATTCTGAGAAAGGCCGTCAACCAGGGTCGTACCTCATTTTGTGAACAGGCGCTGGGAAGATTTCCGGATAGAATAAGGGCCGGGTTTTTTGGCCATATGGATATCGCTGTGATCGAAGCAACGGCCATTACAGAGGATGGGCATATCATCCCTTCAACGTGTGTGCTGGAGGCGCCTGTTTATATCGACAGAGCCGATGCGACCATTATTGAAATTAACACCTGCTGTCCACTTGAAATGGAAGGGTTCCATGATATCTATGTTCCGAAGCTCCCTCCATTTAGAAAACCTATACCCATCTCGAATACCGGCGACAGAATCGGCCGCCCCTATATGGAGGTCGAGAAAGACAAGGTCATCGCCATTACAACTTCTCATCGCCCCTATACCTCCGGTGAACCCGTGTATCCCGACCAGGAGAGCAGGGCAATGGCCGGGCACCTCATAAAGTTCTTCCATGATGAGATTGTCTGTCACAGATTGCCCGAAAACCTTTTGCCGATCGAAGTGGGCCTGGGTGCGACGGCTGAGGCCATACTTCAATCACTGGCAGTATCGGATTTTCACAATCTTGATTTCTATACCGCCGTACTTGGGGACGGCATTTTACATTTGATTGATGCCGGAAAAGTGGGAGCGGTGAGCGCAACCGGCCTGTATCTGTCTCGTAAGGGATACGGTGATTTTTTTAAGAAGATCCGGGAATACAGAAGGAAAATTGTCCTGAGGCCTCTGGATATCGCTGATTCGCCGGAGGTCATACAGAGAATGGGGGTCATCGCATTGAACGGGGCCGTGGAGGTGGATATATATGGCCATGTGAACGGAACTCACGTGCCTGAAGGTGTGATTTCCGGAATAGGAGGGGGAAGCGATTTCGCCAACAACAGCTATCTATCCATATTTCTTTTGCCGTCCACGCGAAGACGGGGAACGGTGTCCACTATTGTGCCCATGTGTTTTCACGTGGATTATCCGGAGCATGCCGTCGATATTGTGGTGACGGAGCAGGGCCTTGCCGATCTAAGAGGAAAAGATCCGCTGGAACGTGCGCACCTCATCGTTACACAGTGCGCTCATCCGGTCTTTCGGCCCATGCTGGAGGCGTATGTGAAAAAGGCGATCGTTCATAACGGGGGCCACGAACCGCATGTTCTCGAAGAAGCCTTGTCTTTTCATGGCGGCATGAAAGGAATGGGGCAGGAGACATTTTCGTCATCTGAAAACAGGCAAGAGGCCCATGGGCCGAACCCGCTGCCATAGATATGATCAAATTATCAAAAGACTGAAGCGTTGCCGGGACAGATGTTACGGGGCGCCTCCAGGGACAGGTGATATTCGCCTGGAAGACAGCTGCCCTTTTGCGGGATTCAATGGAAAGGTGAATGCGCAGGGTTAGAATATGAAAGAACGTCCATATGCAATAAGGAGAGGGTGAAATGAGACTCTGCTATGTGAACATTAACGCTGAAAAGCCGTCCCAGCCGCTGTTTCCCATACTGGAAGAACTCTTCGGCATGGTTGCGGAGCCGGGCACGGAAATTGTCATAAAGGCGATAGAGCCCGGCCTTGAAAGGGCCACGGACGAGCATCCCTATTTCTACTTTTTGAACAAGAGGCAAATCGTTGAAACGGTTATCGAAGCGGAACGCGCGGGATACGATGCGGTCATCGTGGCCTGCTTTCTGGATCCCGGCGTTGCTGAAGCGAGAAGCGTTGTGAATATTCCTGTTATTGGATTATGTGAAGCCACATTGCATTTTGCCTGTCTCCTGGGTAAGAAATTCGGCATTGTGACATTAAATACCGACGCAACCATTTCGGCCATGGAGGATGAGATCAGGCATTACGGCCTGGCTGACAGGGCGATTCCCAGACCGGTCCGGGGTCTTTCCATGTCAACTTTTGACGTTTTTGTTCACGGCCTGCAGGATCCAAAAAGGGTAACCGATCAGGTCATTCAAAAAGCGCGGGAATGTGTGAGCGACGGGGCTGAGACGGTCATCATCGGGTGCGCCGGTATGGGCCCAATGTGCACTGTGACCGGCATTGTGAGGGTGGATGAGCACACGCCCCTCATTGACTGTGTTCCCGTCGGCATAAAGACAGCGGAGATGTTAGTCAGTCTCAGGAACAGTATCGATCTGCCTTTTGTCAGCAGAAAAGGTTTTTACGCACTGCCTCGAGAAAAAGACATGGACAGGGTCAGATCGTTATTTGGATTGTCATCGCAGATGCCTGTAAAACCTACCGAATGATAGGTGCATGACAAATGCCGGAATGTCCGGCAGATCTTTTCTAAGCGCGATTCCGGAAGCTTATCGGGATTCATTTAATTTATAAAAATCAATTAGATAAAAAGATTAAACAAATATGAAAGAGGAATAAAGAAAATCCTTGACAGGCCCTTTTTTGTGTGTTAAAAAACCAACCGTTTGGTAAAACCGAACGATCGGTTCCGGTGAACGACGGGTATTCGCCCGTTACCGGTAAATCCATCGGGAGCGCATGCGATTCCGATCCAAAAGGCGTCGATAGAGGTTCGAAGCCGGCCCACGTGAGATTTTTATAGTTATGGGAGATTTGATTAACAGTCTCATAATTGTCCTTGCACTGTCATTCCGGTCCCGCCATAGCGGGATTTCTGGATGCCGGATTCCCGCCAAAGGCGGGCCATGACGAAAATGTCAATAGTAATACGAGACGGTTAATAAGACCCAATCAGGAAATGGACCCATAGTGCGGGGGGATTTGACTCATGGCCAGTAGATCCGAAATCATCAGCATGGCTTCGAAGTTGTTTGTTGAAAAGGGCTTTGAGCGGACCACCATGGAGGATATTGCCAGCGGGCTCGGGCTCCATAAGGGAAGCCTGTATCATCATATCAACAGCAAGGCGGAACTGTTTTACGACGTTGTTATGATGGGATTTGACGAAACCATTTCAAGAATGGAGGAGGTCTGCAGGTCGACCCAGCTGGATCCGGAAGAAAAATTCAGAAAAATCATTGCGGTGCACTTTGACAATATCCGCAGAAGCTCATTTGAATATCAGGTGCTTTTGAATGAGCGACGTCATCAGCTCGACCGAAAGCAGGAGAAGACGGTGAGAACCATAATGAAAGCGTATGAGAACTATTTATTCGAAGTCGTAAAGGAAGGGGTTCGAGCCGGTGTATTCCGTGATGATTTGAATCCGAGGGTAGTGGTTTCGGGCATCATCGGTGTGGGAAACGCGATTTATAAATGGTTTAAGTTTGACGGAAGTCTTACCTATGACGACGTGGTGCACATATACACACAGTTTTTCCTGCGGGGGTTAATGCGGGACAAACCGGCTTAGCCATTCCTGATCGGCTGCGTGGAACCTTATGGGGCGGCTGAGAACATTCTGAAAAGATGGAGGGACGTGATGTCTATTAAAGAGGAGTTATCGGGGATTTTTGATGGTGACCGTATTGTTGATGATAGCGGGATCCTGTCGGGAGCGATGCGGAATGACAGTTTTGTAGGTGGCGGGATGCC
>Ga0209164_1000167_pt1 | contig 208042 bp, 158 predicted proteins | sample MTBNYHSulfiMetaG_FD_187458 | JGI IMG/M metagenome (GOLD analysis project Ga0209164, IMG submission 187458) | Enrichment culture microbial communities from rom New York Harbor, USA that are MTBE-degrading - MTBE-NYH (New York Harbor Sulfidogenic)... | ecosystem: Environmental > Aquatic > Marine...
TTCCCACAGCGGCGACGACGAGTGTTTTTCAATGAACCAGAATCTGAAGAGACGGCCGTGCCGGCGGCCCGGCACAAGAAAAATCGTTCTTTGAAGCGGCTCAAATCGGACACTCGGTGGAATTTTTACACCCCCTGTGGTATCTTTCACAAAATCGGTGTCCAATTACACCGGAATCGCTGTCCAGTTTCACCGGAATACGCAGGACGGCTGTGCTCTTCAGCGGATGAGTGCAAACAATAGCGGATATGAGTCGATATCTATCCTCTGGCTGTAGGCATCTAAAAGCGAAGATGAGAGATTTGTATTCATTTGAGTGATGGAGAAATCACATGGGTTCTGGGCAAAACTCGCCCAATCTCGACGGCCGGAGGCCGTTATCCGTCGAACAAACTCCCGAGCATATTGAGAGGAGATTCCTGGGCTGTCTGCTCGGGGGCGCCGTGGGCGACGCCCTGGGCGCGCCGGTGGAGTTCATGCGACGGACGGACATCCTTCGACGCTTCGGCCCGACAGGCATCCGTGATTATGCGCCCGCCTATGGCCGCCTTGGCGCCATCACCGACGACACCCAGATGACCCTGTTTACTGCCGAAGGACTGATCCGGGCGCATCTGCGAAAATGTGAGCGAGGGATCTGTTCATTCGAAGCGGTGGTGGCCAATGCCTACCTGCGCTGGTTGCGGACACAGGGCTTCGAATCCCGCGAAGAGCCATTCGGCGAGCTGGGCTGGCTGTTTGCCCAGCGCGACCTTCATCACCGCCGGGCCCCGGGCAATACCTGCCTGGCGGCTCTGAGGGACATGACCAGCCTGGGCGAACCCGCCGCGAATACCAGCAAGGGGTGCGGCGGGGTCATGCGCGTGGCGCCCGTCGGTCTGTTCGGCTGGCATTTCCGGTCGGCCGTGGACAATCTGGACAATGTGTTTCAGCTGGGGGCGAACCTGGCTGGTCTGACCCACGGCCATCCCTCCGGCCGCCTGCCGGCCGGCGTCCTGGCCGTTCTCATTCTCGGCCTGACGGACGGCGCCACCCTGGCGGAGGCGCTCCCGGTCGCCACGGCGCTCTTGCGCCGGCAGCCCGACCATGCGGAAACCTTGCGCGCCCTGGAAAACGCCATCGATCTGGCACAGAGTTCCGTTCCCGTCGCAGAGGCCATCCCACAACTGGGTCAGGGCTGGGTGGCCGAGGAGGCCCTGGCTATCTCCGTCTACTGCGCCATGACGGCCCGTGACTTCGCCGACGGCGTCATCGCCGCGGTGAACCACGACGGCGATTCCGACTCCACCGGCGCCATCACCGGCCATCTTCTCGGCACGTATTGGGGGATCGAGGCCGTCCCGGATCAATGGCTGGCGCCACTGGAGCTCGCCCCGGTGATAACAGAGTTGGCGCGGGATCTCTACAGCCTCACCCGGTGGGACCTGGATCCTGATTCATCCCGGGCGGCATTCCATATCCGCATCCACGAGAAATATCCCCCGCATTAACGATCAGAGAGGCCTTTATTGGGGCTTGATGACAGCCTTCAGTGGCTGGTTTGGCTGGCGACCTGCAGCAGCAGCCACGAGTACTATCCCCCGCATTACTGCAACAGCGTCCGCACATTTTCCAGAGTCAGCAGATCGAGTTCCGCTGGTCGTTCCAGGAAGGGGGCCACATCCCGCTGCACCAGGCGCCAGTCGGCGCCGCTCAGACGGTCCAGCACCAGGGCGCGCCAGTTCCGGTGGCTGACGGCCGGCCCGGGCCAGCCGGGCTGGACCAGGGCGTTCTGCAGGTAGGCCAGGTTGGGCGCCGGCCAGGTCGGCTCAGCCAGGTACCACACCAGGTCGTAGATATCACGTCCCTTCACGAACGGCCGGGCCAGCAGGGCATGCAGCTTGCCCGCCAGCAGGGTGGCCCGGTCATGATGGTGCAGCCGCAACAGGATGTGTTTGCGGACCAGGGAGGTGGTCGCCCCCCCACCCGCCGGCGGCCGCGCATCCAGCTCCACCTTGATGGACAGGGGCTGGAAGGAATGGGGTCGGACCAAGCCAAATAATTGTATTGTTGGGAAGGAATGGGGTCGGACCAAGCCAAATAATTGTATTGTTGCATTTCAAGCGTTTTTTCCACAGGATTTATGGCATTAAACGGCCTTTTTTGGGGGTAAAATGGGCTGATTTCCGGCCAGTGGTTACCGGAAGAAACCCTTCGGGAGGTTCCGCATTTTTGGAATATTTCGTTATCACCATTTTCTGGCCTGCCCTTCGGGCTTCCCTCCATGATTCAGGCATCCTTTCCGGGGGTTCGCGGCGCTCACCCCCGGCTACCCTCGGGGCGGCCCTCCGGGCCTTCTTCATTCACCTTGGCATTCATCATTGGCAGGACGTCGGCCCTGCGGGCCTACTGTATATTGCCTGTTTGGGAAATATCGGTCTGCCCCTGGCGCCGTTCCCCTGTTTTCCAGCCCGCCGGGCTGACATTCTATAGCGAAGGGCAAGGGCGGCTGCGCGGTGGACGCGCGGCGGCCGCCTGCCGCCCTGCAGAAGGACGTAAGAAGAAGGGGGAGCCCTGCAAGGGCGACATAATTGATTGATTCCATATGGATTGTATATTTGTCGTCCATATTGCGGGCAATATCAGATAACACACCGTTTCCTGGCCGGCCTTTCAGGCCTCTTCTCAATTTTTTGCATCCCTTCCGGGGATTCGCTGCGCTCACCCCCGGCAAGCAGACTGAACGGCCCTGCGGGCCTTATGTATATAGCCTGGCTGGGAAATATCGGTTCACCCCGGGCGACACCGCCTTCTTTTCCCGCCCGCCGGGCCGGCCAGAAATGTAAAACAGAAACCGGCATCCATCATGGTACAATGAATGCGCGATCAGCGGTTTATGTCGCCCCGGCCGGGCGGGCCGGTCGTTGCACCCCGGTCGCGGGGCGACGGGGGATCGTGTCATTCCATTGAAAGGAAACCACCATGTTCAACGCCCAAACGTATGTCGACCGGCGAAAGGTCCTGCGCACGCGCCTGGATTCGGGTATCGCCCTGTTCCCGGGGAACGACGAAAGCCCCATGAACTACGCTGACAACCCCTATCCGTTCCGCCAGGACAGCTCCTTCCTCTATTATTTCGGCCTGAATCACCCTGGCCTGGCCGGGATTGTCGATGTGGACGAAGGCCGGGAATCCATTTTCGGCAACGACCTGTCGGTGGAGGATTTTGTGTGGATGGGCCCGCAGCCCCCCCTGCGGGAGCAGGCGAGGCAGGCGGGCATTCAGCATACGGGAAGCATTTCCGACCTGGAGAACTTTCTGCTGGCCGCCGTCAAAAACGGACGGAAGATCCATTTCCTGCCGCCCTACCGGGCCGGCAACACGCTGAAACTGTACCACTGGCTCACCATCGAGCCGCGGGCCGCCCTGTCGGCCGCCTCGGTGGAGCTCATCCGGGCGGTGGTGGCCCAGCGGGAGATCAAAACGGAAGAAGAGCTCCAGGAAATGGAGCAGGCGGTGGACACCACGGTGGACATGCACGTGGCGGCCATGCGCATGGCCCGGCCGGGCATCCTGGAAGCGGACATCGCCGCCCGGGTGCAGGAAATCGCCGTGCGTGCCGGCGGCACCCTCTCGTTCCCCATCATCGCCACCGTCCATGGCGAAATCCTACACAATCATTACCACGGCAACCGGTTGGCGGCGGGCGACCTGTTCCTGCTGGACTGCGGCGCGGAAACGGCCATGGGCTACGCCGGCGACCTGTCCAGCACCATGCCCGTCAGCCCGTCGTTTACGGCGCAGCAGAAGGAGATCTACGCCATCACCCTGGCGGCGCACGACGCCGCCATCGAGATGCTGGCTCCCGGCCGGCCGTTCAAAGAGATCCACCTGGCCGCCTGCCGGATCATCGTGGACGGACTGAAAGAGCTGAAGCTGATGAAGGGGGACACGGACGCGGCGGTGCAGGCGGGCGCCCATGCCATGTTTTTTCCGTGCGGACTGGGCCACCAGATGGGGCTCGACGTCCACGACATGGAGGACCTGGGGGAGGTGTACGTGGGCTATGACGGCCAGCCCAAGAGCACGCAGTTCGGACTCAAATCGCTCCGCATGGCCAAACCGCTGGCCCCGGGTATCGTCATGACCATCGAGCCGGGCATCTATTTCATCCCCGCCCTCATGGACATGTGGCGCGCGGAGGGGCGCTTCACCGATTTCATCAATTATGACCTCCTCGAGACATACAAGGATTTCGGCGGCATCCGCAACGAAGAGAATTTCGTCATCACCGCCGACGGCTACCGGCTCCTCGGCAAACCGAAGCCCAAAACCATCGAAGAGGTTGAAGAGGAGAAAACGAGAGACGGACATGAAATCTGAATCCACAATGTTCAAACCGGCAGGTTCTAAACCCCTGTCGCGCGGGATAGTGAAAACGGTTTTCCTCGCATTTCTGATGGGGACAGCCGGGCTGCCTGTTTTTGTCAATGCCCAGGCCACCACGCCGGAATCCCTGACTCTCGAACGAATCTACACGGACGACGACTTCCGCCTGAAGAAATTCGGGCCGCTGCGGTGGCTGGAAGACGGGTCCGGTTACACCACCCTCGAGGCGTCTCCGGAATTTCCTGATGCCAGGGACATCGTCAAACATTCGCCCGCCTCCGGAACGCGCTCCATCCTGGTCGGCGCCGGCCAACTCGTCCCGCCAGGCGCGACGGAGCCCTTGCCGATTTCCGATTACCACTGGTCGGCGGACGGGAGGAAGCTGCTGGTCCTCACCAACTCCGTGAAGGTCTGGCGCTATGAAACCCGCGGTGATTACTGGGTGCTGGACCTGGTTTCGGGCAAGCTGACGCAGCTCGGCACTTTTGCCAAGCCATCCACCCTGATGTTCGCCAAATTTTCGCCCGACGGCGGCCGGGTGGGTTACGTGGTCGAGAACAATATCTACGTGGAAGACCTGAAAACCGCCGCGGTGGTGCAACTCACCCACGACGGTTCGGCCACCATCATCAACGGCACCTTCGACTGGGTGTACGAGGAGGAGCTCTCCTGCCGGGACGGCTTCCGCTGGAGTCCCGACGGCACGCACATCGCCTACTGGCAGTCGGACACCTCGGGAACGGGCACCTTCTACCTCATCGACAACATCGATTCCCTCTACTCCCGACCCATTCCGTTGCCCTATCCCAAGGTGGGCACCACCAATTCCGCCGTCAAGGTGGGTGTCGTATCCGCGACGGGCGGAGCCACCAAGTGGTTCGACATTCCGGGCGATCCCCGCGACAACTACCTGGCGCGGATGGAGTTCATCCCCGACTCCGCCGAGGTGATGATCCAGCAGCTGAACCGGCGGCAGAACCGGAACACGGTCTGGATCGGTGATGTGGCCACCATGCGGCTGACCAACATCCTGACGGACCATGACGACGCGTTTCTCGAGATCCACGACAACATCCAGTGGCTGGACAACGAGAAATATTTCACCTGGACCAGCGAGCGGGACGGCTGGCGCCATCTGTACACGGTGTCCCGGGACGGCCAGGAAACGAGCCTCATCACCCGGGGCGAATTCGACGTGGAGAGCATCACCTGCATCGACGAAAAGGGCGGGCATGTTTACTACATCGCCTCGCCGGACAATTTCACGCAGCGGTACCTCTACCGAAGTCCGCTGAACGGCGACGGCGGGGCCGAACGGATCAGTCCCAAAGGCATGGCGGGCCAGTTCGCCTATCGCATGTCGCCCGATGCCCGCTGGGCGGTGGTTACGTTCCAGAATGCCACGACGCCCGACCGGATCTCTTTGGTCAGCCTGCCCGATCATGAAGAGAAAACCGTGCTCGAGGATAATTCAGAACTGAAGGCCAAAATCGACGCTCTCGGTCTGACGCCCAAGGAGTTCCTGAAGATCGACATCGGCGCGGCGGTCCTCGACGCCTGGATGATCAAGCCGCCCGGGTTCGATCCCGGCCGGAAGTACCCGCTGATCTTCTACATCTACGGTGAACCGGCCAGTTCGACGGTCCAGGACCGCTGGAGCGGCGGGGACCTGTGGCACCACTACCTGGCCCGGCAGGGCTATGTCGTCATGAGCGTCGACAACCGCGGCACCGCCGTGCCGCGGGGGCGCGCCTGGCGGAAATCCATCTACCGGCAGGTGGGCATCCTGGCCAGCCACGATCAGGTCAACGCCACCCGGGAAATCCTGAAGCGGTTCCCGTTCATCGATCCCGACCGCGTCGGCATGTGGGGCTGGAGCGGCGGCGGCCAGATGACCCTGAACTGCCTGTTCCGCTACCCGGAGATCTACACGACCGGCATCGCCGTCGCCTTCGTCTCGGACCAGCGGCTGTACGACACCATCTACCAGGAACGGTACATGGGGCTGCCCGACGACAACGAGGAAGGGTATCGCGACGGGTCGCCCATCCACCACGCCGCCAAACTGGAGGGCAATCTCCTGATTATCCACGGAACCGCCGATGACAACGTGCACTACCAGAGCTTCGAACGGCTGGTGGACGAGCTGATCCGGCAGAACAAGCTGTTCCGCATGATGTCGTACCCCATGCGCACCCACAGCCTGAGCGAGGGCGACAACACCGCCCTCCACCTCCGGCGGACCATGGCCGACTTCTGGCGCAAGAACCTGCCGCCGGGCGGAGTGGACCGAACGGCACAATGATGGCAGCCGGGAAATTTATGCCGCTGGGCGGCGGGTGATTCTCAGGGGGTGAATGCTCCGGTCGCAATCATCGATGGCGCATACACCCGCTGCCCGGCAATTGACGCTTCCGAACATCACGGTCACACCCGCGGGACGGCCCCTTCACCGAGATTTCGCCCGGTACCGCGCCCTATGAACCCCGCCTTGGCCGAAGGCGGGAGAAGAATCACCCGCACCAGACGGATTTACAGCCTGCATTTCCCAGGGCGGTACATTCTCCCCCGGGTTCGGCGAATCCGGGGTACCTCCACGCCCGGCAGGCGCGGGCTACGCCCGTAGCCGCCTTCTGCCGGAAGGCGGTTTTGACGAGCGGATTTCAACAGGTTCAGAGCCCCGGGTTCGGCGAACCCGGGGTACCTCCACGCCCGGCAGGCGCCTGTCACTCGTGGCGCAGGGACTGCACCGGGTTGGCGCGGGCGACCTTCACCGACTGGACGCTGACCGCCAGGAAAGCCACCAGCAGGGCCGCGGCCCCGGCCAGCAGATACACCGGCACGCCGATGTCGGCGCGGTAGGAGAACTGTTCCAGCCAGGTGTTCACCACCCAGTACGCCACGGGCCAGGCGACGAGATTGGCCAGGATGACCAGTTTGAGGAAATCTGATGACAGGAGGGTCACGATCTTCCGGCCGGAGGCGCCGAACACCTTGCGGATGCCGATTTCCCGGGTGCGCTTCTCCACGGTGAAGGAGCTCAAGCCGAACAGGCCCAGGCAGGCGATGAACGCCGCCAGCACGGCCGAATACCCCAGCAGGTGGCTCATGCAGGCTTCGCGGCGGTAAGACTCCTCAATGCGATCGTCGAAGAAGGTGTACACCAGGGGATAGTCGGGAATGATCTCGTTCCAGGTCTGTTCGAGAAAGGAGAGCGCCGCCGCCACCTGGGCGCCGTCGATGCGGACCACCATGTAATGCAGGTTCCTGTCGCTCAGCATCATGATGGCCGGCTCCAGCCCCACCCGCGCCGAATGGGTGTGAAAATCCCCGGTCACGCCGACGATGCGGCACGGCGTCCCGCTGAAGGTCACCTCGCGGCCGGCCGCCGTAGCGAAGCCCATCCGCCGCTTGAACTCCCGGTTGATGAGCACACCATGCACTGCCTCCGACGCGAGCTCCCGGGAGAAGGGCCGGCCCTCATCCATCCGGATGCCCATGGTCTTCACGAAATCATAGTCCACCGAAGAGAAATTGACGGACAAATCCAGGTCGGGATCCTTCCCCGCCCACTGGACATTGCCCGAACTGTTGCCGAAATAGGTGGGCAGCGACTGGGTGGCCGTGACGCCGCGGATGCGGGCGTCGCGTAGCAGGCGCGATTTCAGGACCTGGTAGTTCTCGTGGGGCCCGCTGCGCATGTTGACATACAGCAGGTGGTCCTTGTCCCAGCCCAGATCCATGTTCAGCATGTGGTTCAGCTGGCTGAACACCACCATGGAAAAAATGAGGAGGAGGATGGACAGGGTAAACTGCACCACCACCAGGAATTTCCGGAACGTCACGCCCGCCTTCCCGCGGTGCAACACGCCGCGCAGGGTTTCGGCCGGCTGGAACGAGGAGAGGTACAGGGCCGGATAACTGCCGGCCACCAGCCCCGTGACCACCGCGGACAGAACAAACCCCGTGAGCAGGATGCCCGTATTGAAGGTGCCGAACAGGGTGATCTCCTTCCCGGACAGTTCGTTGAACTCCCGCAGAAACGCGGCCAGCAGCAGCACGGCCGCCACCAGGGCGAGACAGGCCATAAGGATGGATTCGCCGATGAACTGGCGGATGATCTGCCCCCGCCGGGCACCGGCGACCTTGCGAAGCCCGATCTCCCTGGCCCGGTTGGCCGACCGGGCCGTGGACAGGTTCATGAAATTGATGCAGGCGATGAGAAACACGAACAGGGCCAGGGAAGAGAAAATAATCACATAGTCGATGCTCCCCACCGAAGACCAGAAGAAGTTGGAGTAGAGATGGATGTCCACCACCGGGTACAGGGCGAGGGTCGCGCTGGTATCGTCGATGTGCCGCTGGTAAAGGTCCCGGATCTTGCCCTGCACGGCTGCGGGTTCGGCCGACGGGTTCAGGAGCACGTAGGTTTCCAGGTAACCGGAGTCCCAGTACTGCTCGTCGTAATAGGGCGACTGGTGCATGTAACTCCAGGGCAGGGCCATGTGGAAGGCCAGGTGCGAGTTGGCCGGCACGTTTTGGAACACCCCGGTGACCAGATAGTTGTCGGTTGTGTTGAAAATCAGGGTTTTGCCCAGGGGATCGTCGTCGCCGAAATACTTGCGGGCCATATCGGCCGAGATGACCACCGTCCCGGGCCGTGCCAGGGCCGTGGCCCGGTCGCCCCGCACGAAGGGGAAGGTAAACATGCGGAAAAACGCCGGGTCGACGGTGGTGATGTCCGGTTCGTAGAACACCTTGTCGCCATAGCGCACCAGCATGGTGGGCAGGTCGCGGTGACGGGCGGTGAGGGCCACATCGGAGAATTCGGCCTGCAGAGCGGGTCCCAGCGGCGGGCAGGTGCGGCAGGAGGTCTGCTCGCCGGCGGAATAGGCGCGGGTGAGGGTGGCCAGGTACAACCGGTCGGCGTTCTCGTGGAACCGGTCGAAGCTGAGTTCGTCCAGTACCCAGAGGCAGATGCACAGGCAGCAGGCCATGCCGATGGCCAGTCCGCTGATATTGATGACGGACAGGGCCTTGTTCTTGGCGAGATTGCGGAGTGTGATTTTCAGATAGTTTTTGAACATGAGACAACTCCAGAGCAGCGATGTGAGGACATACACCGGGATGGACCGGAACGCCTGCCGGAGATACCACCGCCGCGCCCGGCGCGCCCCTTCCGCTTCGACCAGATCCAGAAACTCCTCCTGGAGGTCCTCGCGCATGCGGTGTTGCCCGTTGTACCTGGCCAGCAGGGAAATGACGAACGCACCCAGGCGTGGCGGCTTTACGTCCTTATTCATCGGAACTTCCCTGTCTGGTGAGACCTTCCGCGGGGATGCCCGCCCAGATGGACTCCTGCAGCGCCCGGGCCTCGCGCAGGGCGAGGAGGCCCTGTTCGGTGATGCCGTAGATCATCCGGCTGCGCCCGCCCCGTTCGCCCGTCGGCTCGCTGGGAGTCTTGGTGACGTAGCCCTTGCGCAGGAGCTGGTCCAAAAAATTGTATAGGGTGCCGTAGATCAGGTCCTTTTGGGTGACCTCGGCCACCTTGCGGCGGATGGTCACGCCGTAGGCGTCCTTGCCCAGCCGCCAGATGGCCGTCAGAATCAGTTGTTCGGGAATGGTCAGATCTTTCATGTCATATTTCTCATTAATTTTCGTACTAATGATTCATACGCCACCACCGCGGCAAATGTTCAATAAATATTCGAACCGTGATAGAGGGAATGCCAGGAGTGGACGTGACGCGTACCGGCGGGAGCCGGGGGTGGCCGGCCAGGTCTGGCGGACCGCCGTTCAGGGGGTACGGTGGCGAACAGGCTCGTGCTCCGAGTCAGGCCCCACGGGCCAGGGTCAAGGATCGTACACGGCAGTCAGCAGAACGGGGAATGATCCCGGCGGCAGCGAGCCACAGCCGGCTGGCGGAATCGGATTCCCCCAGCCCGGTGAGGCCGGTGTCAATCAGGAATCTCTGCCAGGTGCTGGGCCAGCGACAGGCCGTCCGTCGCGTCCACCAGGCCGTCGGCACTGACGTCGGCCCGCCCCCAGGGCGCCGAAAACGGCGCCGTGCCGGGGCTGAAGTTGCCCGTCAAAAAGTGCTGCAGAATCAGGAGATCCAGGACATCCACCACCTCATCGTCGTTCAGGTCACCTACCGCGCCGTCCAGAGTGATACTAAATTCCCATATGTCGGAATATGGCCCCGGCCCGTTGGAGTTGGCGGACTGAACCCGCCAGAAGTACGCCGTATCCGCCGCGAATCCCTCCACCAGGACTGACGTCCCCATGATTCCGTCCTGCTGGTGGACCACATTCTGAAACTGGTCATCGGTGGCGACCTGCAGGGAATATGAATCGGCCAGGTCGGCCGGATCCCAGCAGAAACGAACCCTGGTCTGGAGGTGGCTCGTATCATCGGGCGGCCTCGCCAGCTGTGGGACGGAGGGCACGGCGGCGGTGATATCCTGATTTTCGTTGACAGCGCCCGGGGTGGCGGTGGCGGTCGTCGACCAGGCAAAACCCGAATAGCAGCCGGCATGGCCCGTCAGGGCGAAAACCTGGCCGGTGACCGGGGAGCCGATGTCAGCGGTGGGCATCTGGGTGGCTTCGCCGTCCAGGGCCGTAAACTCCCCGCCGTAGCTGTGCATCTGGTACTGGATGACGGAGCCGGACCAGGTCACGGCCACACCGCCGAAGCTGTCCCGCAGCTGGTCCCCGGTGAAGAAGTAATAATAGAGCGTCACGCCGTTGACGGTGTCTCCCGGGGTGAACTGGTCCAGGGTCAGGGAGAGGTATTCCAGCCCGGTGGCGCCGTCGTAAAAGATGATCCGGTAGTTCTCCAGGTCCGTGACGGTCTCGTGGAGGGCGATCTCGATGAATTCCCGGGTTTCATTCAACGGGGATCCTCCGGTCCGGTACTTCTCGCCCTCGGGGGCGGTCAGGAGTTCGTTCAGCCAGGCGGCGGTGGTGCTTCCGTCCAGCGGCACCGGGCTTTCGGCGACGACGGACGTGATGATGAAATCGAGATCGTCGTTCATTTCCAGGACCATGTAGCCGTTGTCCCACTGCTTGACCTTCAGTGGCATGTGCGTTATCAAGTCATCCGGATTCGTTCTCTTTTGGTTAATATCATCCGCAATGATGATTGTCTTTATGCCACTTTGATAGGTATAGTACCCGGGGGCCATGACGGTATGACCGAACTGTTCGCCGGTCTTCTTGTTGCGGACCACACCGCCCAGCTCTACATCCTCCGCCTGGTCAGACATCTTCGCGAAAAAGTCCCAGGTGGGCTTTTTGTCGGGCCGGGATTTGAAATTTCGGGCGGAGCTCAGGCCGTTGGAGCTGCGGACGTTGTCCTCGATGAACTGGGATTGAAATTTCACGTCGGCGCCGGGCATCCCCGGCTCTTCAAAAAAATCCAGTTTGCCCCGGATGAAATCCTCGTCGCTCTGCACACCCTGTCCCGGCGGACGATTCATGTATCCGCTGAGTTTCCCCAGGAGCTCAGGATGGGTCATCTCGCCGGGCAATTCAAACCGATCGCCATAGAATCTGCCCAACCACTGGAGACTGTTGGAAACGGCGGCCGGTGTGCAGGCGTTCAGATCACCAGCGTATTCGGCGCTGGCGGGATTGGCGGTGGCGTCCAGATCGATCAGGGAGACAGGGCCATAAAAACAGCCTCCAATGAGTTCATCGTTCTCTGGATGCTCATCGGGTGGCTGGGGCGTGCCTTCGGGCGGCTCCTCACCCGTGAATGGACCGTTGCCGGTTTGGGCCCATAGCGTGTCCACCGTGACATCCACGGTGGTGATCCAGGTGGCCGGATCGAAGGGATAGAACCCGATGCTCTCCAGCACGTGGATGTAGGTTTCCAGGATGGTCCGGGTCCCCTTGGGCGCCATCGCCTTCTTGGAAACGGGATCCCGCCCCGGCGCGCTCAGGGTGGAGAGATTGAAGGGCAGGGTCACCGAGACCCGCTGGCCGGCTTCCGTGGCGGGCGGCAGATACGCATTGGACACGATGATCCCGAACTCGATGGTGTTCCAGTCCGTGACGCCGACACTCAGCCAGGTCCCGGTAGGCCCCGGCGTATAGGTGATGGTGATGAGCCCCTGGGCGTAATCCGTGGGCAGATTTTCGTTTTCCACCTCGAAGATCCTGATTTGGAAATCGGTCTGGGCCATGGCGTCGGGAATGCCCACCCCACACACCAGGAGCGCCAGCCCCATATACATTATGAATTGGGTCCATTTGTCCATATAGACCTCCCATACAGACAGGCCGCGCATCCGCCAGGCGAAGGCACGGCGGTTGGTTTTCAGGTTGATCTTTTGATCTGTTGTTACAACTTTACCACAATATGTCTGACCGGCAAACGGGGAATGCCGGAGTGCGCCCGCCGCACGTCCTCATCCCTATGCCTGGCCATGGAAAAATCCATCGATCTGGAGGGGGCGAGGAGATCGTCTATTCGCTTGCCTGGTGAGGGGGGGAGAGTTGACCGGCGGATCCGGCGGGGGATCGATTCTTCAAGGCAGGGAGGGGCTGGTCCGCGGCGGGCATTCCCTGAGTATCGCCGTACCAAGGGGAGGCGACGGTCCCGTCATTGCCGGCGCAGGCTGTCCACGGGATTGGCCAGGGCCGCACGCAGGGCCTGGACGCTCACCGTCAGGGCGGCGATGACCACCGCCAGGAGGGCCGCCGCCGCGAAAGGCGCCACGCCCGGCTCGACACGGTAGGCGTAGGCCTCGAGCCAGCGGTTCATGAGGACCCAGGCCGCCGGCCAGGCGATGACGTTGGCCACCAGCACCCAGGCCAGGAACTCGCGGGAGAGCAGCAGCGCGATCCCCACCGGCGAGGCGCCCAGCACCTTGCGGATGCCCATCTCCCGGGTCCGTTGCTCGGCCGCGAACACGGCCAGCCCGAACAGCCCCAGGCCGGCGATGACCACGGCCAGCCCGGCGAACACGCCGAACACCGTCTCCAGCCGCTGTTCGTCCTGGTAGGCCCGGGCGAAGGTTTCGTCGAAAAACGTGTATTCGAAGGGCCAGTGGGGCGAGAACCGCCTGAACTCCTTTTCGATGGCCGCCAGGGTGGCGCTGACGTCCGTCGAGCGGATCCTGACGGACAGGTGCGAGACGGTGCCTGGATCCAGAAAGATATACAGCGGGGCGATGGGCTGGTGCAGGGACTGGAAGTGGAAGTCCTTCACAACCCCCACGATTTTCCCCTTGTCACCCCGCCAGTGAACGAATTCGCGCCCCAGGGGATCGTCCCAGCCGGCGGTCCTTACGGCCGTCTCGTTGACCAGGAACGCCCCCGCGGCGTCGGCGGGGAATTCCCGGGAAAAATTACGCCCCCGCACCACTTCTATGTCGAACAGGTCCACAAAATCGGAATCGGCGCTGTTGTAATAGATGGGCACCGGTTCACCTTCGCTCCGGCCGATCCAATCCCGGCTGGTGAAGGTCGGAATATGGTTGGGCAGGCTCTGGGAGGCGGCCACGGCGGTGATGTCCGAGCGACGGAGCAGCTCGGTGCGGATGGTCGCCAGGTTCCCCTTGACGGCCCGGTCCCTGATGGGCAGGACCACGATCTGCTCCTGGCTGTAGCCGAGATCGGCCTGGCGCATGTACAGCAGCTGGTCCCGCACCACGAAGGTGCTGCTGATGAGGACGATGGTCACGGCAAACTGGGCCAGCACCAGGATGTTCCGCAGGCGGGAGGCCGAGCGCGGTCCGCCGGCGGCGAGGCGGTTCAGGACGGCCGCCGGCCGGAAGCGGGACAGGAAAACGGCCGGGTACAGGCCGGCCAGCAGCCCCGTCAGCACGCTCACCAGCAGGATGCCTCCGAACAGAAAGGGATTGGCCGCGGGATTGAGTGTCAGTTCCCGCTCCACCAGGGTGTTGAATACGGGGAGCGCCAGCCAGGCCACCAGGAGGGACAGGCCCAGGGCCAGCAGGGTGATAGTCACCGATTCACCCAGGAACTGGGCGACCAGCTGCCCGCGCCGGGCACCCACCACCTTGCGCAGGCCCACCTCGCGGCTGCGGGGGAGCGAGCGGGCGGTGGCCAGGTTCATGTAGTTGACGCAGGCGATGAGGAGCACCAGGATGGCGATGGCCGAGACGAGGATGACGTACGTCATGCTGTTGTTGGGACTCACCTCCTGCTGGCGGTGGGAGTGGAGGTGGATATCGGTGATGGGCTGAATGCCGTAGGTCCGCTCGTAGCCGGGCGGGACGTCCACGCCCAGGCCGGCCATAACCTCCTTTTCCATATCGAGAAAGCCTGCCTGCAGCGCCCCCGGGTCGGAACCCGGTCGCAGCAGCAGGTAGGTATAGACATAGTTGGACCTCCAGACGGCACTGTCGTTGCCCGTCAACCGGAACCAAGTGTCCAGCGGCGCCATCATCCCCATGCGCAGGTGGGAATTGGCCGGCATGTCGGCGAACACGCCCGTCACCACGAATTTCTGCCGGTCGAAGAGGGTCAGGTTCTGGCCCAGGGGATTTTCGTCGCCGAAATACTTGCGGGCCAGGCTCGCCGACAGCACCAGTGCGTCGGGTGCGGCCAGCGCCCGGCGCGGGTCGCCCAGCCGGAAAGGAATGGTGAAGATGTCCAGCACCGCCGGATCCACCCAGTACAACTCCTGTTCCATGATGTGGCTGTCGCCCCGGGAGACGAGGACGTCGCTGTCGCCGATGACGCGGGCGGCGCTCACCACGGCGGGGAACTGGTCGCGCACGCGGGGACCCAGGGGCGGCGGGCTGAAGCAGTATTCGTCACGCACCACGCGGTAGATGCGGTCGGCCTGGGCGTGATAGCGGTCGAAACTCAGCTCGAACTGGACGTACAGGGCGATGAGGATGAAGGTGGCCAGGCCGGTGGTCAGGCCGATCACGTTGAGCAGGGAGTGCACCTTGTTCTTTCTCAGGCTGCGGGCGGCCACCCGCAGGTAGTTGGCCAGCCTGCCGGGGCTGGCGGCGAATGCGTCGCGCAGGCGCTCCCCGGCCAGGCCGGCCACCTGGAACCAGTACCAGCCGGCGGCGGCGAGGCGGCCTTTCCGCTCGGCCAGGTATTGCCGTTGCTCCTCGAAGTCCTCGATGACGGCCTGGCGAACGGCCGGCGAAACGAGCCGGCCCAGAATTCGGTGACGGGATGGTTGGTTGCGGTTCATGGTCATGCCTCTATTCGTGGCGGTTTCACAGACGGACGGACATCACCGGTCGGACTCCAGGGCCGGCACGTCCGCCCACATGGCTTCGTTCAGCGCCCGGACCTTGATCATCTCCTGCTTGCCCGCCTCCGTCAGCCGGTACAGGTTGCGGCGCCGGCCGCCCGGCTCGGGCAGCGGGTCACTTTCGACCTGCTCCACCAGCCCCATTTCCACCAGCCGGCCCAGGGGATTGTAGATGGCGCCGAACAGCCATTTCTGGCCCGTCATCCGCTCGATGTACTCGCGGATGGAGACGCCGTAGGCCTGGCCCTGTCCTTTCCAGACGGCCAGCAGGATCATCTCCTCCTTGCGGGACAACAGTCTCATTTCATGCTCCTTCCCATCGCCGGTACCGGTTCTGGTTCAGCACATCATATCCGGCGCACCCAGGCGATCTGGATTACTAAACGAAAAGTGAACATAGGAAGTTCCATTATTTCACTTTTTTTGTAGAAATTCCGTGAGGACGTTGGCCTGATCCGCCGGCTCCTGTGGGCTGAGCATGATTAACTGAATGAAAAATAGAAAGATCCGGACCAGGTAATGGCAACGGAAGGGAAAAATCAGGTGCCGGCCGCCCATATAGTTCACATTCTGGTGAAAAAAGGGTTGACAGGCAAGTCCTTTGTGGTAGCATGTCAATAGTGACAATATAAACAGTTGAAATTTATACATACGCCGATGGCGTCGGACGGCTGTCCGGCCGGACCGGCGACACCCGGGAGTTCCGGGAAGAATTAAGGAGGAGTCATGCACAGTGAACACACCCTGCATTTTTTCCTGTTGGCGGCCATGCTGGGGCTGGCGCTCATCGCCGCCCTGCCGGCCGGGGACAAATCAACAGAGACCCGCATCGTGCGGGAAGCCTTTGATTTGCGCTGCTCCGGCCAGGCGATGGAGGCGGCCACCCTGCTGGAGAAGGTTCTGGCCGATCACCCGGAGTCGGCCGCCGCCGATTACGAGCTGGCCCGTACCCGCCTGCAGCTGGGCCTGGGCAATCCCCGGGAACTGTTGACCAGCCTGCCCGGGATCCGGCAGCAGGCCGACCAGGCGCTGGCCAAGGCCCCCGACCGGCAGATGTACCGGTACTTCGACTGCCAGGTGGCCTTCATGCAGGCCTACCTCAGCCTGATGCGGGAACCGGCGGCCGCGCCGGAGCGTGTTGCGAAACTGGGGGATCTGCTGGACGCCATGTGGACCGGTCCGCCGGCCTGCCCGGCGGCGGGTCTCCAGCTGGTGGAACTGTATGCCGTTCTGAACGAGGAACAGGGTGGCGACCGGGCCGCGGCGGAGCGGTACGCGGCGGCGCTGCAGGAGGCGGATCCGGTCTGGGGTGCCCGCGCCCAGGCGCTGCTGCTGCCCGAAGATGAGAACCCCGTGGCCTTCTGGGAAAAAATGGCCACCCAATATCCCGACAACGCGGACGTGCAGCAGGAACTGGGCCGGGCGCACCTGTTCGCCGAGGCGCCGGAGGCCGGGGCAGCCTGCTTCCAAAAGGCGCTGCAGGCGGATCAGGCGCGCACCATTCTGCTGCTGGACCTGGCCCGGTACTACATGTACCAGATCATGCGGGACAAGACCCGGGCCGAGGCCCTCGCCCCGCGGTCCATCGCCTGGCTGGAGAAGTACCTGGCCACCGAGCCCATCGCCCCCCTGAAGGCGTACGCCCTGGGGATCAAGGGCCGGCTGCTCATGACCGGCGGCGACCAGGCCGAGGGCCAGCGCGTGCTGGAGGAGGCCAAAGCCGTCGATCCGCACTATTCGCGGGCCTCGGGCGTGCCGGGCGCCGAGCTGTTCGTACCGCCCGGCGAGACGGCCATTGTACACCGCTATCTGTTCCGGCCGTTTTGACGAACGCGGACCTCCGGCGAAGGTTTGATCCGGGCTCAATATACACCGTAGTTCAAGCTTCCAGCTTGAGAGAGTGCAAGCAGGATGCTTGCGCCACGTAGTTCAAGCTTCCAGCTTGAGAGATTACAAGCAGGATGCTTGTGCCACCCGGATTGCAAGCAGGATGCTTGGGCCACCCAAAATAATCACCTTTTTTCAAATTTACATCGTACATTTCCTGGTTTTGGCGTTTATATCAGTGACGACAATTTCAATCCAAGTAATCTTATCCAAATCAAACCAGGAGATGTACCATGACCGGAAACAACCTGGCCTATCAAGGTTTTTACAGAAGAAGTTTGCCCCATATCCAGCCCAAGGGCCGAATCTTTTTTATCACCTATCGCCTCAACTTCAGTCTCCCTCAATCTGTCATTCAAAAACTGCAGAACATCACCAGGACACTCCAGGAGTCACTGCCGTTTGCCGATCCAGGACAGAAATCGGAAACCATCAGAAGGTTGAACCGCAAAAAATTCCTGATCCTCGATCAATACCTCGATCAGTGCCGTACGTCCCCGCAGTGGCTGGCTGACCGGAGAATAGCGTCCATAGTGATGAACAGCCTCCATTTCATTCATGACCGCACCGCGAAGCTATATTGCTACACCATTATGCCCAACCATGTGCATCTTCTTCTGAAACCCGGCATGAAACAGGATGGGGAGGTTTATTCGTTGGCCTCCATCATGCATTCACACAAGAGCTTCACCGCAAATGAAGCCAACAGGATCCTGAACCGCGAGGGCACGTTCTGGCAGCACGAAAGTTTCGACCATTACATCCGGAGTCTGGACGAAATGCTGAGGACCTGTCGGTATATCATGAAGAATCCGTTAAGGACAGGGCTTGTTCAGTCTTACAAAGATTGGCCGTACTTTTGGATTGATAAAGAAACGGAGAGATTGCTTGAATCATGTAAAAAAGAATAGCTCTAGATTCCAGCATGAGATTGCAAGCAGGATGCTTGCGCCACTGTAATTTTGCAAGCAGGATGCTTGTGCCACGTAGTTCAAGCTTCCAGCTTGAGTGCTTGCAAGCAAGATGCTTGCGCCACTGTAATTTTGCCAGCAGGATGCTTGGGCCACTGTGGCGCCCTGCGGGACGGCACGCAAGAGGGACTACGTCGTCTGCGGCTGCCGTCGCGACGGCCCTGCAGGCCTCCGGGAAATATGATGGATCGTTCAACGGGGACTCGCTGAGTTCGCCCGGGGCGGGCCTCGGCAGCCGGACCGTACCTGCTGCCTGTTGAAATCACAGCCAATTGAATCATGGATGGGGGCTTTTCTCTGGCAGGGGGCATCTGATCATGCGGGGTGATCCAGGATTTAATGACATCACAACCAATTGAATCATGGATGGGGGCTTTTCTCTGGCAGGGGGCATCTGATCATGCGGGGTGATCCAGGATTTAATCGGAAAGGGGGGCACCTTGTTCACTATTGCCCGGATCCTGGGCTGCTCCTGCTCGACGCCTATTCCTTCGTTCCGAACCGGTGGCTGTATCGGCTGAAAGTGAGGCCCTTTCGAACACCCGTCAACCCAGCCTCGTGAGTAGGCATCTTCAACCCCAGCATGTCACAATTTTGTGTTCTGTCACTCAGGCCTGACATGTCAGAGCTTTCGCTCTCCCCCAACCCGCGTAACGTGGGATACTTCTGCAAAACTCAGCGTACTGCTCACCGAAAGTGCGGTGTAAATGTTCTTCCTCCACCAACACCAACAGATGCAAACTGATGCCGCTGATCAGCAGAGCGGCTAAACACCAAAGAGACCAGTCGTTGAGAGCAAATCCCAGCTGGAACAAAAACCAGCCCACGTACTGTGGGTTTCGGCTCCACCGGTACGGTCCGGTGGTGGCCAGCTTGCCGGGATCGACGCACAAGACCTTCTTCATCGAGTGAAAGGAGACGATGCTGATCAACAACACGGCTAATCCGAACAGGGCAATGACTGTTCCGGCGTAGTTTAAAGGAGAGCGCGGCAACTGATACGATGTGGCATATTCCAGCATCAGGTTGGGAACAAACAGCATTGCGCATAATAACGCCAGACCCAAAAGGGACAGCTGGCCTTGTTTTCTATACTCCCAGCGAGCGTAAAGCAAGGCTATGGTGGCTAAAGGAATGGCCGTAATGAGCAAAACACGCAGCATGATTGAACCTCCGATTGTTTGATCCGCGTATAGCGTTTGGGCTGTATAGTGGATTGTTCATCATTGTTTTTTAATATGAAATATCGCACAGGATTTTGGTAGCCCTGGCGGGCCTCTGGAAGACCGGACTTTCGGGAACGGACGTCAACCCGGTTCAGGGAGCATGCCGGGGTGGAGTTGGATCATCGCTTCTGTTCCGGCCGAACGAAACGTTGAACTCGCAGCTGAACCGGCCAGCGGTGTCGACGGTCGTCTTTCCCTGGGCCGTACCGAAGGTCTGCAGCAGGCGGCCGGTCAGGGACCAGAAAGAACCCGCTGATTGTTCCGTCTGCGGACAAAGCCGGGCCAGGTCCAGCATCACCGCCCCCAGTCCGGCCATATCCAGCACGCCGGCTTCCACCACGGACCCGGTCGAAGAGACGTCCCCGCCCGGACGGTTTTCAGCCGACGACCAGGCCGGCCGGCCCTCGTGCAACGTAGTGATGGCCTCACACACCCCCTCCCGGAACGGGGAGAAGATGAGCAGGCCGTCGGTCACGGCGCAGGTGGGCGAAAAGAACTGAACGGGCAGAAGGCCTTCCAGCTGCAGTCCGCGCAGTTCCACCCCCTCGTACTCCCCGCTGACCACCCTGGCCCCCAACAGGCCATGGGTGGACGGCGCCACCGAACCGGCCTTCCAGGCCAGCAGATCGTCCATGACGACGCGGGCGGCCTCTTCGTCACGCACCGGGATGATGACCAGCGGCTGTGGCAGGGCCAGCGTTCCGTCCTTGAGTCCCCCGCGCAGCAGGGCCGCGGTCAGGCCGTCGCCCAGGACCGGCAGCAAGTCCTCGACCAGCCCAAACCCGGCGGCCATGTCCAGCTCGTCGAATGCCGGCCCCCAGTGCCCGTCCGGGGGCAGCGAAGCCTCCTCCAGCAGGGCCTGCAGTGCCGCCGCCATCCGGCTCACCGGCAGACTCGTCTCGTAAACACCCAGCGCACCCGCCGGAACGGCCCGCCGGCCGTGATCCGTCAGGGGTACCGCCTCGCTGACCAGCGACCAGACAGGATCTCCCGCCCGGACAGGGTGTATACGACCCACCATCCGGGTCACGATTCCATCCGGCTCGATTTGTCGGGCAAAGGCGAGCCCGTCCATGCGGCACAACAGGCTCAGCAGGAGGCGGGCCGCCGGCCGCTCCGTCAGGTCATGGCGAGCCAGCTCCAGGGCGAGCCCCTGGGTGTTGACGAATCCCCTCGCCATAAACGGGCCGGGCAGATCCGGCACGGAATCGGCGAACGACGCCAGACCGGCAAGGGATTTATCCTCATCCCGCCGCCCGGCCAGTACGGCCAGGGTCGCCGCCAGCTTCGCCGCGTCACGGTCGGGCGCCAGGACAAACCACTCTCCCACCGGCCGCCCCGTCCAGGCCATCTCACCGGCCGTGCCCGTCCCGTGCAATGTGTGGGCCTTCTCGTCCACCCGGACGGGCCAGTCCAGCAGACGGAAAAGCCCGGCCACCCGGCGGGCGGACGGCGCACTGGCCGCCCCGCGCAAGGCCACCAGTTTCGCCGGCGTCGCCCCGGTGGAGATCACCGCCACGACGATCCGCTCACCGGCCACATCCCTGAACTGCCGTCGAAGCGCATCATCCGCCGGCCATTGCCGGCAGATCTCCCGCAGACCGACGAATTCCTCCATTCGAACGGCCAGATCCTCCGCCAGCGCCGTCATTTCCGGCCAGCAGGCGCGCTCGCTCAGCATATCCAGGACCGTTACGACGTCACGGATCTCCAGATAGAAGAGGGTATCAGCCGGCAGCAGCGCCGCCGGATCAGCGGCGAACGGCATCGCGCTGTTGGCCCGGGTCCGCCGTCCGTTCAGGGTCAGTCCGAGGATCAGGCATAGACAGCCGATCCATACCAAATGATAGTGCTTTTTCATGGTGCGACTCCGTATCGGGAACCGAGGTCATGCCCCGCCGGCCGGTGTCTCCGTCGAACCCGGCTCCCCGGTTTCGGTCGGCGGTTCCGCGCCTTGCCGGCCCAGGATCCGGTCAAAGGCCGTCAGGCCGCCCAGGGCGCCCAGGCCCATGGTCTCCACGGCCGTGCTGGGCACGATGATCATGGAACCCTTTTTCTTCAATCCCTCGAAAACCATGTTCATGGCCCGCAAGTGGAGGGCCACCGGGTTGTTGATGTACTGGCGCGACGCCGTGGCGAATTTCTCGGCGATCTCCGTCTCGGCCGTGGACAGGATGATGCGCGACTGGCGCTCCCGCTCGGCCTGGGCCTGGCGGCTCATGGCATCCTCCAGGTCCTTGGGGATGATGATGTCCTTGATCTCCACCGACTGGACCGTGATGCCCCAGGCGCTGGTCTTGGCGTCCAGCACCTGCTGGATCTCGTTCCCCAGCCGATCGCGATGGGACAGCATCTCGCCCAGTTCGCTCTTGCCGATGGCGTCGCGCAAGGCTGTCTGGGCGGACAGGGTGACGGCAACCTCGAAATCGGCCACTTCCAGCACCGCTTTCTCCGCGTCCCAGACCATCCAGAAGGCGATGGCGTCCACGTTCACAGGCACCGTGTCGCGGGTGAGGGTGGTCTCGGCCTTGAAATCGGTGACGCGGATGCGCTGATCGATGTAGTTGGCCACCTTGTCGATGACCGGCATGATGAGGAAGAGCCCGGCGCCCCGCAGGTGGCGGAATTTGCCGAAGCGCAGCACCAGGGCTTTCTCCCACTGGTACGCCAGCTGGAGGCAGGGGGCCAACAGGCCGGCCACCACCAGGGTGGTGATGAGAATCCACGATTCGGGCCGGTGGCGCAGGTAGGCGCCCAGCCCGGCCAGGGTGGTCAGGATCAGCACCGCCTCCCAGACCTGGGAAACACGGTAGAGGACGGCCAGGGCCAACGCCGCCCCCAGGACGGTGAACACGACCTGCAACCGGAACGGAAATACGTTCAGATGGACGATCAGGCCCGCCAGGCAAATCCCCACCAGCACCATGATGTTGAGGGGACCGAAACGGAAGTCGGCCCGGAAGGAGGCGGAGAACCGGTCCAGGCCGGCCAGCATGGTTTCTTTTTTCTTGATCATCACGGACTCCTTTGTCAGCGATGTCTTCGCTGGGTCAAATTTTGAATAATGGCCTCGAGGGTGAACCCGTGGGTGGAGGCCCGCGACAGGAACTCCTGGCAGAGCTGGTCCAGCAGGCGCTGCCGCTCCAGCTGGTTCGTCTCCACCTCGGCCGAGGTGATGAACGTGCCGGATCCCATCTGGGTTTCCACCAGGCCCGTCAGCTCCAGCTCCGTATAGGCCCGGCTGACGGTGTTGGGATTGATGGACAGGTCGACGGCCGTCTGGCGTACGGTGGGCAGACGCTCGCCGGGCTGGAGGGCGCCGGTGGCCATGGCGCTCTTCACCTGGTCGATGATTTGCCGGTAAAACGGCACACCGCTTTTCAGGTCCAGGGAAAATCGGATGGGCATGAGGCCTCCTGATAAATTGTCCTAGAACACTATTGTACTATAACATTAATACAATTATTCCCGTTGTCTGTCAACCTTTTTTTTACCGGCGGGAATCTTGCAGGGCAGGGGAATTATAAAAAATTGATTTTAAAGGGATAAAAATCAGTGTCGATTGGCCGGTCCGATGCGGCGGAGAATGGACAGCCGGCGCTCAGGGCTGGTGCCGGCCGGGTGGGGGGTACAGCACGGCCATCAGTTCCAGCAAACAGTGCCGGGGATTCAGCTTCTGGCGGCCGCTCAGGCGGTCGGCGTTCATCTGCAGGGCCGCCCCGGTGTCCCGGTCGGGGAAATAGGCCATGAAGGTCTCGTAGCCGGGAAAAATGCCGCCGTGGCCCAGGACCCGGCCGCCCTGCCACGTGGAGACCTGGACGCCCAGCCCCCAGCCTTCGGCGGCCGGCCGGCCCGTTTCCAGGTCCACCGCCCGCGCCTGTTCCGCCCGCAGCCCGTCTTCCAGCCAGTCGCCGCCGAAGCGCAGTCGCGCCCAGCGGGCCAGGTCGAGGCTGTTGGTGACCAGGCCGCCGCCCGTCCACTCAAAAGCGGGATGAACGGGATACAGGCCGTCCACCGGCACCTTGCCCGGCAGGCCGAAATCACCGCCGGCAACCGTATAGCCCGACACCAGGCCGTCGATGCGGCGACTGGCCTGTGGCGCGGTCAGGGTGAAGCCGTACGGCTGCAGGATCCGTTCCGTCAACAGCTCGTTGTACGGCCCGCCCGTCACCGCCTCCAACACCAGCCCCAGCAGCAGGTAATTGCTGTCGGAGTAGGCCCAGCCTTCGCCCGGCGGGTGGACGGCCGGCTCACCGGCGATATAGGCCAGGCATTCTTCCGGTGACAGCACCCGATCCGGCACCTGCCGCAGACGCTGCCACAGGGCGGGCTTGAGAACGTAGCGCGGGATGCCGCTGGTGTGGTTGAGCAGCTGTCGAACGGTGATGACCTCTGAATTGGCGATCCGCCCGAACCATTCGCGGTCACCCAGGTATCGGCGGACCGGGTCGTCCAGGCCCAGCCGGCCCTCCGCCACCAGCCCGAGGGCCAGGGCCGCCGCCCAGGTCTTGCCGGTGCTGCCGCCGAACATGCGGGCCGTGGCCGGCATGGCCTGTCCGGTCTCCAGGTCGGCCACCCCCGCGGCCAGCTGGATGGTCCGGCCGTCGGGCAGGGCCAGTCCGAACGTCATCCCGGGCACGCCGGCGGCGGCGCACAGCTCGTCCAGCCGGGCCTGCAATGCGGTTTCCAGATGGTTCAGGCTGTCTCGCGGCGCCTCACCGCTCCTGGCCGGCAACGCCAGCGCCAGGATCAGCATCATGACCGTCATCAGGCTTCTTTGCGCCATCTGTCGCTCCTCTCGGTCAGCGTGTTCAGGATTTTACCCGGCCGGGCACCGGTCCTCACTCCAGGTGGATGGTGTCGACGATCCCCTCTTTCTGCATCAGGCGCTCGATATCCTCCGGCTCGCGCGGGATGAACGCCGTCAGCCACTCATACCCCGTGGCGGTGCACAGGACATCGTCCTCCAGGATGATGGTGAAATCGGGGAGCATGATGCCCGGCTCCACGGTGATGCAGGCGCCGGGCACCAGGGGCACCAGGTTGTTGCCGTGGTCGTGGACCTCCATGCCCAGAAAATGGCTGGTGCCCCAGAAAAAATACCGGCCGTAGCCGCCTGCCTCGTCCAGCACGCGCCGGGCCTCGTTCTGGAGGTCCTGCATGGTCACACCCGGCCGGACCATCCGGATGCAGGCATCCTGGGCCTGCTTGAGAATGTCATACACGCGCCGCTGCTCGGGCGTGAAGGTTCCCGAGACGGGAAAGGTGCGCTGGATATCGGCGGTGTAGTGGTTGATCTCCGCCCCGGCGTCGATGGTGACCAGGTCGCCCGCGCGCAGGACGCGCACGGGCCGGTCTTCCCCCTCGTCCAGCGAGCGCGGCCCGGCATGGACGCTGGTGGGAAAGCCGAACCGCGTCGCCCCCTGGTAGCGGCAGGCGAAATCGAACAGCGCCGCCACCTGGTCTTCGGTCAGGCCGGGCCGGGTGGAGCGCATGCACTCCATCATGGCCCGGCCGCTGATCCGGGCCGCCTCGCGCAGCTGCGTCACGGCGTATTCGTCGTGGGCCATCCGGATGGGGTCGAGAATATCGGCCAGATCCCGCAGCTCGTATTTGGGCGAGAAGGCGGCGATCCGGCGGGCCAGGTCCAGCCGCTCCGGGGGCGGTTCGTCCAGGTTCACGAAGCGGGGGTAGTTGAAATAAATGACTTTCGGTCCTCCGTCGTTGTAAAGAACACGGGAAATCTCCGACGACAGGGGCTTGAAGCGCCGCTGGGTGTAGCGCAGTTGCGAATAGTCGGTGTAGGCGTTGGACAGGTCCCGCATGAGATTTTTCACGGGATAGACATGGGCGATACCCGTGGCGGAACGGACCGCGCCGGGCTCCGCATCCACGTAGAGGATCTCGGGATACTCTGCGGAGCCGGGGCACAGCACGAGGGTGGCCCCGGGCGTTTCCAGCCCGGTCAGGTAGATGAAATCGTGGTTGTCGCTGTTGGGGACAAAGAACTCATACAGGTTGGCCTGATTGCGGGCCGAGCTCTGCACCATGGCGATCCCTTCGGGAATGGCCGCCGCCAGGCGCTGGCGGCGGGCCTGAAAAACTTCCGCGTCGGCGGCTGCGACAAGGCCGCTCAAAACCAGGCAAAACAGGATAACCGCCCGGGCGGCCGGCGTCAGGGGAACGGACCGGTATTTCATGCTGGACCTCCTCTTGCTGGGACCTGTGGGGCATCTCCACCTTATTCCAGAACACCGATATTTTCAAGCCGCCAGCCACCTCCCGCCGGAAAAATTCAGCGGTTGAGCGTGTCGTCCACCTTGTGGCGTCACGAGGCCCTTCACAATACCAATTACCATTTTTTCAGATCGTTGGCTCGTTTTTACCCGTATTTGCCATTCCATAATGAACAAAACCAATGAATTATTCCGCCGGGCCCTTGACGCCACAGTCCGGCAGTCTGGTATACTGAAGCGACATCCCAGTTATCGGCAAGGTAATCGCTGTGAAGGACGTGCCTTCATCCCGGACCGTGGAGGAAAGAGCAATGCCCGTTTTTTGTCCCTTCCGTCCCATCGTTCTGTTGATCTGTCTGCTGCCCGTCGCCGGCGGTCTCGCGCTGGCCGGCGATTATGAGAGCGGTGTTCCCGGCGCCTCGCGTGACTACGGCAAGAGCCTGTATGTGGGCGACCCCGTATCCGCCGGCAGCGGCGTCTATACGTGGACCATGAACCTGCTGGCCGAAGGTGGCCCCATGCAACTGGGGTTCCGCCTGAGCTATCGCTCGGAGATCTTCCGCTTCAACCATGGGCTGAACGAGGCGTTCTGGTGGTACCCCTACCGCTCGGCCCTCAGCGGCTTGAAGCGGAACGGGACCTATTACGCCACCGTCTGGCTGGACGACGCCGGCATGGTCTCCTTCACCCGCGACGAAGCGGGCGACTATCACCTGACCGGGCCTGAATTCGACACCGGCGGGTACATTTACACGGACAATTACCCCCGCTTCAAATACGAGCTGCAGGAGACGGACGAATCCCTCTACCTGCTGGACCACGCCACGGAACGTGTGTACATTTTCACCCCCTTCTATCGGTCCACCTACAACGAGCAGATCTACTGGCGGCCCGCCTATATCATGGACCGCAGCGGCAACACCCTCACCTTCAGCTACGAGAACGAGGGCGATTACATCCCGGCGCAGATCAGCGACGGTCTGGGGCGCAGCCTGACCATCACGTACCAGAACTCCTTCATCCAGGAGATCATGGACCAGTGCGGCCGAACCGTTGTCCTGCACTGGGATCCCACCGCCGCGGACAACGACGACCGGCCCACCCTGCGGGGAGTGACCAACGCTCTCGGCGACACCACGGAATTCGCCTATGCCGGCCTGGTGGGTTACAAGAACAACCTCATCCAGTCCATCACCCTGCCCGAGGGGAACATCCCGTATGAACAGAGCTACGGCCAGTTCACCCTCTACGACATGAACACCATCCGCCTGGACACCCAGACCGACGCCTACGGCAACGTCACCCGGCTGGACTACGACAACATGGCCGGAGTTCTCCACGTCCTGTATCCCGACCTGGTGACCGAAACCTACCGCCATTCCAGCAGCCACGGCCTGCCCGCCGCCGTTACCGACGGCACCGGCGCGACCACGGCTTTCGACAAAAGCAGCGCCGAGGCGCTGTCGGGGATCACCGACCGCGCCGGCGCCGCCACCCTGTTCCAGAGCCACGCGGCTACCGGCCGTGTCGCGGCGGTGACCGATGCCCTGGGCCGGACCACCACCTTCACCTACAGGACCCAGAACCAGACGTTCGTCAACCCCGACAGCCAGGAGGAGGTGGACTTCCAGTTTCATGTTCTCAGCCGGGTGGATTACCCCGACGGCAGCTGGGAGGCCTTTACCCATGACGCCCAGGGCAACCCCGCCGCCTGGCAGGACCGGGGCGGCGCACTCTGGACCTACGCCGTCAACGAACGGGGCCAGATCACCGAGATCGTGACGCCCGAAGGCGGCATCTTCACCTATACCTATGACGGGAACGGCCGGCTGGCCACCGCCATGGACGAGGAGACCGGCCTCACCACCTTCCAGTATGACGGCTGTCACCGCCTGACGAGCATCATCCACCCGGACCAATCCCGTGTGGACATCACCCACGACGCCCTCGACCAGATCACCTCCGTCACCGACGAGAACGGCCAGACCACCACATACACCTACGACCGGAACGGCAACCTCGCGTCCGTCATCGACCCTCTCGGCGGCCTCACCCAATTCACCCACGACCTGATGGACCGCCCCGTCAGCATGACGGACGCTTCGGGCCAAACCACGGTGTTCACCTACGACAGCCGCGGCCGGGTTGCGGCGGTGGAGGATCCCACCGGCGGGGTCGCGGGACTGGTCTACGATGAGCGGGGATGGTTGACGGCCGTTCAGGCGGACGGCCATGAATGGCCGCGGGGCTACAGTCCCGAGGGTGTGGTCACTTCCCGGTCCACGCCGCTGGGTCACCAGAGCCTGTTCACCACCGACGCGCGGGGGCTGGTGACCACCCTGGAAGACCCCCTGGGCCACCGGCTGGTGCTGGAGCGGGACGAGCAGGGACGGATCCGCGCCGTGACGGATCCCCTCGACAGTACTACGGCCTACGAGTACGACACCGCCGGGCGCCTGCAGGATGTCACCTTGCCCGACGGCGCCATGGCCGAATACGAGTACAATCCCCAGGGCCTGCTGCGCGAGATCACCGATCCCAACGGCGCCCGCTGGGAATTCGAATACAGCGCCGTGGGACGGGCCACGGAGAGTGTCGATCCCCTGAACCGCGAGTCGGACTACCAGTATGACGAGCGCGGCCGGCTGGCGGGGGTGACCATGCCCGATGGTGCCTCCCTGCAAGTGACCCGCGACGCCGCGGGCAACGTCACGCAGCTGGCCGCCTCGGACGGAACGGTGGTGCCCTTCACGTACAACGCCCTGTCCGAGCTGACGGCCACCCGCCATCTGAACCTGGAACGGGATGCCCGGCAGCGGGTCACCGACTCCCGCGACGGTGCCATCGGCTTCGGTGCGGCCTGGGACGCCGCCGGCCGACTGGCCGCGGCCACCTACACCAACGGCGCCTTTGCCGTCGAATATGCATACGATCCCCAGACCGGCCTGCTCACCGGTGTATCCGACACGCTGACGGGCACGACCATCACCTTCACCTACGACGACGACCGGCGGCTGACCGCCGCCACCCTGCCCAACGGCGAGCAGATCCTGTACACCTGGGACGCCGCCAACCGCCTGACCCGCATCCAGTCGGGCCATCATGTGGACCTGCGCTACGAGCTCAACGCCGCCGGCCGTGTCACGGGATTCGACGTGACGGCACCCGTCACCGGCGGTGATGCCGTGGCCGAGGGCTGGGAGCAGCGGGCCTACGATGACGCCGGCCAGCTCACCACCGCCGGCTACGCCCACGACGACCGGGGACGGCAGGTGAATGGGCCCGGCACCGTCTACCAGTGGAACGGCCTGTCCTGGCTGACGGACGTCGGGGACACGATCCTCGATTACAACGGGCTGGGCGACGTCCGGAGCCGCACCGCCGGCGGCCAGACCACCCGTTTCCACCACAACTACGCCCTGGGGCGGAATCCGCTGGTGGCCGAGCAGGACGAGACATCGGGCGAATTCGGCCGCTACTACGTCTACACGCCCGGCGGCCGGCTGCTGTACGCCATCGACGCCGCCGGGGGCAACGCCGTATCCTTCTATCACGCCGACCGCACCGGCAACATCCTGGCCCTGACGGACATAAACGGCGACTGGACCGACGCCTACGCCTACGATCCCTACGGCCGGCTGCTGCGCCACGAAGGATCGAGCGACCAGCCCTTCACCTTCGGCGGCGCCTACGGGGTGCGCCGCGAGGGCCCCGGCGGCATGCTGTACCAGATGCGCGGCCGCTACTACGACGCCGGCAGCGGCCGGTTCCTCAGCCGGGAGCCGGTCTGGCCGCAGCTGGCCGATCCCCGGCGGCTCAATCCCTACCAGTTCGCCACGGGCGATCCCGTCACCCGGTCCGATCCCAGCGGCCGGAACGCCGAAATCCTGCTGCAGGGGATACTCGACAACTGGAGTCAGCAGATTTCCGAATACATCGAGTATGACATGCACACCGAGACGTTTCGCCGGTTGGCGACCATGCCCCCCATCATCTGGCCCAACCAGACCGAATCCTTCTGGAAGGGGTGGAACCTGGCGACACCGCCCGACCCGGAACCCTGCCGGCAGTGCGTCGACGAGGTGGCGGCCTCCCTGGACGGGGTCCAGGAGGACCGGGATCCTACGGCATCTCCCGTTCAGACGTCCAACACCGAAGGGTCGCAATCTTCCGACGTCCTCAAAACGGTCAACGCCTACTCCCTGGGCGGGAGTTTTGCCACGACGCCCCTGTCGGGTGAAATCACCCACAGCCCCCTCATGAGCAAGTACTACAAGAAAACCAAGATCTCCAACGCCGTCTGGAAGAAGACGCCGTTGCGGAAACTCAAACCCTGTACCAAGTTCGATGTCTGGAAAACGGCCAAGACCGGCGGACGGGCGTGCACCCTGGTCTCGGGGGCCATCTCCTGGTACGAGGTGGGAACCCATTTCACCAAAACCCCCACCGAGATTTCCAGCGAGGTGGGCGACAATTCCACATCCTGGAACCCCATCACCCGCGCGTCGCACGAGCTGGGTTATTTCATCGGCGGTCTGATCTACGATTAGGCACCGCCGTCCGGCACCCTGTCGGGATTCCCCGGTCATGATCTGTGCAGAATGAACCCCGCTTCTCCTTTGCCGGAGGCCATCCTTCATGTATAATTCGTGGTGCAGTTGCGATGTCCCGGCATCGGACCGCCGGAGAGGGGATCCGGCTTCCGGTGACGGTTTCACGGCGCACAGGGCGCCCTTTTCAATGGCTGATTCTGAAAGGAGGCACGAATGACCGAAAAACAGGAGGCGGGATGCGCCCGCCCCACCGGCGGTCCGGTCGGCGAACCGCCGCCCGAAACGCCACAGACGCCACAACCCGCCATGACGAAGGAGGTACAGAAGATGATTCATGTCGGCAAAAAAGCCCCCGATTTCACCGCCCCCGCCTACTACAAGGGCGAATTCACCAGCATCAAGCTGTCGGACTACCTGGGCAAGTGGGTGGTCCTCTGCTTCTATCCGGGTGACTTCACCTTCGTCTGAGCGACCGAAATATCGGCGGTCGCCGATAAGTACTCCGAATTTCAGAAACTGGGCGTGGAAGTCTTCTCCGTGAGCGTGGACAGCGTCTTCGTCCACAAGATGTGGGATGACCACGAACTGTCCAGGATGGTAAAGGGCGGCGTCCCCTTCCACATGCTGTCCGACGGCGGCGGCAAGGTGGGCACCGTGTACGGCGTGTACGACGAAGCCGCCGGCGTGGAGAACCGCGGCCGGTTTCTCATCGATCCCGACGGGGTCATCCAGGGGTATGAAGTCCTGACCCCGCCCGTGGGCCGCAACGTGGGCGAAACCCTCCGCCAGATCCAGGCCTTCCAGCTCGTCCGGGCCAGCAAGGGGGCCGAAGCCACCCCCTCGGGCTGGAAACCGGGCAAGCTGACCCTCAAACCCGGACCCGACCTGGTGGGCAAGGTCTGGGAAGTGTGGAAGACCGACATGGCCTGACGGCACCCCGCCGGTCACAGATTCTGTCCGCCCCCCGTCGGATCTGCCGGCGGGGGGCCTGTTTTTTCCGGCGGGACATGGCCAGGGCACCAGGCGGACGGCGACTGTCCGCCGCCTGTCGTCGGAGGGTCGCCGGCGGTGGGACGCTGTCGGGGGCAGACGGAAAGTGCTGGCCGAGGCGGGGCGTTGTGCGCTACAATCCCGCTTCCGGCACGGGTCGGACCTTCGGCTGGATAGCGGCCGGGGGACAACAGCAATCCTTCAAGGAGAACGGGCATGAGCGACGAACCCAACAAGGTCATCTGCTCCATGGTGGGTGTCAGTAAATACTACGACAAGAAATGCGTCCTCCGGGACATTTACCTGGGCTATTTCTACGGCGCCAAGATCGGCGTCATCGGCCTCAACGGCTCGGGCAAGAGCTCCCTGCTGCGCATCCTGGCCGGCGTGGACAGGGAGATCCAGGGCGAGGTGGTGTTCTCGCCCGGCTATTCCATCGGCTACCTGGAACAGGAGCCGCGCCTGGATCCGGCCCTCACAGTCCGCGAGGTGGTGCAGCAGGGCGTCCAGGAGATGGTGGACCTGCTGGCCGAGTACAACCGCCTGAGCGAGCGCTTCGCCGAGCCCCTGTCCGACGAGGAGATGAACGAGCTGCTGGAGCAGCAGGGGTCCGTCCAGGAGAAGATCGACCACCTGGACGCCTGGGACCTGGACAGCCGCCTGGAGATGGCCATGGACGCCCTGCGCTGCCCGCCGGGCGACACGTCCGTCGGGGTGCTGTCGGGCGGGGAGTTGCGCCGGGTGGCCCTGTGCCGGTTGCTGCTCATGAAGCCGGACATCCTGCTGCTGGACGAGCCCACCAACCACCTGGACGCCGAGACGGTGGCCTGGCTGGAGCACCACCTCCACGAGTATCCCGGCACCGTCATCGCCGTCACCCACGACCGCTACTTCCTCGACAATGTGGCCGGCTGGATCCTGGAGCTGGACCGCGGCCACGGCATCCCCTGGCAGGGCAACTACTCCTCCTGGCTGGAGCAGAAACAGCAGCGCCTGGCCCAGGAGGCCAAATCCGAGTCGCAGCGGCAGCGCACCCTGCAGCGCGAGCTGGAGTGGATCCGCATGTCGCCCCGCGCCCGCCAGGCCAAGGGCAAGGCCCGCCTGCGCAACTACGAGACCCTCCTCGCCCAGAAGACGGAAAAGCACCCCGACGACCTGGAGATCTACATCCCGCCCGGGCCGCGCCTGGGGGATGTGGTCATCGAGGCCCACGACGTCAGCAAGGGCTATGGCGACCGCCTCCTGGTGGAGGGCCTGCAGTTTCTCGTCCCGCCGGGCGCCATCGTCGGCATCGTCGGTCCCAATGGCGCCGGCAAGACCACCCTCTTCCGCCTCATCACCGGCCAGGAGGAGCCCGACAACGGCCACATCCGGCTGGGCGAAACGGTCCGGCTGGCCTACGCCGACCAGACCCGCGACTCCCTCGATCCCGAAAAGACCATCTGGGAGGAGATCACCGGCGGCACCGAAACCATCGCCCTGGGTGGCCGGCAGGTCAATTCCCGGGCCTTCGTGGGCCGCTTCAATTTTTCCGGCTCCGACCAGCAGAAGCGGGTGGGCGCCCTGTCGGGCGGCGAGCGCAACCGGGTGCACCTGGCCAAGATGCTGCTGCGCGAGGCCAACGTATTGCTGCTGGACGAGCCCACCAACGACCTGGACGTCAACACGCTGCGCGCCCTGGAGGACGCCCTGGAGGCGTTCGGCGGCTGTGCCCTCATCGTCAGCCACGACCGCTGGTTCCTCGACCGCGTCGCCACCCACATCCTGGGCTTCGAGGGGGACAGCCAGGCCGTGTGGTGCGAGGGGAACTATTCCGATTACGCCGCCGACCGGCGGGCCCGTCTCGGCGCCGACGCCGACGTCCCCCGGCGAATCAAGTACCGCCAGTTCAGCCGCTGAACTTCGCGGCGCGAACAGACGCGCCCCCACTGAGTCACCCATCACGCATCCGGGACTCCGGCGCTTAAATCCGGTTGCAGCCCGTCGCCGATTCATCTATAGTTGAATTCTGGCTACGACATTCAGTCAATACGATCTCATCCGGGAGAAAGGCAAACCATGGATTTTCCATTGTTTCACCTCGATTTTTTCGGGAACCGGCTCCTGATCGCCACCATCGCCATCGTGCACGTGCTGGTGAACCACGCCCTGGCCGTGGGTTTCCTGCCGCTGGTGGTCCTGCTGGAGTACCTGGGTTTCCGGAAACGGCGCACCGAGCCCGCGCTGGCGGCGGCGTGGGATGACGTGGTCCGGCGCATGATGCGGGTCGGTTTCATCGTCACCACCACCGTGGGCGCCATGACGGGCGTGGGGATCTGGCTGTCGGCCTCCCTGGTCAATCCGGCCTCCCTCGGCAGCCTGATCCGCGTCTTCTACGGCGCCTGGTTCACCGAATGGATCATCTTCATCCTGGAAGTGGTCTTCATCATGATCTACTTCCTCACGTGGCGCACAGCCGGCGAATCGGAGACGGCCAAAGTCCGCCACATCCGCTTCGGGACGGCCCTGGCGGTCTTTTCCTGGCTGACCATGGCCATCATCGTCGGCATCCTGGCCTTCATGATGGACACCGGCAGCTGGACGGCCGACAAGACCTTCATCAGCGGATTCGTCAATCCCCTGTACCTGCCCCAGCTGTTGTTCCGGACACCGCTGGCCATGATGATGGGCGGGGCCTTCGCCCTGCTGCTGCTGGCCTTTTTCGCCCGCCGAACCCCCGCCGTTCGCCGGCCCCTGGTCTCCTTCGCCGCCTTGTGGCTCCTGGTGTGGACCCCCATGGGCGCCGTGGGCGCGGCCTACTACTATTCGTTCATCCCCGACGCCATGGTGGGCAACCTGCCGACGGCCGTGGGCACCATGGCCTTCATGGACTGGCACAGCTCCCTGCTGACGGTCATGCTGGTGGCCGTCCTGCTCTCCGTCATCATCGCCCTGTGGGGGTATCTGGCGCCGCGCCGGCTGCCCGGGGTGGTGATGGTGCTGCCCATCATCGTCCTGATGGTCTTTCTCGGCTCGTTCGAGCGCATCCGCGAATTCATCCGCAAGCCCTATGTCGTCGGCGACTACATGTACGCCAACGGCCTGCGGGTGGCCGACTATCCGCTCTACAGGCGGGACGGCCTCCTGGCCCACGCCACCTACGTGGACACGCCGGCCGTGACCGCCGACAACACGGTCGCCGCCGGCCGCAACGTGTTCATGCTGGCCTGCAGCCGCTGTCACACGGTGCAGGGCATCAACTCCGTCATCACCAAGTTCCGGGACCAGTCATCCGACGGCCGGACCCTCGATCCGGTGGCCATGAAAAGCTATATCCCCAAAATGCACAACGTCTGGTTCTACATGCCCCCCTTCCCCGGCACCGAGGCGGAGCTGGACGCCCTGGTGGAGTTCATCATCCATGCGGACCGGCACCCCGGTGAATCCCTGCCGGGCGCCCAGGACGGCGGCGTGGCGGTGGCCCATGAGGAGGTGGCCCGGGCGGACGAAAACCGGCGCGGCGAAGGAGGTACCCCATGAACCCCGCCCTGATCCTGCTGTCGGGCACGCCCGTACCCCGGGACATCCCCCTGCCGTTGCCGCTGCCCGAGTGGCTGCTGGTGGCGTTGCTGGTTGTGTCGTTCCTGCTGCACATCCTGTTCGTGAACCTGATGCTGGGCGGATCGGTCCTGACGCTGTGGGCGGAAATCAAAGGGATGGCCGACAAGCGCTACGACCGCCTGGCGCAGGAGATCGCCCGCACCATCACCGTCAACAAAAGTCTGGCCGTGGTGCTGGGCGTGGCCCCGCTGCTGTCCATCAATGTCCTGTACACGGTGCACTTTTATTCGGCCAACGCCCTCACCGGCGACTTCTGGGTGGGCATCGTGCCGCTGGTGACGGCCGCCTTTCTGCTGCTGTACGCCCACAAGTACGCCTGGGACAGATTCGCCGGCCGCAAGAAACAGCATATCGCCCTGGTGGCGGCGGCCGTGGTCCTGCTGCTTTTCGTGCCGCTGATCTTCCTGACCAACGTCAACCTCATGCACTTTCCCGAGGAATGGGGCCGTGTTTCGGGCTTTTTCAGCGCCATGTTCCTGGCCAACGTGTTCCCCCGCTATCTGCACTTCCTGGCCGCGTCCCTGGCGGTGACGGGCCTGTTCCTGTTCGGCTACATGCGGCGGGCGGGCTATGGGCTGGGCGAAAAACTGCCCGGCTTCGGCCGCGGCGAAGTTCTGCGGAAATGGTACGGCCTGGCCTTCTGGACCACCGTCGCCCAGCTGCTGGTGCTGGGGCCGCTGAACCTGCTGACCCTGCCCTGGAAGTCGGTCACCTGGGATTCGGCCGGGCTGCTGCTGGCCGGGGCCGGCGTGGCCCTGGCCGCCATGGTCTTGCTCTGGCTGGATCTGCGGGGACCGGACGAGTTCCTCGGCCGCAATTTCGGCTGGGTGGCCCTCGCCCTGACCGTCACCGTGATCTTCATGGGCAGCGGCCGGCAGGCCTACCGGGCCGTCACCCTGGCGCCCCACCAGGCGGAGATGGCCGCGCGGACCGAACGGCAGAAGCAACTGTCGCAGGCGGCCTGGCAGGACTACGAGCGACAGATGGGTGTCAGCGCCCTGGAGGTGACGGTGGCCGAAAATCTGGGCTGGTACGCCCGGCGCCAGATCGTCAGCGCCTTCCAGTTCGAGGATGCCGTCATCGATCTGAAATTCGATCTGGAGGCCAATACGGTCCGCTTCATGTTCGAAGCCGCCAATCTCCAGGCGGAGAGGATCATCGAGCGGATGCAGGAGCTGAATCTGACGGTCACGCGGTCGACCGCGCCCGAAGGAGCCGTGGCTGTGCCCGGCCGGGACGCGGCGGCCATCACCCCCTGAGGTGCGCGGGGCCGCGACGGGCCCGATCCGCGACTAGTTGACCGCCGGCTTTTTCAGTTCCAGGTAGAACCAGTCGGATTCGTCACGGGCGGTGCTCTCCTCGAAACCGGCGGCGCGGGCCAGACGCCGGTAATAGTCGAGGTCGTGCCGTTCCGGGGGGAAGCGTGTTCCGTATCCCGTCCCGATCAGGGTGTGGGGGAGCTGGATGCTCAGCCGGACGACGGCGATTTTTTTCCCTTCGGGCGCGGTGTCGAACACGGCGTCCCAGATCCGGAAGACGCCGCCCGGTTTCATGACGCGGAATGCCTCGGCGAAGACCTTGGGGTGCAGGTCCTGGGGGATGTACATCAGGGTGAAGAACGAAGCCGTCGTGCCGAAGGTCCCATCCAGAAATTTCAGGTCGGTGGCGTCCATGACGATCTTGAGGGCGTCACCCGGCGCCTCTTCCAGCTCACGCTTGCTGATATCGATGGAAATCGCTTCCCGGCCCTTGAGCTGGCCGATGACGCCTTCCCCGCCGCCGCCCAGATCCAGGATATACCCCTCGGCCGGAAAATCTTCCAGAACGAGGGTGCCCAGATCGGTGATGAGCATCTCCTCTTCCCGGGGCCGCGTATGATGATCCGGTTTCTCTTCCTGGGACGAGGGGGTGCCCGCCGCCCACAGTTCCGCCGGCAGGGCCAGTAAAAGTGCCAGACAGCAGACCGTCGCCAATAACTTCATGGGTTCCTCCATCCAAAAGAATCGGTTGCGCTCGCATGACGAATTCAGATGACCGCCGGGCTGTCATCCGGGAAAGAGAGTATACGTAACCGGTCTGATGAAGGTTCTGTTTGCCGGTTGTCGGCGGGGCCGGATAGCCCTGGTCCATTCACTGCGGAAAGGCTGAACCAAATATGGTTGCCGTCAATCTGAATAGGCAGGGAACTGCAATCGCTCTTTCCAGACCCGGGACAACCGACAGGCCGTGCCCGGGCGCCGCTGCTGCAGCCGTTTCACGTACCGATTCCGGTCCAGTGACCTCATCGCCGGAGCCGCAGAAAACGGATCCGGAACCTCTGATCCAGGTGACATCATGTCCGAGCTTCCCCTTGCCCCAGACCTGCCCCGCAAACTTGGCCTCTTTTCCGTTACCAACATCGTCATCGCCAATATGATGGGCGTGGGTGTTTTCACCACCGCCGGACTGCTCATCGCCGACCTGCGCCATCCGCTCCTCATGCTGGGGCTGTGGCTGCTGGGCGGCGTTATCGCCGTCTGCGGCGCGCTCTGCTACGGCGAACTGGGCGCGGCCATGCCCCGCGCCGGTGGCGAGTATTTTTTCCTGAGCCGCCTCTTCCATCCGCTGCTGGGCTTCCTGAGCGGCTGGGTGTCCCTGTTCGCCGGATTTTCGGCGCCCATCGCCGCCGCCGCCATCGGCATCAGCGCCTATCTGTTGCGGGCCTTTTCCGGCCTGGCCACCCCCGGGCTGCTGCCGCCGGAAGTGGAACAGGTCCTGATAAAAAAAATGGTGGCCCTGGCCATGATCGCCGCTGTGGTGGGCGTACAGCTGCGTGGTATGAGGCTGACGACGGCGGTGCAGAACGTGCTGACGGTCCTCAAGGTGGGGCTCATCGTGCTCCTGGTCGGGACCGGTTTCGCCGTGGGCCACGGCAGCTGGTCGCATTTCACCGCCGCCGACAGCCTGCCGCTGGACTTCGCCGGCTGGAAGATCGTCGGCCTGGCCCTGGTCTGGATCATGTTCGCTTACACCGGTTGGAACTCGGCGGCCTATATCGGTTCGGAGATCCGCGATCCGGTGCGCAACCTGCCCCGCGCCCTGCTGCTGGGTGCCGGCATCGTCATCCTGCTGTTCGCCGCCCTCAATGTGCTGTTCGTGTATGCCGTTCCTCCGGCGGACATGAGCGGCGTCATCTCCGTGGGCGGGCTGGCGACGGGCCGCCTCTTCGGGGCGTCTTTCGAAGCCGTGGGCTCTGTCCTCATCTCCCTGGCCCTCCTCTCCTCCCTGTGCACCCTGTTCATCCTCGGCCCGCGCGTGTATTTCTCCATGGCCCGGGACGGGCAGTTTTTCCCGTTCGCGGGCCGCGTACACCGGCATTGCCGGGTGCCCGCCCGCTCCCTGCTGCTGCAGGGCGGAGTGGCGGCACTGATGGTGCTGCTGGGCAGTTTCGACCAGATTCTCACCTACATGGGGCTTTGCCTGGGCATGTTCCCCATCCTGGCGGTGGCAGGGATCTTCAAGCTCCGCCGTCAGGGCGGGAGCCCGTACCGCCTGCCCGGCTTTCCCCTGGTGCCGCTGATCTTTCTGGTTGCCTCGGCGGCCATCCTGCTGCTGGCCGTCCTGGAGCGGCCCCTGGCCCTGCCGGGAGCGATGGTGACCCTCCTGGCGGGCATCCCCTTCTATTATCATTTCCGCCGCCGCTACGGCCGGGCACGGGTTGAAACACCGGCTGATGGAGTGCCCGGTGAGGCGGAGGCCGTCGTCCTGCGCAAAATGGCGGGCTGATACGGGACGAAGTATGATAAATGAAAAAAATGCCGGGCGGGAGGCCGCCCGGCAGAGGATGTTTCGGGATCTGACCGAAGTTACTCGGTGACTTTCAGTTCAGCGGTGACGGTCTGCCCGCCGGCCGTCAGTTCGACGGTATAGGTGCCCGCCTCGACGAAGGGGGAGCGGCGCCGCGATGCCTCGCCGGCGTCGGCTTTCCGCAGGTCCCAGGTGGCCAGGTTGTAGCCCTGGTCCGCCTTCACCGTCATCTCCCCGACCACGTTTTTACCGGCGTCCAGGATCCGGATGGCCACATCCTGCGCCTGGCCGAGATAATAGTGAAAGGTGGCGTCGCGGCCGCCGGCATAGCGCCACCAGCGCCGCTGGGGCACCCGGGCCGGTTCGGGCGCGAACAGATGGACCGGCTGGCGCAGAAACGCCATGTCCATCTGCTCCAGGTGCCGCACGTTCAGGGCGTACATGCCCCGGCCGTGGGTGGCGGCCACCAGGATGTCCGCCTCGGGATGGATGACCAGGTCATGCACGAACGTCGTGGGCAGCTGGCCGGGCAGCGCATGCCAGGTGTCGCCGCCGTTGAGGCTGACATAGACCCCCAGGTCGGTGCCCACATACAGGATGTCGCCGCTGCGGGGATCCTCGCGGATGACGTTCACCGGTCCGCAGGGGATGTTGTTGGCGATGCTGATCCATGTTTCGCCGTAATCGGTGGATTTCCAGACATAGGCCGTGAAATCGTCGTCCCGCTTGCCGTTCTGGGTGAGGTAGACGGTGCCCTCGTCGAAGGCCGAAGCCACCACCCGGGAGATCCAGCGGTAGGGCTCCAGGCCGAAGGTGATCTCCTGCCAGTTGCGGCCGCCGTCGCGGGTCACGTGGGCCCGGCCGTCGTCGGTGCCGGCATAGATCAGGCCGAACTTCAGGGGTGACTCGGAGAGGGTGAAGAGGGTCTGGTACTGGATGTCGCCCGATCGCTCGGGATTGTTGTAGGTGAGGTCGGGGCTGATCTTTTCCCACGACTCGCCCATGTGCAGCGAGCGGAACAGGAAGTTCATCCCGTGGTAAATGATACGCGGGTTATGGGGTGAGATGATGAACGGCGCCAGCCACTGGCCGCGGTAGGGCGGCTCGCCTTCGGCCGGTTTGGGCACGATGATGGTGCTCTCGTCGGTGCGGATGTTGGTGCGGGAAATGGTGCCGTAGAAGCCGGCGGAGTAAACGATGTCCGGATTGGTGGGGTCGATGGCGTGGCTGCTCCCTTCGCCACCGGGCGCCCGCTCCCATTCCGCGGCGGGAATGTTGTCGCGGCCGTTGCTCAGGTCCACGGGGGCACGGTAGCTGCCATGGTCCTGGATGGAACCGTAGACGTGGAAGGGCTGGTCCATGTCGTGGGAAACGTTGAAGAACTGCACCAGGGGCAGGTTGTCGAGAAACTGCTTCCACGTCTCGCCGCCGTCGTAGGAGATGACCACGCCGCCGTCATTGACGTTGACCAGGTAATCCGTATTGTCCGGATCGATCCACAGGCCGTGGTGGTCCCCGTGCATGCCGCGCAGGGGGCGGAAGGTCTTGCCGGCATCGTCGGACACGTTGAGGGCCAGGCCCATGACGTAAATGCGGTCGGGATTCACCGGGTCCACCCGGATCTGGCCGAAGACCCAGCCGTAGGTGGCCGAGAGACTGGCCATGTAATCGTCGGCTTCGCTCACCTGTCGCCAGTTGGCGCCGCCGTCGTCGGAGCGGTAGACCGTGGCGCCCTTGATGATGTCGCCCCGGGGACGGCCGTAGGAGTCGGTCTCGGCGGTGGGGTCGGCCGGCCGCAGGATTTCATAGTTGTCCACAAAGGCGTACAGAATGTCCGGTTTGGCGCGGCAGAGGTCGATGCCGATGCGGCCGCGGTATCGGGCTTCGGGCAAGCCGTTGTTGATCTGGACCCAGGTGCGGCCGCCGTCCACGGTTTTGTAGATGCCGCTGTTGCCGTAGTCCGGCTCGTTGCGCGGGTCGTTCCATTTCTTGCGAACCCGCTGCCAGGTGGTGGCGTAGAGGGTGTCCGGCGCCGAGGGATCCATGACCAGGTCGATGGCCCCCGTCATCTCGTCGATATACAGGATTTTTTCCCAGTTCTGGCCGCCGTCGACGGTCCGGTACACGCCCCGTTCGGCGTTGGGCGTCCATTCGTGGCCCGAGGCGGCCACATAGACCAGATCGAAATTTTCGGGATGGATGACGATGCGGGGGATGGTGTTGGTGTCCGTCAGCCCCATGTGCTGCCAGGTCTTGCCGGCGTCGACGGACTTGAACACACCGCAGCCGGCGTGGGAGCTGCGGAAAATATTGGCTTCGCCCGTGCCCACCCAGATGATGTCGGGGTTGGACGGGGCCAGGGTCACGTCACCGATGGAGGTGGATGGCGCATGCTCGAAGACCGGCAGCCAGGTGGTCCCCTCGTTGTCGGTTTTCCAGACGCCGCCCGAGGCGCCGGCCACGTAAATGGTGTAATTCTTCCCCTTGGGCGCCACAACGTCCACGTCGGTCATGCGGCCGCTGATGTTGGTGGGACCCAGGAACTGCCAGGGCAGGTTGGCAAACAGGGACTGCTCTTTCAGCATGACGTGCTGGTCGTACCATTGCCAGCGCAGAGCGGGATCGGTGGGGCCGTCGGCGGCCAGCACCGCGCCGCAGGCCAGCGCCAGCAGAAGCAACAGGCCGGCGCCGCAGCGTCGGACAATGGATGGATATGAATGGTATGCAGGCATGGAACCTCCTCGTATAAATGATCTCATTGGGATGCCGATGGGTTTTCCGGTTCGGCCAGGGGCGTGGTCCGGCCGTCCAGGGCGGCCCGGTAGAAGCGCCCGTCCTGCCAGAGCAGCCCTTCACCCCGGTCGCCGTGCTTGAAGCCGGCGTCGACGGCGATGACCGTTCCGGCCTGCCAGGCCGAGACGTGTTCCTGGGTGGTGTGGCCCACCACGATGCGAGACACGTCATAGGTCCGCAGGACCTCCCGCACCTCGTCGGGCCGGAGCAGAGGATAATTTGACCGCTCCTCCAGGTAGCCGCGATACCAGAACGGGCCGATGCGGCCAAAAACGGCGGCCAGCTCCGGGTCGGATTCGATCCCTTCGGCGGATTCAGCCAGGCCCCGGCGCAGGGCCGCGTTCATGTCCCCGAGGTGCGGGAACTGCCGGGCCATGGCCGGCGAGATGCCGCCGTGCACGAAAAGCAGGTCGCCGATCCGGACCGCCGCGTTTTTGGTCCGCAGCCATGCGCCCAGCACCGAACGGGGGCCGTACAGTTCCGGCAGGGGCATCTGCAGGATCTCGGCGGTGGCCTTATATTTTTCATGGATATAGCGCAAATCGCCCTGCAGCACCATCAACTCGTGGTTGCCCAGCAGGACGTGCACCCGGCCGCCGTGGCGACGGGCCGCCTGCTCCAGCTGGTGGATGGCCCACCAGGCTTCGGTCACCGTCGGGCCGCGGTCGAAGACATCGCCGACGATGACCAGGTGGCCGTCACCCCAGCACCAGCTGCCGTTCGTGTCGATGACGCCGTGGCGTTCCAGCAGGCGGCGGAACAGGCCGAACTGGCCGTGAATGTCGCTGACGGCGAAGATCCGGCCCGTGGCCGGCCAGGTGTCCTCCGCGGGTGGCGGCGGATCGGCCGGGATCAGCAGCGGCAGGTGCGGCCGTGACCAGGCGACCTGTTGCCACTTGCCGGTCAGGGGGACCACCGTCTCTTGCGGCTGGCCGTCCGCCACCGTCCGGACGGTCAGCTGCCGTCCGTCCCGGAAAATGTAGGGCCCGTCAGTGATGGCCGCCGGAGCGGCAACGGGTGTGGATGGGCCGGCGGCGGCCAGGGCTGCCAGCAGGGTGACCGCCAGGACCAGTGGCAGCAGCCGGGGCCAGGGAAAAGGCTTGCGTAAAGAATTCATGACGGATCGGTCCTTTCAGGGCGCGGCCGCGGCGGGCGCCGCCATGGCAGCGGCGCGGGAGCGGTTTTCCCGGGTTCAGCTCTGCCGCAGGATCTCTGTGAGCTTGCGGGCGTAGAGTTCGCTCTCCCGGTCGGCGGTGACGAATTCGATCTGATCGGCGGCGCCGACGCCCAGCCCCAGTTCCACGGCGCGAATGATCTGTTCCTGCCGGAAGACGGGGGTGCCCATAATGGCGTCGTTGGCGCCGACTTCCCGCAGGACGGCCAGTCCCACGGCGTCCACCGCCACCCGGTCGGTGCCGGCCAGGATCACGCCGGCCGTGGCGCTTTTGCCGGTCATGGGGCCACCGTCCACGAAGCATTCCACGCCGTCCATGACGATGAGGCGCGGCGTGTAGGCCAGGTTGATCTCGGCGATCATCCGGCGCATGTGTTCGCTGCGGTGCAACTCGCGCATGAGGCTGCGGGGGGTCACGCCGACGGACAGTTTCAGCGACATGGTGAACACGCCGCCGTACTGATGGGTCTTCAGGCAGGGCGTGGTGACGATGTACTCCGCCTCGCGCAGGGGGCGGGGAACGGTGAAGCCGTTCTCCCAGTGCAGGGCCGGATGATGGTACGGCAGCCAGTCGGCGTCGGGCAGTGCGCCGAAATCCACCACATCGAAGCCGGCCTCGGCGGCCATCTCGGGGATCTGCTTGGCGGCCAGCACCTCGGGCATTTTGGCCGGGCCGCAGCGGTCGCCGACGGTGATGGCGGCGGCGTTCCGCTGCTGCAGTTCGAGGATGATCTGATGCAGGGTGTCGTTGTGGGTGGAGCCGGGAGCCGGGTCCGCCGTGTTGAAATTTGGTTTCACCAACACCTTGCGGCCCGCGACCGGGTCGAATTGCAGCAACTTCATCACCTGGCCCACCCCGGCCCGCCGATCACCTGTCTTGCAGAGAGCGATGCGGGTGCGGCCGACCTCCGACGCCGTCGACCGGACATAGCGGCTCAGCGGCCATGCGGCCGCTCCGAACAGGGTTCCCTTGACGAAGTCCCGCCGGCTGACGCCGGAGCGACGCTGGTTATTCATAGTGTTTCTCCGGTAAAGATTTGCGCATAGCGAAAATCCATTGTAAACGTCGAAGGGTGGGGGACGCAATGGAAAAGCGCGGGGGGGCGTTCCGGCGGCCGGCCAAACGGGGGGGAGGCATACAAAATAATGTAACTTTTTTCCGGAATGGCAGTATTACGGTGTGAACACAAGGCGCCGGACGCCGCCTCCCGGGCGGCCCACGCCGGCAAAACGGTCCGAAGGGCTCCGGATGTCGCTCAGCAACGAGTCGATCATGGTCCAGGTCAGGCAAGGGCAGGTGGAGAGACTGGCCATCCTGTTCGAGCGCTACCACGTCAAGGTGTTCAATTTTCTGCTGCGCATGACGGGAGATCGAACTCTCAGCGAAGATCTGACCCAGGAAGTTTTTTTTCGCATGCTCAAGTATCGCCACACCTACCGGGAGAGCCGGAGATTCACCACCTGGATGTTCCAGATCGCCCGCAACGTATTCCTGGACCACCTGCGCAAAACCCATCCCGAAGTGGCGGCCGAGAGTGCACCGGAGCCGGCGGCCCCGGACCGGGCGCCGACGGAAGACCTGGAACAAAAGGAAAGCGTGGTTCGCCTGCGCGAGGCCCTGTCCCGCCTGCCGTGGAAAAAGCGGGAGATGCTGGTCCTGAGCCGCTACCATGACCTGAAATACCAGGAGATCGCCGACATGCTGGACTGCAGTGTTTCGGCCATCAAGGTGGGCGTGCATCGGGCCATGGAGGACCTGCGCCGGATGCTGTGGACGTGAAAGGAAGCTGGCCATGAACTGTGAAGAGATTCGCCCGCTCATCGTCGACTACCTGACGGATGAATTGCCGCCGCCCCGGCAGGAGGCGGTGCGGGAGCATTGCCGCCGCTGTGCGACCTGCCGGCGGGAGCTGGAGGACGTCACCACCCTGTGGCAGCAGCTGGGTGTGCTGCCCGAAGAGCCACCGGGCGAACGGCTGCGCGCCAATTTTTACCAGATGCTGGCCTCCTATCAGGCCGGGCTCGATGACCGGCCCGCCACCGAGCGTTTCCGTCCCCTGGACTGGCTGCGGCGCCATGTATGGCCCCTGTCGCCGGCCTGGCAGGGGGCGCTGGTGGTCCTGGTGCTGGTGACGGGCTGGCTCACCCGACCGCTGCTCTTTCCCCGGGGGCCGGATCCCCGCCTGACGGAGATGCAGCAGCAGATGGAGCAGTTGCGGACGACCGTCACCCTGTCCATGCTCCGTCAACCTTCGGCCACCGACCGGCTGCAGGCCGTTTCATGGGGCGCCCGCTTGAATGAGCCGGCGCCCGAAGTGGTCACGGCCCTGCGGGGTACCCTCGACGGAGATCCCAACGTCAACGTCCGCCTGGCCGCCGCCGAAGCGTTGTTCACGTTCCGCCGCAATGCCTCCGCCCGCCAGGGGCTGTTGGCCGCCCTTTCCCGTCAGGACTCCCCCCTGGTGCAGCTGGCGCTCATCGATTACATCGTCCGGCTGGAAGAATCGCGGGCCCCGCAGGTATTGCGCGAATTCATCCGCCAGCCGCTCCTCAATCCGGCCGTGACCAAGGAAGCGGAAAAAACACTGGTCCAGTTCGGGGAATTGTAGCCGACTCAGCCGGAACGCTGCTCCAGGCGGCGCAGAAACTCCTTCATGATGCGGGCGAAGAGTTCGTCCTTCAATGCCTGGTCCTCCACGCCGGTGTCGATGTTGGGATTGTCGTTCACCTCGATGACGAAGACCCCCTCCTCCGTCTGCTTGAGATCCACACCGTACAGGCCGCTCCCGATGAGCCGCGCCGCGCGCACGGCAGTGTCCACCACCTCGGCCGGTGCCTCGGCCACGGGAAGGGTCAGGAACTTCCCGTAACGTTCCCGGTCGCTTTTGTGGTTGATGATCTGCCAGTGCTTGCGGGCCATATGGTACTGGCAGACAAAGAGAGGTTCGCCGTTCAGGACGCCCACCCGCCAGTCGAAGGGGGTGTACATGAACTCCTGGGCCAGGATGAGGTCCGATTCGTGGAACAGCTTTTCGGCGATGGTGTTCAGTTCCTCGAGGGTTTCGACCTTGAACACGCCGCGGGAGAAGGAGCTGTCGGGTATTTTCAGCACCATGGGAAAACGGAGCTGGTGGGTCAATTCACCCAGCCGCCGGCGGCTGACCACTTCGGAACGGGGGGTCGGAATCCTGTTGAGCCGCAGCAGTTCGGCCAGGTAGACCTTGTTGGTGCAGCGCAGGATGGACACGGGATCGTCGATGACCACCATCCCCTCTCGCTGCGCCCGCTGGGCGAAACGGTAGGTATGATGATTCATGGCTGTGGTTTCGCGGATGAACAGGGCGTCGAATTCCAGCAGACGGGGCAGGTCCTTTTTCTGGATCAGGGCCACGTCCAGGTTGAGGGACTCGCCGGCGCGCACGAATTTCTGCAGGGTCCGCTGGTCGGAGGGGGGCAGGGTCTCCCGGGGATCGTGCAGGATGGCCACGCTGTACCGGGCGGCCGTCTTGACCTTGGGATCCTGCCAGGTGGTGCGGGTGAACCGGGCCAGGGCCCAGCCGAAGAAGGCATCCTGCTCCTGGCTCAGGTTTTCGATGGACACCGGCTGGATGGCGTGGAGACGCAGGGTGTCCCGCCGGCGAACCTGCACCCGCAGAATGGGAAACCGGAACAGCTCGAAGATGCGGTGCGCCAGTTGCTGGTAGGTGGGGTCGTCGGCGATCCCGAAGAAGATGTACAGGGTGAAGCCGCCTTCGGGCGGCTCGGCCAGGCGGTGGAATTTCTTTTGCAGCAGTTCGTCCAGCTCGGCCAGGTAGGGCCGGTACATCCGTTTCTGGCTCAGCTCCAGGATGTTGCGGACGCTGGGAATGACCCGGTGCTGCCGCGCCTCGGCCAGCAGGGAGCAATAATAGCCGTAGCCCATGTATTCGTAATTGGGATGGAGGTTGATGACCCGGGTTTTGGAACGGAACGACTCCGCCTGTTCGATGTATTCGCGGGCCGCCACCACCCGGTAAGCGGCGGAAGCCCACTTCAGGTCACCTGCCCGTTGCACGATGAGTACCTGCTGGCTCATGGCGATTCCTTTCGGCGTTTGAGGATGAGGGTGGCCTGGTGCTGGCTTTTGCCATAGCGGGCCATTCGTTCGAACTCTTTCCGCAGGATGGGCAGGTTGTAGCTGTCGGTCACCGTCTTTTCTTCCATGACGTCCACATAGGGATCATGCACGAAGACGAAGCGGGGGTCGAAGCCGGTGATCACCACCCAGTGCGGAAATTTTTCGCGATAGATGCGATACGAGCTGATCAGCACCAGCGGGACCGAGCCCGACTGGAAAGAATCTTCCAGATCGGCCACGGTCAGGCAGGCGTAATAGACGGCGATATCCGTTTCGGCGATCGCGGCGAGGAAGTCTTCGTGAACCAGTCGAATGACCTCTTTCTTGTCTTCGCTGCGGACACCGTCCAGAAAGAAGGGGCCGTCGTCGTTGAGGAAGAGCTCCACGTCAAAACCACGCCGCCATGCCGCCAGGGCCAAACCCTGGGGGCTGCAGCCACCATGCCCGGAGGTCATGTACACCGTGTTGGCTTCCCGCCAGATCCGCAGTTCGAGACGCCGGTCCAGGCTGGTCCCGGGATCGAGGCTGTTCATGGCCATCATCAATGCCGCCGGACCACACGTGAACTCGGAATTCTGGGCGTAATAGGGGACGCGGGTCTCGGGTGGATGAACCGCCGGCGATACCCACTTTTCCATGCGCAGGGCGGCGGTGTGATCCTCGTAGTAATCGGGGAAGAGCCCGAATTCGCGATAGCCCAGTTTCCTGTACAGGGCGATGGCCGGGGCGTTGTCCGGGCGCACCTCCAGGCGGATGTAGGCGCACTCGCGACGCCGGGCCTCTTCCTCGCTGGCGGTCATGAGACGGCGGGAAAGTCCGCGGCCCTGCTGGTGCGGGTCGACGGCTACCGAATAGAGGCGGGCCACGGAGATGCCAGTCCGGAACAGCAGCAGGATATAGCCGGCCAGGCGAGCTCCCTCGGCCAGGACCATGCAGGCGGCATGGCCGCGGGTAATGAGGCGCTGGAAACGACGGGCCGTCAGACGGTCTGTGTCGAAACAGGCGTGTTCCAGGCGGATCAGCTCCGGTACATCGGCCGGTGTGGCCGGCCGCAGGACAAGTGAAGATGGTTCCGCTTCCGCCTGGGACATGCAAGGACTCCGGAATTTCCGGCTGCTTGACGAACAGCCGGACGAGGCATATTGTACCTCCGGATCCGCCCTGTTTCTACCATATTTCGAAGGGGTGCATCAACTTTCGAGTCCTTTCCTTGGCGGATAAACCAGGCCATGAAATATCCGCGGGATGTCCATGCGGCAGGGTTCGCTATCCCGCCGGAACACATGGGCCCGGGCTCGGGTGAGGGAGGTCGGAGAAAGATCTGGCGGTCGCCGCCGATTCTGTGATAAATTTCTCCAGATCGAAACAGGTTTTTGCAGAAGGATATGGCCATGCCGATGAGTCCTGCATTACGCTCCCAGTCCATTCTGATCGTATCGGCCCTGATCATGGCCCTCGCCTGCGGACTGTTCGGCTGGCGGATCAATGACCTGACCACCTCCTTCTCCACCGGGATTTTTTTCCAGTTTCCCTCCGGCGACGGCGACACCACCATCTCCGGCACGTTTATCGGGTTTACCATTCCCGGCCGGGTGGGCGTGGTCACGCCCGGTTCGCCGGCGGATCGGGCGGGTGTGCGCTCCGGTGATGAAATCGTAAGCATCGGGGACATCCCCCTCGACCAGAAAGAGCAGCTGCAGGCGCTCAATGACCGGTTGAAACGGGGCGACAGGGTGACCTATCGATTGCACCGTGACGGCCAGGAACTGACCGTGACATTACCGCTGGAGTCACCGCTGGCCCCGCTGGCGGCCAAGATCGGCATCGTCAGCGATGTGGCCGTGGCCCTGACGTTCATGATCATCGGCGGGTTGGTCTTCTGGCGGCGCAAGTACGACCCGCGGGCGGAACTGTTTTTCCTGTTTTCCGCCGCCGCCGCCGCCACCTATCTCACCATGTCCTTCGTCACCCTGCCGGATTTCAGCGCCCTGGGCGGAGATGCCCTGGCCCGGATAGAACCCGCCTTCCTGGTGGCCTCGGTGCTGCTGGGATTTATCGGCTATTTCCTGCCGGCCAGTTTCCTGCACCTGACCCTGATATTTCCCAAACCGCTGCCGCTGTTGCGAAAATATCCCCGGATCGTTCGCTGGATCTATCTCCTGCCGGTGGTGTTCATCCTCTTTCTTTTGCCCGTCGGTTTCACCATCGGGATCGTGGAAAGCCGTTCGGCCGGTGGCACACCCCTGTGGCTGTTGGCGCTGGCCATGGTTTTTCTCGGCCTGGCGGCGGCTGCCGTGATCCGGCTGGCACGCACCATCCGCCGGCAGGGCTGGGGGGTGGCTTTGTTGGCCAAGCCGAGCCGGACAATCCTGCTCGTTCTGGCACTGAATTACCTGTTTGTGCTGTTATCCCTGACTCTGTACATTCATTTCCGTTCCGGTGAGCAGGATTCGCCGCTCGTTTTCGTCGTGCTGTTCATGCCGCTGTTTCTGCTGCTGGTCAGTATCCCCATGGCCTATCCCGTGCTCAGCTGTATCGCCCTCATTTTCGGTTACCGCCAGGCTGGGCACGAGGAGAAGCGGCAGCTTCGCTGGCCGCTGTGGGGGACACTGGTGGCTCTGTCCGGCTCGATTCTGCTGGGGCTGCTCTATTGGGGCGCGACCCTGGTGCAGAGCCCCCTGGCGTCGCAGATGTATTACCTGACCTTCAATCTGGGCAAGGTGTTCTACGTCCTGATTCCCCTCTCGTTCGCCGTGGGCATATTCAAATACCGGCTGATGGATATCGACATCATCATCCGCAAGACGGTCATCTACGCCATCGTCACCGGCATCGAACTGGTGGTGTTTCTGGTGCTGGCCGGCGGCGTCGGCCGGGTGCTGGTGGAGGTGGCCGGCGTCAAGAACATCTGGGGGATCATCATCGCCATCTTGACGGTGGTGGCCTTGCTCTACCCCCTGCACAACTGGGCCCGGGATTTCGTGGATCGGCGATTTTTTCGCCGCCGCTATGATTACGCCAACGCCTTGTCCGCCATCCGGCAAACCATGGCGGAGAACACCGACAGCCGCCAGCTGCTCCGCTTCGCGGTGGAAACGGTCCAGCAAGCCCTGCGGTGCCGGGTGGCGGCGGTTTTCATGCGCAGCGAACAGGACGAGTTTACGTACCGCGTGTCCGAAACCATCGGCCTGCCGGAGAGCCAGCGCGGCCAGACCATGGTGCTGGACGAGGAGACGGTCCAGCAGAAACTGAACCAACATGACTTCTTCCGGCGCTCCGACCTGCTGCCCGGCGCCTTTCGGCTCTGGCAGCGCATGGGCCTGGAGGAGGCGGTCGGGATCATCATGGCCGGCAAGCTGACGGGGCTCCTGGCCCTGGGGCGCAAGTACCCCGATCCCGGCCTGGAGGACGAGGATGTGGATTTCCTCTTTCAGGCGGCGGATTTGCTGGCCGGTGGCCTGGCCCGCCTGCGGGTTCGCCAGCAGAGCCAGGACCTGGAAGTGGCCCGGGAAATCCAGCGCCGGATGCTGCCGCAGAATATTCCCCAGGTGCCCGGACTGACCATCGCCCGCGCCTGGCAGCCTTCCCGGCTGGTGGGCGGCGACTATTTCGACCTTGTGGCCATGGCCGCCGACCGGCTGGGCATCCTCATCGCCGATGTGGCCGGCAAGGGTATGGCCGCCGCCCTGCTCATGTCCAACATGCAGGCGGCGTTCCGGGCCATGGTCGAACCGGAGATGCCCCCCCGGGCCGTGGTCACCCGCCTGAATCAGGTCATGGCCGGACAAATGGCCGCCGGCCGTTTCATTACCCTCTTCTACGGCGTTTACGATGCCCGGACGCGCCACCTGGACTATGTGAACGCCGGCCATTGCCCGCCCTTCCTGCTCCGCCGCGACGGCCGGACGGAGCTGCTGGAAGAGGGCGGGCTCATTACCGGCGTTTTCCCCAATGCGACATACGACCAGGGACAGGTGCAGTTGAACCCTGGAGACTGCCTGGTTCTGTTCACCGACGGGATCACCGAAGCGGAGGATCCCGATTTTGAGCCCTTCGGCGAGGAACGCCTGCTGGAGCTGGTCCGGCGCCATTTTTCGGCCGGTCCGGAGCAGGTGGTGGAATCGATTCTGGCCGACGTGCGCCAGCACAGCGAAGGCGAACCGCAGGACGATCTCACCCTGATGGTCATCACCGTAACCGATGCGCCGGCATCGTCCGCCGGGACGGAATCGCTCGTCCGGAAACAGGGAATCCCGGGCTGATGGGTGGTCCCGGCGGGGGCGTGCCCGGAAATCCGGAGCCTGTTTGCCGAACCTCCGGGCCCTTGTGACCCGTCTATCTGTATGATTCGGTTTTTGCCGTACACTTCATCCCATAAGGAGAAAACATGTTCAGAAAGATTGGAATCCTGACCGCCGTGTTGCTGCTGGTCGCCACCCTCGGCTGCGGCCGTTCCGAAGAGGATTTGGCCAAGGAATTCGGGGATGCCTACGCCGTCATCAAGCAGAATTTCGAGGAGAATCTCCAGAAAATCACCTCGCGTGAGGAATACGATAAGCTGCAGGAGCAGAAAAAAGTCGATCTGGAAGCCTTGCTGGAGCGGTTCGCCGGCAACAGCGGCGACCGCCTGGATCTGATCCGGATCCGGATCTTCAAGGATCTGGGCCAGACCGACGAGGCCGACACCGTAGTGGCTCGTTTGCTGGACGAAAACTCGCCCCTGGCGCCCCAGGTCAAGCTGGAGCGAGTGTCCCTGCTCGTGGAAAAGGGCCAGGGCGAAGCGGCCGCGGCACTCCTGGCGGAAATCGACGGCCAGGTGCCGGTGGATGAGCATCTGTATGAGGCCTATCAGGCCGTGGTGTTCAGCGCGCCGTCGCCCGAAGCGGTGATCACCTACGGGCAGCGACTGGTGGAGGCGGAAGACCTGCCCCCGGCCATGTCGCAAAACGTCAAGTACGTCTACAGCCAGATGGCCCATGCCGCCAAGAATGCCGGGGATATGGAGAAGGCCAAATCCATTCTCAACGCGGGCATCGCCCAGGCCGGACCCGAGAACCAACCCTACCTGGAAAACGAGCTCCGGCTCATGAACCTGATCGGCCAGCCGGCCGCCGCCCTGTCGGCGGAGACGTGGCTGAACTCGGAGCCCTTGACCCTGGACGAACTGCGGGGCAAGGCGGTGCTGGTCGATTTCTGGGCCACCTGGTGCCCGCCCTGCCGCGCCGTCATTCCGACGCTGGCCCGGATCTACAAGGAGTACAAATCCGAAGGGCTGGAGATGATCGGGTTCACCCGGATTTACGGCACCTACCGTGACGACATCCAGAACAAGGGGAAGGTGGAAAAAGAGACGGAACTGGAGCTGACGCGCGAATTTCTGAAACGCTACGACATGACCTATCCCATCGCCGTCGCCGATGGCCAGGACGTCTTCGATGCCTACAGCGTGCGGGGCATCCCCACCCTGTTCTTCATCAACGACGAGGGAATCATCGTGGATGTGGAGGTCGGCTCCGGCGGCGAGGACAAACTGGAAGCCAAGGTCCGGGAGCTGCTCAATCTGTCCTAGGTCCGAACAGGTTCTGCACCGGGTCCGGCCGGACCCGGTGCCGGCCGTCGGGCCGCCGCGACCGCTCCGCCGTCCGTCACAGGTCGGGTGTTAACCATCGTTATCCCATTGACTTGTATGCGGTGGAATTGTAAGATGCATCCGCGACGTCCTGGCGATGGGACACCCTGGGCCGCGCACGAGTCAATCCTCCCGGCATCCACCCCGCCGGATGACGCCGCCCGATCCAACGCCGCGAGACGCATGGGCGAAGATGTGCTGAAGGTGCGGCCCGATCGCACCCGGTCAATCCGTTCGTTATCCTTTTTCAGGTGGTGAATCGATGACCAGAATCACGCTGATTGTGGTGTTGGTGGGATTGATGACGCTGGCCGTGGTGGTGATGGTGCCCTCGGCCGGCGCGAATGGCCCGGTGACGCCGAGGATACGGCAGGGCGCCGAGCAGATCACCGTTCAGGGCATGACCCGGCACTGGCGGGACGCCGACAAGACGCCGCTGGACCTGCGGCCGGGGCCCCGCAAATTCCGGCAGAACAACGAGCACGAATACGAGCGACCCATTGTGGTCCGGCCGCAGGAGACGGATCCGGTGGTGCAGGGCTGGTCCGGGCGCGGCCGGCCGGGAGAGAAGGACCTCACCACGCCCCTGGCCAGTTACGCCGGCATGAACCTGTCGGCCAACGGCGGCGGCTGGCCCCCCGACACCACGGGTGATGTGGGGCTGACCTATTACGTCCAGGCGGTGAACACCTCCATCGGCATCTATCGCAAGAGCGACGGGGCGCTCATCTCGGCCACGACGTTCGATGACTTCTTCGGCGGGACGGGCATCGCCGGCACCCCTTGCGACGAAAACAACAACGGGGATCCCATCGTGCTCTTCGATCCCTATGACGAGCGCTGGTTTATCCTGGATTTCGCCTGGGATCCTTCAGAAACCGACGGCTCCTATTTTTCCGTGGCCGTCTCCAAGACGTCCGATCCCACCGGTGAATGGTGGCAATACGCCATGCGGGCCGACAACATCTGGATGAACGACTACCCCAAGGCGGGCATCTGGTCCGACGGCATCTACATCACCGCCAACATGTTCCAGTTCAGCGGCGGTTTCCAGGGAGTCAAGGTCTGGGCGCTGAAAAAACCCGACATCTACGCCGGCACGCTGCAGGCGCAGTCCATCTTCGACAACTCCTGGGAAGCCTGGTCCATCCTGCCGGCCAACGCCCGGGGTCCTGCGCCGCCGGCCGGCGCGCCCAACTACATGTTCACGTTCGATGCCAACGAATGGGGGTACGCCCCGGTCGACCGGCTCTGCATGTTCGCCTATGCGGTGGACTGGACCACGCCGGCCAACACCACCTGGACCGGACCGGTCTACGCCGAAACGGCCGCCTTTACCCTTTCCAGCAGCAATATCCCGCAGCAGGGCACCTCTAAACAGCTGGATTCCCTCTACAGCCGGCTCATGTACCCGGCCAACTACCGCAATTTCGGCACCCATGAATCGGTGTATCTCTGCCATACCGTCAGCGTGGGCGGCGTCCAGTCCATCCGCTGGTATGAGACGCGGATCGACGCCGGCGCCCTGTCTGTCCATCAGCAGGGGACCTTCGCTCCCGACACCCACCACCGCTGGATGGGCAGCGTGGCCGCCGACCGGAACGGCGCCATGGCCGTGGGCTACAGCGTGAGCTCCGGCAGCATGTACCCGGCCATCCGCTATGCCGGCCGCCTGACGCTGGACCCCCTCAACGAACTGACCCGCGGCGAGCGGAGCGGCATCGCCGGGACGGGATCTCAATCTTCTATCAGCCGCTGGGGCGACTACAGCACCCTGGGCATCGATCCGGTGGATGACGAGACGTTCTGGTATACCCAGGAATACTACATCTCCTCCGGTACCAACTGGCAGACGCGCATCATCGCCTTTCGGCTGGATCCGGTGGGCAGCGGCGATCTGGACGACAACACGCTGCTGGAGAGCGCCGACGTCCTGCTGCTGACGGATTACCTGTCCGGCAACATGGACACCCTGCCCGTCAGCCTGGCCGAGGCCGATTGCAACGGCGACATCCGCATCGACGCCACCGACCTGGCCATTCTCCTCAACTGGGTCAACGGAAACTAGTCGCCCGGATTTTGTCCCCCGGTTCCGTACCCCGGGTTCAGTACCCCGGGTTGGCCGAACCCGGGGCTCTTCCCCAACTGCGCACCACAACATCGTTTTAGGAAAATATATACGCCAGAAGTTCTTTCTTCCGCCTGCAGCGCAGGCGGACGAACCCCGGGGAGACGGCCCGGCTGCGCCCAATGGCGACCGGATCAGATTGATTCCTCAATTCCCTTTCGTGGATGTGGCTTGATCAGCTGACGGCAACCAGCCGATGGTTCGGAAAAACTGCTGGTTGGCCTCGCCGGCCACCTGCCAGTACCGCCCGTGCAGCCACAGGTTGTGGCCGAGGTTTTCCAGGGGGTGGAACCAGACGTCGTTGCCGGCGGTCTTCATCTCCGCCACGAACCGTTCACAGAGGCTGAAGAGGGAGGATTCATTGTCCTCGGTGCCATGAAAGATCAGCATGGGTGGCAGGCCCGACCGGATCTGTCGGAGAGGAGTCAATTTGCGGATAAGTTCCCTGTCGGGCATCCGGTCCCCGAACCAGGCGCCCGCCAGGTCGTAGACGGCGGAGGTCAGGACCAGGGCGTCGGGCGCCGCGGACACGCGCAGATCTTCGCCCGGCTCGTCGAGGCCGTCCACCAGGGCGGTGCACAGGGCGAGGTGGCCGCCGGCCGAATTGCCCGCGGCGATGATGCGTTGCGGGTTCACGTGAAGCTCGGCGGCGTGCCGGCGGATCCAGCGGATGGCCGATTTGGCGTCGGCCACGGCCTGGTGGGGCAGGGCGCGGTGGCGGTCATAGGTCCGGTATTCGATGCAGATGCTGACGAAGCCGTACGGGGACGGGCCGAACGACCAGTCCGGCTTGCCCTCGCTCCAGCTGCCGCCGTGGAAATGGACCATGGCCGGCCGCCGTTCACCCGCCGCCACATCGTCAGGAATGAAGATGTGGGCGTCCAGGGCGAATCCGTCCACCCGCTTGTAGATTTCAATCCGGTGACCTGCCCGGCCCTCTTTTTCTTTCTGATATTGGGCGCGGAGCCGGTCTTTCAGGGCGGGGTCGGCGGGGCCGGCCAGGAACCGGTCCACCAGGGGACCGATGTTCTTGATGCCGTTGTTCGCCATGTGCTTCCGCAGAAAGTGGAACTCCCAGAATTGCTTCACCGCCGGCCGGGTGAAACGGCCTTCGACGACGGCCAGGGATGCCGCCAGCCATTGGTGGTCCGAACGTTCGAGGGTTTCCTTCTCTTCCTCGAAGGTCTGCTTGATGGCCCGGTACAGGCAGGCGTCGCCGAAGGCGGCATACTCCTCGAGGTCGAGCAGCGCCGGATCATCCAGATCGAAGGCGTCGAGATAGGCCCGGGTCTCCGCGCTCAGCCGGGTGGCCGCCCCGGTGTATTTTTGGTGGAAATGGGGGTACTGCAGCAGGAGCCAGTCGAAGGCCAGCCGGATGCGCAGCCTCGTCCGCCGGACGAAGGAGGGATGGTCATCACCCAGGCTGGCCAGCGGATCCAGGTAGAGGGACCGAAACCCGTCCACCCGGCGGATGAATTCCGCCTCTTCCTGACGGAACAGCTCCACCCAGGATTCGCCGCCGATCCGGAATACCCCATCCAGCCGGGCGTTGATGCTGTCTTCCGTGCGCAGGTAGCGGTTGATGGCCGCCGTGCCGCCGGAAAACACCGGGTTCGTGCGGTCATCGCCGTCGAATTGCACCTCCAACCGGGTGCCCGGTTCCACGAACAGCCGGATTCGATGCTCACCGTATTCCAGAGTGATGATCCGGGCCTGTTCCAGCCGGATTTCGAACAGGAAGCGTCCATCGCCAGCGAGTGTTAACGACCGGCCATCGATGACCACCGCGTCTGACGTATGGCCGGCGACTGTGCCCGAGATTGTCACGCCGGCGGGATTCCGGAGAGCGCACCCCCCGAAACAGATGGCTATCAAGCAGATGGCGGCCCATGTTCGCATCATCACTCCTGTGCAACGTTAAAGGATTCCTAAGGTTGCATGCCGGGCAAAACCGGTCCGTAACGCCTTGGACCGATGCGTGGTCCAATTGTCCACCCGGTTGTTTCCGGCCGAATACAAACAACAACGAGGAAAGGCTGCCGAAGGTTCCACCGGATTCCCGTCTGTCGGCGGGCGCGGCTCTGTCGGCAGGTCAATCAGGGCTGGTTTTCCCGGATGGTGAGGAAAATGAAAACAAATTATTTCAAAAAACGTATACAAATAAAATCCGGAGGCATCATGAAACTGTTATCCCGAATTGAAGAAGTCTTGTTGCTGGCTATCTGGCGGCTGCAGGACGAGGCGTACGGCGTGCCCATCCGCGAGGAGGTCATCCGCGCCACCAGCCAGCACTGGCACCTGGGCGCCATTTACGGCCCCCTGGGGCGTCTTTACAAGAACGGCTACGTGTTCACCGTGGAGGGCGAGCCCACCCCGGAGCGGGGCGGCCGCAGCAAGGTATTCTATCGCCTGACGGCCAAGGGCCGGGAGGCGCTGCGGGAACTGTACCGTGTCAACCAGGAGTTGTGGGCCGGGATCTCGGTGGTGGAGCTGGAGGAGGAGCCATGAGCGGGCGCGAACAGGCACCATCCCGTCTCGCCGCCTGGTTGCTGGGCCGGCTCATCCGGCCCGAGATCCGCGAAGGGGCGCTGGGCGACCTGGAAGAGCAGTTCCGGGATCTGGCCGCCCGGCGCGGCGCCTTCCGGGCATGGTTCTGGTACTGGCGACAGGTTCTGGTCGTGCTGCCCGGATTTCTGCGAAACACCATCCCCTGGAGTGTCACCATGTTCCTGAACTACCTGAAGATCGCGCTGCGGCAGATGAACCGCCAGAAGTTTATTTCCTTCATCAATATCACCGGGCTGGCCCTGGGCATGGCCGCCTGTCTGCTGATCTATCTCTGGGCCGGTCACGAGCTGGCGTACGACGGGTTTTTCCCCAACGCCGACAACATCTATCGTGTGTATTGCGAATATGATGTGCCGGACCAGCCGGCGCAACGGTATTCGCCCGTCACGCCTTCGGCGGTCGGCCCAACCCTGACCCGGGATTTTCCCGAAGTGGCGGCGGCGGCGCGGACCTGCCGTCATTACTGGAGTATCAGCCGCCAGGACCATCGCTTCACCGAGCCGGTCTGTCTGGTGGACCCGTCGTTCTTCACGCTCTTTTCCGTGGAATTCGTGGCCGGCAAACGGGAGAGCGCCTTCGAGAAGATAACGGACATCGTCATCACCGAAGAACTGGCCCGCAAGTATTTCGGTGCCGCGGATCCCCTGGGCCAAACGCTCCGGGTGGAGACGTGGTACGACGCGCGAATCACGGGCGTCGTTCGCTCCTTTCCCGAGAACACCCACTTCCGACCGTTCGGCGTCCTCATCCCTTTCGACCTGTACAAGCCGCTGTGGGGGCGGGATCTGAACGACTGGAAAACCAGCAATTACGTCACCTACATCCGTCTGGCCGACGGGGCGTCGGCCACGGCCCTGGCCGGCAAGATCGCCGGGCTGCGCCAGCCGCATGTGACGGACGGCACCGTCCACCTGCGCCTGCAGGCCCTGACGGACATGCATACCACCGAGCTCGGTGGCGGCGGCCTCGTCGTGTATCTCAATATCTTTGCCCTGGTGGGCGCCTTCATCCTGCTCATCGCCTGCGTCAATTATATGAACCTGGCCACGGCCCGCTCCTCCCGCCGGGCGAGGGAAGTGGGCCTGCGCAAGGTGGTGGGCGCCGGCCGGTCCCAGCTGGCGCGGCAGTTCCTGGGGGAGGCCTTTCTGTCCTCCCTGCTGGCGGCGGTGCTGGCCTGGCTGGCGGCCTGGCTTTTTCTGCCTGTCTTCAACGAGATGACGGGGCGGGAGCTGTCCCTGGTCCTTTCCTGGTGGGAGATCCGGTTTCTGGCCGGGATCGTGCTGCTGGCCGGCCTGCTGGCCGGCTCCTACCCGGCCCTGGTCCTGACGGCCGTGCGGCCGGTCACCATCCTGCGCGGACTGACCCGCGGGCTGGGCGGCGGCCAGTGGCTGCGGCGCGGCCTGGTGGTGCTGCAGTTCAGCATCGCCATCTTTCTCATGATCGGCGTGATGGTGGTGTACGGCCAGCTGGACTACATCGACACCATGGACCTCGGCTTCGCCAAGGAGCACATGATCACCTTCCCCCTGGATAATGAGCTGAATCAGAGCTTCGAGCGGTTCCGGCGACTGTTGGCGGATCATGACGGAATCGTCGGCGTGACCCGCACCAACTCGCCGCCCACCTACACCGAATCCACCACCGGCGGCGGCAAGATCTGGTGGGAAGGGAAACCGGCGGCGGACACCGGCCCCTCGTTCGCCGTCCTGGGCGTCGATGAGGCCGGCCTGGATACCCTGGGCCTGAACCTGGCGGCCGGGCGGTTCTTTTCCCCGGATTGCCCCGCCGACCGGCAGGATACGGTGGTGATCAACGAAGCCGCCGCCCGGGCCATGGGGCTCGATTCACCCGTCGGCAAGCGGTTCCGGATCTGGGACCGGTCGGCCACCATCATCGGCGTGGTGAAGGATTTTCATCTCAGCTCTCTGCACCGGGCCATCGATCCGCTGGTGCTGCTGCCGCGCTGGGGCGAGGACACGGTCTGCATTCGCATGACCGGCCGGGATCAGGCCGGAACCCTGGCCTTCATCAGCGACACCCTGCGCCAGGTGGTGCCGGGGTTTACCCTGGAATACCGCTTCGTGGAGCACATGCTGGCCGAGGAGTACCTGACGGAAATCCGCAGCGGCACCATCCTGCGCTACGCCACCTTTCTGGCCATCTTCATCTCCTGCCTGGGCCTGCTGGGGCTGGCGGCCTTCACCGCCGAGCAGCGCACCAAGGAGATCGGCATCCGGCGGGTGCTGGGCGCTTCGGTGGGGAGTGTCGTGACCCTTCTTTCGCGGGAATATTTCATCTGGGTGCTGCTGGCCAACCTGGTGGCCTGGCCGCTGGCCTGGTGGGCGGCCGCCCGCTGGCTGGAGAGCTATGCCTACCGGAGTGACCTGGAGTTCCACATGTTTCTGACCGCGGGGGCAGCAGCCCTGCTCATCGCCATGCTGACTGTGGGCGGCCAGGCCTGGCGCGCCGGGCGCGCCAACCCCGTGCGCTCGCTGCGGCATGAATGACTTCCGCCGGCCGCCGGGCCGGACAGTCTGGCGGCTCCTGTCCCCCGGACCGTCGCGTCGGCCCGGCCGTTACAGTTCCTCTTCCGCCGGCCGGTTTTCATACCGGAACATCTTGTGGCAGCCGGGCGTGCAGGCGCCGCCCGTCGGCGTGGCCTGGTAATTGAGGGGCAGGTCCCAGGTGCCGAAGCGGACGGTATCCCGAATGAGGTGTTCGTGGGCCGCGCCGTGCACGTCGTGGCAGAAGAAGCAGTTCCGACCCTTCCGTTCCTTGTTTACATGCACGAAATGCAGATTGCGGTTGCTGTCGCGGAAGCCGGTCTCGGCGATGACCTTCTCGCTGGTGAAGGCCGCGGCGTCGTGGCACTGGAAGCACAGGCCGAAGGCATCTTCGCTGTATGACACATAGTAGTCGGTGGCGTTCCGCCCGGTGAGCAGCCGGCCGTTGACGGAGAAATGAGGCTCGTGGCAGCCGTCGCAGCCGCTGGTCACGGGGTCGTGGGCGTATTGCGCCTGCCGGACCGCAGTGGCGATGTCGCGGATGGTGCCCCGCCCGGTGGTGATCTCGCGGTCATGGCAGGAGAAGCAGAGCTCGGGCGATGCCTTGGCCAGCAGGCCGCGGTTGGGGCTGAAGTGGGGCGAATGGCAGGCCACGCACGACCGGTCGCGCCGGATGATCTCGTGGACCGAGGCCACGGCGGTGCCATCGCCCGGCAGCTTGTCGTCATGACAGGTGACGCACAGTTCCGGAACCCCCTTCGCCAGAAGGTATTCCCGGGGGGCGTCGTGGGGTGAATGGCACTCGGTACAGCCGTCCTCCACGGGGTAATGGATGTGTTTGGCCTGCTTGCGCTCGGCCGCGAGGGGGCCATGACAGCGGAAGCAGAGGTCGGGCTGGGCCTGGCGCTGCAGGGCGCGGCGGTCCGAGGCGTGAGGCACGTGGCAGGCGGTGCACGACGCCACCGCCGCCGGCCCGTGGACGAACTCGCTGGTGAACTCGCTGTGACAGTCGAAGCAGACCGAGCCGCCGTCCCCGCTCTTCAACAGGTGCTCTCCCTTGCCGGCATGGGGATCATGGCAGGCGGTGCAACCGCTTTCCAGGGCCATGTGCCGGTTCTTGCCCGCCGTTACTTCGTCCTCGTCGTGACACATGAAACAGAGGGCGGGCTCGTCGTCGGCCAGCTTGAACTCATGGCTGTCGGCGTCGGTGACCTCGTGGCACATGGAGCAGTCGTCCGCGGCGGCCGAGTGGACACTGCGGCCCTGCAGCAGGGTGTCATGGCAGCCGGACTGGCCGCACTCCCCCTCGAACTGGGCCAGCGACCAGAAGGACATGCCGATGATGGCGATACAGATCAGAGCGAAATTTTTCTTCATCGTCTCCACCGTAGTTTTATGGTAAATGCGTCATATTTCTCTTCCAGGTGATTTTCGCCGTGGCACTTAAGGGTGCAGCGGCCCATCAGATCGCCGTCGTCCTGAAATTCCAGCCGGCCCGTGGAGTCCTCGGGCAGCACGATGCCGGTGTCGAAATTGATGAGATGGGTGTTGTTCAGCGGGGTGGCGCCTGACTGCTGGGCCACGCCGTGGGGATCGTGACAGGCCGAGCAGGGCGTGTTCTCCCCGACGATGTGCAGGGTATGGCCGCGGAAGCTGCGGTCCTCGAGGATGCTGTTCCGGTCGTGGCAGGCATAGCACAGGGCGTAGGCGGCGGGCGATTCCATGGTGAAATCGGCCGTCTCGTAGTTGCGGGCCAGCAGCGGCCGGAAATTGGAGCCGTGGGCGCCGCGGGTGCCGGTCCCCTCGTCGTCGCCGTGACAGTCGGTGCATTCCACGAAGCTGGTCACCGTCCAGCCGTTGTAGAGACTGGGTACGTTCTGGCTGCGTCCGGGACCGGCCACCGGGTGAAACGACGGGTTGACCGTGGCGAATGCGTGGCTGACGGCGACCGTCATCACCTGCCGCCCGATGAGGGGGCGGCGCGGCTGGTTCTCGCCGTGACACTTGAAGCAGACCTCGTAGCCAAAGTCGGCCTTCTCGCGGGGGATTCCGTCGACGGTCACGCCGTCGATCCAGCCAAGGGTGGCCGGGACGTCGGGTGGAACGTGACCGGAGGTCTGAACCATGGAGTGGGACGCGTGGCAATCATCGCAGTGAATGGCGGCGTGACTCGATATCCGGTTGAAGGCCGGCGCGATGTTGCCCGCCAGCCCGAAGTTGCCGTCATGGCAGGCGAGGCAGGTGTCGTTGACGGTCATCCGCTTCAGCAGCGTTTGCCGCCGCCCGGCCTGGTGCGGCCGGTGACAGTTTTCACACGCGTTCTCCATGACGGTCCGATAGGATGTGTTCCAGGGATTCTCCCGGGCGAACGTGGCGTTGGAGACGGTGTGGATGTTCTGGTCCCAGCCGTCGGGATCATGGCAGTAAAGGCACAGCCGGGAGCTTACGTTGGAGTCCACCAGGAAGTAATCGTACCGGCCGTTGTGGGCGTCGTGGCAGCTGGTGCACTGGACCTTGCCCCGGGCGTCCAGGCGGACTGCCGCCTGGCTGGCCGGCCGGACGATCCCTCCGCCGGCGTGCAGGTGTATGGAGACCGGGTGATCGTCGCTCAGATCTGTGGACAGATTGGCCCGGTCGGACAGCGAAAAATTGTTCCAGGTGGCCCCGGGCCCGGCCTGGTTGGGGGCGATGGTGCCGTCGTGGCAGCTGAGGCAAAGCCGGGAACTGCCGTCGGGTTGGCCGGGCGCGGCCCGCATGGTGGGGCTGGTGTAGGGCGTGTAGACCCGGTTGTTGGCGCCGCGGCTCCAGAGGGCCCGCTGGCCGCTGGCCAGGTGGGGCGCGTGGCAGAACCGGCACATGTCGCCGCCGGAGCCGCTGCGCAGATCATGGGCGGTACCCTCGATGCGGGCGTGGGCCAGCCCCGCGCCCAATAAAACGGCCAGGCCGGCCAGAAGTGTACGGTATATGAAACGTGTGCGACTCATTGCTCTCCCAGAAACCGGAACACCTGAATCCGGTGGTTTTGGTGATCGGCCACGTACAGCCGGTCGTCACCGTCGACGGCAAGGCCGGCCGGCATGGCGAATTCCCCCGGCCCGCGGCCGGGACGGCCGAAGTCCATGAGCAGGCGGCCCTGGTCATCGAACATCTGCACCACGTCGGACAGGGCGTCGCTGACGTAAACATGTCCGTGGCGGCTGACGGTGATGCCACGCGGCCGGGCGAAGGAGCCGGGCCGGTCGCCGGCGCTGCCGAAGGCCAGCAGAAAGTCGCCGCCGGGTGAGAACACCTGGACACGGAAATTCAGGCTGTCCACCACGTAGAGCCGGCCGCTTCCGTCGAGAGCCAGCTGGCCGGGAAAATTGAATTGGCCGGGTCCGTCGCCGCGCCGGCCGATGACGCCCGTCTGCCGGCCGGCGGCGTCCAGACAGACGATCTGGTGGCGCTGGCTGTCCGACACCCAGAAGCGGTCGCCGGCGGCGGTGCAGGCGATCCCCACCGGCCGTTCCCAGGCCACCGGGCTGCCCAGATACCCGGTGAACCTGCCATCCGCATCGAAGATCAGAATCTGACGCCGTCCCGAATCAGTGACGAACATGCTCCCGGCGGCGTCGGCGGTGATGGCCACGGGGGATGCCATGGGGCCGGCCCGGCCCGTGTCGGCCGGCCGGATGTCTCCGCCGGCGCGGTCCACCAGCCACAGGGTGGCCGTACCCGAGTCGAGGATGCCCGCCCGGTCGCCGGTGATGCACAGGGCGTAAGGGGTGTCGAACGGGACCTCCTTCCTGCCGAACAGGAAGCGGCCGATGCGGTCGAAAAAGCCGTCCTGCCCGCTGAACAGGGTGGCCTGGTCCCATGTCTCCTGCCAGGCGATACGCGGCGCGTCGGGCGGCGGCGGCCAGACGGGGCGCCGTGTCTCCGTATCGCCGCCGAGGAGGGATACGGCTCCTGTCGCCAGCAGCAAAAGCACGATCCGTAGGTACAGTTGCCGTTTCCTCATCATCAGAATGTCCTCCGCAAGGATACGGCAAAATAGCGGGAAAAATCGAGGACGTCGTTGAATACCCGGTGTCCGTATGAATAATCGGCCTGGAGGACGAAGCTGCGCAGCCGGTACTGGAGGCCGGCCCGGGCCAGCCACGAGCGGCGGTCGTTGTCGGCGAACCGGTCGTGGTAGAGGTAGCCGTCGCCGAACAGGCGCAGGTCCCGACCGGCCAGCCACTCCACCCGCGCATTGCCGCCGCGGTAACGACGCGACTCGAAATCGGATCGATAGTTCAGATTCATGACAAAACCATTGATGCCGAAGCGGAACTGCCGCCACCAGTTGAAGCTGACGCCGGCGTCGGCACGGGTCTGGGTGTAACTCAGCGGCGTCGATTCATAATCCTGTGCCTCGAACGAGGCGGTGAAAAAGCGCCAGCGCAGCCGGGCGCCCGCGGTATCGCTGTCGATATCCATTTCGGGGGGCGGCGCTGTTTCGGCGCTGATGGACTGGTCCAGGCGGGAGCGGCGGTAGTAGACGGTGACCAGGTTGCGCCAGGTGTATTGCACATTGGCACCGCTGCTCCAGGTGACGTTGAGATATTCGGGGGACAGCAGGTATTGGTAATCCACCAGGACCGGCCGGTCCGGCGGGATGCGGCTGCCGGGCAGGCGGGCCAGCAGCAGGCGGCCTTCGGCGAGGATGATCTCGTAATCGAACCCTTCGTCGAACACGAAACCGGAATCGGCTTCATAAACGACGACGCTTTCGGGCAAGGCCTGGGCGAACCGCAACACGACGGGCAGGAATCCGTCGAAGCGCACTGTCTCACCGATGATGACGCCGGATCCGCCCGTGGAATCCTGGTTGAGGCGGTAATAGGCCAGCTGGTAGCCGGCGCCCAGCCGGCCGCCCGGCACCTTCTTGCGGTAGGTGAAAGCCAGCGTGTACTGCTGGCGCAGCGACTCGGCCGGCGCGCGCTTCTCGCGGAACAGGTCGCCGCGGAACGTCGTGGTCAGGCTCTCGTACAGATCGTGGAGAAAACCGAACCCGCCGTTGACGACGTCGGAGCGGAACTCGTCCACCTCCACCCGTCGGAAGCCGGCCGAACAGAACGTCCGGAAGGCAGGCGTGTGCCGCCACTGGAAACGCTCGTTCCAGTCCAGCAGGTCCCGGTTGAAGGAACCGGTCTGGGAATTCACCATGAGACGGCTGAGCAGCTCCTTCCGGTCATCGCCCCCGATGTGCCAGCGGTTGGTGGCGTACAGGTCGTTGTGAAAATATCGGGTGTCCCGTACGTGGTCGAAATACTCCCGATGCTGGAAGCGGAAGTCGGACTCGCTGGCGCCGATGTGGACGGGGGAAAGGTCCACCGTGGCGAAGCGGTTGCGGTAATTGTAGTATTCGCGGTCGGCGTTGGTGCCCAGCACCTTGTTGGACAGGTAGGACAACCGCAGGGGGAAATTTTCGCGGCGCAGAAAGAAGGTGGCACCGCGCGACTCGGAGTCCACGAAGACCCGGTCCACGAAATCGTAGAGGACCGAGTCGACGCGGCGCGTGTCGAACACCTCGAGGCTGTACGGGTGATCCTTCAGCAGACGGGCGCGGATGCTGTACTGTGGGTTGTACAGGTTTTCCGAGGCGCTGTCCTGCCGGCGCTCCGTGTGGTCCTGGTGGATGCTGAACCGGCCCTTGACGTCGATTTCGAGGAACTTCGGATGATACACAGCTGCCTGACCGTCCAGGTCGAGAAAATAGACCCAGTCGCGGTTGTGCAGAAAGAAATCCAGGTTACCGCTGGAACGCCGTTCGTCATCGTTGAGCTCGTAGGCCACGCCCAGGGCGCCCTCGTCGAAGCGGAAGCGGAAGAAGCGGATCTCATCCGAGTCGTCCCACGAGTCGGCGCGGAGGGCACCGGTCAGGCCGCCGCCGATGATGAGCAGTAGGCCGAGAACGGCGAGGGGCGGCAGCGGGTGTCTGCTCAAGAGGGTCCCCCGCTTTTCAGCAGAAATCGGGTGGCCCCGCCATGGGCGGTGTGGCAGTCGAGGCAGTCGTAGCCGTTCTGCTGCCGGTGGGCCGGGCTGTCCGGGTCCATCAGCCCCTCTCGCGGGTCATGGCAGTCGAGGCAGAAATTGTCGCCGCCGTTGCGCAAGAGGTGGGCTTTTTCGGAGCGGTGGGGCAGGTGGCAGGACGAACAGTCGCCGCCGGCCACCGGCCCGTGCAGCCAGGGGGCCGAAAACCCGGCCGGGTCATGGCATTCCTGACAAAGCTGGTCGGGCGGCAGGATCAGCTGGTTGGACAGCCGGGCACCGTGGCAGGAGTTGCACTCCCGGTCGGCATAGGGCTGGTGGATGCTGCCCTTGGGCGTAGAAGCGGCGGGGGTCGCGGCGGCCGCCTGATTTGTCGTGGCCGGCGTCGCGGCCGGGAACGTGGCGGCGGGTCGGGGCGGGGGGACGCCGTCAAATACGGTGCTCAACACCTTGTGACGGGTGTTGGGGGCGCACCCGGCCAGCAGCCAGAGGCCTCCGAGGGTGAACAGCAGAATGGTCTTCCAACATCTGAACATAGCCTGGACCGTCAGCGGGTGTATGTTCCATGGGCGTACACATTGATCTTGTTGGGTCCGAACTGGGATGAAACGAAGACGAGGCACTCGATCCTGAATTTTGGATCCGCGAATTGACGGAAGTACTGAATATTGTCGTAATCGAGCCAGATATCTACCGGCAGGTTGATATTGCCGCGATCCTGCCCGGGCCCCAGAAAATGCAGCAGCAATTGACCCTTGGAGTTGAAGACCTGGACATTCTCGAAAGCCGCATCCACCACCCAGAAGTTTCCCTGCCGATCGACAGCGATTCCTTTGTTGCGAGCGAAAGAGCCCGGTTCCCGGCCGATCTGACCAAATGTACGCACGAAGTCGCCATCCGGGCCGAACACCGAGATCCTGAAGTTGGACGTTTCCGACACGTACAGATTGCCCAACGAGTCAAGGGCGAGATTGGTCGGATGAAACAGTTCGCCTTCCTTGGACCCGGCTTTGCCGATACGCGACATGATCTCGCCGCTGCCGGCATCCATGATCACGACCTGGTGATGGGCGATATCGGCGACATAGATTCTGGTCCGATGAATCAGCACATCGGCGGGCCGGAATTCATCCTTGCGGCCATAGGCCCGTATGAATGTGCCGTCGCGGTCGAACGCCAGGATCTGTTCGCGCCCGATGTCGGCCACGTAAAGGGTGCCGTCGCGATGAATATCGATATTGACGGGTTTTGTCAGGGCACCGGGCTCGCTTGTGCCCAGTCGGGTGCTCTCCTGGTTCTCCATATCCATCATGATCAGGCCGCCGCGGAGGTCGCAGACGTAAATCCGTCCCTCATGCACGGCGACACCATACGGCTTGATGATGGGGCGGACGTCTTCCTTTTCCTTGTCTTCACCGAAGATAAAACGGAAAAAGCCACTTTTTCCCGGGGTTACGAAGCCGGTATCGTTAATGGACGTCAGAAACTGCACGCGTGGCTGATTGGGCAACGGGGGATAGAATAGGGATGGTTGCGGAGAAGAGCCGGACTCATCACCCGTTCCCCCTGCTAATCCCCACACGAAACATCCCGCCATGAATATAACGGAAACAAGAAGCTTTTTATTCTTGCGCATAGACGATCAGAGATGGTCTTCCGGCGTATATTGCTGTAAGGGCCGCTGCCGGTAGACTGCGACAACGACCCTTCCCATAGGTCGGAACGTTATTTTGTGTGGCATGTCAGGCAGAGGGCGCTGCCCAGATTGTTGACCACAAGCAGATGGTTATTGTTATACGCGTTGTGAACGTCGTGACATGATGAGCACTCCAGGCGATTGGCATGGAGCAGATCATTCTGGATGGTGCTGCCCAGGCCGGAGAGGGCAGTGGCCGGATTGGCCAGTTCGCCGTCGCTGGTGGCGAGGGCCGTGTCGTAGGTGAAGGAGATGGGGTGATCTCCGGTAAGATCCGTGCCGAGATCATAGCGGCCACCGATATTTACCGTGCCGCTGGCGCCGCCGAAACTGTCCAGGGCCACCGTGCCGTCGTGACAGCTGAGACACAGCTTGGAAACACCGTCGGGTTGCCCGGTGGTGGCCTGCATTGTCGGAGAACTGTAGATCGTATAGACGGCAGTCGTTACTTCGTGATTCCACAAGGGCGAATCCGCGACGGTCGTGTCGGCGTGATGGGGCGTGTGGCATACGATGCAGATTTCTTCCGAACTGTTCCAGCCGCGGCCGCTGAAATCATGGGCCGAGCCGGTGATTGCGGCCAGCGCAATGGATGTGCCGATGATCAACAACAAAGGTAAAAGTACTCTCCGCATGAGACCTCCAAAATATGTGGTTTGATAAAAGTTAAGTAAAAAAATCAACTTATATGTTAACTTGATACGACAATTATATAAATCTTCATTTGTAAATCAAGATAAAATTCGGTAGAAATTGTATAAATGTTGTCCTGGTACAACCGTTGCCGGGCCGGTAATCAATGGGGCAGTCCTGTCTGATGCGTAAACGCTGGAGAATCGCTTCGATTCAGTGTGCTGATTCTGAAGGCGGTGTGGAAAAGGATGAGTACAAACCTGTCTCTGGAGGATGCCGGTAAACGTCACGCGCTCCACTGTTTATGGAGGGGAGAATGATCCCGGGGCATACGGGCGGGGATCCCGCCGGACAGATTCCACCCTCGGAACGAGCATACCCTATGTTTTCTGGATGACCAGCAACGAGATGTCGTCTTCCTGGGGCGTGCCGCCCGACCATTCCTCGCCGGCGGCCACCAGTGCCTCGATGATGGCCTGGGGGTGGTCGGCGCCATGACGGCGCAGCACCTCGACGATGCGCTTGTAATCGAGAATCTCGCCCTGGCGGTTCCGCCATTCGGGCAGGCCGTCGGAGATGAGGAGAACGGTGTCGCCGGGGGCCAGGCGCGTGGCGTGCACGGCGTAAGGGAAGTCGTTCATGGCGCCCAGGGGCATGCCCTGCAGCAGGATCTCCTCCACGTCGCCGCCCGGCCGGCGCAGGATGAAGACCGGCGGCATGCCGGCGCTGGAGAGCTCCAGCTCATCGTTTCGGATCCGCAGCAAGGTCAGGGCCATGAGCATGCGTCCCAGCCGGATCTTCTTGATGGCGGCACTGGATTTGTTCAGGAAGGTCTTGATATCCAGCTGGGGGGCGTCGCTGGTGAACATGGCTTTCATCATGGACACCAGTGTGCCCGATTGCAGGCCATGGCCGGTGGCGTCGCCGATGGCCACCAGCAGGGTGCCGTCGCCGGTCAGGCCGAAATCGTAATAGTCGCCGCCCACCTCGGTGGCCGTTTTCATGTAGACGGCGATCTTCAGGCTGGGAATCTGCGGCAGCTCCCGGGGCAGCATGGAGAGCTGCAATTGGCGGGCTTCCTCCAGTTCACGGCGCCGGCGCTCGGTTTCGGCCTGCTTGTGCTGCTTTTGCAGCTCGTAGCGGCGGATACCGTACATGGTCAGGCCGAAGGCCAGGCCGTAGAGAACGAAAGACCACCAGGTCAGCCACCACGCTGGCGCGACCGCGAAGGTGTAGGTCAGCGGTGTGACGGACCAGAGCCCGTCGTTGTTGGCGGCCAGCACCTCGAAGGTATAGGTGCGCGGTACGAGAAACGCCGGCAGATTGGTGTAGCGGATCTTGTTCTCGCGGGTGGCCGGGGACCATTCGGCATCGAAATCCGTTAGCCGGGTCCGGTACATCACCCGCCGCTCGTCGGCGAAGCTGAGGCCGGCATACTCCAGGGACAACTGGTTGTTCCCCCTGCTGTCGGCGGTATAGGCGATCTGTCGGAAAACCATGGGCGGGGCCGTGGCGTTGGACCGGTCACGTGAAGGTCGATAGATGACCAGCCCCTCGGCGGTGCCGAACCAGAGGGTGTTGTCCGGTGTGACGGCCAGAGCGCCCGTGCCCCAGCAGGTCTCGGCGGCCAGGCCGTCTTGCCGGGTGACGGTGCGAACCACCGTCCGGCTGGCCGGATCCATGGCCACCAGGCCGTGGCGGGAGCCGCCCCAGACGTACCCGTCGTGGGGTGAAATGGCCAGGGACGTGAAACTGTGGGATTTCAGGCCGTGCGTTTCGGTGGAGAACAGATTTTCCAGTTGCAGGCTCTCTCCGTCCAGGACCATCATGCCCAGATCGGTACTGGCCCACAGCATGCCGTCCAGCCAGCGGACCGCGGCCACTTCGCCCACGGCCCGGCCGGCGTGTTCCAGCGGGACCGGCTCGAATACCGGCTCCTCCACCTTGAAAAAGGCATCGAATCCGGCCACCTTGACGGGGACGGCCCCGCAATCAGCCAGGAATTCCGCCGTCAGGGGAACACGGCTGCGATACAGGCCGCTGTTGCCGGAACCGGCATACATGACACCCCGTTCGTCGCCGGTGACCATCCAGAATCGGTCGGGCAGGCCGGCCGCTTTGCCGAAGGTGAGCCAGCGGCTGCCGGTGAAGCACATCAACCCGTAGGGCGAGGCGGTCCAGAGCATGTCCTCCCGGGCGGCCGAGTCTTCCTGGCGGGGAACGGACAGGGCGAGGGTGGAGTTCACGTGTCCTACCGGGAACGTGGCGATCCGTCCCGGTTGTCCCATCAACGCCAGGGAGCGCACCGAGTTGGCGCCGACGGGCATGGGGCCGGCCGATTCGAAATCGATGCAGTTGAGCCCGGCGGAAGTGCTGACCCAGATCCGGTTGCGCGCATCCCTGGTCAGGTGCAGGACCGTATTGGTGAGCAGCCCCTGCTCGGTGCGGATGATCTCCGATGTCCCGTCGGAACGGATGGCGGCGATGCCGCCCGGTGTGCCGACGAGTTGCAGGGTCTCTGTAACTCCACCGATAGTAATGGAATAAGGTTCCAGTACCGCGGTGACGCTGGATTCGGGCAACACGGCCGGCCGACCTTCCAGGGATTCACCGTTGATAAAGCCGAAGGCGCGAAAATCGACGGGCAATTTGGACAGTCCGGAATTCTGGCTGATCCAGAGGCTCCCTTCGTGGTCCAGGAGGAGATCCCAGACGTGACTGTCCAGGAGGCCGTGGCGCCGGGTATAGGCCGTGCGGCGGGTGCCCGTGGCGGCATCCACTTCCACCAGGCCCTCGCCCGCCGTGGCCAGCCACAGCGTACCGTCGGGTGACTCCAGGATGTCGTTGATGACGGACGTGACGCCCACATCCAGCATGACCGGCGACGGATCTCTGTCCGATGCGGTGAGGCGCCAGATCCGGCCGTCCCGGTGCCCGCCCCACAGGGTGCCCGTCGGGCCTTCATGCAGGGCGGTGGTATAGGGTGTGTTGGGCGTCCGGTCGCTGACGGTGAGGGTGTCCACCACCTGGCCGTCGGTGGCGTCGGGCGGCAGGACGAGCAGGCTGCCCTCATCGAGACTGATCCAGACGGCGCCATCCTGCCGGCCGACGATCATCATCTGCCGCGGGTTCAGCTTGTTTTCCGGCAGAGTGAGGGGCAGGGTCTCCCGGGACAACGAGCCATCGGCCTGCCACTGGAACCGGTACAGCTCATGGGTCGGAGAGGTGATGCAGATCCGGCCCTGTCCGTCCAGGGCCAGCTGGTTGGATTTCCCTTCCACCTGCGGAAGTTCTGTGTCACCGATCCGGCTGGTGAAGCGCAACCGGCGGCCGTCCCGCAGGGCCGTCAGGGGTGTTTCGGAAACCACGACCCCGCCCCATCCCGCGATCCACAGGTGGCCGGCCCGGTCCTCCAGCATGCGCCATATCTGCAGGGACGTCAGGCCGTCCTGGCCGTCATAGGTCTCGAAGCGGTGACCGTCATAGCGCAGCAGAGCCCGGCCGTAGACGGCGAGCCAGAGATAGCCCGCGCTGTCCTGGAGAGACCGGGTGACACTGGCCCCGGGCAGGGGATTGATCTCCCGGCTGGGCGTGTAATGGGTGAACGGCAGCTGCTGGGCGGCGGCCGCGAGGCCCATGACACCGCTGAACAGCAGGGCCAGCAGAGGGCGGATCGGTCTCATGGGGCGAACTCCTTTTCATAACCGCCGGGGGGTATGCTCCGGCTAGATGGAATAATAGTCACCCGCCGTCGCCGGGCATGGCCGGGTACAACTGACGGCCAGCAATGTCAGGTCGTCGGCCAGGGGAACGGTTCCGGCGAAGCGATGGACATCCTCCCGGATGCTCCGGATGAGTTCGCCGGCCGGCATCTCCGCCTGCCGGAGCTTCTCCCGAATGCGGATCACTCCGTAGGCTTCGCCCGTTTCGCTGAGGGCATCGCTCAGTCCATCGGTGAACACCAGCAGGGTCTCTCCGTCGGACAGCCGGAGCCGTTCGGCCTGGAGCGTGGGATTGTCCTGGAAAACTCCCAGCGGCAGGCCGCTGCTCCTGATCTCGGCGATGGTGCCGTCCTTGCGGCGCAGGAACGGCGATTCGTGCCCGGCGTTGAGCACTTCCAGCTCGCCTGTCGCCGTCGTCAGGATGCCGATGAAGCAGGTGATGAACTTGTTGGCGGTGGATGATTCACAAATGAAGGAATTGAGTTTGCGCCCGATTTCCGTCAGGGAGAGCTGCCCGTCCAGGTAAGCGTGCAGGGAGGCGTGGAGCGTGCTGACCAGCAAAGCCGCCGGTATACCCTTGCCGGAGACATCCCCCACGACCAGGGCCAGGCGGCCGTCCTCCATGGGAATGCAGTGAAAGAAGTCGCCGCCCACCTCCTCACAGGGCCAGCTGAAGCCGTCGATCTCGAACCCGCTGATCCGGGGAAACGTGGTCGGCATGAGCGCCCGCTGGATGGCGGCGGCCACGGCCAATTCCTGTTTGAACCGTTCCTGCTCCAGGGATTGGCGGTACAGGTAGCGGTTTTCCATGGTGACCTTCACCTGACGCGTCTGGCCGGTCAGAAGCACCCGATCCGTTTCGTCGAAAGAGACCGTTCCGTTGCGGCTCTCCTTGTTCATCAGGAGGAAGGCATACGTTTTCCCCAGGAATTCGAACTCGCTCTCCAGCCGGCTGGATATGGCCGGATGTGCCGGCGCGACAGCATTTTCGGGGAAATGATAGGTGGCGATAACCTCGCCCTCCCGCGAGACGGTCAACCGGCCGAACGAGGCGCTGGTCAGGGCGGCAGCCTGTTGCAGCGCCAGGATCAGCAGGGTTTTGTCGTCCCGGGCGGCGAACAGCTCCACCCCGGCATCCACCAGACTGTTGATCTGCAGCCGATGGGTATTGAGGGAAAAGGTGGCCTCCCTTTCCTGCTGGCGGGTCACAAACACCTGATAGGCATTGCTCAGGGTCTGTAAAAACAGGTGCAGGGACAGGATATCGCTCTGGTCCAGGGGAGTATCGTCGCTGTCACGACGGGCGGCGATGCCGAAGCAGGTCGTCTCCTCCACGGCCACAGTGAAACTCAACTCACGGCAGGGTGCCTGCAGATCGACGCTGCTGGCCAGCGCACAGTCCCGAAAGGGATTTTCCTCATCGTAGCATGGCTCGGACTCCAGGGACAGCGCGACCCAGGGCAAGTCGTCGGCGGCCTTGAACCAGATGTCCACACAGAGCAGCCGGAGGTGCCAGCGCAGCAGCGAGGCGAATCGTTCCGCCAGGTCCGGCAGGGTGCGGGCATGAATCAGGTTGTCAAAGCCCGCCTGCAGTGCCCGGCGGTGCACGAACAACTCATCTATTTTGGAAAAATGACTCATTCCGCTTTCCGTGTCACGGGGTTAGTCGCCGGCCGATAAATGGTGCGAAGAACGGCCGGGGAGCCGGGCATCGTCCGTCTCAGTTCAACTCCTTCTGGGCGTCCGTCACGCTGGGTGCCCGTCCGGCGAAATGGAACAGGCCCATGATCTGCAACGCTTTCTCCACCGCAGGATCCAGATTGGCGAAGACCATCTTGCCGCCGGCGTTCATCAGCAGCTCGATGGCTTCGATGAGAAACGAAATGCCAATGGAGTTGATGACTTTGGAGTCCAGCAGATTGAGTACCACCCGGTTGACATCCCGGGACAGGGCTTCCTGGATTTTGGCCAGAATCTGGTCGCCGCCGTCACTGTTGATATAACCGGCGGTGGAAAGGATGAGGCAATCTGCCGTGTAGTCGGTGGTCAGTCCGAAATCCGAGGTCATCGCGTGTTCTCCTGCCTAAAAATTCTTGATGATGGTGATCCGGGTGCCGTGGGGACCGGTCTCGATGATCAGATCATCGGAAAGGGATTTCATCAGTTTCAGTCCCCAGCCGCGCTTGTTGGATGAGCCCAATTTGCGAAAAATATCGGGCTCGGCCACGCTGTCCGGATCGAAGCCCGGACCGGAGTCCTTCACCAGAATGACCAGGCGGCGGCGGGTCATGGAAAACTCCACATCCACCCGGGCATCCTGCATGCCGGCGTGCTCGAAAGCATTGATAATGGCTTCGGTCACCAGGAGACGGGCGTCCCCCACCTCGCCGTCTTCGATGCCGAAAAATCCGGCCAGACGGAGCAACCCCTCCACCGCCACCAGCTCGATGTTGGGGATGTCGGGCATGGAAATCTTCATGGTTACGCCGTCGTCCATGGGGCAACCTGAGTGCAATCTGGAAAATCTCTACGTTAAATGTAGAAATATTCTGACGAGATTGGATTCTGCCGTTACCCTGGGGATTCAAAAGGAGGGTAAAGAGGGATTGCCCGCCAGGGAAGGGCTGCCCCTCCGGGCGGGTCAGGGAAGGTCACCCGGGGCCGGTCGCGGACATGGCACGGTTGGAGCGGGAGGGTGCTCCACCGGCGCGGCCGGTTGTCGGCCCGGATCCAGGCGGAGCATCGCCGGCGGCGGCCATCAGATTTTCCCTTTGCCGAGAAACGTCCCGCGGATGCGCTTGATGGACTCGATGCGCCGATGGGCGAACCGGATGGCCGCCCGGTTGGTGGCGATGTCATCCTGGTCGGCTTGCCGCAGGATCTCGATGGTGCGGTCGAAGATGTTTTCCGTCTTGCGCTTCACCTTGTCGGCGTTGTAGCCCAGGTACTCCTCGGCGACGTCGATGGTCCCGCCGACGTTGATGATGAAGTCGGGCACATACAGGATGTTGCGCTGCCGCAGCAGGTCGTCGTCGTCCTCGTTCAACAGCTGGTTGTTGGCCGAACCGGCGATGATCTCGCAACGGAAACGGTCCACCGTCTCGGGGCGGATCATGGGGCCGATGGCGCAGGGCGAGAAGATGTCGCAGGTCTCGCCGTCGGCGTCTGCGGCGGGGACGATCTCGAATCCGTCGGCCCGGGCCTGGGCGGACTTGTCGGGATCGATGTCGGCCACCACCACCCGGGCACCCTTGTCGGCGGTGAAGCGGGCCAGATAACGACCCACCCGGCCGTAGCCCTGGATAACGATGCGTCGTTCGGCCAGCTCCTCACTTCCCCAACGGTACCGGGCGGCGGCCAGCAGGCCCATAAACGTTCCGTAGGCGCCCATGAAGGAATGGTTGCCGCTGCCGCCGTAATAGGCGGGCAGGCCGGAGACATAGCGGGTCTCCATCCGCATGAATTCGATGCATTCCTCGGTGACGCCCACGTCCTCGGCGGCGATGAAACGCCCCTTGAAGCTCTCGATGAAACGGCCCATGGCCCGAAAGAGGGGCTCCTTGTTCTGCATGTCCCGCCGCTCGCAGATGACCACTTCGCCGCCGCCGAAGTTGAGGCCGGCCGCCGCCGTCTTGAGGGTCATGGCCCGGGAGAGGCGCAGCAGGTCGAACACCGCCGCCTCCTCGCTCTGGTAGTTCAGGATGCGGATGCCGCCGATGGCCGGCCCCAGCGCCGTACTGTGGATAGCCATGATGGCCCGCAACCGGGCGTTTTTATCGGTGTAAAAGGCCACCTGTTCCTGGCGGTTGTCTTTCATGAGTTTGAAGATGTCCATGGCCCGTCTCCTTAGTTGAATAATTCCTCGTATTCGATCTGCTGGGGGTATTCCAGCGCTTCCTCTTCGCCGCGCAACACCCGCAGGGCCCCCTCGGCCAAGGCCTGCAGCTCGTCCTCGCCGGGGAGCACGAGAATCTGGCCCAGGAAGGACACCTGCTGGCGAATGAGACCCACCAGAATGTCGGAATGGGCCGCCCCGCCCGTCAGGACGATGGCATCCACGTCCCCCTGCAGGGTGGTGGCCATGGCGCCGATCTCCTTGCCGATCTGATAGGCCATGGCCCGGATGACGAGCCGGGCCCGGGCGTCACCCTGTTCATACCGTTCGCCGGCCTCGATCATGCTCTTGGTCCCGAGATAGCTGTACATGCCGCCGCGGCCCACCAGCATCTTGCGGGCGTCCCGGGGCGTCAGCTTGTTTTCGAAGAGGTATTCCATGAAATCCATCATGGGCAGGGCGCCGGTTCGCTCGGCCGAAAAGGGGCCGGCACTGAGGGCGTTGCTGGTGTCGATCATGCGGCCGCGGCAGAGGGGGGTAATGGAAATGCCGCCGCCCAGGTGGGCGACGATGAGGTTGATCTCCCGGAGGGGGCGCTCCAGCTTTCTGGCCGCCAGGCGGGCCATGGCCTTGATGTTGAGGGCATGAACCAGGCTGCGGCGCTTGATGGCGCGGTGGCCCGACAGGCGGGCCACGTCCTCCATTTCGTCGACGCAAGGCGGATCGACGATGAAGGAGGGGATGCCGTAATCCCAGGCGATGCCGAAGGCCAGCACGCAGCCCAGATTGGAGGCGTGCTCGCCCTGGACCGCCTCGCGGGCGTCATTCAGGGTGATCTTGTTGATGCGGTACGTGCCACTGAGCACCGGCCGGAACAGGCCGCCGCGGCCCACCACGCAGTCGAGCCGGTTGAGATCGAACTCTTTTTCCTTGATGAAATTGATGATCTCGCTCTTGCGATAGGCGTACTGGTCCCAGACCCGCTCGAAGGCGGCGATCTCGTGGTCGTTGTGGGATATGTTCAGATCGAAGAGCAATTCCTCGTTGCGGAAGATGGCGATCTTGGTGGAGGTGGAACCGGGGTTGATGGTGAGAATATGATAGTCCTGACTCATGGTGTCGCTCCCTTCCTAGCACAGGATATTCTTGATGAGATCGATCTTCTGGTACCGGGCCATGGCGTCGGCCTGGGCGATCTCGTACGGGGGGACGCCCTTGATGTGGGCGCGCTGGAGGATGTCCAGCAGCAGGTTGTAAATGATCTTCGTCCCTTCGTGGGCTTCCTCGGGGCTGACCATTTTCAGGTGGTTGTCCAGCAGGAAGAGGTCGCCGCCGGAGATCACGAAATCGGGAGCATACAGGATGCCCTGTTGGTGAAAGTCCTGGATCAGGGATTCATCGGTGAAGATATGCTGGGCCGACCCGGCGATGACCTGGCAGCGCAGCTGCCCGACGTTCTCCGGGGTGATGATCCCCGCCGTGGCGCAGGGCACCAGGAAGTCCACGTCCAGGAAGAGGATGTCTTCGGGCCGGACGATCTCGATATCCGGGTAGCGGTCCTCCATCTCCTTCATGTTGTCGTAGACCAGGTCGCTGATATACAGCTTCGTGTCCTCCTGCTTCAGGGCATGGACCACGTTCTTGCCGACATCGCCGATCCCCTGCACGGCAAAGGTGCGGCCGGCCAGGTCCGAGGTGCCGAAGGCCCGCTTGGCGCAGGCCTTGACGCCCCAGTAGACGCCCGAGGCGGTGACTTCCGAGGAGGGTTTGGCCTCGTTCTTGCGATCCTTCTCGAAGATGGTGTAATCCGTCTCCCGCTGGATGTACTTGAAATCCTGGGAGTCGGTGCCCAGGTCCGGCTGGATGTAGATCCGGCCCCGCAGGCTCTCGATGTAGCGGCCCAGGGCGCGGAAATACGGCTCGTTCTTGACTTTCCGCGGATCGCCCAGCAGGATGACGTTGCCGCCGCCGGAGTCCACCTCGGCCGTGGCACTCTGCAGCGTCATGAGCTGGGACAGCTTGAGGGATTCGATAATGGCGTCCATATCCGATGCATACTCGCTCAGGCGGAGGCCGCCGATGACCCGGCCCAGGGTGGTGTCATGCAGCGAGATGATGAGCTTGAGATCGACCTCTTCGAAGTAGTTGAAAATCAGCTGTTCGTGGCCGCGCTTCTCCATTTCCTCGAAAATTTTCATATGCCTTGCTCCTCGCAATGATTGGAAATTCCAATTATTAACAAAATCTGCGCCGGAGTCAATTTACAAAAGAAAATCCACCGGCGGCAGACCGGTGAAACGACTCCCGGGCCGGAGGATGGACCGGTTACCCTGAAGGAAGCTTTCCATTCGGGGCGGATTTGGCCGCGCGCCGTCCGGAAAAACCGCTATAATGAACCAACGGCTGAAACAAGACAATCAACAGGTAATGGATGAAAGGAGTATACATGATTGCCGATCCCCTGGAACGTTTCAAGGCGATTTACCATGAGCTGTTCGTCAGAAAAAAATGGCACGAAAGCGCCGATCCCTTCCGGTTCGCCGGACTGGCGGTCCTGACGTGCCCCGGCGAGCCGGTCGAAGTGGCTGACGCCCTCCGCGCCACGTCCGAAGCTCTTCGCAAGAAGCAGGGGCTGATGCGGGGTTTCGAAGAGCCTATCCGGATCCTTGTCAGCGCCATGCTGGTGCAGCGACAACGGAGTGTCGACGATTTTGTACAGGCCACCGAACAGATCCGGGGGCTGTTCCGGGCCGCAAAGGTCCGGCGCGGCTCCGTCTACGAGAAGCTGGCCGGCCTTATCATGTTCCTGCAGGCGCCGGGCGGCGTGGTGACTCCCGCGCACGTGGAGCGGTTCAAGGCCATCTACGAGCAGATGAAAAAATATCACTGGTGGCTGACCGGCCCCGACGATTTTCCCGTGTGCGCCATCCTGGTGTTCCAGGAGGGCTCGCCGGTACAGATCGGTCAGACCATCGAGGCCATCTACCAGTCCCTCAACGCAAAGGGATTTTCCAAGGGGGATCCCCTGCAGACGGCGGCCAACATGCTTTACCTGGCCGACGCGGAGCCCCAGCTGTTGGCCGAGAAATACCGTTTCATCTACGAGCTGTTTCGCAAAAACAGGGTGCGGATCTACCAGTCGGATTACGACGAACTGGCCATTCTCAGCATGCTGCCCCAGGACCCGCGGCTCATCGTGGACCGGATGCTGCGGGTGCGGTCCGAGCTGAACAAACTGAAACCCAAGCCGTCCCGGGAGATCAGTTTCGACCTGGCGGTGGGGGTGACCTTCGTCGACCTGATCCAGCAGGACAACAAGCTGGACCTGGTGGCCGGCGCCCAGGCCCTCATGAACATGCAGGCCATCATCGCCGCCCAGCAGGCGGCCATGGCCGCCGCCGTGGCCGCGTCGGTGGCCGCCACCACCGCCGCTGCGGCATCCTCGTGACCATCGCCCGATGCTGGACCACGCCCTCATCGTCGCCGATATCGAGGGGAGCAGCGGCTGCTGGCGCCGCGCCGCGGCGCAATACCGCACCGCGGCGTGGGCCCGTGCCTGCGTGGGGATGTCCCGCGATGTGGACGCCGTGGTGCGGGCCCTGGCCGACGCCGGAGTGCGGCACATCCGGGTGAAGGATTTCCACCGCACCGCCTACAACCTTCTGCCCGAGCTCATCGATCCCCGGGCCGGGATCGTTCATGGCTACCGCCGCCGGCCCGTGGCCGGACTGGGCGAGCCCGGCCCGCCGGCGGCGCTCCTGATGCTGGGGCTGCATGCCGCCTCGGATACCCCCGGTTTTCTGGCCCACACCCTGACGTCGCGCATCCGCCGCCTGGCGGTGAACGGTGAGGTGTGGCCCGAGCTGCCCTTCTTCGCCGGCCTGCTGGGGCCCTGGGGGCACCGGCCGGTCTTCTTTTCGGGCTGCCCCGTGGCCTGCGCCCAGGCGGTAGCATTCGTACCGGGCATCGGTGTCTGGGCTCTGGACAAGTCCGCCGGCGAGGGCAGCGTGGACCTCGATCGCTGGCGCCGCGATCTGGCCGCGGCGGCGGTGCAGTCCCTGGAGAATGAAGAAATCCCGCCCCTGGTGATTCCCGGCCCTTTCCGCGCCGAGGTCACCTGGCGGGCCGGCCGGCGGGGGGCGGCGCGCCTGGCCCGCCGCTGGCGGCTCCCCGTGGCCGGCGACCGCCTGTTGGTCGAGGCAGCTGACCTGCCCGACCTCTTCGGGCAGCTCATCCGCATCTGCTACCTCACCCCGTTGGCCGAAAAGGTGCTCCCCCTCAGCCTGGCCATTTTCAACCTGCGCGGCCGCCTGGGCCTGCGCTGGGTGCGCCGGCAGCGGCGCGCCTCCGCATAGCCCGAACCTGCGACTGATTTTGGACAGGAGTGCGCCGGCCGGGTGAATTTAGGACGTGCGCCGGCTCGCCTGTCCCGGCGAAGTTTTCAGACGAAGCCGGAACGGCGCTTTGTTTCCAAGGCATTGCATCTCGTTCTGAAAGTGAAACGGCGCAGCCTGTGGAGTGCGCTCGCTGGAGAGCGCTTTGTTTTCCATCACGAACCGTCGCACGGCTGCACACGGCTTGAAGCGGGTGGACGCGGCTAAAGAATGGGACACGGATCGAACGGATCGGACGGATGCGAACGGATCCGGGCGAAGAGCAGCCAGCCGATTCGCACGGCATCATATGGTGAAAATCATCCACAAACGGATATCGCCTGTGGAGTGCGCCGGCTCGACGGCGCTTTGTTTTATAGGACGGGCGATTGAATGGCGGGCAGGTGCATTTACGATATACCTTTTTTATGAATCATCGTCCGCTGTCGCATCCCGGCAGCAGGCGGCTGCGGACGCGGCTGTACTCCGGGTTCGCCCTGTCCTCCGCAGCTCAGAGAGCGAAGGAAGACGAACCAGGAACTCTGCAGTGCTTTGATGCTGCTGACTGGTTGGGTCTTCTGGCAAAAGGGTTCATGGGCGGGGTACCGCAACCCGTGCCGGCCGGGTGCGGGGGCGAAACGGCGAGGTAGTTGCCGGCGGCATGTTTGGAAAATGAAACCATCACCACGTGCTCCCCGCCGGTCTTGCCCCGGCGGAAGCGAGGACTGAAAGCCAGAAAAGAGCATTGGAGGGGTATGGCCACCACCGGCCTGGCGCCGGTGGGGCCATGTCCTATTTTTCAGCGGTAAGGAAGTCATCAAAAGGGGCGTGCTTTTCATGGGCAATAATCCCGATCCATGAACATTTTTCCGGTCTGCGGGATTGCGTTGTGGAACACCGCTCCACCGGCGCGAGGCCGGTGGTGGCGGTGAGCATCTGGGGCGTCCAGCTGGCCGTCAGTCATGGCCCCGCCGGCACGAGGCCGGCGGTGGCCGACAAACGCAGCCCCGCACCTGCCGGAAGAAACACCGTTACCTGTGATCATGCATCGGCCACCCCGGGCCGGGGTGCCCGGAACAGATCCGCCTTCCGGCAGGAGGCGGCTGCGGACGTCGCCCGCGCGACGAAAGATGCTCGTGCCAACTTGGCGTGCCAAACAATCATGAACCTTTCGGTTATTAGTTGCGTATTATGCTTAACAACAGATTCTGTCAAGGAAGGTGCCATGAGACCAAAAATCACCCTGCTCCTGACGGCGCTTCTCCTCGTCATGGCGGGCGCGATCCTGTTCGCCGCCGACGAGAAGGACGGCCTCGAGAGCTACTTTCAGGAGATGAGCAACAAGTTCCGGGCGGCCGAGGACGCCCAGGAGCGATTGAACCTCTGTCAGGAATTTCTGAAAAAGTATCCTGACACCACCTACACCCCCACCATCGTCGCGGCGGCCAAAGCCCAGCTGGCCGCCCTGGACCGGTCGGACGAATTCGTCCCCCTGGTCAAGGGCCTGCTCGCCCGCATCGAGGATCCCGAGCGGCAGCAGCGCATCCGCCTGTTGCTGGCCGAGGCTTACGGGGAAGCAGGCGCGACCAGGGAACTGGCCGGCCTGGCCAAAAAGATCGTGTCCGGCGAGAAGGTGACGTTCAATACCTATCTGCCCCTGATCCGCAGCATGGTGGAGGCCGGAATGTGGCCGGGAGTGCTGGATTATGCCGGCCAGGCGGAGCCATTGGCCACCGCCGAGGCATACGCCAGGGAATTCCCCGACCGGAAGTACAGCCAGGAACAGTTGCAGGAGTTCGCCCGCAACCGCCAGGGACTGCTGCTCACCTATGCCGGCTGGGCCAAGGCCAACACCGGCCAGGCGGAAACCGCCCTGCGGGACTTCCGGAAGGCGGAGCCGCTGGTGAACAAGCACTACCTGGGCTACAGCGCCGACGAGCTGGATCTCTACTGGGGCAAGACCCTGCTGCAGCAGGGCCAGGCGGCGGCGGCCCTGGACCGCCTGGCGTCCAAGGCCATCTTCGGCAGTGACGAGGCCGCCCGGGAGGCCTGCAAGGCGGCCTATGTCAAGAAAACCGGCGCCGCCGAGGGCTTCGAAACGTTCCTGGAAAAGCAGCGTCCCGCCATCGCCCGCACCCTGGACAACCTGGCCTTCGAAACATACGACGGCCGGAAGATCGAACTCGGCGATTTCAAGGGGAAGGTTCTGCTGCTGGCCTTCTGGTTCCCCACCTGAGGCGGCTGCCGCGTGGAGTTGCCACGCCTCGAGCCGCTGTACCAGAAGTACCGCGCGCAGGGTCTGGAGATCGTCGCCATCGAGGCCTCGCGCAATGAAAAGATGGCCAAGGATTTCATCGAGAAAAACAACCTGACCTATCATTTCGTGCAGGATGGGGAAGGGGAGAACGCCTACGTTCTCAACACGTTCGGCATCCGCGGCTTTCCCACCAGCTTCCTGGTGGACCGCAGCGGCAAGGTGCTCTATTCCCACCTGGGCTTCAGTCCCGGTGACGAGGAAAAACTGGAAAAGGAGATCCAGGGCTTGCTGTAATCCGCCGGCCGACAGACGTTACGGCCGCCCGCGGCATGCGCCGCCGGCGGCCGTACTTTTTTCGGCGGACAGGTTCAAAGCCCCGACGCGGCGCCCACGTCACAGCTCACGGACTGCAGGATGACCGGCACAGGGGGCCGCGCAGCGGACAACTCCTGCCAGCGCCGCGTTTCCGGTGTGTCGAAATGGGCCAGGTGGGCCGTCAGGGCGGGACGGAAGAGCTGGTAGCAGAGCTCCGCCCGTACCCGATACGTCCCCGCCGGCAGGGCAAGGGCGTAGGTCACCGTGTCGCAGCCGGGGTGCTCCGGCCCGGCGGTGAAGTCCGGGTCGTCGCCCACACCCCGCGGCCGCAGGTCGCCTTCCTCCGCCGCCGTCAGGGTCAGACCCCGCGGCAGGAGGCGGTTGTCCTTGAGGAAACCGGCGGTGCGCAGCAGGGTCTCTGTCACCCGGCCGCGGCTGTCACCCAGGACGGTTTCGTAGATCTGCACCTGGTCGGCCCGGGTGAGGCGCTGGTGGTGCGGCTCGAAGGGCCGGTCCTCGCCGAGGATCTCGCCGTCGGCGGTCCAGGCGCCGGATTCGAAAACGACGGCGTCCCGGGCATCGGTGACGGTCAGATGCAGCCACATCCGGCGGAGGGGGATACCCGTGGGCAGCTTGTGGCCGGTGAGGTTGGTCACCCGGACGTCCACCTGCAGCCCGTCATCCTGCCAGGCGGCAGCCACCGTCAGCCGGGCCGTTTCCCGGCGCAGCATGTCACCGGTTTTGGCCGCGCTGAAGGCGAATTCGTCGTCGCCGGCGGTCAGGCCCAGCCGGTGGCGATTGGCCTGGAGCAGCCGCAGCATGTACTCGTTGCCGCCCGTCAGGTAGTGGTACCAGAAGGGCACCCGGTGCCGGTCATGCCACGGCGGCAGGGTGGCGATGTCCACCCCGGTGCTGGTGTAAGGCATGTGGCAGCCCTGGCAGGTGACACGCTGCCGGGCGTACTGACTGTGTTTCCATTCCAGGTAGGTGGTCTGTTCGGCGAAGCGGCCCGTGGCTTCGCCGGCGTCGTTGAGGACGGGCGTGTACAGGGTGTGGCAGGTGCCGCACAGCTCCGACTGCTGGACATGGGCGCCATGGACCGGTGTGTAGCCGGTGTGATTGCGCATGGGCATGGGAAACGGATCGGGGTAAGGCCCGTAAATATGACGGCCGGTGCCGATGCGGTAGCCGCCGGAGAAGCTGTCCGTCTGGCCGAGATTGCCGGGTTGGATCTGGTGACACAGGGTGCAGCTGACGCCGTCCAGCGCCAGGGGATCCTCCGCCATGGCGGCGATGGCGTAAGCCGCGGTGCCGTCATGATGGGCCTCGGCGTGGCCCAGGGGCGCGTGGCAGCGGGTGCAGGTGTCCTCGATGAGGGCCTGCTGTCCCGGGAATTCGGCCGTCTCCGACGCCACCACCGCCCGCCACAGGGGATCCCGGGCCGCATGGGCCATCATGCCGGCGCGCCACAGGGTCACGGGCGAAACATCGGCCCCTTTCTCGCTCAGGGCCACGCCGTTGCTGCGGTGACACATGGCACAGACCCCCGAGCCGGCGAACAGGTCGGACGTGCCGTCGGGCAGGGGCGCCGTGGCGGCGGCGGTCGTGGCCGGCGCGACGAATCGGACAAGCAGGACAAACAGGATCGAAAACCCGATGACGTGTGCAGGCAGTGGTTTCATGATGAATTTACCCTGGCAGCAAAATTAGAATCTCCAGTCGGGATTCAGATAACGATGGAATCAGTATATCACCCCGGGCACCGGCTGTGAACAGGATAATCCCCCCAGCGGTTTATGGCGCAGGACAATGAGCGCCGGGGACACCGGCGGGGAATCCCCGAATCGGCGGCGCCAAAAAAACGGCGGCCCCCACCGGGAGGCCGCCATGGACATGCATCAGGTTGTGGGCGGGCCGCCGCTTACTTGCGGGGTACGCCGGCCAGGGTGGCCACCAGGAATTCCCAGAACTTCCGCACCGTCTCGATATTCACTTTCTCGTCGGGGGAATGGGGATTGCGGATGGTGGGTCCGAAGGAGATCATGTCCAGGTTGGGGTAGACGCCGCCCAGCAGGCCGCATTCCAGCCCGGCATGAATGACCTTGACTTCGGGTTCCTTGCCGAAATGGTCCTGGTACACCTTTTTCATGGTGTTGAGGATGGGTGACTGGAGATTGGGCTTCCAGCCGGGGTACTTGCCGGAGTGCTCCACCTCGGCGCCGGCCAGCTCGAACACGGCCCGAACCGAACGTCCGGCCTCCTCGATGAGGGAGTCGACGGAGCTGCGCTGCAGGGTGGCCAGCTCGATGACGCCATCCTCGGCCCTGGCGATGGCCAGGTTGGTGGATGTCTCCACCACCTCGGGCATGTCGGCGCAGATCCCCAGCACGCCGTGGGGGCAGCCGGAGAGGGCCCGCAGCAGCTGTTGCTGGGTGCCTTCGTCCATGACGGCGGCGGGGACGTCGCCCGGTTCGGCCTGGATCCGCAGATCCGGTTCGGTGACGGACAGCTCTTTTTGGGCCGTGCCGGCAAAATCGGCGACGAACGTCCGGAAAGCGTCGGCTTTGGCGGCCGGTACCACCACCTGGGCGAACGCTTCGCGGGGGATGGCGTTGCGCAGGCTCCCGGCGTCGAGGGTGGCCAGCCGCAGGCCGAAGGCCTCGGTGGCCTGCCACAGCAGGCGGTTCATCAGCTTGATGGAATTGCCGCGCCCCAGGTGGATGTCCAGGCCCGAATGACCGCCCTTGAGGCCGGTGACGGACACGCGGAAGGCCACCGTGCCCGCCGGCACCTGGACCTGGTCATAGGCCAGGCGGGCGTTGGTGTTCATGCCGCCGGCGCAGCCGATATAGAGCTCGCCCTCGTCTTCCGAATCCATGTTCAGCAGGATATCCCCTTCCAGCCAGCCGGGCTGCAGGCCGAAGGCGCCGGTCATGCCCGTTTCCTCGTCGATGGTGAACAGGGCTTCCACCGGCCCGTGCTGCAGGTTGTCGGCTTCCAGGACAGCCATGGCCGCCGCCACGCCGATGCCGTTGTCGGCGCCCAGGGTGGTGCCGCGGGCGGTCACCCAGTCGCCGTCCACGTAGGCCTGGATGGGATCCGTCTCGAAGTCGTGGGCGGTGTCGGCGTTCTTCTGGGGCACCATGTCGAGGTGGCCCTGCAGGATGACGCCCGGCCGGTCTTCCATGCCCGGCGTGGCCGGCTTGCGGATGAGGACGTTGCCGACGTCGTCCACCTGGGTGACGAGGCCCAGGCGCTCGCCGAAGTCCCGCACGTGCTCGATGGCCCGGCCTTCCAGCTTGGAGGGGCGGGGAATGGCGCACAGATCTTCAAAATGGGACCACAACGAGGCCGGTTTCAGTCCGCTGAACAGCTTGCTCATGTCAATCTCCTTTATCGAATTGATTTTCCGGTTTATCGTGTAAAAAAGAGGCCATTGTAGCCGGGCGGGCGGGGCAAGTCAATAGGCGAACGCCCCGGCATGGCGGGGGGAACCGCCTGAGCAGCGCCATGGGCCGGGCACTTGGGGCGGTCATGCCCCGCGCGGTCGCTTCAAGGAACAGGAGGCTTGCTCTGGTAGCAAGTGCCTTGATTTTTATCATTTGAAGATAAATTGAAAATAAAGTGATTGACTTGGGATTTTGATCGTGTTTAGATAGCCGGCACTATTTTCCATGCACCCAGCCTTAGGGGAGGTTGACATGATCAACACCATCGCGAACGGAACGCTGATCCGGAGCGGTTCCCTGTTTCCGATTATCCTGCGGGGCCTGGGTCTCTTTTTTCTGCGGCTGACGCCGCACAATATCCACATTACACCCACACCATAAGACAGCCGACCGTTCAGAGCGGTTTCCGGCAGGCGAGTGAAGCGATTCACCCGGGCGTGTGAACTGTCCGGCAGCCGATGCGCGAACGACGGTGCGCGTCGTGCCACGCAGGCGCGGCGCCGGCGACGTGTGCCGACGGCTGTCCCCTGCCGGCGCCACCCATTTCCAATGGAGGTAGACGAACATGACGGCAAGCATCCAGATTTTCGACACCACGCTGCGCGACGGCGAGCAGTCCCCCGGCGCCAGCATGACCCGGGAGGAAAAGCTGCGCATGGCGCTGCAGCTGGAAAAGCTGAAAGTGGACGTCATCGAGGCCGGTTTCCCCATCGCCTCGGTGGGCGATTTCGAGGGCGTCAAACTGGTGGCCCGGACCATCAAGGGGCCCCAGGTGGCGGGCCTGGCCCGGGCGTCGGAGGCGGATATCGACCGGGCCTGGACCGCCCTGAAACCGGCCGGCGATCGTGCCCGGATCCACACCTTCATCGCCACCAGCGACATCCACATGAAGCACAAGCTGCGGATGAGCCGGGAGGAGGTGCTGGCCGCCACCGCCCGGGCGGTGGCCCATGCCCGCAACCTTACGGCCAACGTGGAATTTTCCGCCGAAGACGCCACCCGGACCGATCTGCCGTTCCTGGCCCGGGTGCTGGAAACGGCCATCGACGCCGGCGCCGCGGTGGTGAACATTCCCGATACGGTAGGCTACACCCTGCCGTCGGAGTTCCAGCGGATCATTCATTATTTGCGCGAGAACGTGACCAACATCCATCGGGCGGTGATCTCGGTGCACTGCCACAACGACCTGGGGCTGGCCGTGGCCAATTCCCTGGCCGCCGTGGAGGCCGGGGCGCGCCAGGTGGAGTGCACGGTGAACGGCATCGGCGAGCGGGCCGGGAACTGCTCCCTGGAGGAGCTGGTCATGGCCCTGCGCACGCGCAACGACCTGATGCCGTTCCAGACGGGCATCGACACCCGGCAGATCATGGCCAGCAGCAAGCTGCTGTTCGCTCTCACCGGCATGATGGTCCAGCCCAACAAGGCCATCGTCGGTGAAAACGCCTTTGCCCACGAGGCCGGCATCCACCAGCACGGGGTGCTCAAGGAAAAATCCACCTACGAAATCATGACGCCGGAATCCGTCGGCCTGAGCAGCAACAACCTGGTGCTGGGCAAGCACTCGGGGCGCCACGCGTTCAGGGAGCGCCTGGTGCACCTGGGCTATGCTCTGGACGAGGCCCAGCTGGACAAGGTGTTTGGCCGTTTCAAATCCCTGGCCGATCGCAAGAAGAAGATCTACGATGAGGATCTGGACGCCCTCGTCCTGGAGGAACTGGGTCCCAACAAGAAACGCTACAAGCTGATCCAGATGAGCGTCACGTCGGGCTCCTTCGCCGCGCCCACCGCCACCCTGGAGATGCGCGTCGACGGCAAGGTCCGCAAAACGGCGGTCATCGGCGTCGGTCCGGTGGACGCCACCTACAAGGCGGTCACCCAGCTGACCGGGGCCAATCCCCGCCTGAAGCATTTCATGCTGGCCGCCCTGACCCGCGGCACCGACGCCCAGGGCGACTGCACCGTGCGCCTGGAGATCGACGGCCGGGTGGTGGTGGGTCACGGGGTGCATTCCGATATCATCGTCGCCAGCGCCAAGGCCTTCATCGACGCCCTCAACCGTTACGCGGCCATCGAGGAGCGGATGAAGGTGACATACTGATGGCGGGCCATCAGCGGGAAAGGAGAGTTATGGGACTAACCATCGCCGAGAAAATTTTCGCCGCCCACCTGCGGGACGAGCCGTTCCCCGGCACGCAGGTGCTGGCCCTGGACGCCGTGTTCTGTCACGAGATCACCACCCCCCTGGCCATCGCCGACCTGCAATGGCGGGGCAAGGACCGGGTGTTCGATCCGGACCGCATCAAGGCCGTCATCGACCATGTCACGCCGGCCAAGGACAGCCAGACGGCGCAGCAGGGCAAAATCCTGCGCGAGTGGGCGCGCCGTCACGGCATCCGCGACTTTTACGACATCGGCCGTAACGGGGTGTGCCATGCCCTGTTCCCCGAGCAGGGCCATGTCCGGCCCGGCATGACCATCATCATGGGCGACAGCCACACCTGCACCCACGGTGCCTTCGGCGCGTTCGCCGCCGGTGTGGGGACCACCGATCTGGAGGTGGGCATCCTCAAGGGCGTCTGCGCGTTTCGCCCGCCGGTGAGCATCCGCGTCGACCTGACCGGGACACTGCCGCCGGGCGTCTACGCCAAGGACGTGATCCTGCAGCTCATCGGCCGGCTGGGGGTGGACGGCGCCACCGACCGGATCCTGGAATTTCGCGGACCGGTAGTGGATGCATTCTCCATGGAAGCCCGGATGACCCTGTGCAACATGGCGGTGGAGGCGGGGGCTACCTGTGGCATCTGTTTGCCCGACGAGGTGACACTGGAGTACCTGTGGCCGTTCATCGTAGCCGATTATGCCCATCGGGCGGAAGCACTGGCGGATTACCATCGCTGGCATTCCGACCCCGACTCGCCGTATGAACGGGTGCTGGAACTGGACGTCAGCGGTCTGGAGCCCACGGTCACCTGGGGCTACAAGCCCGACCAGGTGCGGCCGGTGGGCGAGATGGCGGGCACACCCGTCGACCAGGTGTACATCGGCACCTGCACCAACGGCCGGCTGGAGGACCTGCGGGCGGCGGCCGACATCCTGCGCAATCGCCGGGTGGCGGACACGGTGCGCGGTATCGTGTCGCCGGCCACACCCGGGGTCTACCGCCGCGCCCTGGACGAAGGGATCATCGCCGTGTTCCTGGACGCCGGCTTCTGCGTGACCAACCCGACCTGCGGCGCCTGCCTGGGCATGAGCAACGGCGTCCTGGCCGAGGGCGAGGTGTGCGCCGCCACCAGCAACCGCAACTTCCCGGGCCGCATGGGCCGGGGCGGCATGGTACATCTGATGAGTCCGGCCACGGCGGCGGCCACGGCCGTGACGGGGCGGATCAGCGATCCGCGTGATTTTCTGCCGCTGCTGGAAGGGAGGAAGAAATGAACGACAGCGTATACGGCGGTCCGGCCCTCTTCCTGGACCGGTCCGACATCAATACGGATGAAATCATCCCGGCGCGTTATCTGACCAGCGTGACCAGGGACGCCCTGCGGCCGCATCTGCTGGAAGACCTGGATCTGCCCGGTTTCAGCCGCGACGATCCCGCCTTCGGCATGGCGCGCGTCATCGTCGCCCGGCGCAATTTCGGCTGCGGCTCGTCGCGGGAGCACGCGCCCTGGGCGCTGGAGGTCAACGGCATCCGCACCGTCGTGGCCGAAAGTTTCGCCCGCATCTTCCGCCAGAACATGTTCAACGGCGGCATGCTGGCCGTGGAACTGCCGGCGGGCGACATCGACCGCCTGTTCGCCCTGGCGGGGCAGGGAGCGGTGGAGATCCGGGCCGACCTGGATCGGGCGGAGATGGTGGCCCGGGGCGCCGGCGAACACCTGGTATTGCCGTTCACCGTGGATCCGTTTGCCCGGGCGCTGGTCCGGGCCGGCGGGTGGGTGAATTTTGCCGATGAACGTTATTGAACGGATATCGTTTGATACAGCAAGGAGAACCTATGAGTCGTGAATATCATGTGGCCGTTCTGGCCGGAGACGGTATCGGCCCGGAGATCATGGCCGAGGCCCTGAAGGTGCTGGCGGCGGTGGAGAAGATGACGGGCGTCCGCTTCATCCGGCACGAGGCCGAGGTGGGCGGAGCCGCCATCGACGCCCACGGCGCACCCCTGCCCGAATCCACCGTGGCGGTGTGCCGGCGGGTCGACGCCATCCTGTTCGGCAGCGTCGGCGGCCCCCGTTGGGAGCATCTGCCGCCCGACCGGCAGCCGGAGCGGGGATCGCTGCTGCCCCTGCGCCGGATGTTCAACCTGTTCTGCAATCTGCGGCCGGCCGTCCTGTTTCCGGCGCTGGCGGGCAATTCCCCCCTGAAGGAAAGCATCGTCGGTCACGGGTTTGACGTGCTGGTGGTGCGTGAGCTGACCGGCGGTATCTATTTCGGCCGGCCGCGGGAGCGAACGCAGAAGGGCGGCCGGTGGCAGGCGCTGGATACCATGGTCTACACCGACGAGGAGATCCGTCGTATCGCCCACGCGGCGTTTCGGCTGGCCCTGCGGCGGCGGGGGCGGGTGACATCCGTGGACAAGGCCAACGTGCTGGAAAGCTCGCGGCTGTGGCGGGAGACGGTTACGGCGGTGGCGGCGGAGTATTCCGGCGTGGAACTGCGACATATGTACGTGGACAACGCCGCCATGCAGCTGGTCCGCGACCCGGGCCAGTTCGACGTGCTGCTGTGCGGCAACATGTTCGGCGACATCCTGTCCGACGAGGCGGCCATGCTCACCGGCTCGCTGGGGATGCTCCCCTCGGCTTCGCTGGGGGCGGACACCTTCGGCCTGTACGAGCCGGCGGGCGGCAGTGCGCCCGACATCGCCGGCCGGGGCGTGGCCAATCCCCTGGCCCAGATCCTGTCGGCTGCCATGATGCTGCGCCATTCCTGCGGGCTGGACGAGGCCGCCACCGCCGTGGAGGCGGCCGTCCGGCGGGTGCTGGACGCCGGCTGGCGCACCGCGGACATCTTCCATGGGGCAGCGGGCGAAATCGAGATCGGTACTACGGAAATGGGGGATCGGGTGGCGGCCCAGCTGGGGTGACGATTCCCCGGTCCGGACCGTATCCGGAGCGCGCAGGAGCGTTGAATCGGGCCGTGATCCGGGTGGCCGGCGGCCATGGAGGCGGAGGTATGGCATCATGAACATCAAACTGGCGGCGCGGACAGCGGAAGCCCAGCGGGCGGTTCGTGTCGGAGAGCTGGAGTTCGGGCGGGCTTTCGTCCTGGCGGCGGGTCCCTGCAGCGTGGAGAGCGAGGAGCAGATGGCGGCTGTGGCCACCGCGGTGAGCGCCGCCGGGGCAAATCTGCTGCGCGGCGGCGCCTTCAAGCCGCGCACGTCCCCCTATGCCTTCCAGGGGCTGGGCCTGGCGGGGCTGAAGATCCTGCAGCGGGCTGGGCGGGAAACGGGGCTGCCGGTGGTCACCGAGGTGCTGGACGCCCGGGACGTGCCCTGGGTGGCCGATTACGCCGACATGCTGCAGATCGGCGCGCGCAACATGCAGAACTTTTCCCTGCTCAAGGAGGTGGGGCGGGCCGGCCGGCCGGTGCTCCTCAAACGGGGCATGAACGCCACCCTGACCGAGTGGCTGAGCTGCGCCGAGTACATCCTCCACTACGGCAATCCCGACGTGGTGCTGTGCGAGCGGGGTATCCGCACCTTCGAGACCCACACCCGCAACACCCTGGATCTGAGCGCCGTGCCGGCGCTGCACCACCTGACCCATCTGCCGGTGATGGTGGACCCCTCCCACGGCACCGGCCGGCGGGAACTGATCCCGGCCATGACCCTGGCGGCGGTGGCGGCCGGCGCCGACAGCGTGATGCTGGAGGTTCATCATCAACCCGAGCGGGCGTTGTCGGACGGTGACCAGGCGTTGTTGCCGGCCGAATTCGCCGGCCTGGCCGCGAAGATCTTCGCCCTCCGGTCGGCCCTGGCCCGCCTGCCGGAAACGGTCCCCGGCCGGCGGGCGGACAATCCTGGAACCGATTCTGGCCACGACATGGAGGTGAAATGATGAGCCTGGACGGCATTCGCCGGGAAATCAGCCACATCGATGCCGAACTGTTGCATCTGCTGCATCGACGGATGGAACTGGCCGTGGAGACCCGCCGCTTCAAGGCGGAGATCGTCAATCCCGAGCGGGAGCAGGAGGTGTTCGCGTTCGTGCAGCGCTCGGCCCACGGCCTGGTGGGGCCGGCGTTCAGCCGGCGGCTGTTCACCGAGATCGTTGCCGAAAGCCGGCGCCTGCAGGCCGAAGACTACCTGCTGGTCGGATTCCAGGGCGAGCACGGTGCCTACGGCGAGGCGGCGGCCCGGCAGGCCTTGCCGGACGCGGCCTATATCCCCGTCCGTACGTTTGGGCAGGTGTTCGAAAATGTCGCCGGCGGCGCCCTGGACCGGGGGGTGGTGCCGCTGGAAAATTACCTGGGCGGTGTCGTGACCCCGGTGAGCGAACTGCTGGTGGAGAGGGAACTGTCCATCGTCGGCGAGATCCGCCTGCCGATCCGGCACTGCCTGCTGGTTCCGCCCGGCATCCACCACCGCGACGTCCGGGTGGTCTATTCCCATCCCCAGGCCCTGGCCCAGTGCCGGGAATACCTGCGGCGTCACAATCTCGAGGGGCGCCCCTTCTATGACACGGCCGGTGCGGCGCGCATGCTCTTCCAGGAGCGGCCCGAGGCGGCGGCGGCCATCGCCGGTCGCCTGTGCGCCGAGTTGTACCATCTGGATATTCTCGGCGAAGGCATCGAAGACCATCCCGAGAACATCACCCGGTTCGCGGTGCTGGCCCGGGAAGCGCTGGCCGGCGGAGGGGGCAAGACGTCCATCATCTTTGCCACCGCCCACCGGGCCGGCACCCTCTTCCGGGTGCTGCAGCTGTTCGCCGAGCGGGGGGTGAACCTGACGCGCATCGAGTCCATGCCGCGGGGCGGCCGGCCGGGGGAGTATGTGTTTTTCCTGGATTTCGAAGGGAATGCCACCGACACCGCCATGGCCGACTTGCTGGACCGGGTGGCCGCCATGAGCACAGCCTTCCGCATTCTGGGCAGCTATCCGCCGGCGGAGTAGACGGCACTCACTGACCACGGGGCGGTGGCCGCAGGGTTCGGCGTTTGTCGGTCAGAGGGCGATGCGCCCTTCGGCCGGGCGGGGGAGGGGATACACGGCGTGGATGTCCTCCAGCCCGAGCAGGGCGTAGGTCAGCCGCTCCACGCCGAACCCGCCGCCGGCGCAGGAGATGACGCCGCGGCCGTCGTCCAGGGCGGCGAACACCTCGAAGAACGGGCGAAAGTATTCCTGGGGATAACCCAGATCCGCCATGCGGCGGCGCAGATCGGCCAGGGAGCGGGTCCGTTCGGCGCCGGACAGGCATTCCACCGGATGGGCATTGCGGCCGAACGGCGGCAGGATCACATCGTAGTTCAGGAACCGCCCGCACCCCTCATCGAAGCAGTCGTAGGCCTCCCGGCGCAGGTTGACCAGGAAGAAGGGCCGATGGCCGGCTTGCCCGGCCGCCCATCGTTCCACGGCGTCATCGTCAGCCAGCCGCCGCCGTTCCCGGGTGGCCTGCACGTCGAACACGGGCAGATCACCCGTCAGTGACGGCAAGGGGGCGCCCCGCAGCTGGATCAGCGCGGCCTCGTGCCGCTCGTTCAGGAAGGCGTACAGCCCGCCCAGCAGGCCGGAGATGAAGGGGAGCATCTCGTCGTAGGTGGCGCCGCGTTTCTCGAAATCCACCTGCATGAACTCGGTGGTGTACTTGTAGCCGCGGCTGCCGGTGCGGGTCTCCATGCGGATATTGGGCGAGGCCCAGAACACCTGGTCCACGGGGGAGAGCATCACCATCAGGATTTTCTGGAAGATCAGCGACTGGGTCAGCGAGACCTCCTCGCCGTAGTAGTCCAGCCGGGCGGGATAGGTGCAGTGGTTGAGGGGATCGGTGCACCCGGCCAGCATGTAGATGGGGGGATGGACGTAGCCCGCCCGCGCAAGCTCATGGCAGAGAAAATGCTGGACCGCCGTGCGGATCTCCAGAATGCGTCGCAACCGCTCGTTGCGCAGCGCCCGCCGGGTTTGCAGCAGGGCGGTGGCCCGGAAAGGGTCGTTCATGTCCAGGGGGCGGATGTTGGTCACCGCCAGGGATGACGACGGCAGGGGCGGCGGATCGGTCACGGGGAACGGGGGGGATGGTAATTGCGGCGGCATGTTGCTCCTCCATCAGCAAGTTGAAAAATGATCATATGATAGCTGTATAAATAATTAGTTGTCAATACAATAATTAGATTGACAAAATATTGATATATCATTAAAATATCATCAGAAATTAGACAAATATATCAATTTTACATTGGGAAAAGACCCATGAATTATCAAATTGACACCATCGACCGGCACATCCTGCGGCGGCTGCAGGCGGATTCGCGCACGGCGTACCTGGAAATCGCCCGCGAACTGGGTGTGGCCGGCGGGACCATCCACGCCCGCATCCATCGCCTGCGCGAGGCGGGGATCATCCGGGGGGCGAAGATCGTGCTGGATCCGGCGCGTCTGGGCTACACCGTGGCGGCGTTCATCGGCATCCGCCTGGTCCATGCCCGCAGCTGCGGCGACGTGCAGGCCGCCCTGGCCCGTTTCCCCGAGATTGTGGAGATTCACTACACCACCGGCACCTACAGCCTGCTCATCAAGGTGGTGGTGCCCGGGATGGGTGACCTGCACGCGCTGCTTTTCGACAAGTTGCAACAGCTGGAGGAGATCCAGTCCACCGAAACCTTCGTCATTCTGGATACGCGGGTGGATCGGGACCTGGCCCTCTGAAGCAGGTCCTTATTTTGCCACGAGAAAATAGAGTCGTCCGGGACGGTTGAGGTGACCAGCCACCTGCTCGCTGGCCGGTCCGAAACCGGTGAAGAGATCCACCCGGCCGGGGCCGCGGATAGCGCCCCCCGTGTCCTGGTTCAGGACGAACGCCCGGAAGGGCCGCCAGCCGGTTCGCCGGCCGTTTTCGTCGAACACCGGCAGTTCCGTTTCCACCCAGCAAAGGGCGCCCGGCGGGAAGAGCCGCCGGTCGGTGGCGATGCTGCGATAGGCCGTCAGTGGCTGTTCCAGCATGCCCAGCGGTCCCCGGTCCACTTCCCGGAAAAAGATATAACTGGGATTGGTGCTGAGAATGTCCGCCACCTGTTCCGGATGCTCCTCCAGATAGCGGCGGATGCTCTGCATGGAGACCTGCTCCGGTGTCAGGATTTCCCGCTCCAGCAGCCAGCGGCCGATGGCGTAATACGGGTGCCCGTTGCGCTGGGCATAATTGACGCGAATGGTTTCGCCCGCTGCCAGCTCCACGATGCCCGATCCCTGGATGTGCAGGAAGAACACATCCAGCAGGTCGTCCGTCCAGATCAGCTCCAGGTCCCGGCCGGCCAGCGCGCCTTGGAAGTCGATCTGGTGACGGGTGTAATAGGGGCCGAAGGTGCCGTCGGCTGCCTGGCGGCCCATGAGAACGGCGGGCAGTCCGGGGCAGTCCCCGGCCAGCGGAAACGCGGCCAGCCGGATGGACACCAGGTCGTCCGGCGTCCGGTACAGCGGAAAGCGGTACCGGTCGGACGGCTGGCGCGAACCGTACAAATGGGCCTCGAAATAGCCGGTAAACAAAACATCCGCCGCCGCTGTCTCGTAAAAAGTGAACCGGCGGGTCACCCAGTCGCGGAAGTCGTCGTTCGGACCGGCGGCGGAATAGCGGGCCAGAAATTCTTCCAGCCCGGCCACGACCTGTCCGGCCGTAACGGTGTCGGGGCCGTAGCGCAGCACCGTGTCCGGGACCAGGGAGGCCAGATAGGCCAGACTTTCGTGGATGCCGCGGGCCAGGGAATCGGGCGGCAGATCGTCCCTCAGGGACGGGGCGGCTGCCGGCGACAGGCTGTTGGCGGGCGTCCACTCCGGCGGCGGCCGGAGCAGCCACCATATGGCCAGTGCCAGCAGGGCGAGGAGAAAGACGGCCAGCGTCGCCAGGCGAAGGGTGGTTGTTCGGTTCACGGGCCCCCCCGCAGCGGGATTTGCGGTTACAGTAGCGCAATCATGTGGCCGGCGCAAGCACTTGTTGCCGCCGCCACCGCGCCGCTGGGCCGGAAAAAGCGCCTGCCGGGGGGAGGAGTTTGCTATAATCGGAAGCCAGTGACGTTTGGACGGGATGCTCGTCGGTATATCTGATTCATTATAAATAATTTTGGTTAAAATCAAGCCAAGGAGAAGCCCTATGTATGATGAGGAACGACGGAAATCCGGCGGCCTGGGCTGCCTGTTCCGGGGGATCGACCTGACGCGGCGCGTCATTCTGAACGTGATCTTCTGGGCGCTGGCCATTGCCGTCATCGTGCTGCTGCTGCGCGACTCCACGCCCGAAGTGCCTGAGCGCGCCGCGCTGGTCCTTTCGCCCCGGGGCGAGGTGGTGGAACAGCTGGCGGGGGATCCCCTGGGGCGGCTGCAGGAGCAGCTGACGGGCGGTGGTGGACCACAGACCTTACTCAAGGATCTGGAGGACGCCATTCTCGCCGCCCGGGACGACGAACGCATCAAGGCCCTCTTCCTGGATCTCGACTCCATGGGCAGCATCGGCCTCAGCAAGTTGCAGGACCTGCGGACCGCGCTGGAGGAGTTCAAGAAATCGGGCAAACCCGTCATCGCTTCTGCCGACACCTATGATCAGAACCGCTACTACCTGGCGGCGCTGGCCGACGAGATCTATCTCCACGAGATGGGGATGCTCCTGCTGGAGGGTTTCAGCCGCTACCGCATGTACTACAAGGAGGGGTTGGAAAAACTCATGGTGGACGTGCACATTTTCAAGGTGGGCACGTTCAAGTCGGCGGTGGAGCCCTATCTGCGCCAGGAAATGTCCGACGAGGCCAGGACCGCCAACCGGGAGTGGCTGGGCGACCTGTGGCGGCGTTACCTGGAGGATGTGGCGGCGGCCCGGAAGGTCACCGTGGCGGCTCTCGAGGACTATATCGACAACTATCCCCTTCATCTGGGCCAGAGTGAAGGTGATGCGGCCAAAATGGCCCTCAGCGCCGGGCTGGTGGATCATGTGGTCAGCCGGGATGCCATCCGGACCCGGATGATCGAACTGGTGGGGGAAGATGAAAAGTCCCATTCCTTCCGGCAGATTCGTCATGACAGCTACCTGCAGGCGTTGGACGAGGACCGGTTCGGTGCCGAAGCCGACGGGGACCTGGTGGGCGTCGTGGTGGCCGTGGGCAACATCCTGGGCGGCAGTCAGCCACCGGGCCAGATCGGTGGGGACTCCACCGCGGCCCTCATCCGCCAGGCGCGCGAAAACGAGAACGTCAAGGCCGTGGTGCTGCGGGTGGACAGTGGCGGCGGCAGCGCCTTCGCCTCGGAGGTCATCCGGCGGGAGCTGGAGCTGACCCGCCAGGCCGGCAAGCCGGTGGTGGCGTCCATGGGTACCGTGGCCGCCTCGGGCGGTTACTGGATCACCATGGCGTCGGACGAGGTCTGGGCCTCCCCCACCACCATCACCGGTTCCATCGGCATTTTCGGCATGTTCCCGACCTACGACCGCGGCCTCAGGGAACACCTGGGGATCAGTGTGGACGGCATCGGGACCACCCGCTACGCCGGCGCCATGCGGCCCGACCGTCCCCTGGACGATAACGTGGGCCAATTGATCCAGCAGACCATCAACAAGGGCTATCGCGATTTCATCTCCAAGGTCGGCCAGGCCCGTAACATGACGACCGACGAGGTCGATCGCATCGCCCAGGGGCGCGTCTGGAGCGGCGAGGATGCCCATGAGCTGGGCCTCGTGGATCACATGGGCTCACTGCGGGACGCCATCGCCGCGGCGGCCAAACTGGCCAAGCTGGGGGATGACTACCAGGTGAAGTACATGGAGCGGGAGATCCCGTTCCGCGAAAAGGTCATGCGCGATATCCTCAGCGGCATGGCGGAGGTGCTGGCCGAACAGCCGGCCATGACCTCGCTCCAGCCGCCGCCCCTCAGCGTGATGCGACTGCTGGCGGAACAGGCCGCCAAGCTCAATGAGTTGAAGGACCCCCATCACATGTACGCCTATTTCCCCTACGAGGAGTGAGGCTCGCCACGTCGGCCCACCGGCCGGCCGACAAAAAACGGGTCCTCCCGCCTGAACGGGGGAGGACCCGTACTTTTTCCCTAGAACCCGTTATTTTTTCAGCCTGGACACGATATCCGCCGTGTCCAGGGCGATGACCAGTTCCTCGTTGGTGGGCACCACCAGCACTTTCGTCGCCGAATCCTTGGCCGAAATGACAGCCTCCTGGCCCACCACTTCATCGTTCTTTTTCTTGTCCAGTAAGATGCCCAGGTGATCCAGGCCCTCCAGGGACTTTTCCCGGATGAGGGGGCTGTTCTCGCCGATACCGGCGGTGAAGACGATGTAATCCACGCCGTTGAGCACGGCGAAATACGAGCCGATGTACTTCTTGATGCGATAGGCGTAGATGTTGATCACCAGGTGCGCCTGCTTGTCGCCGGCGAAGTAGAGTTCCTCGATGTCCCGCATATCACTGGACCGGCCAGAAATGCCCAGGATGCCGCTGAACTTGTTGAGCAGGTTGTCGGCTTCGTGCAGCGACAGCTTCTCCTGACGCATGATGTGCAGGATGATGGCCGGATCGATGTCGCCGCAGCGGGTACCCATGACCAGGCCCTCCAGCGGCGTGAAGCCCATGGAGGTGTCCACCGACTTGCCGTTGCGGATGGCGGCCATGCTGGCGCCGTTGCCCAGGTGGATGGTGATCATGGTGCGGTTTTTGCAGTCGTGGCCGTTCATCTCGCAGGCGCGCTGGCTGACGAAGCGGTGCGACGTGCCGTGGAAGCCGTAGCGCCGGATGGCGTATTTCTTGTAGAGCTGGTAGGGGATGGGGTAAATGAAGGAGTGCTCGGGGATGGTGGAATGGAACGCCGTGTCGAACACGCCCACCATGGGCACGTCCAGCAGGGCCATGGCGGCTTCGATGCCCTGGATGTTGGGCGGGTTGTGCAGCGGTGCCAGCTGGATATTGTCCTTGAGGGTCTGCACCACCCTGTCGGTGATGAGCACCGAACCGCTGAAAGTTTCGCCGCCGTGCACCACGCGGTGTCCCACGGCGTCGATCTCGTCCAGATCCTTGAGGACACCCACCTTCGGCTCGGCCAGAATTTTCAGGATGGCGTTGATGGCCATCACGTGGTCCAGGATCTCCACCTCACGCAGGACCTTCCGGCCGTCGGGCACTTTCAGCTCCAGGCTGGCCCCGATCATGCCGATACGCTCCACCTTGCCGGTGGCGATATTTACCTGGGATTCGGTGTCGATCAGTTTGTATTTGACGGTGGAACTGCCGCAATTCAACGTTAGTACTTTCATGGCAACACTCCGTTAGCTGTTTTGGATCCGACGTTTCATCTTGTCGTACTTGAAGAAGCCCTGACCGCTCTTGACGCCGAGACGGCCTTCCCGAACCATCTTCCGGAACAGGGGGCAGGGGCGATAGGACGGATCGCCCAGTTGCTTGTAGATGGAATCGAGGTAGGTCAGGGCGACGTCGATGCCCATCTCGTCGGCCATGGCCAGGGGGCCCTGGGTGATGTTGTACCCCAGGTTGATGGCCCGGTCGATGTCCTCGGCGCTGGCCAGTCCCTCCAGCAGTACATGGGCGGCCGTGTTGATCATGGGCATGATGATGCGCGTGGTGACGAAACCGGGGTATTCATAGACTTCGATACTTTTCTTGCCCAGCGTGTCCATCAGAAATTTGGTGGTTTTGACCACATCCTCGGTGGTGTGGATCCCCTTGATGACCTCGACGATGATGGATTTGTGCACCGGCAGAATGAAGTGCAGGCCGATGATCCGCTCGGGAAACATCAGCTGTTTCTGGATGTCCGTGACCCCGATGGTGGTGGTGTTGGTCATGAAGATGGTCGTGTCGTGGCAAATAGCCTCCATGTCCATGAAGATCTTGGCTTTTTCCTCCAGACTGCGTCCCTTGGCCTCGATGAGGATCTGGACGTCCTTCAGATCCCGCATTTTCATGGTGGTGGAGATGCGGCTCATGATGGCCTTCTTGTCGGCGGGGGTCAGGCCCCAGCGGCTGATCTCGTTGTCGATGGTCAGCTCGATGCCGGCCAGGCCTTCCTTGAGCCAGTTCTCCGTCTCGTCGTACATGATGACTTCCAGCTTGGCGTGGGCGATGTTCAGGGCGATCCCCTGGGCCACGGTGCCACAGCCGACGACTCCGATCTTTTGTATTCTCATGAGAACCCTCGAAAGACAGTATTCGGAACGGAACCCAGTATTCTACCGTATATCCGCAAATTTGCAACCATCTTTCAGCGGGAAAAATGCTTCGGTCCCGCCGGTCACCGTGTCCGGACCGGTGAACCGGCGGGGCTGCGGAATGGGGGAGGAATGGTTTACTTGATCCGGATGCCGAAAGTGATCTGGAATTCGTTGCGGTTCCGCTCGAAAAAGGAGTTGGCCGCAGTGAAATTGTTGTGGGACCAGCGGATGTATTTTACCTGGAAGACATAGGCATAGCTGTTGCCGGGAATTTCGAACCCGGTGCTGAGGTACATGCCCAGATTGTGTCGTTTGTCGAATTCGGGGATGGTTTCATACGACCCCTCCGGCGGTTCGCCGCTGAAATCGATGGACGTGGATTCGGCGACGATGAAATCCGACTGCAGGCCGATTCCGAAGAACGGATGACCGTTCATGGTGGGATGGACGAACTTGAACCCCACCGGCACATCGATGGTGTGGAAATAATTTTTGAAGTCGCCCACCAGCGGCGGATCGTCGGCGATGGCGAAATCACCCTTGAAAGCCAGCAGCTTGTAGGAACCACCGAAGGTAAAATAGACGATGGGATTGCCCTTGAAGATCTGCACGTCGTAAAACACGCCGCCGATGAAACCCCAATAGGGATCGATGTCCGTGCTGTCGAAGGGATTGTTGGCCCCGTCGGGCAGGTATTCGAACGAGTTCTTGACGACACCCAGCTTGACGCCGTACTTGAACTGGCGATCCGCCGCGGCGGTCAGGCCCATGGCCAGCAGAATCAACAGCGGGAGCAGAATGATTTTTTTGTTCATGACCCATCCTTTGCCGAAGGGAAAGTATCCATAACAACACAGCATGATGCCACGACCGGCCGAAAAGTTCAAATGATTTCCGGCGACCCGGGGGATGGATGTTGCGGCGGGATGGAACCCGTGCTACCATCCCCCGCAAACACGAATCCGGGGGCAATGATGGACGAGGCCGTGTATAGCCGACGCGCGGAGTGGCTCCACGAACTGCCGGCACTGTTCGGTCTGGCGGAGCTCAGGGCACGGAGCGGTCTGTCCAAGGATGCCGCCTGGCAGACCTGCCGCTACTGGGTGGACAGCGGACGCATCCGGCCCTTCCGGCGCGGCATGTATTGGCGCAACGACCGGACGTTCGACTGCCCGCCGGCCTGGCATCTGGCCCATTGCCGGGCCGGCGAGGGGTATGTGACCGGCTGGTGGGCCCTGGCCCGCCACGGCCTGGTCAGGGAATACCCGTCACGTCTGGACCTGGTGATCCGACAGGGCCAGCACCGGCCCGTCCAGCTCGACGGCACCACGGTGATCTTCCATCGTCTCGCCCTGTCGCGCTGCCGGCGGGGCATCCTGGCCGTGACCGATGGCGGGCGGTGCCTGCAGCTGGCCGAGCCCGAGCGGGCCTGGCTCGATTGCCTGGCCTGTCCCTCCCTGAGCGGCGGCCTGGACCGGCCGGCCCGACTGCTGCGTGACGGACGGAAACACTTCCGCCAGTTCCGCCTGCTGGACATCGCGCTGGCCCTGGATTCGGAAACCGTGCGCCGCCGCTTGCGCATCCTGGCGGAGCATGCCGGTATGATCCGTCTCACGGCCTGGCTGGAGCAGCAGCGCAGCCCCGCCGGCGACCGTATGGGCCCGGTGGTGCTGGATCCCACCCGGCCGGTCTCGGCCCGGGACCGGCTGTACCGGGGTGTTCGGATCAATGTGCCCCTGCTCCTGAAGGAAGGGGAAGAACTCCCCTGACGGTCCTGTCATTCCGCCTGTCGGTCGCGGGTATATTCTCCGTCCACCAGACGAAGGATGCCGGCCGGATTCCCGTCCTGCAGCAGGTCGGGCAGCAGCTCGGGCGGGGCGCCCTGAAAGGCGATGGGTCGCAGAAAGCGACGAATGGCGGTGAGGCCGACGGAACTGGCCTGGGGCTGGCTGCTGGCCGGGTAAGGTCCGCCATGCATCATGGCCGCACTGACCTCGACTCCCGTAGGCACCCCGTTGAAGACGATCCGGCCCGCCCGGCGCTGCAGGATGTCCAGCAGCGGGCGGATGAGCCGCTCCTCCCCGGCGGCGTACTGGATGGTGGCCGTGAGCTGGCCGCCCAGCCGACGGGCCGCATCCTGCATGGCGTCCATGTCCGGGCAGCGGACCAGGAGGCTGACCGGGCCGAAGAGCTCCGTTTGCAGTACGTCGTCGGCCATGAAACGGGCGGCCGTCGTCTGCAACAAAACCGGTCCGAAGCGCCAGCCCGGCCCCTCGGGCACGGGGATGCCGGTCAGGCAGTCGACGTCGCCCGAAGCCAGGATGGCGTCCAGGGCGCGGCCCAGGTTGTCGCGCAGGCGGCGGTGGAGCAGGGGGCCGCCGGGCGCTTCCGCCATGCGGCGGACCATGCCGTCGACCATGTCGTCGATGCCGGGCATGTCGGGGATCAGCAGGAGGCCCGGCTTGGTGCAGAACTGTCCCCGGCCCAGCAGGATCGAATCGGTCAGCTCCCGGGCCAGGTTGGCGCCCCGGGTCATGACACTGCCGGGCGTGATGAAGACCGGGTTCAGGCTGCCCATCTCGGCGTAGACGGGAATGGGGCGCGGCCGGGCCGCCGCCTCGTCACACAGCGCCCGGCCGCCGTTCAGGGATCCGGTGAAACTGACGGCTTCCAGATCGGGGTGGCGGACCAGTTCGCGACCCACGGCGTCGTCGGTGCCATGAAGCAGGGAAAACCAGCCGCAGGGCAGGCCCGCGGACCTGACGGCGCCCAACACGGCCTGGGCGCAAAGCTCGGCCGTTTGCGGCTGGGCGGGATGGGCCTTGTAGATCACCGGGCAGCCGGCGGCCCACGCGGCGGCGCTGTCACCGCCGCAGACCCCGAAAGCCAGCGGGAAGTTGCCGGCGCCGAACACCGCCACCGGGCCCAGAGGGAAGAGCATTCTCCGCAGATCCGGGCGCGGCGAGGGGCGCCGGACGGGATCGCCCCGCTCGAGGATGGCCTCGACATAGCTGCCCTCGCGCAGGGCGGCGGCGAACATGCGCAGCTGGCGGACGGTACGGTCGCGCTCGCCGGCCAGCCGGTCCTGGCCCAGGGCCGTTTCCCAGTCGGCGACGGACAGCAGTTCGGGGCCCAGTCCGGTCAGTTCCCGGGCCACGCTTTCCAGGAATGTGGCCCGTTGTTGCCGGTCGAAACAGGTCTCCGCAGCGGCGGCATGGGATGCGGCGTGGACCGCGGCATGGATTTCGGCCGGGGTGGCGTCGGTAAACGTCACGCCGGCCGTCGCCCCAGTGGCGGGATTGACGGATTCAAACCGGCAATCGCCCGTGGCGGATGGAATCCCGCCGATGAAGTTCACGCCGTGCAACTGGGTCATGACTCTCCTCCCCGGTGAAATCGGACTCCAGCATACCGTTTTCCCGGAGGCAAAACAAGGGGCGGTGCCCGGGCGCCCTTCGGGGAGACATGGCTCTCCGGCGGCGGAGCGCCGCATCTCCACTGTGGCCAGTCACCCCCAACCGTGATACAATACGGGCAGACGCGTGAATACCGCTCCCTGAATCACAGGCCGGGACCGGCCGGATCGAACCGGTGGATGGCGACACCACAAGGAGATAGAGGCAATGTCTCAATTGCGCATCGGGACCTGCAGCTGGAAGTACGACTCCTGGATCGGTCTGGTCTATTCCGAGGGTGTCGGCAAACACTACCTGCGGGAATATGCCGGCCAGTACAACTCCGTCGAAGTGGATCAATGGTTCTGGTCGTTGCACGGAGAGGACAAGATCAGCCAGCCCCACGAAAAGGTGGTCCGGGAATATGTGGAATCCGTTCCCCGTGATTTCCGGTTTACGGTGAAGGTGCCCAATTCCATCACGTTGACGCATTTCTACCGCCGGTCCAGGACGGAGCCCCTGGTGGAGAATCCCCACTTTTTGTCGCCCACCCTGTTCGAGAGGTTTCTTTCCGCCGTGGCGGCCATGGAGAGCCAGCTGGGGATGCTGATCTTCCAGTTTGAATATCTGAACAGGAAGAAAATGCCTTCCCAGCAGGATTTTCACCATCGCCTCGCCGAGTTTTTCCGGCTCTGTGACCGGCGCCTCCCCTCGGCGGTGGAGATCCGCAATCCCAATTATCTCAACGACGATTATTTCCGCTTTCTGCAGGAAAACGACCTGTCCGCCGTATTCCTGCAGGGCTATCACATGCCGCCCATCACCGATATTTACGGCCATTTCGGCCGTCATCTGCAGGCGCCGGTGGTCATCCGCCTGCATGGTCCGGATCGGGAGGGGATGGAGGAGAAAACCGGCGGCCGCTGGAACCGCCTGGTCGTCCACCGGGATGAGGAGCTCGACGCCATCTGTGCCATGGTGAATGACCTGCTGCATCGCGGTCTGGACGTTTACCTGAATGTCAACAATCATTATGAGGGATCGGCGCCGCTGACCATCGAACGCATCAAGGAACGCCTCGCCGGCTGACCAGGCGGGAGACTCCGCGGCCCGTCGGATACGCGGTGGCGGCTGGACCGTGAGACCCTGCCGCTACGATCATTATTCATCACCAACCGAGTCCATCATAAAAAGGAGGAAGTATGGCCGTCGTATTACCCGAATTGCTTTTTGCCCGGGACGCGCTGGAACCCCACATCAGCGCCCGCACCCTGGAATTTCACCATGGCAAGCACCACAAGGCCTACGTGGACAATGCCAACAAGCTCATCGCCGGCACCCGCTTCGAGAGCATGCCGCTGGAGAATGTTATCCGGGAAACCGCCGGTGACGAGGCTCACGTGGGCGTGTTCAACAACGCTGCCCAGGCCTGGAACCATGCGTTTTACTGGAAGTGTCTGAAACCGGGGGGCGGCGGTGCGCCGGGCGGCGCCATCGCCGACAAGATCACGGCGGATTTCGGTGGCTACGAGCAGATGATCGACCAATTGAAGAAGGCCGGCGCCACCCAGTTCGGCAGCGGCTGGGCCTGGCTGGTGCTGGAGGAGGGGAACGTCCTGCAGGTACACAAGACGGCCAACGCCGACTGCCCGCTGGTGTACGGCTGCAAGCCGTTGCTGACGGTGGACGTCTGGGAGCATGCCTATTACCTGGATTACCAGAACCGACGTCCCGACTACCTGGCCACCTTTGTTGAAAAACTGATCAACTGGGATTTCGTGAATGCCGAATTCCGCGGGTGAGCGCCTGAAATTGGCCGGCGGAACCCCGACACCAACGCTGTCGCCGCCGGTGGTCCGGCGGCGCGGCGGCGGCACGGCCATCCGGCTGGCGGCGATGCTGTCGGTGGTGGTGATCCTGGCGGCGGGGGGCTGCGAACGCTCTACCTATGTCGTGCCCTGGATCACCCACCTCGGCTACCGTCCCGCCGAGATCCACGCCATCACCACGGGCGTCTATGCCATGCCCAACGTGCCGGTCACCATCGACGGCCGGCGCCTGCAGCTGGTGCTGGACACGGGCAATCTCAGCGGACTGACCCTCACGCCCGACTGGCTGCGCCGGCTGGACCTGCCGGTGGTGGATGAGGTTATGACCTGCGATTCCGGCGGGACGGAAATCGGCCGGGTGCCCGTTCACCGGGCGGCCGAGGTGGCGGCCTTCGGCCGGCGCTGGACCGGCGTGCGGATCCTGGAGCGCGACACGGGCGTTATCGACGGCCTTATCGGCCCGGCTTTCCTGCTGGATCGGCGCTTCACCCTCGATTACCGCAACCGGTTGCTGGGGATTGCGTCGACCCCACTGCCCGATGAGGCCGCCCACAGCCACGGCGGCGACCTGGTCCCCCATCCCGGTCTGCCCGGGTTGATCCTTATCCGGGGGCAGGTGAACGGGCAGACGGTGCTCCTCGAGGTGGACACCGGCAAGAGCCGCACCTGCATCGACGAGCGGCTGGTGACGCAGCTGAACCTCCTGTGCAACACAGACGGATGCCGGCTGGATTCGGTGGTCATCGGCCCGTTTTCCTTTGCCGTGCCGTCAGCCAAGGTGCTCAGCTTTGCCGGTCTGTCCCGGGGCCTGCCCGAACCGGTGCAGTTGGCGGTGGGCTCCGATATCCTGCTGCAGGTCATTCTCAGCGTGGATTACCCGCGCGGGCGGTACATGCTCACCCGCATCACCCGGCGCTGAGGGGGCCAATCCGGCGGGGCGGCGGCGTGAAAAGGGCGTGGTGTTTGCCGGCGGTCTGTGGTACCATTTTCTGTCATTTTGCGGTGAACGGCCATGGATGTTCACCGTAGCGGCCGGGTGGAGGGCCGGCCGGCGGAATCCGCCGCCCGCCGCCCCGGCGATGGGGACAAGGGGCGACCCTGCTTCAGCGAGGAGACCGGTTATGGATCTGAAAAACTTCCCGTGGGAGATGCTGCTGCTCGGCTACCCCGTCCTGCTGCTGGCCCTGACGGTGCACGAGTCCGCGCACGCCTGGACGGCCGACAAGTTCGGTGATTCCACCGCCCGCCACATGGGCCGGATCAGCCTCAATCCCATTGTGCACATGGACATCTTCGGCACCGTCCTCTTCCCCATCTTCGCCATGATCACCGGCTTCCCCCTCATCGGCTGGGCCAAGCCGGTGCCGGTGAACACCCGTTTTCTGCAGAATCCCTCGCGGGACAACATGTTCATTTCCCTGGCCGGCCCTTTCAGCAACGTGCTGCTGGCCCTCGGTCTGTTTCTGTTGCTGGTGTTCCTGTCGCTGTCCGGCTTGCTGGCGGCCCTGCCGCCCTCCGTCGAGCGGCCCGTGCATATCATTCTGCACTTCGGCGTGCTCATCAACGTGCTGCTGGCCATCTTCAACATGATCCCGGTACCGCCGCTGGACGGCAGCCACGTGCTGGAGCATTTTTTGCCGTACCAGTGGGCGGAAAAATACGAGATGATCAAGCCCTACGGCTTTCTCATCATCCTGGTGCTGTTCTACGCCGGCCTGTTCCGGCTGATCATCATGCCGGTCTGGAACGTTCTGAGCGTCATCCTGGCCATGTTTTGAGAATATGGAATCGACCGATCAAACCGCGGCCGGCGTGATCCGGCTCCGTGACAAGTACGAGATCTGCCTTCCCCTGTTCGAGGGGCCCCTCGACCTGTTGCTGCATCTCATCCGCAAGCAGGAAATAGACATCTACGACATCCCCATCGCCCTGATCACCGCCCAGTACCTGGAGTACATCCGGCTGATGAAGGACCTCAACGTCAACGTGGCCGGCGAGTTCCTGGAAATGGCCGCCACCCTCATCTACGTCAAGTCGCGCATGCTGCTGCCGGCGGAGGCCGTGGACGAAGACGGTCTTCTGCTGGAGGAGGATCCGCGGCTGGAACTGGTGGAACGGCTTCTGGAGTATGAAAAATTCAAGAAGGTCGCCGAGGAGATGTACACCCGCTTCCAGGTGGAATCCGGCATGTGGTCGGTCAGCCGGGTCAACGAGGTGCTGGATGAGGACGAACCGCTGGTGGCCGCCGACATCATCGATCTGATGGATGCTTACCGCAACCTGGTCAAGCGTTTCGAGGACCGGCTGGCGCTGGAAGTGGAGCGGGAGCAGATCACCGTGGCCGAGAAGATGGAGCAGATCACCGAGCTGCTGCGGACGCGGAAATCCATCCGTTTCTCGACGCTCTTCACCGGGCGGATCACCCGGCGCAACCTCATCGTCCTGTTTATCGCCGTGCTGGAGCTGGTGCGCCTGCGCACCGTCCGGGCGCGTCAGGACGAACTTTTCTCCGATATCATTCTGTTTCGGCGCAACAAGGGGTCATGAAGGACTACACGCAACTGAAAGCGGCCATCGAAGCGATTCTTTACGTGGCGGACGAACCGGTCACCCTGGAGAAGCTGCAGGAGGCGTTCCCCGAGGCGGAAGCCGAGACCCTGACCGCCGTCCTCACCGACCTGCAGCAGGCGTATGCCGGCGAAAGCCGTGGCCTGACCCTGCGCCGGCTGGCCGGCGGGTATCAGCTGAACACCCGCCTGGAATACCACGAGCATGTGCAGAAGTTCCTGCGCACCAGGCCCGGTTTCCGCCTGTCCATGGCGGCGCTGGAGACGCTGGCCATCATTGCCTACAAGCAACCGGTGACCATCCCCGAGATCCTGGAGATTCGCCAGGTCAAGTCGCCGGCGGCCATCAAGACCCTGCTGGAAAAAAAGATGATTGTCCCCCGCGGCCGCAAGAAAGCCCTGGGCGCGCCCATCCAGTACGGCACCAGCCGGGAATTCCTGGTCCAGTTCGGGCTGGATTCCCTCAAGGACCTGCCGTCGCTGGAGGAATTCGAGGATATATTCGGGGACAAGGCCGATACCATTCGGCAGAAGTCACTGTTCGACCTGAAGATGCGCGGCATCGGGCCGCTGGAAAACGGAGAGGGGGCCGGCGGATCCGGGCGGGAATGACGCCCGGCACCGACATGGCACCGGAGAGAGGGAACGTGGAACGAGTGCAGAAACTCATCGCCGAACGGACCGCCTATTCCCGCCGCAAGGCCGAGGAATTGATCACGCAGGGCCGGGTGACCGTCGACGGCCGGCCGGTGCAGCTGGGCGACAAGGCGGATCCGGACCGCCAGCGGATCTGTATCGACGGCAAGGCCCTGCCGAAAGTCTCTCCCCGGGTCTACTATCTCCTCAACAAGCCGCGGGGGTATTTGTGCACCGTCACCGATCCGGGGCATCGCCCGACCGTGCTGGACCTGGTGGAAACCCGGGAGTCCGTCTACCCCGTGGGACGCCTGGACATGTCCTCCACCGGTCTGGTCATCCTGACCAACGACGGGGACCTGGCCCAACGGGTGATGCAGGCCGGTCCGCACTGCCCCAAGGTATACCTGGTCAAGGTTTCGGGCAACCCCGATGACCGCAAGATCCAGCGTCTGGAGCGCGGCATCGTGCATGAAGGAGAGCGTTTCGGGCCGTGCGAAATCCGGCGGACCAAATCGAAGCCCGAATCCTACACCTGGTTTCGCGTCACCCTCTACCAGGGGAAGAACCGGCAGATCCGGCGGATGTTCGAAGCCGTCCAGCACCAGATCTACCAGCTGAAGCGGGTGGCCATCGGCCCGCTGACGGACGCCAATCTCCCCGTGGGGCATTACCGCGAGCTTACCTCCGATGAGGTGAGACTCCTGATGAACCCGCCGCCGGAAGATCGCCGGAAACCCGGTCCGCGGCGTCCTCCCCGGCCGCCGGCCCGCGGGCGGTCCGGTCGCGGCCGCCGGAAAGACTGATCCGGAATTATACGCTTTTGTGGAGGTTTCATGTTCGAGGACATCATTCCCCCCCATATCCTGAAGATCGTTCCCTACAAACCGGGCAAGCCCATCGCCGAAGTCACGCGGGAACTGGGCTTGACGGAGGTGATCAAGCTGGCCTCCAACGAGAACCCCCTGGGACCGTCGCCGTCGGCGGTGCGCGTCATCTGTGACAAAGTGCGCGATCTGCACTATTATCCCGAGGATAGCGGCTATTTCCTGCGCCACAAGCTGGGCGACAAGCTGGGCGTGGACCCGGACCGGGTCTGCCTGGGCAACGGCTCCTGTGAGATCATCGTCAATCTGGGCCGGGCGTTCCTGAGCCCCGGCGACCAGATCCTGACCAGCCATACGAGTTTCGTCATGTATTACCTGTGTGGCGCCTATACGGGCAATGAGGTCATCCGTGCCCCCATGAAAGACTGGTCCTATGACCTGGACGCCCTGGCCGCCCGGATCACCCCGCGGACGCGGCTGATTTTCATCGCCAATCCCAACAACCCCACCGGCAGCTATTTCGATCGGGCGACCTGGGAAAATTTTCTGGCCAAGGTGCCGCCCCAGGTCCTGGTGGTGCTGGATGAAGCCTACTGCGAGTACGTCGGGGCCGAGGATTACCCCGATGGTCTCCGCTATCTGGACGATTTCCCCAACCTGGTGGTATTGCGCACCTTTTCCAAGATCTACGGCCTGGCCGGGATCCGCGCCGGGTACGGCGTCGCCGCCCGGGAGATCATCGACGTGCTCTGCCGCGTCAAGCTCCCCTTCAACGCCAATGCCCTGGGCCAGGAGGCCGCCGCCGCCGCCCTGGATGACGATGAGTTCGTGGCCCGTTCCCAGGCGGTGAACCGGGAAGGCCTGGCGTATCTGCAGGAGTTTTTCCGGCAGCACGACGTGGAGTTCGTGCCCAGCGTGGCCAATTTCGTCCTGGTGCATCTGGCGGTGGATGCCGGCCAGTTCTTCGAGAACATGCAGCGGCGGGGTGTGCTTGTCCGTCCCCTCAAGGGATTCGGCAGCGCCAACGCCGTCCGTGTCACCGTCGGCAGCATGGCGGAAAACCGCACGTTCACCCGCGTGTTCAGCGAAGTCCTGGCCGAGATGCAGGCAGGCAAGGCGTGATGAAAAACATTCGCATCGCCATCGACGGTCCCTCGGGATCGGGTAAAAGCACCATTGGCAAGCGGGTGGCGCAGCGGCTGGGATTCGTTTACATCGATTCCGGAGCCATGTACCGCGCCGTGGCCCGGCAGGCCCTGGCGGCCCGTATCCCCCTGACGGATGAGGAGCGGGTGGTGGCGCTGGCCCGGCGCCTGACCATCGAGTTCGTGCCGGGCGAGAAGGGGCAGCACCTGCTGGTGGACGGTGTCGATGTGACCGACGCCATCCGGACACCCGAGGTGGCCCAGGGGGCCTCGCGGGTGTCGGCCATTCCCGGTGTCCGCCGTGCCCTGGTCCGGCGCCAGAAGGAAATGGGCGCCGCCGGCGGGGTGGTCATGGACGGGCGCGACATCGGTACGGTGGTCTTTCCCGATGCCGAGGTGAAGATCTTTCTGGACGCCGCCCTGCCGGAGCGGGCCCGCCGACGCTACCTGGAGGACCGCCAGCGGGGTGAGCCGGCCGATCTGGAGGCCACGGAAAAGGATGTGGCCGAGCGGGACCGGCGGGACACCACTCGGGCCGATTCCCCCCTGCGACAGGCCGAGGACGCCGTCCGGGTGGACACCACCGGGCTGGATATCGAAGCCGTCACCCGGCGGGTGCTCGACATCGTCGCGTCAAAGGTGGACTGATGTTTACGGGACTTGTGGAAAGAACCGGCACCGTCCTGGAGAAGCGTACGACGGCCCTGGTGCTGGATGTGGCCGGTCTGGAAGAACGTTTGCGACCGGGCGACAGCCTGGCCGTGAACGGCGTCTGCCTGACGGCCACCCGGATCAGCGGCCGTCGCGTGACCGTGGATGTGTCGGCCGAAACGCTGTCCCGCACCACGCTGGGCAGCCAGGCCGCCGGCGCCCGGGTCAATCTGGAGACGGCCCTGACCCTGGACCGGCCGCTGGGGGGCCATTTCCTGCAGGGGCACGTGGACGGTGTGGGCGAGGTCACGGCCGTGCGCCGGGCGAGCGATTCCTGGACACTGGACGTGTCGTTCCCGCGGGAATTTGCGCGGCTGGTGGTCAGCAAGGGCTCCCTGGGCGTGGACGGCGTCAGCCTGACGGTGGCCGAACTGGAGCCGTCTGCAGTCCGCATCGCCGTCATTCCCCACACCATCCGGCAGACCATCATTCCCGACTATACGCCGGGTCGGCGGGTCAATCTCGAATTCGACATTCTGGGGAAATATGTCCTCCGCTATCTCGAACTTGCCGGCGAGGCCGAGGACGGCTCCCTGAGTTTCGGGCGGCTCGGTGACCTCGGCTATTGAGTTGCGCCGGACAAATCCTGATTCCATCCACACTAAAATTAATCATCCGCTCTCTTTCTGAAATCAATCCTTTACGGAGCGGGGCGGCCGCCGGCCGCCCAGGGTATTGAAAAAAAGCCGCTGTCGGGCTAAGATGGGAGCAGTGCAATGACCTGTCTCCACAATCTGAACATCAGGAGCAACCATGAAAAAGTGTATCTTTCTGTTTGCTTTTTTGCTGGTCGCCATCGGGCCGCTCCGCGCCGTCATTCCGTCCGACGAACGGGACGCCCTGATCGCGCTCTATAATTCCACCAACGGTGCCAACTGGTACGACAACACCGGCTGGCTGGGGCCCGCCGGCACGGAATGTGACTGGTTCGGGATCGAGTGCGATGCCGGCGGCAACCATGTGACGCAAATCAACCTCGGCTGGACCGAAACCAGCGGCAATAATCTCATCGGCACCCTGCCGCCGCAATTGGGAAACCTGACCATGCTGCAGCGGCTGGACCTGGAATTCAATTACCTCAGCGGCCAGATCCCGCCCGAGTACGCCAATCTGCAGAACCTGGTGGTCCTGCATCTCGGGTTCAATCTGCTGAATCTGGGTAGCATCCCCACCTGGCTGTACGAGTTGCCCGAGCTGGCGGTCCTGGACCTGGCCGAGTGCGGCATTGGCGGCACCATTCCCGAGGGGCTGGCCGGGCTGACCGGGCTGTGGCAAATCAACCTGGGCGGCAATTACCTGACGGGCGCGATCCCCACCTGGCTGGGCCAGCTGACTTCGCTGGAAAGCCTCTTCCTGTGGGGCAACCAGCTGCACGGATCGATTCCTTCCCAACTGGGCAATGTCGACCGGCTGGAACTGCTCAGCCTGTTCGACAACCAGCTCAGCGGCAGTATCCCCACCCAGATCGGCAATCTGGAACTGCTGTGGGGGTTGTGGCTCCACGATAACCTGCTCACCGGGCCCATTCCATCGCAGATCGGACAGCTGGGGGATCTGAACTATTTTTTCCTGGATTCCAACCAGCTGACGGGGGAAGTGCCCTCCAGTATCCTGAACCTGAACTATCTGATGTCGGCCAATCCCGGTACGGGCTCTTCCGGACTGGGGCTCTGGTATAACGGTCTCTACTCCACGCAATCCACCGTCGTGAATTTCATCAATGCGCACCAGCTGGGCGAGTTCGGCCTGACCCAGACGTCGCCGCCGGCCCGGGCGTATTATGGCAGCTGCTATCCTTTCTTCTTGAACGTTGTGAACTGGAAACCCATCGATTATCAGGAAGATCCGGGGTATTACGAGATCCATCACTACAACTGGGCCACCAGCGGCTACGACCTGCTGGCTACCACCCGCACCAAACAGAACTCCTCCCACCTGGTGCCCATGGTCATTCTCAAGGATAACGCCCAGTACAAGGTGCGGGCCGTGACCGAGCCGCACAGCCGGAACAAGGGGACGGTCACGGGCGATTTTGTCGACGCCCAGGCGATGGATCCGGACCGCTATATCGCCATCGACTATAACCCGGAGATAATGGGTTCCCTCTATCCCGACAGCCCCTCCCAGATCGTGCCGGCCACGTATCTCACGTTCCGCATTTCCCCCATCATGTTCCCCAATGCCTCGCCGGAGAATCCGGCCATTATCCAGCTAACCCTGCCTGAGGGGGCGTACCTGAGCCAGACGCTGGCCACGGGAGTGGCCGACACCACCGCACCGTATCCGGAAAACGGTGAACTGGTGCGCGATCTGGCGGTCTCGGAGTACGAGGATATCCCGCAAAAAATGGGCGCCCCCCGGCCGGTGAAGGGAACGAAAGATCTCACTTTCATCGAGCCGTGGGCGGTCCAGCTCTTTCGTTACGTGGCCGGCGAAAACGTCATCCAGATCCGCATCAACCGCTATACGGAAGACTGGTATCCTGAAGATCCTTACAATTACCTGGGCTTCACCATCGGCCTCGGCGCCGGCGTCTGGCCCAATACCTGGACCAGCAATTTCGGCGAAGGCGGCATGTACACCCAGGAAGGGACCCTGTTCTACATGGACTTGCGGGATTTCCCGTTCGATTGGTATGACAACACCCTGCCGGTCTGTTTCTCCTCGTTCTGGCAGTACGACGGGATGCCCACCGGTGTGGGGTTCGAGCCCGCCGCCCTGGGACTGTTCACGCTGGAGTCCTTCTTTGACGACCCGGCGCCCATCGTCTCCCAGATCGGGGACACCCTGGACGACTATGTGGTGCTGGACTGGAACCGCGACGGCATCGACGACGTGGTCAGCATTTCCAGGCGCACCCGGCGTCTCTATTTTTCCTACGGCAAGAGCGACGGCACCTTCCAGGGGCCGGAATGGATGACCCTGCCGGTGGAGCTCGGCGAACCCCGCACCATGACGGCCGGCGATATGGACGGTGATTCCTATCCCGACCTGTTCATCGGCAACGAGTTTGGCGCCCACTGGTATTTCACGTATGAAGAAACCATGAAACACGGCGGAATGCCCCGACGCATCCCCTGGCGGGATGAGTCGCGGAAGACCATCGATGTGCCACTGGACTCCACCCTGCAGGATGTGAACGGTGACGGCTTGCCGGACTATATTTTTACCGAAATTCCCAGTAACCGGATGGTGGTGATATTCGGCGATGCCTTTGCAACGGGACAGGCGTACGCCACCGGCAACTTCCCCGTGGCCCTGACCAGTGGTGATTTCAACGGCGATGCGGCGCCGGATCTGGCCGTGGCCAACCAGGACAGCGACTCGGTCACGGTTTTCATGAACAACGGCTCGGGCGGTTTCTCGCCGACGGTCCTCACCGGGCTGGGCACCAACCCGGTGGACGTGGACGCCGCCGATTTCGACCGCAACGGCAAGGCGGACCTGGCCGTTGGCCTGGCGGGCAGCAAATCCCTGGCCGTCCTGCTGATGCAGCCCAACAACCAGTTCAACCCGGCCGCAGCACAGAGAGTCTTTTTCACCAAGACCCCGTCGGCCCTGCAGGCCGACAACTTCGATGCCCTCAACGGGCCCGATGTCCTGGTGGGTTTCAATGACGACTCCAAGCTGGCGCTGGTGACAACGGATGAGCAGGGGAACCTGGTCGTTCCTTTTCTCACCATCAACTCCCTGGGCGACGTGGTGGTGGATCCGTTCGGCGGCGTGACGCTGACGGAGGACAACATCCTGTCGGTGGGCGGCGGCACCGGTTTCGGCGGCGTCAGCACCCGCAACGGGATCGGCGGCATTACCCAGCAGGCCTACAATGTGCTGCATTTCCCGCGCAGCACCAACATCTCCTTCTCGGTGGTGAACCTGGCGGACAATGACGCCCTGCTGAACCTGGAGCTGTATGACGATGCCGGCAATTTCAAGGCGGCCACGACCCAGAGTGTCTCGCCGGGCATGCAGTTCGCCCGCTATTTCACCGACCTCCTGGGCACCGAGGCCCAGAGCACCCAGCGCTGGGTGCGGGCCTTCATGACCCAGAGCCAGACCTACGGCCTGTGGCTGGTGAACGAGGCGGGCAAACCCTACCTCGATGGCACCCGCGTGCCCGATATCCGGACCGCCCTCCTGGAGTTCGTCCTGCCGGTGATGGTGACCACCGACGATCGGTCCACCTCGCTGCTCCTCATCAATCCGAACCTGGATCCGGCCAATGTCCAGCTGTTTCTCTACAGCAACACCGGGAGCCTGAAGGCCACGGTCAGCCGTAACCTGGCCGGCCGGTCGCGGCAGGTGCTGGACGCCGTCACGGTCTTCCCGTCGGCGGCAGAAACGGATTCGGTCTTTGTCCGTTCCGACCGGGCCATTTTCGGGCTGGAGATTTTCGGTGACGACCAGGCCGTGGCCTGCCTGGAGGGAATCCCCACGGGCGGCAGCCATACGGTCCTCTATTCGCCGCACCTGGCCACGGGAGACTGGGGCGTGATCTACGAGTCGATCCTGACGCTGGTCAATACCACAGGGACCGGCGCCCAGCTGACCATCACCCGCTACAACGACGAGGGCGTCCAGCAAGGGCCGCCGCAGGCCGTCAACCTGGCCGGTCTCGGCAAGGCGTCCCTGGATGTCGCCACCCTGTTTTCCCTGACCGGCGCCCAGACCGGCTATCTGGAGATCGATGCCAACGGCGCCACCGGCATTGTGGGCAGCATAACTTTCGGCGACGCCGTCAGCGATGCGTTCGTGTCGTGCCTGCCCCTGCAGTGGACGGGCGGCTCGGATTATATCCTGGGGCACATCGCCAACGGCACCCTGGGCAACGTCGGCTACTTCACGGGTATCGCCATCCTGAACGGGGATGCCCAGGCCCATGACGTCACCATCAGTGCCTTTGACCAGGCCGGTATCCTCAAGCAGAGCCAGGTGTTGAACATTCAGCCGTATCAGCGCCGGGTCTTTCTGCTGGACGGCCTGATGCCGGGTCTCGGCGCCATTTTCGGGGGGTATATCACCCTGGACGGGCCGGATAACGCCCGGTTGCTGGTCTTCGAGCTCTTCGGCAGCTCGCCGACGCTGGATTTCCTGAGCGCCGTGCCGGCGGTCCAGCGCTGACGATGGTCAACGAAACCGCCCGTCCGGCCGGGCTATGCCACGGGCGGTTTCGTGCATTCCTGATCTGGGGTTTTGGGGAAGTCAGACCACGGACAGTTTCTGCAACAATTCATGGGCCAGCTGGCCGAAATCGTTCTCCATCCCGCTCAGTTCCAGCAGCAGGACGCGGGCCTTGTCCAGCTGACCTTCCAGCTGATACAACACGGCCAGCGTGTAGGTGACCTTGGCGTACAGCCGCCGGTTGCCGGAGAGCTGGTTCAGGACGGTCCGGGCCTCGTCGATGTGTTGCATCTGCATCAGGGATACCGCCCGGCCGATGTTGGCCCGGATGAAATTGGGGTTCAGCCGGCAGGCCTTGTCGAAATACTGGAGTGCCGCTTCGGGTTGGTCCAGCAAAAAGTGGATCCGCCCGATATTGTAGTGCAGATCGGCGAAATGGGGGTTCTGCCGCACCGCCATCTGCAGAATCCGCAATTCGTCGCGCATGGCTTTCTCGTCCACCGGCACGGCCGGTTCGTCCATCTGGAGTTCGCTGGACCGGAGAATCAGGTCGGGCATCTGCCGGAAACTGTTGTGGATCTCTTCCAGCAGTGCCCGGGCCTTGTCCCGCTCGGTCATGTCGTTATGGGCGAAGGCGAGGCTGATCTTGGCCGGCAGAAAGCCGGGATTGGCCTCCAGGCATTTCCGGAAATGGCGGATGGCCAGGTCGTGCTTCTTGGTGCGCTGGAACTCGCGGCCCAGGCGAAAATGGATATCCGGCTGATCGGCGCCGCCGGCCAGCACCTGCTGGTAGTGCTGGATGAGCAGGCTGCGGAACCAGAAATGGCGGATCAGCTCTCCTTCCGAGTCGTGAAAGGGAAGGGTCAGCACGTCAATGGGCAGGGCGGCATAGAAATGGTTGTCCGACCAGCGGCTGATTTCCCTGGGCGTGGGCGTGGGTGTCGACAGCGGGGAAAGGTAGTCGCGCACGACGGGATCATCGTCGGCCAGTCCCAGCTTGTGCCGCAAAAACGCCAGCACGGGCAGCAGCTGTTTCCGCCGCCGGTAAAAGGGCAGGAGATCGGCGAGAATGGCCAGGGCATCCGTCAACCGATCCTGCCGGAGTTGCAGGGCGATGAGGCCCAGCATGGCTTCCGGGAAAGGCTTCTGCAGCTCCAGGGCACGGTTCAGCTGCGTTTCGGCCACGGGGTACATCTGTTTACGGTAATACACGGTGCCCAGCAGCAGGTGGATGGTGGCATCGAAAGGCGGCAGCATGGTGGTTTCGCCGAGTATTTTTTCCGCCCGATCGAGGAAGCCCATGTTCAGCAAGGTTATACTGGTGCAAATACGGATGGCCGACACCTCGGGGCTGCCGCTCAGGCACTCCTGAAACAGGGCCAGCGCCTCGGCGTATTTGGACGTGTTGTGGAACACGATGGCCTGGCAGATCTTCAGGTCCGTGCTGTGGGGCAATTCCTCGAGTCCCGACGACAGAAGATCGAGCGCCTGCGGGAAGAGCTCCTGGGCGATGTACTTCACGGCCAGCAGCTTGATGGATTCCTGCAAAAACTGCTGCGCCAGAGGGGCATAGGTCGGCTCGTCCTCACCGATGGCTTCACGGAAACCGGAAATGGCGCGGTGATACAGGCCGCGGCTGAAAAACTCCAACGCTTCTTCAAATGACTGTTTTGCTCGCATAAAACCTGATAAGATGGTGGATTGAAGATCCATTATGAGAGGAAGACCCTTGCCGGTCAAGGGAAAATCTGACCGGTCCAGGGGAAAGATCGGCGGAAGCAGGTGAGGCGTGGACTCGACCCGGACGGCATCGGGCAATCTGGCCCAGGTTGAATGGCTGCAATCCCTGGTGGAGATTTTTCATCATGTGACCGGTGCCGGCAGCGGCGCGCTGGTCATGGAGCAGATCGGAGAGATTCTGCTCTCCCTGCAGGATTATTGCGCCGTGTGGATCCATCGTCTGGATGACGAGACCGGCCAGGTTCGGCTCTACTATCATCTGGGCCTGCCGGCGCCGCTGTTGGCCGTCCAGGGAGACATGGATCACGCCCACTGTGTCACCGATTATGTGTTACGCACCGGACAGCCCATGGCCCTGCGGGACCTGACCCATTGCCCATGCCTGCCGGAGGATATTGTCCGGCAGGATCTGGAGATGAAGGCGCATTTGTCCGTGCCGGTGATCGTGGACGCACGGACCGCGGGTGTGCTGAACGTGGGCGTTGGTCATGCCCGGCGCTTCCTCATCCACGAGATCCGCTTCCTGGCCGTGGTGGCGGGGGCCGTCGGCTTGCTGATTCAGAAAGAGCAGCAGCGGCGCATGGGCGACGATCATGGGCGGGTGTTGTTCGAGACGGGCGCCCAGACCCTCATCGGCAAGCTGGTGGACGGGATCCTCCTGGTGGAGCGCGATTGTCATTTCACCATCTGGAATCCGTCCGGTCAGCCCTTTCTGGATGGTTTCACCGAGATTGAGAAAGGCGACTGCTTCGACCAGCTATCCCGCCTCTTTCCCCTCATGCTGCGGCATGTGGATGATGGACACCCTGTCTACGAAACGGAAATCACCCTCAGCCAGCCGCCGGGCAAGTGCCTGCGCGTCAGCGCCACCCCGCTGGAGGCGGCAAATCAGGCGGCGGCGCGGCTGCTGGTATCCGTCAAGGACCTGACCCGGGAAAAAGTCACCGCCCGCAAGGAACAGCATGAGGCGCGCATTTCGTCGGTCAGCGCGTTTCTGGAAGGGGTTACCCATGAATTGTACAATCCGTTGACGGCCGTCTCGGGGTATCTGCAATTGCTGCGCGCCAGACTGGGCGAGTCATCCGAACTGGCGGACCTGACCCACAAGATGGATCATGAGCTGAACCGGGCCATCGGGCGGGTCAGGGAACTGGTGGACGGGGCCCGTCCGGGGAAGACGGTGCGTCAGCCGGTCCATCCGGGCACCCTGTTGCGCCAGCTGGCCGAGGAATTCCGGGCGTCCTTCGCGGAAACGGCGGTGACCGTCCGCATCGACGTGGAGGATGATCTGCCCTTCATGGATCTGGACCGCCAGGCATTCGAACAGGCCATACGGGCCTTGCTGGATTTTTCCGCCCAGAAATTGCGTGAGGGAGGAAGCCGGGGGATTCTGAGCGTCTCCGCCCAGCGCATCGACGACGTGTTGCATATCGCCGTGCGGGACAATCACCCCGGATTGTTCGAGCACCCGCCCGATGGACCGGACCTGGGCCAGCCCGATGTCCAGCACGATTACGAGGTCCCTCTGGCCTTCTGCTTCCGGGTGATGCGGGATCACGGGGGGGTGATGTACGCCCAGACAGAGCCGGGCAAAGGCCTGGGATATGTGGTGGAACTGCCGTTGCAAGGAGTGGCAACCTGAAAAAAACCCCCGCCGGAACGGGGGTTTTAACGTGAGTTCGTGTTGTCTGGCGTGACTACTCTTTGGGGTGACAATCCGTGCACTTGGTGGGCCCGCCCCCTTCCACCTTGCTGTGGCAGCCAACGCAGGAGGCTTCAGATTTCTTGTCGTGGAACGCCTTGAAGCCCTTCGGGGCGTCGTCTTTGCCTTCGAGGGTATGGCAGGACGTGCACTTGCCCGGATCGCCGTTCCCATCCCAGGTATGATGGCAGGTCGTGCAATCATACTTGTCGGCATGGACCTTGTGGGGGAACTCCACCGCGGCCTGTTTGGACTTGATGCCGTCGATGACGAGCTTGTCCGGTGCGGCGGCATAGACCAACAGTGCCAGGCCGGCGAACAAGAGGGCGGCCATCACGAAACATAATACCTTCTTCATAAATTTGCTCCTCCTTGGATGTTCAGTGGCTATGATACCCGAAAACGAAATTGGTTTCAATATTTTCTCCAATTATCACTGTAGATATCCGTTGGGTTCGGCCGACCGGCGGCGCGGGCTGATGCCGCCGCCGCACTCTCTCAGCGCTCCGCCAGGGTCAGGGCCACGGTCAGCTCTTCACCGGCACGCCGGAGGGTAAGCGAGACGGTTTCACCCGGCGCGTGTTCTTTAAGGGCGGCGGCGTATTCCCGCAGGTTCCGTACCGGTGTCTGGCCGAGGCGGATGATGATGTCGCCCGGCTGCAGCCCGGCGGCAGCGGCCGGCGAATCGTCGGCCACCCCGGCGATCCGGACACCCTCCCCGTCGAAGGCGAAATCGGGCATGACTCCCGTGCCGGCCCGACGGCCGCCCCCAGCCGGCCGCGCGGCCGGCGCAGTCGCGGTTTCACCGGTAAATGTCAGCGGTTCCACCCGTTCCGTCAGGTAATGGAGGGCTTCATGGGCCGCGGTGGCCACGCGCACCAGTCCGGCGGTGTCGATCTTGTCGGGGGTGTCGCCGGGCCGGTGATAATCACCATGGGGACCGGAAAAAAGCTGCACACCGGGGATCCCCCGGCGGATGAAGCTGACCTGGTCGCTGGCGTCCAGCGGCTGGGTGACCAGGTCTGTAGCCACCCCGGTGGTGTACTCGATGCCCATGAAAATGAATTTCCATTCGCGGGCCGAATCTCCGCCCAGGACCAGCAGCTTGCCGTCGCCCAGGCGTCCCACGCTGTCCAGGTTGATCACGGCCCGGATGCCCTGGCGGCGCTCCGGCGGGAGCTGTTCCAGATAGTGCTCCGAGCCGATCCGACCCAGTTCCTCGGCCGTGAAGGCGATGAAGGTGACGGAGCGGGCCGGACTGATGTTGCGGGCGTAATGGCGGGCCAGCTCCAGCAGGACGGCCACGCCGCTGGCGTTGTCGTCGGCGCCGGGGTGGATCTGCCCCTGGTCTCCCAGGTGGACGTCGGGCCAGCCGCGGCCCAAATGGTCGTAATGTGCGGCCAGCACTACCGTCTGCCCGGCCAGGTCTTCATTGGTGCCGGGCAGGACGCCGATGACGTTGCGGAGACTCACCGGCGCGCCGTGAGGACCAACGGGGGCCGACCACGGCTGGAAATAGGTTCCGTCGTCGCCGCCGGGCTGCAAGCCGGCCTGGCGAAACTGGCCGGCGATGTATTCCGCCGCCCGGTCCAGTCCCGTGCTGCCCACCCCCCGGCCTTCGAGGCCCGGGTCGGCCAGGTGGGCGATGTGCCGGTGCATGCGCTCACCCGAGAAGAGCGGCGGCAGCTGGGCCAGGGGCGGGTGACCGGGCAAGGGGGTGAAGCCCTGCATGGCGGATGCAGCTGGGCCGAGATCCGCCACCAGGGGCGATCCCACGGCGGGCCACTGCCCCTTGAAGATGTTGCTGGGTTCGGTCCCTTCGAAGACCAGGTAACTGTACTTGCCGTAGTGCGGCAGCTTGCGGGCCAGTCCATCCAGGGCGGCCGGTTCGCTGGTGCTCAGCCAGACCATGGGCTGTCGCGGCCGTTCGGGCTGACGGACCACCACCGTGAACGAGTGTTCGCGGCTGAATTCTTTGTTGTTCAGGCGCACACCGCCGGTGGTGATGGCCCCCGGGTAGGCGGCCAGTTGCGGGCTGAACATGGGCCGCAGGGCGTTTTCCCAGCCGAACAGCCAGACGGCGCCGTCGCCGGTGATCTCCTGGACCTCATCATCCCAGAGAATATCGAATTGGGCGTCGCGTCCACCGGCCCAGTTCCGGGCCAGGCTTTCGTATCCCTGACGCAGGGCGTCGGGGGCCGAGCGGGGCAGGATGACCCGGATCCGGCTGCTGCCGAAGGCCGCCGAGAGAGACGGCGGCGTCTCCCGGTAGTCCAGGCGCCGGAATACGTCGAACAGGGGATCGATCTCCAGACGCACCGGCCGCCCAGGCAATGGCAGGTCATAGGCCTGCTCGGCCTTGTCCATCTCCAGCCGGATGACCTGGGCCTCGGCCTGGTCCGCCGGGTAGACGGCCACAGGAACACTGAGCTGAAAGGGCTCGCCCGGCTGCGTCTGGCGCAGGAGGAACGACAACTCGTACCCGTCGCCGGTCTCCGCAACCGCGGCTTTGGCCAGTTCCAGCCGGGGCGCGCCCGGCCGGGTGGTCCACTGGCTGAAACAGGCGGCCAGGTCCTCCCCGCTCACGGCTTCGAAGGCGCGCTGCACAGCCGCAAAATCCACCCGTCGGAACTTGTTTTCGCGGTAAAAATGACGCAGCCCCTCGATGAAACGCTCGTCGCCCAGCCGGAGGCGGAGCATGTGATAGAGCATCATGGATTTGCCGTAACCGATGGCCGAGGAGGCCGAATCGTGGCGGGCCTTGAACTGGACCAGCGGGAAATCGCGGTTCTCGCCCACATAGTCGGTGTAGCCCTGCAGGGTGGTGCGGCGGTATTCCACCCCCTGGTCCCGCTGCTCCTTGATGAGGTGGTCCGCCAGATACACCGTCAGCCCCTCGCACCAGTTGCCGGACTCGTAATCGACGAACACGCTGTTGCCCCAGTAATTGTGTAGCAGTTCGTGGGGATAGGAGGAGTGAAGAATGAACGGGAAGCGGATGACCTTGGGGCCGAGCAGGGTGAAGGAAGGCATGCCGTAGCCGGTTTCCCAGAAATTTTCCACCAGGGCGAACTTGCGGTAGGGGAACGGTCCGATGAGATCCTGATACATGCGCAGGTACTGGCCGGTGGTGTCCAGGTATTTGCCGGCCAGCGCTTCGTCGGGTGTGCGCAGATAGGCCATGACGGCGATGCCGTCCACATCCTGGGAGTAGAGGGTGAACGGGGCGGCGATGAGATAGACCTCGTCCATGGGTTCCGGGGAATCCCAGGTCACCCGCCGGCGGTCGCCGTCGGTTTCCCGGCGGATCCGTTCCCCCTGGGACACGGCGTCCCAGTCGGCCGGCAGGTCGATGGTCAGGCGAAAGGATACCAGCCCGTCGTTGAACCAGGGCAGCCAGAAAGAGGATCCGCCCAGATAGACGCCCTGCGGATCGATGAGGCCGGGTGTTTCGCTGAAGCCGCGGGCGTACTCTTCGCCGAGCTGTTGGACAGGGTGATGGATGGCGCCCCGGTAGCGCAGAGTCACGGTGAGTTCGGCGTCCGGATCGCTCCCCTCGGGCAGGCGCAGGGAATAGTGCCGGACGGGAATCCGGTCGCTGAGGTGAAATTCGGCCGTGTTGATGCCGAAAAAGGAGGACTTCAGCTCGCCCGTCTCCGTCTGCAGCTGTATTCCTTCTGTCAGGCATTCCGCCTCGAGATCGCCGTGCAGGAGAAAATGGATCCCCTCCGGCCGGTGGGGCGGGGCCAGCGTGATGGTGTCCGTGACGTCGAGGCGGTGGCTGGCCGGGTCCAGACTCACCTGCAACTGGTGATGGGGCCGAACCGGCCGGGCCGCCAGCCAGCCGGAGAGCAACAGGCCGGCGATGAGGAGCAGATGATGGCGTTTCATGAATATTCCTTCCGTGTGGGGTATGGAGCAGGCCGCATCCCGGGCGATTATCCACGCAGCCCGGGTGAATCGTCTCTCCAAGAATACAGAATGATGCGGAAAGGTTTCGGATTCACGTCCTAGATGAATTCGTGCCGTTCACCCCGCATGATGGACAAAACCCGCTGCACCGTCTGGTGAAGGGCGGAGATGTTGTGCCGTGCCGCCAGGCTCTGCAAGGTGTGCACGACATCCGGCGAGTTGGATGAGGAGAGCAGGTAGAGGAGGGAATCCACCCGTCGCTGATCCTGGCTGATGCCGAACGCTCCCCGCCGCAAACCGCCGCGACCGATCTCCTGTTCGATGGTCTGGACGATCAGCTCCACCGCCGCGGGATGTTCGGCGAAATTGAACGAGGCGGCGGCCTGCATGATGCTCCGGTTGAATACGTTGAGGCGTTCCACCGGATAGAAGTGGTCCAGACGGATGACCTCGGAGACGTGGGGCGCCCGCAGCAGGCGGATCAGGAATTCCGCTCCCCGGACCGGATGGAAGAACAGGAAGCTGCGGACGGCTTCCTGCATGAGGGTGGGGTGCACGTCGGGATGGATGAAATCCTGCAGCACATGTTGCACATCCGCGGCGGTCACCCCTTCGGGCGGGCGCACCTTGCGCAAAAGGAAGACCAGATTGCGCTGGAAATACCACTTCGATGGCGTGCTGGAGGCAAGCTCCTGCAGGATGTAGGTGAAGATCTCCGGTTCATACACCGTGAGGTATTTGAGGATCTTCTTGCGTTCCTCGGGATTCTCCTCCTGGGCGAGCCGGGAGACCAGGGTCTGTTGACGGGTATCGTAAATATTGGCGAATACCGACTTCAGGAGTTTCTTCCGTTCCGGGTCGTCCAGGATCTCGTCGATGAGCGCCTCGTCCAGTTCGTCGAGTCGCAGGTTCGAGGCGACGGCCTTTTCAAGGAACTGGTCATTGCGTTCGGTGACGATCCCGGCGGTCAAGCCGAACAGCAGGTTGGCCGCCTGGAGCTCGCCCCGGTTGAACAGGGTGGTGCCCGGCCGGATCAACCGGGCCAGCCGTTCCGTCAGGACGGGGTTGTCGATGACATTCTGAAAGCTGTCCCTGATTCGCGGCATCAGCTTCTGGATCTGCCGGAGGCGATCCTCGACGGAGAGGGCGTCGTCGGCCGTGATCCGTTCCAGCGGCGCCAGGACGGCCTGAAATTTTTCCCCCGTCAGGCGCAGCCATTCACCTTCGGTGACGGTGGTCTGGTCGTCCACCTTGAATTGCACTTCGAACTCGGGCATCTGCTTCTTCTCTTCCACCCGGATGGAACGCTCGAAGCGTTCCTTGACCAGCGGCAGCTCTTCCTTGAGCAGATCGCGCTCTTCGGCCGGGCACAGGCGGAAAAGCGCATTGACGAAGGGGCGGATGAAGTCGGCCAGCCGGAAGTGCGGCAGCGAGCAGAGGGCGTTGGCCTGGTAGATTCGATAGAGGCTGGTGGCCAGCGACTGAAAAACGGGCGTGCCGTGCTTCTGCTGCATCTTCTGGGCCCACTGGTGGCAGATCTGGGCCACCTGATCGGCCGTGAGATGCACGTCGCCTTCGGTGCGGAGCAGCACCTGCAATACGTTTTCGACACTCGCCACCGTGACCTGGTCGTCCAGGTAGGAAAAAAACATGTCCTTGAGTTGGGAAATTCCCGCTCCGGTGTTTGAATCCGCCATGGGACCATCCGTGCAAAAGGTTTTGCTGAATTTTATCAGACGGATACTCGCATTTCAATGAGAATGGAGTATAATTTGACCCTCAGGAGAATCGGCAGATGACGGAAGGCACGGTGACACGGGATTTCAGCTGGCGAAATTTCGCCCTGCCCCTGATCTGGGTGCTGTTTTTGCTGCCCGGGTACGTCATGGGACCCGTGCGCATCTCGTGGGAGGGCTCGTTCGGGCTGTTGCCCCTGACGGTGTTGCTGGAAGTGACCGGTGGGGCGATGTTCGGCATCTGGGGAGGGCTCATCAGCCCGCTCCTGGGGTCCGTGCTGGCCTATACCGTCCATCCGGCCTTGCCGGTTTCCCTCCTGATCCAGGCGGTGCTGGTCCGCATGGCCAATGCACTGGTCGTGCCATGGATCTGGACGAGGTTGGCCCCCGACCCGAACCGCCGTCGGGTGGACCGGTGGCTCTCCCTGGCCACACTCTACGGGGCGGTTCCCCTCATGAACGGCCTGTTTTTCGGCCTCAATGCCAAACATTTCGGCAGCGAACAGCTGGCGTCGGCCCAGTTGGCGGAGACCGTGCTGGTCGTGAGCGCCGCGACAGCGCTGCTGGTCTTCGCCGCCCACGGCCTGTGCCGGTATATCCGGCCGGCCGCCCGCTATTTCGGCATCCTGCTGGAGGATCGCTGGAATCGCTGGAGTGCCGTCCCCGGCCGGCGGGTAGTGGTCGTCACCATGCTGGCACTGCTGTTGTGGGGAGGCGTGATGAGCGCCCTGTCCATGGTGGCCAAGGACACGGTGATGCGCCAGCAGTCCATGTGGCAGGATTCCCTGGTCAAAACACGCTATCTGTACATCCGGACCTGCTCCGGGCAGCTGGGCAATATCCTGCAGCGGCAGCGCAAGATCCTGGAGATCAGCGCCTGGATGATCAAGCAGCTGCTGTTTTCGTCCGACCAGCGCAGCAACTTTCTGCTGGATGTCCTGAAGAGCCATCACGAGATGCTGAACCTGGAATTCATCGATTACGACATGACGGACTGGCGCCTGCGGCTGCGCTATTTCGTGCGGGATGAAGGCGAGCTGCAGACCCTTGATGCCCGGAATTTTTACTGCTCCACGTTACGGCGCACACCGGACAACCAGTGGTTCTATTCCATGGGGGTAAAGGTCTACGGGCCCGACAGCCGCGAGCACGGCTGGCTGTTCGTTCGCTACAAGGCAGAGGCCGTCCAGGACGCCTTTCGGCGGTTCCGTGAGGCCGGGCAGGACGGCAGCCGCTGGGTGCTGGCCGATCGTCACGGGGCCATCATCTACGGCGATGATGTCCCCCATCTGTATATGCAGCGCGATCAGGCCGTCCAGTTTTTCCAGACCCGTGAGCGGACCGCCTACCTGCTGATCCGGGTGCCGCTGGCAGTCAGCCAGTGGGAACTGATCTACCTCCAGCAGCGGGAGGAGTTTGACCGGCTCCTGTGGTCCAACCGCTGGATCGGCGTCATCCACCTCATCGCCTGGATGGCGTTGCTGACCCTGGCCGTCTATGGACGCCGCCTCTTCCTCATCAGCCGGAACCGGGTGGATCTGCCGGCGGAGATCGAACAGATCACCGGTGCCTGGGGGGATCCGCCGCCACCTCTGAAACTGCCTGTGTCCGGACATGACGCCCGAAACATCGCCTCTCCGGCGGATACACCGGATTCGGCCGCCGACCAATCCCCGCCGTCGCCCGGGCCGCCGAAATCGTGAGCCTGGGCCGTCACGCCGGCGCCGAAGCGCTTGCATTCCACCGTCAATGGAGTACAATGATATGTTACTTTACCGGGAGCGCTCATCGGCATGTCACTGAGTACCATTGAAGAGGCCGTGGCCGATCTTCGGGCCGGCCGCCTGATCATCGTCGTCGATGACGAGGACCGTGAAAACGAAGGTGATCTGACCATGGTCGCCGAAAAGGTCACGCCCGAGGCCATCAATTTTATGGCCCGCTACGGTCGGGGACTCATCTGCCTCCCCCTGACCGGCGAGCGGCTGGATGAGCTGCAGATCCCCATGATGGTCACGGAAAATTCATCCAGCTTCGGCACCGCCTTCACCGTGTCCATCGAAGCGCGGCGTAATGTCACCACGGGCATCTCCGCGGCCGACCGGGCCACGACCATCCGGGCGGCCATCGATCCCCGGACCCGGCCCGGCGACCTGGCGCGGCCCGGCCATATCTTCCCGTTGCGGGCCCGCCCCGGCGGCGTGCTGGAACGGGCCGGCCAGACCGAGGCGGCCGTGGACCTGGCCCGAATCGCCGGGCTGTATCCGGCCGGTGTCATCTGCGAGATCATGAACGAGGACGGCACCATGGCCCGGCTGCCCCAGCTGGAGAAAGTGGCGCGCGAACACGACCTCAGGATCATTTCCATCGCCGATCTGATCCAGTACCGGCTGCGGACGGAAAAATTCGTGGTGGAAGTGGAGCGGACCTCCCTGCCGACGGTCTACGGCGAATTCACGGCCGTGCTCTTCCAGAATCGTCTCAATGCCCGCCATCACCTCGTGTTGTTCCAGGGGGACATCACGTCACCGGAACCGGTTCCGGTGCGGGTGCATTCCCAGTCGATTCCGACGGATGTGTTCCAATCGCTGCTGAATCCCTCGGGCCAATATCTTCACCAGTGCATGCGGTATATCGCCGCCCGGGGGCGCGGCGTCATCCTGTACCTGTGCCTGGATCCCGACGGCTCCCGCATGGTCCGGGAGCTGCGTGCCTGCCACCGGCACCGGGCGGAGGAAGAATATTCGTACGCCGAAGAAATTTTTCTGCAGGAAGATCCCAAGGATTACGGGATCGGGGCCCAGATTCTGAACTCCCTGGGGCTGTCCCGTATCATCGTGCTGACCTGCCACACGCGCACGTTCACTGCCTTGCAGGGCTACGGCCTGGAGGTGGTGGAGCAGCGCGACGTTCTTATCCCCTGAGCCCGGCTGGTTCGTCCGCTTTCCCCCCTGGGTGTCCTAATCTCCCGCTGCATCGTCCAGCATGGCCTCGAGGCGACACCGGGTAGTGATGATCTCGCGGCGGATGGTTTCCAGGAAGGCTGTCTTTTCGGCCGATGGGGCCTGGGCGGAGGGCGGCCGGTGCGGCTGGCCGAAGGCGACCATCACCGGGCCGCGAAAAAGAAGCATGCTCCCCTTGCGCATGATGCGGTGGGTGCCGGCGATGCTCACCGGGACCACGGCGGCGCCGGCCCGGTTGGGAATGCGCAGGCTGCCCGATTTGAAGGGCAGGACGGCGCCCGAAGTGGAGCGGGTGCCCTCGGGAAAAATGATCAGCCGGATGCCGCGTTTCAGACGTTGCCCGGCCGTGGCTACGGATTTCAGTGCCCGGCGGGGATCCTGGCGATGGATGGGCACACTGCCCTGCAGCCACATCAACTGGCCCACCAGCGGCACGAAAAAGACCTCGCGCTTGGCCAGAAAGGCACACCGGCCGGGCGTGATCCCCGCCAACAGATAAATGTCGAAGGCCGAGGCATGATTGGCGAAGAACACAACGGGTCCCGCGGCGGGAATGTTGGCCCGGCCTTCGACGGTAATCCGGGTGCAGCCCAGCCGGGCGATACTGTAGCCCCAGAACCGGTGCACGAGATTGAGGAGGCGACCCCGGACCGGGTCCAGCAGCCAGAGCGGGAAACCCAGCAGGCAGAAGAAACTGTTGAACATAACCCCTGCCGTCCAGCCCCCGATGGTGATCAGCCAGCGACCGATGAACGCCATGGCGCCAGCGTAATGGATGCGTGGTGAAAAGTCAACGGCATGTTCCGCTAACCTGTTGACAGTACAGGCCGGGTAGTGATATGGAATGACTGCCGGCATCAATGCGTAAAAACACGGGGACCGCGGTGGAGGTCCGCCACCCCCCGCCGGGATATGGCCGGCGGTCGGGGCCCGCCGGTGCAATCTTCGGCCGGGCCTGGTCCGGCCGCGGCAAGGAGTCGTCATGAACAGTCGAACACTGGCCCGACACATGGCCCGGCAGGCGCATATCCCGGCCGCCGCGGCGGAACGGGCATTGGCGTCCTTCACCGAAGCCGTGGGCGCGAGTCTCGGTCGCGGCGAACAGGCCCGTTTCCGTGACCTGGGGACTTTTTCGGTGGCGGAAGGTCTCGCCCGGGGGGGACGCAACCCGCTGACCGGCGCGCCGCTGGATCTGTCGCAGCGGCGGATCCCCCACTTCACGCCCAGCAAGAAACTCAAGGATATCCTGGGGGGCACCCGGCCGGCTGCGCCCGCAGGGCATGCATCATCAGTATCTTAGCCGTCAGATCCAGCCACCGGGTTCAACCGGAGGGCGGCCAAGATTTTCCTTGCTCCCCGGTCCAATCATCCTATAATGGATTTAACCTTTCATGGGAGCCCGGCATGGATCATACCATTGCAGTTATCATGGGTGGTGGCCAGGGGACCCGACTCTATCCGCTCACCAAGCACCGTTCCAAACCGGCCGTACCCCTTGCCGGCAAGTACCGTCTGATCGATATTCCCATCTCCAACTGCATCAATTCCGGGATCCGCAAGATATTCGTGTTGACCCAGTTCAACTCGGAATCCCTCAACCGTCACGTCACCCATGCGTACCGGTTCGACAATTTCTCCCGCGGATTCGTGGAAATCCTGGCGGCGGAGCAAACCTTCGAATCCCATGACTGGTTCCAGGGAACGGCCGATGCCGTGCGCAAGGGATTCCGGCATTTCGCCTCGTACAATCCCCAGTATATTCTGATTCTGTCCGGCGACCAGTTGTACAAGATGGATTTCCGTGAATTCATCGCCTTCCACGAGGAGAAAGGGGCCGAGGTCACCGTCGCCACCATCCCCGTCGCCGCCGAGGAGGCCTCCTCCTTCGGTATCATGAAGACCGACCGCGATCTGCGGATCAGTGATTTCGTGGAAAAGCCGCCGCCGGATCAGCTGCCGCCTCTGAAGTTGAAGACGAATGAAGTCAAGGGACTACCCCAGGATATCCGGGCCAGGATCCGGGCCAAGCCTCTCCTCGCCTCCATGGGCATCTATCTCTTCAATACCGCCGTACTGGAGAAGCTGCTGGCCGAGCAGGAATGCCTGGATTTCGGCAAACATCTCATCCCCAAAGCGATCCGGAAAAGGCGGGTGTTCAGCTATCCGTTCGATGGCTATTGGTCCGATATCGGGACCATCAAATCGTTCTTTATGGCCAACCTCGACATGACCCGGGCCCACTCGGCCTTCAACCTGTACGATGTCCGCTCGCCGACCTTCACCCATCCCCGCTTCCTGCCGGCCACCAAGATCTTCCAGTGCCAGATCAGCAGTTCCATCATCTCCGACGGTTGCGTGCTGAGTGGCGCAGTTCTCTGGAACGCCATCGTCGGCATCCGTTCACGGATCGGCAACGGGACGGAGATCCGGGAATCCCTCATTATGGGCGCGGACTATTATGAGGACCGGGTCGCGCTCAATCTGAACCGCAAGGAGGGCCGCCCCGACGTCGGCATCGGCAATTTTTGCACCATCCGCCGCGCCATTCTCGACAAGAACGTCCGCATCGGCAACAATGTCCGGATTCTGAACCGGCACAACGAACAGGATTTCGAATGTGACCAGTACGTCATCCGCGACGGTATCGTGATTATTCCCAAGGATACCGTCATCCCCGACAACACCGTTATCTGAGCGATTCGTGATTGCACTTGAAATAAAAGACGGCTCATCATACAATTATTCTGGCTGTCCAATGATTGCAGATTTCGCAGGAGGTGCTGTTCGTTCATCCGATTGGGTTGGCCGGCGTCCTGTGGCCTGCATATCCGGCGCAGTGGATGGCCGCAGTTCTTACCAATTTTCTGACACCGTACCGGGGGTACTGATGGAAAAAGTGAGTCGCATGTTATCCTTTTGTGTCCTGGTCATGATCCTGGCGGCCATGGCTTGGGCCAACCAGGCGACAGTGAATCTCGACCAGCTGAAGGAAATGCTTGACCAGAAAGACATCTCCTATTTTGTCATCAAATCACCCACCGAAGGCAACGGCTTCATCGGGATCAATTATCTCAAGGACGTTTCCCTCATCGTCATTCATGCCAATGTACTGGACGACAACGTTTCCTTTGTGGAAGACAGCATCGCCGCCAAGGATTATAAAAAGGCATATCTGGATCTGAGCCTGATGAAAGGGAACTCCTATACTATCATTTTCGATTTTATGATCGATGGTCTGGAGACGGATTCTTCATCCGGGGATTTTATCAAGACGGACGACCGGGTGGCCTATCTCAACAAGGGCGCCGATGAGGCCGGCTTCAACTCTGGCCAGGAGTTCGATGAATTCATCCGGCGGAATACCCAGAATTACATGGATTGGCTGAGAATCATCCAGAACGCCCTGGCGCGCTGACATTCCCCGCCGGGCCATCGCCCCGGCTGTCTGTTCCCGTCCTGGTCTCTCCGTGAAAATATATGACGTGGCTATTCGAGTATTGTCTCGGCATCTCGGGCTGTGATATACTTTTCTTTGATATATAGAAAAACGGATCATCGCGATAATGAAACTCCCAAAAGGTGGATCTCCCATCCTGCGGACGATCAGGATGTTGATCGTCTGGTTGAAGAGATCCGTATCTCCCACCTGCAGGCCCTGCTGCTGATCAACCGGGGCATCCGAACCCCCGAAGCGGCCCACCGCTATCTGAACTCGACCCTGGCCGACATGCACGATCCCTTCCTCATGAAGGATATGCGCAAGACAGTCGGCCGCATCCTGCAGGCCATCCATCAGCGGGAAAAAATCCTGATCTACGGCGATTTCGACGTGGACGGTGTCACGTCCATCGTCGTGCTGAAGAAGGCCCTCGAGTCGCTGGGCGGGACCTGCGGTTTTTACGTGCCGCGACGGTTGACGGACGGGTACGGCCTGAAAAAGGAAGCCATCGAGGAATTCAAGCATCAGGGCTATTCGCTGGTCATCAGTGTGGACTGCGGCATCCGGGCGGAAGAGGTGGCCCAGTTTGCCAAGGAGATCGGTCTCGATCTGATCGTGACGGATCACCATTTACCCGGAGAGTCGCTGCCGGATTGCTATTCCATCATCAATCCCAAGCAGGAGGATTGCCCTTACCCGGACAAGAATCTGGCCGGTGTGGGAGTGGTCTACAAGCTGGTGCAGGCTCTTTTCAAGGAAACGCAGCGGCGGTCCGAGGAGAACCGGTTCCTCAACCTGGTGGCCATCGGCACCGTGGCCGATCTGGTTTCCCTGACCGATGAAAACCGGATCATCGTCAAGTACGGGCTCAATGCCCTGCAGAATCCGGAGAACCCCGGCCTGCAAACCCTGCTGGAAATGGCCGGTGTCCGGGGCAAGGAAATCTCCTGCATCGATGTGGCCTTCAAGATCGCCCCCCGCATCAACGCTGTGGGGCGCATGGGCGGCTCCAACGCCGCCGTGGAGCTGTTCGATTCTGAAGACGTGGAGCATATCCGCAGCATCGTGCGGGACATGAACCGCAAGAACCTGCTCCGCCAGCAGGAGGAGAGCACCATCCTGGCGGAAATCGATCGCCTGACGAGGGTGCAACCGGAGCTTTTCAAGGATCTGGTGATCGTCATCGCCGGCGAAAACTGGCACCGCGGCGTGATCGGTATCGTCGCCTCGCGGATGGTGGAACGCTTTCATCGCCCGACCATCATTTTGTCCATCGAGAACGGGGAGGCCCACGGATCGGGCCGTTCCACGTCCAAGTTTCACCTCCTGCAGGCGCTGCAGCTCTGCGACGGCTATCTCATCAAATACGGCGGCCACGCCCTGGCGGCCGGGCTGACGCTCATGTCGGGCGATGTGGATGACTTTCGTCGCGCCATCAACCAGTATGCCCGGGGCCAGATCCGGCCGGGCGATCTCATCCCCGAGCTAACCATCGACACCTACCTGGAACTGAACCAGATCAGCTTCAAGTTCCTGGATGAAATCAATCAGCTGGCCCCCTTCGGCGAGGGGAATCCCATCCCGATTTTCGGCACCCGGAATGTGAAGGTCTATTCGGGCCCATGGCTGCTGAAGGACCGCCATCTGAAAATCAAGGTGGGGAATGTGTTGCAGAACTTCGATGCCGTGTGGTGGAAGAAGGGGAGTTTGTTCGACCGGTTGATCTACGAGAAGGTCATTTCCATCGCCTACAGCCTGCATCTCAATGAATACCAGGGTGTCAGCAATCTGCAGCTGAACCTGCGGGACATCAAGTTCAATTCGCGCGAAAATTCCTGACCCGCTGTCCGCGGTATTCCCGCACGATCCGGCCAGGAGAAACTCCCTGCCGGCGGATCTATTTCCGGAACTTGCCGCCCGTCTGATGGAGGGCCCAGCGGACCTGCCGCACCAGGCCCCGCAGAATTTTCAGCTCCCGCCTGTTCAGGTCGGTCCGGTTCAGGATGTGGCGCAGCACGTACATGATGCGTTCGGGATTCTGGCTGTGCAGGTATCCCGCATCCAGGAGGGTTTCCTGGAGCTGGCCGTAAAACTGTTCCCGGGCGCCCGCAGAGGCGGGCGGCTCCCGCTCCGCTGGCGGAGCCGGCGCTGCCTCCGCCTGCTGGAGGAAGAGTTCATAAAAAAGAATGGCCGCCGCCTGGGCAATGTTCAGGGATGGATAGGTCGGGGGCGTGGGTACGGATACCAGCCAGCGGCACTTTTTGAGCTCTTCGTGGCCCAGCCCCGTATCCTCGGGGCCGAAGAGAAGACCTACGGCCCGATGGTCGGGCAGTGCCGCCAGGCGCCGGCCCAGCTCGGCCGGGGAAAGCAGGTCGCCATGCCCTGTAATCTCCGGTTTGCCGGTGGTGCCCACCAGATCGTGCAGGCGGGATGCCAGTTCATCCAGGTCCTCATGCACGCCGGCGTTTTCCAGGAGGGGGCGGGCATGGCAGGCCATCCGCCGCGCCGCGGCATCGATCCGGCAGGCCGGTCGTACCAGATGCAGCCGATCCAGTCCGAAATTCATCATGACCCGGGCAATGGCGCCCAGATTGGCGCTCCCCTGGATTCCCAGGCAGATGACCGCCGGTCGGGCCATCACGACTCCTCCGCCGCGGCCCGGATGGCGGCGGCGTAGATGCTGCCCTGATAGACGACATCGGCCCAGGCCTCCTGACGGACGGCTCCGCCGGGCTCCCACTCCACGAGGATATCGCCGCCGGGCATACGGACCATGACGGGTGATGCCACCCAGCCGTTGAGAATCGCCGCCACGGCAGCCGCGGCGCTGCCGGTGCCGGACGATGGCGTGATTCCCACGCCCCGTTCCCAGAGCAGGATTTTGAGGGAATTTTCTTCCACCCGCTGGATGAAGCACACGTTGATGCGGGCGGGAAAGAGGGGATAATTTTCCAGGGCCGGTCCGATGGCCGTGACCATGTTCAGGTCGGCGTCCGGGTATCGGACCACCAGATGCGGATTGCCGAGGGACAGCACGGTGCCGGTCAACTTGATATCCCTCACCGTGAACGGGTAATCCCGGATGGGTGTCTGGGCCTGACAGTCGGCGAAGGGAATGTCCTCCGGCTGCAGCAGCGGGGCGCCCAGTTCGGTGGACAGCAGGAACCGTCCATCGGACAGGCGCAGGCACTGCAATTCCTTGCTGGCTTCGCCGAGATGCACCGTCAGATGTTTGTGGACCCAGATACGGTTGAAAAACAGGGCGGCGGCCAGGCACCGCAGCCCGTTGCCCGAGGATTCCGCTTCGGAGCCGTCGGCATTGAAAATCCGGGCCTCCACGGCCGGCGGATCACTGAGCAGCCGCCAGAAGATCATGCCGTCAGCGCCGGCGCCGTACCGCCGGTTGCAGAGGCCCCGCGCCGCCTCGGGCGGAAAGATGCGGCCGGCCGCCAGGTCGGTGGCAGCCATGATGATGAAATCGTTGCCCATGCCGTGGCATTTGGTGAAATGGAGAGGTACCTCTCTCATGGGCTTCACTCGATCCCCGTAGACGTCGGATTATGGCGAAGCGGACTCCAGCCGGCCCTTGAGTTCCGTGATGGTGCCCGTCATTTCCTGCTGTATGCGCGCCAGGGCGGCGGGGTTGTCCGCTTCGAACCGCAGCACCAGCAGGGGCTGGGTGTTGGAGGCCCGGACCAGCCCCCAGCCGTCGTCAAAGGCGACCCGGGCGCCGTCGATGTCGATGACGTCGCGGATCCCCTGGTAGTGCTCCCGCACGGCCCGGACCAGTGGCTCTTTCAGCGATTCCGGGCAATCCAGACGGATTTCGGGTGTGTTGAACGTGGGCGGTACGTCGGCCATGAGCGCCGCCAGATCCCGGCCGGTCTGGTGGATGATCTCCAGCAGGCGACAGGCGGCGTACAGCGCATCGTCGTATCCGAAATAGCGGTCGGCAAAGAACATGTGCCCGCTCATTTCGCCGGCCAGGACCGCGCCGGTTTCCTTCATGCGGGCCTTGATGAGGGAGTGACCGGTCTTCCACATGAGGGGCCGGCCGCCCAGCCGCGCCACCTCGTCGTACAGGACGCGCGAGGCCTTGACCTCGGAGATGACGGTGGCGCCCGGTTGCCGCGACAGCAGGTCGCGGGCGTACAAGAGCAGCAGCTGGTCACCGTGCACGATGCGGCCGGCGGCATCCACCACGCCGATCCGATCGCCGTCGCCGTCGAAGGCAATGCCCAGGGCGGCGTTCTGCTGCCGTACCAGCCGGATGAGATCGGTCAGGTTGGCGGCGACGGTGGGGTCTGCCTCGTGATTGGGGAAACGTCCGTCCAGATTGCAGTACAGCTCGACCACCCGGCATTTCAGGCGGCGGAGCAGTTCCGGCGCCACCAGGCCGGCCGTCCCGTTGCCGGCATCCACCACCACTTTGGGGCGACTGTCGAAGGCGCCGAAATGCTGGGCCAGGTACTCGATGTACTCGGGGATAATGGAACGATCCGTTTCTCGGCCCTCACCCCGTTCGAAGTCCTCCGTTTCCACCAGGCGCCGCAGCTCCTGGATGTCGTCGTCGAAGAGAGCGGCGAGGCCGTTGCAGATCTTGAAACCGTTGTATTCCGGAGGGTTGTGGCTGGCAGTGACGGCCACACCGCCGCCGGCTTCCAGGGCGACGATGGCGAAATAGACCAGGGGGGTCGGACAGACGCCGATCCGGATGATGTCCAGTCCGGCGGCACGAATTCCGCGGCTGAACCGGTCGGTGTACTCCTCGCCGGACAGCCGCCCGTCGCGGCCCACCACCACCGAGGACTTGCCCCGGCGGCGCAGAAACGTGCCCACGGCGCGACCGATGGCTTCGGCCAGATGGGGCGTGAGCTCGCGGCCGGCGATGCCCCGGATGTCGTAGCGCTTGAAGATATGCGGAAAGGGGATGTGCATGCTGGATTCCTGTCCTATTGGGGTAGATTGTATTTTTTCACCAGGCGCCGGGCCACGGCGTCGGGAACCAGGCATTCCGGCGTACAGCCGCGGGAGAAAACCTCCTTGACCAGCCGTGAGCTCAGATAGGAATATTTCTGGTCCGGCACCAGGAACACCGTCTCCATATCCGGGGCCAGCTTGCGGTTCATCAGGGCCATCTGCAATTCGTATTCATAGTCGGATACGGCCCGGATACCCCGGATGATGACGTTGGCGTTGTGCTGCCGGGCGGCTTCCACCAGCAAGCCGTCGAAATAGATGGTTTCAACGCGCGGGCCGAAATCGCCGATGGCCTCCTGCATCATCTCCAGTCGTTCTTCGGGGCTGAACAGGGGCTGTTTTTCCTTGTTCACCAGGATGGCGGCGATGACCGTATCGAACAGTTCCAGACTGCGTCTGAGGATGTCCAGATGGCCGAAAGTCACGGGGTCGAATGAGCCGGGATAAATGGCGATGACCTTTTTGCCTGTCATGTGGACCTCCTTTACGCTACGGAAACGGTCATTTGAGAGGCGTCACCCGCACCGGAACCACGCCGTCACCGATCATATCCAGCCGGACGGCAGCGGCATAGGACAGATCGATGATGCGGCCGGAGCGAAACGGGCCGCGGTCGTTGATCCGCACCACCACGGTTCGGTCGTTCCGCAGGTTCTTCACCCGCACCACCGTGCCGAAGGGCAGGGTCGGATGGGCCGCCGTGAATTCATACATATCGAAGATTTCTCCACTGGCGGTCGGTTTGCCGTGGAAATCGCGGCCGTACCACGACGCCAGCCCTTCCAGCCGATGGGTGACGGGCGGCGGGGTGGGGCCGGGCAAACGGGGCCGTGACCGGCTGCCGCATCCGCTACCCGCCAACAGCAGAATCACCAGACCGCCAAACGCCAGACATGCCTGTGCCCGCACCGGACAACCTCCTCGTGAAGAATTGACTATAAACCATTACATTTCTGTTGTAAAGCCAAATTCTGAGCCCTGGCGGGCCGGCCGCTGGTGTGGGCGGTGCCGGGTCCGCTTACAGCGCCGCCAGCAACCGCTCCGGCAACGGCGCCGGCAGTTCGTCGCCCAGCCACAGCAGATGGCCGGGGCAACGGTTCGGGCAATCGGTGTTGCCGAATCCGGCCACCGGTTCGGCGGCGGGCCAGTGTTCCCTGACCAGGCGGGCCAGGTGGCATTCCGTCAGTTCCGGCCGGGAGGTGCACAGAACCAGCGGGATGGAGACCGCGGCGCACGTCGTCAGGAGATCCAGATGCCAATGGATTTTCTTGTCGGTTTTCAGATGACGCAAAATGCGCGGAAACAGGGCCTGTCGGGCGCTGCCGGCGTAGACGTAGACGCCGGCGGAGAGCCGCCAGCCCCGGCCGGCCCGGCGGAGATGTTCGGGGCGTGACAGCTGCAGGAACACCAGGTAGACACCGCGCGGCGCCGGTCCACGGTTCACGCGCTCCGCACCCGCTGGAAAAAATGACGGATGACGTCCTCGCCCTGCTCCACCGACGTGCACGACTGTATGCCGGCGAAAAGGGTATGGCCGAAAAACTGGGATTTGGCGAACCAGGTCACGAAAATTTTCAGGCGGCTCAGGCACCTTTCCGGTGGCAGGTACTGCCGGAGCAGGCGGATAAAGTCAACCAGCACCTGTTCGGGATCCAGTCGCACCTCGCGGCCGGCAGTGATTTCCTGAAAAATCTGGGGGCGCATCACGGCACCCCGGCCGATCATGATCCCGGCGCAGCCGGTCTCATGGCGCAGACGGGCGGCGTCGGCCGCACTGAAGACGTCGCCGTTGCCCACCACGGCCACAGGCAGTTCGGCCTGCAGCCAGCGAATCCACTCCCAGCGGGCCGTGCCCCTGAATTTTTCGTGGCGGAACCGCGGGTGCACCACCAGGGTCTGAACCCCCTCCCCGGCCAGCATGCGGCAGAAGTTCAACAGGGCCGGCCGGTCATCCTCCCAACCCAGGCGGATCTTGGCGCTGAGATGACCGGGGAACGCCTGCCGGACGGCGCGAACGATATGGCGCGTCAGCTCCGGCCGGCGCATCAGGGCCACGCCTTCTCCCTTGCGGATAATGGTCGGGGCGGAACAGCCCATGTTGATGTCCAGGGACCGGACCCCGTCGGCGGCCAGACGCTCCGCCGCCGCGGCCATGATGGCCGGATCGGCGCCGGAGACCTGGTGGATCAGGTCCGTTTCCTGCTCGTCGCGCAGCAGGAAGAGCGTGGTCGGCGCGCTGCCGTTCACCAGGGTGTTGGAGGAGAGCATTTCGGTGCAATAGAGATGGGCGCCGCCGATCCGGCGAAGCAGCATGCGAAAGGCCACGTGGGTGACTTCGGCCAGGGGGGCCAGGATCAGGGGACACTCCGTCGGAAAGTCATAAGCTCTGGGTGAAGAAGATACTGTCACGAAAGGTGATGCCTCCCCAAAAAAGCTCACTATAGCATGTCACCGGGAGCGGTGTAAACGGGATATTGCCCGCCCAACGGGGCCCGCGGACACCTGGTCGCGCAGCCGACACTATTGCTTGACTTTAGATGGCGGGGTGGCCTAGTATTGTAATGCGGAATCCAGTTGGGGGATTTGCCATGAAAGTTGACGACCTGTTACGAATCGCCGTCGGCAAAGGTGCCTCGGATCTGCACCTCAAGGCCGGCTCGTTCCCGCACATCCGCGTCTATGGTGAGCTGGTGCCGCTCATGGACTTCAAGAAGCTGTCCAAGGAAGACACCCTGCTCATGGCGTTCGGCATCATGAACAACCGCCAGAAGCTCTATTTCAAGGAGAACAGCGAGCTCGACCTGGCGTACGGCGTGAAGAGCCTCGGCCGTTTCCGCGTGAACGTTTATCAGCAGCGCGGGACGGTGTCGCTGGTGTTCCGTGTCATCCCGGCCCAGATCCGCTCGTTCGAGGAGCTTCATCTGCCCGAGGTGCTGAAGACCATCTCCCTGATCCCCCGCGGCCTCGTCCTGGTAACAGGAACTACCGGCAGCGGCAAATCCACATCGCTGGCCACCATGATCGACTATGTCAACGAGAACCGGACCTGTCACGTCATCACCATCGAGGATCCCATCGAGTTTCTGCACCGGGACAAGAAGAGCATTCTGTCCCAGCGGGAGGTCCGGGTGGATACCAACACCTTCGCCGATGCCCTCCGCAATGCCCTGCGCCAGGATCCCGACGTCATTCTGGTGGGCGAGATGCGTGACCGCGAGACCATCGAAACCGCTCTCCTGGCCGCCGAGACCGGTCACATGGTGTTCTCCACGCTGCATACGCTGGACGCCACCGAGACCATCAACCGGATCATCGCCGTGTTTCCGCCCCATCACCAGCAGAACATCCGGATCCAGCTGGCGTCCATCCTGCGGGCTGTCGTCTCCATGCGCCTGCTCAAGCGTTCCGACGGTCAGGGCCGGGTGCCGGCTATCGAGGTCCTGGTGATGACGGAGTTCGTGCGCAACTGCATCATCGATCCCAGCAAGACCAAGTTCATCAAGACGGCCATCGCCGCCGGCACCAGCCAGTACGGCATGCAGTCTTTCGACCAGTCCATCTACCAGTTTTACAAAAAGAATTACATCTCCTTCGAGGACGCCGTCAATTACGCCACCAATCCCGACGAGTTCAAGCTGCGGGTGCAGGGCATCTACTCGGCCCAGGAAGCGGCCATGGAGGAGATGGAGAAGGAAATCGAACGCCAGCAGAACATCTAGATGGAGACACAGTTTCGCGCGGCGCTCCAGTACGCTGTCCGCTTGTTGGGGCGGAAAAGTTACACCGAGCTGGAGATGCGCCGCAAACTTGATAAACGATTCCCGCAATCCCCCGCCAACGAGCAGGTTATCGAGCGATGCCGGGAACTGAAATTCCTGGATGACGGGGAATATGCGCGATTCTTCGCCCGCAATCGCATCATCGAAAGGTTGTGGGGCCCCTACCGGGTGTTGTACGAACTGGAACAGCGCGGCGTTCCATCGACCCTGGCCCAGACGGCCGTCGACGCGGTCTGGGACGATATCCGCCCCGAAGACGTCATGGAACGGGCGCTAGGCAAATGGCTGAAATCGCATGGCCGGATCCGGCAACTGAAGGACCTGGCCGCGCTGCGGAATTATCTGCTCCGCCAGGGATTCGATTCCGGAAAAATCCGGGAGCGCCTGGCCGAATTCGAGATTGAAGACAGGAACGAGGCCAATGAAAGGTAAGGACATTCGCCGTCAGTTTTTGACGTTTTTCGAGGAGCATGGGCACCGGGTGGTCAAAAGCTCGCCCCTCCTGCCGGAGAACGATCCCACGCTGCTGTTCGCCAACGCGGGCATGAACCAGTTCAAGCACGTTTTTCTGGGCCGGGAGAAACGGGACTACGCCCGGGCCGCCTCCTGCCAGAAGTGCGTGCGCGCCGGCGGCAAGCACAACGACCTGGAGAACGTGGGGCGCACCGCCCGCCATCATACATTTTTCGAGATGCTGGGCAATTTTTCCTTTGGCGACTACTTCAAGGAGGACGCCATCCGCTTGGCCTGGGACCTGCTGGTCCGGGTGTACGGCCTGGATGCGGATCGCATGTACGCCACGGTTTTCCGCGAGGACGACGACGCGGCCGTGCTGTGGCGGAAGATCACCGGCCTCCCCGCCGAGCGGATCCTGCGCCTCGGCGAGAAGGACAATTTCTGGGCCATGGGCGACACGGGCCCGTGCGGGCCCTGCTCGGAAGTCCTCTATGACCTGGGCGTCAGCCCCGAAGGACACACCGACTGTCCGCCCGATTGCGAGTGCGGCCGCTATCTGGAAATCTGGAACCTGGTATTCATGCAATACGAACGGGACGATTCGGGCAGGATGAATCCCCTGCCGGCGCCATCCATCGACACCGGCATGGGTCTCGAACGGCTGGCGTCGGTGCTGCAGGGCAAGCTGAGCAACTACGACACCGATCTTTTCATGCCCCTGATCCGCCGGATGGAAGAAAAGGCCGGACTGGTCTACGGCGAGAATCCGCAGCATGACCTGTCCCTGCGCATCATCGCCGACCACAGCCGGGCCGGCGCCTTCCTGGTGGCCGATGGCATCATCCCCGCCAACGAGGGGCGGGGCTACGTCCTGCGCAAGATTCTCCGCCGGGCCATACGTCACGGCCGGCTGCTGGGATTGCAGGAGCCTTTCCTGTACCATATGACGGGCCATGTGGCCGACATGATGGGCGATACCTACGACGAGCTCATCACCACCCGCGACTACCTGTTGCGGGTGATCCGCAGCGAGGAGGAGAAATTCTCTTCCACTCTCGAATACGGCCTCCGGAAACTGGACGAGATGGTCGCGGCGGACGCCGAGCAGGTGGCCGGCGAGGACATCTTCAAGTTGTACGACACGTACGGCTTCCCCCTGGATCTGCTGGAAGAGATCGCCGCGGAGAAGGGCTGGCAACTGGACATGCCCGGTTTCCGCGCCGAGCTGGAGAAGCAGAAGGAACGTGCCCGGGCCAGTTGGAAAGGGGACGTGTCACTCACCATCAGCGACGATATCCGGCGGCTGGGACAGCAGCACCGCAGCACGTTTCTGGGGTATGAAACCATTGCCGTGGAGGACGCGCGGGTGCTGGCCGTGCTGCAGGGCGACCGGCTGAAAAGCCAGCTGGGCGAGGAAGAGGAAGGGCAGATTTTGCTGGACCAGACGCCGTTCTATGCCGAGTCCGGCGGGCAGATCGGCGACCAGGGCGTGTTGCGCGGCGAGGACTTCGCCGCCCGGGTGCTGGATACGGTCCTGCCCATGGAAGGCCTCATCCTGCACCGGGTGAAGGTGTGGCACGGCACGGTGCAGCCGGGCCTGACCGTCCACGCCGAAGTGGACGAGCGCCGCCGGTTCGCCACCGCCTGCAATCACACCGCCACCCATCTGCTGCACGCCGCCCTGCGGGAAGTGCTGGGTGAACACGTCAAGCAGGCCGGCTCCCTGGTGGCCCCGGACCGTCTGCGGTTCGATTTCACCCATTTCGCCCCGCTGACGCCACGGGAAGTGGAGATGATCGAGGAGATCGTCAACGAGCAGATCTGGAAAAACCGCACGGTCAGTGCCCGGGTGGTGGAACTGGATGAGGCACTGGAAGAGGGGGCCATGGCCCTGTTCGGCGAAAAGTACAAGGACAAGGTGCGTATGATCACGGTGGACGGCTTCAGCCGCGAATTGTGCGGTGGTACCCATCTCCATCATACGGGCGAAATGGGCGTGTTCAAGATCATCTCCGAGAGCAGCATCGCGTCGGGCGTGCGACGGATCGAGGCCGTGACCGGTCCGCGGGGTTACGAGCGGTTTGCCCGGGACGAACAGGTGCTGGGTGCCATCTACCGCGATTTCAAGGTCGGTGCGGATCAATTGCCCGACTACCTGGCCGAATTGCATGCCGAACTCAAGGCCCGGCAGAAGGATATCGAACGGATGAAGCTGAAGATGGCCGCCCGTACATTGGACGACATCCTGGACCGGGCCGGCGAACTGGACGGGATCAAGGTGGTATCCGGCGTGGTCCCCGATGTGGACCGTTCGGCGTTGCGCCAGCTGGCCGACCAGCTTCTCAACCGCTTCGAACGGGCCATCGTTGCCCTGGGTGCCGAAATCGACGGCAAGGCCTCCCTGGTGGTGATGGTCAGCGAAGCGGTGGCCGGGGAGTATCCCGCCGGCAAGCTGGTGGGCGCCCTGGCCCGGATGGTGGGTGGCGGCGGTGGCGGACGGCCCACCATGGCCGAGGCCGGCGGCAAGGATCCGTCACGCCTGCCCGAGGCCATGAACAGTGTCATGAAGCTGTTGCAGGAATGAGTCGCCCTTCCGGCGGTTCCGCTTTAATATCAATCCCCTGAACGAATATGTGAATCTCCGGGCGACGGGGCGACGGCAAGCACCGGCCCCCACCCGCGCCTGTCGGGCGCAGCCCGGGTGTCTGGACGAAATCAGGTATCCCCGGAGACGTAAAACAGGACGGAACTGAGGATTGGCCCGGGTTTGCCGGACACGGGTGTATAATCAGATGAATTCTCCTGCCCGGTGGCAGGAAGATCAGGCCAAGGACATTCCATGAAGATCAACATCACCCTGCCGGACGACACTTCGCTGACCCTGCTGGAAAAAGCCCTGCTGCTGGCCGTTCAGGCTCACCTGGGCCAGACCGACAAGGCCGGGCAGCCCTATGTGTTTCACCCCCTGCGCCTGATGATGACCCTGGAAACCGAAGACGAGAAGCTGGCCGCGCTGCTGCATGACGTGGTGGAGGACTCGGCCATCACCCTGGACGATCTGCGGCAGGAGGGATTTCCGGAGATGGTGGTCCAGGCCGTGGACGCCCTGACCCGGCGCAAACCGGAGGAGAGTTACGAGGCGTTCGTCGCCCGGGCCGCCCGGCACCCGGTGGCCCGCCGCGTCAAGCTGGCTGATCTGCGCGACAACATGGACATCACCCGGCTGGCGGAGCTCGCCCCCCGGGACATGGAACGCCTGGCCCGCTACCGGCGCGCCTGGCGCCGGCTGCAGGACGCCTGACGGTTCATCTCTTCACCCCATCCGTGCGATACTTGTCTGGACCGACCCGCGAGGACGGCTCTCGCCGCCAGGGATTCGCCCGGAAAAAAACGCCCCCGGCGAGCCGGGGGCGGGGATGTGTCAGGGGTGCGGACGGCCGTCAGGACTTGGTCGCCCGCTCCAGAATCCGCAGAATGGAGAACATGAGGATGGCGGCGACCAGGGAGGTGGCCACCAGCAGGCCGAATGTTTGGACCAGCGACAGATTGGACCAGGGGATGGCCACCAGGCCGGAGAGGCCGTTGCCGACGGCGGTGGCGCCCAGCCAGCCGCCCTGCATCATGCCCCGGAACTGGGGTGGCGAAACCTTGGCCACAAAGGCCAGACCCATGGGGCTGATGTTCAGCTCGGCGACGGTCAGGGTGAAATAGGTGCTGATGAGCCAGTAGGGGGAAACCAGCAGTTCCGAAACCCCGCCCTGGGACAGCAGCGACTGGGGGCTGGCCAGCTTGAAGGAGCCGACGACGAGGATCATGAAGCCCACCGCCGTGATGAGCATGCCGAAGGCCATCCGTTTGGGTGTGGACGGCTCCTTCCCCTTCTTGCCCAGCCAGGCGAAGAAAGCCACCACCACCGGGGTGAGGAAGACCACGAACATGGGGTTGAAGCTCTGGAACAGCTCCGGCGAGATGGGATTGGTGGACCCTTCCGAAAAGGTGATGTAGCGACTGTACAGAATGCCGCCTGAAATGAGCAGCAGGGCGATGGAAAACAGTTTGACATTTTTGGTGAATTTGCGTCCCGCCAGGAAAATGATGCTGGCGATGATGCCCACAAAGGCCAGGAACGCCCAGATATCAAAGAAGATCTTGGTGAAGGGACTCACGGAGCCGGCAGTATAGTTCTTGGCGAACCAGGTGAGGGTGAGCCCGTTCTGATGAAAGGCCATCCAGAAGAAGATGACGACCACGAACACCAGGATGAGGGCCACCAGGCGGTCGCGCACCTGCTTCGGCGTCAGCTGCACGGTGCCGGGGTCCGCCTTGAGACGGTCTTTCTGCAGGTAGTCGGCGTGCTTGTAATATTTGCGGAAACCGAGGAAAATCAGCAGCGAGATCACGATACTGGCCCCGGCGATGGCGAAGCCGGCGTTGTAACCGGCGCTCAGTGAATCGATGTAGCCTTGGCAGAACGCACTGACCGAGGTGAAGCCGTCGCCCATCTGTTGCAGGGCGATGTTTTTGAGCTCCGCCAGTTTCCCCGATTCCAGGGTCCCCTTCAGGAACTGATGGGCCATGCCCGGCACCCGGGCGTCGTAGGTGAAGCCGTCGGCACCCATGAGGATGTCGCGCATGCCCGTGGCGGCGTAGGGCGCGAAGAAGGCGCCGATGTTGATGCCCATGTAGTAGATGTTGAAGGCATGGTCATGCAGCGGTTTATAATCGGCGCGTTCGTACAGGTTGCCGAGGATGACCGCCAGATTTCCCTTGAAGAACCCGGTGCCCAGGGCAATGACGAACAGCGAGATGTAGATGAAGATCTGGGTGGTGCCCGGCACCGACATCATGAAATAGCCGCTGAACATCAGGATGATGCCCAGGGAGACGATGCGCCCGTAGCCGATCCGGTCGGCCAGGATGCCGCCCAGGACGGGCAGGGCGTAGACAGCCGTCAGGAAGCCGGACCAGACGAAGCCCACATCCTCGGGATGCAGCCCGAATTTGGCTTCGAAGAACAGGGCGAAGATGGCCATCATGGTGTAGTAGCCGAAGCGTTCGCCCATGTTGGAGAAGAAAATGACGTACAGTCCTTTGGGGTGACCTTTAAACATGAAACCTCCGTGGGGGTTTGGCGACCGGTTTCGGAGCCCGTGCCGGATGGTGGTTCATCGTCATCCGGAAAGCCATTGGCCGGGGAGCGCGCCGGATAACCTCCCGCGATCCGGGCCGGCAGCGGCTGTTTGCGCCAGGGGCGAAACCGGTTCTGGATGTCAGATTGTATGTATACAATAAAAGTTCATCATTTCAAACATATTTAACCCTGCCGTCGTCCGGCCATGTGGTACAATATGCGGAAAGGGCTTGCAGTCCATGGAGTTGGAAACTTAACGCATGCTGCCATTTTTTCACACGCCGCCGGGTTTGCTTCACCAGCGGGGCGTCACCGCCCATGGGGGCGGGAATATGACCTGACCCCCGGCACAGATATACAAAGGTTACGAGGAGGTTATCGATGAACCGAAACGATTCACTGAACAGCCGCCGCGGCTTTTTGCGCCAGGGGGCGGCCGGCCTGGCCGGCATGACCGTGCTGGCCGCCGGCCGCTGGCCCGAGGTCCACGCCCGGGCGGGCACGGAGACGGCCAGCCCCGACCGCCGGCCGTTCATATACCGCACCCTGGGCAAGACGGGGTTGAAGGTGTCCGTGGTCAGCATGGGCGTGATGAACGCCGACAATCCCAATCTGGTCCGGGCGGCCCTGGACGCCGGCATCATCCATCTGGACACGGCCCACGTCTACCAGCGGGGCCGCAATGAGGAAATGATCGGCGAGGTCATCAAGGGACGTCCCCGGGATTCGTTTATCATCGGCACCAAGGTCAAGGGCGGCCATCAGGATCGGGAAACGGGCCTGTTCGGCGCCGACACGAGCGCCGCCGCCTTCGTCGAGGACTTTCACACCAGCCTCCGGCGTCTGCAGCTCGATCATGTGGAAATCCTGTACCTGCATAACATCAACAAGCGGGAAGCGGCCCTGTTCGAGCCGCTCCTGTCGGCCATGCTCAAGCTTAAAAAGGAAGGGAAGACGCGTTTCATCGGCGTGTCCACCCACCGCAACGAGCCGGAAGTCCTGCGCGCGGCCGTGGAGAGCAAGGCCTATGACGTGGTGCTGACGGCCTACAATTTCCGCCAGGATCATCGCGACGAGGTCAAGCGGGCCATCGCCGAGGCGGCGGCGGCCGGGCTGGGCATCGTGGCCATGAAGACCCAGGCCGGTGCCTACTGGGACCGGGAGCGCCAGCAGCCCATCAACATGCAGGCCGCCCTCAAGTGGGTGCTGCAGGACGAGAACGTGCATACGGCCATCCCCGGCTTTACCACCTTCGACCAGCTGGAGACGGACCTGGCGGTGATGGCCGATCTGGCCCTGACCCCGGCCGAGAAAGAGGATCTTCGCCCGCCTGAAAAGACCGCCCGGGCCGGTCTGTACTGCCAGCAGTGCGACGGCTGCCGCGGCCAGTGCCCGGCCGGACTCGACGTTCCCACCCTCATGCGCGGCTACATGTACGCCTACGGCTACCGCAACCTGGGCGCCGCCAAGGCGACCCTGGCCGAGGCCGGCCTGGCGGGATCGCCCTGCGACGACTGCGCCACCTGCCGGGTGACGTGCCGCCAGGGCTTCGACGTGCGCGCCAAGATCACCGACGTGGCCCGGCTGCGGCACGTGCACGACGATTTTCTGGCCTGATTTTCCAAGGATGTGCCCACCGTGAACCGCGGTGGGCGGATGAACGGCAACGATCGGGCGGTTGTGCCCGGGGATGGCGACCGCCGGGTCTTTTTGTATCCGGGCCGCCGCTACTCCCGCAACAGGTCGCGGGCGATGACAATGCGCTGGATTTCGCTGGTCCCCTCGTAGATAGTGGTCACCCGGGCGTCGCGATAGTATCGTTCCACCGGGTACTCCCGCGAAAAACCGTAGCCGCCGTGGATCTGCACCGCCTGGCCGGTGACCTCGTTGGCCATTTCCGACGCGAACAGCTTGGCCATGCTGGAATAGCGGGCCAGGCGCGCGTCGCCTTCGTCCTCCCGGAAAGCGGCCAGGTAGACCAGCAGGCGGGCGGCCTCGATGCGGGTGGCCATGTCGGCCAGCATGAACCGGATGGCCTGGAATTCGGCAATGGTCTTGCCGAAGGCCTCCCGCATTTTCGCATACTTCAGGGCTTCCTCGTACGCGCCCTGGGCGATGCCCACCGCCTGGGCGCCGATACCCGTGCGCGAGGCGCCCAGCACCGACAAGGCCACCTTGAGGCCCGCCCCCTCCGGCCCCAGCAGGTTTGCCGCCGGCACGGCGCACTCCTCCAGCACCAGCTCCGATGTTTTGGACGACCGCAGGCCCATCTTGTCCTCGATGGTGCCGATGCGGCACCCCGGCGTGTCCTTCTCCACGATGAACGCGCTGATGCCCTTGGCACCCCGTTCGGGATCCGTGACGGCCATGACGATGATGGTCCCCGCCTCGGGCGCGTTGGTGCACCAGGCCTTGACGCCGTCCAGTACGTAATGGTCGCCCTGGCGCACCGCCCGCGTTTTCTGGTTGGCGGCGTCGGATCCGGCCTGCGGTTCCGTCAGGGCGAAGGCGCCCAGCACCTGGCCGGCGGCCATGTCCGGCAGGTATTTTTTCTTTTGGTCTTCCGTGCCCCATTTGCCGATGGGAAAACAGGCCACGGAGTTGTGAACGGCCACGGTGACGGCCAGGGCGGCGTCCACCCGGGCCAGTTCCTCGATGGTGATGGCGTAGGAGATGCTGTCGATGCCGGATCCGCCCAGGGATTCCGACACCAGGCAGCCCATGAAGCCCAGCTCGGCCAGTTGGGCCACGATCTCCCGGGGGAAGCGGGACTCCCGGTCCCGTTCGGCGGCGCCGGTCCGCACTTCCGTTTCGGCGAAATCACGGACGGTTTCCCGGATCAGCTGCTGGTCTTCCGTCAGGTTGAAATTCACGTGGACCTCCTTGCTGAGGGTGAATGTCGGCCGGTCGAGGCGATTGGGAGAAGTGTAGCACAAGGGGGCGGGAGCCGCCAGATGGAAATCGGGTGATGGCTGCGCGGCTGGCGGCGATGCGGCGAAATTGCATGTTCGCCGCTTTAGGGTTTGATCGGAAAGTATCCACAGGGTATAATTTTGACATTGTATCCATGCATCATGTTTTTGGAAAAGGTTGTGGAGGACGTCGCCGCCTGTACACAAGGACATGAACCGGCCAGAGATACAAATCTGGCCCGCAGGTACCTTGTCGGGATAGTGGACCTTTGCAACGAGAAACCTATAACCAAAACGGAAGGAAAGGTCATATGAAACCCACTGTAATCGTTGGACTGCTGTTGCTGCTGACCGGCGCCTGGCTGGGCGGCGCCATCCCCCAGGCCGAGCGTGATGCGCTCATCGCCCTGTACAATTCCACCGGCGGCGACCAGTGGAACAACAAGGAGAACTGGCTGGGTGCGGCGGGAACCGAGTGCACCTGGCACGGCGTCACCTGCGACAATGACGGGAACCATGTTGTTGAAATAAACTTGCCCTATAATAACCTCACCGGATCCATTCCGTCGGCAATCAGCGCACTGATGTCTATGCACAGTTTTTCTCTTTATTACAACCAGATCGAAGGCCCGATCCCCAGCGAGCTGGGCAACCTGAGCAGTCTGGGGGACTTGCGGCTCTATGGCAACCGGCTGAGCGGTTCCATCCCCACCCAACTCGGGAATCTGACGAACCTGGCCCACCTGTCGCTGTACAGCAACCGCCTTGAGGGGCCCATCCCCACCGAACTCGGCAGCTTGCCCGGCCTCTATTACCTCAAGCTCGGCTACAATATGTTGACCGGCCCCATTCCCACCGAAGTGATGAACATCCCCACCCTGTTCATACTGGAGGTGCCCGGCAATCAGTTTGCCGGGCCCATCCCCACCGGACTGGCCAACCTGACGAACCTGGCTACCCTCGATCTCAGGGACAATCAGTTCACGGGGCCGATCCCCACCGAGCTGGCCGGCATGACGAGTCTTTCCAGGCTGGAGGTCGGCGGGAACCAGCTGACGGGGACCATCCCCACCCAGCTGGGCCAGATGCCCAATCTGGGCTACCTGAACGTGGCCGCCAACCAGCTGACGGGCACCATCCCGGTGACGACCAAGAATTTCAGCGCCCTGCGCCAGCTGTTCGCCAGCGAGAACCAGTTCAGTGGTCCATTTCCCGCGGGATTGACCAATCTGGACATGGTGGAGCTCGATCTGGCCATGAACAACTATCATGGCCCCCTGCCCACAGAAATCGGCAACTGGACCAATATGTCGTATCTCAGTCTGTACCGGAACAATTTCAGCGGCCCCATCCCCACGGAGCTGGGCAACCTGACCGATGTGTTATGGTTCTATCTCGACCGCAACCGGTTCGAGGGTGCCATCCCGTCCGAGCTGTCCAACATGACCAGCGTGCGCTTTATCAACCTGGGGGAAAACAGCCTTACCGGCAACATCCCCACCGAGCTGTCCAACCTGCCGAATCTGAGAAACCTGAATCTGAGCGGCAACATGCTGGCCGGAGAAATCCCGGCCGGGATCAAGGACTTCACTGCCCTGGAGCGCTTTGGCCTGAATATTTTTTACAACGCCCTGTATTCCAGCGATCAGACGGTCATCGACTTTGTGGAGAATCACCATGCCGGTTCCGGCTACGTTGATTTCCGCGACCGGCAGACGGTGGCCCCGGAAAACGTGATGCTGAACCTGGTTACCAAGGTGGTGGCCGGTGAAATCGAATGGGATCTCATCCGCTACACGGAGGATGACGGCGGCTACGAGATCCTGATGTCCACCACGCCCGGCGGACCCTACCATGTGATCGGCATGACGGGCGACAAGACCGTCGACACCTACGACCTGGAGTGCCTGCCGCCCGGCGCCGACCTCTACGTGGTGGTTCGCAGCGTGACGTACCCCCATTCGGACAACCCCAACACCGTCATCAGCGGCTACAGCCAGGAGGCTCATGTCACCACACCGGGCGTCAAGGGCGACCTGAACGATGACGCCCAGGTGACCATGGCCGATTATGCCATGCTGGCCGATTACCTGGTGGAGAAACGGTACAGTTTCCCCAACTGCACCGCCGCCGGGGATGTGAACGGCGACTTCGTCATCGATGTGGTGGATCTGCTCCTCTTGCGGACCATGATGAATCCGTAGCCTCCGGCGCGGTGTTCCCATAAAACACAGGCCGGCGGATCCGTTCCGCCGGCCTTGGTGTTTCCGGGAAGATGGGATCAGGGGGTGGGGTTCGCCTGGCCGCCTAGCCGAAGTAATCCGGTTCGTTGCCGCGTTTCCACTTGATATTGCAGCCCACGCTGGGCGCCTGATCCTCGGCGGGGATTTCCCGCCCCGCCAGGACGGCGTCCACCGCCGCCGTCAGTTCCTCGCCGGTGACGGGCTCTTCATTGCCCGGCCGGCTCTTGTCGAATTGGCCCCGGTAGGCCAGCCGGCGCTGGTCATCGAAGAGGAAAAAGTCGGGCGTGCAGGCGGCCCGGTAGGCCTTGGCCGCTTCCTGGGTTTCGTCGTGGAGATAAGGGAAGGTGTAGCCCAGGCGGTCCGCCACGGCGGCCATCTTCTCCGGACTGTCGTCGGGATAGTTGGCGACGTCGTTGGAGTTGATGCCCACCACGGCCACGCCCCGTTCCTGGTAGTCTTTCACTTTTTCCGCCAGTTTTTCCTGGATGTGCTGGACGTAAGGGCAGTGATTGCAGATGAACATGACCAGCAGGGCTCTGGCGTCGGCGAAATCCTGGAGGGAGTATATGCGGCCCGACGGGTCGGGCAGGCTGAAATTCGGGGCCCGGGTGCCCAGGGGCAGCATGGTGGATGGGGTAAGTACCATAAGAAATCTCCTGTTCGGGTTATGGTTTCTTCTTGTTTAGACTGAACGACGGCCGGGTTCGTTTCAGAATATCGTCCCGGACAAGGGTGACGCGGGGCCGGGCCGCCGGCCCAGGAGGCTGGGGGGCCTTCGTCCGGAACGGGTTCGGCAGCGGCCCGCAGGGCTACTTGCGGCTTTTGCCGTTGTCGGGCACGGCCAGGGGCTGCGTCATGGCGCGGGGATCCAGGATCTTCTTCAGCTGGGCTTCGTTGATGAGCCCCCGCTCCAGCGCCAGTTCGATGACACTGCGGTCGGTGGCCAGGGCCTTCTTGGCGATGTCGGCGGCGGCTTCGTAGCCGAGATGGGGCACCAGGGCGGTGACGATGCCGATGGAGCGGTCCAGCAGCTCGCGGCAGCGGTCGGCGTTGGCGGTGATGCCGGCCACGCAGCGTGATGTCAGCACGGTGCAGGCGTTGGTCAGGATCTGCAGGGATTCGAAGATGTTGAGGCCGATGATGGGCTCGAAGGCGTTGAGCTCCAGCTGCCCGCCCTCGGCGGCCATGGTGATGGTCACGTCGTTGCCGATGACCTGGAAACAGACCTGGTTGACCATCTCGGGGATCACCGGGTTGACCTTGCCGGGCATGATGCTGGAACCGGGCTGCATGGCCGGCAGGTTGATCTCGTTGAAGCCGGCCCGGGGGCCCGATGACAGCAGGCGCAGGTCGTTGCAGATTTTGGACAGCTTGACGGCGACCCGCTTGAGGACGCCCGACAGCTGGACGAAGGCGCCGGCGTCGGAGGTGGCCTCCACCAGGTTGGGCGCTGTGCGCAGCGACAGACCGGTAATTTCGATGAGCCGGGCCCGGATCTGGTCGGCGTAGCCGGCCCGGGTGTTGATGCCCGTGCCGATGGCCGTGGCCCCCAGGTTCATTTCGTGCAGCAGGCGGGCGGCTTCGCGCAGCCGTTCCATGTCCTCACCGACGGTGATGCTCCAGGCGGCGAACTCCTGGCCCAGGGTCATGGGGACGGCATCCTGCAGCTGGGTGCGGCCGATCTTGAGGATGTCGCGGAATTCGTCGCTTTTGATGGCGAATGCATCCTGCAGCTGGCCCATGGCCGACAGGAGGCCCTGGATTTTCCAGATGGCGGCGATCTTCAGGGCCGTGGGATAGACGTCGTTGGTGGACTGGGACAGATTGACATGATTGTTGGGGTGGCAGTAGCGGTATTCGCCGCGCGGGTGGCCCAGGATCTCCAGGGCCCGGTTGGCGATGACCTCGTTGGCGTTCATGTTGCAGGAGGTGCCGGCGCCGCCCTGGATGACGTCGACGATGAACTGGCGCAGCAGCTTGCCGTCGCGGATTTCCCGGGCCGCGGCGATGATGGCCTCGGCCACGCCGGGATCCAGTTCGCCCAGGTCGGCGTTGGCCCGGGCGGCCGCTTCCTTGATGGCGGCCAGGGCCCGGACGAGGGTGGGGAAACGGGAGATGGGGACGCCGGTGATGGGGAAGTTCTGCTTGGCCCGCAGCGTCTGGATCCCGTAGTAGGCCTCCGCCGGAATCATCATCTCCCCCAGACTGTCCTGTTCTTTCCGGTAATTCATGATGCTGACCTCTGCCTTTCCATTTCAATCCCGAAAGGGGGCATATTCCCACATTTCGGCAGGCGGGTCAATGGCCGACTGCGCGCCGGCGCCCGGGGCGTCAGAGACGGCCCGGGGGACAGGAGGGCAGTGACTGCCGGGAATCAGGTGGTTTTCAGTGTCGGAACCGGCGGGAAATCCAGGCGGGTGCCGGCGGCCAGGTTGATGTAGTTGGTGAAGAGGGTCAGGACCACCAGGGCGATGATCTCGGTAATCTCCTCATCCGAATAGCCGGCGCGCCGCACCCGCGCCAGGGCCTCATCGCTGACGACGCCGTGGGCCTTGTGAATGACCTGGGCGAACTGCATGGCGGCTTCCTCCATGCGGCTCGGTGACCGGCCGAGGCGGCTGTCCATGATGTCCTCCTCGGCCATGCCGACGGTCCGGCCCAGGGCGCTGTAGGCGGCGACACAGTACTCGCAGCCGTTGCGTTCGGAAACGGTCAGGGCGATCCGGTGGCGAAGGCGCTCCGACAGCCGGCCGGCTCCCATGGCCGCCGTAAAGTCAAGATAGGCCTTCAGGGCGGCGGGGGAATTGGCCAGAATCCGGTAGAAATTGGGGGTCATCCCCAGTGTTTTCTGGAGATGATCCAGCAATTCCCTCGATTTGCCATTGAGATCGTGTGACTGAACGGGGGGGATTCGCGGCACCCGAGCCTCCTTTTTCGTGGGAAAAGTTGCAGTAACGTCATGGAAAACAACATTCTTCTGACACATCTGATGAGGGGGAACAAGCCGGCGATTCCGAGGTGGTGCATTTTTTCAGGAAGATGAACCGGGCGCCGGCAGGGAGCCGGTTCCCGTCGGGCGGGTGGACGGGTTGCGCGGTTCAGTTTTCCCGTTTGTCCCCGGGCACCATGGGGACGAATCGGACGGGCAGGAGATACGATTCCCTGACCTGACCGCTCTTATCCTTTTCGATCTTGACGAGGTGTTGCACGGAGCCCACGGCCCCCACCGGCACCACCATCCGGCCGCCGGGGGCCAGCTGTTCCACCAGGGCGTCGGGAATGTGGGGCGGGGCGGCGGTGACGATGATGGCGTCGAAAGGTGCGGCGTCGGGCCAGCCCTGGTAGCCGTCGCCGATGCGGGTCTCGATATTGGTGTAGCCGAGCTCGGCCAGCAGCGCGGCGGCCCGCCGTCCCAGCTCGGGAACGATTTCGATGGTATAGACACGCCGGGCCAGTTCGGCCAGAATCGCCGCCTGATAGCCGGAGCCGGTGCCGATTTCCAGCACCCGGTCAGCGGGCCCGAGATCCAGCGCCGCCGTCATGTAGGCCACGATATACGGCTGGGAGATGGTCTGGTCCTGGCCGATGGGGAGCGGCTGGTCCGAATAGGCCCACGTCCGGAAATCCTGGGGGATGAAACGGTGTCGGGGTACCTGGCGCATGGCCGCCAGCAGCTTCTCGTCCCGGATGCCGCGAGCGGCGATCTGGCGCGCCACCATCTGCTGGCGTCGTTGCTGATACTCGGGCTCACTCTCCCTGTCCGTGGCGGATAGCTGTCCGGCCGTGACCATGGCCGGTCCCCGCAGGGCGCGCAGGACGAGAATCGACACGACCGTCACCAGGATCAGGGCGGCGATAACAAAAAAGAGAGTGGAACGCATGATGCTCCGATTATACCATACGGGCGGCGAGGGACTCAAACCAGCGCCCGCCCGGCTCAGGCGGGTTCATCCGCCATGGCTTCCCAGAGCAGCTGGGCGATGTCCTTCACCGCCACCTTTTCCAGGTTTTTCTCCGCCACGCCGTCGGCCAGCATGGTCATGCAGAAGGGGCATGCCGCGGCCACGGTGCCGCAGCCCGAGGCGCGGACATGGTCGATGCGCATATGATTGATGCGGGTGCCGATGGTTTCCTCCATGAAGATGCGGCCGCCGCCGCCGCCGCAGCAGTAGCCGCGGTCATGATGCAGCTCCAGTTCGGCCGGTCCCTGGGCGGCGATGCGGCGCAGGACGTTGCGCGGCGCGGCGTAGATGTCGTTGTAGCGGCCCAGATAGCAGGAGTCGTGATAGGCGACCGTGTCGTCCAGCCGCCGGGTCGGCTTCAGCTTCCCCTCCTGCAACAGCTGTTCGAGAAACTCCGTGTGGTGGTACACCTCGTAGGTGCCGCCGAATTCCGGGTACTCGTGCCGGATGGTGTTGTAGCCGTGGGGGCAGGCGGTGATGATTTTTTTGACGCCCGCTTCGTTGAACGTTTCCACATTGGCGGCGGCCAGTTCCTGGAACAGCAGCTCGTTGCCCGTCCGCCGGGCCATGTCGCCGCAGCAGCCCTCGGCCTCGCCCAGGATGGCGAAGGAGACGCCGGCCTTCTGCAGCAGCTGCGCCAGGGCCCGGGCCACCTGCTTGTTGCGGTCATCGAAGCTGCCGGAGCAGCCGACGTAGAACAGGTATTCGAATTGTTCCACGTCGCCGACTACGGGGATGTTCAGGTCCCTGGCCCATTCCGCCCGCTGGTGGGCGCCGATCCCCCAGGGATTGGAGTTGTTCTCCAGACCCTTGAAGGCCTTGGTCAGCTCTTTGGGAAAATTGCTTTCCATGAGGGTTTCGTGGCGCCGGAAATCGACGATCCAGGGGACTTCCTCAATGAACAGCGGACAGGCCGTCTCGCAGAAGCGGCAGGTGGTGCAGGCCCAGATTTCATCATGCCCGATGACCTTGGCCTCGAACAAGTCGGGCAGTTCCTCCGCCTGGCCGGCGATGAGCCGGCCCTGGTTCCGGTAGACGAAGGCCTTGATATGGTCGTTCATGCGCTTGGGTGACAGCGGCTTGTCGGTGGTGTGGGTGGGGCAGAACTCGTGGCAGCGGCCGCACTCGGTGCAGGTGTAGACGTCCAGCAGCAGTTTCCAGTCAAGGTGCTCCGCGCGGGAAATGCCGAACGTTTCCGCCTCTTCGTCCTCGAGATCGAGGGTCTTGATTTTGCCCGGCGGATCCAGTTCCTGAAAGTAGACGTTGGGCAGGCTGGTGATGACGTGAAAGTGCTTGGAGCCGGGCAGCACGTTCAGGAAACCCAGGATGGTGACGGCCTGGATCCACCAGCTGATGGTGAACACGGTCTCCAGCGCGGCCGGGGAGAACCAGCCGGCAACCAGATCCTGCAGGTAAACACCCAGAAAACCGTGGGCCGTGGTGTCGGGATGGGCGCCCAGGGCGCCTTCCATGCTCACATCGGTGAGCATCAGGACGGCAATCAGACCGAGGACAAGGTAGGCCTCACCGGAGCTGTCCACCCGGGATGGCCGCAGCACACCGCGCCGGAAAAACGCGTAGACGACGGCCAGCAGCACCAGGATCACGAAGGCGTCCTTTGGGCAACCGTACCAATGGCCCAGTTGCTTCTCGAGATCCCAGCCGGTCAGGCCGAAGACGAAAATGGAGGCGGTGTGGATGAACAGGATGCAGAATCCCCAGAAGATCAGGGCGTGCATCAGGCCGGTGCCCGCATCCCGCAGGATGCGCTTCTGGCCCAGCACATGCAGCAGCACTTTCTTCAGCCGGCGGCCGGGCTGGTCGAACCGGGCGGCCGGCGCCGCCGTGACCAGCAGCCGCCACTTCTTGTGGATCCGGAAGTAGAACAGGCCGGCGGCGGCCAGCACCACCCCCAGAAAAATATAGTACAGCGCCCCGGCTACAGGATTCATGTCAGACTCCTCCATGGATTGTTCCGTGAACGATTCTGGTCAAGAGCCACTCTTTCCAGGTCACATTCATTAGCAGAATTACGGCCGTTCTGTCAAGTCGCGAATGCCCGGACCGGTTTCGCCGTGAACGGCGTCGTCGCCCCTGCCGTCGGCCGCCGGGGCCGGCCGTCGGGCCGGTTCCATCCCCCTGGTCAGCCGTCGCCGGACGGGGGGCCGGGAGGCGTCGTCGGCCCAAGTTTTTGGTTGACAACACCCCTGTTTTGCGGTATAAATCCGTGTTCCTTGACTCGGAAGCCCATTGGGCTTGTGGTCTGATGGGTTCTGCAGATTCAAATCAGGTGGGCCGTTAGCTCAATTGGCAGAGCAAGGGACTCTTAATCCCTAGGTTGAAGGTTCGATTCCTTCACGGCTCACCATTCATCTCCTTATGATTCAGCGAATCTCTGAAAAATAATCATCACAGGACAGTGACAGAGACACTGAGGGACAACGTTTCATTGACAACCCGTTTCAGCGCAACCAGACGGAGTAATCCGTGCGAAAGTGGCGGAATTGGCAGACGCGCTAGACTTAGGATCTAGTACCTGAAAAGGTGTGGGGGTTCGAGTCCCCCCTTTCGCACCACCCCATGATTCGTCCCCGCGAGAGTGAACACGCAACACGACAGGCAAGGAAAGGAAGGTCACCGGTGAAAACGAACTTGATTGAAGAAAGCATGTGCAAACGCATCCTCGAGCTGGAGATTCCGGCGGACAAGGCGGCCGAAGAACGCCGCAATGTCGTCGGCAAACTCAGGAAGAATGTCGCCCTGCCCGGATTCCGGGTAGGCCGCGCGCCCGTGGGACTGCTGGAGCGCCGCTTCCGGGAGGCCATCAACCAGGAAGTCCTGGAGCATCTGGGGGCCGAGGCCATCAAGCAGGCGTTCGAGGACGTGAAGGTCAGTCCCGTGGGCGAGCCGGAACTGCTGGAGCAAACCTATGAGGACGGCCAGCCCATCCAGCTGAAGATATCCTTCGAGGTCATGCCCGACGTGGAGATGAAAGAGTACCGGGGCCTGGACGTGGAGTTCGAACCCGTCGAATTCGAGGACGGGATGGTGGATCGGGAATTGGCCAATCTGCAGCAGCGGCACGCCAATCTCATCCAGGTCACGGATCGTCCCGTGGCCGAGGGGGATTTCGCCACGGTGGATTATCGCATCATCCCCGCCGACCAGCCGGATGAGCCCATCACTCGCGAAAACACCCCCCTGCTGGTCCGGGATGGCATGCCGTATTCCGCCCTGGCGCTGGAACTCAAGGGGATGAGCACCGGCGAGGAAAAAGCGACGGACATGGAGTTTCCGGAAGATTACTTCGAATCCCAGGTCGCCGGCCAGAAGGCCCGGGTCGAGATCACCCTCAAGGATATCCGGGAGAAACAGTTGCCCGAGCTCAACGATGATTTTGCAAAATCCGTGGGTGAATATGCAACTTTGGCTGATTTGCGGGATCACCTTTCCCGGGAGATCAAAAAAGATCTCGAGGGACGAAACCGCAAAAATATGGAGCGGCTGGTCCTCCGCCGGCTGAACCGCGATTACGAATTCGACGTGCCCGACAATATGGTCAACAACCTGTTCCGCGAACACGCCAGCAGCATGGTGGGTGAAATGATGCAGTACGGCATGAGTGCCGACCAGATCCGCGGCATGGATTGGGACAAAATGCGCGATGAGCGCAAGTCCGAACTCCAGGATCGGGTGCGCGAGTTTATCCTGCTGCAGAATATTATTCAGAAAGAGGGCATCGAAGTATCCGACGAGGAGATGGAAGCCGAGTTTCAGACAATGGCCGAACAGAGTCAGGTGCCGGTGGAGGAGTTGAAACAGCGCCTGGTGCGGGAAGAGGGGGCCCTGGACCGGTTACGGTCCGATCTGAAGGTGCAGAAAGCGCTGAATATTCTCATCGAGACCGCTGTCGTGAAGAAGCCTGAACCCGGGGCAGAGACTGAAACAACCGATCCGGTGGCGGAAGAAGCGCCGCCGCCGGCCGACACCGCTGAAGGCGACAAGACAGAAAAATAAAACGTGAACGGGCCCCGGAACATCCAAATACATAGAGTCGGAGAGAGAGGAGGCGAACGTGGCACTGGTTCCGATGGTGGTTGAACAAACCAATCGCGGCGAGAGAGCCTATGACATTTTTTCACGGCTGCTCAAGGACAACATCATCTTTCTGGGCACGCCCATCAACGATGAGGTGGCCAATCTGGTCACGGCCCAGTTGCTGTTTCTGGAAGCCGAGGATCCCGAAAAGGACGTCTCCCTGTACATCAATTCCCCGGGCGGCTCCATCACAGCGGGACTGGCCATTTATGACACCATGCAGTTCATCAAGCCCGACGTGACCACCATCTGTATCGGCCAGGCGGCCAGCATGGCCGCGCTGCTGCTGGCGGCCGGCACGCCCGGCAAGCGGTTTGCCCTGCCCAACGGCCGGATTCTGATCCACCAGCCGTCCATGAGCGGCCTGTCGGGTCAGGCCACCGACATCGATATCCATGCCCGGGAGATCATCCGCCTGCGGCAGATGACCAACGAGATCCTGGCCAAGCACACCGGCCAGACCGTGGAGCGGATCGCGACGGACGTGGAACGGGATTACATCCTCGGTTCCGGGGAGGCCAAGACTTACGGCATTATCGACCGGGTCATCGAACGGCGGGAACTCTAGACGGAGGAACGAATGGTACGGAAGGACATCACCAAACCGGGCAATCTTCACTGCTCCTTCTGCAGCAAGGGGCAAAACGAAGTGCGCAAACTCATCGCCGGTCCCTCCGTCTTCATCTGCGACGAGTGTGTCCGCATCTGTCAGGAAATCATCGACGAGGACGTATACACCGATCTGGAAATCCTGCGGGAGGAAATCCCCATCCCGGCCGAGATCAAGAAATTCCTGGATGATTTCGTCATCGGCCAGCACACGGCCAAAAAGAAACTGGCCGTGGCCGTGTATAACCATTACAAGCGCATCGAGTATCAGCGCAACCGCAAGAAGGACAGCAACGAAGTGGAGCTGCAGAAGAGCAACATCATGCTCATCGGCCCCACCGGAACCGGAAAAACCTTGCTGGCCCAGACCCTGGCCAAGAAGTTGAGCGTCCCCTTCGCCATCGCCGACGCCACCACCCTGACCGAGGCCGGCTACGTGGGTGAGGATGTGGAGAACATCCTGCTGCGTCTCCTGCAGAACGCCGACGGCAACGTGGAACGGGCCCAGTACGGTATCATCTACATCGACGAGATCGACAAGATCGCCCGCAAGGACGAAAATCCGTCCATCACCCGGGATGTCAGCGGCGAGGGTGTTCAGCAGGCGCTGCTGAAGATTCTGGAAGGGACCGTGGCCAACGTGCCGCCCCAGGGCGGCCGCAAGCACCCCCACCAGGAATTCATCCAGATGGACACCACCAACATCCTGTTTGTCTGCGGCGGGGCGTTCGTCGGACTGGAGAAGATCGTCGAGCGGCGGCTGGGCAAACGGAGTGTCGGTTTCATGCGCAGTGACGAAGTCGGTACCCTGCACGAATACCGGGACCAGTTGCTGGGGCAGACTCAACCCCAGGATCTCATCAAGTACGGCATTATTCCGGAATTTGTCGGGCGTGTGCCGGTCATCGGCGTCCTGGAGGAACTGGATCGGGAAGCGCTGATCCAGATCCTGACGGAACCGCGGAACGCCATCGTCCGCCAATATATTAAAATGTTCGAATATGAGGGCGTTACACTTGATTTTGCCAAGGATGCCCTCGAAGAGGTGGCCGATATGGCCATCGAACGGAAGCTCGGCGCGCGCGGGCTGCGCATGATTATGGAAGAGTTGATGCTCGACCTGATGTACGAGCTGCCTTCCGCTGAAAATGTCGGCCAGGTCACCATTACGGGTGACGCCGTGCGGAACAAGGAAATCATGTGCCAGCTGTTGCGCAAGGCGAGCTAGGAGGAGGAATGAGCAAACGAACCATCGCGGGCATCCCCCTGATACCCATCCGGGACGTGGTCGTGTTTCCCCAGACCATGTTCCCTTTCATCGTGGGACGCCCTTCATCCATAGAAGCATTGAACGAGGCCCTGAAGGGGGATCGCCAGCTTTTTCTGGCCACCCAGAAGGATCCGACGCTGGATGATCCGGAGCCCGATCAGATCTATGCACACGGCACCCTGACCCTGGTGATCCAGAACCTGCAGTTGCCCGAAGGCAACATCAAGGTGCTGGTGGAGGGCCTGCGCCGGGGCAAGATCCAGCGCGTCCACAAGGTGGGCGAGCACTACCTCGTGGATGTGGAGGTGTACGAGGAGGAGTCCATCGCCGAAGAAGAGGCGGAAAAGCTGCGCGATGAGCTGATGAAGATTTTCGAGGAATACGTCAAGTACAATCCCGGCTTCAACCTGGAGGCGGCCCTGCGTGCCCTCAAACAGTCGGAACTGGGCAAGATCGCCGACAATATCGGCCACAACCTGCCGGTGGGCATCACGGAGAAACAGGAGCTTCTGGAGACGCTGGACCCTGTGGAGCGGCTCAACAAGATCTCCCAGATCGTCCGTTTCGAAATCGAGAAGGTCAAGATCGACCGTTCCCTGCAGGGCCAGGTTCGTGAACAGATGGAAAAGGCCCAGCGGGACTACTATCTCCACGAAAAGATCAAGGCCATCAAGAAGGAGCTGGGCGAGGACCAGTCCGCCTCGGAGCTGGAAGAGCTCCGCCAGAAGGTGGAGGATTCGGGCATGCCGCCCGATGCCCGGGAGAAGGCGTTGAAAGAAGTGAAGCGCCTGGAGATGATGCCGGCCATGTCGGCCGAGACCACCGTGTCGCGCAACTACCTCGACTGGCTGCTGAGCCTGCCCTGGAAAAAGAAATCGCGGGAGAACCGCAATCTCGCCCGGGCCGAAAAGGTGCTGGAAGAGGACCATTACGGGCTGGAAAAGATCAAGGATCGTATCCTGGAATTCCTGGCCGTGCGGCAGTTTTCCCGGAAAACCCATGGCACCATTCTCTGCTTCGTCGGCCCGCCGGGAGTGGGAAAAACGTCCATCGGCCGCTCCATCGCCCGGGCCACCGGCCGCAAGTTCATCCGGATGTCGCTGGGCGGCGTCCGCGACGAGGCGGAAATCCGGGGCCATCGCCGCACCTATATCGGCGCATTCCCCGGGCAGATCATCCAGCTCATCAAAAAGGCCGGTACCCGCAATCCGGTGTTCATGCTGGATGAAGTGGACAAGATGAGCGTGGATTTCCGCGGCGACCCATCGGCGGCGCTGCTGGAAGTGCTGGATCCCGAACAGAATTCCCACTACGTCGACCACTTCATCGATACGGAGTTCGATCTGTCCCAGGTGATGTTCATCGGGACGGCCAATACGCTGCACGCCATTCCCCGCCCACTCAAGGACCGGATGGAAGTGCTGGAATTTTCCGGTTACACCGAGCGGGAAAAACTGGAAATCGCCAAGCGGTATCTGCTGCCCAAGCAGCGGGAGAACGCCGGCCTGAAGGAAAAGCTGATCAAGTTGACCGACGAGGCCATCATCAGCATCATCCGGTACTACACCCGCGAATCGGGCGTGCGGAATCTGGAGCGGGAGATCGGCAAGGTCTGCCGGAAGGTGGTCCGCAAGGTGCTGGTGTCCGGCAAACGGAGCAAGCACACCATCACGCCGGACAACCTCTCGGAATTTTTGGGCCCCATCAAGTTTCACGGTCAGCAAACCGAGGAAAAGAACGAGATCGGCATGGCCACCGGCATGGCCTGGACGGAAGTGGGGGGCGAGGTCCTGTTTACCGAGGCCACCAAGTTGCCGGGTTCGGGCAAGCTGACCCTGACGGGCAAGCTGGGCGACATCATGAAGGAATCGGCCCAGGCGGCCCTGAGTTACGTCCGCTCCCGGGCGGAGTTCTTCAACATCGATCCGGACTTTTCCCAGAAGATGGACATCCACGTCCATGTGCCCGAGGGCGCCATCCCCAAGGACGGGCCCAGTGCCGGCATTACCATCGCCACCTCCATCGTGTCCGTTACCACCGGCATCCCGGTGCGGCGGGACGTGGCCATGACCGGCGAGATCACCCTCCGCGGCAAGGTGCTGCCCATCGGCGGCGTCAAGGAAAAGGTACTGGCCGCGCACCGGGTGGGAATCCAGCATGTCATTCTGCCCTTCGAAAACAAGAAGGATTTTGAAGATATCCCCGTGGAGGTTCGCGAATCCCTGGACATCCATTTCGTGAAAACCATGGACGAAGTCCTGGCCATCGCCCTGGAAAGCCTGCCGGTCGCCATGAAATCCCTGGCTGAAAACATCTCCGCTCCGCTCGAGGGGAATGTGGATGAGGGGCGGGTCACCTATTAAACGGGTTCTTTACAAGTGAAAGTCACGTCCGTCGACTATTTGCTGAGTGCGCGATCAGCGACCGACTATCCCCGGCAACCGCGTCCCGAAATCGCGTTCTCCGGGCGTTCCAATGTTGGCAAATCGAGCCTGATCAACGCTTTGCTCAAGCGCCGCGGTATCGCCAAGACAAGTTCGACGCCGGGCAAAACCCGGTGCATTAATTTTTTTCTGATCAATGGATCTTTTTACTTCGTCGACCTCCCCGGTTACGGGTACGCCAAGGTCTCGCGCCAGGAACAGAAACAGTGGGGCGCCATGATCGAGGAGTACCTGCAGGCAGGGGATCGGCGCAAGCTGATCGTGATGCTGGTGGATTGCCGCCACGACGTTTCGCCCCTGGATCTCAGGATGAAGCAGTGGATGGATCATCATCGACTGGCCCACGTCATCGTCGCCACCAAGGCGGACAAGCTGTCCAAAAACCAGCTGGCCCAGTCGCTGCGGCGCCTGCGGAAAGCGTTCGGCGGTTCCGAACTGCTCCCCTTTTCCGCCGTCCACGAGACGGGGCGTCTGGAACTGTGGCGCCGAATCCAGCATTTTATTGATTCTGATGAACAACCTACTGGAGGTAGCTATGCCTGATATTGATTTTCCGGAGAATGAAATGGAAGTGGGAACGGACGAGAAGCTGCTCAACATCGCCGACCTGAAGGATCTGGGCATTTCGGAGCTCACCGGCATCGCCAAGGACCTGGCCGTGCCGGGGGTTTCGGGCATGCGCAAGCAGGAGCTGATTTTTCAGATCCTCAAGGCGCAGACCGAGAAAAGCGGGCTGATCTTTTCGGAAGGGGTCCTGGAGATCTTGCCCGATGGCTTCGGTTTCCTGCGCTCGCCCGACTACAATTACCTGCCCGGGCCGGACGACATCTACGTGTCGCCGTCCCAGATCCGCAAGTTCGACCTGCGCACCGGCGACACCATCTCGGGCCAGATCCGGCCGCCCAAGGAGGGCGAGCGGTATTTCGCCCTGATCAAGGTGGAGGCCATCAACTTCGAGCACCCCTCGGAAGTCCGCAACAAGATCTTCTTCGACAACCTGACGCCCATCTACCCCGATGAGCGCCTCGGCCTGGAAACCGGTCCCGAGAACACGTCCTGCCGGGTCATGAACCTCATGACGCCCATCGGCAAGGGGCAGCGCGGTCTCATCGTCGCCCCGCCGCGGACGGGCAAGACCATGCTCATCCAGGCCATCGCCAACGCCATCACCACCAATCACCCCGAAGTGTACCTCATCGTCCTGCTCATCGACGAGCGGCCGGAGGAGGTCACGGACATGCGGCGGTCGGTGGACGGCGAGGTGATCAGCTCCACCTTCGACGAGCCGGCCACCCGGCACGTGCAGGTGGCGGAAATGGTCATCGAGAAGGCCAAGCGTCTGGTGGAATACCAGAAGGATGTGGTCATTCTGCTGGACAGCATCACCCGTCTGGCCCGCGCCTACAACACCATCGTGCCGCCCAGCGGCAAGGTGCTGTCGGGCGGTATCGACTCCAACGCCCTGCAGCGGCCCAAGCGCTTTTTCGGTTCGGCCCGCAACATCGAGGAAGGCGGCTCGCTGACCATCATCGCCACCGCCCTCATCGACACGGGCAGCCGCATGGACGACGTGATCTTCGAGGAGTTCAAGGGCACCGGCAACATGGAGATCCATCTGGACCGCAAGCTGGTGGAGCGGCGCATTTTCCCGGCCATCGACATCAACAAGTCGGGCACGCGCAAGGAAGAGCTGCTCATGCCCAAGGAGGAACTCAACCGCGTGTGGGTGCTGCGCAAGGTGCTGAACCCGCTCTCCTCGGTGGAAGCCATGGAGCTGCTCCTGGACAAGCTGAAAAAGACCAAGTCCAACCAGGCCTTCCTGGACCTGATGACTCGCGGCTAGTTTTCCTCCGTCGTGGCATTCCGCTCAATCTTCCGCCACACCGTGAAGAACGCCAGCCGGGTCCGGACCGTTTCACCATGGCCAAATCCTGCGGCACGGAGTAACGGGCCCAGTTCGTCCACACTGCTGTAGCGAACTTTTTCCACCAGTCGGCTTTCCAGGGTCTGCAACAGGCGGACCCAGCGTGACGTGCGCTCGAAATCGTGCACCAGCAGGCGACCGCCCGGGCGCAGAACCCGGGCGATTTCGCCCAGCAGCCGGTCCGTTGCGGGGATGTGGTGCAGGGTGTCGGACAGGACGGCGCCGTCGAACACGCCGTCGCGGATGCCCATGCGCTGGCCGTCGCCGCACACGGCCTGGACGCCGGGCGGGCCGTCCACATGGGACAACATGCCCAGGCTGAGGTCCAGGACCGTCACCGCCGGGCCGCGGCCGGCGAGATTTCGGGCGATCCAGCCCGTACCGCCCCCCACGTCGATAAACCGCTCGTGCGGTTCCGGCCGCAGCAGCCGGATGATGGTCTCGTCGGCGTAGAAGCCGGTCAGCCGCATAAACGGATCGTACAGCCGGTGCAGCCGGTCAAACGGATTATTCATGCCTGCTCCATGTCCGGACGGCCGGGCCGGTTCGGTCCGCCCGGGCTTCCATTGTCGCCAATCCCGCCCCGGAATACAATCCTCTTTCCCGGTTCGCTCCCCTGCAATGCCGGTTTTATTGCCGGCCGAAAAATGGTATAACCGGAGGGAAGACGATTGTTCGGAACATCCCGCCGTTCACCGTGTCGGATCGTGTCGACGGCCCCGGCCGTCGTCATGGGCCGTCCGCCGTCGGCGGAGAGCTGAATCCGCAAGGGAAAGGAAGGCGTATGAAACTGTCGCTGCTGGCCATGGTGGTCCTGGTGGTCGTGATGACCCTGGTGTTGCTGCAGGTCTGGGGGCGAGCCCAGACGGACGAGTGGTGGAAAGAGGCCGAGAAGGCCAAGCAGGACGGTCTGCCGCAGACGGCGGCCGAAATCCTGCACAAGATCTACCGGGCGGCGGCGGAGGCCGGGCATTACGGTGAGGCACTGCGGGCCGTGGCCGAGCAGGTGGTGCTGGAAGGGGTGGTGCAGGGAAACCAGCCGGCAGAGCGGATCACGCGTCTCCAGGCGGCCATCGACCAGGCCCCGGCGGCCATGAAACCGCTGATGAAGCTGATCCTGGCCCGCTGGTACTGGCACTATTTCGACCGGAACCGCTGGCGGTTCATGCAGCGCAGCCGGACAACGGGACCGGTCGGCGACGACTTCACCACCTGGGATCTGCCCCGCCTCTTCGCCCGGATCGATGCCGAGTACCAGGATGTCCTGGCCCAAAAGGGCTTTCTGCAGCAGCTGCCCCTGACCGACTTCCGGGCGGCGCTGGAGGATGTCGAGCCCCTGGGGCGGTTGCGCCCCACGGTGTACGATTTCGCCGCCTGGGAGGCACTGGAGTTTTACACCTCCGCCGAACAGGCCGCCGCCCAGCCGGCCGACGCCTTCATCATTGATGCCGAATCGCCCGCCCTGGCACCGGCCAGGGAATTCCTGGCCTGGGAGCCCGCCGCCACCGATACGGAATCCCCGCGGCGGCGGGCGGTTCACCTCTACCAGGAGCTGCTGCGCTTCCATGCCGATGATGAGCCGCCCGACGCCTTCCGCGACGCCGACCTGGCCCGGCTGCGCTACATGAAAAACGAGGCCGTGGGTGAGAACGCCCGTATCCGCTACATGCAGCGCATGAAGGAGCTGGCGGTGGCCTATCCCGTCACCGGGCTGAACGCCCTGGCCCAGTTCTATCTGGCCGAGGCCATGTTCCAGGGCGACGATTACCAGACGGCCTATCACGCCGCCCGCGAGGGGCGGGACATGGCACCCGAGTCGCGCGGCGGCCGGAACTGTGCCGCCCTGATCTCGCGGATCCTGGAGCGGGAATACGACGTGACCGCCGAAGGGGCCCTCCTGCCGCAGCGGGTGGGCCAGGTCAAGGTGGCCTACCGCAATGTGGAGCGGCTTCATTTTCGCGTGGTGCGCGACGATATCCGGCATTTCCTCAAGGGGGACCGGCGCGGCAATCCCAATTACCTGCCCCAGGAAGAGGTGGCGGACCGCCTGCGGCGGAAGCCCGTGGCGGAATGGTCGGCCGAACTGCCGCCCACGACGGACTACCGGCGCCGCGAGCACCTGGCGGCGGTCCCGGCCCTGGCGCCCGGCTACTACGTGCTGCTAACCAGCCAGCGGGCCGATTTTTCACCCCACGAGAACAAGATCCAGTACTGCCGCGTCTGGGTGAGCGGGCTGGCCCTGGTGACCCGCGGCCGCAACGGCGCCTGGGAGGGCTTCGTGGTGGACGCCGTCGCCGGCACGCCCCGCGACGGCGTGACGGTGGAGCTGTATGAATTCGAGTACCGCCGCCGCGCCTACCGGCAGCAGGCGGCGGTGGTCACCGACGGCGACGGCTTCTTCCGTTTTCCGGAAATGGATGGGGGGTACAACCACTACCTGCTGGTCCACGAGCCGGCGGGCGACACCCTGGGCGAGAGCAGCCTGCCCGGGAGCTACGCCACGGAGCGTGAGGCCTATGAGCGGGCGGTCTTTTTCACGGACCGGGCCCTCTACCGGCCGGGCCAGATGATCCATTTCAAGGGGATCTGCCTGGCGGTGGACGAAAACCGGGACAGATACAAGGTCCTGCCGCAGCGAAAAGTGACGGTATATCTGCGTGACGTCAACGGCGAGGAGGTCAGCCGCCTCGCCCTGGTGAGCAACGATTTCGGCTCCGTCAGCGGCACCTTCACCGCGCCGGCGGATCGCCTCACCGGCGCCATGACCCTCACCTGCAGCCGGCCCGATGGCCGCGCGGTGGTCCGGGTGGAGGAGTACAAGCGGCCCCGCTTCGAGGTGGAGCTGCAGACGCCGGACAAGGAATACCGGCTCAACGACGAGATCGAGCTGGACGGCGAGGCCCTGGCCTATACCGGCGCGCCCGTGGACGGCGCCGCGGTGGTTTACCGGGTGTTCCGCGAAGTCCGGCTGCCGCCCTGGTGCTGGTGGTACCGTCCGCCGGCCGGCGGTTCGTCCCAGGAACTGGCCCACGGCACCGCGGCCACCGACGCCGACGGCCGGTTCAGCATCCGTTTCCCGGCCCGGCCCGACCGGTCCGTGCCGCGTGACACCCAACCGGTGTTCACGTTCCGCGTCCAGGCCGACGTGACGGACGCCACGGGCGAGACGCGCAGTGCCGAAACCCGGGTCCGGCTGGGCTATACCGCCATCACCGCCGACCTCCGCCTGGACGAATGGCAGACGGTGGAGCGACCGGTCAACGTCACCGTGGCGGTGAGCACTCTCAACGGCCAGGCCGTGGCCAACCAGGGGATCGTGGCCGTCTATGCCCTGGAGGGCCCGGATCAGCCGGTGCGGGCCGATCTTATGGGCGAATCGCTGGTGGGCCGCGTCGGCCCTGACGGCGGGGGTCCCCTGCAGTTACGCGAGACGGCGCAGTGGACGCGCTGGCCCGACGGCCGCCGGGTGACGGAGGCGCCCTACCTCTTCTCGGTGGCCGAGGGCGCCGCACCGGCGGAGCTGTCGTTTGCCCTGCCCGCGGGGGCGTACCGCCTGGTGCTGCGCACCCGCGACGCCTTCGGCGAGGCGGTGGAGACCCGCCGGCATATCATGGTTCTGGATCCGACGGCCACGGTCTTCCCGGTGCCGGTGCCGCGGCATTATGCTGTTCGCGCCAGCCGGGTGGAGGTGGGTGACGAATTCGAAGCCATGTGGGGGACCGGTTACGACCGGGGTTCCGTGCTGGTGGAGTTTCTGCGCGACGGCGAGGTACTGTTGCGGAAGTGGCAACCGGCGGATCGGACCCAGGTCCGCCTGCGCCGGCCGGTGGACGAATCCCTGCGCGGCGGTTTCACTGTCCGGACGACTTTTGTCCGGGAAAACCGCTACTACGCGTCCGAGACACGGGTAGACGTGCCCTGGACCAGCCAGAATCTGGACCTGCAGTGGCAGACTTTCCGCTCGAAACTGCGGCCCGGAGAGGCCGAGACCTGGGCGCTGCGGATCACCGGCGCCGACGCCGCCGTGCGGGTGGCGGAGATGGTGGCCACGCTCTACGACGAGTCCCTGGACCAGTTCTACCCGCATCACTTCCAGACGCTGCGGCACATCTTCCGCCGCGATGCGACGGCGGTGCGTGATGTTTTCAGCAATGAAGCCGTGGGGCTCTCCTCCTACGTGGACGATCTCTCTGAACGGGTTGGCTATGCCGATGTGGCGTATCCCCGCTTCCCCGACATGATGGTGCGGGACCTCTTCGGTTACGGCTATCCCGATGATATTCTGGTCATGTCGAAGAGCATGGAACGGTCGGAGGGGGCCATTCCGCCGCCGGCGCCGGCCGAAAGCGCGCCGGCACCGCCGCCGCCGTCGGCCGAGCCGGCCGGTGTGGCGGGTATCGCGGGCGGCGGCCCGGGTGAGGAACCGGCCCCACCGCCGGAAGTGGACCTGTCGCAGGTGCAGGCGCGGAAGAATCTGGACGAGACGGCCTTCTTCTACCCCCACCTGACCACCGACGCCACGGGCGGGGTGACTCTCACCTTCACCATGCCCGAGGCCCTCACCCGCTGGCATTTTCTCGGCTTCGCCCACACGCGCGAGCTGGAGTCGGGCTCCATCGAGGCCCACACCGTCACCCAGAGAGAGCTGATGGTGCAGCCCAACGCGCCGCGCTTCCTGCGCGAGGGGGACGTGCTGGCCTTCACCGTCAAGGTCACCAACATGCAGGACCAGCCGGCCCAGGGCCAGGCGCGCCTGACCTTCTTCGACCCGTTGACGGAGCGGCCCCTGGATGCGGCGCTGGGCATCGACGCCGCGCCGCAACCCTTCGATGTGCCGGCGCGCCAGTCGCAGACCCTGTCGTGGCGTATCACTGTGCCCGACGGCCTCACGGCGGCCGCCTACAGGGCCGTGGCCGCCACGCCGGAATTTTCCGACGGCGAGGAAGGGGTGGTGCCGGTGCTCAGCCGGCGCATCCTGGTGCAGGAGGCTTTGCCGCTCTGGATCAGCGGAGAGGGGGAGAAGGAGTTCCGCTTCGGGAAGCTGCTGGACGCGGCCGCGTCCGACACCCTGCGCCACCAGTCCCTGACGGTGCAGATGGCCTCCAACCCGGCCTGGTATGCCGTGCAGGCGCTCCCCTACCTGATGGAGTTCCCCTACGAGTGCTCGGAGCAGGTGTTCAATCGCCTCTACGCCAACGCCCTGGCGCGGCACATCGCCGGGTCGGATCCGAAGATTCGGGCCGTGTTCGAAGCCTGGCGGGGGACGGAGGCCCTTGACTCCCCGCTGGAGAAGAACGAGGCGCTTAAATCGGTGCTGCTGGAGGAGAGCCCATGGGTGCGGGCGGCTGTCAGCGAGCGGGAGGCCCGGCAACGGGTGGGACGGCTGTTCGAGGAAAACACCGTGCGCGAGGAGCTGCGCCGCGCCCTGCTCACCCTGGAGCAGATGCAATACCCCGACGGCTCCTGGCCCTGGTTTCCGGGCGGCCGCAGCAATCCGTACATTACCCTGTACATCACCTGTGGCTTCGCCCGCCTGGCGCACCTGGGCGTGGCCGATGTGCCCCGCCGGCCGGCCGAGCAGGCCCTCACCTACCTGGACGGCTGGATGGCCGAGATCCATGCCGAGCTGAAACGGAAGGAGAAGCTGAAGGAAAACAACCTGACGCCCCTCATCGCTCTCTACCTGTACACCCGCAGCTTCTTTATGGACGATCACCCCGTGTCGCGGCAGCAGCGGGAGGCGGTGCTCTATTTTCTGGATCAGGCTGACCAGTACTGGCTCCAGCTGGCCAACCGCCAGAGCCAGGCCCACCTGGCCCTGGGGCTGCAACGCTTCGACCGGCCGGATACGCCGGCCAAAATCATGCGCTCCCTCAAGGAGCGCAGCGTCGTGGACGAGGAACTGGGCCGGTTCTGGCGCGACCAGGAGTTCTCCTGGTGGTGGTACCGGGCGCCCATCGAGTCCCAGGCCCTGATGATCGAGGCTTTCCGCGAGGTGGCCCGGGACCAGGCGGCGGTGGAAGAGTGCCAGGTCTGGCTCCTCAAGCAGAAGCAGACCCAGGACTGGAAGACCACCAAGGCCACGGCCGACGCCGTCTACGCCCTGCTGCTGCAGGGGACAAGGATGCTGGCGTCAACGGAACTGGTGGAAGTGCGCCTGGGTGGGGAAAAGGTCAGCCCCGACCGGGTGGAAGCCGGCACGGGCTTCTACGAGCAGCGGTTCGGCGCGACGGAGATCCGGCCGGCCATGGGGCGGATCACCGTCACCAAGAAGGACCCGGGCATCGCCTGGGGCGGCGTCCACTGGCAATACCTGGAGGACATCGCCCGCATCACGCCCCACGAGCAGAATCCGCTGCGCCTGACCAAGGCCATCTACGTCCGCCGCCTGACGGACGCCGGGCCGGTCATCGAACCGCTGGGCGGCACGCTGGCCGTGGGCGACGAGGTGGTGGTGCGCGTCGAGCTGCGCACCGACCGCGACATGGAGTACGTCCATCTCAAGGACCACCGCGGCAGCGGCCTGGAGCCGATGAACGTCCTGTCGGGCTATCGTTTCCAGGATGGGCTGGCCTATTACGAGTCCACCCGCGACACGGCCAGTCACTTCTTCATCGAGTACCTGCCCAAGGGGACCTACGTGTTCGAGTACTCCCTGCGGGTGGTGCACCGGGGCCGATACCAGAGCGGCATGGCCCACATCGAGTGCATGTACGCGCCCGAGTTCAACAGCCACTCGGCCAGTGTCGCGTTGACGGTGGAGTAGTACCCCGGGGTCGATGACCCCGGGGAATTCAATCCGTTGTAAATATATAACCATCAATTGGATGAATATTTAGTGCGCGATTTTTTGCCGCCTTCGTCGAAGACGGCTACGGTTTTTGGAAATGTCGAACACCGCTCCCCGCCGGGCTTGTCCCGGCGGAAGCGAGGACTGAAAGCCAGCCATGGATTCTTTCAGATACATGGCCACCGCCGGCCTTGCGCCGGTGGGGCCATGTCATATCTATGGGTTGATCCATCCACAGTAATGGTCGGCATTTTTCATGGCGGAATCTCTGAACATTCTCTGTTTCAAAGCCTGTGCGACTTATCACGAATACACCGCTCCACCGGCACGAGGCCGGTGGAGGCGATGGAAGCAAATGGCGTCCAGCTGGCGGTCAGTCATGGCCCCGCCGGCGTAAAGCCGGCGGAGGCCTGCCGGCCACGGAAAGTACTCCGGGTTTGCCAAACCCGGAACTCTTTCTTTTTCATACTTTATCTATGCAGTCGACTTCCGGCAGAAGCCCACGCCGGCCGGGCACGTCGCGGTACCCCGGGTTTGCCAAACCCGGGGCAGGATGTATCCCTTCGGGAAACGTGGCTGGCATTCCGTCGGCTGCGGTGGATTCTGGCCCCGCCTTCGGCGAAGTCGGGGTACGGGTGCGTCGCCCGCGCCGGCCGCCTGTGTGCGGCGGCCGGCCTGTCCCCCGTAGCTCCGACCTTGACGGAGCGCAGGGGGAACGCCGCTTTGTTTTGCGTGAATCGATGATGGGGCGACGGGGCGAATGGGCGAATACGGTGTCGTTTTCCGGGAAACAGCGGATTGTAAAAACCACCTTCCGGCAGACGGCGCCTGCGACAGACGCCCGCGCCGGCCAGGTACGTCACAGTACCCCGGGTTCGCCGAACCCGGGGCATCTTTCGGGCAGGTAGTCCGCGCGTGTCTCCACCTTCCGGCAGACGGCGGCTACAGGTGTGGGCGCAGGCCCGGCGACCCGGGCCGGGTCGCCGGGAAACTGGCTATTACGGGAAATCTCGTCGGATCGACAATAAACGACCTGTCAATATTGCGGTTGCACCGCGCTCATGAAATTGGCCTCGGCATCGTAAAAGAGTACGAAAGAGAAGACGGGGCCACTGGCGGTGATGTGCAGATAGCCGCTGGCCTGGTCGGTCAGGGTGCCGATCCCTTCGATGGTGCTCAGCTCGCGCACGTATTTTTCGCCCGGCTGGAGGGTCCGCTGGACCACGGCGCCGTTGACGCTGCCGTCGCTCAGATGAACGGTGATGGCGATATCCACCGGGGTGTCGGGACTGGGATTGAGCACGGCCAGGCCGGTGGAGTAGTTTACCGCCCCGATCTGGCCGTTGGCCACCTGGGCGTAATAGAAATTCTTGTAACCGAGAGGCTGCAGGGCCAGCGTCGATTCGTAGCGGTTGTTCGCCGGATCACGGAACGTGATGCTGCCCATGAGGGGGTGGCCGGGGCTGTCCACCCGCAGCCAGCCCTCGGAATTGACCCCGTCGGGCAGGCCCAGCGCGCCGTCCTGCAGGGTGACGGTGCCCCGGGCCGGAATGTTCACGTCGATGGGGGCGGCCATGGCCGTGCCGTCGGCATAGAAGGGGGACAGGGTGGCCGTGGCGGCGGTGTCGGTGGTGTTGATGAGCTGGACGCTCGTCATGTACGCGCCGGGGTAGCGCACCATATGGGACGCATACAGGGTTTCGGCCGCCTCGTACATGGGCTGGGCGTTGGATGAGGCCAGCGAGTCATCGCCGTGGCCGATGGTGGCGGTGCCGATGATGCCGCCGGTGGATTCGAGCCACAGACCGCCGCTGAACTCGGCCTTACCGGGAAAAAGGGTGGCCAGGTCGGTGCGGACGAATCCCTTGGCCGGCAGGAGGATGTCGCCGCCGTCCATCTGCTGGCTGCCGCTGAGACCCGTGACCTGGACGGTGGTGGGCGTGTCGCCCGGGTTGGCCAGGTACACCTCCGTCCATTCGTCGCCCAGGCTGCTGACACGGGGAATGATGCCTTCGGTAAAGGTGCGGGTGAACACGCCGGTGCCGTCCATGCCGGCCATGAGGCCGCTGTCGTATTTCTGGCTCAGGAAGAAGCCCAGCAGCCCGGCGACGGTGCTTTCCGCCTCCACCCAGGCGTCGGTGGCCGCTCCGAGGCCGAGAATGCCGTCGGCCTGGTAGGCGTTCTGCTGGCCGGCCAGCCAGGGATAGGTGGCCGATGTGGCCAGCACGTCGCCCGCGCCGTCGTAGGCGGTAAACACCACGTCGGCGTCCTCGCCCTTGGGGTTGACGAAGCCGTAGCCTTCCGTCCCCTGGTCCGGGGTGAACTGCAGCCGGGGGAAGTACATGGTACGCGATTCCATCAGGGAGGAGAAGTCGTAGACCACCGTCTCACCCGGATGGGGCAGTTCCGATACAGCCGGCAGCAGGATGTTCTGCGGGGTGTCGGCCATGGGGATGGTGATGGGCGGGATCGCCGCGAAATCCGTCGTCGCCGGGCAGAGGGGGACATAAAACGTCTGGTCGCCGATGGGGACTTTGCCGGCGCACAGGCATTTCACCTGGATGTCCCGGGCCGGATCCACGTCGAAGTCCAGGGAGAAATGAAGCCATTGCTCCGGATCGCCGGCCGGTGGAATCAAGACATCGCTATCTGCCGGAAAATCGATGATGACCAGCTGGTGGCCCGGTTCGGCGGTGATTTCCAGGCCCGGCATCACCGGGATGGTCTGGAGGCCGCTCTGTACGTCCAGCGACCCGGTATACTGGGCATAGTTGGTGTACCCGGCGCTGAAATTGGTGGCATCTTCGGGGACTTGAACAATGAGGGGATCCTGAAACAAGATGTAAAAAACGACGGCCAAGATGATCATGCCGACGGTAATATCATAGGAATTGTTGGTTGGTGTTTTTCCCGATTGGTGCAAATCCCGGAAGACGCAGTCGTACATGGTGGAGTTAACGGTTTTTTCGATGGTTGTCACTTGCCGCAGGCCCGACCAAATTTTCACCGAAGCCGTTCCCGGACCGGATTTGTCGGACGATTGCTTGGTTTTCACGTTGCCCTGTGATTCAGAATTGTCGCAGCCGGAGTTGAGAAAAATCGCAAACAGGAGCAACCCGATCATCACCAGACTCATCGCTTTCTTGGCCACCAGACACCTCCCATAAAGATAAATTTCAAGAGGTCACGTCCGCCCAGTGGGATGAATTCTCAGCCTGGAGTCCCTGCTGTTCGTCGTACCCTGTCGGTTACCGGCGCTGACAGGAGCGGTCACGGGGTGAGAACCACGCCGGCCATGGCGCCGCGCGTGTACCAGAAAGGCTGTCCGCCGGATCTATCTGCGTCCCGAAAGCAGGAAGCGCGGCCATGGCGGTGGGTGGAGAAACTGCAACCGTTCTTCCTGCACAGAATGAATGTTACTGCTTCCATTGAATTGTAAGTCAAATGACGGCCCCTGACAATACCTGTTATCCGGGATCGTCTCATCGCGCCTGGACCGCACTCAGAAAATTGGCGCCATCATCGTAGAACAGTTCGAAGGAGAGCACCGGCGCCGTGGCACGGATATGGACATAACCGCTGGCCTGATGGGCCAGGTCGCCGATGCCTTCCATGGTCCGCAGTTCCCGCACATATTTTTCACCCGGCTGCAGTATCCGTTGAATCAGGTTGCCGTTCAGGCTGCCGTCGCTGAGGTGGATGGCGATGGACACTTCAACGGCCATATCAGGATGAGGGTTGACGATGGCCAGGCCGGTGGAATAGTTCACCGAGCCCACCTGACCGTTGGCCACCTGGGCGTAATAGATATCGGAGGTGCCGAAGGGCTGCAGGGGCAGGGTGGATTCATACCGGTTGGCCACGGGGTCGCCGAAGGTGATGCAGCCCAGCAGCGGATGATCGGGGCACTCTACCCGCAGCCAGCCGTCGGTGTTCTCGCCCGTGGGCAAACCGAGCTGGCCGTCAGCCAGGGTGACCAGCTGTGCGGCCGCAATGTTCACCTCGATGGGGGCATCCATGGGAGTGCCGTCGGCGCGGAAAGGATAGAGGGTGGCCACAGCTGCCGTATCGGTCGTATTGATAAGATTGATGCGGGTGGAATACAGGCCGGGATAGTGCACGATGTGCGAGGCGTATAATACCTCGGACGCCTTCGCTGTGGGGATGGCGTTGGCCGAGCTCAGGGATGTATCGCCGTGCCGGATCGTGGCATTGGCAATGACCCGGCCAAACGATTGCAGCCGAATGTAGCCGTCGAACGATCCGGACGCCCCAAACAGGTCCTGGAGTGGGATACGGACAAACGCCTTGGGCAGGAGAGGAAAGCCGCTCCCGGCGAGGATGTTCTGGCCGTCGCCGCCGATGATGCCGACGATGGTTTCAGATTCACCGGGATTGGCCACAAACAGCTCGGTCGTGTAATTGCCCGTGTTGTTGACCCGCGGGATGATGTTGTCGTTGGCGGCAGCGAGGAGGACAGCGGCACCGTCCATGCCGGCCATGACCCCGCCGCCGTAAAGCTGGCTGAGGAAGAACCCGATGAGTCCCGGTTCGGTGCTCTGCGCGATGGCCCATGTGTCGGTGGTTTCCGCCAACCCGAAGATGCCGTCGGCCTGATAGGCGTTTTGCCGGCCGGGTGGCCAGTCGAAAGCGTCGCTGACTGCCATCTCCTGGCCGGTGGCCGTATAGGAGGTGAAGGTCACGGTGGCGGGGTATGGGCCGGGATTGACGAAACCGAAGCCCTCGGTGGCCTGGTCAGGCACGAAATGAAGGCGTGGAAAATACATGGTGTCGGTCCCGGTCACGGCACTGAAATCGTAGGTGACCATGGCGCCGGGATGGGGCAACTGGTCGCTGGTCGGCAGGGCCAGGTTCTGCAGGGTGTCGGCCACGGGGATGGTGATGGCCGGCACGTCGGCGAAATCCATGGTCAGCGGAGTCAGCGGCAGGTAGAAAGTCTGTTGGCCGATGACAACTTTCCCGGTGTTGATGCATTTGACCTCGATCTCCCGTGCCGGCTCCACGGTAAACGTGAGGGTGTATCCATAAAAACGGTGGTTTTCCCCGGCCGCCGGGATAAAAAAATCGGGGTCGTCGGGTACGTCGATGACCACCAGCTGGCAGCCCGGCTCGGCATCCAGGCTCAGGCCGGGCATGACGGGCAGGGAGGACAGACCGGCGGTGACCATCATCGAGCCCGATGGTTCGGGAAAGTAGTTCCAGGTGCAGCTGAAATCGGCGGCGTCGGCCGGAAACTGCATCACCAGGGGATCCCGGAAGATCTTTTTGAAGTACTCCTTGATATCCTCGTGCAGCATAATCTGCATCGCCGCCTGATATTCATCGTGAACAGATTTGGTCCGGCCGCGCAGGCCGGTTTTGTCCAGCCAGCCGCCCAGCCGGACGTCATAGGAGAGGGAATATGGCGTCTCCTCAAGCAGGGCGGCGTCGCGAACGCCGATGGTGAAACTCAACTGGCCGATTCCTGCCGCCTTGGACGTGGCGGATGGTTTGATCTGGCCGGACTTTTGAGATATCTCACAGCCGGCCAACAGCAGGACCAGACACACTACGAGTGTCAGGCTGATGGTGGCGGAAGATTGTTTGATCATCATCCTTCTCCGAACAACTGACTGATATGATAATCATACATTAATTCCAATTTATTTTCGGCACAACAGGTAAAATATCTGCTTGATAAAAAATATATTACACTTGTGTCCATTGTGACCGGACGCGATGTCGGCCAATCAAACAGAACGGGGTGGTCATACCGAGCAGCCACTGTCGGGCGCGGGAAAGTAGTCCGGGTTTGCCCTGTCCTCCGCAGCCCGGAAGAGCGAAGGAGGTCGAACCCCGAACTCCTTCGTTTCCAAAATATGTATGTCTTCCGTCTTCCGGCAGACGGCGTCTGCGACCGGCGCCCGCGCCGGCCGGGTGCGTCGCGGTACCCCGGGTTTGCCAAACCCGGGGCAGGATGTATCCCTTCGGGAAACGTGGCTGGCATTCCGTCGGCTGCGGTGGATTCTGGCCCCGCCTTCGGCGAAGGCGGGGAACGCCGGCCGGGCGCGGCTGTGGAGTGCGGCGGCAGGCCTGTCCCCCGTAGCTCCTTTTTTGATGGAGCGTAGGGGGGATGCCGCTTTTTTTTCAGCGGATTGCATCCCGTTCTGAGTGTGAAACGACGAAGGGGCGAATGGACAAGACGGCGTTGTGTTTGTGATCGTAGAGGTTGGGTGATGCCGAATACCGCTCCCCGCCGGGCTTGCCCCGGCGGAAGCGAGGACTGAATGCCAGCCGGAACGACCTTGTCAATAGTGGCCACCACCGGCCTTGTGCCGGTGGAGCGGTGTTCCACTTCTACGTTCCGCTTGCTGCGAAAATGAAGAAGTACAACGATTGTACCCTTTGAATAGGCCGTTTTTTCATTGACGATTGATCCACTGGTACATATGACATCGCCCCACCGGCGCGGGGCCGGTGGTGGCGGTCGTCAGGCCGGCCGTTTGACTGGCCGTCAGTCACGGCCCCGCCGGCGCAAGGCCGGCGGTGGCCTGCCTTCGCAACCTGGGCACGAAAAGCGCGGATTCATCATGACGAGACGGCGAGGTAGCCCGGGTTCGCCGAACCCGGGGCATCTTTCGGGCAGGTAGTCCGCGTGTGTCTCCACCTTCCGGCAGAAGGTAGTTACGGACGGGATTCACGCTTCCGGCGCAGGCCCGGCGCCAGGCCGGTTTGGATCACTCATTCAACCGATGGACCAGTTCGGCCAGATCGTTGGCGTCGATGGTCAGGTCGTTGTTGAAGTCGGCCTCGAACTGCACGAAATCGGCCGGATTGCCGGCCAGGTAATCGGCCAGCAGCAGCAGGTCCACGGCGTCGACGAAACCGTCGTTGTTGAGATCGCCGAAGAGCGAACAGTCGGTGGCGTAGCCGATCATCACGTCGTCGATGTACCAGCCGTCGGCGGTTACGTGATCCCGACCTCCGTTGAAGAAGAAACGGATCTGGACTTCCGGCTGGCCGGCATACGCGCTTAGATCCAGGACAGCCTGGGTCCAGGACGCCTGGGCGCCGCTGAACTGGGCCAGGTTATCCCAGGACGAGCCGTCCGTGGACACCCGGACCTGGCCGAAATCGTCAGCGGTATCGATGGTATAGTGATGCCAGAAGGTCAGTGTGGCATGACTGACCGAGGTGAAATCGAGCGAGGGCATGTTGAGATTGATGGTGGTCAAACGGTTGTAGTTGCCGCCCGGGGAGTCGGTCCAGCAGTGGCTGGGGCTGCGGGCGTCCTCGTCGGTGAGGGCCCAGCTGCCGGTGGCCGTCCAGCCATTGGTGCCCGATTCCATGTTGTCCAGAAACAGGGTCTTGGCGCGGAGCGTGGTGAAGGTGTAGAAGGCGCCGCCGTTGTCGTCGCCGGCCGCATTGGCGACGGCATCGGCCGCTTCCACCCAGAAATAGTACGTCGTGCACTGGGCCAGGCCGGTCACCTCCAGGGTGTGTCCGGTCTGGTAGGTCGCCGTCGTACCGGCCAGCTGCCAGTGGGCCGGGTGGTCGCTGACCCAGACAGCACCGACGGCCGGTTCGTCGGTATTCCAGCTGACCACAGCCGACTGTTCCGTGATGTCGTTCACCGCCACGCCGGAAATGAGGGGCGCCTGGCAGTCGGCGGCGGCCGTGTCCTCGCGCGGCACGTTGATGCCACCCAGGCCGTCGTCGGCGTCGATGTACCGGACGGTGACGGTGTCGGTGTGACTCAGGGACAGGAATCCGTCGCTGGCGGGGGCGCCGCCGGTGGTGTCGATGGTGCCGCTGAAGATCCCCGAATCGGCGGGATCTTCCGTCAGCGATACGGTCTCGGGCGTGGTTTCGGTGTCGCTGGCGATGGTGACATTCTGGGTGCCGTTCCCCACAAGGGAATCATCCAGAACCTGAATGGTGATGGTATCGGAGCAATTGTAAGCCATCCGATCGAGGATGACGATCCCGGACTCGCTGCTCAGGCTGCACGCAGGCAGGGGATGGGCGCCGGCCTGGTTGTTGTCCCAGATCTTCTGGATGCGCACGCCGCGGTTGGGGGGATCGACACCCCCGCTGCCGGCGCAATGATGCAGGGCCACCACCTTGTGCGTCCACCGGGAAAGGACGGGCGAGCCGGAGCTGCCCCCCTCGGTGTCGGCGTAGTAGCCGATTTCGTCGTTCACCGGGAGGCCGCTGCAGGAAGGTTCATCGTGGGAATAGATTTCGCAGAAACCGGTCTGGTCCTCGGGATGGGTGGATTCCAGGGAGAACTCCTTGGGCTTGCCGGCGGGATGTCCGACGATGTAGATCTGCTCCTCCAGATCGGCCAGACGGTAATCCAGGGCCAGATAGCCGTAGGTGTCGGCCGGATTGACGCCGGTGGGCGGGGCGATGAGGGTGTAGTCCAGACCAGCGTTGGTCTCCAGGAAGGTACAGTCGATGCCCAGGACGGAAAATTCGGGCACGGCTGTGCCGCTGCCGCAGTCGGGCCGTTCGTACATGAACTGGAAGATCATGGTGTCCAGTTCGTCCTGGTCGTTGATGCAGTGGTTGTTGGTCATGAGATGGCCCTGGCACGACACCAGCCAGCCGGTACAGTGCGCCGCGCCGCTGTCGAGGACGATGCGGGCCACGGCCCGGCCTTTCTGGTATTCGGCGGGATAGGCGCTTTCATAGCACGCCGCGTCCAGCTTGTCGTCGGCGCCCATGATGGCCTTGGCGTCCGGACCGTACAGCGCCCGCAGCTCCTCGTCGTTGAAGCCGCGGGTGATGCGCTGGATGCGGTAGCCGTAATGGCCGTGGGCGGCGTTGACGGAGTAGAGATTGAGGGTGGCCTCGCCGCCGAAGACCATGTGGGAGATGAATCCGCCGCCGCGGCGGCCGGAGCCCAGGCCCTCCAGACGCTCCACCAGGCGGCCCTGGCCGTCGATGATCTCCAGCCAGTCGCCGGGCGCCAGATGGAAGGCCTGGAAGGTAAACACCAGGTGCTTGGCGCCGGGGAAATCGAAATAGTCCTGGTGCACCAGGGCCGGGGCCGCCGGATCGCCGGCCGGGTAGGGGTGGGGCGTCTCCAGCACGAAGCCGTCCAGGTGCTCGCCGATGATGGCGGGGGCGGGCCCGCCGGCGTGGAGCAGGGATATGGTCAGCAACATGAGCAGGGAGCCGGCCAGGGCATGGCTCGGCCATACGGGGTAAGTGGCCATGTGGTCAACCGTCCTTTCTGTCCTGAATGGTATTTTTCATTTTCACCAGATTGTATTCAATGTGGCGGCATATTACAATACGCGAGATGGAATTGCAGGAATTACTTCGACAGCAGGACCTCTTCCGCGGCCTCGACGGCGCCGCCCTGGCGGCGCTGGCCGACGAGGGACGCCGGCAGACGCTGGCACCGGGTGAGGCCCTCTTCTGGGAAGAGGATGAGGGCGCGGATTTCTATCTGCTCCTGTCGGGCACCGTCAGACTCTTCAAGACCGCGCCGGACGGGCGCGAGATCACCGTCAAGCTGGTCCGGCCGGGGGAGATGTTCGCCGAGGTGATCCTCTTCGAGAGCGACCGCTACCCCGTCTCGGCCACGGCGGCTGTTCCGTCCGAAGTGCTGGCCGTTCCCCGCCGCCGGTTCCTGCATCTGCTGGCCGACCCGGCGGTGCGGCGGCGGTTCGTGGCCGGGTTGATGCAGAAGATGCGCTACCTGACGGAACGGATCCTGTACCTCACCTCCTACGATGTGGAGGAACGCTTCTACGGTTTCCTCAGGGAAAACTACGGCATCCGGGAGCGCTATCCCATGCCCTTGTCCAAAAAGGACATCGCCGCCACCATCGGCACCATTCCCGAGACTTTTTCCCGCCTCATCCAGCGCCTCCGGCAACGGGGCATCATCCGCTGGGACGACGAGCTGGTTTTTCCCCGGCAGCACTGGCCCGAGGAGTGGCGGGACGAGTGACCCGTCCCCGGCGAGCTTGTATCGACCGGTGCTTCTGGCTGGCGCAGGGTCATTCCTGTTCCGGCGCCACCGCCAGGATCCGCTGCAACAGCCTTTGCCCCGCCTCGGTGTTGGGGATGATATCCACTTCCATGAGACGCCGCGTCAGCTCCACCCAGTGGTCGTCGGCGGCAAACACCTCGCGCAGGACGGGCAGGGCCTGTTCCAGCTGCCCGCTGGTGGCCAGGGTGATCCCCTGCCAGTAGCGCACCTCCAGGCTGTGGGGCAGGAGTTCCGCCGCGGCGCTGTAATGCCGCATGGCCGCCTCATCGTCCCCCTGCTCGATGGCCACGTCCCCGGCATTCATGGCCTCGTAGGCCCGCTGGACGGTGAGGAGCCGGCGGAGTTCCGCCAGCGGTTCGGGGTGATCCTCCACGCGCAAGGAGACGAGAGTGTCCTCCCACACGCGGCCCGTGGGCTGGCCGCGCACGATGAGCATGGCCGCCGACTGCCGGCCGCGGATATCGCCACCGGCCGCCTCGGCCGCCTCCAGGGCGGCCATGAGCCGGTCGGCCAGCGGTCCCCCGCTCTCTTCGAAGGCCCGGGCCATGGCCGACACCACCCGGTCGGTGAGCATCATGTTGGCCTGGACGCTGTAGCCGTCGCCGGTGTGGTGGCCGGCGTAGCGGATGCACTTGTCACCCGTATGGGTGGCCACCCGGCCGGCGGCGTCCACCATGGCCACCTGGCGTACGGCGGCACTTTCGTCCACCGTCAGCAGGGCCTGCAGCACCTGGGGAGCGGCCAGCCCGCCGGTCATGAGATCCAGTCCGCGGGGGCCGTAACCGGGCTGCACGAACGACTGGGTGGCCACGACGCCGACCCCCGCCCGGGCCCAGGTGACGATGCTGCCCACGCTGAACCAGTGGGACTGCACGGCCACGCCTAGGTCGCCGGTGACCGGGTCGCGGGCGACGATGGAATAGGTGTGCACCGGCCGCGACGGCGGCTCGGGGGGCGTTCCGGCCAGGCTGCCCGCCGCCAGCAGGACCAGCAGCAGAACCATCACCAGGGAAGAGATGCGCGGCATGGTATGTCCTCCGAAAACAGAATGAATCCACTATACCAGAAAACAGGGGGATCGCGCAGGTTTCAGGCGCCCCCCCGCTCCTGTCAGGGCAGAGAGCGGGGCATTTCCTGTATTTTTTTGCGGGCCCATGCAACCAATGGGCCGCGGCGTCTCGTCATACCCGGTGATCATACAGACAGGAGGCAGAAAGATGAAGAAAGTGGCAATGATGAGTATCCTGATCGTCGTGGCCCTGAGCGCCGCCGCCCAGGCCCAGTTCAAGGAAGAGACCTTCACCATCCCGGAAAACGCCCGGATCAAGGTGAACACGGTGGCCGGCGATGTCCAGGTCATCGGCTGGGACAATCCCGGCGAGGTGCTGGTGAAATCCGACACCCAGGGCGAGTTTGTCTGGCCGGAGATCGAAATGCGCGGCTCGACCCTCTACATCAACGAAAAGCATGAAGAGGGGATCAAGAACCAGTCCCACGGAGCGGTTCATTTTGAGATCTACCTCCCCATGGAAACCGAGCTGAAGGTAAACACCGTGTCGGGTGATATCCGCTGCGAGAACATGCTGGCCGACGTCAAGCTGAACAACGTCAGCGGCCTCATCGCCTGCGCGCTGGTGGACGGTTTCCGCGCCGACGCCTCGGCCAACACCGTCAGCGGCACCATCGAGTTCATTCTCAACGGTTCGGCCGACGCCACCGTTTCCGCCAATACTCTGAGCGGCAAGATCCAGAGCCATCCGAAAATGGCCCGTCGCGAGGAATCCGACAGTTTCGTATCCAGCCAGCTCAAGGGTGAATTCGGCCAGGGCTATGGCCGCATCAAGGCCAACAGCGTCAGCGGGGACATCACCATCCGCTGAACGGTCAGACCAGTTTTCCGCACCGCAGCCGGCGCTTTTCCGCGCCGGCTTTTTTTGCGTTGTGCGCCATGCCATCCGGGGTCCGGATGTCGCGTCAGGGGAAAACGTCCGTGCCGGACGGCGAGTCCGGACGTTTCCTTTGCCACAGACACAGGGATTGTAAAGATGTACCGGATGACGGAACTTTCCGGGCGGGATCTTCGTTCTGATAAGGGAGGGCATTCCAGGTGGATTGCCCGCCGTTGGCAATGGAGGAGACGATGGTCAAATTTCTGCTGTGGCTGATCCTGCTGGTGCTCTGCTGGCCGCTGGCCATTCTGGCCCTGCTGCTTTACCCGCTGGTCTGGCTCTTGCTGCTGCCGTTCCGCCTGGTGGGCATCGCCGTCGGCGGAGTGTTCGAATTTCTCAAGGCGCTGCTGTTTTTGCCGGCCCGGGTGCTGCGCGGTTTCGCGTGAGCGCCGGCCGTCGGGCTGGCGGCTGAAGTGATCCACGTCAGGGCGGCATGTCCATTCCTCACCGTGACGTTGCCGCCGTCTTTTCTGCCCAGTCCTTTCGCGCGTTTCGCAAAACTCCCGGCGGTACATCCTGGCGGCGGGCCTCCCGCTCCAGGTCGGCCAGGGCTTCTTCGGCGGCGGCCAGATCGGCCTCGGCCCGGGCCACTTCACGTCCGGTCCGCGCCAGAGCCTGCTCCAGCCGCCGCACCGTGGCCGGATCGGCCCGCAAATACCAGTAGGTCATATAGCCCTGGTCCGTGAAAATAACCTGGCGAACGGGCCGGACGTTTTCCAGTTCGAAACGGGCGTTGTCATGCTCCCGGGTCGCCCGGTCCAGGGATTGCCGGGCATGCTCGAGCCAGTCGAAATGCTCCAGGAAAAGTCGATGGAAGCGTTCCCGCGTGCTTTCCCCAGCCGGCTGGCCGTGCGTCCCCGCATCGGCGGGCGAAGCGGATTCCGCCGGCAGGGTGGAGCGGGCCATTTGGCCGCGGGCATTTTCCAGATCCCGGTTGGTGTAGACACGGCCCGCTTTTTTCTTCTCGCCGTCCCGGCTCCGGCGGGCCAGGTCGGCCACACTCTGCGCCGCCGGCCGGGCGGTGAGCACGCCGAGGAGCAGGGCCACGCCGCCGGCCATGATCAGCCGACGACCGATTTCTGAACGTAATGGATGCATAACTCCCCGCCTCGTTGGCCATATGATACCCCAGGCGGCTCCCAACATCAAGCCGGCACCGCCCACTTCCCGGCCGCACGGGAAGCGCATAGGAATTTACCCGGACTTCGAGTATAATGGCCGGTGATGGCCAAGGTACTGGTGCTCAACCCGCCATACGTGGACGATTTTGTCCGCTCCGCCCGCTGGGCGGCGCGGTCCCGGGGGCGGGTCCAGCGACATCCCGACTACCTGCTCGTCGCCACGGCCGTTCTGGAAAATGCGGGCCACACGGTGCGCTTTGTCGACGGCGCGGCCCTCAACCTGGACCGGGCGCGGGTGCTGGACCTGGCCCGTGAATTCCGGCCCGACATGGCGGTCTTCCATACCACCACCCCCTCCATTTACAACGATGTGGACTACGCCCGCCTCGTCCGGGAAGCCACGGGGGCGCGGACGGTCCTGGTGGGCAACCACGTCTCGGCCGAACCGGAAGACACGTTCCGCATCGCCGCCGGAGCGGTGGACCGCATCGTCCGCGGTGAATACGACCTGGTCTTGCGCCGCCTGGCCGAATCCTTCGCCGACACCTCCCAGCCGGGAATCTCCTGGACGGAGGACGGCCAGGTGATCCATAACCCGCTGCCGCCGCCGCTGGACGTCGACGAACTGCCCTTTCCGGCCTGGCATTTCATCGATCCCCGCTGGTACCGCGACGCCGGCAAGCTGTTCCCGTTCCTGACGCTGCTGTCGGGGCGGGGTTGTTTCGCCCGTTGTACCTTCTGCCAGGATCCCCAGGTCTACTCCGGCCGCCGCTTGCGCATGCGGGACCCGCGCCTCGTGGTGGACGAGATAGAGTACGATCTGCGCCTTTTCCCCCGGCTCCGCGAGATCATGTTGGAGACCGACACCTTCGGCGCCTCGTCGGCCCATGCCCGCGGCGTCTGCGAGGAGATCCTGCGGCGGGGCCTGGACGTGACCTGGAGCTGCAACACCCGGGTGGACATGGACCTGGCGCTGCTGCCCCTCATGAAGCGGGCCGGTTGCCGCATGCTCATGACGGGCTTCGAGTTCGGCACCCAGGCCGCCCTGGATGCCGTCCGCAAGGGGACCACGGTGGAGCAGAGCGTCGCCTTCGCCCGGCGGGCGCATGAGCTCGGCTTCATCATCCACGGCTGCTTCATGATCGGCGCGCCCGGCGAGACCGAGGCGTCGGCCCGGCAGACCATCGAGCTGGCCAAGTCGCTGCCCCTGGACACCGTCCAGTTTTCGGGCATCTGTGTCTATCCCGGCACCGAGCTCTACCAGTGGGCCCGGGAGCATGATGTGCTGGTGCCGGGCGACTGGCGGGAGTGGGTCAGCGACACGTGCGAGCAGGTCACCCTGCTCAGCTACCCGCAGCTGCCCAAGGCGAAAATCGACGAGCTCATCGACCGCGGACTGCGCGAGTTTTACCTGCGGCCGCGGCAGATCCTCAAGATGGCGTTCGCCGTTCGCTCATGGACCGATATCAAGCGAAAGCTTTACGGCGCCTGGAGTTATCTGGGCTACAGTGCCGGCCGGCTGTTCCGCCGCCGCCGGAGCGGTGAAGACAACGCCGTCCCACCTGGCCGGTCCGCCGCCGACGAAGCAGATGTCCAGCCTGGCAAGGGGCGGTGAGACATGAAACTGGCCGTAGTGATCCCCATGTACAACAGCGCCGCAACCATTGCCGACACCCTCGAAGCCACCCTGGCGGTGGAGCGGGACGGGCACGACCTGGAGATCGTGGTGGTGGATGACGGATCCACCGACGCCAGCCGGTCCGTCGCGGCCCGTTACCCCGTCACCGTCATCCCCCAGGCCAACACCGGACCGGCGGGCGCCCGCAACACCGGCTGGCGGCGCTCGGGCGGGGAGATCATCTTCTTCACCGACGCCGATTGCCGCCCCGGAGCCGACTGGATCGTCCGGATGCTGCCCCCCTTTGCGCGGGACAGGGTGGGCGCCGTGGCCGGCAGCTACAGCATCGCCAATCCCGGACGTGCGCTGGCCCGGCTGATCCAGGCCGAGATCCGCCACCGTCACCGCGTCATGGGCGAATACGTCAAGGCCGGCGGCAGCTACAATCTGGCCGTGCGGCGGTCCGTGCTGGAGCAGGTGGGTGGTTTCGACGCAGCCTATCCCACGGCCAGCGGCGAGGACAACGATCTGTCGTACCGGATCCAGAAGGCCGGCTACCGTATCGCCTTCAATCCGGACAGCCGGGTGGCCCATGTCCATCCGGAGCGTTTCTGGAAATACCTCCGGGCCCAGTTCGTGCACGGCTACTGGCGGGGCCTGCTGTACCGCCGTCATCCCCAGTTCATCACCGGCGACGATTACACCCGGCCGCGGGATATCCTGGGCTCTTTTCTGGCCACGGCCTTTCTGGGATTGTGCCCGCTGGTGCCCTTCGCCCCCGGCCTGATGGTCTGGCCGCTGGTCGCCCTGCTGGCGGCGCTGGCGGGCATGGAAGGGTTGTGTGCCCTGGAGATCGCCGTGCGCAACCGCGACTGGATCCTGTTCCCCCTGGGGACCCTCACCTTTTCCGTCCGCTCCTTTTTCCGGGTGACGGGCTGGTTCCGCGGTCTGCTGACCGCCGCCGCCCGCCGGGAAGCGGTCGGCGCAGGAGTACGGCGATGAATGCTGGCATAGCCCCCGATCAGGTGCTGGTGGTCATTCCGGCCTACAACGAGGAACGGAATATCGGCCGGGTGGTGCGGGACGTGCGGTCGCGCTGGCCCGGCATGCGCCTGCTGGTGGTGGACGACGGCTCCACCGACGACACCCATCGTGTCGCCCGGGAGAATGGCGCGGTAGTGGCCCGTCTCCCCTTCAATCTCGGCATCGGGGTGGCCGTCCAGACCGGCATCAAGTATGCCCGGGAACATGATCTGCAGTGGCTGATCCGGCTGGATGGCGACGGCCAGCACAACGCGGCGGACATCGCCACCTTTCTCGGGTTTCTGGCGGGCCAGGACGCGGATCTGCTCATCGGCAGCCGTTTCCTGAAAAAGGACGGCTACCGCTCGTCCCTGCTGCGCCGGGTGGCCATCACCTTCTTCAATCATCTGATCTCGACCCTGACCGGTTTTCGCATCACCGACGCCACGTCCGGATTCCGGGTCTACAGCCGGCGGGCCATGGACAAGCTGTGCAAATTCTACCCCGACGATTATCCCGAACCGGAGACCATCATCATGCTCTACAAGTGGGGCATGCAGGTGAAGGAAGTCCCCGTGACCATGCTCCAGCGGCCGGAGGGGGTGTCGTCCATCACCGCCGTCCGTTCCCTCTACTACATGGTGAAGGTGACCATGGCCATCCTGCTGGACATGATCCGCTACTGAGGAGACGTGACATGACCGTGATCCAGATTTTCACCACCGTCGTCAATGTCGTCCTGCTGCTGATGGTGTTCGACTTTCTGCGGCGCGAGCGGCTGAAGGAAAAATATTCCATCATGTGGGTGTCGGCCATCGTGGCCATTCAGCTGCTGATCCTGTTCCACGAGTGGCTGAACGAATTCTCGTTGTGGGTCGGGGTCTATTATCCCCCCTCGCTGCTCTTTTATCTGGCCTTCCTGTTTCTGTTCATCATCGTGCTGCACCTGTCGCTGGTGGTATCCAAGCTGACCAAGCAGAACCAGATCCTGGCCCAGAAACTGGCCCTGCTGGAGGCGGCCACCGACGCGGCCCGGCCGGTCGGACCGGACGCGGGAGCGGACCCGGTGCCACCGGTGGATGAACCGGCCTGAGCGCCGGATATTCCGGACCGTCCCTCAGTTGATCCGTTCGAATGTCTTTTTTTCCCGGTTTTTACGAACGTTCCCGATGTCGTACACTTCATTGTGGAAGACGATGTAAATGCCACCGGCCAGGAACTGGGTGGCGAAGATACTTTCGGCCAGGTTCTGGTAGCCGTCGCTGTTCTCCACGACGAGGGGGCGCATGGCCCCGCTGAGAATCACCGGCACCCGCATCTCCGTCATGTGTGCGTTCAGGTAGAGCCCCGTCTCCACCATGGTGTCCGTGCCGTGGATGATGACGATGGGGTACCCTTTGCCCTGCAGGAATTCCACCTTTTCGCAGATCTTGGCGCGGTGTTCCTCCGTCATGTTGAGGCTGTCGATATTCATGAGTCGGGAGGGGTGCAGCTGGACGTAGGGCAGGCGCAGACGGGCGAAGAATTCGTCGATCTGTTCGGCGATGTTGCCGATCTCGCCCTGGACCTCGTCGTACACCTTCTCGATGGTGCCGCCGGTAAAGACAATGCTGACATGACGGATGGTTGCCATACGACTATCCTCCGGAAATGGCTTCGGTCGGGTGGGCCGCCACGAACATGGTGCCGCCCCGGCCGGCCGCCGCCTCGAGGGCGGCCAGGGGCTGCAGCGCCAGCACCAGACCAAAATAGAGCACTTTTTTGAGAAAGGCAAATTCTTTCCGCCCGCGCAGGTTCATGGCCACGGGATCCCACGCCGGACAGAGGGAGGAGGCCATGGCCGGCGCGTTGTCGCGCAGGGAAAACCAGGTGAAACGATTCGGGGTGAAGCCGGCCTGCTCCAGCAGCCGGCGCAGGGCCGACGGGCTGAAACTGACGAGGTGGCGCGGCAGGTCGATGCCCGTCCAGCGCCGCCCGAACCAGCGGAACTGCCAGCTGGCCACATTGGGCACCTGGACGAGCAGAACGCCGTGGGGCGACAGCCAGCGGCGGATCCGGGCCAGGGTGTCCTGCGGGTGCGGCAGGTGCTCCAGGACGTGGAACATGGTGATGAGGTCGAAGCTGCCCGGTGCGAAATCGGCCTCGTCGAGGCCCAGGGGGTGAACGGTGAGGCCATACACTTCCTCCGCCCGCCGGGCGGCGGCCGTGGAGGATTCCAGCCCCTGGCCGTCGACCCCGGTCCGTCGCCGCAGCATGGCCAGAAAGGTGCCGCTGCCGCAGCCCACGTCCAGCACCCGCGGCGCGGGGCAGGGGAAATGCCGGCGGGCGACGCGGACGTGGTGCCGCAGCACCGTCTCGCGATAGATTTTTTCCAGTCGCGCCGCCAGGGTGGTCCGCTCTTCGCCGGTCACCCACCAGTAGGCCTCGGGGTAGGCCCGGCGCAGGACGTCCTCGGGCGGCCGGGGGTGCTGGAAACAGGCGGCACACTCCGCACAGCGGTACACCCGGAACTCGCGATCGGTGGTGCCGAAGAGGAAGTCCGTGTTGCGGAGCAGGAAGCGGGTCGCCGCACTGGCACAGACGGGACAAACGGGGCCGGGCTCGTTCATGGCGAGATTCGCTTCTTGAAGAGGAACCAGAGGTTGCGGAAGCCGTCCCGCCACGGCTGCAGCTTGATTTCCCCCTTGCGGTTGGAATAGTTGATGGGGATTTCCTGGAAGCCGATGTTCCGGTTGCGAATGGCCTCGATCTTGATCTCCTCGGAAAAGGCCATGAGGTCGCTCTTGACGCTCATGTGGGACAGGATATCGCGGTAGAAGATCCACATGCCGGACTGGGAATCCCGCACCCAGCGGAAATACAGGATGGACAGCGTGAGGCTCAGCACCACGTTGCCGAACTTGTGCTTGAACGACATGGATTCGGGGTTCTGGATGGGAAACCGGGAGGCCGAGACGAACTTCACGCCCGAGCGCAGCAGGGCCTCCAGCAGGTAGGAGATGGCATCCACCGGATAGGAATGGTCGCCGTCCAGGGTCACGATGATGTCGCCGCGGGCGTTGGCCAGACCGGTCTTGTAGGCCCGGCCGTAGCCGGGGATCTTCTCGTGGATGACCTTGGCGCCCATGGAGAGGGCGATTTCGGCCGTGCGGTCGGTGGAGCCGTTGTCCACCACGATGATCTCGTCCACAAAATCCGGAATGTTCCCCAGCACCAGCGGAATGCCCTCCTCCTCGTTGAGGCAGGGGATGACGACCGTGATTTTGTTCCCTTTGTACATGGCTACCCGGCTCCCGGACAGAAGCCCTAATCTAGCAGATTGACGGGCCGATTGCAACTCGATTGCGGCGGCAGACGCCGGCCGCGGGGAACGACCGGTCCATCCGCGGAATTGACTTTGCCGGGCGAATGAATAAAATGAACGGCACGACGTATCCAAAGAAGGAGCAGGCGTGAGTCGGGACCAGCATGCACCGGAGACCGGCGACAGGGGCGTGGAGAGTTCCGACGCCCAGCTCGTCGCCCGGGCAGGTCACGGTGACGCCGAAGCGGGCAACCTGTTGGCGTTGCGGTATCGCCAGGCGGCCTACCTGCTGGCCTTGCAGCTGACCCGGCATCCCGACGACGCGCTGGATATCGCCCAGGAGGCGCTGCTCCGTTTTTTCCGGACCCTGGCCCGTTTCGACCGCCGCCGGCCGGTTCGCCCCTGGCTGATGCAGATCGTGCGCAATCTGGTGCGGGATCGGGGCCGCCGGCGGAAGGTCCGCCGGGAGGATGCGCCGGCGGTGGATGTCATTGGCGAACCGGCGGATCTGGAGCTGGATCCGGAGGCGCGCACCGTGCAACACGAGCTGCAGGAGCGGTTGTGGCGGCTGGTGGGTGAACTGCCGCCCCCGTGTGGGGAAATCCTGGTGTTGCGGGATTACCAGGGGCTAACCTACCAGGAAATCGCCGCTGATCTGGGTATCCCGCTGGGAACGGTGATGTCCCGGCTGCACAAGGCGCGGGCATTGTTGCGGGCGGCCTGGCATCACGCTCCGGAGGAACGGCCATGAACGACTCACGGCAGAAAGCCGGAGACCCCCATCGCTGCGGGAGAGGATTCCGCCAGGATCTGCTCTCGGGATATCTGGACGGCGAACTGACCCAGGGCGATGCCCAGAAGGTTCGCCTCCATCTGGAAGATTGCGCCGAATGCCGCCGGCTCTACGACGAGCTGCGGGATCTGCAGGGACTGGCCCGTTCCACGGTCTTCCGCATGCCCACCGACGACCAGTGGCGCGAAATGCCCGTGGGTGGTGCCAGCCGGATCGCCCGGGGGCTGGGCTGGCTTTTCCTCATGGTGTGGGCCGTCCTGGTGACGGGTTTTGCCGGCTGGCAGCTGCTGGTTTCCCCGCAAAACCTGTTTCTGAAAGTGCTGCTCTTCGCCGGTGTCGCCGGTCTGGCCCTGGTGTTCCTGTCGGCGCTGCTGGATCGGCTGCGCCATCGCCGTACCGACCGCTACGACGGCGTCCAAAAATGACACGGCCCTGTCTTTCCGCCTCTCCCCGCCGGCACACTTTGCGGCTGTTGGCTGAATACGATGGGTGTTTGCTGCATCCATTCCTGATACGGTCGTCACGCCGGAGTGGCGCCGTGGCAATGCCGGCCACCGTGGATTCCCGCCGGAGGGAGGCCAAGATCCTCCTTGACAAAAAAATGGTGGAAAGGTATTGTTGGATCAATAATTATTGCGGAGCCTGAATGGATGTCCGAAAACTATGAGCAAATCCGTTTACGCTTCCCCAGCAAGCTGTTTTTCGTGGATATCAGTCAGGAAGCGATCCAGAAGATGCTCGAACATTTCATGGTGCTCAACGATGAAGTTTTCTGGATTTCATTGGCCATTCGGGAAGGTTTGATCAATGCCGTCAAGCACGGCAACAAGTTCGACGACTCCAAATATGTGGAACTGCGGGTGGGGCTGCGCGGCAATACCCTGCGCATCGAGATCATGGATGAGGGCAGGGGCTTTGAAGTCAAGGATATCCCCAATCCCCTCGATGAGGAAAATCTCCTGAAGCCTTCTGGCCGGGGGATCTTTTACATCCGCTCTTTCATGGACCATGTGGCCTTCAGCCGGGTCGATTCCGCCGGCATGAAGGTCATCATGGAGAAAAACGTTTCATTCGAGGATTAGGAAGGACACTGGCGCCATGCAGGTGAAAGTTCGCAACGTGCAGAAAGTGGCCATCCTGGACATCTCCGGGCGGGTAGTGATCGGGGATGCCTTGTATGTCCTGCGCCGACACGTGCGCGATGTGCTCAACGACGGCTACAAGAAACTGATTCTCAATATGGAGGGGGTCAGCTATATCGACAGCGCCGGTATCGGTGAGCTGGTGAGCTCCTACACCACTGTCACCACCCAGGGGGGAGAGCTGAAACTGGTCAAGACCACGCAGCGCATCAAGGACCTGCTGCACATGACCAAACTGCTGACGATTTTCGAATCCTACCACACCGAAAAGGACGCCATCGCGTCATTCAACTGCTGAATCCCCCGTGCCGCGTTCCGGTCATCGGTCTCGCCTCATCCGGCGGGCCTGCAGTGCCATCCCCGGCCGCCTCAGGCCAGCGTATCGCGCGAGAAACGGAAACCGGGGGGATAGTCCTTGTACGTGGTCATCCACAGCCGGTCTTCATCGGTGAAGTCCTCCTGCGCCGTGGTGCACCATTCCAGGATCGGGCATTCGGGACACCAGCCCGAACAGAAATCGAGGTGGGTCACCACGTCGGGCAGATAGCCCAGTTCCTCCCGGACAAAACTGCGGATTTCGCCGGTGGCCTGTTCATGCTCGTAGGCCTCGCGGATCAGGCGCAGGGCCAGATCGGCCGGCACCCCGGGCGGCAACTCCACCACACAACGCATCTCTTTCCACAGTTTTCGCTTCAGTGTCCGGATCTCCTTCATTTGTTTTTGGGTCATGTCTGTCCTCCTCCGCCAGATTTTGGAACAGCCTGCGGCTTCGTGGCCGGGAAGCCCTGTCCAACAGACGGGGGGGATTTGGCCGGAAGGCCGGCAGCGATGTTCCGACTAAATAAACGTTCGCAGCCGGATTTGTACGAACTTTTTGGCGATTTTTTTGAAAAAAGTTGAAGCGGGCGGGCGGAAAGACCGACGGCTGCCGCTTTGGCAGTGAAAGCAGCAGCCGTCGGGAATGAACTCCAGGCCGTACGGCCGGATCAGATGGTCATGTAGCGGGCCTTGTAGTCTTCCAGGGCCTTGATGTAATTGGCCCGTTCGAAGGCGGCCGGATTTTCCACCGCCTGCTGGCTCATGGCGCCCCGCATCTGGGCGATAGAATCGTAGCCCTTGTTCTCCATGAAAATCTGCAATTCCTGCAGTATTTTGGCGTAGTGCCCCAGGCCGTTCTTCAGCAGGGCCGAGGTGGTCATGACCACATCGGCGCCGGCCAGGATGTACTTGGCCAGGTCTTCACCCGTGTGCACGCCGGTGGTGCCCGCCAGCGACGCCTGGATGCGCCGGTGCAGAATGGCGATCCAGCGCAGGGGCAGGCGGATCTCGGCGGAAGTGCTCAGGACCAGGTTGGGCTCGACCTGCATGGAATTGAGATTCAGGTCGGGCTGGTAAAAGCGGTTGAACAGCACCAGCGCATCGGCGCCGGCCTGGTCGAGTTTTTTGGCCATGTTGGCCATGGCGCTGAAAAAGGGATTGAGCTTGACGGCGACGGGCACGGTCACGGCGGCCTTGACCGCCTTGAGGACATCCAGGTACATTTGCTCCACGCGGCGGCCGTCCATGTCCGGGTCCGTGGGGATATAGTACACGTTCAGCTCCAGCGCCCGGGCCCCGGCGTCCTGGATCTGGCGGGCGTATCTGATCCAGCCTTCGTGGGAGACGCCGTTCAGGCTGCCGATGACCGGGATGTCCACCGCCTCCACCGTGCGGCGGATCAGGTCGATGTACTGATCAGGCCCGACCTTGTATTCGCCCATGTCCGGAAAGTAGGACAGGGCTTCGGGAAAGCTCTCCGCGCCGGCGGTCAGGAGATGGTCCAGTGCTTCGACGTCATGCTGGATCTGTTCCTCGAAGATGGAGAACATGACGACGGCGGAGGCGCCGTCGTCCTCCAGCCGCCGGACGTCGTCCACTTTTTGGGAAATGGGCGAAGAGGACAGGACCAGCGGATTCTTCAGCTCCATGCCCATGTATTTTGTCGTTAAGTCCATGATGTCTTCCTTTCTCCGGATTTATGTTCGGGTCTCATGACCGGTGACGCCTATTCGGCCGCCCATTTCTGGTACAGCTTCCAGCGCATGTCCACATCTTCCTGGGCCAGTTTGATGAGCCGCGCCGCCTCTTCCGGCTTGCTCAGGGTGAGCATCTTGTAGCGGATCTCGTTGTAGGCGTATTCCTTGAGGGGGATGGACGGTTCCTTGGAATCGATGCTCAACGGGTTTTTCCCCTCGGCCGCCAGTTCGGGATTGAAGCGGTACAGGATCCAGTGGCCGCTCTTCACGGCCAGCTTCTGCTGATCCAGACCCTTCTGCATGTTGATGCCATGGGCGATGCAGTGGGAATAGGCGATGATCAGGGAGGGGCCGTCATACGCCTCGGCCTCCAGGAAGGCTTTGAGGGTCTGGGCCGGATTGGCGCCCATGGCGATGCGGGCGACGTACACGTTGCCGTAGCACATGGCCATCATGCCCAGATCCTTCTTGGCCGCGGGTTTGCCGCTGGCGGCGAACTTGGCCACGGCGCCCCGGGGCGTGGATTTGGACGCCTGGCCACCCGTGTTGGAGTACACCTCGGTGTCCAGCACCAGCGCGTTGACATTCTTGCCCGAGGCCAGGACATGATCCAGGCCGCCATAGCCGATGTCGTACGCCCAGCCGTCGCCGCCCAGAATCCAGACGCTGCGCTTGACCAGGCTGTCGGCGACGGAGAACAGGTGGCGCGCTTCGGACGTGCTGTGGCCCTGGAGTTTTTCCTTGAGCTCACTGACCCGGGCCCGCTGGGTGGCGATTTCCGCTTCGCCCGACTGGCGGTTCGTCAGCAGGGCGTCCACCAGCTCGCCGCCCAGTTCCGTTTTGAGCCGCTGCAGCAGCTCGATGGCATATTCACGCTGTTTGTCGAGGGTCAGCCGGAAACCGAAGCCGAATTCGGCGTTGTCCTCGAACAGGGAATTGGACCAGGACGGGCCGCGGCCGGCCTTGTCCACCGTCCAGGGGGTGGTGGGCAGGTTGCCGCCGTAGATGGACGAACAGCCGGTGGCATTGGCGATGATGGCCCGGTCGCCGAAAAGCTGGCTGAGCACCTTGACATAGGGCGTCTCGCCGCAGCCCGAGCAGGCGCCGGAGAATTCGAACAGCGGTCGCGCGTATTGCACGTCGCGGACCGCGTGCAGCCGCAATCCGCCGCGATCCACGTCGGGCAGACTTTCGAAGAAATTCCAGTTCTCGCGCTCCTGGGCCAGGATCGGCTCCTTGGGCGCCATTTCCAGGGCCTTGCGGCCGACCTCATCCTTGCTCTTGGCCGGACAGACCTCCATGCACAGCGCGCAGCCGGTGCAGTCCTCCACGGAGCTCTGCAGGGTGTAGCGAGTCCCCGCCGGTACGTCCTTGCCGCGCAATGCCGCGGATTTGAACGTCTCGGGGGCATTTTGCAGCAGGGCTTCATGATAGGTTTTGGCACGGATCACCGAGTGGGGACAGACCAGGCTGCAGTTGCCGCACTGAATGCAGATCTCCGGGTCCCAGGCCGGCACATACAGGGAGATGTTCCGTTTCTCCCATTTGGTCGTGCCGGAGGGATAGGTGCCGTCCTCGGGGAAGATGCTGACGGGCAGGTCGTCGCCACGCCCGGCCATGATCTCGGCGGTGACGTTCTGCACGAATTGGGGGGCCTCCGGGGAGACGATAGGCGGCATCTCGATGGTGCCGGTGGCCGTGTCCGGCACCGGGATCTCGTGCAGATTGGCCAGGGTCTGGTCCACGGCGTTGTAGTTCTTGCGGACGATTTCCTCGCCCTTGGCGCCGTAGGTTTTCTTGATGGCGTTCTTGATCTTGGCGATAGCCTCGTCCCGGGGCAGAATGCCCGAGATGGCGAAGAAGCAGGTCTGCATGATGGTGTTGACCCGTGAGCCCATGCCCGTTTTCTCGGCCACCTTGTAGGCGTCGATCACGTAAAGCTTCAGCTTTTTCCCGATGACCTGTTCCTGCACCTTGCGCGGAATTTTGTCCCACACCTCTTCGGCGGGGTAGGGGCTGTTCAGCAGGAACACGGCGCCTTCGGCGGCGTTTTTGAGCACGTCCGTCTGTTCCAGGAAGATGAACTGGTGGCAGCCCACGAAGTTGGCCGACTGGATCAGGTAGGTGGAGTAGATGGGGTCCGGCCCGAAACGGAGATGGGACACGGTGCGCGAACCGGCCTTCTTGGAGTCATAGACGAAGAAACCCTGGACGTGGTTGTCCGTTTCCTCACCGATGATCTTGATGGAGTTCTTGTTGGCCCCCACCGTGCCGTCGGCGCCCAGGCCGAAGAACATGGCCCGCACGGCCTTTTCCGATTCGGTGATGTACGACGGGTCGTACGGCAGGCTGGTGTGGGTAAGGTCGTCGTGGATGCCGATGGTGAAATGATTTTTCGGTCTGTCCTGTTTCAGGTTGTCCAGCACGCCCTTGACCATGGCCGGGGTGAACTCCTTGGACGACAGGCCGTAGCGGCCGCCCACGATGCGCGGCATGACGGTGGTGGGCAGGGTCCCTTCGGCCATGGCCTCGCTCAGGACCGTGACCACGTCCTTGTAGAGCGGTTCACCGTCGGCGCCGGGTTCCTTGGTGCGGTCGAGGACGGCGATGGATTTGACCGAGGCGGGGATGGCCGCCAGAAAATGTTTGGGCGAGAAAGGCCGGTACAGATGAACCTGGATCAGGCCCACTTTTTCGCCCCGGGCCTGCATGTAGCGGATGGCTTCGCGGGCGGTGCTGGCGCCGGAACCCATCAGGATCACGATCCGCTCGGCATCGGGTGCGCCGATGTAGTCGAACAGGTGGTACTGGCGGCCGGTGATATGGGCAAATTTGTCCATCACATTCTGGATGGCCTCCGGCGCCTTGTCGTAGAAGGGATTGACCGTTTCCCGGGCCTGGAAGAACACATCGGGGTTCTGGGCCGTGCCGCGGATGAAGGGCCGGTTCGGATTCATGGCCCGCTGACGGTGCGCGAAGATCAGCTCATCGTCCAGCATGGCCCGCATCTCGTCGTCGCCCAGCATCACGATCTTGTTGATTTCGTGGGAGGTCCGGAATCCGTCGAAGAAATGGACGAAGGGCACCCGGGTTTCCAGCGTCGCCGCCTGGGCGATGAGGGCGTTGTCCATGACCTCCTGAACCGAATCCGAGGCCAGCAGGGCGAAACCGGTGGACCGGGTGGCCATGACATCGGAATGATCGCCGAAGATGGACAGGGCCTGGCACGCCACCGAGCGGGCGGAGACGTGGAAAACCGTGGAGGTGAGCTCCCCGGCGATTTTGAACATGTTGGGGATCATGAGCAGCAAGCCCTGGGAAGCCGTGAAGGTGGTGGTCAGGGCGCCGGTCTGCAGGGCGCCGTGTACGGCGCCGCTGGCGCCGCCCTCGCTCTGCAGCTCGCTGACATGGGGGATGGTGCCCCAGATGTTGGGGCGATCTTCAGACGACCACTGGTCGGCCCATTCGCCCATATTGGACGACGGGGTGATGGGGTAGATGGCGCAGACCTCGTTGGTCTTGTGGGCCACGTACGCCGCAGCCTCATTGCCGTCGATGATTGTGACAAGCTTTTCCATTATACCTACTCCTGGTTAACCTATAGGAAATTATATACGATACGTCGACCTTTCATTTAAACACAGCTCCCGGGCCCAATTCAAGTTCAGATTCGAGTTCGGTTGTAAAATTGCACCTTTCGCCCGGCGGGGCCGCTCCGGCCGCGAAGTCCTTCCGGCGGGTGTTACAGGGGTGTGCGACCCTGCAAGGCCCGGATGATGGTCACCTCATCGATGAACTCCAGGTCCGAACCCACGGGCAGGCCCAGTGCGATGCGGCTGACCTTGATCTCCAGAGGTTTGAGCAGTCTGGCCAGGTAGATGGCCGTGGCCTCGCCCTCCACATCGGGATTGGTGGCCACGATGACTTCCAGTACCCGGTTTTCCTCCAGCCGGGGCAGGAGGTTCTGGATGCGCAGCTCTTCAGGGCCGATGCCGTCGATGGGGGACAGTACCCCGTGCAGAACATGGTAGAGACCACGGTATTGCCCGGTCTTCTCGATGGGGGCGATGTCGAAAGGCTTTTCCACCACGCAGATGGTGGTGGAATCCCGGCGCCGGTCGGCACAGATTTCGCAGATTTCGCGGTCGGTATAATTGTTGCACGCCTCACACAGCCGGACGGACTCCCGCGCTTCCCGCACCGAGTGCAGCAGGGTCCGGACATACGTTTCATCCGCCCGCAGCAGGAAAAAGGCGATCCGCTGGGCGGACTTGGGGCCGATGCCGGGCAGGCGCTTGAGGGCGTCGATGAGATTGGCCAGGGGGGCGGTGAAAATTTTCATGGGTGCAACGGTCCTGTCAGCTGAACAGCCCGGGCAGATTGAACTGGGACGCCACGGAGCCGATTCTGGATTTGAGCTGTTCGTCCACCTGACGCATGGCCTGATTGACGGCGGCAATGATGAGATCCTGCAGCAGTGGCAGGTCGTTCTCGGCCAGCATGGCGGGATCGATGGTCAGCGCCAGGACCTGTTTCTTGCCGTTCACCCGGACGCGCACCATGCCGCCGCCGGAGTCGGCGTCCACTTCCAGTTTTTCCATTTCAGACTGCAGGTTGGACTGAATCTGTTGGGCCTGCTGAATGAGGCTGCGAAAATCCATGGGCCGGCTTATCCTTTCTTTTCCTTCTCACCGGATTTGTAGGTCCAGCGCCCCGTGATCTTTTCCGTCAGCACGCGAATGACGGGATCCTGCAGGAAGAGGCTCTCCAGTTCATCCTGCTGGGCGGCCAACTTGCGCTGCAATTCCTGCCGGTTGGGCAGGGCGACCTTTTTGCCGGCCGTCACCACCACATCCGGTTCTTTCTGAAACAAATCCCGATAGGCGGCCTTGATTTCTGCCTGGGTTTCCGCCTCGCGAAACTTCTTGTCGGGCAATGAATTTTCCGACGCTTCGATGCGGATCTGGTCCCCAACAATACGCCATTCCACCTTGTCGAGCAGGGGACGCAGCGGCGGGGAACCGCGGCTGATTTTCTGCAGGAGCAAGGTCACCTTTTCCGTATCCTCGACGGCCGGTGGCGCATCCGCCCTTTCCGCCGGCGCGGCGGCCGGGGCGGGTTCGGGCGGCGCCGGGGCCGGTTCGGGATCGACCCGCGCGGCCGGCAGATCGGCCAGGGCGCCCATGATCTCCTCCAGCGATACCAGGTGGGTCAGGGCGGCCAGGCGCAGAAACGCCATCTCCACGTGAAAGCGGGGGAAGGGGGTCCAGCGGAGTTCATTGTCGGCGTCGAGCAGCATCTCGTAAAAGCGCAGGAGATCCTCCACCGTCAGCTCTTCGGCCGCTTCCTTGAGCACACGGACATCTTCCGGCGAGAGGGTGAGCAGCTGATCCTCGTCCCGGGCGATCTTGTACACCGTCATGTGGCGGATATACTCGATGAAGGTCCGGATGAAATTCTGCAGGTCATGCCCGCGATTGTACAACCGGTCGATGAGGGTGATGATGGCGGCGCGGTCCCGGGTGAGGACGGCCTGCATCATGTGGTTGACCATGTCCTGCTGGATGACGCCCAGCAGGGCGGCCACATCCTCGTCGCTGATCCGGTCCCCGCCCAGGGAGACGATTTTCTGCAAGGCCGATTCGGCATCGCGCATGCTGCCGCCGCTGGCCTTGACGATGAAACTGATGGCCTGCGGGGAAAGCGTCACCGTCTCGGCCGCCAGGATTTTCTGGAGGCGGTCACGGATTTCGGCGAACGGGATGATCCGGAAGTCGAATTGCTGGCAGCGGGAGAGGATCGTCTGGGGGATCTTGAAGAGTTCGGTGGTGGCCAGGATGAACACCACATGGGACGGCGGTTCTTCCAGCGTCTTGAGCAGGGCGTTGAAGGCTTCGGGGGTCAGCATGTGGACTTCGTCGATGATGAAGATCTTGTGGCGGTCCCGCGATGGGGCGTACTGCACGTTTTCGCGCAGCTCCCGGATCTCGCCGATGCCCCGGTTGGAGGCGGCATCGATTTCCAGCACGTCCACGGCGTTGCCGGCGGTGATCTCCGTGCAGGAAGGGCAGGCATCGCAGGGCGCAGGTGTGATCCCCTGGTGGCAGTTCAGCGCCTTGGCCATGATGCGGGCTGTGGACGTCTTGCCGACGCCGCGGGTTCCGGTGAAGAGGTAGGCGTGGGCGACGCGGCCCAGCTGGATGGCGTTTTTGAGGGTGCGGGTGACGGTCTGCTGTCCGATGACGTCGTCAAACTGCTTCGGGCGCCATTTTCTGGCGATGACTTGATAGGTCATGTCGGAATTGATGCCTTGTCTGTCGGTTGGAAAAGATGGCTCCGGGAACGCCACATACAAGGATCTTCTTACTGCTGCTTCCTTCCGGATCTGACAGGGTTTGAAGCAATGTATTGGCGCCCCAGAGCCAAAAGCACTGATTTCGGAGCGTTCGATTCTCAAAAAACCTGCGAGATCTCTTTATATCATAGTCGGACAGAAAAAAACAGCACGAAGCGCGAAAACATGTCAATCCTGGGCAGATTCGGGGGCGGCCTGCGGGTGGATTCCGCTCAGCACGGCCAGCAGAATGGCGAACACCACCATATTGGCCGGGATTTGCAGATTGAAATCGGTGATGCTGTGCAGCAGGATGCTGAAAATGGCTCCCGCCGCGCCCAGGGCCACCATGCTGTCGGTATGATCGGGATGGCGGAAATAGACGCGCAAGGCGTACACGAAGAGAAGCAGGATCGCTCCGAAGAGGATCACGGCTCCGGGGATGCCCAGATCGGCGGCGTATTCGAGATAGTCGTTGTGGGCGTGATTGTAGATGACGTTGAGGGGCAAGGAATTGTAGGCGTAGAAGGCGAATTCATAGTTGCCCAGTCCCACGCCCAGCCAGGGGAAGTCACGGACCATCCGCCAGCTGTCCTGCCAGACGGGGATACGCTGGATGGAATGCATGGTATCGGCCATCAGCAGCTGGTCAAACCGTTCGATCACCGGATCGAGACCGATCCAGGCGGCATAGAAGAGCACCGCCAGCACGAAGAGGAACACCAGGATCTGCACCCGCCGCCGGCCGTGACGCATGGAGATGACGAGCCCGAGGAAGAACAGGGTGGCCAGCATGCAGAAGATGCCGGTGCGGGACATGGAGAAGACGACGCCCAGACACAGCATCAGGCCGAGGAAGACCAGCAGCAGCAGGACGGGGAAAAGGGGATGGGCGTACAGGATCTTTCGCCGCCGGGGCACCCAGGGGATATCGGGCCGGATGTGGCTGAAATAGAAATAGTAGGCGAAGCCGAGCAGCAGGGGAATGACCATTTCCAGCAAACCGGCGAAGTGGTTGCGATTGACATACGTGCCCGAGGCCACGATGGTCTCGTAATGCTCGCTGGCCGGAAAAAACAACGGCAGTGCCCCGAAATACTGCAGCAGGCCGAGCACCGTCTGCAGCAGGCCCAGCGCCACGAGAAAGATGAACAGTCGCCGGCGGGCCCCGGGTGTGGCGAAGACGCGCCGCGACATCCAGAACAGGCAGAGCACGGCCAGCAGGAGGAAAAGGTGCTCCAGGGTATTGTAGGGATTGATGCTCACCAGGTGATGATACCAGGCCGGCGTCAGATAATCCCTGGCGCTGAGCTGGCCGATAAATTCGGCGTGGACAGGGCTGACCGCCTGCAGCATCCCGGCCGGCAGGGGTACCAGCTGCAGCAGCGGGATGAGAAGCAACAGCCCGGTGAGGACGGCCGACGGCCGGCGGTGGGCGGCCGTGGCCCAGTTCTCCTTGGGGATTATCAGAAAAGTGGCGAAGACGACGAAGACCATGGCACACAACACAGCCCGGGCCCACGGCGGCGTGGCCGCCGAGGCCGTTACGGCGAAGGAGATCAGCAAGTAGATGGCGCTTTCGAAAAGGGCTCGGGTATTCATCGATCAGGCTCTCGAGTGAGGTAAACGGCGTCGATCCAGATATCGCCCTTTACCTTGTTGTCGATTTTGGCTGACGGGTTCCGCCGCAGCTGGATCTCGATGAGATTGTCCTCATCGGTCAGGGTGAAGGTGACTTCACCGGCGCGCCACACCGGGTCGGCCGGTTCGTGGTCGCCCGCGCCCACGGGGCGGGCCTGGGGGAATGGGGTATAGGCCATGACCTGGAAATAGAATCCCTGGTCCGTGGACAGTTTGGAAAACACGGCATAGTGCAGGGTGTAGGTGCCGGGAAGCGGCAGAAAGATCAGTTGCCGCAGCACCGGGCCGCTGAAATTACGGCTGCCGTCGAAGGTGAAGCGCAGGGCGTGAAAATCGAGATAGCGGTGCAGGCGGTCCAGTCGCCAGCGGATCCCCTCGTCCCGATGGCAGAGCCAGCCGAAACCGCCGTTCAGCGGAGGGTATTCGAAGCTGCCGTTGAAAACCGGCTCATCCTCAGGAAAGAACCGATGGGGAAAGCAGCGGCGCAATCCCTGGCGCCAGCTCCGGCTGGCCGCAACGAAGTCCTGCTGCCGCAGCCGGTAGGCGCAATACTGAAACACAACGGATGCGGAAAGGGGTTCCTCCAGCTCCAGGATCCGCTCCCAGCAGCGCCGGCTCAGCAGTTCATCGTTCTTGGCGATGCTCCAGCTCAGGGCGCCCGCCAGGAGATTCATCCGGTCGGGGATCACGTCATCGACGATCCGGCGCCGGTCGGGAAAGGATTTCCAGCACAGTTCCAGCACGGCGGTCACGCTGGCGGGATTGCCTTCCAGATTGCGGCGGAAACAGGCGGCGGCATCGTCAAAACGGCCATGGCGCAGATACAGGTTGGCGGCGTACCAGTAGAAGGGGACGTAGGAGCGGTTCAGGCGTTGCGCCACCTTCAGCATGCGGCAGACCTCCGCCGGTTGGCCCGTGTTTTCGAGGACCAGCGCCATCTCGGACCAGTATTTCCAGAACCACGGGTTGAGCCGTGCCGCACGGGCGAAACACGCCGCCGAATTTTCCAGGGAGGAACTGCTCAGGTCATAGGCGTAGACACTCCCCAGAATGTACCAGTGGTGAGGATTCAGCGGATTGAGTTCGGTTTTGCGGACAATCTCCTCGATGGATGGCGTTCCGGTTTCCGGTATGATGGAACGGAATTTTTGCAGGCACAGTCCGGCCAGCAGCAGGAAGAAAAGCAGTCCGCAAATGCGCAGGATCATTTTGAAAACGTTCACGACTCTATGACTCCGTGCATTTTTAATGTTTGCTGCAGCGCGAACTCATCAAAGAATGGCACGGTGGGCAGGCCGTGCAATATCAGCCAGGGATTGATCAGGAACAGCAGTTCGGCAGCCGGGCGGCCCCAGTTGCCCACGGTCCAGGCAAAGGCTTCGGGGTAGTGGGTCCGCAGCCCGCCGGCGGAATGGGCATCACTGGCGATGGCGTGGATGAAGCCCATTCGCAGCAGGCGCTGGGCCGTCTCCTGGATCTGGCGGCCGTAGCGGCCCGTCAGGCTTTTGGAGTTCATCAGGAAATTGCAGCCCTGCTCCAACAGCCCCGAGATGGTGGCGGAATGGCCGTTCAGGGATGAGTGGCGCTCCGGATGGGCGATCAGGGGGGTGTACCCCCGGGTCCGCAGGGCCTGGATCACCTGCCCGGCGCCGTTCATGGTGAAAAACGGGCCGAATTCCAGGAGCACATACCGCCGGTGATTGATGCTGACCATATCTCCGTGGTCCTGGATAACCCGCAGAAAGTCTTCGCCGAAGTAATACTCGGCACCCGAAAAGAGCTGCAGGGAGGATCCCGCCGGCAAGAGGCGGCGGCAATCCGCCAGACGTTGGCGGATCAGGTCCGGTGTGACGGCCGGATATTGGGGGTGATACAGATGGGGTGTACAGACCAGGGCCACGATACCGGCTTCTTCGGCGGCCTGCATCTGCAGGGCGGACTCTTCGGCCCTGGTCGGGCCGTCATCGATATTCCACAGCAGGTGATTGTGCAGGTCAATCACGGGCAGTTTCCTTCCGGTCCGGTCTGGCCGGTTGTGAATTCAGTTCGCTTTCGCCGACGACACACCGGAAACCCAGATCTCCGGCCGTGTAGTGCGGCGGCAGATGGGCGCGGAACACCAGCCGGCAGTAGACGCTGGTGACGCTGAACGCCCCGCCCCGCGCCACCCGGCGATCCAGGGCGTATTCCTTCTCCGGATGCCGGTTCCCCGGATAGGGTCGGTACAGGGAGGCCGTCCACTCCGACACGTTGCCGGCCAGATCGTACACCCCGTAGTACGACTGATCCTCCGGCCATGCGCCGACGGGTCGGGGGCCGCCGGTGCCCGCCTCCTGGCTGATGGTGGCCCCGGGATGGAAGGCGTTACCCCAGGGATACAGCCACTGTCGCTGGCCACGGCCGGCGAATTCCCATTCGGCTTCGGTGGGCAGCCGTTTGCCGCACCAGCGGGCAAAGGCGCTGGCATCCGCCCATGAGACATAGGTGATTGGCAGATTCTCCCGGCCGGCCGGGCAACGGTTATCGGTCCAGTCCGGCGGCGGCGGATGGCCGGTGGCCTGCAGAAAACGGGCATAATCGGCACAGGTTACTTCGTGCCGGTCCATATAAAAGGGGGCGACAAAGACCTGGTGAGGGGGAGATTCGTTCCAGAATTTGGCATTGCCGTCATCGACGCCGATCATGGCCGGTCCACCGGGTATGTAGGCCATCCGCCCGAGGTGCCGCATGACGTCGTCGGCCGCCTGGTGGGCGGGGGATGGCGGCGAATCCCCGCCCGGCGCGGGCGCCCGTGCCGCGACGGCGGTCTCCGCTGGGGACGGGTTGTCGGCCGGGGGGGATGACACGTCCGGCGGCGGGGCTTGCCCTCCGGTCACCGGCAGGAGGAATGTCGCCCGGTAACCGGGCCGGACCGCCCCCCGGGCGTCGAAGATCTCGGCCAGCACCTCGTTTGCGCCGATGACTTCCAGGACGATCACCCGGGCGGGAACGATCCGCCGGCGTTGGCCGTTGGCGATGATGTCGTAATGGATGTCGCCGTGACGACCCGGCAGCCGCCGGGGGTCATCGGCCCGGAGAACGATTCTCCCGGCCGGGAGAATCCGCTCCACGCTTGCATCCACTCGCTGGACGGATTCGGCCGGCAGCGCGGCCGCCACGCAACCGAGCCACAGGGCCAGACAGTATTTCCTGACGGACTGCATTACTCGCCCACCCGGTAATCTGTCAAGTCGAGCACGACTTGCTCCGGCTCCTCGCCGGATTTGACGGAGCGGAAGCCTTTGGAAAACAGGGTTTCCTTGTGGTGAAGATCTTCCAGGAAATTCGGACCGGAGGCCAGGGCCGGCGATGGTGCGGCAACCGAGGCTCCCGCCTCACCGTCTTGTCCGGCAGCGGTGTCGCCGGGTTCATCCGTCGTGGCCGGGTCGGCCGGACCCGTTGCCGGAACAGGCCGGGTGACGGAACGCCGGCGCCAGAGCAGGTAGAACAGGATGAATCCGGCCGGCAGCAGCAGGGCCAGCAACAGCATGGGCCAGATGAACGACTGATCGGTGGATATGTCCGAATCCACCTGCGGCAAGGGGGAAAATTCAGGACGCTGGGGCTGGCGGGTCCGGATTTCACGGGTGGCGGACGGGGCGGGTGCCGGCGGTTCGGTTCGGGCCGCGACGGGTTGGCGCTCTCCGCCGGATGGCTTCGTACCTCGGGGACTGGCCGGACGCGTCTTTTCGGGTGACACGGGCTGTGCCGCCACGGGCGAGGTCTGTCCGCCGGATGGCTTCGTACTCCGTGGACTGGCCGGCTCCCTCTTTTCGGGTGTCGCGGGCGGCGCCACGGCGGGAGTGCCCAAAGAGAAGCGGAGGTGAAACGAATCGGTGAACGTGATCTGCCGGTCGAACAGGGGGGACTCGTCGGCGACTACAACGAGGTGGACCGGTCCGGGCGGCAGCTGCTCGATGACAAAACGTCCATCGGCGGGGATGGCGCCGATCCATGTGCCGTCCAGGAAAACGGCCGCGCCGGCCGGTGCGTCTTCCAGACAAACGCTGCCCGTGGGATAGTTCTCCTCCGCCGACAGCGGACAGAAGGTCAGGCTGAAAATGGACAGAAGGGCAAATATGGTTCTGCGTGTGCAGTATGGCATTTTATTGATGGCGAATCCGGAATGGGGACTTCCTCCGGAACGTTCATCGGCGCTGGATCACGGCCGGCTGGGGCTGGCCTCCTCTTCCTCGGTAATGACCTTGTAAAGAATGATGCCGGTGGCGGTGCCGCCGCCGATGAGGGCGGCGATGACGATGCCGCTTTTGTACCAGGGCGTCTTGACCCA